>Ga0302316_10000008_pt1 | contig 214993 bp, 187 predicted proteins | sample III_Palsa_N3_2_FD_200456 | JGI IMG/M metagenome (GOLD analysis project Ga0302316, IMG submission 200456) | Peat permafrost microbial communities from Stordalen Mire near Abisko, Sweden - III_Palsa_N3_2 | ecosystem: Environmental > Terrestrial > Soil > Palsa > Peat permafrost | place: Sweden...
CGACCAGTCGCACCGCCTCTTGCTTGAATTCCAACGTGTAACGTGCCCGTGTTGTCTTCATCATGTCGTTCTCCTTGCGTGGATTGAATCACACGGCAAGGGATACGTTTTTCGGGGGCAAGGTCAGTCCGCGTAATTGGCAATGGCTTTTTCGAGGGTGATGCCCTTGGGGGCGACAACCTTGGAAACGACCGGGGCGGGCTGTAAGCCTCGCAGTTTTTCGAGCCGGTCAAGGGCTTCCATGGCTCGGGCATGATCAGCCGCGTCACTGGATTTCAATATCCCGTTGGGAACATCAATCTCGTAAGTACGAGATTTGCCTTGGCCAAAGCCAGCCAAAATATCCGAAATACTTGGCACACCATCCTTGGCCATCAATTTCTCCCCCCGGAGATCCCTGAAGGCCTGAGCATACTGCTCAGCCATCACCAACGCGAATGCCTGAGCCAAGGTCCGGTCATGGGTTCTAAGCGCCCTTTTGATGACCTGAGCCCCAACCTTCAAACGAAGGTCAACAGGAACAATGAGGCGAAAAGCAAAGCCACTGGGGCGGTAGGTGAGATAGCTTGATAGGCGCATACGGATATCCCGATGTGACCCAAGCTTTGACCCAAAACACGAAACCCTAAAAAGCAAAAAGGCCCTGAAAAATCAGGGCCTTATGCTAACTGGCTGGGAGACTAGGATTCGAACCTAGATAGACAGCGTCAGAGGCTGCAACCTAGCTCTCTTCAGACACCGCCGCTCCGCCGGTGTCATCGTAAATTACTGTTTTATTTACGCATAATGGTTTCATAAACGGTGAGCACCGGGCACCAACGATGAGCAACGGGGTGCCCATGAGGTGCCCATTATTTTGCTAAGCTGCGGTCACCCTGGACGCCCCTGGTGTTGCCGTGGCAAAAAAGTTGGAGCATCTGTTCACACCGGCTTATCTGGACTCGCTGTGTCTTGATCCGCCGCCGGGCCGTCCCGTTATCTATGACACCAAGTGTGCAGGACTGGCTGTTCGGGTCGGCACCAAGAGTCTCGCGTTCTTGGTGATCAAGAAGATCAAGAACGCGGGCAGCCAATCGCGCAAGCGCAAGATTGGCAACTACATGCGGGGCCGTGACGGCGGTTCGGCCATGACCTTGCCCAAGGCAAGAGAACGCGCCACCGACTTCATGAGAGAGATGGGCGGTGGAACGGATCCCCTCAAAGAAGCACGGAGGCACGGACAGGCGACGGCAGACGCTCAGGTTGCTTTAAAACGGACCATGGAAGTGGTTTGGGATGAGTGGGTTGCAGTGGCGGACAGGGTGGCCAGCCCTCGGACTGTGAAACTACGCGCTCAGGTCAGAAAATGGCTGGCATCAACCCCCCTGTTTCGGACACCTTTTGCCGCGCTTTCCGTCAAAGCCATCGACGACACGTATCGCCCAATTTTCAACGCCGTGAACGCACAGCGGGTCGATAACGACGGCCGCCTCATTCCACGTGAACCGATCCCTTCGTGGCTGCCGATCAAGAGTCTCGGTTCTGACACCGCACTGAAGCTCTTTAATTACCCCCATACGGCCTGGACCTTTGCGGCCAAGCTGGCGGAGCTGGCGGTTCGTGACCCCTTTGACGCCTGGCGCATCCAGAACGAAGGATTGATCCCGGAGCCAGTGAAGCGCACCCGGTCCCTGCGCTTTGATAAAAACGAAGGCGGCGAGTATGTGCAGGAGGTCGAACGACTGCGCCACGATGAAAATTCGACACTCGCCTGCACGGCCGACTACGTGATGCTCCTGCTGCTTTTGGGTAGTCGCCGCGTGGAGACCATGCGTCTTCGTTGGTCAGACGCCGACTTCGATGATCGTGTGATCAAGTTCCGCCCTGAAAACGTCAAGAACGGCAAGTTGCTTGTGCTGCCGCTTGAACCGTGGGCGGAACAAATTCTGATTGAACGAAAGCGAAAGAACGCCGAGCGAGGGCTTGAAACAGGGCCGCAAGATTGGATCTTCCCGTCGCGCCGTCGCTCAAAGGCACAAGCTGTCGAAATTAAGGGCGCCGAACTGGAGAACCGCGAGCCTGCCACTTGGGCCACGGGTGTTACCCACATCAGCTCTACCATCGAAATTCTTGATCTATTGCATGCGCGCGTTGACCGCTGGACCAGCCTGCACGACATTCGGCGCACGGTGGCGGGGGCTTTGACGCTCGCCAAAGATGCACTTGAGGAGACCTCGAAATCCCTGAACCACTCGCCAGCTCGTCAATTCGCCCAAACCAAAACCTACGTTCCCCCTCACGACATGATCAAGATGCTGCGCAAACTTTTTGCCAAGCACGAAAAGAACATGCGCGTGTTTGCTGGGTTGCTGACGGTCGAAGCCGCCGAAGGCGAGAAAGCGCTGAAACCTGAGCAGCAAGTGATTCTGGAGGCGGCGATGAAAATGTTGGAAGATGCGAAGGTGTCGCCTGAACAGTTACGCCGCAAGCTGGAGATAGACTGATCGCTGACCAGCCGCCTAGAGCCACTCCTGCTTAAGCGCATCGGAGTCGCCATAGAGGGCATAGGCCAGTTCGTAGATCAGATGAAACCCCATGTCCATGCCGCCCCCCTGGATCACCACGCCATCGTTCTTGCCCCGACGCAAACCCAGCACCTGGCAGACGTGATGGTTCGGGTGGATCGGGCGATCTGATCCGGGTTGCCACACCACCACCGAAACTTCGCGACACATGCCTGATCGGGACACGGCGCGCAGGACGGTGAACACCCGGGTGCCTTTTGGTAGCCATTGGCGGAGTTGTTCAAGGGAATGGGTCTGATCGTTGGTGCGCGTGCGGGCCATGGCTCTGTTTCCTCTTCCTGGTTGCTGGCCTTTCAACGAAAGGCAGCAGGCGTTCGCCTGCTGCCGATGGCAGCCGCTGTGGCCCGAAGAGAGGCGCGGTCAAGGAGGGTTCGCGCAGCGGACAGGGAGGAGCTGGCGCGGCCCGCAGCCGCAGGCGAGGACACGGGCTCCGACCGGCCCTTGACCGGAGAAGCCGACCGAAGGGCCGCTCTTTATTTGGTTAGTCGCCCTTCTGCTTCGAGTAGCTGTCGGCTATCGAATTCGCGCCGCTGTTGACTTGGCTCGAACAACTCCTGCGGCGGGTGGGCAACACACACCCGCAACCCGGAACCGGGACGCACATGACAGGGCTGTCGGCTGACCGGTGTGGGACAATCGAACACAGGCACTTGAGACCATGGCCCTCATGTCCGCTCCGAATGATGCATTCCGTCAGTTCCAACAGGAACTGGCCGCACTCGAACAGCCAAAAGGTCCACCTCCCACGCGTCTTGAACTGGCCAAGGCTGACTTCCTTGCCGTCAAGCGACGCTATGGGTTGACGGTTGCCGACGTGGTGACGTTTTTCCCAGAGGAAGAAGGCATCGCGTATTTGCAGCAACTGATCGCAGCCCGAGAACGCTAGTGCGGATGCAAGGAGTGCGGCGGTGGTGAGTAGACCCTTCTCGGTCAGTCCGTTTGTCCATCTTCTAAACGCGCCTATTTCGTCACGAACAAGCCCACTGTCAGCGCAATACCGATACAGACGACAGCGGTGCGCAATACCTTTTCGTTGACCCGGTGCAATAAGTGGGCGCCAATCTGGCCACCAACGATCGCAGGGACGGCCACGCAGGCGATCAACGACCAAGGAAGCACGCGAGCCTGCACCATGAAGATCAACACGGCTGAGGCGTTCATCACCCCCGCCAACACGTTCTTGGTTGCACCAGCGACGCGCATGCTCAAGCCCGCCGCGGTGAGCGCGGCCAACATCAGAATGCCGATGCCGCCACCGAAATAGCCGCCATAGATGGCGATGCAAAACTGCACAACCATCGCAGGGTTTCTGCCCAAAGCCTGTTTGGCGCCGCTGCCAGGTGGCTTTCTGAAAAAGCTACCCCAGGCGAATACAGCGGTGGCGAATAGCACGAGATTCGGCACGAGCCGGGTAAACAAGCTGACCGGCGTCACAAGCAATAACACAGCTCCAAACGCGCCACCGACCAGGCTGATCCCAATGAGCAGGCGGAACGATAATCCTTCGGCCCCCGCAACGTCCGCGCGCCCGGCCAGCCCCGTAGTCACCTGGCCTGGAAACAGCGCGATGGTGGAGGCGATATTTGCCGAGCGGGGATCAAGGCCTGCAAACAACAACGCCGGAAAGGTAAGAAAGGATCCCCCTCCTGCCAATGCGTTCTGCACGCCGGCAGCGAACGATGCAAGGATCAATACCAGCAAAGACCATGTCAGGTGCATACGAACTCATCTACTGAAGGCGGATCACTACACAAGACTGTTCACATCGCGTGGCACGTCATGCGCAAGGATCAAAGGCGGCGGGCTTGATCCGGCTATAGCAGATAAGCTCCATTTGGATGAGGACGTTGCGGCGGAACTTTCGAACTCGATCGGTGATGCATGCCCGATCCCGCGTCACCGCATATTAGGTAGTTAGCTGTCAAAGGAAGGAACCACATGGCTGGCAAGATTGTTAAGACCACATTCGAACTTGTTGAGCCAGCCATGTGGGGGCTCGCATCGAAACTCCTGATCCTCTCGACTGAGAGAAAGGGTGCATCGAAACATAAACCTAGCGTTTCCACCTTCTACGAGACCGGCATTGTTAACGCGTTGTATGAAGCGATGCTAATGAGCCCAGCACTAGCCAATCAAGATATTAGGCACGAAATGCCGGACAAGCGGCTTCCAGGTGCAAAGGGCGCGTCTAAGCAGGTTGATCTTTGGTTGCGCCCTTACAACGGCGGGGTTCCGACAATGATTGAGGCCGGCGATTTCACTCCAGGGAAGGTGCGTCGAGACCTCGATAAGATCAAGAAAATGAACCCTCAAGGACAGAACTGGTTCTTGGCGCTCTTTCGCGAAGAACCTCATGCAAGCGACCCGAAAGCGTGCGTAATCAAGGCGTTTAAGCGCAAGAACAGCCTTCTAAGCTCCCGAACGATCCATCAGACTAGAGTCATCTATCACACCTTCCACATTTACAAGGCAAAGGGAACATACGAGAACTTTGGCATCGCTATGTTTCAACGCAAGTGACCGCTAGCAATTCGTTAAAGGCGGAAGGATTCGCCTCCGCATAACTCGAGCGTTAGTCTGAGGCTCAACCATGTGCTACTCGGCGCAAATCTGGGCGGACTACCACAAGTTCACGAAGGTGTTCGGCGCCATCATGGACATCAAGGAGTTTGTGCGTGTGTTCTGGGAGCGCAGCGAGGGATCGAAAATCAAAATCCCAAAGGCCATGGAGGCAGCGTTCGCCGATCCGCAGACGGAACAAGAGCGTCAGATCAGGGCTTTGATCGTGGCCTACGACGCCGATCAAGCCAGCAGAACGGAGCAGGAGCTGTTTCAGCAAACGAAGCGGCTCGCCGATGCCGAGCGAACGCTTCAATCGAAGACCACGAAGGCAGCCACTGAGAGCAAGCGAATCTCGGCTGACAAAATCGAGAAAGCCAAGTCCAGGTTGGCCGACCTGCGACGCACCGACTTGAAGCCGCGCGACTCGCGCATCTTTCCTGGCAACTACGCGCCCGTGATGGTCATGGAAGATGGCCAGCGGGTGATCAAACCCATGCGCTATCAGTGTCGGCCTGAGGGAAAGCCCGCTTTCTACGACACCAAATTCCCAGGAACATATAACGCGCGGCGCGACAACCTTGAAGGGTTTTGGAAAGACCTGTTCGGCTACTCACACGGCATCATGGTGGTGAACGCGTTCTTCGAAAATGTCAGCCGCCACAAGGTTGAAGGGCGCGAGCTGGCTGAGGGTGAGAAGGAAGCCAATGTCGTGCTGGAGTTTCGGCCCGAATCCACCCAAGACATGCTGGTGGCGTGCCTCTGGTCCCGATGGCAGGCGCCCGGCCAAGCGGAGCTGCTCTCCTTCGCTGCAATCACGGACGAGCCACCCGCGGAAGTGGCAGCGGCCGGCCATGACCGCTGCATCATTCCGATCAAGCCAGAACATGTCGATGCGTGGCTCAACCCCGATCCCCGGAACTTGGCGGCGCAATACGCCATCCTCGATGATCGTGAGCGCCCGTATTACGAGTATCGAATGGCGGCGTAACGTGCCTGCGCTTTCTTACCTTAGGGTGTCATGTCCACGCCCCGTCGAACTCCTGTCCCTATCGCTGACTGTCCCTGCATTTCTCGTCCCATCGCAGCACTGGGCCGGGCACCAGCGCATCGAGATCCAACCCCACCGAACGGCATGCATCAAGAGCATCCTCTAGCGCCAGCGCATAGGCATCGGTTCGTTCTTCAAGGGATACGTTGAGTGCCTGGTATTCGATGAAGTCCAGCATTCGCTGCGACCAGTCAAACAAGACATCGCTGCGCTGAAGAAAGCGTGAGGCCAACCAAGCGCGCAATGGCGCGTGCACCTCATGGCCGTAGCGTTGGGCCAATGTGTGTGCAAAGTCGCACACCGGTGCGCGAATGCCGCGGAACCACTCGGTGTGACCCGCGGCAGATTGAGGAATGACAAGCGGAGCTGGGGCTTGGTGTTCTGGCCACCGCTCAATGAACAGTCGCTCGATGCGGCGGGCCTCCCGCAGGTGTTCGGTTTCAATGAGCAGTGCCGCTTCCAGATCAAAGAACGCGTAGAAACGTCGGTGCAGTGTGCGAAACCGTTGCAGTGGATCCCGTGTAAATCCGACCTTCAACAAATCTTCGCCTTGACACGGCAGCACGTAGACGTAAGTGCGGCCCGTGCTGGCGAAACGTGGGTGGGTGAACTCGTCAGGGGCTTCAATGGGTGGCTGCTTCAATGGAAGTCCCTCGACCGCACATCCAGTCCACCGAGTAACTGACTCATGTCGAGCAGCCGACTGGCAATCAGGTGACAGACGCCATCGACTGCCTCCCATCGTCCATCGACGCCGAGCAACTCTGATTCGAGTAGCACCCGCCTGTGGGTTTCGGCCACATCGCGCCAGACGATGACGTTGACCATGCCGTGCTCGTCCTCCATCGTCAGGAACGTCACCCCACTGGCCGTCTGCGGTCGTTGACGCATCGTGACCATCCCCGCGACACGCGCATAGCTGTTGTGGGGCCGTTTCCGCAGCGTCCGTGAGTCAGTGCATCGGGCGGCACGCAAGCGCTCCCTGATTTGGGCCATAGGATGCATCCCCAAGGTCAGGCCAGTTCGCGCGTAGTCCGCCAGCGTGTCCTCGGCTTGGGTGGGCTTCGGCAATGCCACCTCGATCTCTGCCGGACTGACGTTGCCGAAGAGCGGCAGCTGCTTTTCGACGCCAGCGATCTCCCAGTGCGCGTGGTGCCGGTGCCGCGACAGACCACGTAACGCGCTGGCCTGCGCCAGCAAGTCCTGATGGCGTTTGTCCACTGCTGCTCGGGCGCAGAGATCGGCAACGTCTGCGAACAGCCGGTGTGCGCGGGCTGCCATGATCCGCCGGGCAGCCTCCTCACTGAATCCCCGCACCTGGCGTAAGCCAAGTTGGACCGCAGGGGGCTCTTCCTCACGGATGATCAGCGTGTTTTCCCAATCGCTCGACTGCACGTCGATGGGGAAAACGTCGATGTCGTGGCGTCGGGCGTCCTGCACAATCTGGCTCGGCGCGTAAAAGCCCATGGGCTGACTGTTCAACAACGCGCAGGCGAACGCCGCCGGTTCGTGGCACTTCAACCAACATGACGCATACACGATGCCGGCGAAGCTGGCGGCATGGCTTTCAGGAAATCCATAACTGCCGAAGCCCTTGATCTGCTCGAACAGCTTCTCGGCAAAAGCTGTGGTGTAGCCGCGATCGGTCATGCCGGTGAGGATGCGTTCGCGGTGCTTCTCCAAGCCGCCTCGCCGCTTCCACGCGGCCATGTCACGCCTGAGCCCGTCCGCCTCTCCAGCGGTGTAGCCGGCCGCGATCATGGCCAGCTTCATCACTTGCTCCTGGAACAAAGGCACACCCAACGTGCGCTCGAACACTTCCTTTAACTCTTCCGACGGGTAGTCGACGGGCTCCTCGCCCCTGCGACGTCGCAGATACGGATGCACCATGTCGCCCTGGATCGGACCGGGTCGAACGATCGCGACCTGCACCACGAGATCAAAGAAGTTCTCCGGCCGGTGTCGCGGCAGCATGGCCATCTGCGCCCGTGACTCGATCTGGAACACGCCCACCGTGTCCGCCCGCTGGATCATGGCGTAGGTAGCAGGGTCTTCCGATGGCAACGTGGCCATCGAGTAATCCTGCCCGCGTTGATCGCGCAGCATGTTCAGGCATTTCTGCACGCACGTGAGCATGCCCAGGGCCAAGCAATCGACCTTCAACAGGTTCATGGTGTCCAGATCGTCCTTGTCCCACTGAATAATGGTGCGATCTGGCATGGCTGCGTTCTCCACCGGCACCAGTTCGCTCAAGGGCGCATCGGCGATCACGAACCCGCCGACGTGCTGCGACAGGTGCCGCGGCATGTCCAAAATCTCCGCCGTCAGCTTGACGATGCGCCGAATGACTGCGCTCTCGGGATCAAACCCACGCTCGCGCAACCGCTCGGCAAGTGAGTCGTCCCCCTCCCACCACGCAAACACCTGGCTGAGCTGATCCACTTGATCCAGTGGAAGCCCCATGGCCTTGGCCACGTCACGCACCGCACTCTTGCCCCGGTAGCAAATGACCGTGGCCGCCAACGCGGCACGCTCACGTCCGTATTTTCGATAGATGTATTGGATGACTTCCTCACGCCGTTCGTGCTCGAAGTCGATGTCGATGTCCGGCGGCTCGTTGCGCTCCTTTGAGATGAACCGCTCGACCAGCAAGCTCATCTTCATCGGGTCCACTTCCGTCACCCCGAGCGCAAAGCACACGGAGGAGTTGGCCGCAGACCCGCGGCCTTGGCACAGAATTCCCTGGCTGCGCGCGAAGCGCACGATGTCGTGGACGGTGAGGAAATAAGGCTCATAGCGCAGCGCCTCGATCAATCCCAGCTCGTGGTCTAGCTGCTTGAGCACCTTTTCCGACACACCTTCGGGCCAGCGCCACCGCGCGCCTTCCTCCGTCAGTTGGCGCAACCAACTGGTGGGAGTGTGACCTTCCGGCACCAGCTCAGCTGGATAGCGGTAACGCAGCTCGTTGAGCGTGAAGGTGCATCGGGCGGCGACCCGTGCGCTTTCTTCCAGCAAGGCCTCGGGATAGAGCTTCGCGAGCACATGCCGGCGGCGCAGATGACGCTCACCGTTGCGCGCAATGAGCGCCCCCGCCTCGGAGATCGGCATGCGATGTCGGATGGCAGTCAATGTGTGCTGCAAGGCCAGCCGGCGGCGGATGTGCATGTGCACGTCTCCGGTGGCCACGAGCGGCAAGCCGATCTCGCCACCAACCGCCTCAAGCTCGCGCGCACGCCGCGCGTCGTTGGGCCCGCGATGCAGTTCCACAGCCAACCATGCACGATCACCAAAGGTCTTCCGCACCCAACGGCCATGCGCGATGTTGACGACCAGCTCCGGCGCCCACAGCACCAACGTGCCTGGCAGGCCACCGGCGAGATCGGCGCACGTGAGCCGGTAGGTGCCTTTCTCCGATGCACGCCGGCCCGTGGTGATCAGGCCGCAGAGGGACGTGTAACCTTCCTTCGTTTCGCACAACACCACGATCTTCGGACCATCCGCCAGTTGGATCTCCGAGCCGACGATCAACGGCAGGCCCGTTTCACGAGACGCCTCCAATGCGCGGACGATGCCGGCGAGCGAGCATTCATCGGTGATCGCCAGCGCGGCATAGCCGCACGTCTTCGCACGCTCGAACAGTTCGCGCGCACTGGATGCTCCTCGGCCGAAGGAGAAGTTCGACAGGCAGTGAAGCTCCGCATAGGCCGTCATGCGAACCATCCGTGGATCATCCAGCCGGTTTGCTCATCGGGCGCGCAGAACGCCCAGGCTTCCTGTCCCAAGGAGGTCTCGATGACGTAGTAGTCGCGGCAGACTTCACCCTCATCCCACCAACCCGTTTCCAGACGCTCCGGACCGGCAAGGATGATCGGCTCTCCGCCGCGCAGGGGAACAGGACGGCGAAGCAGCCACGTGGGGCGTGGGTGCGCCTCGATCGGGACTTCATCCTGTGTGGCCTCACGCTGCGCACGCTCAGGTCGCGGGTCTTGCGTGCTGCCCAACCGATAGACCGCACTATCGCCCAGCCGCGCGCGCAACCTTTCGCGCAATTGTTCGATCGGCAATGCATTCGCCGGTCGCTCATCGAAGAGGTCCCGCCCTGCCGGCACAAACGCTGGCAGGTCACGTGCGATCAGACGGATGGCCAGCACCGGCTCAGGCAACGTCACGTGTTCCAGTCGGCCACGGGCAAACTCAAATAACAGGGCACCGTCACGCTCCGACGCCAGCAATCCCACTGGCACGTCAGTGAAGCGACCCTCGCGGTGCTCCAGGCGCAGCAAGAAACGCTGCACCCCGCCATCGCGGCCAGCAAGATAAGCGGCCAGGTCATCGACCATGCGTCGCACAGGGAAGATCAGCGCGGATTGGTTCTCGACTTCATGGAGCAACTCGATGCGCAGGTCGAACGTATCCGGCGGCCGATACAACCCTAGGCCAGAAGGCAGATCACCCGTCAGGCGATCCAGTGACGCCAACAGTTCCGCGCCGAAGCGGCGACGCAGGCCATCGCGCGGCAATGCCAGGACTTGACCCAACGTGCGAATCCCCATGTTTGGCAACGCGGATTTGGCATGGCCAGGGAGATCGCTTTTGATGATGGGCACGCGTTGGAGGGCGTTTCTCAACGCGCCGGTGGACAACACCGCCAGCCCATCGGAAACCATGGTCAGCACATGCGCAGCGTGAGCCGTCGGCGCTGCCGCCATGCGATGACGGAAGCCCAGATCGGTGAAGTCCGCCCGAAGCATGGATTCAAGTCGTGGCCACGGCCCGAACAGGCCCATGCTCTTGCTGACTTCCAGCACGATCGCGTGCGGCAACAAGCTGACTTCTGAACTGTATCGGTAGGCCACGGCGGCCAAAAACGTGTGCCACCGATCCACCGACTCGCGGTCATACGGGATCACTTCGAACTGCGAAAGCAGTGCTTGTGCTGCGCTCAGCCGTTGCCCGACGTATAGACCCGCAGCGCGGGCGGTTTCATTGACTGAAACGATCGTGCGCGCGTTGACCGGCCCATCGACAAGCACCAACGGTTCGTCCGTGGGGCGGCGTCGGAGAATCCCATCCATCGCCAGATGTGGCAGGTTGATGCAGGCCCATGACATGTCTGGCTGCCATCAATGGACAGAACGTGGCAACGGAATGGCCTGGGCGGGCACGGCCCCACCCCGACATTTGCGCACCCAGATTTGCGGACGTGGCGGGGCTTCCAGTTCCAAGCGCAGCGCGGCCGGCGACGCATTGGAAAGATGAGAGCGATCCCGGAACACGAAAGCGAGCGCCTGCCCAGTGACCGCGGCCACTTGTAGGCGTCGCAAAGCACGATCGTCAGCGTGATGCGGCCACGCCAGCACGGCGGCACAACTTCCCGATCGCAAGCACTGCTCAGTGGCCCAGAGCACATCTTTCTCGCCGGCATCAACGATCTCTACCCGCCGCATGTTGATGCCTTGTTGACGCCAGCCCGCCACACACAGCGCATAAGGTGGCGACACGATCACGACGTTGCGCTGACCTTGAGTCAACCGTGCAAGTGTGGGCAGCACGAGGCGAAGTTCGCCCACGCCATCGACGGGCAACAGGATCTCGGACAGCGCAGCCTCGGGCCAGCCACCTGCGGGCAGCACCGCATCGAGTGCACGCCACCCGGTGGGCTGATCACCGCTCGGCACCTCAAGAGCACGACCACGCCAGACCTGACGTGCATCAAGCAATGCGGACAATGGGACCACCGCGTTCATCAGCTGCCTCGCAGCAGGCCTGCAAACAGACCTTCAATCGCGAAGTCTTCGGTGGGATCCACGTCGATGGGTTTGAAGCCCGGACTGTTCGGCATCAACCGAATCACATCACCCTTCCAGTGCAGCCGCTTGATCGTGAAACGGTCGCCATCCACACGCGCAGCCACCACCTGACCGTGACGAGCCACCGGCGTGGCGTGCACCGCCACCAAGTCGCCATCACGGATGCCTTCGTCACGCATCGAGTCACCCACCACCTTCACCAGGTAGTCCGGTCGCAACCGGAACAGCGAACGGGACACGCGCAGGCTCCGATCGACCCGCGCTTCCGAAAACAGGGGTTCGCCGGCGGCGATGCGACCGATCAACGGCAGTTCCAGGGTGTCCGCATCCATCGGATCGGGTTCGCGCACCAGCCGAATGCTCCGGGCGTGGTTGGGTTCGACCGTCAGTCGGCCTTTCGCTTCCAGCGACCGGACGTGTTTAAGCACCGCGCTGACACTGCCGATCCCCAACGCGTCACCGATTTCTTCCAGTGTGGGCGACTGCCCATCCCGCTCGATCCGCGAGCGGATGAAAGCAAGGACGTTCGATTGGCGACTGGTGATCTGGATGGTCATGGTTCGCATAGTTTCACCTAAATGGGTGAAAATGGAAGATACAAAAATCCCGCGTTGGCTCGCTCCAAGCGGATCAATGGCTTACGTCACCGACCGCATCCGACTTCGAATGCGGGTTCGGTTCCAGCGTCGCGCGGAACGATCTCACGGGATGAGATGGCTCCCGGATTAACTCCTCCCATCGTCCATCAGGCCTGCCCATGAACGCTCTGCCCGACCGCTACGCTTCCGATGAACTGGTGCTGCGTCATCCCAGCGATGGCCGCACGCTGGCGCAGCGCCTCTCGAAGCGGTATGCAGCGAGGATCACCGGCGCATTCATGGTGCCGGGGCGCGAGGGTTCGTTCGCACCGCTGCCGGATGATTTGCCCCCTGCTCTCGCTCAAGCCCTGCGCTCGCGCGGCGTCGAACAGCTGTATAGCCACCAAGCGGAAGCCTGGGCCGCCACCCAATCGGGCGCCCATGTGGCCGTGGTCACGCCCACTGCCTCTGGCAAGTCGCTCTGCTACACCCTGCCCGTCATCACCGCCGCGATGACCCAACACGCGAAAGCGCTGTATCTGTTTCCGACAAAAGCGCTAGCCCAGGACCAGGTCGCCGAACTGCTCGAACTCAATCAAGCCGGCGCTCTGGGTGTCAAAGCTTTCACCTTCGATGGCGACACCCCAGGTGACGCGCGCCAAGCCATCCGGCTGCATGGCGACATCGTGGTCAGCAACCCGGACATGCTCCACCAGGCCATCCTGCCGCATCACACCAAATGGGCACAGTTCTTCGAGAACCTGCGCTATGTGGTGATCGACGAAGTGCACACCTACCGCGGTGTGTTCGGCTCGCACGTGGCCAACGTGATTCGCCGCCTGAAACGTGTGTGTGCGTTCTACGGGGTCAGCCCACAATTCATTCTGTGCTCCGCCACGATCGGCAACCCGAAGGAACACGCCGAAGCGCTCATCGAGGATGCAGTCACCGCGATCACGGAAAGTGGCGCGCCGACCGGCGACAAGCACGTGCTGCTCTGGAATCCACCGGTGGTCAATCCGGATCTCGGCCTGCGTGCCTCGGCGCGGTCACAAACCAACCGCATCGCACGCCTCGCGATCAAATCCGGGATGAAAACCCTAGTCTTCGCGCAATCGCGCACGATGGTTGAAGTGCTGACCAAGTATCTGAAGGACGTGTTCGACAATGACCCGCGAAAGCCTGCACGCATCCGCGCCTATCGGGGCGGCTACCTGCCCAAGGAGCGACGTGCCGCAGAACGCGAGATGCGCGCCGGCTCCATCGACGGCATCGTGAGCACCTCAGCACTGGAACTGGGCGTGGACATCGGCAGCCTCGATGTCGTGGTCCTCAACGGGTATCCCGGCTCGGTGGCCGCCACATGGCAGCGGTTCGGCCGCGCGGGTCGCCGTCAGCAATCCGCGTTGGGCGTGTTGGTCGCCAGCTCCGATCCACTCGATCAATACCTCGTTCGGCATCCGGAGTTCTTTCAGGGCGCGACACCCGAGCACGCGCGGATCCAGCCCGATCAACCGCTGATCCTGCTTGACCATATCCGTTGCGCCGCATTCGAGCTGCCGTTCGTCGGCGACGAAATGTTTGGCACCGAAATCGCGACGCCATGGCTCGATGTGCTGGGCGAGGAAGGCGTCCTGCACCGCGAGGGCGACCGGTGGGAGTGGATCGCCGACAGCTACCCGGCCATCGCGGTGTCGTTGCGCTCTGTCGCGGACGGCAACTTCGTGGTGGTCGATCGTACCAACGGACGCCAGATGATCATCGCCGAAGTCGACTACACCGCCGCGCCCGTGACGCTCTACGAGGGTGCCATCCACATGATTCAGTCCGTGCCCTACCAGGTCGAGCGGCTCGACTGGGAGGGTCGCAAGGCCTACGTCACGCGGACACAGGCTGACTACTACACCGATGCCATCGACTACACGAAACTCAAAGTGCTCGATTGCTTCGACACGTCCAACGCAGGATGTGGTCAGGCCCATCATGGCGAGGTGCATGTGGTCCGTCGCGTGCCTGGCTACAAGAAAATCAGGTTCTACTCGCACGAAAACATCGGCTACGGCTCGGTGAATCTCCCCGATCAAGAGCTGCACACAACTGCCGTTTGGTGGCAGCTTGCGCAAGTGGTGCTGGATGCGGCCTTTGAAGATCGCCAGCAAGCACTCGATGGATTTCTCGGTGCGGCCTACGCGCTGCACATCGTGGCCACGGTGGCGGTGATGGCCGAAGCACGTGACCTGCAAAAGTCGGTGGGCAGTGGCGATGGCGCGTGGTTTGTGAGTGCCGACGTCAGTGGCCGTGGCCAGATCCGGGGCACTGATGGACAGCCAGCCGCTTTGGCCCCCGACGCACCGTTCACCCCGACCGTCTACCTCTACGACGCCTTTCCCGGTGGCATCGGACAGAGCGAGCCACTCTTCAATCGCCGCGAGGATCTGGTGGCTCAATCGGTCACCCTGATTGAACGCTGCGATTGCCGCGGAGGGTGTCCTGCATGCGTCGGCCCCGTGCTTGCAGCCGATGAGGACGCGGCCACAACGCCAAAGGCTTTGGCGTTGCGCGTGCTCGCGCTGTTGGTCGCTCTGTGAGTGCGCTCGTCAACAAGCTGCGCCAACTGCGCACAGAGTCGGGGCAATCGCCCGCCATTGCTCTGCCGCCAAAGCCCACGATTTCCGCCGACGTGCTCCGCCTCATTCAAGGCCGTTCACGCATCCAGCGTGTTACTCAGCGCGCAACGTCGGCTGACAGGTTTGTGCCTGGCGTTGAGATTGCACCGGGACTGTATTTCATCGAAGCGTTCATGGATTGGGGGTGCCCCACCCCACTGATCGAGACCGCGTTTGCACGTTGGGAAGAACCGGTCGCCCACCACCGACTGTTGCACTTCGACACGGAGACGACGGGTTTGGCCGGTGGCACCGGGACGCGCGCCTGGATGATCGGAGCGGCGAACTGGATGGCAGATGGACGGTTTCGTTTGCGCCAATTGACCACCACGACCATGGGCGCGGAGGTTGCCATGTTGCGCACGTTTGCCGATTGGATCGAACCCGACACGGTGTTGGTCAGCTACAACGGCAAGAGCTACGACTCACCTCTCTTGCGCACACGTTACCGCTTGGCGAGATTGCCTGACCGCATCCACGGTTTGGGTCACCTGGATTTGCTGCACCCAGTCCGCCGGCATTGGAAAGGTGTTTGGGAAAATTGCCGTCTGGCCACTGCCGAGCGTGAGCTGCTTGGCGTTGTGCGCGAGGACGACTTGCCCGGCTCAGAGGCTCCTGCCGCGTGGCTCACTTATCTCCGCGGAGGTTCTGCGGTGAACCTTCGGCGGGTCATGACTCACAATGCACAGGACTTGAAGAGCCTGGCTGGCATCCTGCTGCACATGGCCAGATTAGGGGCGACGCCAATCAATGCGGTGGACATGCCCCAATGACGATGGCAGTCGCTTCGCTTAGAGCCACTCCTGCGTCAGCGCATCGCTGTTGCCATACAAGGCATACGCCAGCTCGTAAACCAAATGAAACCCCATGTCCATGCCACACCCCTGGATCACCACGCCGTCGCTCTTGCCACGACGCAAGCCCAGCACCTGGCAAACGTGATAGTTCGGATGGATCGGACGCTCCACCCCCGGTTGCCACAACACCACGGATACTTCGCGACGCATGCCCGATCGGGACACGGAACGCAGGATGGTGAACACCCGGGTGCCTTTCGGTAACCATTGGCGGAGTTGTTCAAGGGAATGGGTCTGGTTGTCGGTGCGCATGCGGGCCATGGCTTTGCTTCCTCTTCGTGGTTGCTGGCCTTTCAACGAAAGGCAGCAGGCGTTCGCCTGCTGCCGATGGCAGCCGCCGTGGCACGAAGGGAGGCGCGGTCAAGGAGGGTTCGCGCAGTGAACAGGAAGGAGCTGGCGCGGCCCGCAGCTGCAGGCGAGGACACGGGCTCCGACCGGCCCTTGACCGGAGAAGCCGACCGCAGGGCCGCTCTTGATTTGGGTTTTGCTACGCTTGCCATGCCCGTCGCTTGGCCGTCATGGCTCCCAGTCGATTTCTGGGCGACGTTGCGCGGCGAGGAAAAAATGAGCCGCACTGACACGTGTGCTTGGCTCACGCTCGAGGCATACCTTGATCGTCGATTGAAGGCAGCCAAGGCGGAAGGCGAAGCACGGCTGCGCAAGGGACGAGTCGGGGTGACCGCACGTCGAACAAAGAATGCAGGTCCCTACGTGGAACCGTTGGTAAAGGTGCGCGAGCCGCGCATCAAGATCCGCGGCTAGGCGCGCATGTTGTCGAATACATGGGTTCAGAACGACCGGCGCTGTGCGCAAGTAATGCCGAGTGCAAAGAACCGCGCGGATTTTTCACGCACTCCAATGTCCACGCGGTGATTTGGCCGGCGGGCTGCTTCGGCGGCCGGGCGAATTACTGCGGCTTCTTTGTGTGATGAATCAGCTGATGCAGACTCAGCCCAGTCTTTTCGCGAACGGTGCCAAGATGCGCATCAGAGCGGAAACCATGAGCGAAGTTCGCGCCGTATTCTTTTCGCAGGGTTTCGACCTTGGTGTCGGCCCGCTTTTCGCGGATCTGACCAGCTTTCGGTGCGTCCTGATCGCGCGCACGACCATCAAGGCCTTTGGGCAAATGGTTTTTCGTCATGGAAACCACCTCTCGTATGCTAGTCGACTTGAATAACGTTTCGTTTCAACGTCTCTATGTAGAAGGCTTGCGACGAAAATCAATGACATTTGTCGCCGTATCAGTCACTGGCGACAACTGTGCCGGGTCCAGCCCGGCGAAGATTTCCAGGAAATTACTTGGCAGTCGCGTGCGTAGAAATGCTTCATGGAATGGAAGAATGCGTTCTTTATCGAGGAAGCGACCTGCCCGCTCAAGCAACACCGGACGTTCATGGGGGATCGCGTCATCTAAAGGTTCATTCTTACGCCAGTTGCGTCGATTCAGATTCTGATAGAAGCGAGTGACCTGATTTACGGAGAGCAAATTCAAGTGCTGCAATCTCATCATCATTGCTTGCAACGACACCAGCCAGCGCTTCTTCAAAACAAGTAGGTAGTCCAGGTCGACGCGAATTGCCTCGGGGATGAAGCCTTCTTCAGGCAACAGGAACGCGGCGGCAAATTGATGCGCCTGTTTCTCCATCCGAGTGTGGCGTTCTTCGTCGTCAACATCTTCTTGAGCCAAATGCCGATGGAGCATCAGATGCCCGAGCTCATGTGCGACGTCGAACCTTGTTCGGACAGCTGGCGATCCTCGTTTGGCTAGGATGATCGGTCCGTGGTCATACCATGCAGATACCCCGTCCATGTCATCGCTCAGGTTGGCAAACCCCACAATGACACCATGATTTTCTAGCAACAGAATAAGCTTGTCGATCGGCCCGAACCCAAGGCCAAAATGCTGGCGAGTAGCCCGTGCAATCTGCTCAATGTCTTCGTTCGTGATCGCCTCTGGAACACAATCCAGAGCGGGTGGCAGATTGGGCTTAGGAAGCTCGATAAATTCCGAAAAGCGTGACGTAACCTCCTGCGCCCAGCCTAAAGCTGCATCTGCGCGCGACTTCTGAAACTCAGGAGTGCGCTTCAACGAGCGATAGTTGATGGCAGAAACGGGCGGCATGACGTCTGCAGGAACGGGCTGATAAAAATATTCGACACTGACGCTCAGCTCCTTCGCAAGCTGCGTGATTTTTTCGAGGCTCGGTGATTTCCCTTTTTCCGCGGCAGAAATAACCTGTCGCGTAACATCCAATCGTTCCGCCAGCTGTGTGGCTGTCATGTTGGCGACAAGCCTAGCCTGACGAAGGCGTTCGCCCTGAAACTCTACGTCAGCTCGCTTCACGACGATCCTCGGATTCCGCTGGCAGCTGTTTGAGCCTGAAGGTCATCGCTTCTGTGACTTGTTCAACATCGGCAGTCTCTGGTGCCGTCAAGTCGAGCGCCCAAGGCGTAAGCGGATATGAAGATTGGGATTGGTCCGGAATGGCCAAGGTAAGAGCGACCGGGGTCGCCTTCCCCCCATGAAGCAAATGAACGTATACGGTCTGGTTTTCTTCTAAGACGACGAGGTTGCGTTCAAACGCAAAGAGATCCTGACATCTTGAGGCTAGCTCTGCTCGATTTACCGCGCGGCGAGCGGCCTTGCGGCTAGCGTCCTGCCCAGTGAAGTGCGTTGTGATGCATACGCCCTTCCCATGGAACCTTGTGTGCACATGATTGCCCGCCTTGTTTGGCTTGAATTCCGTGTGGAAGGTGCCTCTACGCGTAGAGACCACTTCGATTCCGTATTGAACACAAGGGTCAACCAAGTAACTGCGCAAATTCCTGCCTGGCCAAAAACCTTCCAACACAGGAGTGCTTGCCATGATTGCATTCAACGCGTTGTAACCGACGGATACGCCCTCAGTAAGAGTGAGGAGATGATCGGAATCAAGACGCGGCATTAATATCGACCTAGTGTCCACATGAGCGCCTTGATTGAGCGAAAGATGCAATCATCTTGCACAAATAGTCACTTTTTGTCAACTAAATTGTCGCAAACGTTGACGTTTGTTTCAAGGCCGCCCGTCTTTATCGGTGACCTCTCCTGTATTTCTTGTCGCATTTCAGCACCGAGCTGAACACCAGTGCATTGAGATCCAATCCTACGGACCGGCAGGTATCAAGAGCATCGCCCAACGCTTGCGCGTAGGCACTCTTCTGCCACGCCCCCGAGAAGGCGGCCCTGGTCTTACGCGTGCTGGCTCTGCTGGTAGCGCTGTGAGTGCGCTCGTCAACAAGCTGCGACAGCTACGCACGCCGCGCTCGCACATAACACCCAAGCAGATCGTGCGCTGAATGCTGCGGTAAACTCGAAGCGTTGCGATCGCGGCTGATCAGAGCAAATGTGAGGTGCCACATTGAGTGCGTTCGGGCGGTGGGAGTTCACAATAGATCGCGACGCTACCATCGCAGCATACGAGCGAGCGGAGCGCGGCGGATCCGATGAATGCAAGTGTGACGGTTGCCGAAACTTCGCGGCCACGCGCGACGTGGTCTATCCACCTGCCTTTCTGTCTTTCCTGCACTCTTTGGGAATCGACTTCCATAAGGACGGCGAGGTGTATCACAACGCGCGTATTGGTCCGGGACGTCACGACTACGATGGCTGGTTTCACTTCGTTGGGACGTTAGAAAAAACTGGTGATTTCTCTGTAGTTCCCATGTCGGACAGCTTTGAAGCCTGGCTCCTGCGTAAAAGCGCGCCGGCAATTCCGAGTTTGAGAGGTCTTCCTCTAGTCGAGGTTGCATTCCACGCAACAGCAGTGCCCTGGTTGCTCAACGAGACTGAACCTACATAGCCCTCAAGCGGACCACGGACTGGAAGCTGGGATAAGCTCGCGGTGTTGCGGCCCCGCCGCCTAGCCTGAGCATTGGACGAGATGGCAGAATCTGCGACAAAGCAGTATCAGCTTATGGAGCTTCCGGCGCGGCAACTGCTGGATAAGTTCGGCGCGGGCAGCCACAAGCCCGGTTCTGGGAGCGCTGCGGCCCTCATGGGAATCCTCTCTGGCCGGCTCATCGCGACGGTCTGCAAACTGAGCTTAGAAAAACCAAAGTATAAGCAGCGACACAAAGAGCTTCGGTTCCTGGTCGAGAACATTGAGGCTCACATAGAGCCATCACTCTATGGCTTGTTCCAGAGGGATGCCGAAATATTCGATGCAGTAATTAAATCTCGTCGTGATCGATTGGCTGCGAAGTCAGATGACGACAAGCGCGCGTGCAGGCGAGAAGAACTGAAGCACCTTCGGGAGGCCACTGACATCCCCATAAAAATTGGGGAGCTATGCCTCGCGCTTATCGACAATGCTGTATTTACATTCGATTTCGGCTTTCAGTCGGCTCGGGGAGATTCCGGAGCCGCGGTAAGTGCGGCAATCGCCGGCGTCACTGCCGCTGCATTCGTGATCCACCTTAACCTGAAGTCATTTGGACCTTCTCTGTGGCGAGAACAGATGTTTGCGCAATGCCAAGAGATGCTCGCAAAGTTAGACGACAAGCAGGCCAACGCATTCACCAGGCTTACGAAGCTAAGCGAGGAAGAAATTAAGAATATGGATCTGGATCTTGCCTAAACATGCGCTCAAGTTGACACGCGAACCTGGAAGCCGACGCACCAACCGAGCCGCCTCCGGGCGGCTTGTCTACAATACGTTTGGGAAACGTCGACGTCAGTGCCGTTGAACTGATCAAATGGGATGAGGTTCGCCAAATCCTTAGCAAGCCTAAAAGCCACCTGTCGGTGGCTTTTTATGTGGGGTTTCGCACTGCCTTACGCACTGTTCGCTTAGACGGCGCCAATTGCTTTTCAATCTCGGCTGCCCAAGCCATCAAATCGGTCCCACAAGCTTGGCACCAATCACGCAGTTGGAGTCCATCCAGGCGCACCACACCGCGCTCAGCGGCCGTAACGTAGTTCTGCGATCGCCCTAGGTGCTCGGCCAGCTCCACTTGCGTCAGCTCTGCCCGCTGCCGAATGGCTCGAAGGGTGGCCAGAAACGTCTGATTTTCCGGACGGTAGAGTGATTTAGCAGCCCGTTCCGCCGATTTCTTCGCCCTCGCCATGCGCCCGCTCCAAAACGTGTCGGGCTCCTACCGTATAGCGCAGATTGAAATACACCGGCTTTGTGTATTTGTTTACCCTTTGTTCCGGTTGGCGACGCTAGTCTCCAATCGCCGGGGACGGGTGTGGATCTCTCCTTGGCGTGGTCCTTCTTGCTCACCAAACAGGGGTTCACCGTCATGGACAATCGTTGTTGGATGAAAGCCGTTACAGCTCTCGTGCTGGCGGCAAGTCTGGGAATGGCGCAGGCGCAGGACACCGGCGTCGCCGGCTTCTTCCAGCGTGCTGGGGCCGCCATCAAGAACGGCGCCAGCACCGCACTTGGGAACGGTTCGACCAGTTCTCAGACCCGCAACGGTCAGACCACCACGACGGGTCCAAATTACAAGCCGATCAGCCCCGCTGGCGGTGGGCAGTTTGTTGGGCTGTTTGACCACTTCCACTCGGGCGACACGTGGCCACGGGCAGCTGTCACCTTTACCAGCTACGGCATCACGGAGCCGTGCTGGACCGCGCGCGCCACCATCTGGCGCTCGTCCGCGGCACACCATGAAGAAACCTTCCAAGTATGCAACTCACCCATGATGGCCACCGATGCGTTGGGGAACACGGAAGCGCTCGGCGACAGTTTCAACATCGCCAGTGGGCCGCTCATGCAAGCCCAAAACATTCCTGGGATATCACACATCCAGACTGCCAACGATCGGAACACCGGCCCCAACCCGCCGATGATGCTTTTTTCCGTCGATATCCGTGGCCCGATCCTCTTTCAATATGAGGCGATGGTGGTCCGGCTCGCATGGATTTCTGGCTACATCAATCACGAACAGGAAGCCGTGAACAACATGACGGGCAAAGCGCTGTGGGTCGCGGGGTTTGACCCTTCCGGCAACCGTGATCGTCACTAAATTCAGGAGCCCACGACATGAACAGGATCGATCCAAAAGTGCGTTTAGCGGTCATCGCCGCGTGTGCCGGCGCCTTAGTGTGGCTTTTCATTGACGTCGCAGTGACTGCCATTTTCGGCAATAGATTCCTGTTCCATCATGGCTTGGTTGCGTGGATCATCTGCGCAGCAAGCATGTGGGTTGTGCTTCCCCGCCACGCGCCCAAACTTGTTCACTTCCTTTCAACCCCGCGCGATGAACGGCGGCCACCGCTGACGGTGACCGAAGATGGGGCGTGGACCACCATCCGTGCTGAGCCCCCACCGGTTCACTTCGGGATTTACGTGCGCGCCTGGATCATGGCAGCGATCATCGCAGCGGTCGTGGGTTGGGACTTCGGACACACCGCTGCCGGTTGGGTTTGTTTCTTCCTCTTCGGGCTTTTCTTTTCTGCGCTGTTCCGCGGGTTGACGATCCGACACCGCAAGGTGCAAGACAACTGGTTCTCAGTCTCAGTCGAAGGCGTGCGGCTTTCGAATGGCAAGTCGATTCCCTTGGCTCGCATTTACGCCATCGTTATCCGCAACGCATCTTCTGGCCAGGTGGTCCAGGGCGGCTCAATGGTCGCAGGCTCCGGAGCAGCAGGGGTGCTTGCGGTCGGCATGCAATCTTCTTACGCGGCCATCCAAGCCACCAATGTGGCCACCGCTCGCAAGGTAGCCAGCATGAGTTTCACGGTAGAACTTGAACACGATGGCCTCTCGACCGTTCTTGCTGGCGGCCTCACCGACGCACTTGCACACGCCGTTCAGGCGGAGATCTGCAAGAGGCTGCCCGGGTTCAGTCGTTGAAGCCTTGAAGGCCCTCAGAGGTGGGGGACGACCTTAACGTCTCCGGGCCGCCCGCAAGGGCGGCTTTTCATGTCTGTGCCCTCCGGCTGTGCCGGCCGGGATGCCTTATGGCACACGCTGCGGCTTGCTGGCTTGGATAACGTCCGTCTGTCGCGAAGCAGGATTGCGGCGCAGATCCTCGTGAGCAAGGGAGCAGTCCGATGGCTTCCCCACAAGGTGTAAGAACCTCAGGGAGATAAACGGATGACCCACGAAAACAAGCTCGCTCGGTTGGCAGGTCTCTTGTATCTCATCGTCGTGGTCTTCGGAGTGTTTCGACTGATCTACGTGCCCTCGCAAATCATGGTTCACGATGACATGCACGCGACGATCAATCACATTGTCGGGTCCTCGTTTCTGCTTCGTGCCGGTATTGCAAGCGCCCTAGTCGAGCAGGTGATGTTTCTGTTTTTATCCTTCGCCCTTTTCTGTCTCCTGCACCCAGTCGGCAAAAATATTGCGGTGGTGATGGTGACGCTTGTTGCGGTCAACGTGGCCATCACATTGGTAGCGGAGGTCTACCCTCTGGACGTGCTTGCGTTGTTGACCCATGCCCACCACGGACAGGTGCTCGCACCGGAGCAGTTGGAGTTGCTGGTGAGGCAGTCCTTTAACTCCTATGACGATGCACTGCTGATCGCGGAGTTGTTCTGGGGCCTCTGGCTCTTGCCGTTTGGCTACTTGGTGTTGAAGTCTGGCTTCCTCCCAAAAATTCTCGGGATTTTCTTGATGCTCGGTGGATTGAGCTACTTTGTAGAGGTGTTCGGCAGCATCCTCTTTGCTCATTATTCGGAAACGGCCATTTCAAATTACGTGACACTGCCAGCGGCCATCGGCGAAATTGGAACCTGCCTGTGGCTTCTCTTGGTGGGCGTGCGCCAACGTCATGCTTAAAGAAAAAGGGAGTTTGGCATCGAAGCGTCGGCTGAATGCAAGAACGGCCTCAGCTTCTCAATGCTGGAGGTCGTCGATCTTCGCGCCACGCCGAAGAGATCAACGAGCAAGAGTCGCATTGGAGGCGCGTGCTGACCCCACGAGACAATGGCTACAACCGCAACTGAGTGCGGCTAGGGACAGGGGAAAAGGGGAAAGGACATGAACAAGCCGAAACATCGCGCGCCACCGCGCGAGTCAACGGTAGACTGGCAAGACAGAAAGAAATGGCATCAGTGGAGATGGGGTCCATGGTCCAGAGCCACCGCACCCTATATTTTGCTCATCCTGATTCAGCGGGCACGCGAAGGTCGGCCGATCACGTATGAAGACCTCGCCCACGAGTTGCGCGTTCGTTTTGGTTTCAAGGAACAACCACGCAAGACCCAATATGGAGGCCCGGTCGGATTGGTGGGCCACGTATTGGAAGACCTCAGCCAATCGCGAGGAGAAACGATCCCCCCGATCAATGTGATTGTGGTCAACAAGCAAACAAAGCTTCCCGGGGTGGGGGCCGACGAACTCGCTCGCTCCTACTACAAGAGCAAGCGCAAAAAATTTGATAGCCAAGATCGCCGCAGCATGCTGCTTGGCGCCATCGACGACGTCAAGAACTACGGCGAGCAATGGGTGTCAGTCGCCAAAGATTTGGGATCCATTTTGTTGACCACAAAGACCGGAAAGTTGGACGACGGCAAAGCGATCAAACTGCCCAGAATTAAAGTCGGTCATGGGGGAGAAGGCGTGCACCACAAAGCGCTCAAACAGTGGGTTGTGAACAATCCCGAGCACTTCAAAAGGTTTGGTAACTTCAAAAAGGGCGAGCCCGAGTTCCTCATTTCGTCGGGTGATCGACCTGATGTTCACTTTTCCAATAGCCGCCAAAGGTTGGCCGTCGAAGTGAAGCCGAGCGAGGCGTCCAATGACGACCTTAAACGCGGCGTGTATCAAGTCGTCAAATACCGTGCCGTCATGCGGGCCGAGCAACGCTCGTTGAATCATGTGCCAAACGCGCAGGCCATTCTGGTTAGCGTTAAAAGGCCCGACGACGAAATACGGCTTCTCATGCAGCGTTTGCAGGTTGTGCATCTCACTGCGCCCGCCAATGCCGAACGGCTGTGACTGAGATAGATTCACGCCCTGCCATGGATGCAACGGTAGTCCGCCGAGTGTGGATCGCTCCGGGCGGCGCCTACATCGAGATGGGGGCTTTGCCAGTCACGACTCCTCAGCAGCAATGGCCAGCTGATGCACAACATCAACCAAACCGATTAAGGAAAAGAAATGGAACAAGACGTCGATAGTCCACACACCGACGCACTTAAACCGGAATCAATCTACGCCGAGGCGATGTTCGCGTTCCGCCATTACGACACCCTGTCTACCACTGTCATCGGCGGCATACCCATCCTCCTTGCAGGTGTCCTGGGGCTCACGCACACAATGGCAACAGCTCCATGGCGAGGACTTGTGGCGCTAACCGGAAGCCTGCTGACGTGGATTCTATTTCAGCTATATGCACGGCTGGACACTCATGCTGGAACGGCGTTAAAAGTGGCAGCCGCCATAGAGCGCGGTGAACCCGTCAACGGAAAGAAGGTCAAAGGTCTCGCGTCTACGCGGCAAGGACTGCGCACGCATTTTCCATCCCTTGCCTCTTCGCCCGGAGGAAAAATCTATTCGCTCGTGCGCCTCATGACTTGGGTTTCGATCACGGCCCAGCTGCTGTTGGTTTTGATCTGGCTGTTATCACTCAAAGGATGGTTAGACTGGGTTTGAGAGGCGACATACAGCGATGACAAGACCGGGTTGAATTTTTGCAGACGACACGTGCTCGTCACAGCTTCCGCTTCTGAAGTGCTGCCAGCCGCCGCTTCGCGCCAACCTTTGGATTGATCTCGATGGCTTGTTCATAGGCAACAATGGCTTGTATGGGATCACCCAGAGCTTCGCAGGCCATACCAGTAACTTTCAGCGCCGCAGCTTTCCACCCTGAGTTAGCATCCGCGCCCTCCCGTCTCGCGCGCTCGATGGCTTTGAGTATTTGGTTTGTCCGCGCAGAAGTCAGGTCGTCGCGCTGGAGGAGACGTTCGGCAAGAAGGATGACGGCGCTGTAGTCCCCTCCCTGCAGGGTTGCTTCCTCCAGTGCTTCGCTGTCTAGAAACTGGCCCATTTGGTCATAACGAAATTCGCCCAGCCCCTTGATGTGCGCGATGACTTCAATGCGTGCTTCGTCGATCGTGTAGTCCATGGTCCACCCCGCACTGGGTTTCCTAGCAAACTTTTGCTCACCAGATTGCAGATCAAATAGAAACAAGGAATGGCCATCTTCGGTTTGACTATTGGCAGTCTGGCAGACCGCGAACTGCCCGCTCCGTGAAATCGCGCTCGTGATCAGGTTGGCTGAAAATGTTCGTTTCAGGATCTGTTGTCCTTGGGGGCCGAAGGCATGCAGCGTTCCGGACAGAGCACTCCCGAAGTGCCAATCCTCCAGCACGAAAATGCCTGCATCGGACACGTGCCCGTTGTTCGGCCGCTCTAGGTGGTCTTTAAGCACCACTCGCTTGTTGAGCCAATCGTAAAGCAGATAGGAGCCCTTTCCGCTGGCTCTGTGGCCGCCCCTCGTGCCTGCCGGATCTGTATCCCGCCAAGAAACAATCCACCGCCCACTGGGTGATCGCCTGTATTGGCCAAACCAGTAGGGCTTATCCAACGTAAAAAACTTGTCTTCTAATAGCGGAGCCCGGGCGGCAGCAACAGGCAGCGAAGCCTCCACGCGGGGCTTCGCTTTTTTCGCGAATAGAAAGTCAAAAAGTCCCACGGCTTGCCCCTGCTGATTGACAATTTTCCAGAAGCGTCACCCTCTCAGTGGATGAGCACAAGCACCGCAATCGTTCATTGCCTGTCGATCGGGCGGTGCGTGAAATGTGCCTATTTATGGGTCCGTCACCAGAGTTCGGTGTGCATTTGGCGGTCTTGGCAGCCAAGAGGTTACGGCGATTGGGTTTGGGGCTTCTTCAACTCTGTAGTTACGTGAAACCTATAGTGGGAAAGCTCAGGCGGAGACGATGAACAATCAACTGACAACGGAAATGGGGCAGCAAGTTGCGTCGTGCGGCGCGGCGCAAACATTCCTCGGAAATCAAGCAACGCTCGACAAGCCATTGCGGCCGAGCCAAGTGTTTTTGCTCAAGTTGCTCGAACTCGATCCGCGTTTGGCAAAGACACGCCATCGCGATCGCTTGAACTTGCTGGCGGCGACGATCGATTCGCGTTTCGACCCACCCAAAATCGGACGCCTGATGGTGGGGCTGCGTGCGCTCCACGAGAGCGAGCGACTGCATACCACTGCGTTCAGCTGCACCACGTGGGACGATCCAGACGCAGCGCGCGCCATTGAAGTGATCGACGCACTGGGCGCACAAAGTGGCTGGCCGCAGAAAGCGCCGGCCGAATGCCGGACACTGCGAACTCGCGCGCTGCGATTGCTGGGCCACATCGCACCCGTGCCGAATACGGTAAGTCGCCGAGCGACTTGACAAGGGCTGGAATTTTGGTTCGATGAGTTCCGAGGGCGCCTCCGCCCCCAGCGTAACCTTCGTCTTACCTCGTCGTCCTTGGAGGACACATGAATCCCCACGATCCTTTTGGTCGCAATACGCGACCCGCTCCCCCTTTGCCCGCATTTCGCCCCGCCGTCGTTCCTGACCCCTTGGCGCTGGCGCGCGCCGATGACGCAGTCCGCGCACTGGGCGCCGCTCCGCCATCCGCCGACCGCCGTCGCTACTACGCGCAAACCGCCGATGGACGCCAGGTCACGACGCGCTCCAACAAACCCATCGAAGCCATCATTGAAGCACTTGAACGAAAGGCCGAGGCACCGGTCACGGCGCCGGTGGCTGAACGGTCACGATCTCCCGCCACGGTAGTCCGTGCTCCGGTGGCGCGCTATGCCAGCCCGAGCAGTCGCCATCTGGCCGCCCTCATGCCCGACGACCCAAGGTCGAACAACCCGATGGCGGTCTCTGACCAGGAAGCGCACGAGGGCAGCGATTGGCCCAGCAACGGTCCTGCCGCGGGCTCGGCATTTGAGTTGCGGTCCCAAGACGTCGGACCCTGGCATGGCGCGGCTTTTAGTCATGGACAGATCCTGCCTGGCAACCCTGCGCCGGCGGGGCATGCCGTGCACCGCTACGTGCCGCTTGGCCCGCGCATCAAGGATCGCGCTGAGACCTATCTGCGCTGGGTGCACCAGAAGAAAACGTCACGCTCGGCCGTGATTGAAACCGCGTGGACGCTGCGCATCTTTGTCGAGCTGGTGGGTAACAAGTCGCTCAACGCAATCGACGTGGAAGACGTCGACGTGTTCCTACAGGCTGTGAGCATCTGGCCATCACACGCGACCAAGCGGCGGGAGTTTCGCACGATGCTCGCGCCGGATGTCGTGACAAAGGCACGGATCCTCAGAACTCCACGGCTCAACCTGCGCACTCAGCAGAAGCACATCGACCGATTGCGAGCCTTTTTCCGATGGCTGGAAGGTCGACAGGAAATCGTGCCTGGTCTGCTTCGCGGTCTGAGGCTCTACAAGCGTAACCATGACTTCGGCCTGCGCCGCGAACCGTTCTCAGAAAGCGAACTGGGGCTGATCTTTGACTATCACCGAACCGCCCCTTTCGAAACGCCCTTCATGTTCTGGGCGCCACTGCTGGGGTTTTACCAAGGCTTGCGGGTCAACGAAATCGGCCAGCTGTATGTCGAAGATGTGCAAAAAGTGATGAACGATCAGTGGTGCCTGAGTATCACGCGAGATCGTCCGGGCCAACGATTGAAAAATGCACAGTCGCGCCGCCTCCTTCCCATCCACCCAGCCCTTCTAAAATGTGGTTTCCTTGAGTTCGTGCAGCAGGCCCGTGATTGGCAGCGAACCACGTTGTTCCCAGGCTTGGTTTGGGGCGTCAATGGCCCTGGCGACGGCATCGGGGACTGGTTCAATCGAACCCTGCTGCGCAAGCGATGCGGAATCACCAACCCTTCGCGCACGTTCCATTCGTTTCGTCATTGCTTCGCGACATACGGCGACCAATCCAGAGTGCCGGACGCTCGGTTGGCGATCCTGCTGGGTCACAGCACTGGCAAGAGCATTCTGCGCACACACTACGTCCATCTCGCCACCCCGGGAGATCTGGCGCGGGATCTCAACGACATCCAGTTCCCGAAAATTGAGCACCCTCAATACGTCCCCGCGAACTTCGCCAAGGCGTTCGAAAAGGCCGATAGGGAGGACAGCCGCCCGATGCGACTTGATGCAGTGTATGGGGCACAACGTGGAGTCAATGGGAGGGCAATGCTGCACTGAGTTGTCAAACCAGTCTCAGTAGCGGGTATCCGCAGATCCCCGCTACTGAAACGTGCGTTAGGAGCATGCCAATCACTGCAATGGTTCGCTAGGCGAGAACATTACCGCGTATACCGTGACTTCGACTGATCGAAACCGCTCGGTGATTTAGGCGGCATCGAGCAATCAAATTAGGCTGAACTGTGTTGGATGTCCCGAATTCTTCATTGCGAGAAGTTCGACGAGGTTCTGCGCCACCTGGCTGGCCATTTCTTCATCACTCATATTTCTCAACTTCGCAAAACCTTTCACCGTCTCCGGGATATCTGTCGGTCTCGTGGGGCGCCCATTCACCTCGACGAAAGGTCCATCAGTCTCAGTAAGTATCCGACCAATGGGCAAAGAGGCGAGCAGCGAATGCATTTTCGGCGTCCGAATCATTTCGGAGTTGATCGAAAAGTAACAACCCAATGCAGCGGCTCGCTTCGCCTCCCCTCTAGTGCCCGTAAACCAGTGCATGACCGGGATGCAGCTACCCGTTCGCAAGCTGAGTTCTAGATGTTTGAGCACCTTAGAGACAGCGCGGACACTGTGTATGCTCAGAATCTTGCCCCCTTGCTCATCGCACGCACGCAAGATACGTTCAAAAATGCGTTGCTGGTTGTCGAAGCTGGCATAGAACTTTGACCCTGCATCAAGCCCAACTTCGCCAACGAAGGACGTGTTCAACAGCAGCCTCTCGAACAACGCGAGCTCGTCGGCACGTTGTGCAACAAGTTGCGGATGGAGTCCAAGTGCGACCATTACGTGAGGAGAGCCCATTGCCAGCTCAACATTGCGCTCGAAGGCCTTGGGCGTTGTCGTGATTGCTAATGTCGCGATCTTCCACGCCTCGCACTGCTGAATAAGCTCCCGGTGATCCGGATAGAGGTCGAGGTGACAGTGGAAGTCTACCCATCGAGGCATGGTGATCGTGTCACGCACTGGCTGGCTTCGACTTGACGCCCTCAAGAAGCTGTCTGACCTCCAACAGCCCGTCTCTATAAACCTGTTCGTAGACAGCCCAGTCGCCAGGGAAATCTGTGAGGGGTCCAGGCTTATGTATATCGAATTTTGCTCGATGCGGGTGCGTCATGAGACGAGAAATCGCGAACTGGAAGGAGCGGACATGCGAACCCTCAGCGCTTTCACTGTTGAGTGCCCGCGCACTAAGATTTACCAGCTGGTAGTCGGTTTCGTCTTGGCCAAAGCCATAAAACAGGGCTGCGCGGCGGATCAAGCACGGGACACAGTGGCCACAGTTCTTCGGTTGGCGACGATCCTCTACCGGCGAAAAACGCATCTTGGCAGGTGATGAGCATGACATCGTGTGTTTCGCATTTTCCCGCAGAAAGTCTTGATCCATACACTCAGAAACCATCTGACCCTTTGTCCGATGCCGGTAGCGATTTTCCAAACTGGCCGTCAGCCCAAGAGCGCTCAAGATCTCATTAAATCGCGCCATGTAATAGGGATGGGTTGTGCGAGTGCTTAGTGCACCAAGCCGGAGTGGATCAAGCGGGACGTTCAGTGAAATTAGGCCGTTCTCCGGCACGTGTATCGTTATGTCATCTCCGATCGCGTCAGCAGCAAGAGCGGCAAGAGAGAAGAACAGAAACGATCTTCCACGAAGTGTGTCCTCACTCGAAGAACCTTCAACTGTGCCTGTGGCAAAGCCAACCCGCGACCGAATGGAGTGGAACGGCAACTTCGCGTAGCGCAGTTGAAGCGCATCCAAACACAGGCCCTGATGTTTACTTGTAACGCTGTCCCAATAGTGACTGACCAATAGGATATTCTCGCCCGCCGACATAAGGTCGACCGCGCCAATAAAACTATCCAGACCACCTGAAAACAAGCACACAGCGTTTGGCTTCTCGGTGATATCCCCGGTGATCGGTGGAATGAGTTGTTCAACAGAGGCAGATCGACCTCGAAATGCCAGCGTCCAAAGATCCCCGGTCAGAAAGTTGAGTGTTCGTTCAAGCAGCACGGAGATGCTCTTCCAAAGCTCTGGATCGGCTACCGGCACGCAAAGCTCAATCTCCCTGGTCCATGCGTCCTGAGCATCCGTCGCCCTTCCGATTCGGGTGTCTGCTGCCGTGATGGCAGCGGCCAGGATAGCGAGATCCAACGCACGGTCCGAAGGTTGCAAGCCCATTTCATGCAGTTGCCCAACCGTGTTTCCAAGCTGACGATCAAGCTCATCGAAACTGGCATACGCCAGCTCAGTGGCATGAGCATCCGAGAGTCTTTGCCCCGAAGCGCCATCGTCATCGGCGCCGATGCGGAATACCAGAGTATGCCTAGTCATTTCACGTCTCCGGCAGTTGCTGACACAAGCTCAAAGGACGCTTCATAAATACGGTCGACCACCTTCCCTATGTCTCCGTCCGAAATAGCCGGCAATCCCTCGAGAAGATGCCCAAGATGCCCCCTGACGTTGCCATCCACGAAATCGTGGAGCTGTTCTTGGATGCTTTCAACGTCGGCAACACTGGTCGGCAGCTCGATCGCACGCTGACCGAGATCAGCCATCACACGACCTTCGATCGTGTGGATAACGAATCCGATGAAAAACTCATTCATCTCGTCCGCCGACATGGCGCCGAAGTCGCCCACACCGGTTTCGGCAAGATCACCAATTGTCTCTAGCATGGCCTGCCTGGCAATCGCCTCGTCAACCCGTCCGCCAGGCGGACAGATCACTTCCGTTAGCGCAATGAAGACGTCGGCCGCGGGGCGGCCTACAAGAGCGCCTAAATTTAGGCGCCGCAATACTGCGGTCGCACCGTCCCTCTGAACGTCTCGGAAAACACCTAATAACTGGGAGCCAACGGCGCGTGATGTTCCCATTCTGCGGGCAGCGCCTTGCGCGCCTCCAGCACCCTGTCGCACATACTGGGACACCGCGCGACGAAGCGCTGCGCGATCACCATTCCTGACAAACCGTGTGAAGTTGCCACGGGCGCCGCCTAGGGATTGGGATGCAGGAGACGCCGCCGGCGATGGTGCTTGTGGCCCATCAGTGGACGGGATCTGGCTTCCCGTTCCTTGACCGTCATTTTCTGGGCTCGCCGGTGCTGCTCCTGCGCCTGGGGTGACATCATCTATCCAAGTTGGCACCAATCCGTTTGCCGGACCTCCATACCCCTTCGACGTTCCCATCTATTTATTCTCCTTAACCTGAGCCGAGCCAGCAGCCGCCGCCCGCAGTTTTTGGTTCTCAGTCTGCCCGGCCCAGACACCCATAAGATCTTGGAAGTCGCGAATCACTTCCGGATTCTTGAAAGCGTTGCCAATCCATGACGGCAACCATGCGCCCACTTTGGCCACGGGAATTTCTTTGGCGAAGTCCAGCAGTCTTCGCTCCAATCCAGCGTGAATCTTGATGAGTGCGACAAGACCTTCGACCCCTTTCGGCTTCGTGGTGAAGCTATCCGCCTCCAGAATGCGCATTCGCACGACGTCAAATAACTCCTCGGCGCCCACGGCAGTTAACTTGCGAAGATCTTCCTCAGCCGATTTCACGCTAAGAGCAGGTCCCATGAGCTGGTCGGCTAGATGGCTCAGATGAGTAGACGCACCGGATCCGCCCAACGCCACCCGCTTATCGCGGGTCACAAAAATATAGGGCCGGAGGTCAACTCCGCCCAGCAAGGGATCGAGAGCCGTCCATGTTCGCACCCACTCACTATCCATCCATTCGTTGCGGTCGACAGCCGTATCTTTTTTCCCGGGCACAGATCTCGACAGCGTGCCAACTTTCGGAGCCTCCGGCGGCTCAGGGGTTCCGATATTCCGCGCAGCCTCTTCGAACGCTCGAAGCTCATTGGGCACCCCATCACTCGATGCAACTGCCAATCTGACAATGTGCTCGAAGAAATCAGGCCTGAAACGCTCCGCGAGCATCAGCTTTGCCAGTATTGGCGTAGAAATCTCTGCGCCAAAGCCGCGAGCCTCGCCGATTGCATGTCGCAGCTTCATTGAGTTTAGGAAACGTTTGACCTGGCGTGGATTGCCACGAGTTCCATCGGTCAGCATGTCAGTAAGTTGGTTGCTCAGGACCAATGCGTGGTCGACGCCCTGAGGCAGCGGATTGCCTATTGCATCTACCAATGATCTTCGCGTGAGTCCCTTGCTCAACCAAGGTCGGCGCATGTCTTCGCGTGCGGTGACGAGTAGTTTGGCAAAGCCTTCGTCTTCAGAGCCCAGCTCCGCCTCAATGAGCAAAAGAGTGATGTAAGTGCGCGTCTCGGCTGGACCAAGCGCGGGAATTCGAAAGGGCACCTGTATGAGCTTTTCGAGGTAGTTCCTGGCATAGCTAACCGGACCACTCGAGGGAGGGAGGTCAGGGAAGTGCTTACGCACTGCATATTCAATCATGGCTTCATCAGCGCCGATCACAAATGCGGTTCGCTCGACAAACAGGAAAAGCCGGATCGCCTCTAAAGTGGCAATTGCGGTCTCAGGCAAGCAACGATCCAAGTCATCCACGATCACGATGAGCTGATCAATGTCCGCGGCATTCAGCAGCTCGACGAACTCATTGCGGAAGGCGTGAATGTGCGCAGGGATGCTGTCGTCCTCCGCAGGCTTTAGCAGCCCAGACGTATCCTCAGCAAACTTGCCGAGCTGTTCCCGCGTTAGCTCATCTGCCCTCTTCCCAAAGAAAGTGCTTGCGGCGCCGATCAAGTCTCCGATCTGGCTGAAAGTTGGCATGCCGGTAGCAACAGTAAAGGCGAGGCCGCCGGCTTTCTTTGCCGCCTTTAACCAATCAACTCGCTTAAGAAGCTTCTTCGCTGCGGCCTTGACCTTTTCTGACATGGGTCGCGCACGCTTCAGATCCTCGATGATCGTCTCTATGACGACCGCTTTGGCGTCTTCAAAACCTTCAAACGCCCAGCCGTTGAACCACAAGCACAGGGCTCGATCTTCATTGGCAAACGCGGCATGCGTCATCTTCAGAACACTTGACTTACCGGCACCCCAATCACCGTGCACGCCAATGGTTATCGGTGACTTCGGTGCATCCCTTATCAATCGAACAACAGTCTTGGCGATGGCTTCGTAATGAAGAAGATCGGTCGCAGTTTCCTGATCGTTTAAAAACATAGTATTCCCTCACCTTTGGCTTTGATCGCCCATGGCTTGCCTGGCGCCCCTAGATGGCGTGCTCGCAACGCCCAGCCCTCCGCCACACCTAGCGCGTGCCTGCCCCGTTATACCTTAGGTTCCACCCCACAGAAGACACTCCATCCCACTTGAATTGATGGTCGCACCCAAATAGCCCGTTTATCAGGCTCTCCGCCTACAAACACCTTGAAAGGCTTCCGTGCTGGTCATCAACGGATTGATGGGCGCAACCGCGGTGTTGCTGTGTCGGGCTCAGGATCGCTGGGCTGAATTGGAATCTGTGCCCTTTCTGGTAGCGCACCTTCAACCAACCCACGCTCAACCTCATTTGTCACAGTCAACAACGGTTCGACAAACTCCGGTGTCAATGTGACCAGTGACCCGAGCACCCCATGAAGCCTCTGCTTCGCTTCAGCCTGCTGCCCCTCCAAAGCCGCTTCCTGTTCTCCAAAGACATCGAGGCTGGCTTGGTGTGATCGAACCGTCGCCTTCAAACTTTGGACGTGGCGGTGGCGCGCCTGAACTTCGTTGATCAAGGTCTGCCATGCGGATGGCTTCCCGCCCTCACCGGTCTTGAATGCCTTAGCCGCCGCGGCGCGCAGCGGATGGTCCCTTTCCCACCTCTTGGCTTTCTGGTCGGCCGACGCGCGCCGCGCCCGTGCCTCGTCGAGCTGATAAGTCACATCGAGCTTGGCCGCCATTCTGCGGTCTTTGTGCTCAACAAGGTCTCGGAGCTTTCTGGTCAATGCCACCAAGGCGGATAGAGCCCTCTCGATCGCGTGAACGATCTTCAACACTCTGACGAATGCCTCTTGTGCTTCGGGTGTGGTCGGCGTGGCCAAAGTGGCCCGAAATCGAGCGGACAGCGACGCTGATGATGACGTGCTCCAACTCGGTGGCCTGATGCTCACTTCCGGCGGCTGAGAACTCGCCACGACGGGTTCGAGGGCCGGCGTGGGCGGCTCACCGGCCGTGGCCGCTTCCCGCGCCACATCGGCCACAGCCCGTTCGTGTTGCACTTCCAACACGATCGCGTGAACCGCATTGAAGGCTTCTGATGGCACCACAATGTCACGCTGGGCATCCCCGTTGCGCGCGAAGAACTGTTTGCGCTGCATCGCGACGGCCGCGCGGCTGATCGTTCGCCGCGGCTCGATGGGTAGTCCTTGCCTTACATAGCTCTTGTGGTCGTAGTCGGCGGGCAAGTTGTTAGCCGCCGTGAAGGTGTTGGCGAGCTCTGCCCATTTGGCATTCAACTGCTCGACAAACACTGCCGACGTGCGCTTGTTGGACAGCATGTCCAGTTTGTCTCCTAGTCCCCAGGTCGAGGTGCCTTCGTCGTCTTCCATCTCCTCCAACCTGCGCGTCGGAAAATAGAGGTGCGCGTGGTAGCCGCGTTTTTCGGTCGCCTTGAGCTCGCCCAGGGAATCAACCGCACCGTCCCGATGCAAACCCATTGAAACGGCTGTCGTCAGCTCCTCCGCAATAAACCGTGCCATTTCCTCAGCCAGATCCCCGGCTTCCTTTTCGCCCAATCCAAGAGGAATGGGTATGCGGTAGTCACGAGCCAGCTGGCTGTCGGCACGATTTTCTGCCCACTCCACTCGGTTCCACAGCTGTTCTGGATCAGTCGCCCAGGCGGGAGCCCCCACGGGCGCTACGGTTAGGGATCGAACAATTTCTTCGCCGATTTTTCGCTTTCGGAAATCGCACCACTGTTTGGCTCGTTCGTCGTAGAGACGCAAGCCAAGTCGATAGGCCGCACCCCTCACAGCCGAATGGTGCTTTCGGCGTGTGTGGGTTTCGAGATGGGGGCGAGCATGTAGAGACATCCTTCATCCTTGATAGATATCGCCGTCTATATGGAATAGCCGACGAACGGTCATCCTTGACCAAATACCGAAGCGGCTGCCGACCCCGAGACATTCAGCGTCTGCTCGCCCCCTCCACCATGGAACCAGAACAAAGCGCCTCGTCAATACCGCCAAAAACGCCAAGATGCAGTTCTGTGACCATGGTCGTGAATGCAAGATTTTTGGGTTTGGTGCGAAAGCTTTAGCGTTGAGCTGTGGCTCGAGCACTGAGCTCTGCTTCCCGACTCGTGTTGTGAAAACAACACTAAGACGGGCCCTCGCCTCGCTTTAAAAGCACCGGAGCAATGGTTAGGCTCTACCGAAAACCCCGGGTGAACCTTGATGGCACAGAACGCCTCCCCCCTAGACCGCGCCTTCGTCGAACAGCTGATTTACGCAGAGCGTCCAGAAGACCAGGAACTCGAATACAAGCGTGATCTGCCAAAGAGGATTACGGATCACGCACAGGCCAGCCGCGGAAAGGCAGACCCGCTCGAAGAGTTTGCCAAGGACGTGTCCGCAATTGCGAATGCCTCAGGAGGGATTCTGCTGTTTGGCATTGAGGAAGATTCGAAGACCAAGAAGCCCGCTCTGTATCCGATTAAGGACGAAACCTTCGATCAAGCAAGAGTTCGTTTACATACCCAACTCGATAGTTTGATCGAACCACGCTTGGTCGGCGTCAGCTTTACAGAGATCAAGGTGGAGGGTGGCTATGTCATGGCCATCCGCATTCCTGGCAGTCTTGGCGGACCGCACTGGCACGGGAAGGCGGAAAAACGGCGCTTCAGCATTCGGAGAGATGGGCTCGTGAGCCAATACACCTATCAAGAGTTGCGAGCTGCCTTTGACCGAAACGCATCGGCAGCTACGCGTGCCCGGGAATGGATCGGCGGACGCATGGCTGGCATCAAAGCAGGGCGCACATGGCGTCCACTTAGCGATGGGCCCATTGCAGTTGTCCATCTTGTTCCGTTGGTCAGCTACTACCAGGAAATGGAGCCCATTGATCTGGACCTCGCCCGCGCATGCGCTCCCAAGATGCCACTACCCTGGCAGGCGGGCTATAACCACGACATCAACTTTGACGGGCTGATCATCTATCCAGGAACAGTGGCGGGCGAGGATGGGCGGATAGAGCTGGCAGGTTATAACCAACTGTTCCGTGACGGCTCGATGGAAGTGGTGATGCGCGTCAGGGTCATGAACAATCCGCCGATGAAAGCCATCCACAAAGCAGCGATGTTATGGACCGTTCGCGACACCATCATCAAAGGCCCAGTGGTGACCAACTCTCTGGGGAGGAGCGGCCCCATGATGATCGGCGTTTCGTTGATTGATACAACCGGCTATGCCCTTCACGACTTCCAATACATGGACACAGCCCAGATTTCAGATCGAGACGACCTAACCGTCCCAACCGCCTATGTTGAGAACTCTGAAAACGCGGAGGCACTGGAACGCGTCGCAAGGACAGCCATGGACATGATCTGGCAAGGATTTAGCTTTAGCCGCTGCCCTTTCTATGAAGACGACGGCAGGATCAAGACTTCGTGAGCTGTCTACGAGGGACGACGCCCACCTGGACGGCTATGAGCCGTTAGTTCGTCTTTCAACTTATTCAAGATCTCATGTAAACCTGATAGCGAGTTTGGATTTGGGGCTGCTGGCGCGATCTCGGTTTCCGATACACATTTCATGTCTCCTGACTGATTGTCGGGGTAGATGCGCCTCCCTCCCGAGCTTGTGTCGTCCGCAACATGAAGTTCGGTATCGCTCGTCAACTCGTTTAACTCCGGCAACACGTTCTGCGCTTCCTTGAAGGTAAGGCGGAGCCATCCTTTGTGTGAGATTGCCGGTTGCGCGGTGGCGCCAGCAGACTGGGTCGGGTCCACAGCTTGAACGGTTGCCCCCACGGGTGAGAGTGTTGGATCGGGTGCTACAGACCGAGTTGAAGGCAACGTAATTCGGGAAAGGTCGAGGTGATCCAAGAACCCCACGATCATCCTCTTGTAGGTCGAAAGCAAAATGCTGTTGCTTGAGCACCGCAAATTGCTCTTTTCAGCCTCGCGCTCTTTCCGATATTGCGCTCCAAGCTTTGACAGTGTTAGGCAGACAGGCGGCTGCATCGGCCGATAGATGAGGTAGTGCACCCAGCTCAAATGACGAAGTTGAATGGGTGCGGATGATTTCTTCACGCTCTTTTGTAGAATCTCGGCGTATTCGACCAGGGTGACCAATTGAGACGAACGCCAATCTTCATCGAGGTCGGTCGGCTTCGTCGGTCGTTGGTAAAAATCGACTTCCAGATCCTTGGCTCCACTTTTGGTTGAGACCTCCTTAGCCTTCTTAGCCTGAAACAGACTCAAGTAAGCGTCGTCCTCGCCCAGTCGAACCAAGAGCGCAAAGTCCGCGCCCGATTTTGCTTCGCTCAAAACCTTGTCGCTTGTGCCCTTCTTATCTGCATTGTTGAGACTTTTGCTGTAGTGCGACCAATAAAGCTTTACCGAGTCTCCGGGCCCGTCACCCAAAACAGCGCCCACCCAAGTTGCATGCGCAGCGAGCACACCAGTCAACCCCGAAGTGATCGGCTCTTCATTAAACCTTGCGGGATTGAGCAGTCGCTTTAGTTCACGTGTCGCGAGCGCAAACACGATCTGAACCGAAGTCAGCTTCTTAACATCGCCGATGGCCAACTTCTGCTCGAGCCACTCTTTGATCACGGACATCAGACTTCCGGATTATTTGGTCAGCCCAAGCATATCGGGAATGGGACCACAACGTGGCCTACGCGACCTTCCGGATCATGGTGGAATCTTCGGCTCCAGCTTCTTGGACTAGGGCCAGTCGATCCTTAAACGCGGCACCGGAGTCCAGAACAGATGCTCTCTGATCTTCACTGAGGCGCCGCATCCGTTCGCACCATCGTTTCGGAAGGGGGCTTTCGTCGTTCTGAAGGCTGTCGGCCTGCTCCCACATCGCAAGAGTGCGCTTCGTGAGATAAACATCTGGACTATCTCCATCCGCCCAAGCGTCAATTGCTTTTCGCTTCTCCGGATCTCCTTGGAGATACTCGCGCACAAGAAAGTCCACCATGGCAGAACTTCCAATGAAGTAGCCTGCGTAGCTTCTCCAAAACTTCCACACCACGTTGAGTGTTTCGCAGCGGCCCGAAAACAAAGCAATCCCGTCATCGAACTCGATGAGTGTCCATCTCGGTTTACTTGGGGCATGGTCTTGAAGCTCCCAGCCGAGCGATCGAAAGTAAGCTTGGGCTTGCTTGGCATTCACGACAGGCACCGCTTTAAAAACATAGATGTAGCGGACGGTGACAATCTGTCAAGCACCCCCTTCAACATATTCGCTGCCGGCAGCGGCGAAGGTGCTACCGGCCGGCAGCGTTGCGGGAGCAAGGGGCTCACATCAGCCCCCTCCCCGCCATCGACACCGTCTCCCCCGCGCCGACCACGATGTGATCGAGCACCCGCACGCCCACCAGCTGCAAAGCGCTCATGAGTTCTTTGGTGATGGCGCGGTCTGCCGCGCTGGGTTCGGGAACGCCGCTCGGATGGTTGTGGGCGAGGATCGCCGCAGAAGCGTTGATGTTCAGTGCAGCTCGCACGACTTCTCGGAGATGGATGCTGGCACCGTCGATCGTGCCGATGAAGAGCTTTTCGATCGCCAAGATGCGGTGCCGGTTGTCCAGCCAGAGGATGTGGAATTCTTCGTGGAGCAATGCGCCCAGGCGCATGCGGAGAAAGTCGGATGCGTCCCTGGGGTTGCCGATGCTGCCCAGCCGATCGAGTTTGCCTCTGAGGATGCCTTCGGCTGCGGCGAGCACGTCGTGCTCGGTGGTCCTGCCGGTGAGTCGGTAGTTGCCTTTGCTGTCGCGGAGGATGCCCATTTGAGTTTTCCCTCGACGCCGGATTGCGCCGTGGGCTTCGGGAAGCGAAGCGGGAATAGCCTTGCAGCACCTGGAACAAGCGCTGTGCGCGCCTTGGAGGGCGGGAACGAAGTGGACGAGGGAACCCTTGCGCGGGCCGACCGCGAAGTGACGATGACCCACATGAGGTGCAAGCCAGTGCCGAGGGACGCTGGGCAAGGTCTCCTTAGGACCATCACCCTGGCTCGGGTCGGGATCAGGGGCAGGATGACCAACAGTCCACAGGCACTCGATTGCAAATAATTGAACGGGACGCGGCCGATGCGAATCAGTTAAAATCGCTCCCTTCGATGGTGACCAAGACTTCCTTTCCGGTGATTGATTTGTTCGCTGGCCCTGGTGGTCTGGGCGAAGGCTTTTCGTCGCTCGTTGACGACAAAGGGAATCGAAGGTTCAAGCTTGGTGTTTCCATCGAAAAGGATGAGGTGGCCCACCGCACTTTGTCACTGCGCGCCCTGTTTCGTGCGTTTAACAAAGACCATGTTCCGGATTGCTATTACGACTATCTGCGCGGTGATATTTCCCGCAGCGCGCTATTCGCGCACCCCTCCGTTCCTGACGAGGCTCGTTACGCCGCCTCGGAGGCGAAGCATGCAGAGCTCGGCAAGACTCCGGTGGCAGATGTCGATGCCTGGATCACCAGTGCGCTTAATGGCGCAAACGAATGGGCCTTGATCGGCGGACCGCCCTGCCAGGCCTATTCCGTGGCCGGCCGATCGCGACGCACCAGCACCAAGGAGGACCTGGAAAAGTTCGAGAACGACGAGAAACACTTCCTCTACAAGGAATACCTCCGGGTCATTCGCAAGTTCGCTCCGTCAGTATTTGTGATGGAGAACGTCAAGGGTATCCTGACGTCCACGCACAAAGGCTCTCCGATTTTTCAGCAGATCCTTGCTGACCTATCCTCACCCGGAAACGGCCTCGAATACCGAATTCGGTCATTCGTCGTGAATGGTGAAGGCGCCGAACTCGACCCAAGCGACTTCGTGATCCACTCCGAACGCTATGGTGTTCCCCAGAGTCGCCATCGGGTGATCTTGTTCGGCATTCGTGCGGATGTCGCTGCCCGCGCAATCCGCCAGAAAGGTGCGGATCACCGTTACGCGCTTAGTCCCACTAAAGAACGCCTAGGGGTTACTCAGGCGCTGTCGGGACTTCCACCGCTTCGCAGCCGTCTATCCAAGGGTATGGACTCCCACAAGGCGTGGCTGGATGCTGTGCAACAGGCGCAGTCGGGACTTAAGGGCTGGCGAAGTCCGCAACGCGCGGAGATAGAAGTGGCGATGGGCCGCGCGTTTCACAACGCGCAAGCACATACGAGCTATGGCGAAAAGTTCACCCGCCGAAAGGTAAGCATCGACGGCACGATGCCCAAGGCTCTTCGTGCCTGGTTCCTTGACCCAAAGCTCGGCGGCGTGCTGCAGCACGAGTCCCGCTCCCACATGCCTTCGGACCTCCAGCGGTATGTGTTCGCTGCCTGTTACGCGAACCTGTGTGGCACTTCGCCTGATCTGACGTTGTTTCCGCCACGCCTCTTGCCGGACCACGCCAATGTGGATGCTGCCAACATTCCGTTTTCCGACCGCTTCCGCGTGCAGCGTGCAAACCTGCCCTCGACCACAGTCGTGGCTCACATTGCGAAGGATGGTCATTACTACATCCACCCTGATCCCTCACAGGCTCGCAGTCTGACCGTGCGCGAAGCAGCTCGTCTACAGACGTTCCCCGACAACTATTTCTTCGAGGGGAACCGCACCGAGCAATACACGCAGGTCGGAAACGCGGTGCCACCATGGCTTGCAAAACAGATTGCCGAAGTGGTGCTCAGCTATCTGGAAGGGTCGAAAACCCTCTGATCTGACCGGTGATCTCGGAACCCCGAACCCACGTATCCATCATTTTATGAAGTGATGCAAATACCAAGGGATCACGTGTCGCGCATTCCCAAACGACTAACACGCGCCAGTGGTCAGCCAATAGCGTTTCAACCGCGCGTTCGTCCCTGGTGACGTTGCCTTTCAGTTTGTTGGCCCAGAACTCGGGGCGCGACGCCGGCAACTTCGCAAATTTGCAGGCCTCGTGTTGGTGCCAAAAACAGCCATGAACAAAGACGGCGACCCTTCGACCCGACATCACAATGTCAGGGGCACCAGGAAGGTCGCGGCGATGCAAACGATAACGGAAGCCTGCGGCAAACAGCGTCTGTCTAACCAGGATCTCGGGGCGTGTGTCCTTGCCCCGGATCCCGGCCATCATGCGGCTTCGTGTTGCTGAATCGACCACATCCACGGCATTGCCTTAAGCCAGTTCGGGAATACCTTCCGTGACTTTCGAATAAGAAGCGCTAAGCACAACTTCACTGCACTCCGCCTTTTTCGACCACTCCGAGATCATGCGGCCCGCCGCGGTCCGAAGCAATTCTTCATGGACCTCAATAGCCCATATTCCGATTTGCGCCAACAGCTCTGCTGAAAGACCTTGTCTGGTCCAGACGCGATCAAGCTTGAATTGATCACCCACCAGCTTTGATACCAGCGCTACCGTGTAGGAAGCGACATTTCCCTGAAATGCCTGGAACATCGGCCGCACCAGCTTTTGAACCGCTTTATAGATGATGGCTTTGGCTACCATTGCTTTATAGGCAGTGCTATCAAGAACTGGAGCCACCCCACCCTCCTCCGGAGATGGCATCGAAGCCATAAAACGATCGAAGCACTTTTGTGCGCCCAGACTGACCACATCGGGCCGGCCATCCCACGCGAGCACAAATTTGGCGAGATCAGTCTTGGTCAGCTTGCGCGCCGGTGGAACCGTATCCTTCAACGCCCGCAACCTGGCAGGCGTGGTTCCCTCTCGAGCAAGCATCGTTGTATAGCTTCCCGCAGCCCGTTCATAAAACCATCGCCCGACACCATCAGGGCAATACACCGTCAGCGATAGCCGCTCGATGTCAACATGGAACGGCTTGTTCGCAGAGAGGTCCGACTGGCGCACCGCATTTTGACTATTCGCAAAGCGCGAAATGTCAGAGACCAGCGCTTCCTCCTTGGCAGCATCCTGAATTTTCATGATGATGATTTTGGCTGGCAACCTCACCTGCGCAAGATCCGTATCCGGATACTTCTTTTTCGCAAAGTAGAGGGATGCCGTCGTCTGGCCGCCATTGACGATCTGCATGCCTTTCAGCCAAGCAATTCCGGGTGACCCATCCAGAGCATTCGACAACCGTGCTTCGTCTGCAACCAGAACGATGCCGTTGTTGTAGGCCATGAACCGATCGGGCGCCTCGCGAAGTGTTTTCTGGATACCTGCATTGACGCCCTTGCCCTTGACGCTAAGAAACGAACGCACATTCGCTTCCAGCAGGCGAGCACCATATCGCTCATAGAGATAGCGAAGCGCCTCACCCGGAATCGCCGCCAACGCATAGTCGTAATCGGCCTGACCCGGCACAAATACACACGGCAATGCGGAGCCGGAGATCTGGGTGAAATCCACAACGAGCTCATCGCGCGGCTTGCCTTCCGACATGTGTCGATACAGGCGCTCGATGTCCATCACTTCAAGGTGGACGCTTTTCTTGCCGATCTGCCGAGGCTTGAAGTTCTTGGCCTTGGCGACCTTGTCTGTCAGGACAAATACCCGAACCTGATCGAGGCCGTTGTAAATGGACTGGATGGTCTCGGCCAGCGAGCGCGCTTCACTCGTCGGATCAAGCTTCGACGCCATTTTTCCTTCTGCACACAACTGAAGGAAACGCAGGCACTGATCAGCAACCGTTTTGGTTTCCGCATCCGCGATGGGCGACAGTGTGTCGACGCCATCGTAGAGGCTGACAAACAAGTCCAGCTGATCGCCATCTTCCGAGAGCGCATAGCCACTCAGTCGAAAGTTTGCATTTCCTATCTTGCCCTGAAAGTGGCAACCGGCCGGCTCAAATGTCATGCCGATGTCCGCCATGTGCTGCATGACGATTTCGGAGAATGCGAGCTCGGCGAACGGCGAACCGTCCAGCATGCGAGCGCGAACGTCAGCCTGTGTTTCGCTTAGAAATTCTTGAAGATCCATCTTCAGAGCGCTCCCAGCAAAATCAGCGCCTGATCAAGCGGAACGACCTCGCATTCAACCCGGTCGAGATCAATTTCATACGCTGCCCGCGTAATACCAACGGGCACGCTGCCTGTGGTCAACCTTGGAAATCCCTCACCAATCCGCATGATGCGCATCCCTGTAAAAGCAAACTGTCGCGGATAGCGATCCGCATGAATGTCAAAAAAACCAACCGCAATCAGCCGATCGCTCAGGTGGCGTTCGGCCGCGGCGTCGCCATGGATCGCGAGGCGCAACGCGTCCACAACTGCAGGCAAGGACTGACCTTCCATCGTTTGACGCAAACGCACGCCAACAAGAAACAATGGCTGTCGAATCGCGTCATCGAGCTGTTCGAGGGATCCAATCTTTGCCGGAAAGCCTGAAGTGGAAAGGGTTGTCTTTACCTCCAGTGCCCCTGTTCCAAGTTCGAAGTCCTGCACCGCATCCAGCGGGCCGACCCAGGCCTCGATACTGTTCGTCGGTGCAATGCCGCATGCAATCAATGCTCTCAAAACTGTCAGCTCGCCGACGAGCCCTATTTCCGCCTCTGGACTCAGCGATTGGGTTCCCTTGCGCATGAATTCCTGCCACGCGCGCACCCGGCCGAGAAATCGCCTCACCTGCAGCGGGCCAGAAGAGGCCATTTCTTCGTCGAGCGCACCAGCGACATCACAGACCATCGTGGAGAACAGATCGGCGTTGCCGGAAGATTTGCGGGAAAGCGCCAACCAGGTTGCGCCATCGCCAAACGGATCGACACGCTCCACATTGAAACCGCCGCCATCTGGCAGTTTTTCAGCCGCAGGTATGCTGACGTTGGAAAAGCCAACGAGCAGCGCTTCTTCCTTGCCAGGAAAGCGACGCCCTGCGGCCAGCCTGCACGATCCCGCGGGCGTCACCGCGATCGTGCGCCATCCGTTCGCATCCTCTGAAGCGCCCAGAGAGCCCCATGCAAGCTCGAACTCACTACTCGCCCGAGCCATATTCCTGCTCCCATGTAAGGTGATCGACCGCATATTCCACCTTGACCCCGTTGTCACTGGCAGGAAAGCTGACGCCGAATGCAATCACAGGATTGATGTAATCACCGAACCCCTTCCCTGCGACCGATGTTGTCTCGTTGGCAGACCGTGGATCCAGCGGATAAAGCAGCAACAGTCCTCGCTCGGGAGCTGGGGCGACGCCTTCAGCGCCCTTGCCCCGGACACGCCGAATAGCGGGGCCGTTGGGAACCTCTGGGGCCTTGGGCTGTGCGCTCTTTTGCTTGGCCTCCCAAGCCCGGATGGTCATTGCCAGCGCCGCGGCCCAGGCTTTCTCGTCCAGGTCGATTGCCTCGTCGCGCGGTGACAGCAAACGACCGATGGAATAGCGGTCATTACCCGGCGACTCATCGACACGCTTGAGCATATCGACGGTCAATCCGGTTTCAAACGTATGGCTGTTCTCGGTGCGTCCACCACCCATCAGCACAACAGTCCAAGAGGTGAGTTCGTTGGACCGCGCCATATTGCGGACGAACTCCGCCAGCAACTTGCTGTTGACCTTGCGCGCGTTGGGATGCGTGGCATACGCCTCAAAGAAATCAGCGATTGCTTCCGGACTCACTGCATTCCATAGGTGGCTGCCGTTCCAGTTTTGCTCGACGCCTCCCCTTAGGCGCATCGGGCTGGTCTCACTCGGCTTGCCCATGGCGACCATCAGCTTGTTCGCGGTCGTGAGGTTGCGTTCCAGCAGCCTCCGATCCTTGAATAGCGACACGGTTTCCAGAAGCTCACCACTGAAGGAGAGCTGGAGATTTTTGGCGGTGCGCATCTTGAGCGGTGACGTCACAAGAAGCACCGGATGCGACTGAACGCGCAGTCCGTAGTTTTCTGGCGTGGCATTGCGCTCGGCCATGGCTTCGAACTCCTCCCGAAGCTCCTCCGATGCATCCGCAATGTGTCCAAACCACTCAACGAGATCTTCCGAGGTGTAGAGACGGCACAAATCCACATAACCCGGTCGATAGCCGAACCATCGCCCCATCTGCATGAGCGTGTCATACATTTTGGTGGTGCGAACAAAGTAGCTGGTGCAAAGACCTTCCAACGTCAGGCCTCGCGCAAGCTTGTCGCCGCCAATGGCTATCACCTTCAGGCCAATTTGATCATGCTCGGCGTAGTCGAGCGCATCCTTGGCCGTGCCATTGACGATTCTTACCGTAATGTCCCTGATCGTATCGGGGAGCGCGAGCATGATGTCGTCCCACGACGACATCATCAGGGCCTCGCCACTATCAGAGAGCGCAGCAGCCACCGTTTCACTGGTCGGAATGAAATCAGCGTCCCAAAGCTTCCGAAGGCTATCCATCAGACCTTCATGGTCGACTCGCTGGGTAATTTGTTGCCGCATGCGATTCATCGCGTGGGCAACCTGATCGTGAACTTCCTTCTGGACGTTGGTGAAACGCGTAACGTGAACCAGCATGGATGCGTGCTCTGAACCCTGTCCTCGACAGACGCGCGCAGCACAAGCCAGCACGAACGAATGGAGTGCTTCCAGGAGGGACGGCGGCAAGGCAGCCTTGCCATCGTGCACTGGCACATGATCCTTTTTGTGCTTGACAGGCATCCAGCCACCAGGTTGGTCCTTGGGCACGTGATCGGTGATGTAACGTGCCAGCGGCAATCCGCCCTTGCGCCCTTCCGGCGTGCGCAAACCGAACATTCGCGTCGGCCCTACATAGTTGGAAGGCGCAGCCAGATTGATGATGAATGCCTGAGGGAACAGATCCGGACCTTCCTCGATCGTGGCACCTCGCCGATGAATAAAGATGTTGGCGAAGGGCGTCGCGGTGTATCCAACGTAGGCAGACTTTTCGAAGGCGTGAAGAATCTGACGAATAAGACTGTTGATCGTTTTGGGCTGGTGCTCTTCGTCAGGTGTTCCATCAGCATTAAACCATTGCTCGCCAGTGTCGACGGATGCGTTGTCCGCTTCGTCGTCGATCACGAGCAGCGGGAGGTTCGTCACGATCCGACGCCCCGTCTTCGTATCGGTGCCATCCGCAACATGACCACGAATCCACTTGAGAAGCTGGGTCAACACTGTCTTCTGTTTCTTGACGACGAACAGCCACGGCCGTTCTTCAGGAGAAATGGAAAAGTGCTTTGCCACACCGGCGTTGAAGTCACCGTTGTCAGCGCGTGTTGTCGCGCAATGCGGGTGAATCTTTGGATCGCTATCTATTTCGGCAACACCCAATGGCTTGCCGGGATCGCGATTTTCAGACGTTTCGTAGCCTAGGAAGCTCTCTTCCAAACGAATCTGCGTCTGCGATCGAAGATTGTTATGCAGGCCAGCGAGCACGATGATGATCTTGTAGCCGGCGTCGGCAGCCTTACAGACCAGACCTGAGTAGTTGCCGGTCTTTCCTGACTGAACATGGCCGACCACCAAACCGCGACGATCCCATGCACCATCGCGCGTCGGATCTTCAAGCCGTTCGAGAACTCCATCGGTTGAATCGTCCAGAGCTGCTACAACATCCACCGAAAGTCGCTTTTGCAAAAAAGTCTCGTAGCGCTGCCAATACCTCCAGTCTCGTTTCCTGGCAGATATCAGCCAGGGAATATGACCCTCCGAATCATGAAGCGCCGAATCCTTGCCGATCCAGTGGCTGAAACGACGAATGAGTTCCGAAACGACGGTGTCGCGATCATTAGCCGACAGGATGATGGCGAACGTAGCAACCGCAAAATCCACCTTTTCAGCGATTAGCGCTGGCGTGATCGCCTGCTTTTCGCGTTCGGCATGAAGCACAGGCTGAGCAATGTTCAGCACCAGCGTCACAGTTTTTTCGTTGTCAGACATGAATAACCTTGGTCTAGGCGTCTGTTGACGGCGGGTCAGCAATAGAAAGAGAAGCAATCAGCTCCGGAAAATTCTGAAAAGGCTCAGTGACCAACAGCTGTCGTTTGGCCGCCTCGACACTCATGCCGCGGCGGCCGACCATGTCCTTGAAGAATGTGTTGAGAAAAACCATGACCGCAGCCGATGGTTCGCCGGCAAATGATGTCTGCGGAGTCTCTTTGTTCTCGGCTGTATCGAGCCAAATGCGCTGGACGGGGACGGTCTCTTCAATCACGCGCAACATCGCCTGCACAAGCGGGCGATGTTCTACAGACAAATCCAGAACCGCGCTGACTGCGGGATGACGCTCATCGATTTGATAGCGCATCCCGGACTTCGTGCGCTCCACGCGCCACGCTTGCTCAAGCGGTGCCGATCCCAAACGGGGAGCTGGTGTGCCCCGATAGGCGAAGACATGGCGCGCTCGGGTGCGGGTGTCTTCGGCAAGACGTGTCAACCAGGGGCGGAGGGACACCGGTGGTCGGGCGGTGGCCTTGCGGATGTCGATCTTCCACTCGGCATCGGCTGCATTCGTGATGTCGAGCCGAATACGAGCTAGTCGATGGGACTCCTCGCGGTTCCACGTTCGCCCTTGCCCCAGCCCCAGCCACCCACCAGCAACGAGAAGCCGTTTGTTTCGATACACATAGAAGCCCTGCTGGGCCGTCCAGCCGTTGGGGCCAGCGCCACGATCAAACTCGCGTTGCGAAAGCCGATCTTTGTGTGGCAATACGTGACATTCGACCTCGATTGGGCCGGCGTTTGTGCTGGTCTTCGCAATGGGAGATGCCCATGGCTTTGCAGGATGTCCCACCATAAACGGATCCCACGGCAACACCGGTTGGCCGTTGAGAAGGATCCGCAAACGAGGTTTTTGACCTTCAAGCAAGCGATGAAAGACCATGGCCAGATGGGCGTTAACGCGATCAATCAGATCACTGAAGTCTGCAGGCGTATAACCCGCAGTTACGATCCGATCGAGCTTTTCCCACAGCACAATCGTGCCAGATCGCTGAGCAGCCAGCGGTGAGACAAACGCTTCAGATCCCGGCTGAGTGCCTTCAAACAACGTCCAGCCGCCTGAAGGATTTGCCGCAAGGGCATCGAGATCCCACCGTAGACAGGCCGCGCTGCCATCCTTGACTGTCGCGACGGTCAGCAAACGGCAGTGGGAAAACGAGGCAGTCTTCAGGCCCATGCCGAAGCGCCCAAGATCCAGCGGGTCTCGCGCTTCCAATGGGCTCTTCGCACCAAGCTGCATGGCGCGTTCCAGTTCCCCGTCGGTCATGCCGAATCCGTTGTCGAGGATCGCTACACGACTGGCTGCTCCCTCCCAGGAAAACTCAATCCGCACTTCGGTCGCCTCAGCCGAAATGCTGTTGTCGACAATATCCGCCAGCGCAGCCTCTACGGAATAGCCCAGACCACGCAGGGCCTCAATCATTGCACCCGCGCGGGGTGGGAGATTGCGTGTTCCAGCCATCTCATTCATTCGTCTGCCTCGGTCGGCTCGGACAGGTCGCCTGATTCGGAGTTGACGAAAGTTCTTAAGGAGCCCGATCGTGCTGGATGTCGAAGCTTTTTCAGCGCCTTGGCTTCGATCTGACGAATCCGTTCACGCGTGAGGCCGAACTTTTGCCCCACTTCTTCCAGCGTGTAATCGGTGTCCATGTCGAGCCCGAAACGCATGCGCAGCACTTCGCCTTCGCGCGCCGTTAGTTCTGAAATCGCCACATTCACCGATTGCTTAAGGCCACTTTCCCCGACGAGATCGACGGGAGAGGAGGTTTGCTTGTCCTCGACAGAATGACCCCATGGCGTAGGGTCGTCTTCGCTTTCCGGCGTATCGATCGAAATCGGTTCACCCGCGATCTTCAGGACTTTGTGGATCCTTTCCTCGGCAACCCCCATTTCGGATGCAAGCTCAGCGGGTGTTGCTGCGCGACCGAGCTGTTGCTGCATCCGGCGCGAAACGGCTTCCAGCTTGTTGATTGTTTCAATCATGTGAACCGGGATGCGAATGGTGCGTGCCTGATCGGCGATCGCGCGCGTGATGGCCTGACGAATCCACCAAGTGGCATACGTCGAAAACTTGTAGCCACGACGATGCTCAAACTTGTCGACCGCCTTCATGAGGCCAATGTTGCCCTCTTGCACCAGGTCCAGAAACTGAAGACCACGGTTGGTGTATCGCTTTGCGATCGACAGCACCAGTCTCAGGTTGGCTTCGATCATTTCCTTCTTTGCGCGACGCGCACGCGCGAAGCCGACACTGATCGTGCGGTTGTGATCCCGGATGTCTTCAATAGGCAAAAGAAGACTGCGCTCGATAGCAGCCAAACTCTGCCGTTCTCTCTCGATGGCATCGCGAACTGCAACGATGCCTGAAGCCCACGGCTGTCCGCTGCTCGAGAGCTCCTGAACCCACAGAGCGTTGCTCTCATTCCCGGGGAACGCCCGAATGAAATCTGCTTTTGGCATCCCTGCCCGGGTGACAACGATCTCGGTGAGCGCGCGCTTATGACGCTGGATGTCAGCCACCAGTTCGCCAAACATTCGCACGAGGGTGCCAATCAATGCAGTTGGCAGCTTCAATGTGCGGAACTCTTCGGCCATTCGCCCCCGAAGTCTGGAGAGGTCCTCGCTAGCCAAATCATTCGAGGACGCTGCCGCCCTTTTGAAAGCCTCAGAGCGCTCACGCAGCGAGGCCATGCGACGCACAACCTCATTGGGATCGAGGCCAACACCAGCCTCTTCCTCATCAAGCAGGGTTTCATCCTCCACGCCAGTCAATGCATCGCCTTCCTCACTGAGCGCAGCTTGATCGGCCCTAGATGCCGCAGCATCGATCGCCAAATCAACGTCGGAAAAGCCCGCAAGAACCTCGCTTAATCTGCGCTTTCCACTTAGGTGCTGCTCATACTCCTCCAGCAGAAACTCAACGACTTGGGGAAAACCAGCCATTGACGCCTGCACTTGGCCCAATCCGTCTTCAATTCGCTTCGCGAGGGCAACCTCACCTTCGCGCGTCAGCAACTCAAATAAGGCCACATCGCGGAGATAGAGCTTCAAGCAAATGTCGCCCGACGACGTCACATCGTCGTAAAACGCAATCGCGCCCTCCAGCTCCTCCTCTTCACTGTCGTCCGCCTCGTTCTGAAGCGACTCGGAGCGAAGGACCTGCCTTTCATCCGTAGAGACGTTGATTTCGCCGAGGGCCAATCGAAACCTCGCTTCGCTCTCCTCGTCCCGGTTACCTTCCTCGTCCTCAAAAAATGCCTGCACGTCCAGATCGGGAATACTCCCTTCCCGAATGCCTTTAAGGATCAAACTCTGCAATGGCCATCGATTCCCTCTATCAAGCAGACGTCCCGGCCGAGCCGATTTCTCCGGCAAATAGACGGAAACATCTGACCAATCAACCAGGTCGTCTGACGCCCTGTGATTTGCGATGGCAAGGTGCAGCTCGATCGCGGCGTTTGCCAGCGACTCGTCACCCTCGGGCGCGACGATTTCGTCTTCCTCCTCCCAGTTGGCGCCCGGCTCCCTTTCGAGCAAGTCCAAAGAGGAGCGGATTGGGACGACTTCTGGAGAAGTTTCTGCGTGCAACACGTCCAGATCTTCGCCCGGTTGGTCCCTGAATGCGTCCGCCGCGTTTCGCTCCCGAACGAACGCTTCAATGACCTCTAAAGCATCAAATGCATTCGCCGCTTTGGCGAGGGCCAGGGCGTCGAACCCGGAAGGGTCAGTCATATCGACTGTTGCTCCTGAACCTAGGAGCACTCGACAGGTCGACGCGCGGTTATTTCGCGCGGCCAGCATCAGAGGCGTAAGGCCCGCTCCATCACGGGCATTCAAGTTGTCACCGCGCGCGATGTGCAGCTGGACCGCGGTATCCACGCCAGCGACGGCGGCCAGCTTGAGTAGCCGATTTAGAGGTGCTGAAGCACAGGAGGCGAGCGCACTCACGCTCGGCCCTTTGGGCACGCCAAATTCGGGATTTGTCTGCAAATCCCGCGGAGAAACTTCAACCGCACTGGCATTCCGGTCCCCTGTTAATGCGATCCATCACATCAGGATTATGCACTTCCCCTTCTCACCGTTCGAGACACCTCCCCAGCCCTGCAGGATCCGGACCACATTCGCCGCAGAAGCTGAAGAAGCGCGCGACACTCCCGATGCCACGCTTACATCTGGTCCTGCTTTGAGGAGGCAGGAGGAGCTCTGAAGCTTCGGCTGCCCCTCCGTGACCATTTCTACCCACTCAACGTCACCCTTGAACCCATCCGCCACGGCACGGATCGCGCTCCCATTTGCAACTTCAACGAGCAACTATGACTAAGGGCACGGTGTTCATGCTGCTATCCCAACTACCAATTTTCGCCCTGGAGCCTGGTTACCCCATGTGCGCCAGCCACGCGCACGTTTTCGGGCGAAGAGTTCGAGGAACCTTGTGGGTTCGCCTTCACGGTTGTCTGGGAAAAGGCGCTCCAGTTCGGTGCGGAACAATTGAGGCTTGGCCGAATGTGCCGTGCGAACCGCCCGAATGACTCCGTGAATGCGCTTCCGGCCTTTGGCAATCGGCACACCGGCCTGACGGCGACCGATGAGCAACAGTTCGTGCTCAGGCAGAACCGCCCCTGGCGCCGCACAGTGAGCCGCCTTCCCAGAAGCGAGCGTTTTGCTCCACACGATTGCAGTGACATAGCGAAAACCGTTGTTGTGCATCATCTGAATTGCCAGGGGCACCTGACTCATTGGCGCCCACATCGCGCACATCGCATGCCGGCTGGCGGCTTGCCCGAAGTCGAACGCCAGCAGATCGGTGTTCGACATCACGGGGTAGTGGAACGAAGGCGACGCGTTGTGGTTCATGTTCTTCGTCTGCCGGCCATACGACCACGGCGGATCAAGGTAGAGAAAATCGGCTTTTCCCTGCCTGCGCACATATAGGTGGAGCGAGGCGTTGGTTTCCTCGATTGAACAAGTCTGCTCGTGGTGGCGGCGGGTGCGCTGAGGTGTGCGAACCACCTGGCGATCTGACTTGGGGTTACGTGCTCGGCGCTGATGGGCTCGAATGGTGCTCATGATGCTGTCTCCAACCGGCGCGGAATGGCCGGATTGGAGACCCACTTTTTAGGTGTCATCGCCCCATTGATACGTCTCGACCCATGACACTCACAAGCCGTTTAGCTCCGGATCTTGTTGTGGTCAGCCAAGCCTTCAGTGGAACTGTCGCGCACGCTGCGGATGCTGGCCCTCATTGCCTGCGCCTGTGAATCAGCGCGATTGATCGCAGCGAGCCAGACGACATGCCACGCACGCTGCACCCCTTCATTTGCCCAAACTCGAGCCGTGATCGCTTGGTGCAGCGTTATCCATTCGACGGTGCCCCCGACATTCATTGCCTTCGCGATCTGATCAACGTTGCTGACCGGTAACCAAGCATGATCGAGCACTGTGCGATCCGCGCTGACCAGATAGGGCTGCGGCTCCATGACGGTTTCTTCCATCGTCCAGGTGCCCCGCAATAGCTTCGCGTGAAGTCGAGCGTTGGCTTGTTGGAGTTCAGTTTTCAGCGCACCGCGCTGGGTGCGCAAACCTTTGATTTTTTGATCGAGAGCCTTCAATTCATTTTCCAGCCGAACAATCTCCTTTTCCTTCTCCCTGTCCGCCTCCGCCTTCTTCTGACTTTCCCACCACGACATGACGATGGCCCGGGCATAAACGGGCCGCATTTTCGTTGTGGTCCTACCGTCGAAGATCTCCAACGTCCTTGAGACACTCTTGTATCCGGGAGGCCGCTTCCCTTCTCGCGACTGCACAAAGGACAGTTCTTTGGGCGGACCTTGAAGCTTGCGAAGCGTGTGACGCTCACTCAGATCGAACAGCACCGCCACTTCACTGGTAAACAATAAGCGGCTCGGATCGAGTGCCTCGATGGCCTGTCTGGTGGCGAGGCGCGCGCTGTCAATTGCCGTTCCTCGCGCGGCGGAGAGCTGAGCCTGCCTCCACGACTGGGCAGTCACGTCAGCCAGGTCCTTGATCGCTTTGATCAATGTTTCTGCACGCGTCGCGGCTGCCATCAGTCTCTCCTTGGAATTGATAGTATCCAGCTCATGAGCCGTCACGCGTCCCTAGAGCAGTTCCTGGCCCACGCCAGCCCCGATGAGCGCTGGCTGTTCGCCCTAGACGGCTCAATGAACTGGAAATACCGGAAGCCGGTCGACGCCATTACAAAAGCTCTCAACGCCGACGGTTCGGCAATGGAAACCAGCGAACTGACGATCCGTGAGTTCACCCACGCTTATTCCCTGCACTTGGCCGAACAGGTTGCTTTGGCGCGTGCACAGCGCGCGCTTGCTTTGCCATTGCAGTCCGTTCGGCGCGGTGGTCGGCAGCATTCTTGATTGCCTCTGCCTCGCTGTCTGAGCTCTTTTGCAATGCTTCGAGGTAGGACTCCAAACTCAGCGTCCGGACACCATGGCGTTGAGCGATAGGAACAGTGCGGATGGCAGTGAGCAGATCCACGGGCCTCCGGTGCGGGCCCACTCGAGAAAATATCCACTCTTCGTCCGCCGCGGCATTCGTAAGCCACGCTGACAAGGTGGGATAGCCGAGCACTTCGATCTGATGTGCGTGCCGCACCTCTTGGGTGCTCTGATGACGATGCATTTTGCGGGCGGCGAGCACGTCGCCCAGCAGATACCTCACCGCACCTCTTGGCCGTGCTTGGGTGAATGGGGGAGGCTGTCCATCTCGTCGCCGGGCGCGCATGCCCTCCTCCCCGATGCCACCCAAAAGCACACCGGCCTCCTCGGCAATGAGGGGCGTGTCTGGAGAGTCCTGCTCAATCGACGCAGCCCGCAGCTGCTCGTCGGTGTATGTGCGCCGTTTGGTTCGTGGCATTTTCGAAGCATACCCAAATACCCAACTCAAACGCCTAAGCAGTCTTGGGCACTCCAAATTTTGGAGCCCATTGGGTGCCCAGCCATAAAAAAAGGACCCAGCGTCTCCGCTAAGTCCTTGATTTTTATGGCTGGGAGACTAGGATTCGAACCTAGATAGACAGCGTCAGAGGCTGTCGTCCTACCGTTAGACGATCTCCCAAAAACTGCTGGATCGATGCGCTCTGACTTTTGTGCATCGAACCGACAAACGTAACTCCCGAGGGAATTAGCGCTTGGAGAACTGGGTTGCGCGACGTGCCTTGTGCAGACCGACCTTCTTGCGCTCGACTTCGCGGGCATCGCGGGTAACGAAACCAGCTTTGCGCAGCGGCGACTTCAGGCTTTCGTCGTACTCGATCAGCGCGCGGGCGATGCCCAGACGGATCGCGCCGGCCTGGCCGGTGATACCGCCGCCGGCGACGGTGACGGTGATGTCGAACTTGCTGGTGTTCTCGGTCAGTTCGAGCGGCTGGCGCACGATCATGCACGAGGTCTCGCGACCGAAGAACTGCTCAAGCGACTTGCCGTTGACCACGATCTCGCCCTTGCCCTTGCGCAGGAACACGCGGGCGGCGGAGGTTTTGCGGCGGCCGGTGCCGTAATTCTGCTGGATCGTCATGATAATTCCTTAGAGTTCCAGCGCCTGCGGCTGCTGTGCGATATGCGGATGCTCGGCGCCGCCGTACACCTTGAGCTTGCGATACATCTCGCGGCCCAGCGGGTTCTTCGGCAGCATGCCCTTGACGGCGATCTCGATCACGCGCTCCGGGTAGGTCGCCAGCAGGTCCTTCAGACTGGTGGTCTTCAGGTTGCCGATGTAGCCGGTGTAGCGGTGGTACTTCTTGTCGTCCAGCTTGGCACCGGTGACGGCCACCTTCTGCGCGTTGATCACCACGATATAATCGCCGGTGTCGCAATGCGGGGTGTATTCCGGCTTGTGCTTGCCGCGCAGACGACGAGCGATTTCAGTCGACAGGCGACCGAGCGTCTTGTTCGTGGCGTCAACCACGAACCAGTCGCGCTTGACGTTGTCTGCATTGGCGCTAAACGTTTTCATTTCAGAATACCTAGTCTGCCGCCGTCAGGCGGTACACGTAATCGGTGGAACAAAGGCGCGAGATGATAGCGGAGCTGTCATACATGGCGCAAGCCCACCGACCGGCGGGCTGTGAGCTGGCAATGATAGCATGACCAGCATGCCGCTTGAAAAGTCCCCCGTAAGCACGGCTTCAGGCCGCATTGTCGAGCTGGCCGATCAGTGCGTCCAATGCGGGCTGTGCCTGCCGGTTTGCCCCACTTATGCACTGGACCGCAACGAGGCGGAATCGCCGCGCGGCCGGATCGCGATCGCTGCTGCGCTGGCACGCGGCCAGGTCAACCCCAGCGCGACCTTGCGCGAACACCTGGATCACTGCCTGGGCTGCCTGAATTGCGAGAAGGCGTGCCCCGCCAACGTCCAATTCGGCGAATTGCTGATCGAGACGCGGGCCCTGGTGGGGCCGGCGCCGCAACGCCCGCGGCAATTATTGAACCTGATCAGGCGCCCCGTACTGATGCGTCGGCTGCGTCGGGTCGGCGGCTGGCTGGCGTTTCCCCGCTGGAAAAACTGGCTGGCTCAGCTGCTGCCATCACGTTCGGCGTGGCGAATCGCCCTGCTTACGATGCCTTCCAACGCCCCGGCCGCACCGGTTCGGGCAAGTCAAAAGGCCACTGGAAAACCACCGCTCGCACTGTTTCCCGGTTGCGTGGCCAGCGTCGATGACGCGCAAGCGCAACAGGCGACCATCACCCTGCTGCAGGCCGCGGGATTTCAGGTCAGTGTGTTGCCCGCGTTTTGCTGCGGCGCAATGGATCTGCACGGCGGCGCAGCGGAGTCTGCCGAACAGGCCGCGCAGCATGTACGCCATGCGTGGGCGGCCAGCGAAGCGACCCAGCTCATCTCCGTGACGCCCGGCTGCCTCGGCACGCTGCGCCGCGCGTTGCCCGGCGTCAGCGTGCTCGATCCGCTGGAACTATTGGCGACACACGCCGATCAACTGCGCTTCCGACCGTTGGCGCAAAGGGTCGCACTGCATCTGCCGTGTACCCAGATCAACGTGGCGCGCAGCGATGGCGCACTACTGCAGCTGCTGCAGCGTGTGCCCGAGCTTGAGGTGATGCCGTTGCCACGGCCACCGTATTGCTGCGGGGCCGCTGGCAGTCACCTGCTGGAATTTCCCGTACGCGCCGCGCAACTGCGTGACGACACACTGCGGCAAGCCGCCGCACTGGAACCGCGACGACTACTGTCGTCCAATATTGGCTGCCGGTTGCATCTGGCCGTCGGCATGCAGACGCAGGGCTTGAACTGGCTGCACCAGCATCCCTTGACCCTGCTGGCGCAACAACTGGAACAGCCTTTAACCAGCGACCATTGAATCAGGAAGAGCCCATGACCGTACGCACGCTAACCCCACTCGACCGTCTGCTGGCCGGTTGCGAGCGCGCGCTGGAAGCGATCGCCGGCTCGCCGCAGGCGCATCGCCCCTCGCCAGCTGCGGATATTGCCGAAACGGACATGGACGATGCCGATCGCCGCCATGCCGCCGGCCTGATGCGGATCAACCATACCGGCGAGGTCTGCGCACAGGCGCTGTATTTCGGCCAGGCCGCGCTGGCGCGCAGCGCGGACAACCGCAGGCACCTTCTGCATGCCGCCGCCGAGGAGACCGATCATCTGGCATGGTGCGCCACGCGCTTGCAGCAACTGGACAGCCGCCCGAGCCTGCTCAATCCACTGTGGTACGTCGGCAGCTACGCGATTGGCGCCGCCGCTGCACTGGCCGGCGACCCGGTCAGCCTTGGCTTTGTGGTCGAGACCGAGCGTCAGGTGGAAGCCCATCTTGCCGAGCACCTGGAAAAGCTTCCCGTCCAGGACGACCGCTCACGCGCCGTGCTGGCGCAGATGCAGACCGACGAGATCCGCCACGCGCAGGCAGCGCAGCAGCGCGGCGGCATCGAATTGCCGTTTCCACTGCCGCAGCTGATGCATTTCAGCTCGATGGTGATGAAGACGGTGGCGTATCGGGTGTAGGGGCGGCATTGGTCGCGACGCTTTGGCTTCAGCTTTGGCCTGGGCTCTGCTCTGCTTTTGATCCGGTTTTTTGCTTTTCTGAAAAGTGCGCGCAGGACGCGCGCCCGCTCTACCGGGCCCCTGTGCGGCGGTGAGGTGGGGTCGACAGGCCCCGAAGGGGGAATCGGCACGATGCCGATTCCTTTTCGCCAGCACACGGATGTGCTGTCGAAAAGCCCGGCCCCACCTCACGCACTTTCTGGGCAGGATGCCCAGAAAGCGCCACGCGGGGTGGCCTTCTCTTTTGGTTACTTTTCTCTTGGCCACGCAAGAGAAAAGTGACTCGCCCTCCGAAGGAGGACGAAACGCTCTGCAAGCTCTGAAGCAAACCAAACAACAAGACCAACAGCAGAGCATCGCGACTGAAGTCGCTCCCACATGGGCGGCATCAGGTCACGCGAAAAGCACTGGGCCCCTGCCTTCGCAGGGGTGACGGCAAATAAGCGATCCCGCGAGCACCCGCCCCTCACCCCAACCCTCTCCCAATGGGAGAGGGGGGAGAGCGCGAAGGGGTTACGATTGAAGCTGCTATCAAGCCAGAGTCCCACCAACGAAAAACCCGCCTTTCGGCGGGTTTCTGTTACATCAGGTTGCGGCCGTGGAACAGTTCCTCGATCTCTCGGCGCAGCAGCTGCTCGATGCGCTGGCGCTCCTTGAACGAGAGGTCATCGGCGTGCGAATCGAACAGATATGTATCCAGGTCGAAGTCCTTGATGTGCATCTTCGTGTGGAACATGTTTTCCTGGTACACGTTGACGTCGAACATCTCGTACTTCTGGCGGATGTGCTTGGCCAGATAGTCCTGCACCGAATTGATCTTGTGATCGATGAAGTGCTTCTTGCCCTTCACGTCACGGGTAAAGCCACGCACGCGGTAGTCGCACACCACGATATCCGACTCGAAGCTGTCGATCAGGTAGTTCAAGGCCTTCAGCGGCGAGATCACGCCGCAGGTGGCCACATCGATGTCCGCGCGGAACGTCGCAATGCCGTTGTGCGGATGCGTTTCCGGATAGGTATGGACCGTGATGTGGCTCTTGTCCATGTGCGCGACCACGGCACCGGAAATGGTGTCGCGGCCAAGCTTCTCCAGCACCGGCTCCTCGGAGATCAGCATGGTCACCGAGGCGCCCTGCGGGTCGTAGTCCTGGCGCGCGATGTTCAGGATGTTCGCGCCGATGATCTCTGCCACGTCGGTGAGGATCTGGGTCAGGCGGTCGGCGTCGTACTGGTCATCGATGTATTCAATGTAGTTGCGGCGCTGGTCCTCGGACACCGCGTAGCAGATGTCGTAGATGTTGAAGCTCAACGCCTTGGTCAGGTTGTTGAAACCCTGCAGACGCAGACGGGGAAGTGGTTTCACCACGGGCGGCTCTCCATGACCGTTTGTTCGGCCGGAATGTGGAGGCGGGTTAGCGACAAGGGTCCCCGCAGAATGGTATGACGCGCAGGTAGCAACCTTCCGCGACCCTTGTGACCGGCGTGCGACAATTTCGTCGCTACCGTAAAGACCGCCAAGTATGCGGCAAAAAGGAAAAAAACTGAACCTTCGGCAAGCCGCCCAGGTTTGTCATAATGCCGCACCAGCGGGGTGGTCAGGGGCAGCGCATGCCGGGGCATGCGGTGATCACCGCTGACAAACAACCATTTCGGGAATGAACGTGGCGCAACTCAAATACCAGCTCCAACAGGCTTTCGAACGTTCCCAGGCGCCGCTCGGGTTTGCACCCGACCCAGCCGCGATGGAGCGCTTTCTCGCGCTATGTCATCGCCGCCGTTATCCGGGCAAGACTGCCATCATCCGACCGGGCGACCCGGCCAATACGCTTTATTACGTCATCGAAGGCTCGCTGGCGGTATGCACCGAAGATGAGCAGGGGCGCGAGCTGATCCTCGCCTACATCAGCCGCGGACAGTTCATCGGCGAGATGGGCCTGTTCGTCGAGCAGGCCCAGCGCGAATCGATGGTGCGCACGCGCACCCCTTGCGAGATGGCCGAGATCAGCTACGAGCGCCTGTTCCAGCTGATGGAAGGCCCGCTGCGCGAGGAATGCCCGAAGATCCTGTTCACGATCGGCGCACAGCTGACCAACCGCCTGCTGCGCACCTCGCGCCAGGTCAGCCGGATGGCGTTCATGGACGTCACCAACCGCATCTCGCGCACGCTGCTGGACCTGTGCCAAGAGCCCGATTCGATGACCCATCCGGACGGCACGCAGATCCGCATCTCGCGTCAGGAAGTGAGCCGCATTGTCGGCTGCTCTCGCGAGATGGTCGGTCGCGTGCTCAAGCAGCTGGAAGAGCAGCGAATGATCGACGTCACTGGCAAGACGATCGTGGTGCGCGGCACCCGCTGAGGTCGGCGCATCACACGCGAAAGACGCCCGCTGGCTGGTTCAGCCAGCCGGTGTTCGCTTTACGGCGGTGCCAGGCTCGCACCCGTCGGCGATGCCTGTCGTAGGTTGGGGTGAGCGTTGGCGATGCCCAACACCCTGCCGCGGGACTGTTGGGCATCGCTTTCAACCCAACCTACGCGTCACGCGCGCACATAAACCCAGGCCTGCACGCCCGATTTGAGCGTCACGGCAATGCGTCGGTAGTCGGAAACCTCGTACTCGTCGGCCGCCGCCAGTTCCTCGGCCGTGATTTCAAAGACCGTGCCCATGACCTCGTCGCGGGGATTCGATGCTGGCTGAACGATCGGATGGTGTGTCTTGCCGCTAGTTGCCACCACCTGCGGATCGTCGATTGCCACCATCGTCTGCGCATAGCCAGGCAGTGCATCAGGGCGACCGCTCAATTCCCGGCCGAAGTTAGCTATCTGGACCTGCCTGTCCTGCAGGGTCCCGTACGAGAACAGTAAAATCGGAGAGGCCGCCGGTGTCGTCATGTGATTGCTCCTGTGCGTCGGCGCGTAGGTTGGGGTGAGCGTTAGTGATGCCCAACAGTCCGGCTGCAGGGTGTTGGGCATCGCTGACGCTCACCCCAACCTACGATTCTGCGTCGGTCACCGCGCCCTCTCCGGTGAGCGGGAGCGCAACTGCAAGAGTGTCGTATGACGAGCTTCAGAACCACTCGACGCGGGTAATCGCCCGGCCAAGTGCCTTCTCGACTTTCTTGCACAGCGTGGGCGTACCGTTGACCAAGATCACTTGCGTGGCTGGCTTCAACATCGGCACGTCATGCAGCGAATCGCTGTACGCCGCCTGCCAGGCAGTGACACCGTGTTGCGCCAGCTGTTGCACCTTTTGCTTACCCACGTTGTGCCGATACGGCCGCATGCCGAGCCAGCCAGGCCGCAGCTGAGAGGCAAGCACTTCCAGGTTCACCAACCCGAGTTGCTGCAGGATGCCGTTCACCAGCACGTGCTCGCAACCGGTCACCACGATCACTCGATCGCCGCTGGCCTGATGCCGGCGCAGCGCGTGCAGGCCGTCGCGACAGAACTGTCGCGGCCGGCGCGCCAGCGTGGCGGCGAAACCCGATGCAATGGCCTGATAGCGCTTCTCGCCCACGCCAAGCAGTGCAATGCGCACGAGCGTGCGCACTGGCAACCGACGCGAGAACGGTAGTTGTACCAGCAGCAATGGCAGGCACAGCAACGCCAGCAATGGACGCCATAGCGAGCGGACATAGCGCTCGCGAATGAACAGATAAAATGCGTCGCCGTGTATCAGTACGCCGTCGAAATCAAACAGCACGACGCTGGGTGTCGCCACGTCGACGTCGATTTTTGCCACATCCGTGTTACCCAACTCATTCACTACGTTCGTGTCCCCGGGGAGCATGACGGTCACGGCGTGCCGAACAACCGTCGCAATTCGCTGCCCGGATCTTCCGCGCGCATGAACGCCTCGCCGACCAGGAACGCCTGGATGCCGCCTTCCCGCAGGCGCGCCACATCCTCGGGTGTGTGGATGCCTGATTCGGCCACCAGCACGCGGTCGTATTCGATCAATCCCTGCAGCGTGAGCGAGGTCTCCAGCGAGGTCTCGAAACTGCGCAGGTTGCGATTGTTGACGCCGATCAGCGGCACCGGCAAGGCCATCGCGCGCTCCAGCTCTTCCTCGTCGTGCACTTCGCACAACACATCCAGATCGAGCTCGGCCGCGAGCAGTGACAACTGCAACAACACGTCATCGTCCAGCGCAGCAACAATCAGCAGGACGCAATCGGCACCGATCGCACGGGCCTCGTGGACCTGGTACGGATCGATGATGAAATCCTTGCGCAACAACGGCAGCGAACACGCCGCGCGAGCCTGCTGCAGAAACGCCTCGCTGCCCTGGAAAAAATCGCTGTCCGTCAGTACCGACAGGCAGGCAGCGCCCGCCGCCTCGTAGCTGCGCGCAATCGAGGCCGGATCGAAATTCGCGCGGATCACGCCCTTGCTCGGACTGGCCTTCTTCACCTCGGCAATCACCGCCGGCAGCCCAGCCGCGATCTTCGCCTCGATCGCGGCGGCAAAGCCGCGCGTATCCGGCAGTTCGGCAATACGCGCCGACAGTTCGGCCAGGGGCAGCTTCGCCTGGCGTTCGGCAATCTCTTCCGTCTTGCGGGCAAGAATGCGATTGAGGATGTCGGTCATGGCATCTCGCTGTTTGTGCGGGAGCGCATCCTATGCGCGATGGCGATGTGGTGTCGTCAAGAATGAATCGCGCACAGGATGCGCCCCTACTTCGAGCCAGCAAAAAGACGTTGGGTAGCCGCCACGAAGGCCTGCATTTTCGCATGTGCGGCGCCACTGGCAACTGTTGTGCGCGCGAGTTCGATGCCATCGTCGATGGAATCGACCACGTCGGCCGCATACAGCGCCGCGCCGGCATTCAGGCAGACGATGTCATGCGGCACGCCGCGGCGGCCCTCCAGCGCTTCCAGCAGCATCGCCTTCGATTCCCCGGCATCCTCCACCCGCAGGTTTCGGCTGGAGGCCATCGCCAGGCCGAAATCCTCAGGCTCGATCTCGTATTCGCGCACCACGCCATTGCGCAGCTCACCGACCAGCGTCGCCGCGCCCAGTGAAATCTCGTCCATGCCGTCGCGACCCCACACCACCAGCGCATGCTGCGCGCCGAGCTGCTGCAGTACACGCACCTGGATGCCGACCAGATCGGGGTGAAATACACCCATCAGGATGTTCGGTGCACCGGCCGGGTTGGTCAGCGGACCGAGGATATTGAACAGCGTGCGCACACCCATTTCCTTGCGCACCGGCGCCACCACCTTCATCGCCGGATGATGGTTCGGCGCGAACATGAAAGCGATACCGGTTTCGTCCATGCACTGCGCGACCTGCGCCGGCGTCAGGTCGATCTTTGCGCCCAGCGCCTCCAGCACGTCCGCACTGCCGGATTTCGACGACACGCTGCGGCCGCCATGCTTGGCCACGCGCGCACCGGCCGCCGCTGCGACAAACATCGATGCGGTGGAGATATTGAAGGTGGATGCGCCGTCACCGCCGGTGCCGACGATATCGACCAGGTGCTCCTGGCCAGCGGCCGTTCCGGCACTGGTGAAGGGTACCTTTGCGGACAGCTCACGCATCACCCGCGCCGCGCCGGTGATTTCCCCGATGGTTTCCTTCTTCACGCGCAGGCCGGTAATGATGGCCGCCGTCATCAGCGGGCTCACTTCGCCGCGCATGATCTGGCGCATCAGCGCAATCATCTCGTCGTGGAAGATCTCGCGATGCTCGATCGTGCGCTGCAACGCTTCCTGCGGCGTGATCGTGATGTCGCGCCCCGCTCTATTGAGCACGTCCGCATTCATGCGGCTAATTTCAATGGCAAGCCGAGAAAATTGCGCAGCAGGTCATGGCCATGCTGGGTCAGGATCGACTCGGGGTGGAACTGCACACCCTCCACCGGCAGCGTCTTGTGGCGCAGGCCCATGATCTCGTCGATCGAGCCGTCCGGATTTTCAGTCCACGCGGTCACTTCAAGACAATCCGGCAGCGATGACTGCTCCACCACCAGCGAGTGGTAGCGCGTCGCCTCGAACGGGTTCGGCAGACCCGCGAAGACACCCTGCCCACGGTGACGTACCGGTGAGGTCTTGCCGTGCATGATCTGTTTGGCGCGGATCACCTTGCCGCCGAACACCTGGCCGATCGCCTGATGACCAAGGCACACCCCAAATACCGGGATCTCTGCACCCAGCTCGCGCAGAACGTCCAGCGACACGCCCGAGTCGTCCGGTGTACCGGGCCCCGGCGAAATCATGATGTGGGTGGGCCTCAGTGCGCGGATGGCGGCCACATCCAGCGCGTCGTTGCGCACGACCTTCACCTGCTGTCCAAGCTCGCCCAGATACTGCACGAGGTTGAAGGTGAAACTATCGTAGTTGTCGATCATCAAGAGCATTGCGTTTGCAACCAGGAGGGCAACAAGATGTTCAGAACGCCTACGGCGGAATGCCGCGGGCTTGGCGACGGTGCATGGCCATGAATCGTGTCCAGGCCGCGCAGGCCCGAAGCATAACCCACGGGACGCAAGCGTAGCGCTGGAGGCAGAAAACGCCACTTCGCATTCGCGCGGTCACGCCCACCTGTTGTTATATGCTGCGGCAGCAAAAAGACCCCCCGGAAACTGCCAGATCCCATCGTGATGACGACCACCCTAGGCCAGGACGAAACAGAGCGCTTGCGCGCCGCACAGGCGCTCTGGCAGCAGGGACAGGTCGAGCCCGCACGGGCCGTGCTGGATGACATCCTTACCCGTCATCCCGGACATGCCGAAGCTGCGACCCTGCTTGCCACGTTGTTGCAAGGCCAGGGCCAGTTCGATGCTGCAAGCAACGTCATGGCAAGTCTGTGCCGTCATTCGGGCATGGATGCTGCCACTACGTTCCGCTGCGCTCAATTCATCCAGCAATGTCAGCGTCAGCGATTGGCCGGCACGTTGTGCGACGAGGTGTTCGCACGTGGCAACGGGAGCACCGAACTGCACGTCCTGGCCGGAAACATCGCCAAAGAGCTTGGTGAATTCGACTCGGCACGCACCCACTATCTTGCTGCACTGGAAGCCGGCGTCGACCTCAATGCCTGGTTCCTGCTCGGCGCGCTCGCCACAACCCAGCGTTACGACAGCAGCGCTCACCCGGATTTTGGCCGTTTCATCGCCCATTTCCATGACACCGCCTATTCCCTGCACTCGCGGGCAACGACAGGTTTCGGCCTGGCCAAGGCCTATGACGACCTTGGCGACTACGCCAGGGCTGCGCAGACATTGCGCGAGGCGAACCGGTTGTCGCAACAGGCGCAACCCTGGTCGCGCGCGGCGTGGGCGCAATGGCTGGATGGTCAAATGCGGTCTCGTTTGTCCGACCAGTCAGTGCAGCCGGCTACCGACTTCGTTCCGATCTTCATCGTCGGCTTGCCCCGCAGCGGCACGACCTTGGCGGCGACCCAACTTGCCAAGCACCCGGATGTCCGCGATCGCGGCGAAATGCCGATGCTCAATTACATCGCCAACAGTCTGCAGGCGGCTAATCGTCAACATGATCCCGCGACGTTGCGCGAAGCGGCCGCGCTGTATCGCCGGCTCGCCGTTCAGGATGACCCTCGCGTACGCTGGTACATCGACCAGGACCCGAACAATTTTCGCTACCTCGATCTGATTGCGGCCCTGTTCCCACAAGCGCGCATCATTCACTGCCGACGCGGCCATCGCGATACGGCGCTATCCATCTGGTCGCAGAGTTTCGCGCAGCCGCACTATGGGTTCTCCAGCGATTTTGGTGACATCGCCGATTTCTTTAACGGCCATGACAAGCTGATGCGGCACTGGCAACAAGTTATCGGCTTGCCAATCCATCGTCTTGATTACGAAGACATGGTCTCGGATCCGGAATCGACGCTCGAGAAATTGAGCGTCTTCGTCGGGATTTCGCCGATCGCCGCGCGTGAAGCAACGGCACCCATGCCGGCGGCAATCACTTCGGCGAGCATGTGGCAAGCCCGCCAGCCCATATATCGTTCGTCAGTCGGGCGCTGGAAAAACTATCTTCCCTATGTTCCCGAACTCGAGCAGTTCTGAGTCGGTCTGTCACACCTCAAGCCGGTCATCCGGACGCGCCACCAGCGCATACAGCGCCGGCATGAGAAACACGCTGATCAGGAGTCGCGTGAACAGTCCGCTGACGATGACCAGCGCAAACGGTCTTTGAGTATCCGTACCTACACCGGTGGCCAGTGCCGCCGGCAACAAGCCCAGCGCCGCCACCAGCGCCGTCATCATGATCGGGCGCAGCCGCAGGATCGCGCCTTCACGAATAGCCTCGTTGAGCGGGGTGCCACTGCGCCGTAGTTCGTTGACGTAGGAGATATAGACAACGGCCGTCTGCACCGAGACGCCGAACAGGGCGAGGAAGCCGATGCCGGAAGAAACCGAGAACGGCGTGCCGGTGATCCACAGCGCGACGATGCCGCCCATCGGGGCTGACAGCAGTACGCCAATCACGGTGATGAACGGAAATTTGAAATTGCTGTAAAGCATGAACAGCAGCAGGAAAATCAGCGACACCGTCAGCGGTAGAATCACATTCAGCTGCGCACGTGACGCCGTGTATTCGGTATATTCGCCACCCCAGTCCAGACGGTAGCCCTGCGGCAGGGTGACTTTGTGATTGACCTGTTGCATGGCATCTTCGACCGCGCCCGCCAGATCGCGTCCCTGCACCGAGAACTGGACGCCGATATAGCGCGAATTGTCCTGGCGATAAATAAACGAGGCGCCGTTGGTCACCTGGATGTCCGCGAATTCCTTGAGAGGAATCTGTTGCCCGGCCGGCGTGGTGACCAGGATATTTCCGATCTCCTCGGGGTTGTCCCGATATTTCTGATCAAGGCGCACGACGAGATCGAACTGCTTTTCCTGCTGCACGACCTGGGTGGCCACATCGCCCCCGATAGCCGTCGTGATCAAGCCATTGATGTCGTCGACGTTCAAGCCGTAACGGGCAATCGCGGCACGGTTGATCTTGATGGCCAGACTGGGCTGCCCGAGCTCCTTCACCAGGGTCACGTCATGGATGCCGCGCACTTGCTCCATGACCTGCTTGATGGCCTTGCCCTTTTGCTCAAGCGTATCCAGATTGGAACCGAAGACCTTCACGGCCAGGGCGCTCTTCAAGCCCGATTCCGCCTCGTCCACCGCGTCCTCGGCCGGCTGGGTGTAATTGAAGATGATGCCGGGGAAAGCCAGCAGCTTCTTGTTGATGGCCTCGATCAGCGCGGCCTTGGTGCGATAGGCTCCGGTCCATTGCGAGTAAGGCTTGAGACCCACGTAGAACTCGACGTTGAAAAAGCCGGTCGAATCCGTGCCGTCATCCGGCCGGCCCAGCTCCGAAGCTGTCGTGGTGACTTCAGGAAAGGAGCGCAGTACGTCCCTTATCTTGGGCGTCATCTTCGCCGACTCATCGAACGAAATGGTGTAGGGCATCGTGGCGCGCACCCACAACGCGCCTTCGTCCAGTTGCGGCATGAACTCGGCACCGATGCGCGGGATAAGCAGCAGCGAAGCGGCCAGCAGAATCGCTGAGGCAAATGTCGTCCACCATGGATAGTCGAGACAGAAATCCAGACCCTTCGCATAGACCGATTTGATCGCCTCAAAAGCGCGGTTGCGTCGCTCCTTTACGCCCTTGCGCATGAACCACGCACACAGCACCGGCAACAGCGTCAGCGTGACTATCAGCGAGCCGACCAGCGCGAATACCATCGTGTCGGCCATCGGCTTGAACAGCGTGCCGGAAGGCCCTGACAGCACATAGATCGGCAGGAAGCTGACCACGATCACCGCGACGGCGTAGAACAGCGGACGATCCACTTCCGCCGCTGCAGCCTTGATGACTTCCCTGACCGTGAACTGGGTTCCCTTGCGCTCTGCCAGCTGGCGGAAAATGTTCTCCACCATCACCACGGCGCCATCCACCAGGATGCCGAAATCTATCGCGCCGATGGAAAGCAGGTTGGCCGAGGCACCTTGCAGATCAAGACAAATGAATGCGAACAGCAGCGCAAGTGGAATAGTGGCGGCAACGATCAATCCTGCGCGGAAATCGTAGAGAAAAAATATGAGGATCACGATGACCAGCAACATGCCGCGCAACAGGTTTTGCTCCACGACCTGTGTCGTCAGCCCAATAAGGTCGGTGCGGTCGTAGAACGGAACGACCTTGACGTCCTTCGGCAGAATTTGATCGTTGAGTTCTTTGGTCTTCGCTTCGACCCGCTTCAAGACATCCTGCGTCTTTTCACCCGTGCGCAAAAGAATGACGCCTTCCACCGCGTCGTCCTGCTTCTCGTAGCCGAACTCGCCCAGGCGCGGCGCGATACCGATGGCCACGCGACCGACGTCCTTCAGCAACACCGGGGTGCCGTCGTGCACGGCCAGCACCACGTTGCCGATGTCCTCCACGGTTTCCATGCGCCCCATGCCGCGCACGTAGAAGAACTGGCCACCCTGCGAATAGAACCCGCCACCGGCGTTGCTGTTGTTGGCCGCCAGCGATGCCTCCACCTGCACCGCCGACAAGCCGACCGCGGCGATCTTGGCCTGGTCGAGCAGCACCTGGTATTGCATGGTTCCGCCGCCAAACCCTGAGTCATCCGCCACACCGGGCACGGATTTGTATTGCGGCTCGATGGTCCAGGCCTCGAGGGTCTTGAGCTCCATCGGCGAGCGGTCGGGGCTTTGCAGCACGTAGCGATAGATCAGACCCGATGGCGCAGACAACGGCGACACCGAAGGGGTTACGCCGGTTGGCAGGCTCACCGACGGCAACCGGTTGAACACTTCCTGACGGGTAGGCAGGTCGCCCGCACCATCGTGGAACGTGATGATGACGTCGGACAATCCATACAGCGAGATCGAGCGGATATTGTCCGAATTCGGAATGCCGTTCATCTCGATTTCGACGGGCACCGTAATCAACCGCTCCACTTCCTCGGCGGTGTGCCCGGGCCACTGGGTGATGATCTCGACAATCGGCGGCGAAAGGTCGGGATACGCGTCCACCGGCAAGCGACGCAGCGAGTGCGCACCCGCGCCAATCAGCACGAGCGTCATGAGCATGACGAGGAAAGGTTGCCCCAACGAGGCGGCAACGATCCGGTTCATGATCGAAGCCGCTCGCCCCGGGGCTTCGTCAGGGGGCAGTTGGGCGCTCATTGATCTTGCATGAACTGAACGAAGATGCCGCCGTCGACCACCATCTGGTCTCCGGCTTTGAGACCCTCGGGAATCACGTACTGATCCCCGCTGCGATAACCCAGGGTCACATGCTGCCGCGCGAAGCTGCCATCAGGCTGCACGACGTAAGCAAACGGCAAATTCTCGTCGTCGCGCAAAATCGCCGAAACCGGGACCAGCACCCCGGTGCTTTGCTGGCGGGAGTGAATCCGTACGCTGACGTACATCTGCTTCTTCAGGAAGTCTCCCGGATTTTCGACGACCACCCGCGCAATAACCGAACGGGTGTCGGGGTTCACCAGGGCCGCGATGTTGTCCACCGTCCCGGCAAAGTTTTTTGCCGTGGTGCCGGTCACCACTTCGGCCGGATCGCCGACGCTGACCGAGGCAAGTTCGGAAGCAGAGACTTGCGCCATGACCCAGACGCGCGACAGATCGGCAACCGTAAAGCACGGCGTGGTGCCGGCCTGCAGGAGTTCTCCGGGGGTGATCAGCTTTTCCGCCACGGTTCCGGTAATCGGCGATCGAATCACACCCTCGATGTGCGAAACCGGTCGTCCGGCCTGAACGTCCTTGATGGTCTGCGGATCAATGTTCAGCGAAACGAGCGCCTGCAGGGCAGCGTCGAGATCGGCCTCGGCGCTGGCGGCGTCGGTTTGCGCCTGCTCGTTTTCGCGCTGCGAAACGCCGTTGTGCTGTACGAGGTCTTTGTCCGCATCCGCAAGTCGACGCGCGTTCTTGGCAGTGACGAGTGCCTTGTTGTAAGCGCTAACGGCCGCCGCAAAGTCGGGTGAATCCACCATCGCCAGCGGATCGCCTTTCCTGACGTGGTCGCCCGGGGAAACGAGTAGCCGCGACACCGGTCCGGAGAATGGGGCCAATACGCTGGTGGCTTGATCGTTGTCGAAATCGACTGCCCCGGTAGTCTCCACCGTCTTGTGGAAACTCGACGGCGCGACCGTATAGAGGTGGATGTGCTGGCGCTGGTCCGCCGTCAGCGTGACATTGCGGGCGGTCACGGATGCATCCTGCACGCCGTCGTCGGTCTTCGATGAGCAGGCGGTGCACAACACGATCATCGCCATTGCAATGACCGCAGCGCCCAGTGCACGCGGCAATCTGCCCCGGCCTGGCGCAGCGGGCATCCCGTAAAAGGATTTACTTTTCATCGTTGTCCCGGGTTGAATGGGCCTCGGTTAAGTCCGCGCGATTCCACCAGCCGCCGCCAAGCGCCTGAAACAACGCTGCCGTGTCGGCATAGCGATTGGCCTGGGCCTGCACCAGATTGATCCGGGCTTGCAGATCGGCTTGTTCAGCACTCAACAGCGAAAGATAGCTGGCATAGCCGGCCTTCCATTGTCGTTGCGACAAGTCCAGCGTGACCTTGGCAGCATCGGCGGCGCTTGCTGCCGCCTTCAACCCCTCGGCATCCTGGTCAAGCGCCACCAGCGTGTCTGCGACACTCTGAAAAGCGCTCAGCACCGTGCTGCGGTATTGCTCGGCCGCCTGCACATAGGCAGCCTTCGCGGCGCGCTCCTGATGCAGCAGTGCCCCACCCTGGAAAATGGGCGCGGTCAGATCCGCACCCAGGCCCCAGAAACCCGTGCCCGATTTGAATACCTGACCAATCGCCAGCGCCGAGCTGCCCGCATTCGCAGTCAACGAAATATTCGGCAACCGGTTCGCCGTGGCGATGCCGATCTGGGCGCTGGCGGCATGCATGTTGGCCTCGGCCTGGAGCACATCCGGACGCTGCGCCACCAGCACCGACGGAAGACTGACCGGCAGATCTTCAGGCAACTGCAGATTCGAAAGCTCGAATTTTTCGGCTGGTCCCTGGCTCGGAAACTGGCCGACCAGAATGGCGAGCAGATCGCGCTCCTGGGTCAGTTGCTTGACCAGCGGGGGTAGCGTGGCCGTGACTTGCGCGAGCTGCGATTGCTGCGCGGCAAGGTCGAGTCCGCTGGCATAACCCTTGGCCAATTGTTGCTGCAGGATCTGCACCATGTTCGCGTTGATGTCGATCAGCTGGTGCGTCGCATCGATCTGCGCCTGCAGCGATGCCTCCTGCACGGCGGCGGCCACCACATTGGTGCTCAATGTGATCTGCGCCGCGATCATCTGGAAGCGAACCGCCTGCTCTTGCGCCTTGATCGACTCCGTCGTGCGACGGTTCAGGCCGAACAGGTCAGGTGCATACGAAACACTGACCTGCGGAGTGAAAAGGTTGTACAGAAGGGCGCCGTTGTTGGGCGTCGCCGAAATGGTTCCCGGTGTCTTCTGGCGGGTTGCCGAAAAATCCGCCGCGACACTGGGAAAGTAGACGCCCCGCTGCGCCAGCACATTCTCATGGGCCACGGTCAACGCCGCCTGTGCGGCCTTGAGATCGGGATTGTTGGCGAGCGAACGTTCGATCAGATCGTTGAGCGGCCTCGAATGAAACAGGGTCCACCAGTCACCGGGAATGTCGCTGCCTTTGGCAAAGCGCTGCGCCTCACCGCCGCTGACGTTCGCGCTGGCAACGGTGGTCGAAAGCGGCTTGGCGGTGTAGTCAGTGACATCCGGAGCAGACGGTTTCTTGAAGTCGGGGCCGACGGCACAACCAGCCATCAGCAACGAGGCCAGGGTCGCCACGAAAAGCTGACCGTGCCGCGTTGAGCGGGCAGCGGACGAGACTTCCTTTGTTCCCCCCTCTCCCGGTTCTCTGGATTTGGCGAGCACTTCGGCCCACGTCTTGTTCATGCGAGCGCGTCTTCGGGAGAGATTGATCTGGATGTAACGATATATCGTATCAAACGCAAGCGAAAGCCGTGCCGGAAGTCACGTCATCGAGCCGATCGCGCCGTTCCCCAGCGACTTCGCGTGGAGCCCTATAGCCCCTTCGCCGCCTGCGCCACCGCCCGGAACAAGGCGCGCCCCTTGTTCATCGTCTCCTCCCACTCTGCAGCGGGATCGGAGTCGTAGACGATGCCGGCACCGGCCTGCACGTGCAGGCGACCGTTCTGGATCACCGCGGTGCGGATCGCGATGGCGGTGTCGGCGTCGCCCCACCAGCCGATCCAGCCAATCGCGCCGGCGTAGATGTTGCGCTTGTACGGTTCCAGCTCCTGGATGATCTCCAGTGCGCGGATCTTCGGCGCACCGCTCAATGTGCCGGCAGGGAACGTGGCCTTGAGCACGTCCATGTAGCTGAGGTTCGGCAGCGCCGTGCCCTGCACCTGCGAGACAATGTGCATCACGTGCGAGTAGCGCTCGATCGCAAACGACTCGCTCACCTCGACGCTGCCGGTCACGCTGACCCGGCCGATGTCGTTGCGGCCAAGATCGATCAGCATCACGTGTTCGGCGCGCTCCTTCGGATCGGCCAGCAGTTCCGCTTCCAGCGCCCTGTCCTCTTCCTCGGTGGCCCCACGCTTGCGCGTGCCGGCGAGCGGCCGCACCACCACCTTGCCATCCCGCAGGCGCACCAGGGTCTCCGGCGACGAGCCGACAATCTGCGTATCGCCGAGATCGACGAAGTACATGTAAGGCGAGGGGTTCATGGCGCGCAGCGCGCGATACACATCGACCGGTCGTGCGTTGAAGCCGACGCTGAGCCGCTGCGACGGCACCACCTGGAAGATGTCGCCGGCGCGGATGTATTCCTTCGCGCGCTCGACCATCGCCTCGAACTCCTCGCGGGTAAACGAGGACGTGAAGTCCGCTTCGTTCAGCGCCGTAGATTGGGTGAGCTGCGGGTACGAGGCGCCGCCCTGACGCAACCGATAGACCAGCGCATCGAGCCGGCGCTGTGCGGCGGCATAGGCCTGCGGCTGCGACGGGTCGGCATGCACGATCAGGTAGAGCCGGCCCTTGAGGTTGTCGAATACAGCGACTTCCTCGGCCAGCATCAGCAGCACGTCGGGTGTACCGAGCTCGTCCGCACGATCCCACTGCGCCAGGCGCGGTTCGATATAGCCGATCGTCTCGAAACCAAAGTAACCCACCAGGCCACCGCTGAACGCGGGCAGTTGCGGCAGGCGCGGCACGTCGTACTGCTGGCGCAGCTGCTCGATCTCGGCGAGCGGATCGTCCAGATGGCGCCGCTCGACGATCTCGCCGGCATCCTCCACTTCCAGCTCATGCCCGCGCAATCGGTATACCCGTTTCGCCGGCAGGCCGATGATCGAATAGCGCCCCCAGTTGGCTCCGCCCTCGACTGATTCGAACAGGAAGGTGTACGGGCCGTCAGCCAGCTTGAGGTACACCGACAGCGGCGTGTCGAGGTCGGAGAACACCTCGCGCACCAGCGGGATGCGCGTGTGCCCCAAGGCAACCAGCGCGTCGAATTCGTCTCGGGAGATCACAAGCAAGTCCACTGAAAACGCGGCCCTTAACGATAGCAGTCGATGGCCTTCCAGGCACGCAACTTCCTTGCTGCCGGATACTTTCCACGCAGGCAACGGGGTCGACAACGAGCATCGCGGCCAGCGGCCGATGCCGTGGTACGGTGCAAACACCTGCATCTGGCCACCCAAAAGGCCTGCGGCAACGCCGTGGTGCGCCCCGACCAAGACAGTCACCACGGCGACGGCCGGGCAACCCGCTCCACTCAAGTAAAAATTGGCGGATGGTTACCATGGAATCAATCGATGCAACGATCAATCGCACAAACGACAATCAGGAAATCGTCTTTCGCTGCAACATTTGCGATCAGATCAATGACACGAGACTGGAGTTACTGAGCCGCGACACACCGAGCTGCAGCAACTGCGGCTCGTCGGTGCGCCTGCGCGCCATCATCCAGGTACTCACGACCGAGCTGTTCGGCCAGAGCATAAGCATTTCGCAAATGAAACCCCGTCGCCCCCAACTGTCGGGTATGGGGATGAGTTGCTGGAATGGATACGCCGCTCCCCTTTCGCGTCTGACCGGATTCAGGAACACGTTCTACCATCAGGAGCCGCGGCTGGATATCACGCATATCGAAGATACCGACCTGCGGTCTCTCGATTTCATCATTTCGTCCGACGTATTTGAACATATCGAGCCGCCGGTAGATCGCGCCTTCAGCAACGTAAGGAAATTGCTGGATGACGACGGCGTATTTGTATTTTCAGCACCGTTCGTTGCACCCGGCGAGAAGGACGTCCCCACGGTCGAGCATTACCCGGACCTGTTTGACTACGAGATCATTAAGAACAACGATACGTTCGTGCTCAAGAACACCACGAAGGACGGTCGCGTCCAGCGCTTCGACCATCTGGTGTTTCACGGAGGACCGGGAACCACCCTGGAAATGCGGCTTTTTTCCGAGTCATCCGTCATAGCCGCACTCGTGAATGCAGGATTCAGCGATATTTCGATTTATACCGGAGCCGACCTTGCCCATGGCATTTACTGGCGAGATCAATGCTCCATCCCGATCGCTGCGCGAGTTGGCAAGAAACGCAAGCCAAATCTTTCTTTCGACAAAGACTTATTTGTTCGAAGGAGCCTGCTGTCCAGATTGAAGAGAAAATTGAGAAGGACCTTCTAGGTAGTCGATCGTGCGACTCCCGCCAGCTATTCAGCCACCAAGGCGCTGCCGCGGCATGCCGTGCAGCTGCAGGCAGAACGCCACGCCGCTGCCATCCTCGAGATTGCGCGCCAGCGCCACGCCGCCGTGGCGTTCGGCGACCAGCCGCACTACGTAGAGACCCAGGCCAAGATGCGGGGCATCGCCAGGGGTGGCTTTGTCGCGCAAACTGACCAGTGAGTCGAACAGGCGGCCGTGCATCGCCTGCGGCAGCAGTGCGCCCTGGTTGGCCAGCTCGATCTCGGCCCCATCGTCACGCGCATGCAGGCTCAGGCGCAGCCAGCCCTGCGCCGGTGTGAACGACAAGGCATTGTCGAACAGCTTGTCCAGCGCCTGAGCGATCAGCTCGGGAGCACAGTGCATATGCAACGGCGCGTCGGGCAGCACGCACTCGAGCCGACGCGTGCCGATCAACGAGCGATACGCGTCGGCGCAGCCGCGCACGACATCGCGCAGATCCACATCTTCGGGCTCGGCCGCGGCGATCGAACGCTCCATCCGACTCGCCTCGCTCATCGCCCGCACCAGCGCGCTGAGCCTCGCCACGCCGTCACGTGCACGTGCCAGATATGGTTTCGCCTCGGCGGGAAGCGCCGCATGTTCGAGGTTATCCAGTGAAGACTGCACGATCGCCAGCGGCGTGTTGAGTTCGTGCGAAAGTTTGGAGGCCAGCGTACGCAGATAATCGGTATAACCACCGACCACCTCGAACAGGCGCTCGAAACTGCGCGCGAGGTCGCCGATCTCATCCGATGCGTCGGTCATCGGGAAACGTCCCTTTTCAAACAAGCCGTCCAGACGTCCATCGTTGAGTTGCGCCCGCTCGGCCGCATTGCGCAAACGACCTAGCCGCAGACTGAGCCGGGTCGCAAACGCGAGCAGGATGCCGCCGGCCACCAGCAGCACGCCAAAACTCGTGAGCAGCAGCCCAAGCAGGGCTCGATTGGCCAGCAGCGGCACGCTGCGGCTCGACTGCTCCAGCAGCAGCACGCCATCGACCTTGCCCGCACTTTCTATCGGCACCGCGGCCGCCAGCACCACGCTGCCGCGCTCCTCACCGTTGCGCCAGACACTTGCCGACTTGCCCGCGCCGGCCTGGCTGACTTCGCGGGTATCCAGCCGTGGCACGTCCTGCGACCACGGGTTGGCTTCTTCCATCCGGGTCGCCAGCAGCGAGCGGTAGATCAGCGAAGCGAACCAGCCCGGCTGACCGTCGGCGCCGGGAGTCGTGACCAGGCGTCCGCTGCGTGCCAGCAGCCAACCCTGTGGCGCCAGCACGCGCGCTTGCACCTGATCGGGAGCGAGTTTCGCCAGTTCGCTGGAGAGCGCGGCCGAATAGTCCAGCAATGGGCGGGTATCGGCGGCCATCGGATCACCGCCTGCCGCCGCGTCGTACACACCGACACCGAGCGCGCTCAGTTGCATGCGGCGCGACAGCTGCAGCTCGACTCGATAACCGCTGCCGTCTTCCTGCCACTGCGCCGTGAGCAGATCAGGCAAGCCGGCGACAGCAGGATCGAGCGGTCGCGCCGTGAGCGGACCCGGCGCAGCGCTGGCCAGCAGGTAACGCCGCTGGCCAGCGGCATTGCCCAGCGCAAGGATCAGGTGATCCGCCGCAAGCGCGTTCGCATCGTTCGCATCGGCCCGTGTGCGCTGGGTGTCGGGTACTTCGGCATACAGATACAACCAGTCGCTGTCTTCGGCCAACAACAGCTGACCACGCTGCTTCTGTGCCGGGACCAGTGGCTGGCTCCATGGCGTCAACGACGCCCAGTCGTCGCCGTAACCGTCGACGGTGATCGGGCTCGGTGTCTGCTGCACGTACCAGCCCTGTGCGTCCTGCGGCAGCACGGCGCCCGTCACCACTAGGCTGCGCGCCACAGCACGCGCCGACGCCAGCAAAGCCTGCGCCTGCCCTTCGCGCAGCAGCGTCTCCATCTGCCGCACATACAGCCAGCCCGCGATGGGCAATGCCAGCGTGCACAGGGCGACCAGCAGAAGTTTCCGGCGCAGGGTCATGAAGTGGCAGTCCAGCAAGCAGGCAGTGACAAGAGCTTAATGCTGTCCCGGCTTGCCTGTCGGCTTGGAGGGCTGCTGATATTTCGCGTACACCGATTTCTCGATCACCTGCTCGAAGAGTTCGGTGACGTGTTGCCGCTGCGCATCGTCAGCAGCCACGGTCATCGACCAGCTGAAACGGATGCCTGCGGCTTTGCCCGGATCACAGAACACGACCGCATCGTCGATGTGGTCCGTGCCCTGATAGAGCAACCCGTGACAGTCCATGGTGCGATTGCTCACCGGAAACGGGGCAACCTTGGCCAGCGGATCGTGCTGCAGATAGTGTTTCTGGTCGACCTGCCATTCGGCGGCCAGCGTCGGCAGCTTCCGCGGCCAGACGTTGAGCACCATCACCCGGTCGGGTTCGCCGGTCCAGTCACCCTGGTAGATTACGAAGTCGACGCCGATGGCCTTGGCGTAGGTACAGCAATCGGCCGTCCATCCGGCCGGCGCGCTGGTGGAAATGGTCCAGCCGGGAATCGCTTCATCGGGTTTGCCAGACGCTTCGACGCGTGCCGGCTCGGAAGACGTCGGCACGGCTGCCTGCGTGATCGCGGTGACGACAAGCAGGAGTGCACCCAACAACACACGCTTCATGCGGGTTTCCAGCGATAGCCGACGCCATGCACCGTTTCGATCGCATCGAACTCAGGCGCCACCGCGATGAATTTCTTGCGGATGCGCTTGATGTGCGAGGTGATGGTGGCATCATCCACGACGAGCTCCGCCTCGCGCATCAGCTGGTCACGATTTTTCACGTGCCCGGGAAAGCGGATCAACGTGTGCACCATCCAGAACTCGGTGACGGTGAGCGGCACCTCGGCACCGTTCCAGGTGATCCGCATGCGCTCGGATTCCATTTTCAGCGGGCCGTGCTCGATCACCGTCTCGCTGGAGGCCGGCGCCTTCAGCGATTCGATGCGGCGAAACAGCGCCGCGATGCGCGCGGCCAGCTGGTGCAGGCTGGTGTCCTTGCTGAGGTAGTCGTCGGCGCCGAGCCGCAGGCCGGAGATCACGTCGAAATCCGAATCGCGCGCCGTCAGGAAAATCAGCGGCAGCGTGGACGATTTCGCGCGCAATTCGCGGCACAGGTCAAAGCCGCCTTCCGGTTCGTCACCGAGGCCGATGTCGATGATCACCAACTCCGGCAACCGCATCGCGAACGCGGTCGACGCCTCCCGCCGCGAACCATAGCCACGGGCGTCGTAGCCGAAGCGGTTCAGCGCCTCGACGTAGTTGGCGCGGATCAACGGTTCGTCTTCAACGATGGCAATGCTGCGGCCCATGGCGCGCTCCGGAATGGTGTACCCGCAGCGTGCTATGCGAACTCCCGCCACGCAAGCCATGCGCAGCGACTGCCTGCGTTTTGCCATAAGTCAGCGGCAAGCGCGCCCGATTGTGCCGGCGTCAGCGCCGCGGTGAGGTGTGCAATGCGGTCCATGCACAACGCATGGAGTCCAGGCGATGCCGAAAGTCGAATCCACCGAGCGCGACCCGAATGCCGAGCTGCGCAGCTTTGAACCGTTGCGGGTCACGCTGGCACTGGGCGCCTTGCTGCTGGGCCTGATCCTGGGCATGCATTGAGGTGAATCTGCGGCGAAACGCCGCCGCAGTCTCCTGAAAACCTATCAATTGCCGTGGAAGGCATGGGTGCGCCCGGTGCGAACGGAATCGCGCCGGGCGCGGGGCACGAGCCTGATCCCCGGGTCCCATTGAAAGCCTTCCGCGCCGGACACAGACATTCCGTCATGGTGGTTCCTTTCCCCTCCCTGCGAGGGGATTTTTTTCGCCATGCGGGCCACGCTGAACCCATATTCAGGCCGATTCGCGGGCGACCGGGAACCAAACCGGATTGGCCGGGTCAGAAACACTGATTGGCAGGTATTCCATAGCCGTGGAATGTGCCGATGCGACCGTTGACCCCTCTCCGATGCGGCCGGGTCGGCATACGCCAATCGATGGTGTTTCCTCTCACGTCATTCCGACGACGTTTATCCCGGCACAGCCTTACCACTGCGCCGGGATTTTTCTTTGTGGGGCCGGGGATTTCAGCGGTACAGGAACCCGGGCGACGCTCAGCCGATGGCCTGCCGCATCGCGGCAATCTCGGCGCGGTAATCCTTCGCGTGGAAGATCGCCGAACCGGCGACGAAGGTATCCGCCCCGGCCGCGGCAATCGCGCCGATATTGTCTGCCGTGACACCCCCGTCGACTTCCAGCCGGATCGCCCGACCGCTGTCATCGATCAGCCGGCGCGCCTGGCGCAATTTTTCCAGCGTGCCGGGGATGAACTTCTGCCCTCCGAAACCGGGATTGACCGACATGATCAGGATCAGGTCCAGCTTGTCCATCACGTAGTCGAGGTAATCCAGCGGCGTGGCGGGGTTGAACACCAGCCCGGCCTGGCAGCCCGACTCCTTGATCAGGCTGAGCGTGCGGTCGATGTGCTCGCTGGCTTCCGGATGAAAGCTGATCAGGCTGGCGCCCGCCTTGGCGAAATCCGGCACGATGCGATCGACCGGCTTGACCATCAGATGCACATCGATCGGCGCCGTGATGCCGTAACCGCGCAGCGACTGCAGCACCATCGGACCGATCGTGAGGTTCGGCACGTAATGGTTGTCCATCACATCGAAATGAACCCAGTCGGCCCCCGCGGCCAGCGCCGCAGCGGTGTCTTCGCCCAGTCGCGCAAAATCGGCAGCAAGGATGGACGGGGCGATGATGGGAGTTTGCTTGGTCATGGTTATCCTCGGCGTAGAAGGTTACCGAACCGGCACATGGATGTGCCGGCGCGGCAGGTGCGTGAGCACTTGTCGCGACAAACTATTGTGGCTCCGCCGCGATAGTTTGTTGGCAAACCGCGGCAGGATGCCCGGTTTTGCCGTATCAGGTTACTTAAAGCCGCGCTGTTCCTTGATGCGATCGTAGGCGGCATTGATCTCGCTGGCACGCGATTCAGCGCGCTTGCGCATGTCTTCGGGCAAATCACCCAGGCGATCAGGGTGATGTTCCGAGATCAGCTTTCGATAGGCGCGCTTTACCGCGCGATCGTCGACGCTGCGGTCAATCCCGAGTACCGCATAGGGATCCGGCCCCTGCGCCGAACGCTGCGGCGGCACATAGCCACCACCGTTCGGCCCCTGACGGTAACCGCGCTGGCTGCCAGTGGCGTTCCACGCATAACCTTTCATCGCCATCAACGCCATCAGCTCCATGTCGCTGATGCGCAGCGCAAACGCGAGCTGGCGCAGGATCGCCATCTTTTCCGGCGCAGGATTGCCTTCCGAAAGCACGGTTTCGATCACCACATCGAGCACCGGAAACGCGTGGTCGCGGCGCAGACCGACCCAGTTGCGCAGCTCGGTGATTGTGCGGGTGACATCGAACTCCGGCTCCTTGCCGGCGTTGAAGCTGGCAGCAGCCTGCTTACGCTGCTCGGTGTCCAGGTTCATTCGCGACATCAGGCGCTCGGCCACCGCGATCTCCGCCTCCGACACGCGGCCATCGGATTTCGCCACCGCACCGAGCAGGGTGAACAACGGCCCGACAAAGCCGCCCGCCTCCGGTATGGCGTGCTTGCGCTGGGTATGCCGCAGGTTGTCAAAGACGAAACCGATGATGCCGCCGGTAATGGCGCCAGGCAGATGACCGATGATCAGGCCGAAGAACGCGAACCACAGCGTGTAGGAAAAACTCATGGGTGAACCTGCGGCTGTGGCGATTGCGCGCTGTACCAGCGCGCCAGGACGTCGAGCTCGGCATCACTGACTGGGCCGATCGCGGCGCGCATCATCGGCGCGTCACGACGACCGTCGCGGTACTGCTTGAGCGCATCGCGCAAATAATCCAGTTGTTGCCCGGCCAGATTCGGCGCGCCAGGCATGCTGGCGTGACCGGTCACCCCATGGCACGCCGCGCACAAGCCCAGTCGACTGGGCTGCGCCGGCACCGTGGACGGGCTCTGGGCATGGGCAGATAGGGCGGCGACCAGGAAAAGCGCCGCGATCGGTAGGGTACGCATCGGCAACACATGGGGTTGAAGGCGGCCAATTCTAGCAGTGCACCGTGATGCGCCTGGGCGGCAGCGGCTAGAATAGGCAGCTTCCTCTACCTGCGGAACCGACCCCGTGCCCACCAGCTTGCTGCAATCGAACCTGCCCGGCCTGGAACTGATCCATCGCGGCAAAGTGCGCGATGTCTTTGCTTTGTCCGACGATCGGTTGTTGATTGTCGCGACGGACCGGCTGTCGGCGTTCGATGTGGTGCTGCCCAACCCGATCCCGGGCAAGGGCGAGATGCTCACGCAGATTTCCAACTTCTGGTTTGCGCAGACCGCGCACCTGGTACCGAACCATCTGCTCGACGTGCCGCTCGCCGACGTGCTACCGCCCGGCACGGATCTGGCGCTGTACGAAAAGCGCGCCGTGGTGGCGCGTCGGCTGAAGCCGGTACCGGTCGAGGCGATTGCCCGCGGCTACCTGATCGGCTCGGGCTGGAAGGACTATCAGGCAACCGGCTCACTGTGCGGCATCACGTTGCCCGCTGACCTGCAGCAGGCGCAGCAATTGCCCGCACCGATCTTCACGCCCTCGACCAAGGCCGCCGTGGGCGACCACGACGAGAACGTCAGCTATGACACCGTGGTTGCCGAGGTGGGTAGCAAGCTGGCCGCCGAGGTGTGCGACGCCACGCTGGCGATCTACCGCTGGGCAGCCGCCTATGCGGCCGAACGCGGCATCATCATTGCCGATACCAAGTTCGAGTTCGGCACCGATGCCGACGGCAAACTCTATGTCATGGATGAGATGCTGACGCCGGATTCCTCGCGCTTCTGGCCAGCCGATCAGTACCGCGTCGGCATCAGCCCCCCCAGCTACGACAAGCAGTTCGTGCGCGACTACCTGGAGACGCAGGACTGGAACAAGCAGGCGCCGGGCCCGGTCATTCCTGATAACGTCATCGCCGCCACGGCCGCCAAATATGCCGAGGCATTGCAGCGACTGGCAGGGATCAAACTCGACTAGACCTGACTCGACCAGCCGTCCAGACTCCAAACCCAGACCCGACCCGGAGTTGTCCTCACATGCGCGATATGCAGAGCTGGCTCGACAGTTACAGCGGTGATCACCAGAACCCGACCAACCAGCGGTTGCACTGGCTCTGTGTGCCACCGATCGTGTGGAGTGTGATCGCCCTGTTGTGGACGATACCCGTGCCGGCAGCGTTCGCCCGCCCCGGCACCTGGGCTGTACTGGCGATGGTGCTGGCGTTCTACTGGTACTGGAAACACTCGCGTCGACTGGCTGCTGCACTGCTGATCACGTTCGCGCTGCTGGGATTGCTGACGAACCTGCTGTTCGTTGAACTTGGTGCAGCCTCGCTCCGCTGGCTGGCCGTTGGCGTGTTCGTGGTCGCCTGGATCGGCCAGTTCATCGGCCACAAGTTTGAGGGACGTCGGCCAAGCTTCCTCACCGACCTGTCGTATCTGCTGATCGGCCCGGCCTGGCTGATGGCCAAGCTGCTACACAAAATGGGATTCAAACAAACCGTATGACGACCTTGCTTACCGTAGTCAGCACCCTGCTCTGGTGGGTGCTCTACAGCAGCATCGGCGCGCTGTTTTTTGCCTTGATCGGCTGGTCCGTGCTGCGCTGGACGGAACGCTGCGCGGTGGTTTTCAACCGCATCTATCTGGCCTGCCTGCTATGGAACATGATCGGCATGCTGCTGATCGTTGGCGTAGCTGCCTATGAAGGCCACCTGCATCCCCCGTACGCCGCCTTGCTCAATTCCGGCTTGCTGCGTTGCACACTGGTGCTGGACATGCTGATCGGCACGGTGCTGCTGTGGCGACTGACGCCGCGCGTCGACGCCCATCGCATCCGCCCCGGCAGCGCCTGCATGGCGGTGGCGGCGATCATGGCGATCAGCTTCGGGATTGCCACCACTCTGGCGTGAGCGGGCGAGAGCGTTTCAACACCGCCGAAGCAGGGCACGCAACAGAGCGTTCCTGCCGGCGCCTGTGTGTGGCCAGTCGGCACGCGTGTTCGTCAAACAGCTCGTCATTCCTGCGAAGGCAGGAACCCAGTGCCCTTGCACTTCAAAGAACGTGAAGTTACTGGGCTCCTGCCTTCGCACGAATGACGGCCATGGGAGATCTGAGCGAACGTTCCCATCCGCATCATCATCGTCTGAGGCTGCCGGGCCAGCAACCGGGTAGCTACTGCAGCTGCTGCGCAGCTACTCGCGCAACCGCGGCACACCGTGCTCGCTGCGCTCTTCGATCGCGACCGGGCGGGTGTCGAGACGCTCGGTTCGATAATCCTGCGGCATGGGTTCGATCGCCTCGTTGCGCCCGAACGCCAGTGCGTTGCGGTAGCAGCGCTGGGCAAGCGTGGCATCGCCCTGTCCGGAATGAAGATCACCCAACGCCTCCCACGCCGCTGCGCTGGGCGCAAGCGCCAGCGAGCGTTGCAGGTATTGATTTGCCTTGCCCCACAGTTTGAGGCGCACGCACATGCGACCGAGCGTGAGCAGCAGCGTGGCGTCGTTGGGATGCGCGTCGAGCCAGCTTTCGGCGCGGCGCAGACGTGCTTCGACATCCTCGCCACCGAGCATGCCGTAGGTTTCGATCAGCAAGGGCGACCACTCGCGGCGCAACGCGGACTCCAGTTCGTCCATCGCCGGCAGGATCAGGCCAAAACCGGCCGCCCGTCGGGCATAGGCGTCGATGACTGCCGGCACCCGGCGCTGTGCTTTGGGCAACTGCGACCACAATGTGTTCAGCGCGGCACCGTTCGTGGAGGTCTGCAGTGTGGCGACCAGCACGCGAGTCTCCAGTGCAGCGTAGGCACGAGTGCCAAGGGCGCCGCTTTTCTGCAATGGGTCGAGCGCGGCGCGCGCGCGCAGGGTATCGCCGCTGGCCAGTGCCGCCAGCGCCAGCTCACGCCAGCCGGCGGGCGTCAAACTGCCTTTGTCGGATTCGGGCGCCAGCAGCGCCACCGCTTCGGCTGGTTTGCCATCGCGGCGCAGCATGCGTGCGCGCAGCACGCGGGCCGCCTGCGGCGCGGATTGGGATGCCTGATTCAGTGCTTCCAGCGCGCGGGCATGTTCACCCCGACGCGACGCGGCTTCAGCGGCCGCCAGCAGGGCTGGCCCTCGCAGGCTGTCCAGTCGCGCGGCGCGATTCAGATCGCGCTCGGCATCACCATGGCGACCTTCGATCAGGGCGACCAGGCCCTCGCCCATGCGCTGCTGGCTAAGCCGCCGATGCCGCCGCGAAAACGCTCCGAATGGCCAGCGCAGCAGGCGCCACAGCACGCTGATCAAGACCCAGATCAACACCAGGGTAAGTACCGCGCCGACGACCGTGCGCTCGGCATACCAGCCGCGCATGTGCACGTAGACGTAGCCGGGATCCTCAGCCACCCAATGCCAGCCGAATGCGGCCAGTGCGGCAATGATCACCAGCAGCAGGATCCAGCGCCATACCCTCATGGCTTCGCTCCACCTGCCGGCGCTGCCGTGGCGCTCGGCGCGGGTGCGGCGGCGTCCGGGGCCGGTGTCAGTGCGTGCACGGCGCGGAGATTGCGCAGCTCGGCCAGTGCGGCGCCGAGCTGTACCGGTGCGCCGTTGGGCAATGCGGCGGCGAGCTGCTTGAGTGTGCTTCGTGCGTTCTGTACGGCGGGCACACTATTGTCGAACTGGGTCGACAAGCCGAGATCCACCCGCTGCAGCGCGGCCGCGTAGGCCGTGCTGTCGCTGGCCAGCAGCGCAGCCTGCGCCTGTGCCAGATCAAGCGCGGCCAACTCGCGTGCGAAGCGGGCATCGGCAACGGCGAGCGGCGCGCCGCTGTCGCGCTGTACGCTGAACACTCCAGCGACCGCCTGGCGGATGCGCGTCCAGACATCCGGCGTCTGTGCCTGGTTCGGGTTGTCGAGTGACTTCAAAGGCAGCGTGGGCAGCGTGCCGCGCAACTCCGTCAGCTGTTGCAACGCGATGGCCTGATTGGCCGGCTGGCTCTTCAAGAGCGCGTCGCGTTCGGCATCGATGCCCTGGCGCACCGTGGAGAACGCGCCGTCATTCACTGCCGCCAGGGTCTGGTCGGCCAGTGCATACGCCGCGGCAGCGCCCTGCGCATCATGGAACAAGGTGTAGCGTTCGCCGGCCATGCGCAGCAGCGAATCGGTTTCATCCAGCAGCATCGCATCTTGGCCGGACAAGCTCTTTTCAGCGAGCTTCGCCACCGCGTCTTCGAGATTGCGCGTGCGCCCGGCCTGGCCGAGCAGCTCCTCGCGCAGCGAACGGTTGACCGCGGCCGCGTCGTTCAATCGCTGATTGAGGCTGGTGCGCTCACCGCTGACACCGATCAGCGTCGTCTCCAGCGCGCCGACGCGGGTCTGCAGATCCATCGTGGTGAGAACGGCTGTATGCGCGGCCTGGGTCTGGATCCATTGCTGCCATCCGACGTAGCCGGCGGCGACCACGGCGATCAAGGACAACAGCATGGCCAGCGCCAGGCTGCCGCCGCCTCGCGGACGTGATTCACGCAGCACGGGTGCAGGCCGTGCTGGCGCGGGATCAGGACGGGCGCCCTCGGGCGCGGTGTACTCGCTCGGCTTGTCTGGATTGCTCATGCGCGCATGCTAGCAGCCCATCCTCACGCGGTCGTAGCACGCTGGTGTGAAGAAGCCGGTATAGCGGTTCAGTCCGCGCGCATCGCCGCACCGAGCAGGTCGGCCGACAGCGCGGAAGCCGCCAGCGCGATGTGGGCAAAACCCGCGCTACGGGCGGCCGTCGCGAGTCGCTCACTGCTGACCACCGCCGTTGCCGCTAGCAGCCGGGCCAGCGCTGCGGGTGGCAAGATCCGGCACAGGTTGTGCAGTGCCTCCGCACTGGACAGCAACACCAGCGCAGAGGGCGGCAATTGCAGCAACGCATCGGCATGGCGGCGATCGAGCCGCGGCGCCACCCGCAGATAGACATGCAGCTCGCGCAACGTCGCGCCACGCGTGACGAGTTGTTCGCGCAACACACCGCGACCGCCAGGTGCACCGATCAGGGCGATGCGGCGACCATGCAAACCTTGCAACGCCGGGTGATCGAGCAGACCTTCGCTGTCCTGTCGCGCCGGAGCGAGTGGCGCGTGGATGCCATGTCGCCGCAGCGCCCGCGCCGTGACCTGGCCTACCGCCAGTACCGTAGCCGGGGTCCGCAACGGTGCCAGCGCAGCGGCAAAGCGCACGGCGGCGGGGCTGCTGAAGATCAGCAGGTCATCGGTCAGTGCCGCCTGCAGACCTTCGCGCGCCTCGCGCTCATCGACCACGCGACGCAAAGCCAGCCCCGGCAGCAACAGCGGCGTGCCACCCCCGGCGCGCACCCGCCGCGCCAGTGCCGCAGCCGTGCCGGCTGGACGGGTAATCACCACGATCCGGCCGCGCAGGTCGTCTTTGCTCACTGGATTTTGCCGTTGCACCTGCGCATCGCTTCCGCTCGCTGTCGTGGCCACCAGTGTAGCGGCCGGCCTACACTGGGAAGTCCTCCCCACCCCACGGACCTTCGATCAACGTGACCACCACTGACGCACCGACACCGGCACAGCAGCTGATCCAGTTCATCCGCGATGAAATTCCACTGGCTCACACGATGGACCTGCAGCTGGGCACCTCTGACGAGGACATGCTGAGCCTGGTGGCGCCGCTGGCACCGAACGTCAACGACAAGGGTTGTGCCTTCGGCGGCAGCCTGGTCAGCCTGATGACGCTGAGCGGATGGGCGCTGGTGGAACTGGCGCTGCGCCGGCGCGGCGAGGCTTGCGACGTGTTTGTGGCTGAATCCACCGTGCGCTATCTGGCGCCGCTGTGGCAGGACTTTCGCAGCGAGGCACGCCTCGCCGCGGACGCCGACTGGAACCTGTTCTTCCACACCTTGAACGCCCGCGGCAGGGCGCGCATCGAGGTTGTCTGCGTGGTGCCGGGCGCCGATGGCCAGCCCGCGGCTACGTTGAGCGCGCGCTTCGTTGCCAAGCGGCGCGTCGCGGAACCCGTCCAGGTCCAGCAACCCGTCTAATCTGTCGCAGACGCCGGCCGCTGCTTGCGGCAGAATGGATCAGTCATTCATCGGGGGGAGACTACCCATGCGGCGCATCCTGTGCATTCCTGTCCTGTTGTCCGTGCTGTTGCTGGCCGGCTGTGCCACCCAGAAGCGTAGCGATACGCTGACCGACACGCTGCAGGCCTACAGCAGCACGCTGCGCTGGGGTGATTTCCAGAGCGCCGAGATGTTCCTCGAGCCGAAGTACCGTGCCGCCCACCCGCTGAGCAAGCTGGATCTCGAGCGCTACAAACAGGTGCGGGTGAGCGAGTACGACGACGGCTCCGGTCCGGTTCCCGCTGGCAAGGACGACATGCAGCAGACGGTCCACATCAGTCTGGTCAACAACAACACCCAGTCCGAACGCAGCATCGTCGACCATCAGAACTGGCATTACGATGCGACCAGCCAGCACTGGTGGCTGACCAGCGGGCTGCCCGACATCACTCAGCAGTGATGCGGCCAGAACGGGTCCCGTCCAGATAAGGTCATCGGCGGGGAATCGGAAAGGCAGCCTCTCGGTCGCGCGCTGCCCGTATAATCATCGGTTTACCCGAATCGGCGTGGCTACCGCGCCTGTGGAATGACGATGAACGATTTCCTGCAAAAGCTGCCCCAGTTTGTCAGCAACCACGTGGCCTTGGCGGCCCTGTTCGTGATCCTGCTGGTGGCGTTGATCGTCATGCAGGCGATTGAGCTGTTCAGCAAGACGCGCGAACTGACTCCGGCCGGCCTGACCCTGCTGATCAACCGCGAAAGCCCGCTGCTGATCGATCTGTCCGCCTTTGCCGACTTTGAAAAGATGCATGTCCCCGGCGCGAAGCACGTGGCGATGAGCCAGTTCGATCCGGAACAGAAGGATCTGGCGAAGGCGCGCGAACTGCCCGTGGTGGTGATGGACAAGGACGGTCACGGCAACTCGATCAAGGCCGCGCAGCGGCTGGTCAAGGCCGGCTTCGGCAAGGTCTACACACTCGGCGGCGGCGTGCTGGCCTGGCACCAGGCGCAGTACCCCGTAGCCAAAGGCAGGTAAGCGCACTGTGTAGGTTGGGGTGAGCGCAGCGATGCCCAACATGCGGGCCACGCCCTTGCCGGGACCTGTACATCGCGGAGACGTTGGGCATCGCTGCGCTCACCCCAACCTACGACAGCCGTCCCAAACCCGGCTACTACAGATCGTGGATGCCGGCGCGCGAACCGAGGATTTGCGCCAGCACATCGGGGGCGTACTCGAACGAGTCGTAGTAGAGCCGCGACTCCGGCAAGCCGGCATCGAGAAACAGATGGTGCCCGGCATCGATCATCGCCGGCGGCCCGCTCATGTAGAGGTCGTGGCCGGAAAGGTCGGGCTGATCCTCCAGCACCGCTTCGTGCACCAGTCCGCAGCGCAGTCCACCGGCTTGTTCCGGATCGGAAACTACCGCGTGGAATTGCAGGTTCGGTACTTCGCGTGCCCAACGTTCGGCCAACGGGCGCAGATAGATTTCCGAGGCACTGCGCGCGCCCCAGTAGACCTGCATCGGCCGTTGCGTACCGAGCGCGATGAAATGCTCGACGATCGCCTTCACCGGCGCAAAGCCGGTGCCGCCCGCCATGAACAGCATCGGCCGCTCGGAATCCTCGCGCGGCACGAACGTGCCCAGCGGCCCTTCGATGCGCAGGCGATCGCCGATCTGCAGCGTGTCGTTCACCCATGAAGTAAAGCCACCGCCGGCGACGTGCCGTACGTGCAGTTCGATGGTGCCGTCGGACTGCGGGCCATTCGCGATCGAGAACGGCCGCCGTTTGCCGTCCTCCAGCAGCACGTCCAGATATTGACCCGGCAGCCAGTTGAGCCGGGACTCGCCGTCGACCGGCAGCAGGCGCAGTCCGATCACGTCAGGTGCCAGCCGCCACCGATCCGTGACCACCACGCTCAGCTGACGTCGTGCGAAATCCGCGACCGAGGTCACTTCGCGCGCCTCCAGCAGGAGGTCGCTGGCCGGAACCGCCTGACACAGCAGCACCGCATGCTGCGCCCGTGCACTGGCACTCAACGCGGTCGGTGGATTGCGTGGATACTCGCAGCGCCCTTCCAGCAAGGTCGCCTTGCAGCTGCCGCAGACACCGGCACGACAGGAATACGGCAACGCAACGCCCGCGCGCTGCGCCGCTTCCAGCACGGTTTCCCCGGCGGCCACCGGAAACTGGCGGCCGGACATTTTGAGAGTGACGGTAGGCACCAGACACATTGTCGCGGTGATGAGAGCGGACAACAATGCGGGCTCGACACGCAGGAATCAACGATGAGTCTCTGGAAACAGCCTACCGACCTGGCGCGGATCAACGCCTGGAGCGCCAACACCATGATGCAGACGCTGGACATCCGCATCAGCGCGATCGGCGATGACTGGCTGCAGGGCACCATGCCGGTCGATCACCGCACCCATCAGCCCTACGGCCTGCTGCATGGCGGCGCCTCGGTGGTATTGGCCGAGACGCTGGGCAGCACCGCCGCCATGCTCACGCTCGATCCGGAAAAGGAACTCGCAGTCGGCCTCGACATCAACGCCAATCACGTGCGCGGCGTGCGCAGCGGCACGGTGACCGGCACCGCCCGCATGTTGCACCTGGGCCGCACGACGCAGGTGTGGGAAATCCGCATCGAGAACGAGGAGGGCGCGCTGGTCTGTATTTCGCGCATCACGATGGCGGTGATTCCGGCACGCGCGGCAGGGCCGCGTTGAGCAACGACACCCCCTACGCGAAGCTGAGCCCGGATCTGGTACTGGACGCCGTCGGCGCCTGCGGCCTGTGGCCGGACGGTCGGTTGCTCGCACTCAACAGCTACGAGAACCGCGTGTGGCAGGTCGGGCTGGAAGACATGCCACCGGTGATCGCGAAGTTCTACCGGCCCGGTCGCTGGAGCGACGCGGCGATTGTCGAGGAACACACGTTCGCGCAGGAGCTGGCCGCCGCCGAACTGCCGGTGGTCGCACCGCTCACGTTCGACGGCAACACGTTGCTGTGGCGCGACGGTTTCCGCTATGCACTGACGCCGAGACGCGGCGGTCGCGCGCCATCGCTGGAATCGGTCGAACAATTGCAATGGCTGGGTCGGCTAATCGCCCGCATGCATGTCGTCGGTGCGCGCCAGCCATTTGCCCATCGCGACCGGCTCGATCGCGACACGATGGTGCAGCGGCCGATGCGCGCCGTGCTCGATTCGTCCTTGTTGCCGGTTTCACTGCAGACCAAATACCGCGCCGCCGCCGAACGACTGGATGCCGCCATCGCGTCGCGCCTGGCGGCGATTGGCCCCGTGCGGCAGCTGCGGCTGCATGGTGACTGCCATCCGGGCAACGTGTTGTGGACCGACGACGGCCCGCACTTCGTCGATCTCGATGACGCCCGCACCGGGCCGGCGGTACAGGATCTGTGGATGCTCGCAAACGACACCGCTGCCATGGACGCGATGCTCGAGGGCTATCAGCAATTTCGCGATTTCGATCATGCCGAACTGGCGCTGATCCCCGCCCTGCGCGGCATGCGCCAGCTGCACTACGCCGGCTGGATCGCGGAGCGCTGGCATGATCCGGCGTTCCCTGCGGCGTTCCCGTTCGCCGCCGAATCACGCTGGTGGGAACAGCACATCGCCGACCTGCATGAGATGGCGGACGAACTTGAATAGTCAGCACCCATAACCTGCAAAGAGGATCAGCATCCATGAAGAAGCGGTTGCCCATAACCCACTGGACCGTCCGTGCGATCAGCGTGTGCCAGGTGTTTGGAGCGCTGACAGGCATCATCCGCGGCCTGTTCGCCATGTGGGCTTCGGACCAAGGAAACACGCTTCCTAACGCGGTGATTATATTGCTGTATCTCGCTACGGGCATCGCCGCCACTGCGCTCTGGTTCGAGGAAGAACCCGGCCTACAGTGGATGCGATGGCTCGTTGCATTGCAAATCCCTTTCGTCCAGTCCGTCCACAATGGTTACCTGTTCTTCGCCGGGGCCACCGGGATTGTCTACGGAGGTTCCAGATTCGGCATACAAACCTTTATAGGCGCCGGCTGCGAGATCCGGCTTCGCTCGCCCGCGCCTTTCACATTGCCTTTCGCCATTGGGGTCAATGCGCTTGCTCTCACCATGTTTGTCGTGCTCAGCCATGTTGACCTGGGGCTGTCGCTTTGGCCATCCACCTCTTCGGCGATTCCGCCAACTACCGGTGAATAGGCACGTCGCAATCATTTAAGCTCACATCTTTTTCGACGAGTTGAATATGCGCATCACCCTCTTTCGCCTGATCGGCATCCTCGAAATCGCCGGCGGCCTGTACGGTGTGGCGGAGATGCTGCTCCGATTGCTGCCGCTGGGTTCGACCCATGAAAGCGTGATCACCCTGATCGGCCTGGCGCTGTTCGGGTTTGTGCTCGCCGCCGGGGTGCAACTGGTTGATGGCAGCGAGCGCGGCGTGCAGATGTCCAGTTGGGCGCAGCTGCTGCAGCTGCCGTTGATCGCCACTCCGATATTCAGCTACGCCTTGCATTGCGGCGCCTTCATCAACGTATTCGCGACCCTGCACCTGCCGCCGCAGCTGGCACTGAACTGGCATTTCGGCAGCCAGGGCTTCGTGCTGGCCGTAGCCGGCCCGGGCGTGTCGCGACTGGGGATCAACCTGTTGGCGCTGCTGTCATGGCTGGTCCTCAAGCTTCGCTGAAGCTTGCCCACGACCCCCAAATACAGGGCGACGCGGCGCAAGCCAGCTATCATGGGCGGATGAACTCCCCCGATAACACCTCGTCCGCCGCCGCCCTGCCGGTTATCCGTCTGAAATCCGACCGCGCCCCGGGCCATCCGTGGGTATGGTCGGCGCAGCTGCATAAACCCGAGACGAAACTGCCGCCCGGCAGCGTGGTCGAGATCCACGATGCCAAGGGCCGTTTCGTCGGCCGCGGCTTCTGGAACGGACACGCACGCATCGCGCTGCGCGTATTGAGCACCGATGAGGCCGAAGCGATCGACGCGCAGTGGATTGCCGCGCGCATTGAGCAAGCCGTGCAACTGCGCCGCAATTGGCTTCAGCTCGACCAGACCAGCGATGCCTGGCGCGTGATCCACAGCGAGGGTGATGGCCTGTCCGGCCTTATCGTCGATCGCTACGCCGACATCCTGGTGATCGAGTACTTCGCCGCCGGCATGTGGCGTTTCCGCGAAGCGATCCACGCCGCGCTGCTGACGCACTTTCCTGGTGCGCGGTTGTACTGGTTTGCCGAATCGCATGTGCAGCGACAGGAGTCGTTCGACTGCCGCAGCGGCGACGTACCCGAAGCGGTGGAAGTGCACGAGCACGGACTGCGCTTCCACGCCGCACCTGGCTCCGGCCACAAGACCGGCTTCTTCGCCGACCAGCGCGACAACCGCCGCCGCTTTGCCGAACTGGCAAAAGGTCGGCGCGTACTCGACCTGTGCTGTAACGCCGGTGGCTTCGCGGTGCACGCGATGGCGGCTGGCGCGCGCGAAGCCGTGGGCGTCGACCTGGATGCCGGCATCCTGGAAGTGGCCCGCGCCAACGCCGCCGCAAACAATGTCGCGGTGACGTTCGAGCAGTCCGATATCTTCGACTGGGTGCGCGCCGCCGTTGCGCGCGGCGAGCAGTACGACGCGGTGATCCTCGATCCGGCCAAGCTCACGCGCGACCGCAGCAAGGTGATGGATGCGCTGAAGAAATACTTCGCGATGAACCGCATGGCGCTGGACATCATCCCGCCCGGCGGCTTGCTGCTGACCTGCTCGTGCACCGGGCTGGTCGGCGAGGCGGATTTCCTGGAAATGCTGCGTCGGGTGGCGCTCAATGCGGGCCGCGAGATCCAGGTCCTGCAGGTCAGCGGCGCCGGCGCCGACCACCCGTTCCGCACCGATGTGCTGGAAGGGCGTTACCTGAAGGCGGTGTTCTGCCGCGTGGATTGATCTGCACGCCGATTTGACCTGCGCTGCGCACACTCCGCGCATGGCCATTGCTTCCAACGATCCGGACCGCTTACTGCGCAGCGAAGTGCGAGCGGTCGGTTTGATCTATGTCAGCGATACGCAACCTGGCATTCGTAGGCTGCGACACGGTAACGGCTTCGGCTATCGCGATGCCGATGGCCGACACATCAGGGACCGCGAGGAACTGCAGCGCATCCGGACACTGGCGATTCCACCAGCCTATGTCGACGTATGGATCTGCGCCAATCCACGTGGACACCTGCAGGCCACCGGCCGCGATGCACGGCAACGCAAGCAGTATCGCTATCACCCCCGCTGGCGTGAGTTGCGCGATCACGGCAAGTTCGATCGGGTGCTGGCCTTTGGTGACGCATTGCCGAACCTGCGCCGGCATGTGCGCCGTGATCTCGCGCTGCCCGGGTTGCCACGCGAGAAGGTGCTGGCGCTGTTGGTGCGGCTGCTCGACGAAACGCTGATCCGCATCGGCAACGAGAGCTACACGCGCGACAACAAGAGTTATGGCCTCACCACCCTGCGTTCGCGCCACGTACGCACCGAGCGCGGCAGGTTGCGCTTCGCGTTCCGTGGCAAGAGTGGCCAGCAGCGCGAGGTGGAGCTGAGCGACAAACGGCTCGCACGTATCGTGCATCGGATTCAGCAGCTGCCGGGCCAGCGGCTGTTCCAGTATGTAGACGATGCCGGCCAGCATCAGCCCATCGACTCCGGCGAGGTTAACGACTATCTGCGCGAAGCCTGCGGCAAGGAGACCGACACCTTCAGCGCCAAGGATTTCCGCACCTGGGGTGGCACCGTGCAGGCGGCCGGCGTGCTCGCCCGCACGCCGCTGCCCGAGAAAGGCGGTGAACGCGCGCAACGCGCCGTCCTCGCTGCCGCGGTGAAAGAAGTCGCGGCGATTCTCGGCAATACGCCGGCCGTTTGCCGCGCCTCCTATATCCACCCGTTGATCCTGGACGGCTGGCTGGACGGTAGCCTGCGGCACGCCATTCCCGACGGCGCCGCGGCGCATCCGCGCCAGCTTGAACAACTCACCCTGCGCTACCTGCGCCGACGCCTGCGTATGGCGGCCCGTCGCAGCGATTGATACGCCAGCGCGTAAACTGGCGGCCAGTCTCCCGCGGAACGTCCCATGCCTGCCACCGAACTTTTGTTGATCGTTCTTGTTGTCGCCGTGCTGGCGGTCATCGTGCTGCAGCTGATGACCTTGTCGCGCGCCCGCGGCGATGCCGGGCTCACCACCCGGCTTGACGCGCTAAAGGATGACGGCGAACGGTTGCAGCGAACTCTGCGCGATGAGCAACGCAATGGTCGCGAGGAGCTGCAACAGGGCTTCGACCGTTTCCGCGCTCACGTCGTCGAGCAACTCGGTGGCATGTCGCTGCAGCAGATCGAACGCATCGACGGCTTCGGCCAGCGCCTGAACCTGCTAACCGAGCGCACTGACAGCGGCCTGCAGTCGCTGGCGCAGCGGCTGGCCGAGGATGCGCGCAAGAGTCGCGAAGAGGTCACGCTTTCGCTCAACCGCTTTGGCGAGCAACAGCAACAGCGCCTCGCCGCACTCACCGCCGACAACGAGAAGCGCATGGGCGAGGTTCGCGCCACGCTGGAAGCCAAGCTCGGTGCGATCCAGCAGGACAACGCGGCAAAACTGGAGCAAATGCGCGCCACCGTCGACGAGAAACTGCAGAGCACGCTGGAGACTCGGCTGGGCCAGTCGTTCCAGCTCGTCTCCGACCGACTGGAGGCGGTGCAGCGCGGCCTCGGCGAAATGCAGAACTTGGCCATCGGCGTGGGCGACCTCAAACGCGTGCTGACCAACGTGAAGCGACGCGGCATTCTTGGCGAGGTACAGCTCGGCGGGCTGCTGGAGGACTTGCTGACGAATGAGCAATACGCATCCAACGTCATTACCGTGCCTGGCAGCAACGAGCGTGTGGAGTACGCCATCCGCATGCCGGGCCAGACGGATGGCGAAAACGTCTACCTGCCGATCGATTCGAAGTTCCCGGTAGAGGACTACCAACGCCTGCTTGAAGCCCAGGACGCGGCTGACGCCGACGCGGCGGCAGCAGCAGGTCGCGCGCTGGAAGCCCGCGTGCGCGAGGAGGCCAAGCGCATCCGATCCAAATACGTGGCGCCGCCGCATACCACCGATTTCGCCGTGCTCTTTCTGCCGACCGAAGGACTGTATGCCGAGGTATTGCGCCGGCCGGGCCTGTTCGAGAGCCTGCAACGCGACCATCGCGTCACGGTTGCGGGTCCGACTACGCTGAGCGCCCTGCTCAACAGCCTGCAGATGGGCTTTCGCACACTGGCCATTGCCAAGCGCAGCAGCGAAGTGTGGAAGTTGCTTGGTGCGGTGAAAAACGAATTCGGGAAATTCGGCCTCGTGCTTGAAAAGGCCGAACGTCAGCTCAGCACCGTGAGCAAGAGCATCAGTGATGCCGGCAAGAAAACCCGCACGATCGAAAGGAAACTTCGCGGCGTGGAGTCCCTGTCCGGTGAAGAAGCCACTCAGTTGCTTGGTAATGCGCTGGTCGACGATAACGGTGGCGACACCGAGCTCGGTACGGACGAGGAAGCGTGAAAAAAGCGCCGCAGCCGCTGACCGAGCACCATCGCCGACTCGATCAGCTGGCGGCGGAAGTGCTGCGGCTGCGCCAGGCATTGCCGGCGCGCGACCGGCTGATCGTCGGTCTGACGCACGCAATGCGCGCCGTGGTCGCGGCGAGCCTGGGCTACTTCGCCGCCCTTGAGCTGGGCCTGGGACAGGGATTCTGGGCCGCCATCACCGCGATATCGGTGAGCCAGGCCAGTTACGCCGAAGTGCGCAATTCGTCGCGCGACCAATTCATCGGCGCGATCATCGGCGGTCTGCTCGGCGGCCTCGTCGGTGTGGGCGTCGCGACGTTCGGGCACTATCACTACCTGGCCTATGTGCTGGCCGTGACCGTGGGCATGGTGCTTTGCTCCGCTTTCAATCTGGGCGCGGCCGGCCGCATCAGTGGCACCACCACCACGATCATCATGCTGGTGCCGCATACCGGCCCGTTCTGGCAAATCGCCTTGTTCCGACTGAGCGAAGTCACCCTTGGTGCGGCTGCCGCACTGCTGGTGAGCCTTGCTTTTGACGCGCTTGAGCAACGTTTTTTCACCGGGCGCGTCTCGTCCAGTCACTCTTCAACATGAAGACGCCGGCGTTGTCCGGCCCGTCGGCATGGCATTACCTCGACGGGCACGACCGTTACACTACGCATCTGTCTGATCCCCAAGGACTCCCATGAGCAAGCAGCCACCGGATACCGGCGTCACCCAGGAACAAGCCGAGGAGGCCGTGCGCGTACTGCTGCGCTGGTCAGGCGAGGACCCGCAACGCGAAGGCCTGCTCGACACGCCCAAGCGAGTGGTGAAGGCCTATCGCGACTGGTTCTCCGGTTATGAAACGGACCCGGCCGACTATCTGCGCCGCACGTTCAAGGAAGTCGCCGGCTACGACGAGATGGTGGTGCTGCGCGACATCGAATTCGAGAGCCATTGCGAACACCACATGGCGCCGATCATCGGCCGTGCGCACGTCGGTTACATGCCCACCAACCGGGTAGTCGGCATCAGCAAGCTGGCCCGCGTGGTGGAGGGTTACGCGCGGCGCTTCCAGGTGCAGGAAAAACTCACCGCACAGATCGCCCAGTGCATCCAGGAAACCTTGAACCCCGCCGGTGTGGCGGTGGTGATCGACGCCAGTCACGAATGCATGACTACCCGCGGCGTGCACAAGCGCGGCGTGTCGATGATCACCAGCCAGATGCTGGGGGCATTCCGCGATGATGCCCGGACCCGTGCCGAGTTCCTGCAGTTCATCGGTATCCACGGCAGTAGCCGCTGATGCGTCGCCTCCTCATCGCGGCGGCGTTGCTCATGCCGCTGGCCTCACTTGCGCAAACCACCCCGGCCGAATATCTCAAGCTGTTCGACACCAACGGCGACGGCAAGGTGAGCGAGGCCGAGTACGTGGCGTACATGAGCCAGGGCTTCTACCGCATGGACACCAACCACGATGGTGTACTGGAGCCCAGCGAGCTACCCGGTGGCCGCGGCAAACCGATCACGCTCAAAGAATTCCAGGACAACCTGCGCCACCAGTTCCACATGCTCGACCGCCACCATCACGGCTACCTCAACGCGCAGGAACTGACGGCTCCCCCGCAGGGCTGAAGTACACCCTGTGGCGCGCCTCCACCCAGCCTCGAAGTGCTCCCTCCCCTGCTTGCAGGGGAGGGTTGGGGTGGGGTCGCTCTTTGCGCCGAAGATCAAAAGCTTCACCCCCTCCCAACCTCCCCTGCGAGCAGGGGGAGGAGCAAAGCGCGCGCTGCCTCTCCTTGCGGATGGTTCCAACTAGCGCCAAAGCACTCCCTCCCCTGCATGCAGGGGAGGGCTGGGGTGGGGTCGCTCTTTGCGCCGAAGATCAAAAGCTTCACCCCCTCCCAACCTCCCCCTGCGAGCAGGGGGAGGAGCAAAGCGCGCGCTGCCTCTCCTTGCGGATGGTTCCAACTAGCCTCGAAGTGCTCCCTCCCCTGCTTGCAGGGGAGGGCTGGGGTGGGGTCGCTCTTTGCCTCACGACTCACGTACCGACACCAGTACCCGATAGATTTCGGCAACGACATCGCTTGTGCGCAGTAAGACGTCGTCGTTCCAGAAGCGCAGTACACGATACCCCTGCCGCTCCAGGGCATGGGTGCGAATCTCGTCGTATGTCAGCGCTTCGAGGTGCTGCCCACCATCAAGCTCGACGACTAGATGCGCCTGTAGGCACGCGAAATCCACGATGTAACCGGCCAGCGGACATTGTCGTCGAAATTTGCATCCGGCCAACTGCCGTCGCCGCAGGAAATACCACAAGCAGCGCTCGGCATCGGTGCATTCGTTTCGCAGTTTTCGAGCACGCGTCCATCTGCGTTGCATGGCGAATCCTTCGCACAGAGCTGTATGGCTGAGGCAAGGTTTACCCCCTCCCAACCTCCCCTGCAAGCAGGGGGAGGAGCAGTGCGGTGTGCGCCCTCCCCTGCCCACAGGGGAGGGCTGGGGTGGGTTACTCTTCGCCTGAAGATCGAGAGCCTCACTACTTCCTCTGCAGGCAGAGGCGGAGTAGCAAATGAGGAAACCTCAGGTCGAGATCGCCAGTCGTTCGGAGCGATACAGCTGGATGGTCGCCAGCACCACGATCACCGCCGCCGCCAGCGTGCCCGCCAGGCACAAGCCGATTTGTTGTGTGGTGACGCCATCGCCGCGCAAGAGCTGCACGATGCCGAGGCTCTGGCCCAGCAGCGGCGTCGCGTACATCCATACCTGCGCCTTGAGCGGCATGACGGCCAGCACGAGGCTGGGGATGATCGGCACCAGCATCAGCAGCGAGATATACGTCTGCGCCTCGCGGTAGCTCTTCGCGAATGCCGCCACCATCGACTGCAACGCGGCCAGCAGCAGCACGACCGGCAGCATCAACAGCAGAACGTAGGCAGCGAAGTGCAGGCCAAGGTCCAGTTCCATGCCGACTTTCTCGGCAGGAATGAAACGGCCCACCACGGCAAATGCCACCAATGTGATCAGCAGGCTGACGGTGGAAAACGCGCAGATTGCCGCGAGCTTGCCGGCGAGGATTTTCCAACGGGCGACCGGATTGGCGAACAGCGGCTCCAGTGATTGCCGCTCGCGTTCGCCGGCGGTAAGGTCGATCGCCAGATACATGCCGCCCATGAAGATGGTGATCACGAAGAAGTACGGAAGCATCGCGAACATCAGCACGGCACGCGATTGCGGCGTCGCCTGATCACGCCTGGCCACTTGCAGCGGCCACGCGGTGCTGGGCGACAGCCCGCGCGCCACCAGCCGCATCGCGCCTTGCTGGCGGGCGTAGCCTTCGACCAGCTGGGAGACCCGCTCGACTGCCGTGTTGGCATCGCGCTGCGACGAGTCGTAGATCAACTCCACCTGTACTGGCTCGCCCTTGCGCCAGGCCTTGCCGTAGTCGGATGCGATGCGCAGCACCACGTCGGCGTCCTGCTTGCGCACGGCGCGCTCCGGATCGGCGATCGGCGCGCCCGGCACCACGCCACCGGCTTTCAGTGCGTCGATGAGATTGGGCGCGTACTCGGCACCGATCACCGGCACCGGCAGCGGCTTCTCGGCCTTGTCCAGTTCGCGGTTCAGCGTGACGGTGAGCAACATCACGAACAGGATCGGTCCCAGCAGTGGGCCCGTCAGGAATGCGCTGATCAAGGTGCGGCGATCGCGCAGATTTTCCCTCACCTCCTTCAGGAACACCGTGAGGAATGCGCGACTGCGCTGAACTTTCGTGGTGACGGTATTCATGCGGCCAGCCCCTCTTCGCTGCCAATGATCTTCACGAACGCATCCTCCAGATTGTTCTCGCCGGTCATTGCCCTCAGCGCATCAGGTGATTCGTCGGCTACCACGCGACCATGCGCGATCACCACGATGCGATCACACAACGCAGCCACCTCCTGCATGATGTGGCTGGAAAACAGCACGCAACGACCCTCGCCTTTCAGCCGGGCCATGAACTGACGCAGCGCACGCGTGGCCATCACGTCGAGCCCGTTGGTGGGCTCGTCGAGAATGACGTTGCGCGGGTCATGCACCAGCGCGCGGGCGATGGCGGTCTTCACCCGCTGGCCCTGCGAGAAGCCTTCGGTGCGTCGATCGACGATGTCATCCATCTCCAGTGCCTTGATCAGTGCGTCGCGGCGAGTGCTCAACAACGCTTCGGGCAAGCCATGCAGACGCGCGAAGTAGTCGATGTTTTCGCGCGCGGTGAGTCGCTTGTAGAGGCCGCGCGCATCCGGCAGCACGCCAAGTTGACGGCGCACGCCGAGCGGATCGACTGCCGCGTCGATGCCGTCCACCAGCACCTGGCCGCGATCCGGAGCCATCAGCGTGTACAGCATGCGTAACGTGGTGGTCTTGCCGGCGCCGTTGGGGCCGAGCAGGCCGGTGATCTCGCCATCACGCGCAGTAAAGCTCACGCCATCCACGGCTTTCACCGTACCGAATGCCTTGTGCAGATCCCTCACCTCGATCATGGCGTAGCTCCGTTGAAGTCGATGAAGATCGGGGTGGGTTGCAGCTGGTCCAGACACTTCGCATCCAGTGTCTTCGGATCGAGCTTCTCCACAAAATGCTTGACCAGCTGCGGTGCGCAGCCGGCCGCCATCACGCTGTGGCCCTGCCCCTTGAGCACCAGCACGCGTGCGTTCGGCAGGCCCGCAGCCACTTCTTCGGCGTAGCGCGGCGGCGTTACCGGATCGTATTGACCGGCCAGCAGCAGCATCGGCGTGGTGGTCTTCAACGGTTGGTGGAAATCGGTCGGACGCGCGCCCTTCGGCCACACCGAACAGACCGACTTGAGCGCGTCGATCATGTGCGTACCCATGATGGTGTCGGCGTCTTGTGGGCGTGGCGCGAGCAGGTCGGCGTCCTCGCTGCAGATCACCGAGTACTGCATGCCGCTGCCCATCAGATCGGCCAGATCGCCGGAGAGGATCTTCGCCTGCCCCAGCAACGGACCCACGTCGCCATGGGCCGCGGCATCGATCGACAGCGGCAGCAGCGCTGCGGTAGCCGGCGTATAGGCAAACATCCGCACGACGCTGGCCAGCGAGTCTTCGTTCAGCACGCGCTTGACGGTCCGGTAGCTCTCCGGATCACGGAAACTGACTTGGTGCGGATTGGCGCGTAGCGCATCGCGCAACTGATACAGCGTTTGATCCGGGTCGCCAAAGTGCTGCTTGCAGGCTGGCTCGGCGGTGCACCGGGCGAACTGCGCCTTCAATGCGTCGTCGAGATTGCGCGCAAAGTCCTCACCCAGCGCCTGCGAGTTCGGCACCACGCTGTCGAGCACCACACTGCGCACGGCATCCGGATAGCGCATCAGATACTGCTGCGCCATCCGCGTACCGTACGACACGCCGACCAGATCGAATTGCGGCGAACCGAGCGCCTTGCGCACGTCCTCCAGATCCTGCGCCGCAATCGTGGTGGTGTAGTAGCGCGGGTCGGCGCGGTTGCTCAGCTGCTTGAGGCAAGCTGCGGCCGCGTTGCGCAATTTTTCGGCATCGAGGCCGTCCGAATCGTCTGGCGTGGTCGCGTCGTCCGAGTCCTTGCAGGTGAGAGGATTGGAGCCACCGGTGCCGCGCTGATCGAGCAGCAGCACATCGCGATGCGCACGCAGAGGCTCCAGCATCGAGCCAATCGCGCCCGCCGAATCGGTGGCCGCCTGACCGGGGCCACCGGCGAGAAACACCAGCATGTCCTTGCTCGCCACCTGCGCACTGGAACGCAGCACCGCCAGTTTCAGGGTGATCATGCGGCTACGCGGATCGGCGCGGTTTTCCGGCACCGGAAACGCCATGCACCACGCCGCCGTGCTGAGTCCGCTATTCGGCTGAGTCAGCTCGCATGCGGTCAGTGTCACGCTGCCGAGTTGCCATGTCCGGGGTTTCGCCGGTGGCAGTGGCTTGCCCGCCACTGCGGCCTGTGCAACAGCCGTTGCTGCGGCGGCATCCTGATCCTTCGGTTGGAACTGGTGCCACGCCAGAAAGCCCAGCCCCACGACTACCGCGCCGATGCGTATGGCGGTACGTCCGTTCAATGCCATGCCTCTCACTCCTCACCCGGTACAAAAATCGATTCAATCGGACGGCCAAACAACCGCGCGATCTTGAATGCCAGCGGCAGGCTGGGATCGTACTTGCCAGTCTCGATCGCATTGATGGTCTGCCGCGACACCTCCAGCCGCTCGGCCAGGTCGGCCTGCGACCAGCTCTGCTCGCCGCGCAATTCGCGCAAGTTATTATTCATCGACGGTCACCCGCATCGAAGCCACCCGGGGTCCGGATCCGAACGGCCATCACGGTGCCTCCTGGTCGTCGCGCCGGCGCCAGCGCGCAATCGCAAGTATCAGCCCCCAAGCGGCCAGCACTGCACTCATGCCGCACAGCACGCCGAGCTGGTAGTCGACCAGTTGGTTGCGCCCAAGCCAGGCAACAGCGGTAAGCACCAGCGCCAGCAGCAACAGTCGCCAATGCCAGGCAAAACCGTCATTGCATATGACATTCCCGTCGCCGCCATAACGACGGCTGGCCCAGCTACGCCCTGCGGAATACAGCACCACCAGGGTCGGCCACACCCACAGCAGAATCGAACCATCGAGCTTGATGATGTTGGCCGCGGCGAGGAAGCCGCCGGCCATGCTGAGCGTGCTGACCACCGTGGCCGCCACCGCCAGACCGATCAGATGGATGCGCTGCTCCAGTTCGTCGCTACCCAGCACCAGCCGCACCATCGCGCGCACCGCGAACAGCACGGGTACGACCGGCAACAATGCCAGCGCGATCTTCAACCACTCGCCATGCACCCGCGGCAGCAACGGCCACAGCAGAAGCATGACCGCGACATAGGCCGCCATCGCGGGCCAGAACTCACGCGCGTAGCGCTGGTGGAGTGGCCGGGGCTTAGGCATGTGGGAATGCTCCTTCTGGCGATATGTCAAGCAACCTTGACAGTCCCAGATTAGGCATTGCGCCCGGCTAATGTCAAGCAGACTTTACACACACGCCGAATCCATGGCCATCACATTCGTTCAGATAATGTGTAAGCGTTACGTTAAGAGGCGACGTGATTCGCACTCTTGAACCACAAAATATGTCATTGATGCCCTACAGCGCGTACCTCGTCGACGTCGATCGCATCGAATCAACCCACTGCAAACCGGCCTGGAGACTGGCGTAGCAGTTTCACAGGGCTCATGGCGCGCGGCTTGCATAGAGATTCCTTGCCCAGCTACAGACCCCCCACCCAGAGAACAATCACCATGATGTTCAAAAAAACCCTGCTCGCCACCGCCCTGCTCGCTTCCGGTGGTTTTGCAATGACTGCGTCAGCCTCCTCGCAGACCACCTCGTTCAACGTCACTGCAACGGTCATCAATGACTGCGTCATCAGCAGCAGCAACATTGCATTTGGAAACTACGATCCGACTGTTGCCACCGCCATCACCGCGCAAGGTGCGGTCACCGCAAAATGCACCTTGGGTGACGTTGTTTCGGTAGGGCTAAACCAGGGGCTCAATCCCGGCACCGGCTCAAGTGCCACGGTGCCCGTCCGCCAGATGATCAATGGCGCCAGTACTCTTCCGTATCACATCTACACAACCAGCGGTGGCACCACGGAATGGGGCACAGGTGCAGTGGGCACCATCGAACCCGCCGCGCAGACTTCCGTCAGCGTTCTCACCCCGCTCACCTTCGTCACCTACGGCTCGTTGCCTGCCGGTACGAATGTTCCCGCAGGCAGTTACAGCGACACCGTCATAGCCACAGTGACCTATTGAAACAATCTCCAGGGGCGGGATGGCGTCATTGCCATCCATCACATGCAACCTGCCCTTGGGAGAGTTCACCATGACTCGTCGCTACACGGTCTCGATTGCTACAGCACTGATGGGTTTTCTGTTTACCTCAGCGCCGCCGATGGCGAGCGCTGCCACGTTTTCGGTAAACCCGATCCGAGTCGAGCTGGATGCTCACCACAGGGCTGACATCCTCACGTTCAACAATAGCGGTGACGCGCCGCTGCGCGTGCAGATTCGTTCCATGCACTGGAGCGTGGCCGCCGACGGCCAATGGCAGCTGACTCCCACCGACGACCTGATCGTTACGCCTGAATTGCTCGAAGTGGCTCCTGGACATACCGCGCAACTGCGCGTTGGCAGTCTGCTGGACGCCGGTGCCAGCGAAGCAAGCTATCGCCTGTTGATCGACGAACTGCCCAATCTCTCCGAAAACAAATCGTCGCATACCCCCGAGATACGCGTGTTGACCCAGGTCAGCCTGCCCGTCTTTGTCGAGCCCGCGCTCGCTACACGCTCGCCGGTATTGAGTTCGGCAACTATCGAACACGGCGTGCTGGTGGTTGGCATAGGCAACAACGGTACCGAGCGGGTGGATCCGCAGAGCGTCAAGGTCATCGTGACCGACAGCAGCGGTCACGTGCTCGGTCAACACGACTCCATCGCGAACTACGTACTGCCTGCCAGCACGTGGTTTCTGCACATGAAATTGCCGACCAATATTTGTCCGCGCGCAGCCTCGGTGTCGGTGTCTTGGCCAAGCATGGCAAACACCTCGCTTTCCCACACCCTCACCACAGGCGCCGAGGCATGCGAGGGCACAAGCTCCCCCTGATCTGCCTCGCATTGCTCGCATCCAGTCCGCTCATGGCACAGACAGACAGAATGCTGCTGGAGCTGTGTGTTAACGGAAGCTGCTACGGCAGTGCTTTCGTTGTCATTCGCGACAAGCACATCCTGGTGGATGAGGACGCACTCAAGCGCGCGCAGCTGCCCTTGCAAAACACGCAGGAAGAGACGATAGGCGCTCGCCGTTTTGTCGACTTGAGCGTCTATGCTCACGGCAGCAATGTTCAACTGGACGCCAATGGAGGGAGGTTGTCGCTGACCCTGCCCGCCAGTGCGTTCGGCAATCAAAGCATCGATCTGAATCCGCGTCCGCAAAAGCTCACGGCCACTGCCGTGCCCAGCGCCTTCGTCAACTACGCGCTCAACGTCGGCACGAGTCGCAGTGATTCCTCCGTCTATCTCGATGCGGGTTTTGCTTACGGACACGGGCTGCTGCGCGACAACCCTTCCTGGAATCAGCCTGAGGGGTTCTCGCGAGGCCTCACCCGCTTCGAATTCGACGACACCGACCATATGCAACGCTGGACCATCGGCGATCAATACGCCTACTCCAGTGACGGCCTCGGTGGCACGGCGCTGTTGGGCGGTGTCGGCCTGGTGCGCGCTTTCGATCTCAATCCCTACCTGATCACCTTTCCGCAACCGACCATCAGCGGACTTCTGCAGGCACCCGGCACGGTCGATATCTACGAGAACGGTGCCTTGGTCGGACAACGCCAGGTTCCCGCAGGACCATTCAATCTGGCTAGCCTCGGCCTGGGAGCCGGCGCCAACAATGTGCGCGTCGTGGTGCGCGACCCGTTCGGCGGCACCACCACCTTGCAGCAGAACTTCTACGGTGCCAGCCAGATGCTGGCGCAGGGCCTTAGCGACTACGCCTATGAGGTCGGTATTGAGCGCAGCTCCACGCTCGTCAATGGTTACGAAGCCGGTCGCGGTGTACTGCTGGCGCGCGAGAACTATGGCTTCACCGACGACGTGACTGCTGGCTATCGGTTCGAGGCCGAGAATGGCCTGGTCAATGCGGGCTCATCCATGAGTCTGCGCCTGCCGTTGGGCGTTCTCAGCGCGGGTGTTGCCGCCAGCGATGCCGATGGAGCCAGCGGTCATGGCAGCTCACTCACCTATCAGTTCAACGACCGCTATTTCAGTTTCGGCTCGGGCATGCAGGTCTACTCCAGTGCCTACCTGCGAATCGGCGATGACTTGCTGCCGGCAGCTTTCCGCACGCGCCGCCTGAGCTATGTCAACGCCAGCTGGACACCGCTATCGCGGCTGAGCCTGCAGATCAGTGCCGGAAGCACCCTGTACGACGATGGCACGCAACAACGCAACATCGGTCTCGACAGCGCGCTGAACCTGACCGGCGGCATATCGCTGACGCTGGCACTCAACCGGCAGCTGAACAACCCTGGCGTCAGCGACAACCAGGTGATGTTGAACCTGGTGATCCCATTCGGCAGCAGCAGCCTAGGCTTCAATGCCACCCATGATGCCCGCAATGGCAATGGCTACGGACTCTCCGCCCAGCGTTCGGTACCCTCCGACAGCGGCTGGGGTTACTCCGTCAACGCGCAAAACGGCGAGGACGGTACCTCCGGACTCGGCCAGCTGGATTACCAGGGTCAGTACGGACTGGTGCAGCTCACCGACCAGCGCTTTGGCGGCCAGAGCAACGCCAGCGTGCTGGTTTCCGGCAGTCTCGTTGCGCTCGACGATCATGTCTACGCCGGCCGCGTGCTGCAGAACGGATACGCGTTGATCGAAACGCCCGGCACACCGGCCGTCGAGATCACCCGCGAAAACCAGTCCATCGGCAAGACCGATGCGAATGGCAATCTGCTCGTCACCAACCTGCTGCCCTACCAGGCCAATCGGGTCGGCATCGACCAGAACAGCGTGCCATTGCAGGATCAGATCGACGCCACCGAGCAGATCCTGAGCGTGCCGCGTCTGGGTGGCACCGTTGTACGCTTTGGCGTACACGCGGTGCACGCGGCGCGTGGCGTACTGATGCTTGACGGCAAGGTTGTGCAATATGGCACCGCCACGCTCACGACAAAGGATGCCCCCCTGAAGACCCTGATCGGTCTGGATGGCAGCTTCTACTTTTCTGATCTGCCCGCCGGCAACTACACACTTCAGGCCGAAACGGCAAATGGCGATTTGACCTGCCGCTTCACCATGCCGTCCAACACGCGCCTGTTGACCAATCTGAGCAAGATCGCCTGCATCCGCAGCGCTGGAGCCACGCCATGAATCCGGGTCTACGCCATCTGCTGCTGTGTATCCTGCTGCTGATCGCCAGCGGCTTCAGTTCGCCGCTATGGGCAGACCCGACCACTTGCACGATCAGCGATACGGGCGTCGCGTTCGGTAACTATGACCCGACCATCGGGACCGCCAATGCATCCCTCGGCAGCATCAATGTCACATGTACGCCCGGCTGTGCCTTGCCCATCATCATCGTTTGCCTCGGATACAACGGACTGGCTTCCACCATCACGCTGTCGGCCAGTGCCACCAATGGCTCTTACTCACCTCGACAGCTGCTCGGCAGTGGTGGCCAGTTACTGGCTTACAACCTCTATCTGGATATCAACCACACCACGATCTTTGGCAACGGAAGTTCAGGCACAAGTGATGTCACCTACTGTTTTACAGGCGCCAACGTCAGCAGTTGCAGCGGGGCTACCTATACGGGTAGTCCAGCCGGGCCAAACAGCCAATCACAGTCGGTCCCCGTCTACGGCCTGTTGCCAGCCGGCCAGAATGTGAGTGCTGGCGCCTACACCGACACACTCACGGCAACCATAACTTTTTGAGCGTTGACCGGGATGGAACGCATCCCTGCTGCTGAGCCTTCAGCAGCGGCAGCGGCGGCGTCGGTGGTAGCGGCGAACCGGACTCATCCACGGCCGTAAAAGCGGCATGGACCGGGCCGTGGCTGCCTTGCGCGCAGACGCGCTGGATGATGTCGCGTTCGCCTCGCTGGAAATCGCGAACGGCCAGCGCATCCTGGGTCGACCAAGCCATCACGCGAGCGCGCAATTCACAGCCGAGGCATGCGTGAAAGGCGTGAGCCCAGGAACCACTAGCCGATTGTTTTGACCTGTCAGGGATGACATCCGCTGACCATTGCAGCCATCCGAAGCATTGCGCACGCGACGGACAACACGGCCACAGGGTCTTCAACCATTCGCGTGTACCCCGAATGGCGGCGATCACAAAGAAACATGGCGGCGGCACAAGTCAATGGCCGGTCGGATTTCGGGGAAATAGCGCTGGCGGGATGTTTCGCAACCGGATTCGTCCTGCTGGCGCCACCGCCGGCCACCTTGATACGCCCGGTTAAGAATTGGTTTCCTTCATGTCAAGTTAGCTTGACATTTTTGCGGTTCGGCGCCGACATCTTCAATTTTCTGTGGAGGAAATGTAATCTTTCTGTTAATAAAGTGACCTGGTTCGCACTCTTTGATGACGCATTTTGTCATTGGTGACCTACATCGTGTGCCCCTCATAGGCCCCTACGCTTCATCACAGTCCACTGCAATCGACCCGTTGGGCCCGCCAAACCGCCATCCAGCGGACTTGGCATGCCGTTTGCCTATGGCTTCCGTGCGAAACCTCAAAACCTACCCGCACTTCCCGGAGAATCATCATGATGTTCAAGAAAACACTGATCGCCACCGCCCTGATCGCCTTCGGCGGTATGGCGATGAATGCCTCTGCTGCCAGCCCCGCTACCGGACAGTTCACGGTGTCGTTGGTCGTTAACAAGACCTGCATCGTCAATACGACCGGAGCCTCGAACATCGTTTTGGCCGCGGTGAATTCGGGCGTCGCCGAGAGCACGACCGGTCAATCCGGCACCTTCACTGTCAATTGCTCAAACAAGACTCCGTTCTTTGTCGGCCTGGCACCCTCGAATGCCAACACGACGGGTGCAGGCGTGATGAGCGGCCAGACCGCCGGCAACACCACGACCACCATTCCCTACCAGCTTGCTCAGAACGCAGCCGGCACCACCGTTTGGGGCAACACAGCCACCTCCAGCGTCGTGGGCAACGGCGAATCGGGCACTGGTGGTGGTATGGCCGCTGGCAAGGCAGTAAGTTTCACTGCGTATGCCAACGTCACCGGCGGCGCTACCTCCACCGACGTGGCACCGGACACCTACCTGGACACCGTCACCATCAACGTGAACTTCTGATTGCCTATGACTATCGTCCTTCTGCGACGCACATGGCGGCTCGGCCTGCTGGCCTGCCTGATGATGGCCAGCGGATGGGCCGGTGCCAGCGGGCTTCAGGTGACACCGACCACCCTGAGCCTGAAAGCTTCGCAGAATGCCGATGGCCTGACACTTGGCAATACGGGCGATGACGTGGTGCACGCGCAAGTTCGCGTGTACCACTGGACACAGAACGAAACAGGTGACCAGCTCGCTCCATCCAGCGGACTGGTGATCAGCCCGCCGATGCTGCAAATAGCCAGCGGCAATCAGCAGCTGATCCGGGTCATCCGTGTGGGGCCACCTCCTAGCGGGATGGGTGCCGTCGAAGATGCCTATCGATTGGCCGTCGACGAACTGCCGGTTGACACCAAGAAAGGGCCCGGTCTGCATTTTGTTCTGCATTATTCCGTGCCCATTTTTGTCGAGCCGGCCGGCGCGGCAGCTCCATCGCCGCAACTGCAGTGGAAGCTGCAGCAGGAGGGCCAGCGCGTGATGCTGGAGGTGAGCAATCACGGCAACGGGCATGCCCAGCTGGCCACTCTCAATTTTGTTGATTCCGCCGGTCACCGTACGGAAATCGAGGCTGGACTGCTTGGTTATGTCCTGCCGGGGTCAACCATGCACTGGGTGCTGAAGCCACCTGTAAAAACGTTCACCACCGGCGGCACTCTAGAGGTCATGATCAATGGTCAGGAGACAACGCAAAACCTGTCGCTGGCCAGCCGATCTCCTTAAGGCGTTCTTGTTGCAGGGCCTGCTCGTATCGGTTGGCCATGCTTCCGACGCGCCGGCAGCAAACGGTGCGACCCCGGCCAGTTCGGCGCTCATCGCGGATGGCAGCGACAGCAGCGTCAGCCTTGGCGGCATCGACCTTTACCTGGATGTCACTCTCAATGGCGTCCATGCGGGCCTCGCCCATTTCGGTTACCGCGATGGCGAACTGTGGGCCAGTCAGGCAAGCCTGCGCCAACTGGGTTTCGCGCTACCGGCGGATACTCCCGACCCAGTGCGCTTGCAGGGGCTGCAAGGCTTGCAGGTTGCCTACGATGCCAGTCGCCAGATGGTGACGCTGATTGCGCCGTTGCGGCTTTTGAAATTGAGCACCACGGTGCTCAACACGGCAAACAACAACCGCGCGGTTGCCACCGCGTCGCCCGGGGTGCTGCTCAACTACGATCTATACGGCACGTATGGTCTGCATGGCGCAAGCACCCTGAGCGCATTCACCGAGCTGCGTGCGTTCAACGCCGCCGGCGTATTCAGCTCCACCTCGCTATCGCAGGCGGTCAACGACGGAGATGGCAACTGGCGCAATCAGTCGGTGCGCCTGGATACCAGCTGGAGCACCTCGTTCCCGGATGACCTGCTGACGCTGCGGTTCGGCGACACGCTGACCGACGCCTTGTCGTGGTCGCGCTCCACCCGCATCGCCGGTGTGCAATTCGGCACCAATTTCGCGCTGCAACCGTATCTGGTCACAGCCCCGCTACCGTCCTTCATCGGCTCGGCCACGTTGCCCTCGGACGTGCAGCTGTATGTCAACGGTTTGCGCCAATACAGTGGGCAGGTGCCGGCCGGCCCGTTCCAGCTCAATACGCTTCCCAACATCAACGGCGCCGGCAATGCCCAGGTCGTGCTGACGAACGTGCTCGGTCAGACCACGACCCTGAATTTTCCGTTGTACGGCGAACACCAATTGCTGCAACAGGGTCTTTCCGACTGGTCCACCGAAATCGGCGTCGTGCGCGAAAACTATGGCCTGGATTCGTTCGACTACGGGCATGACGCCGCCGGCAGTGCTACCTGGCGCTATGGTTTCAGCAACAGTTTCACTGCCGAGGCACACGCAGAAATCACCGATGGCCTGACCGATGAGGGTGTGGGTGGCAACTGGCTGCTCGGGGGTATTGGCGGAGTGCTGTCTGGCGCGGTGGCCCACAGCGAGAATGCCGGGCAAAGTGGCGAGCAATACAGCCTTGGTTACAACTGGAGCAACAACCGCTTCAACGTCGGCATCAACGGCACCCGCACTTACGGCGAATACCGCGATGTTGCCACGCTTTACGGCTCGCCGACTCCCGACATCAGCGCCCAGGGATATGTCAGCTACAACTTCGACCGCCTGGGCAACTTCGGGGTGAGCTATCTCGATCTGCGTTACCCACAGCAACAGGCGACCCGTTACGGTAGTGCGTACTGGTACAAATCGGTCGGCCATTCGCTGTCGTTGAACCTCAGTTTCAACCAGGATCTGAATAACAGCAGCAACCGCACGATCTTCCTGATAGCCACGCTGGCACTGGATCACAACATCACGGTAAGCGGCGGCATGCAACGAGACGACGGTCGTACGGGTCTGGTGATGAATGCCGCCCAGGCGCTGCCGAGCCAGGGCGGTTTCGGATGGCGCGCATCGCTGAGCCAGGGCGATGGCCAGGATGGCGGCCAGGGTGAACTGGACTACCTCGGTCGCTATGGCCAGGTACAGGCAGGCCTCTACGACGTCAACGACAGTCGCTACGGTTATGCCAGTGCGGTGGGTTCGCTGGTGCTGATGGACGGCGATGTATTCGCGGCACGACAGATCACCGACGGCTTTGCAGTGGTCTCCACCGATGGCGTCGCCGGCGTGCCGGTGAATCTGCAGAACAATCCCGTCGGCACCACCGACAGCCACGGCCTGTTGCTCGTCACGCCGCTCAACTCCTACCAGAACAACAAGGTCGGCATCGACCCGATGAACCTGCCGGCCGACATGAGCATCAGCCGCGTCGATGCACAGGTGGCCACCACCGACCGTGCCGGCACATTGGTGAAATTTGGCATCACGCCGATCCGCGCGGCATCCGTCATCCTGGTCGACGCCAACGGCAAACCACTGCCGGTAGGCAGCCAGGTGCAGCTGCATGGCCATACCGGCGAACCAGCGCTGGTTGGCTTCGATGGTGCGGTTTATCTGGACACACTTGACCTGCACAACGTGCTGGACGTAGATACGCCATCAGGCGCCTGCCATGTCAGCTTCGATTATTCCAGGCACGGTGACAGCATTCCGCAGATCGGACCGCTGACCTGCCAGAAGGTATCGCCATGAGTATTCGCTTGCTGCACTACATTGTCGCCCTGCTGCTGATCGGCTGCGGGCTGTTCTGGACGACGCCGGCACACGCCACCATCACGTGCAGCACAGCGTCGATGGGTGCGGTCAGCTTCGGCACGGTGAACCCGTTGTCGAGCCTGACCTCGACGACGGCGACCCTTTCGTATACGTGCAAGAACTCGACCGGCGGCGGCACCCATTCCGCCACGCTCTGCTTCAGCATCGGCGAGCCCGGTGGTGCCCAGACCAATCCGCGTCTGATGAAAAGCGGCGCCAATACCCTGCAATTCCAGCTCTACCAGAGTCCAGGCTTCACCACGGTGTGGGGCAGTCAGTTCTTCGGCAGCAATACACCGTTGATGGTCAACCTCTCATTGGCCAGCGGCGCAAGCACGAATGGCACAGCGACACTGGACGCCCAGGTGCTGGGCGGACAGACCACCGTCATCCCGAGTGCCACCAACTACGCCGACAACTATGCAAACACTGATACGGCGCTGACCATCAATGACCAAGCCGGAAACACACCACCGGGAACGTGCAGCGGAACCGAGAGCTCGGTCTTTTTCCCGTTCAATGTCACCGCCCTGGTCTCGACGAAGTGCACTGTCAGTGCCAACAACCTCAGCCTGGGCAGCGTGGCAGCCGGCGCCACTCCCCCGTCGGGCAACACCACGCTTAGCGTGACCTGCTCATCCACCACCCCGTACAACGTGGGCGTCGCTCCCTTGAACGTCAGCAGCACGACAGGCGCCGGGACGATGAAGGGCACGGGTACCAACACCAATACCGTGACATACCAGCTCTATTCGAATTCCGGCCTCAGTACGGTATGGGGCAATACGGCCACCGCGACCAGCACCGGCAACGGCGTGGCAGGCACGGGTACCGGCAGTGCGCAGACGCTGACGGTCTATGCCAAGGTCACCAGCAGCACCGACGTGCAGCCGGACAACTATTCCGACACCGTCCAGGTCAACGTCAACTATTGAGCGATCCCGCAACGGGTGAGCCGTCGCTCAGTATGCGCAGGCGAGCTTCCTGCGCCGGTACAGCCAAAGATGGAGGCTGTATCTCATTGTCCCGATTCGACGCCGCTTAAGCATCGGCAAAAATGTCAAGCAACCTTGACAAAATAATTCCCAGCAAATCAGGCCAGACGCGTCTGAATACGTTCGCGTCAATCGGCGCGGGATGACTGGGTCGTAGAAGAAATGTAAGAAACCTGTTAAAAAGGTGACGCAGTTCGCACAATCAACGGACATAATTTGTCTGGAGATGCCTACGGAAGCGCGGCTGCTCAACCCTCCCAAATCCGTGCCGGGCCCGCTCAAGCGGCCGGACCACCGGATCAACCGTCCGAATCTTGGCTTGGCACACAACTTGCCTATGTTGGGTAAGACCCAGCCGCGCGCAAGGCTGCAGTCGGGGGAAACACAAGCAACGCAAGTCCAGTAGCGCGTCGAAATCAGCTAACCAAAACAAACACCATAAAAGGAATACGCATGAACAAGACTCTTCTCTCCGCCGCGATGATCGCGGGTTTCGGCGTCGTTGCATTCGCTCCGGTAACGGCTCGCGCATCTGACGGCACCATCACCATCAACGGCCAGATCACCACGGCCACCTGCACGATCCAGGTCAATGGCGGAACCGCCAGCCCGACGATCACGCTGCCGACCGTTCAGTCCAGCCAGTTCACCGCCTCCGGCACAGCCAGCGGCTTCACCGCCGTGACCATTGCCTTGAGCGGCTGCGCAGCTGGCAGTGGCACCCCAGCCGTCACCACGGTGTCGCCGTACTTCGAACAGGGCCCGAACACCGACCTGACCAGCGGTTACCTGAAAAACGCCACCGGCACGGCCACCAACGTTGAAGTCATGCTGTCCACCACCAATGCCACCACCGGCAAGGTGAACCTTGCTGCTGGCTCCGGTACCCAGTACACCGGCACCGCGCCGACCCTGGCCAGCAACCCCAGCTTCACCTACTACGCCGCTTATGTGTCGACGGCAGCCGCCGTGACCGCGGGTACCGTGGCTACTTCGGTGCAGTACGACCTTAACTACCATTAATAGCTAGCAGACCCGTCGCTGTGGCCGGATCTTCGGCCACAGCACCCTGCCGGAAGCGATCCGGCGTCGTGAGGCTCCCGATGAACAAACCGATCCGCATCACGTTTGCGGCGCTGCTGGCGTTCGCCTTCGCATTGCCTGTCGCTACCCGCGCGAACGTAATTATCGCCGGCACGCGAGTGATCTTTCCCGCCAAGAGCGGCGAAGTCACTGTGCGTCTGACCAACAACAACGGCACACCTGCGCTGATCGAAGCCTGGATCGACAGCGGCGATGAGCACTCCACGCCCGACAAGGCCAATACGCCATTCCTGATCACACCGCCGCTGTTCCGCATGGAGCCGCATAAGGATCAGAGCCTGCGCATCATTGCTACACCCGCTCCGCTGCCCAGCGATCGCGAGTCGATATTCTGGCTCAACGTGCTGGAAATACCGCCCAAGCCTACCGGGGCGGACATGCAGGGCAAGAACACTTTGCAGTTCGCGATCCGCTCGCGGCTGAAGCTTTTCTATCGGCCCGCCGATCTACCGGGCGACCCCCTTCAGACACCGTCAAAAGTGACTTGGAAGGCTGTTGCCGATGGGCAGGGCTACGCGCTGGAAGTAAAAAATCCAACGCCATACCACATCACGTTCATACAGCTATCGCTGGACATCGGTGGCAAGCACTACACGGCCGACACCGGCATGGTCGATCCGTTCGGCAGCTTGCGCCTGACCGTCAAGGGCTTGGCGCAGGCGCCGGCAGCCGGCACGCCCGTCGCGTACGACATCATCAATGACTACGGTGCAACCGCTTCCTACAAAGGCAGCATCGCGCCATGAATGAAAGGCGCACCTCACGTCTCGTGGCACGTCCGCGCAGACATGTAGTGTGCCGCCAGGTTTTGCTGTGCACGGTAATCGCCGCAGCGTTGGCCAGTTGGATTGGAACGGTGGCAGCCAACCCTGTTGATGCATCGGGACCGACTTCCAGCATCGACGCAGCCAGTGGATCGGATGCCCAATTCGACCGCAGCTTGCTGTCCGGCGCCGGTCAAAATACCGATGACCTTGCACGCTTCGAGCACGGCAATCCGGTACTTGCGGGCAACTACAATGTTGACATCTACCTCAACGACTCATGGATCGGCCGCAGCGACGTGCGTTTCGCCACGGCTGTCCCTAAGTCCAGCGCAATGCCCTGCCTTGATCGCAAGCTGCTCGATCAACTGGGCTTGCATCCGGACAAACTGTCCGCGGAAACTCTAGCGAAGTTGCAGGATCCAGTCGCCTGCTTGAGCATCGGCGACCTGATCCCCGGCGCCACGATGATTTTCGACATGGCCGATCTGCGGCTGGATACCTCCGTGCCGCAGGCTTATCTCAAACAGATGCCGCGCGGCTATGTGAGCCCGGAATATTGGGATGCCGGGGTGCCGGCGGCCTTGCTCAACTACAACTTCAACAGCTACCGCGTCAGCAGCCAGGGAGAGAGTCAGACTTCTTCATACCTGAGCCTGAATGCCGGTTTCAATCTGGGCCCATGGTATTTCCGCCAGGACTCCAACGTCGACTGGCAATCGGCTACGGCAACGACACCCGCACGCAACCAGTGGCAGGACGTAGACACTTACGTGCAACGTGACCTGCCATCGTTGCGCGCACGGCTTACGCTGGGTGACTCGTACACCGACGGCCAGGTATTCGACAGTTACGGGTTACGCGGCATACAGATCGCCACCGACGATCGCATGCTGCCGCAATCGTTGCAGGGATACGCGCCAGTCGTACACGGTATGGCTGCGACCAATGCCATGGTCACCGTGCGCCAGAATGGAATCCTGATCTACCAGACCACCGTGGCTCCCGGCCCGTTCGAGATCAAGGATCTCTATCCGACCGGTTACGGCGGCAGCCTGGTGGTGACGGTAACTGAAGCAGACGGCCGCGTAAGCACGTTCTCCGTCCCTTATGCTTCGGTGGTGCAACTGCTGCGGCCGGGCATTACTCGCTTCGATATTGCCATCGGCCAGTTGCGTGATTTGTCGATCGAGCATGAGCCAGCCGTAGCGCAAGCTGCCGTGCAGCACGGCTTCACCAATCTGCTCACCGGCTATGCCGGCGTGGTGGGTTCTCAGGGCTACGCGGCCGCGTTGATCGGCAGCGCTCTCAACACGCGCTATGGTGCGCTCGCTTTCGACGTTACCCAGGCACGTGCGCAGATTCCTGGTTACTCCACCCAGTCCGGCCAGAGTATTCGGCTCAGTTACAGCAAGATCTTTCCTGATACCGATACGTCGTTGTCCGTCGCCGCCTATCGCTATTCGACCAGCGGCTATCTCAGCCTGACCGATGCCGCGCAGGCCAGGGACGATGTGCGGCGCGGCGTAAACCCCTTTGATTACGTAGCGCCCGTGGCGCAAACAACAGTCGATGGCGAGCCCACATCGAGCTTGCTCACGCCAGCCGAGCAGGCTGCTCTGTATGGCAATAGCGACATCAATAGCACGCTCGTCGGGATCTCCGGGCTGGAGCGGCAGCGCAGCACGTTCTCCATCACCATGAGTCAGCGGCTGGGCGAACATGGCGGCTCGTTTTACGTGAATGGGTCTGCCACCGATTACTGGAACAGCCCCGGCACCGATACCCAATTTCAGGTGGGTTACAGCAACGCGTTTCGCCGAGTGGGCTACAGCGTCTCGGCAACTCGCACGATCGATCCGCTGGGGCACTACGACAACGAGTATCTCCTCAGTTTCACCGTGCCGCTGGGTAACAGCCCTCGCGCACCAAGCTTCAGCGTCAACCTCACGCATGACCAGAGCACCGGAACGCAGGACCAGGCCATGGTCAATGGATCCGCGGGTGCCGACAACCAGTTCAGCTACGGAGCGACAGCGGCCTACAGCAACACGGGCGCCGGAAATTCGGGTAGCGTCAATGGCGGCTATCGCAGTCCGTATGCCGTAATCAACGCCAGCTACGGTGAGGGCAGCGGCTATTCGCAGACCTCGCTGGGTGTGAGCGGTGCCGTGGTGGCACATTCTGGCGGCGTCACCTTCGGCCAGCCGATGGGCGACACTGTAGGCATCGTCTACGCGCCTGGCGCCGCCGGTGCGCGACTGACCAATGCCGCAGGTGCACGAATTGACAATTCCGGCTATGCGCTGGTGCCTTACCTCACACCGTACAGCCTGAACACCGTACAGATCGATCCCAAGGGTCTGCCACTGGATGTGCAGCTGGATGCCACCAGCGCCCAGGTGGCGCCCTATGCTGGTGCAGTGGTGATGATGAAATTCAAGACCGAAAGCGGTCGCATGCTTATCGTGCGTGCACATCTGCCGAATGGCCAAGCGCTACCCTTTGGCGCCGAAGTGTTCAACGAAAAAAGCGTCTCGTTGGGTGTGGTTGGGCAGGCCGGGCAGATCCTCCTGCGCGGCGTCGAACAGGCCGGACAGCTGACCGCACGCTGGCAAGACGACAGCGGAGCAAACCTGTCCTGCTCATTCCCGTACAAGCTCGCAGCGCATTCCAAGCACCAGCAAGCGAAGGGCTATGAAGAAATCAACGCGACCTGCACGCAGCCGACCAGCGCCGCGTTGGGCGAGACTGGATCATGATGCAAGAATCCGTGGTGGTATCGCGCGGCAAAACCTTGGCCACTACGCGGGCCAAGGCAGATTCATTGGCTACGACTGAGGTCTCCATGACACGGGCTACCGGCGTACTTTCATGGGCAGGTAATGCTGTTTTTCGGCGCATCGGAAGCCTGCTGCTGCTGATGTTGGTGCTCGCGTTCATGCCGACTGGCGCCAAAGCGAATTGCACCACCACCGGCACGACACCCGTAACCTTCACGCCACCCACGACGATCACGGTGGCGTTCAACGCTGCAGTAGGTACCGTGCTGTACACCTCACCACTGATTGCTCCGACCAACCCACCGACACTGACCTGCACTGGAACAACCAACTACGGCGTCATTGATTCTGTGGGAACAACACCTGGCGTGGGTGTGCAGGTCTACCCAACGAGTATTGCAGGCCTCGGCTACAGCATTACCCACAACGACCTGACGACTTTTCTGTTTCCGTACCCTTGCTGCCAGCTGGCGGCAGGCTCGTACAGCGCGAGCGTCAGCTCTTCTTTGCAATTGATAAAAACGGGGCCGATCGTCAGTGGCAGCGTCTTGCCGGCGGGTCAGATTGGATACTGGCAATTTGATTCGGGCCAGAAAATTGAAACTTTCACGCTGGCGAATTCGGTGACGATCCTCGACCCGGCGTGCTCGGTCAACACGACCCCGATCAACGTAACACTGCCGACGATCACTACCGGCGCGCTGAACGCGGTCGGCGCTACGACAGGCACTACGGCCTTCGCCATCGCGCTCACCTGTTCCAGCGGCGCCACACTGGATGTACAGCTGAATTTTGCCGGTACGGCATCCGGCATAACCGGCGTTCTGACGCCGACCTCCGGCACCGCCGCCGGGGTCGGCGTGCAACTACTCGACAAAAACTCCAATCCGGTCGTTTTTGGCGCGACCACCTTGGTAGGCAGTACGTCGGGACTAACGAGCATTCCGTTCTATGCCCGCTACTATCGAACAGCGGGAATCACCGCAGGTACGCTGACGGCGTCCGCCACTTTCACTTTGTCCTACCAGTGATCCGGATGACATTGGCGGCTGCGCGTCACTCGCCTTCCAGACAGATTGCGTTGGAGAATCCCATGAAACAGACATGCACATTTTTGATACTTATGGCTGTAGCCGGCCTTGCCTGCGCACAGCCACCGGCACGTCAGAAAACCACCGGTACGGTGGTCAATAGTCAATCCGGTGACCAGACCGGCAATGGCTCCAACACATCAAACGGCCTGTCCGGTTCTTCGCAGAAAACCGGTAGCACGGTCGCTGGAACTGCGCAGTCGGGCAATGCCGCGGTCAATCCCCAGACGAACAATGCCGTCCCGGCCAACAAGAACAGTCAGGGGCGCAAGGTTTGCCGCACCGTCGGGTCGACTGCCTACTATTGCCTCTGATGCCAACACCGCAGCCCAGTGCTCGACCCGTTATTTGCGGAGCATGCGCGGCATCGGAACACCAGCATCCTTCGACGCCTTGAACGCAGCACCGACTATGCAGGGCATGCTGCGGATTACTCGTAAGTCTCGGTGAGCAACACCGGCTCGGCCGCATCGGGCCGACTTGCCTTGACGTAGGTCTCGAAGTATTTCAGCACCCGATCCGCTTCCAAGCTCGACAAGCGCACGACGGTCAGGCTGTAGATCTGTGGCGTGATGGCGGCAATATCCGGTCCAGCACAGGTCACGCGATTGAGCCGATGTTGTACAGACGAGCGGGCGACCAGTGTTTCGACGCTCGCTGCCTGGACTGCGCAGGTCGGTTCGACGATGGCTCCCGTGAACGTCATGCGCCCGCCTAACACCCCGGCCGATCCGCTTGCCGCAGCAACCCGCGGGATGCACAGCATCCCGACAGCGGCAACGCCCAGCAACAGCAAACTGCTCGACCACTTCATACCGCGCCTCGCGGTAGCCCGTAGTCATACGGGTTACCCATGAGCGACCGGCAGCATGAATCGAAATCTTTGGAACGTGGTTCGCCGGTGCACCACTACAAACGAGAACCGCCCATCACCCTCGCATCACGAGGGCGGGTTTCGATACTACGGGGGCGGCTCTTATCGCGACGTGAAGCGCCCGCTCAGCGGGTCGGCTCCTGGCGAGCGGCCCCGAGGGGCACGACTGATGCTTCTGGCGCAGGTTTAGCGCGAAGAGATGTACTTTTCGCGCCGGATCTGCGGCACCGGCAGCCCGAATTCCTTCAGTGCAGCGAACGCGGCATCGACCATGTTTGGATTGCCGCAAAGGTAGGCGATGTCACGCTCGGCATCGGGCTGGAGTTCCGCCAGCACGCTCTGCACGTGGCCGCTGCGGTCGCTGGTGCGCGGCACCGCACGGGGCTGTCGGCTGAGGCAACCGTGAAAGGTGAAGCCCGGATGCTGCTGGGCGAACGCCTCGAACTCCTCTCCGTACAGCAGCTCGACCTCGTTGCGGGCGCCATATAGCAGCACCACTTCGCGGTCGCCCGCGGCGAGCAGCTTCTCGATCTGCGGCAACATCGCTCGGTACGGAGTGACGCCGGTACCGGTGGCGATCAGCAGGTAGCGCGGATGACGATCGGCCTCCTGCAGGCAGAAACGACCGTAGGGTCCGCTGGCATCGATGGTGCCGCCTACCGGCAGCTCGCCGAGCAGCTTGGTGGCTGCGCCACCGTCGACGTAGCTGACAGCGATCTCGATGCGTTGCACCGGCGAGGAACCATCGCCCACTGTTGCTACCGAATAGCTGCGCTTGGTCGCGGTGCCGTCGTCATAGTGAAAATGCACTTGCAGGAACTGCCCGGGCTGGAACGCCAGTGGCTGGCCGTCCACGCGCTCGAAAGCAAGGTGGCGCACGGTGGGGGCAAGCATGCTGCTGTCGACGAGACGCAGCTGGAAGTGGTCGGCCATGTAGCGGGTTCCGTGAAACAGTGAGTGCACCGGCGGAGTCTGCCGGGCTTGGGTGGGTCGAGGCGAAAATCCGTCTGTGCGAAGACAGATTTTCGCCGATTTGCTGGCCCATGGTTATTCCATGGGACAAGAAGCGGCGGAGATATGGATCGCACAGACGGATTTGCAGCCCGGCCCACCCAAGCCCGGCAGACTCTCAGCCGGGCGGCGGCATCAAGCCCGCTATAATAGGTCCCCACGAGCCACCGACCAAGCTGCAAACCACATGCACCACCGGTTTTGCCGATGCGTGGCCTGCCAATGCACCTGGTTTCCCCCACGGCTCCCCCTTACCCGGCGTCATCCATGACCTCAACACCCGCACTCGTCGTCGACAACCTGCGCAAAACCTACGGAAACGGCGTCGAAGCCCTGAAGGGCATCAGCCTGACCGTGCAGCCTGGCGATTTTTTCGCCCTGCTCGGCCCCAACGGCGCCGGCAAATCCACCCTGATCGGCATCCTCTCCTCGCTGGTGAACTCCAGCGGCGGCGATGCGCAGATCTTCGGCGTCTCGGTGAACAAGCAGCGCAACGAGGCAATGAAGCTGATCGGCCTGGTACCGCAAGAGCTCAACTTCAACCAGTTCGAGAAGCTGTTCGACATCTGCGTGAATCAGGCCGGCTTCTACGGCATCCCGCGCAAGATCGCTGCCGAGCGCGCTGAGAAATACTTGAAGGAGCTGCGCCTGTGGGACAAGGCGCAGCACCAGGCACGCATGCTGTCCGGCGGCATGAAGCGCCGGCTGATGATCGCCCGCGCGATGATGAACGAGCCGAAGCTGCTGATCCTCGACGAGCCCACCGCCGGCGTCGACATCGAGATCCGTCGTTCGATGTGGCAGTTCGTCAGCGGCATCAACGCGGCCGGCACCACGGTGATCCTGACCACGCATTACCTGGAGGAAGCGGAGTCGCTGTGCCGCAATATCGCGATCATCGACCACGGCACCATCGTGGAGAACACCAGCATGAAGCGCCTGCTGGCGACGCTGGACGTGGAGACGTTCGTACTGGATGTCGCGGCCATGCCGGATGAACTACCCAATCTGCCCGGCGTGACGCTGCGCCGCCGCGACGAGCACATGCTGGAAGCGGAAATGGCACGCTCGCATGACCTCAATTCACTTTTTTCGGCGCTGTCCGCCCACGGCATCATGGTGACCTCGATGCGCAACAAGACCAACCGACTGGAAGAGCTGTTCGTGCGACTCGTCGAAGGCGGCCGCAACGGCAAAGTCGCTGCCGGCGCGGAGCAGGCGGCATGAGCAACTCCGCAACCAACCTCGTCGCCCTGCATACCATCGTTCGCCGCGAAATCGTGCGCATCATGCGCATCTGGACGCAGACGCTGATCCCGCCGGCGATCACGATGACGCTGTATTTCGTGATCTTCGGCAAGCTGGTCGGCAGCCGCATCGGCGTGATCGAGGGCGGCTTCACCTATATTCAATACATCGTGCCCGGCCTGGTGATGATGAGCATCATCACCAACAGTTACGGCAACATCTCCAGTTCGTTCTTCGGCGCCAAGTTCAGTCGTGCAGTGGAAGAGATGCTGGTGTCGCCAATGCCGAACTGGGTAATCCTGCTCGGCTATGTCTCCGGCGCGGTAGCGCGTGGGTTGGTGGTCGGCGCGCTGGTGCTGCTAATCGCGCTGCTGTTCACGTCACTGCATGTAGCACATCCTTTGATCACCTTCCTTTCGGTGCTGCTGGGCGCGACGATTTTCTCGCTGGCCGGTTTCGTCAACGCAGTGTTCGCGAAGAAGTTCGACGACATCGCCCTGGTGCCGACCTTCATATTGACCCCACTGACCTATCTCGGCGGCGTGTTCTATTCGGTGAACATGCTGGGTGAACCGTGGCAGACGATCTCGCGGGTCAACCCGATCCTGTATATGGTCAACGCGTTCCGCTTTGGCGTGCTCGGCATCAGCGACGTCAACATTGCCGTGGCGTTCGTGGTGATGCTGGCGTTCGTGGTCGGCCTGTCGATCGTGGCGTTGCAGTTGCTCAAGCGCGGCGTCGGCCTGCGCTCCTGATTTTTTTGCTCGTCATCTTTGCGAAGGCAGGGGCCCCGTAGCCAACCGCCGGATGGAACACTGGGTTCCTGCCTTCGCAGGAATGACGAGCCGAAGATGGTTTCCTATACATGCGCGTCAACAAATACATCAGCGAAGCCGGTCTGTGCTCGCGCCGTGAGGCGGACGAGCTACTACTGGCTGGCCGCGTCACCATCAACGGTGAAGTCGTCACGACGGGTGCCAAGGCGCTGGACGGCGACGAGGTACGCGTGGACGGCGAGATCGTGCGCACGCGCACGCTGGCGCCTACGGCGGCCGCAAAGAAAGCCGTCTATATCGCGCTGAACAAGCCAGTCGGGATCACCTGCACTACCGAGAAAGATGTCGATGGCAACATCATCGATTTCGTCGACCATCCGCAACGGATCTTTCCGATCGGCCGACTCGACAAGGATTCCGAAGGGCTGATCCTGCTGACCAGCAACGGCGACATCGTCAACGAGATCCTTCGCTCGGAAAACCATCACGAGAAGGAATATCTGGTTGGCGTGAACAAAGCGGTGACCGACGAATTCCTCGCCGGCATGGCCAGGGGTGTGCGCATCCACAACCAGATGACCAAGCCCTGCAAGGTGCGCCGGATCGCGAAGTTCGGTTTCTCGATCGTGCTGACCCAGGGCCTGAACCGGCAGATCCGCCTGATGACCGCCGCGTTCGGCTACCGCGTGACGCAACTGCGCCGCGTGCGCATCGACAACGTGCGGCTCGCGCACCTGAAAGTCGGCCAATGGCGCAATCTGACCGAAGCAGAGCTGAAAGGGCTGCTGCCTAACCGTACGCAGTGGTAAGTGCGCTGGCCACCTTTGCAGCGAGGTAGGTTGGGGTGAGCGCAGCGATGCCCAACGCAGCGGCCTCGCAATGCTGGGTAGCCCGATGTTGGGCATCGCTGCGCTCACCCCAACCTACTTGCTGGCGTTCGCCTGAAGGCAACGCATACATTAGTTTGCGTTTTCGCCACTGCGCCAGTATGTTTTACTCCAGTAAAACATTACAGGCATCCCGTCATGTCGTGCACGGCTACCCTTCGTCAATCTGGCGGATCCATCATCCTTTCGATCCCCAAGACCATCGCGCAGACGCTGGCTGTTGAAGCGGGCTCGGTCGTCGAGTTGTCAGTGGAAGGCCGCACGTTATCCGTAGCTCCGGCACGCCGCAGCCTCGCTGACCGCCTTGCCGCCAGCCCAAAGTCACCAGCGAACTGGCAGCGTGATGAAGACTGGCTGGCCGACGAACCCATTGGCCGTGAATGGCTGTGAGTCGCGGCATACCGCAGCGTGGCGACATCCTGGAATTGAGTCTGGATCCGACGCACGGTCGTGAAATTCGCGGTTCACGTCTTGTCATCGTCCTATCGGCGGATGCCTTCAACAAGGCGTCCGGCCTGTTGCTGGTAGCACCGATTACGCAAGGAGGCAGCGCTTCCCGCGAAAACGGCTTCAGTGTGACCTTGGTGGGCGCCGACACCACCACACAGGGCGTGATCCTGTGTGACCAGACGCGCACTGTGGATGCTCGCGCACGCACCTTCAGGCGCATCGAGAAGGCACCCGCTCCGTTGGTCGATGAAGCGCTTGATGCGGTGCGCTCGATTCTCGAATAGCTCCCTCAGCGGCGTTAATTTGTAGGTTGGGGTGAGCGCAGCGATGCCCAACTGGACGGCCACGCAGTACCAGGCATCCCGATGTTGGGCATGTTGGGCATCGCTGCGCTCACCCCAACCTACGGCGTCATCTGCGGAGTTTGAGGCGGGGCTCGCAGCGTGGTTACGCCGGTGGCAGGCTTTGCAGGTCCCAGCGCGGATAGACCTGGACCGATTCGTCCTGATGCTGGCCGCTGGCCAGGCGGATGGCGCCGGCCAGGGCGATCATCGCGCCGTTGTCGGTGCAGAAATCCAGGCGCGGGAAATACACCTTGAAACCGTCCTTGGCCGCGGCCGTAGCCAGTTCGCTGCGCAAACGCCGGTTCGCGCCGACGCCGCCAGCGATCACCAGCCGTTGCGCGCCGCTCGCCTGCAGGGCGCGGCGGCATTTGATGATTAGCGTGTCGACGATCGCCTCCTCGAAGGCGCGGGCGATGTCGGCGCGGGTCTGATCGCTGTGGTCGCTGGCCTGCCACGCCAGCAGGACCTGGGTTTTCAGGCCGGAGAAGCTGAAATCCAGGCCTGGCCGGTCGGTCATCGGACGCGAAAAGCGGAATGCGCCGGCGCGGCCCTGTTCGGCCAGTTTCGCCAGCGCCGGGCCGCCGGGATACGGCAGGCCCATCAGCTTGGCGGTCTTGTCGAACGCCTCACCGGCCGCGTCATCCAGCGTATCGCCGAGTATCGTGTACTCGCCGATCGCCTTGACCTCGACCAGCATGGAATGGCCGCCGGACACCAGCAACGCCACGAACGGGGGTTGCGGCGGGTCGTCCTCGAGCAGCGGCGCCAGCAAATGACCTTCCATGTGGTGCACCCCGATCGCGGGCACCCCGAGGGCCCAGGCCAGCGACCGCCCGGCGGAAGCACCCACCAGCAGCGCGCCGACCAGGCCGGGACCGGCGGTATATGCCACCCCGCCCAGATCCTGCACGGTCAGCCCGGCCTCGGCCAACGCCTCACGGATCAAGGGCAACAGCTTGCGCACATGGTCGCGGCTGGCCAGCTCCGGGACGACGCCGCCGTAATCGGCGTGCAGCTTGATCTGGCTATACAGGGTATGGGATAGCAGCCCGTGACCCGGCGCGTCCGGCTCCCAGCGCAACAGCGCCACGCCGGTCTCGTCGCAGGAGGTTTCGATGCCCAGAACGGGCTTGCCTGAAATCGGCTTTGAAAATTCTATGTTATCCACGGTATACTTCGCGGCTCGCCCTATTCAACAGTCCCGTATCCGCGGGAAGACTACCACTCGGAGTTTCCATGCCCAACGTAAAAGTTCGCGAGAACGAGCCGTTCGAGATTGCTCTGCGTCGTTTCAAGCGTACCTGCGAAAAGGCCGGCGTGCTCGCTGAAACGCGCAAGCGCGAGTTCTACGAAAAGCCGACCCAGGAGCGCAAGCGCAAGCGCGCTGCTGCGGTGAAGCGTCACCTGCGTCGCCTGTCGCGTGACGTTTCGCGCAAGACCCGTTTGTACTGAGTTTCCCCGATTCGCCCTTGTTGGCGGATCCTGCGGCGCCTTGGCGCAGCGTACTTAGGAAACACGGTCGGCGCGGGTTCTCGCAGCCACCGCATGCACTTTAGATCGATCTGGCCGGTGTTGTTCCCCTTGGGCAACGCCGGCTTTGTCGTTTCCGTAGAATGGCTTTTCTCCACCCCCGACCTTCATAGGCTACCGGCATGACACTCAAGCAGCAGCTCACCGAAGATATGAAAACCGCCATGCGCGGTGGCGACAAGCACCGGCTGGGCGTGATCCGGCTGATGCTGGCGGCGGTCAAGCAGCGCGAAGTGGACGAGCGCATCGAACTCGATGACGTGCAGGTGCTGGCCACCCTGGAAAAAATGCTCAAGCAGCGGCGCGACTCGGTCAGCCAGTTCGATGCCGCCCAGCGCGAGGACCTGTCCGCGATCGAACGCGCCGAAATGGTCGTGATCGAGACCTATTTGCCGACCAAGCTGAACGAGGCGGAGATCGACGCGCTGGTTGACGCGGCGATCAGCGAAACCGGCGCCAGCTCGGCCCGCGACATGGGCAAGGTGGTGGCTGCGGTCAAGGAAAAGGCCGCTGGCCGCGCCGACATGGCCGTCGTGTCCGGCAAGATCAAGGCGCGCCTGGCTGGCTGAAGCCGCGCAAGCGCCTGCGCACGAAAGCCTGACGGGGTGACTTCAGTCGCGATGCTCTCCGGTCGCCCGGGAGCGTGGCGACTGGAGTCGCTCCCATAAACACCGCACTCCCGTTGGGCCGTCCGCGACTCATGCATTCTCTTCACGGCGCTGCCCCAAGAATGCCGCCTTCAATCTGTGCGGCCGCTGCGGCCGTCATCCACCAAAGGGGCATTCCATGCTTAAGTGGGCCATCATCTTCGCCGTCATCTCGCTGGTCACTGGCCTGCTCGGCTTCCGTGGCGTCTCCGGCGCCACTGGCACCATCGCCAAGGTGCTGTTTGCGATTTTCCTGATCCTGTTTCTGCTTGCGGTTCTGGCGGTCATCGGCGTGTTCCATATCCTGTAGCCGCGCCTGCGTCCGGTAGACTAGGCCGCTTATGCGCGGCCTGATTCCCGACAGTTTCATCGATGAACTGCTCGCCCGCGTCGACATTGTCGACGTGATCGAGCGGCGCGTGCCGTTGAAGAAGGCGGGGCGCGAGTGGACGGCATGCTGCCCGTTCCACAACGAGCGCACACCCTCGTTCTATGTGAGCCCGGCGAAGCAGTTCTTCCACTGCTTTGGCTGCGGCGCGCACGGCAGCGCGGTGAAGTTCCTGATGGACTACGAGCGGCTGGAATTTCCCGATGCGGTCGAGGAACTGGCCCAGACGGTCGGCCTGAAGGTACCTCGCGAAGGTGGCCGCGAGGCCGCGCCGCGCGAGGACAAGACCGACCTCTACACGCTGCTCGATGCTGCCGCCAGCTGGTACGAGGGCGAACTGCCACGCAACGCCGAAGCCCAGGCGTATTGCCGCAAGCGCGGACTGGATGCGGAAACCATCGCGCGTTTTCGCATTGGCTGGGCACCGGCGGGCTATGACGGCGTGATCAAGTCGCTCGGCAACAGCGAGCGGCGCATGCAGTTGCTCAACGAGGCCGGCATGGTTGCCAGCAGCGAGCGCGGAAGCAAGTACGACCGATTCCGCGAGCGGCTGATGTTTCCGATTCTCGACCGCCGCGGCCGGGTGATCGCATTCGGCGGCCGCGTCTTGCAGGCCGACCAGGCACCGAAATACCTCAACTCACCCGAGACGCCGCTGTTCCACAAAGGTCGTGAGCTGTTCGCTCTGTGGCAGGTGAAGCAGGCCAACGCGAACCTCACCCGCATCATGGTGGTCGAGGGCTACATGGACGTGATCGCGTTGCACCAGGCCGGCCTGCCGATTGCGGTGGCCACGCTGGGTACGGCGACCACGCCGGAACACACCGAGGTGCTGTTTCGCGCTGCGCCGGACGTAGTGTTCTGCTTCGATGGCGACCGCGCTGGCCGAGCCGCCGCATGGAAAGCGCTGGAGTCGGCGCTGCCACGGTTGCGTGATGGCCGCCAGGCGTATTTCCTGTTTCTGCCCGATGGCGAGGATCCGGATTCATTGGTGCGCAAGGAGGGCAAGGAAGGCTTCGAGAAACGCATCAAGGAAGCGATGCCGCTGTCGGATTACTTCTTTGGCGAGCTGTCGCACGACGTCGAGATGGGCAGCCTGGACGGCCGCGCGCGCCTCGCCGAACGCGCCCGTCCGCTGATCGCAAAACTGCCCGACGGCGCCTTCCGCGACCTGATGGCACAGGAACTGGAAAAGCGCAGCGGTGCCCGCGCGCATGCCGCCCCCTCCGTGCAGCGCGCCATCGAGCGACCGATGGCCGTACAGCGCAGTCTCGTGCGCAGTGCGATCTCGCTGCTTCTCGCTCAGCCCGGAGTGGCCGATCAGGTGGAAAAGCCCTACCGCTTCCTGCGCCTGGACAAGCCCGGCGTGGAACTGCTCGCCGAGCTGATTGACCTGTCCCGCTCTCGCCCCGGCATCAATTCCGCGATGCTGGTGGAGCATTTTGCCGAGCGGCCGGAATATCCGTCGCTGCAGAAACTGATGGCGGCGATGTCGGTCGGTGAACCGGAGGCGCAGCGCGCCGAGTTTTTCGACGCGCTGACCCGTATGGACGACCAGGCCACCACCCAGCGCCGTGATGCGCTGACCGCGAAGAGCCGCGAAGGCTCGCTGGACAGCGCAGAAAAGGCTGAGCTGCGCGAACTGCTGGCGGCGCGTGGCAAGCCGCCGGTTACGGCGACCTGAATGCCGATGTTTCACGGCACAACGACCGATACCTACAGTCTCATGCGCAACCTAAGCCCTTCAACAACAACTCGACTGTGGGATCATGTGGAGCCGCCACCGCGCGACTTCGCTTGAAATGCAGGGACCTCGATGGATTTGCTTCAACGCCTGATCACGATTTTCGCCGAGAACGGTTACGTTGCGGTGTTCATCGCATTGATGATCTGCGGCGCGGGCCTGCCGCTGCCGGAGGACATCACCCTGGTCGCTGGTGGCGTCATCGCCGGACTCGGTTACGCGAACGTGCATGCGATGTTCGCGCTGGCGATGTTCGGCGTGCTGCTCGGTGATGCGGGCATCTTTTTGCTCGGCCACCATTACGGCGCACGCATGCTGAAATGGCGCCTGGTGGCGCACGTACTCACCCCAGCGCGCTACGCCGCCGTGCAGGATAAATTTGCACGCTATGGCAATCGCATGCTGTTCATCGCACGCTTCCTGCCGGGCATGCGCACCACGGTCTACGTCATCGCCGGCACCAGCCATCGCGTATCGTTTACGCGCTTCCTGCTGATTGATGGACTGGCTGCACTTATCAGCGTGCCGTTCTGGGTGTATCTGGGCTACATCGGCGCCGACAACCACGAATGGCTGATGAAGTGGGTGCGCCGGGGCCAGGGCAGCCTGTGGGTGCTCGTCGGCCTGGTCGTACTGGCACTGCTGGCGCTGTGGTGGCGTCACCACCGGCGACATCAGCAGGCCATGGCGCTGCAACACCCAGAGCGATAACGCCCAGCTGGTGCGGTGCGCCGAATCGTGCCTCAAGTGCCAGCAGGGGATACCGGTAGCTAGTGTTCTGTCGTTGGCGTACCTGTCTTGAGATCCACACTCAGACTCTGCAGGCTCCGTTGATCGACCCGGATCAGCCCGTGCGTGGGTGAGTCGAGGTCGGCAATCAGGCTCATCGCAATCGCGATCGTGAGCACCGGCACGAACGTAGTAAGTGCAGAACGTCGCCGCTGACCGTAGCCCACGACGATCGTCGTCATGATTGAAAGAATGCTCAGAAGAACCCAGATGTCCGTCGGGATCCGGTTCGCCGTAGCGGCGACGCGCTTGCCGTCGAGGTCGATCATCTCGTTCAAGGCCTGCACGTAGATCGATGTGATCGGCGTGGGACTCTGCTTGCTTGCCGCGACGGCTCCAGCCCAAAGTTGATCTTGAATCAGCTTGGAGTGTCTGACGCTGGCTTCGCGCTGCGCACCGGTCGTCGCGTCGCCAAACATCACAATCCGTGTGTCGACGTAATCCCGCAGCAGTCCGCTCGCCTGGGTCGATGTCGGCGCCGGCTGCATCATCGCACGCAGATAGGTTGTGCCAATCGCATTTGCTTCGTCGACCACGAGCTCCTTGCGGTAGTCGAACCGGGTCAACGCCATCGAAAGCGTGAAACCGAGCAGAAGACTCAGCAGCACGGCGATCTGATTGCGTGTCTCCTCGATCTGCTTGTCCCCATCCGGTCCTATCTTTTCGTGATTTCTGGCGCGAAGCCGAAAACCAATCTCGTAGGACAGCAGCAGCACGACGCAAATCACAAGAAAGAGCAACCGCGGATAGTCGAATAGAAGCATCTTCACCCCTCCGTGTTACATAGAAAGACCGCGAGCCTGCCGCTGCCGCGCAACAGCCAGCGGCTCCCTGAAACCCCACGCGACTCTAGCTGGTTCCACCACCTGATGCTTCGGCAAGCGGCTCAATCAATGTGTGGGTACCGCCTGCGACGGCGCCACGTCCTGCCGGTTCCACCATCCACCACCGAGCGCCTGGAACAGTGCCACCGTATCGGCATAGCGGTTCGCGCGTGCCTGCGCGAGCGTGATGGCGGCTTGTCGCCAGGTCTGCTCGGCATTGAGCATCACCACTTCGCTGATGTCGCCAAGTGCGAGTTGCTGCTGGGCGATCGCAAGGCTGCGTGCGGCGGCGCGCTCCGCCAGTTCGGCCGAGGCCAACGCGGCGGCGTCGGACTGAACCGCATGCAGCACGTCGGCGACGTTCTGCACGGCATCGATCACGGTGCTGCGGTATTGCGCCGCGCTCTGTCGATAGGTCGCCTCGGCCGCACGCTGCTTGTGCTTCAACGTTCCGCCATCGAACAGCGGCGCGGTGATGCCGGCCCCGATGCTCCAGAAGCCGGTGCCGGTGGTCAGCAGCGAGCTTGCCTGCACCGCCGCACTGCCGATGCTCGCACTGATCTGTACATTCGGCAGACGGTTCGCAATCGCCACACCGACTTGCGCACTGGCCGCATGCAGTTGTTCATCCGCCATGCGTACATCGGGACGTTGCTCGACCAGCCGTACCGGCAGGCTCAGCGGCAAGTCGCCTGGTAGTTGCAGCTCTTCCAGCGTGAAGCGCGCATCGATCACGTCACTTGGCATGCGGCCGCTGAGTGCGGCGAGCAGATCGCGCTGCTGGGCCAGCTGTTTCTCCAGCGGCGGCAAGGTGGCGCGACTCTGTTCGAGGGCGGCCTGCTGCGCAGCAACCGCAGCCTCCGACGCATCGCCAAGCGCAAACTGACGCTGCAACGTCGCCATGATTCGCTGCTGGTCGTCGACGATGTGCCGGGTCGCATCGATCTGCGCACGCAGCGACGCCTCCTGAATCGCCGCGTTCACCAAGTTGCTGGTCAGTGTGAGATAGGTAGCCTCCAGCTGGAAACGCTGTGCGTTCGCCTGCGCTACCAGCGACTCCACCTGCCGACGATTGCCGCCCCACAGATCCGGCGAATACGACACGCTGACCTGGGCCGTGGTGAGGTTGTACAGCGTACTGTTCGATGCGACGCCACTGGACAGCACCGTGCCGGTTTTCTGTCGGGTCGGATCGACGCTCGCCTCGACGCTGGGGTAGAACGCACCACGCTGCGCACGTACGTTTTCCCACGCAACCTGCAACGCCGCCTGCGCAGCTTCTGCATCGGCATTGTGCTTCAGCGCATCGTCGATCAACGCATTCAGCGGTGCGCTATGGAACAACGTCCACCACTGCCCCGGAATGTCCATGTCCTGCACGAGCTGCTGTGCGTTACCGCCAGGACCCGGTGCCGAGGCCGTGGTCTGTGGCAGCGCCGTAGGTGCGTAGTCGTGCGTAGCTGGCGCTGCGGGCCGTTGATAGTTCGGCCCGACCGCACATCCCGTGAGCAGCACGCCAAAGCCAACGCCAAGCAACTTGCAGCCAATGCGCGATGCAGTGATTCTGTGGAAAGCGAGCATGCTCAGATCTCCTTCGCCGGCTGCTTGCGGCGCTGGTGCTTCTCGACGAAATGCTCCATCGCGAAATAGAAGCTCGGCAGGATGTACAGCGTGAGCAGCGTGGCAATCGGCAAACCACCGACAACCACCGTGGCCAGGCCACGCTGCACGTCCGTGCCGATACCGGTGGCGAGCGCGGCCGGGAGCATGCCCACGCTGGCGACGGTCGCCGTCATCAGCACCGGACGGAAGCGTTCGGTGGCGCCGGCGATCACCGCATCGGCAATCGACAATCCTTCGGCGCGGACTCGGTTGATGTTCGATATCATGATGATGCCGTTCTGCACAGCCACGCCAAACAAGGCGATGAAGCCCACGGCAGTGGCGATATTGAATGTCTCCCCGCGCAGATGCAGCGAGAGCAGACCACCGAGCGTGGCCAGTGGCACCACCGCGAGCACCAACAGCGCCTGGCGCAGCTTGCCGAACTCGGCAAACAGCAGCACCGCCATGATCGCCAGCACCAGCCCCAGCACCACGATCAAACGTGCCTGTGCACGCTGCTGGTTCTCGAACGTACCAGCCCATTGCAGACGATAGTTCTGCTTGTCGTAGTGCACCTTCGCGTCGATCTTCTGCTGGGCGTCGGCAAGATACTCCGACAGCGCGCGATCGCGGTTGTCGATACGGATGGTCAACTGGCGATGGTTCTGCTCATGCGAGATCGTGCTTTCGCCGGTCTTCAGGCTGATGTGCGCGACCAGTTTGAGTGGAACTTCTGCACCGCTGCTCGACGTCAGTGGCAATTCGCCGATTGCTTCGATGCTGTTGGCTACCGTGTTCGACACGCGGGCGGTGACATTGTAGATGCGATCACCCACATAGACCTGGGTGATCGGTGCACCGCCGATGGCGGTCTGGATCAGGTTGCTGATATCGGCGACGTTGATGCCGTAGCGCGCTGCCGCGTCACGATCCGCCTCGATCGCCAGCTGCGGAATCGGCGGTTCCTGGAAGATCGACGCATCGGCCGTGCCGCGTACGTCCCGGAGCACGTCGACGATCTGTCCACCGATGCGGCGCAGCTCCTTGAAGTCATCTCCATAGATGCGCAAGACCAACGGGCTGTGCGCGCCACCGATCATGTCGTTTTCACCGTCGACGATGGGCTGGCTGATCCCGGCGGTGATGCCCGGAATCTGTTGCAGCCGCGTATTGAGCTTGCGCACGAACGCGGCCTTGTTCTCGCCGGAGGGCCAGCTGTCGTAGGGTTTCAAGCCGACGCCGGATTCAATATGCGACGACGTCCACGGGTCACTGCCGGTATCGTTGCGACCGAGCTGGGTGACCACGTAGGACACCTCGGGGAACGCACCCACCACGCGGCGGTATTCACTGGCCATCTCGCTCGCCTTGTCCAGCGACAGGCCGGTAGGTAGCTGCACCTGTACCCATAGCGAGCCTTCGTCCAGGTCGGGCAGAAATTCGCGCCCGAGCGTCGCACCCAGCAGCAACACGCAGAGCAGCGCCACACCGGTGGCCACGTAAACCACCGGCAGCTTGTGCAACAGCCGATTCAGACTGGAGCGGTAGGCCGCCTGCAATTTCTCCAGCGGCTTGTTGCGGAACAGCTTGCGCGGCTTGCGCAACGCGATGTACGCGAGCCCGGGCGTCAGCGTGACTGTGCACAGCAAGGCCGCCAGCAAGGCGTAGCCCACCGTGAATGCCATCGGCCGGAACAGCTTGCCCTCGGCATGCTCGAACGCGAACAACGGCAGATAAGCGGTAATAATGATCAGGGTCGCAAAGAAGATCGAACGGCCGACGTGCTTGGTCACCGTCATCACATCGTCTTCGGTGAGCACCTCGGTGGCCTTTTCTTCACGACGGCGCAGGATCGCTTCCATCACCACGATCGTGCCGTCGACAATCACGCCAAAATCGATGGCACCGAGCGAGAACAGATTCGCCGGCATCCTGGTGAAGAACATCAGGATGAACACCGTGACCAGGGCCATCGGGATAGCCACTGCCGCCACCAGCGCGGAGCGTGCGCTACCCAGGAAAAGGATCAACACGATGCAGACGAGGCCGACGCCTTCCATCACCGTGTGGAAGACTTTTTCCTTGGTTGCATTGACCAGGTCGTCGCGATCGATGTACGGCACGATGCGCACGTCCTGCGCAGCGAATTGCTTGTTGAGCTCGGCGACCTTGGCGTGGATACCGTCCAGCACCAGCGACGGATTTTCGTATTTGAGCAGATCGACGATGCCCTCGACCGTATCGGGGTTGTTGTCCTTGCCCAGGATGCCTTCGCGCACCTGGTGACCGTACTTCAGCTTGCCCAGATCGCGCACCAGCACCGGCACGCCGTTGGTCTGGGTCACCACGATGTCGCCCAAGTCCTTCAGCGTATGCACCATGCCGATGCCGCGCACGATGTACGACTGCTCGCCGCGCGTGATGCGGCCACCACCGGCATTCGCCGTATTGGCGGAAATCGCACTGGTGACCTGGCCTGCGCTGACGCCGTAGTGCAGCAGCTGGGCCGGGTCCAGTTCCAGCTGGAATTCCTTGGTGAAGCCCCCGAAGAAGTCGACGTTGGCGACGCCGGGAACCTGCTCCAGCGCCGGAATGATTACCCAGCTCTGCAACTCGGACAGCTGCATCAGGTTTTTACTGTTGGATTCCAGCGTGTAGCGGTAAATCTCGCCGGCAGGGCCGGAAACCGGATCAAGGCCGGGCGTGACGCCGGACGGCAGCGTGACCTGGCCGATCCGCTCCATCACACGCTGGCGTTCCCAGTAGTCCTCGGCACCGTCCTTGAAGGACAGGGTGATCAGCGACAGACCGAACGTGCTGCTCGAACGGATGCTCACCAGACCCGGCGTACCGGCGAGGCCACGTTCCAACGGGGTGGTGACCTGCTGCTCGATCTCCTCGGCTGCCAGCCCCGGCACCTGGGTGGTGACCTGGGCGGTGACGTCGCTCAACTCCGGGTACGCCTCGATCGCCAGCTGGGTCCAGGAGTAATAGCCGAAGCACGCGACGAGGATCGTCACGACAATGAACAACATGCGCTTCTGGAAACAGAAGTGGAAAATCGCGTTAATCATTGAGCAGCACTCCGCCCCTCACGATCACGCGGTCACCAGCCTTGAGGCCTTTCACGACGCGGGCACCTGCGGTCTCATCGTAGCTGAGCTCGACCGTGCGGCGTTCGAACGTCCACGGCGATACTTCGACGAATACGGTGATGCTGTCGTTGTTCATCAGCAGCGCGGACTCCGGCACAAATACCTGCGCCGGCTGCGGGATGCTGAAGCTCGCATTCGCGAACATGTTCGGCTTTAGCCGTCCATCCGGATTGGCGACGGCGACACGTACCATGTCGCGCCGGGTGTCAGCCTGCAACACGGGGCTGACGAAGCTCACGCGGCCATGGAACACTTCATCCGGATAGGCGGCCAGAGTGGCATCCACCAACTGTCCCTTCGCGACCAGCCCGAGCTCGCTCTCCGGCACATTCGCGGTGATCCAGACCGCATCGAGATTGGCGATGGTCATCATCGCCGCCGTGGGATCGTTGACATACGTGCCCGGCGAGACCGACAGCGTGGTGACATAGCCGCTGACGGGCGCGCTGACCGTCATCGTGCGCGCCGAACCCGGCGCACCACCTACCGCGATAAGCCGCGTCTGTGCTCGGTTGAACTCGGCCTGCGCCTGGTTGTAGCTGCTTTGCGCGGCCTCCAGATCCTTTTGCGCTGCGCCGCCGGCCGCCTTCACACCGCGCGCGCGATCCAGTCCCTTCTTCGCCAGATCGAGTGCATCGCGGGCCTTATCGACGTCGGCATAGGCCTGCGCAAGATCGCCGGAATCCACCACGGCAAGCACTTGGCCGCGCGTGACGTGGTCGCCCAGCCCGACTTTCAGCTCGACTACCTTGCCCGTCAGCGCGGGCAGCACATTGGCCGTGCGCGAAGGGTCGGCTTCGATCGTCGCCGGGAAAACCAGCGCATGCGGAGCGTTGCGCAACTCCACTGGCTGCACCACCAGTTGCGTACGCAATGGCGATTTTTCGGGAACCCGCAACAGACCGTGCTCGGCGACGATGACAGGCACCGGAGGTGGCGCCTCGGTCGATCCGTGCGAACAGGCGGCGAGCATCAGCGCCAGCATGCTTGTGGTGGCGAAACGCGACAGATTTTCAGCAGAACGGAACAACATGAGCTTCCCCTTCGTCATGAAGGTATGAACGAGCCCGCAGCGATCATGCGACCGACGGGCGATGCGTACGGCAAGGAGAAGGCAGGCAGTTCACTGGTGAACTGCAGGCGCATCCGGACCGCGGTCAGACCATCAAAGGCCGCCGCGTCCCGGGTTCACTTCAGGACGAAGTGCGCGCGGTGCGGCGTCGATGTGTCAGGTTTGGAGGTGGTTGATCGGTAGAGCCACTACTGTGCAAGGTCGATGTTCTCCTGTTTGCTCGACGTCGATGACAAAGCTGTTACAGCACGCCGGTACTGTGGTTTGGCGCTTCGCGGACCAACCGCTCCTGCAGCAGCCCGGCGCGCTCGAGCACCGGATAGGCAAGCGCGGCGAGATGCGAATGGATGCGCTTGAGGTCGCGCAGGATGCGCAGGTAGACGTCGCCACCACCGCCGCCTTCGCGATGCTCGCGCAGCGCACGGATATGCCGCTCCGAACTTTCGTTCTCCATCCGCCACAGCACCGACTTGCGCGCCACCAGCTGCTGTGCCGCGCGCGTGTCGCTGCGCAGGAACACCGCCACCGCCAGCTGCAGGCTCTCCATCACCTGGGCATGCATCGCGGCCAGATCGAGGATGTCGTCGGCACTGAAGTCCTGGCCTCGCTCGGCCTTCTTCGCAGCGAACTCCATCAGGTTGTTCGCGGTGATGTCGCCGATGTGCTCGATGTTGATGATGAACGCCAGGATGTCCTGGCTGCGCTCGCCATCTTCCTCGTTCAGCGCTTCACCGCCCAGCTCGGCCAGGTATTCGCGGATGGCGACACCCAGCTTGTCCAGGGTCGGATCCATCCGGCTGATCGCGGCGGCACGCACACGGTCATCCTTGCCGAACACCTCGACCAGTCCCTTGAGCATGCTTTCGACCATATCGAGCATGCGCATCGCCTCGCGCGCCGCGTTCGCCAGTGCCACGTTGGCGCTATCCAGCGCCGCCGGATCGAGATACTGCGGCACCGCCGGATCGGACGGCTGCGGCGGCTCCGGCAACAGGCGCACCAGGAACTGCGCGAAGCGTTCGACCGGCAGGATGAACAGCAACGCCAGCGCGAGATTGAATGCGGTGTGGAAATTCACCACGATGCGCGCCGGCGTAGCACCCAGCGGCGCCAGCCAGTGCGCGATCGGATGCAGCAACGGCAGGCAGACCAGGCAGCCGAAGCCACGCACCAGCAGGTTGCCCAGTGGCAAGCGCCTCGCGACCGGCGTGCTCGCGTCGAACAGCGCCGGCAGCGTGCCGCCGAGATTTGCACCAAGCACCAGCGCCAGTGCGCCGGGTGCATCGACGACGCCGGTGGTCGCCAGTGAAACGATCAGCAGCACCACCGCCACGCTGGAATGGCATGCCCAGGTCAACAACGCCGCGACCAGCAGCGCGATGACCGGCTCGTCCGCCAGACTCTGCAGCACCGCGTGCAGTGCCTGCGCGTTCTCTACCGGCGCCATCGTCAGCACCAGCAGGTGCAGCGCCAGCAGCATCAGGCCCAGCCCGATCCCGACCCGGCCGACGTTCTTGTAACGCGCGTCATCGCTGCGTTTGTGCATGGCGGTGCCGAGCAGGATGAAGAGCGGCGCGATGATCGCGATGTCGAACGACATCACCTGCACGATCAGCGTAGTACCGACATTCGCACCCAGCATCACGGTCAGCCCCGGTGCGAGGCCGAGGAAGCCGCTCGCCGCGAACGAAGTCGCCATCATGCCGGTCGCGGTACTGCTCTGCAGCAAGGCGGTAATGCAGATGCCAAACGCGAACGCAGCCGGGCGCCGGCCGAGATAACGGCCCAGCCAGCGGCGCAACGCGCTGCCGTAACCACGCAGCACGCCGCTGGTGACCATGTGGGTGCCCCACAGCAGCAGGGCGACATAGCCGGCAATGTCGAATAAGGCGAAAGTGCCTTTCATGTCAGCTCCAATAGAAAAAGCTCCTTGCATTCGCCCCTTCTCCCCTTTGGGGAGAAGGTTGGGATGAGGGGCGGGTGCTCGCACTGATGTTGATCGAAAAACACGCACCAAATGCGGCTTTACCGCGAGCACCCGCCCCTCACCTCAATCCTCTCCCCGCAGGGGAGAGGAGGCTTTATCCCGCCCCAATGAGCAGAGCGGCAACTTACAGCCAGCGGCCGAAACGACGGATGTAGACCACCTTCACCAGCTGGGTCAGCGCGCAATACGCCAGCACCGTTACAGCCAGCCATCCGAAGTACACCCCCGGCATTTCCATCATGCCGATCTTGGTGCCGATCGCGGTGTACGGCAACAACATGCCGATCACGATGATCGCGGTGGTCAACCCGAGCACGGGGGCAGCAGCGCTGCTCTGCAGGAACGGGATCTTGCGCGTGCGGATCATGTGCACCACCAATGTCTGCGTCAGCAGGCTCTCGATGAACCAGCCGGACTGGAACAGCGATTGGTGCGCCGCCGAATTCGCGCCAAACACGTACCACAGCAGCAGGAAGGTGGTCATGTCGAACACCGAGCTGGCCGGTCCCACCCACACCATGAAACGGCCGATGTCACCGGCGTCCCACTTGCGCGGCTTGCGCAGATAGTCGTCGTCCATGCGGTCGAACGGGATCGACAATTGCGAGATGTCGTACAGCAGGTTCAAGACCAGCACCTGCAGCGGCAGCATCGGCAGGAACGGCAGAAACGCGCTCGCAATCAGCATGCTCAGCACATTGCCGAAGTTCGAGCTGGCGGTCATCTTGATGTACTTCATGATGTTGCCGAACGTGACGCGCCCCTCGAGCACGCCCTCCTCCAGCACCATCAGGTTCTTCTCGAGCAGGATGATGTCGGCCGACTCCTTCGCGATGTCGGTCGCGGTATCCACCGAGATGCCGACGTCCGCCTCGCGCAGCGCCGGAGCATCATTGATGCCATCGCCGAGGAAGCCAACGGTGTGACCCTGGCGCTGCAACGACTTCACCACGCGTGCCTTCTGCGCCGGCGACATCTTTGCAAACACCGTGACGCGCGCTACCAGCGCGTCGAGTTCCGCATCTTCGAGCGGCTCGATGTCGCGACCCTGTACCGAGTGCGTGACGTCCAACCCGACCTCGCGGCAGATCTTGCGGGCCACTGCCTCGTTGTCGCCGGTGATCACCTTCACCTCGACGCCGTGCTGATGCAGCGCGAGGATTGCCGTACGGGCGGAGTCCTTCGGCGGATCGAGGAACGCGAGACAGCCGACCGCGATCAGGCCAGTTTCGTCGGCCACGCTGTACGGACGCTCATGGCTTGGCTCACTCTGCATCGCGACGACCAGCACGCGCAGACCGTCTTCGTTGAGGCGATGCGTCATCGCCTTGATCTCCTGACGCCGCTCATCAGTCATCGGCACGGTGACATCGCCGACCTTGGCAAACGCACAGATCGACAGCATTTCCTCGACCGCGCCCTTGCAGATCAGAAGGTGTTCGCCATCGTCCTTGGCCACCACCACCGACATGCGCCGGCGCTGGAAATCGAACGGAATCTCGTCCACCACCCGATAGCGCGCTACCGTCCCTTCGAGATCGCGATGGGCCAGCACCGCCTTGTCCATCAGGTTTTTCAGACCGGTCTGGAAATGGCTGTTGAGGTAACCGTATTCGAGCGCCTCGTCGGACTCCTCACCATCCAGATCCAGGTGGCGCTCCAGCACAATCTTGTCCAGCGTCAGCGTGCCGGTCTTGTCGGTGCACAGTACATCCATGGCACCAAAATTCTGGATCGCATTGAGCCGCTTCACCACCACCTTGCGCTTGGACATCGCCAGCGCGCCTTTGGCCAGGTTCGCGGTGACGATCAGCGGCAGCATTTCCGGAGTGAGGCCCACGGCAACCGACAGCGCGAACAGCAGCGCCTCGAAGAAACCGTGCTTGAACCACTGGATACCCAGAACGATCGGGACCATGACCAGCATGAACCGGATCAGCAACCAGCTGACACTCTTGACGCCCCGATCGAAGCTGGTCTGCACGCGCTGCCCGGTGATCGTTCGCGCGATCGAGCCCAGGTAGGTGCGCGCACCGGTCGACACGACCACCGCGCTGGCGGTGCCGCTGACCACGTTGGTACCCATGTAGCAGACGGTGGTGAGGTCGAGCAGGTTGTCGTGTGAAGTCTGCTGTTTATGTTGCTCGATCTGCGCGACGGTCGGCGCGAGTTTCTCCACCGGCAACGATTCGCCGGTGAGGATCGCCTGACTGATGAACAGATCTTTCGCCGTCAGCAGGCGCATGTCCGCCGGCACCATGTCGCCGGCCGCCAGATGCACGATGTCGCCGACCACAAGCTCGCTGACCGGTACCTCGATGCGCTCGCTGTGCCCGTCCGATGCACGACGGGTGACCGTGGCGGTATTGCGCACCATCGCCTTCAGGTTTTCGGCGGCGCGCGAGGAGCGATACTCCTGACTGAAACTGAGCAGCACACTGATGCTCACCATCACGGCGATGATGATCGGCCCGGACAGATCGTCCGGCGTGATGAATACCTGCACCACCGCCAGAATTAGCAGCACGATGATGAACGGGTTTTTGAACGTGCGCAGCAGCTGCCGCGTCCAGTGCGGCGGTTTCTCGTGCGAGACCTCGTTGGAACCGTCGCGATTCAGCCGGTTCTCTATTTGCTCTTCATCGAGACCGGTCAGGCTCGTGTCCAGCGACGCCAGCAGCGCATCGTTCGCCTGGAACGCCTCCTGCGCGACGGCGGCGTGCAACAGCACTGCCGCGCCCTTGCCGGCCGCCTTGACTGCTACGGCTTGATTGGATTGCTTGGTCATGACCCGCTTCCGTGATTCGCTGATGCCTACCGACGGTGCGAGTCAGCGGAGTCAATCCGTCGGCTGCGCCACTGTCAGTGCGTTTGGCCGCGCAAACGGCCAGAACGGCGCCGCCGCTGGCGGAGGCCATCCCTTGCATGACGTCAACGCAACCATCAGCGACTGGATACCAGTGCGAGATGTACGGAAGATGGCAACGCCTCGCCTTGGGCATGCGTTGCCGGGCGGCTGCCGGCCGTCGAGGAGCGACGGTGCAGCTCGATCACGTTGCTACCGGACGGCTTTTCGAGCGGTGCGGGCACGGTGATGGTGTAGGTGCGACGCACAGCATCACGACGACCGGCAAAGAGCCGGCGCACTGCGCGCAACAGAAAGGTATCGCGAAGGAGCTTCATGGGCCCATCTCCTCGTAACGACGCCGTAGGCGTCGTCAGGGGTGGGCCGGCGTTTTCCTAGTCGAGGAAAGCACCAGCCGACCGCAGGCGGTCGCCGCAGGCGTTCAGCTTGTTGTTATGCGGCGTCGGCACCCGAAGCGAGCGGATGTCGACGTTGCGACTAGGGTAAACGTCCATATGCCTTTGTTTGTCAGGACTGGGAGCTGATTGACAAGACGCGTCGTTCAGCCTGCGTATTTTGCGGGGCAAACGAACGGGAGTCAACGCTAAAAGCAGGTATCTGTTGTGAAATGACGTTCACCTCCGACCGCATCGGTCTTCAGCCCTGCCAACCATGCCGCTTGGGGGCGCCACCGACGGGCAGCGCGGGCTGAATCCGGCGTAATACAATCCCGGGGTCAAACCGCCGTGACCGTCGACATTAAGCATTCGGATGGCCCGGCGTTCGCGACACCCGAAGGAAGCATGCTGGCAGCGCGCGGCATGATCACCACATATCACTCCTCGACACACCCGGAATTTCATGACCGATCCAGCCCAGCTCCAAGCGCAGGCCAACGCCGCTTACAACCAGAAAAATTGGCGGCAAGCACTCGATCTGGCGACGCAATTGTTGCCGCAAAAGCCGGAGAATGCCGAGTTGCATCACCTCGCGGGACTGTCCGCGCTGGAGCTGCAGCAGATGCCGCAAGCACTTCAGTACCTGCAACGAGCCATGGTCCTGTATCCGCTGAGGGCCGACTACGCGACCCAGTTTGCCAAAGCGCTGTCGATGGTCAACCTGTCGGCTGATGCCGTCACCGTTGCCGAGCGGGCGCTGACGTTGTTGCCATTGACTGCGCAGACACTCGACACACTGGGCGTGATCTACACGCGTGCCAATGCCCATGACCGCGCCACGTCGCTGTACGACCGCGCCGTGGCGTTGGCCCCCAGCCATCCGAACTATCGTTACAACTTCGCCAAGTCGCTGGTATTCGTGGGCGACATGGATGCCGCCGAACGCGAACTTGAGGCCTGCCTGGGGATGGCGCCGTGGTACTGGGGCGCCCATCTCACGCTGTCGCAGCTGCGCAAGCAGAGCAAGACCAGCAACCATCTGGAACGGTTGCATCAGCTGTTGCTGAAGACCACGGAAAACCACGCCGCACAGATGAATCTGAATCTGGCGCTGGCTAAGGAATACGAGGACCTGGCGGACTATCCCAAGGCGTTCGAGCACCTCGCAGCCGGCAAAGCAGCGGCCCCCGTCAAGCGTGAGGACTCCGCCCAACGCAGTGAAGCGCTGTTCGAGGCGATTACCCGCGCATCACCCAAACCGCAGCCGGCCTCGGCTGGTTTCCCCACCGAGGAACCGATTTTCGTGATCGGCATGCCGCGCTCGGGTACCACGCTGGTGGAGCGCATCATTTCCAGCCATCCTGACGTGCATTCCGCCGGAGAGCTGCAAAACTTCGCGCTCGCGCTCAAGCGTGCGTCGGGAAGCCGGACGCCCCTTCTGATCGACATCGATACGATTACGCGCTCGCAGGATGTCGATTGGCAGAAAGTCGGCGAGGATTACCTGACCAGCACCCGACCGGATACCGGTAGCAAGCCCCGTTTCATCGACAAGCTGCCGCACAACTTCCTGTATGTCGGCGCGATCGCGAATGCGCTGCCCAACGCCAAGATCATCTGCCTTCGACGCGATCCGATGGACACCTGTCTCAGCAATTTCCGCCAGCTCTTTTCGGTGGGGTCGCCATACCACGACTATTCGTTCGACCTGCTCAACACGGGCCGGTACTACATCCTGTTTGATCGCCTGATGGCGCACTGGAAGCAGCTGTTCCCGGGGCGCATCCTGGAAGTGGATTACGAAACGCTGGTGGATGCGCAGGAGGCCAGCTCGCGGCAACTGCTGGAATTCTGTGGCCTGCCCTGGAACGACGCCTGCCTGAACTTCGAGAGCAACCAGGCACCTGCGACCACGGCCAGTGCGGTACAGGTGCGCGAGCCGATCTACCGCAACGCGCTCAAGCGCTGGAAACAATACGAGGCGCAACTGACCGATTTGCAGGAGCTGCTGCGCAACGCAGGGATCGCACTCGATCCATGAATCGCCGCTGCGCCGAAGACCTTGAAGGATCATGCTGCCCTCGCGCAGCATGATCACTGCAGTTCACCACCTCCAAGATCTGGAACCTGATGACAGATCCCGCCCAGCTCTATACCCAGGCCAGTGCCGCGTATAACCAGAGAGAGTGGCGCAAGGCACTCGATTTGGCGACACGACTGTTGCCGCAGGCCCCCGACCATGCGGAGCTGCACTACCTCGCGGGGCTGTCTGCGCTGGAACTGCAACAAATGCCGCAGGCGCTGGAATATCTGCATCGGGCCGCGAAACTGCATTCGACACGCGCCGACTACCTGGCCCAATTCGCGAAAGCACTTTCCATCGTCAATCTGACGGCCAAGGCAATACCCGTGGCAAACCGGGCACTGACGCTGACGCCTCTGGATGCCAAGACACTCGACATCCTGGGCGTGATCTTCATGCGCGCCAATGAGCATGAGCGCGCCAGGTCGCTCTACGAACGTGCCGTGGCGTTGGCGCCCGACTATCCTCACTACCGTTACAACCTGGCCAAATCGCTGGAGTTTCTGGGCGACATGGGCAGCGCGGAACGTGAGCTCGAAATCTGCGTCGGGCTGAGCGGATGTCATTGGGGCGCACATCTGAAGCTGTCGCAACTGCGCAAGCAGAGCACCGCCAAAAATCATCTGGAACGACTGCATGCGCTACTGCCGAAGACGAGGGATAACCCCGCAGCTCAGATGAATCTGAATCTGGCGCTAGCGAAGGAATACGAGGATCTGGCGGACTATTCCAAAGCGTTCGAGCACCTCGTGGCCGGCAAGGCCGCCGCCCAACGCAACTATTCACCCCAGCGCGACGAAGCGCTGTTTGAGGCGATTACCCGCGCATCGCCCAAACCACAGCCAGCCTCGGCCGGCTACCCCACCGAAGAGCCGATCTTCGTGATCGGCATGCCGCGTTCCGGTACGACGCTGGTGGAGCGGATCATTTCCAGCCATCCCGACGTGCACTCTGCCGGTGAGCTGAAGAACTTTCCGCTCGCATTCAAGGTTGCCTCGGGTAACCGGACGTCGCATCTGATCGATACGGACATCGTCAGCCGCGCGCAGGACATGCATTGGCGACGGCTCGGCGAGGACTACCTGACCAGCACGCGTCCGGATACCGGACGCAAGCCTCGTTTCATCGACAAACTGCCGCACAACTTCCTGTATGTCGGTGCGATCGCGAACGCGCTACCCCATGCAAGGATTATCTGCCTGCGGCGCGATCCGATGGACACCTGTCTCAGCAATTTCCGCCAGCTCTTCGCGCCGGCATCGCCCTACCACGACTATTCGTACGACCTGCTCGACACCGGCCGGTACTACATCCTGTTCGATCGTCTGATGGCGCACTGGAAGCGCGAGTTTCCTGGGCGCATCCTGGAAGTGGACTACGAAACGCTGGTGGATGCCCAGGAGGCCAGCTCGCGGCAACTGCTGGAATTCTGTGGCCTGCCCTGGAACGACGCCTGCCTGAACTTCGAGAGCAACCAGGCACCGGTAAGCACGGCCAGTGCAATCCAGGTACGCGAGCCGATTTATCGCAGTGCAATCAAGCGCTGGAAGCACTACGAGGCACAGCTGGTCGACCTGCAGCAGCTGCTGAGCAACGCCGGCATCGCGGCGGTCGATCGGTAAGCCGTCACGTACTCAGATGGTGCGCTGAAAGACCAAGCCCTGCTGCATCATCGGCGCGACCAGCCAGTGGTCGGCCAGCAACAGCGCGAATAGCGCCATCAGGTACACGATCGAATACTTGAACACGCGCATCGCGAAAAATTCGTCCGGCGGATTCAACAAGCGTATCGCGTAGTACAGGAAGCCCAGGTCGAGCACGACGGCGCCACCCAGATAAATCAGGCCACTCATCCCGGTCAGCGCCGGCAGCAGGGTCACCAGCACCAGCAGCACGGTGTAGAACAGCACGTGCCAGCGCGTATAGACCACGCCATGTGTGACCGGCAGCATCGGCACCTTCGCTCGCGCGTAGTCCTCGCGACGGAAGATCGCCAGCGCCCAGAAATGTGGCGGCGTCCACACGAAGATGATCAGGCACAGTTGCAGCGCAAACGGATGCAGCGCATCGGTCACCGCGGTCCAGCCAAGCACCGGCGGGATCGCACCGGCCAGACCACCGATCACGATGTTTTGCGGCGTCGCGCGCTTGAGGTAAGCGGTGTAGACCAGCGCGTAGCCAATCAGCCCGCCGAACGTCAGCAACGCGGTGAGCGGGTTCACCAGCAACGCCAGCACCAGCATCGATGCGATGCCGAGCGACACCGCAAACACCAGCACCTGGTGCGGCGTGAGCTTGCCGGTAGCCAGTGGGCGACGCGCCGTGCGCGCCATCAACTTGTCGATGCGTTCGTCGATCAGATGATTGAAGGCGGCGGCCGAACCGGACGCCATCCAGATGCCCAGAGTGCCGAACACCAGGGCGCGCCATGGTGGTATGCCGGGCACGGCGAGAAACATGCCGATCACCGCACAGAACACCAGCAACGCGACGACGCGCGGCTTGGTCAGCTGCAGGTATTCGCCCGCCAGATCCTTGAACTGATTCATCTCAATATTTTCCGGGCGTCTGGAACATCAACGCATCATGCCGCTTCTGCGTACGTGCCAACGCCACCAGCAAGGTGAACAGCAACAGCTCGGCAACGCCATTGTGGGCAGTTGCCACTGCTAGTGGCAGTCCGAAATACACATTGCTGATGCCCAGCAGCACCTGACTCACCAGCGCCAGCGCGATCGCGATACCGCATCCGCGCAGGCCACGCCTGACCAGCCTGTGCGACAGCCATAGCAGATAGCAGAACACCACCAGAGCACCAGTCCGATGCGCGATCTGGATCGCGCTGCGCGCGGCCATATCAAGCACGCCACCTTCGTAGTTGACGCCGATGCCACGCGACAGTACGAAGCCCTGATGAAAATCCGTCGGTGGCATCCACTGCCCTAGACATTCCGGGAAAGAACCCGGGCCGTAACCACAGGCCAGCGCCGCGTAGTTCGCCGAAGTCCAGCCGCCCAGCGCAATCTGGCAAAACAGCAACACGATGCCGAACGCCACCAGCCTGCGCAGATCGGACATGCGGTCATCCATCGTACCCACCCCGGCAAATCGCAGCGCAGCGTACGCCAGCAACGCAAACGTGGTCATGCCACCGAGCAGGTGGCCCATCACAACAACTGGCTTCAGCAGCAGCGTCACCGTCCACATGCCGAGCATGGCCTGGAAGATGATCACCGCCAGCGCCAGCACGCAGAGCTTCCATGCCCCGGGGCGCTTCAATCCGATCGCCGCAAGCAGCGGCAGCGCTATCGCACACCCACCCAGCAGCGATGACCATTCATGTTCGCCATGGATGTAAAGGCTTACCCCGACCGCCGCGAACACCGCGCCGCCGAGCACGGCCAGCTGCGCACTCCGCTTGCGCCAGCTGGCGAGCAGCGCCAGCACCAGCACCAGCACGCCCAGCGTGCCGGCAAGGAAGCGATGCACCTGCTCGCGCCAGGCCTTGTGTGCTTCATACGGCCGATCCGGGAACGCTGCATCGGCATGTGCCACTGCCTGCGCATGTTGCGGCCACGTCACCTGGCCGTAGCAGGTCGGCCAGTCCGGACAGGACAGCCCGGCATTGGACAGCCGCACGAACGCGCCGAACATCACCAGCCCCAGCGCAAACACCGCCGCCAGCACCGACAGGCCACGCAGGATTTTCAGGGAACGCGACGACATCAGTGGATCACCTTCTGCAGATCCTTGCGCAACCCGGAAGGATCAAAGCCCGCAGGATACAGTGACAGCGCCGTGCCGTTGGATTCCACCAGCAACGCACTGACGCTGTCTGGCGCGCTCGGCCGGTACATCGCAAGCTTGCCGTCGACGTCGGCTCCCAGCTGCCAGTAGTTCCTGATGCCGTCACTCTGGTCGTTCACCGGCGGCGTGCCCAGATAGAGCAGCCGCAGCCGCGACATGTTGCTGCTCAGCGTGACGCGCGCAGCGGCCATCTTGGTCAACGTCGCCAGACATTGCGCGGCGCAATCCGGTCCGGCGAGCGCCACCAGGGTCATGCGTGGCTCACTGTCACGCCAGGCGTAGGGCTGGCCATTCGCGAGCTGGATGACCAGCTTCTCGCTGACGAAATTGCGCTGCGGCTGCACCGGCTGGCCGTTGCCCTTGGCATCCGGTTGCCAGCCGTCATAGGTGAGCCAACCGGCAACCATCATCGGCGCGGCAAACACCAGCGCGATCAGCAGCAGAAACATGCGGCTTTTGCGCAACGCAGCGGGATCAACGGTATTCATCGGGTTTCCATCGGGTTTCATCGACATTTGCTGGAGAGGTGACGTTCGTGGTTCAGGATTTTCGTGGGCCGCGTTTGCGATTCAGCACCAGCAGGATCACCACCGCCGCGAGCGCAAACGAAAACCACTGAAACGCATAGGCTCGATGCCGCGCCGGCGGCATCGAGGAAAAATCAAGCGTGTGCACACGCTCGTAGATCGCGGCGGGATCGGCATCCAATGCCAGCACCCGCGGATACAGCGCGCGGCCAAGATCGTGGCTGATTTCCGCCGGATCCAGAAAGATGCTGCTCTTCGGCCAATGGGTCTGTCGCGCCAGCGCATCGCCACCCATTTCGAAACCGACCGGTGGCGGCGGCACGTAAAGACCCTGCAGCGTCACTTCGGTCGCTGGCAGCGGTGGCACCTGCGGCGCCTGCCCGGTACCGTTGCCGGGCAAGAAGCCCAGGTCCACCAGCAGCAACTGCGGCTGGCCCTGCCATTCGAACGGCGCGAAGACCTCCACACCGCCGCGCTCGTCATGCTTGGGGTTGTCCAGCAGATACAGCCGATCGACGAGGTAACGGCCACTCACCTGCACTCGCGGAAACGCATCGGAAGGTGGCGTCTGCGCGACCTTGGCGAAGTCTTGAAGTGGTGCTGATGCCGATGCGGCATACCGCCGCAGAAGTGCTTCCTTGAAGTCGGCGCGATGCAACTGCCAGACGCCCAAACGTATGAACAGCAACGCGCCAGCGGCTGTCAGCAGCAACGCCCACCACGCCGGACGACGAAATCCGCTCACGCGGAGCACCGGCTGGCGGCCGTTATACTGCCGATGTCGAAATGGATCGGATCAATCACGTGGAAACCGTCTACAAATATGCGCTGGTGGGGTTGCTGCTGGTAGTGATTTTCAGCCTCGGCCAGGCGCTGTACTTCATGATGACTGACAAGGACGACGACAAGCGCACGGTGTGGGCGCTGACCCGCCGTATCGGCCTGTCACTGCTGCTGATCGGCATGGTCGCGCTCGGCATCTGGATGGGTTGGCTGCATCCGCACGACGTCGGCCAGTGATTGTAACCGGCCACACCGGCCGCTGTGCCTTGCCCGCGACAAATCGCGCTGGATCCCGGCGCATCTGACCCAGGCACCGACCGCTCGCGGCCCTGGAAGGGAACCGGGCGACGCACCGCCCGGACGATCCCTTCGGGTGTAGCCGTCACTTCTGGTAGTAGTCCCGGTACCACTGGACAAAGCGGCTCACGCCCTCTTCCACCGGCACGCTGGGGCTGTAGCCCACGGCCGCAGCCAGCGCTGATACGTCCGCTTCGGTATCGGGAACGTCACCGGCCTGCAAGGGCAGCAGCTCCATCTGCGCCTTGCGGCCCAGGCACTGCTCCAGCACTTCGATGTAACGCAGCAATTCCACCGGCTGCTCGTTGCCAATATTGAAAATGCGGTAGGGCGCGAGGCTGGTGGCCGGATCGGAGGCTTGTCCGTTCCATTCGGGATTTCCCGTGGGCACGGCATCCAGCGTGCGCAATACCCCTTCGACGATGTCATCGACATAGGTGAAGCTGCGCTTGTGCCGACCATGGTTGAAAACCTTGATCGGCTCGCCGGCCAGAATCGCGCTGGTGAACAGGAACAACGCCATGTCCGGCCGCCCCCACGGCCCGTACACGGTGAAGAAACGCAGGCCCGTACACGGCAAGCCATACAGATGGGCGTAGCTGTGCGCCATCATCTCGTTCGCTTTCTTCGATGCCGCGTACAGCGTCAGCGGATGCTCGGTGGGCTCGTGCTCGGAGAACGGCATCAGGGTATTGGCGCCATACACCGAGCTGGTGGAAGCAAACACCAGGTGCTCGACATCGTGATGGCGGCAACCCTCGATGATGTGCAGAAAACCGGTGATGTTGGACGACACGTAGATATGCGGATTCTGCGCGGCGTAGCGCACACCCGCCTGCGCGGCAAGGTTGATCACGCGCCTTGGCTTGTGCGTGGCAAACGTCGCCTCGATCGCCGCGCGATCGGCCAGATCCGCCGTTACATGGGTGTAGTTCGGGTGATCCATGAAGCGCGCCAACCGCGCCTTCTTCAGGTTCACGTCGTAGTAGTCGCTGAGGTTGTCGATGCCGACGACTTCATCACCGCGCTCAAGCAATCGCATGGCGACATGCGAGCCGATGAACCCCGCGGTGCCGGTTACCAGAATCTTCATTGCGTCCTCATCCACTCTGTCCATTACAACCGATCATTCACTGCCTTGATCGACACACACCCTGCTTCGGCGAGCGCGCTGACGGCTGACTTCCCAAGCTTAAAGACGCCCGTCGACCGCCTCGCGCGGCAACACGTACTTGACGTCGTACAGCACCGATGAGGGCTTGCCGAACGCGCGAATGCCCACGCTGCCGATATCGGCGAATTGCCGGTGGCCCACCGCCACGATGACCGCATCATACTGGGCCGCCTGCGGCGCACCGATCAGGTTGATGCCGTATTCGTGCATCGCCTCCGCCGCATCCACCCACGGATCGAAGACGTCGACTTGCGCGTTGTAACCGTTCAAGGCCTCCACGATATCGACCACGCGGGTATTGCGCAGATCCGGGCAGTTTTCCTTGAACGCCAGCCCCAGGATCAGGATGCGTGCACGCACCGGATTGATGCCCTTGCACACCATCAGGCGGATGACTTCGCCGGCGATGTACTGCCCCATGCTGTCGTTGGTGCGGCGACCGGCCAGGATGACGTCGGGATGATGTCCGACTTCCTGTGCCTTGTGGGTGAGGTAATACGGATCCACGCTGATGCAATGGCCGCCGACCAGGCCGGGCCGAAACGGCAGGAAATTCCACTTGGTGCCGGCCGCCTGCAGCACTTCCAGCGTGTCGATACCCAGTTTGTTGAACAATTTGGCCAGGTCGTTCACCAGCGCGATATTCAGGTCGCGCTGGGTGTTTTCGATCACCTTGGCCGCTTCGGCCACCTTGAGCGAGCTGGCCCGGTGCGTACCCGCAGTGATGATGGAGCCGTACAGCCGGTCCACAAAATCGGCCACCTCGGGGGTGGAGCCGGAAGTCACCTTGAGGATGCTGGTGACCCGGTGCTGCTTGTCACCGGGATTGATGCGTTCGGGGCTGTAACCGGCGAAGAAATCGTGGTTGTAACGCAGGCCCGACACCTTTTCGAGGATCGGAATGCACACTTCCTCGGTGCAGCCCGGATACACGGTGGATTCGTACACCACGACGTCGCCGACCTTGATGACCTGGCCCAGCGCTTCACTGGCCTTGATGAGGGGCGTCAGATCAGGCCGTTTGGCCGCGTCGATCGGGGTCGGCACGGTGACGATGTAGACATGGCAGCCGCGGATGTCATCCAGCGTGGCGCTGAAACGCAGCCGTCCGGCGGCGGCCAGTTCATCGGAATCCACCTCCAGCGTAATGTCCCTGCCGGCGCGCAATTGCTCGACGCGCGTGGCATTGATATCGAAGCCCAGCGTGTCGTAGCGCTTGCCGAATTCGACCGCCAGCGGCAGCCCGACGTAGCCCAGTCCAACGATGGCGATCTTGGTATTTTCCAGTGCCTGCATGCGGAACATCCCTGGTTTTTCTGGCTTTGGCGGTGTCGGCCCGGTCTTGCGACCGGCGGCAACGGGGGCCAGAGTAGGCGAAAGAGTCATGGGAACGGGAGCGGGGGGTTAAAAATCGCGGCAATCCGTGGCGACTAGCTTATTTCTTGACATTATTTTGTGATACCGTTCACAACCTGCAAGTCAATCAGGGGTGGTTGTCATGAAGAGCCAATCAGGGGTGGTTGTCATGAAGAGCCTGTATCGCTTTCTTGCGTTATTCCTCCTATTGATGCTGGCTGGTTGCGCTACCGCACCCGGCTCCAGCCAAGCTCCCAAGTTCAACGCTGACGCCCAGGCCATCTCCACCTATCACATTGGCGTGGACGACCAGCTGCAGATCACGGTCTGGCACAACCCGGACCTCAGTGTAAGCGTACCGGTGCGACCCGACGGCAAGATCACGGTGCCGCTGATCGGTGACGTTGTGGCCGGCGGCAAAACACCAGAGGAAGTCGCCGCCGAGGTCAAGGACAAGCTGCAGGCGTATGTGCGTGATCCGCAGGTGGCGGTGATCCTGACCGAACTGCGCAGCCACGAGTACCTTTCCCGCGTGCGCGTCACCGGAGCCGTACGCACCCCGGTCTCGCTGCCCTACCGCCAGGGAATGACGGTGCTCGACGCTGTACTGGCCGCCGGCGGCACCACCGAATTTGCCGCACCGGATCGAACCGAGCTCTATCGCAAAGACGGTGACGCCACCAAGTCCTATGCCGTGCAGCTGGGCAATATCCTGCAGCAGGGTGAATTGGCCACCAATTATCCAGTGCAGCCCGGCGACGTGATTACCGTACCGCAACGCTCGTTCTGAAGCTGGGGACAGGGGGCAGCCATGAGCGAAGAGATCACTCCATTTGCGGCGATGGTTCCGGTGCTGGTCAGCGAGGCACGCCGGCGGCGCATCGCCTTGGGCGTTGTGTTTGCGGTGGTCGCGCTGGGCGCCTTGATCGTCGGCGCGCAATGGCCGAAGAAATACGATGCGTCCACCACCATCCTGGCGCAGGAAAGCAGCATCATCACTCCGCTGATGGAAGGCGCCGCCTCGCCCACCGCGAACGCGAACCGCGCCGGTATCGCGCAGGCGGTGATCTTCAGTCGCAAAGTGATGGGCCAGATCCTGGTCATCGGCGGCTGGATGGCCAGCAACCCGAATCCGGTGGAGCAAGATCGCCTGATCGAGGCGATCAAGGCCCGCACCAAGGTCGTGATCTCGCACGACAACCTGATCACGATCAGCTACTACGACTCCGATCCGAAGCGGGCGTATGACGTTACCCGCGCTTACGCCCAGCTCTTCATCAGCGAAAGCCTGGCATCCAAGCAGCGCGAGAGCCGCGATGCGTTCGAGTTCATCAATGGCCAGGTCGAAACCTACCGGAAAAAATTGACGGACGCGGAAGACAAGCTCAAGGACTATCGCGGGGCCAACGCCGATGCACGCCCTGGCAGCGAAACCGATACCGACGCACGCATCAGCCAGTTGCGCACCCAGATCGAAAATGCGCGCCTGGACCTGATGGAAAAGCGTTCACAGGAGTCTTCGCTGAATTCACAGCTGTCTGGCGAGTCAGAAGTCAGTGCCGTACAGACCACTCAAGGCATCGATGAAGCGCAGCTCGCCCAGCTGCAGACCCAGCTCGACACGTTGCTGATGTCCTATACCGCCGACTATCCCGACGTCGTCCGCGTGCGTCACCAGATGGAGGATCTGCGACAGCAGATCGCCCAGGCCGGTCAACGCAGGCAGAGCGCGCCGGCATCGAATTCGCCGACTTCGCTCGAGAACAACGTGCAATTCAATCCGCTTTACGCGCAGTTGCGCAGCCAGTTGTCCGCCATCCGCGCCGACATCGCCGCGACCAGTGCGCGCATGAGCGCGAGTGAATCCATGCTGCAATCCGAGTTGGAGCGCAGCAACCGCATCGCCAACTCGGAAAATGTCACTTCCGAACTTACCCGCGACTACAACGTCAATCGCGATGTCTATCAGGATCTGCTCAAACGCCGCGAAAACGCGCGTGTATCGATGAACCTGGACGCCAAGCAGCAGGGCCTCACCTTCCTAATCCAGAATCCCGCCATGATGCCGCTCAATCCTTCGGGTTTGCGGTTCATGCATTTCGGTCTTGGCGGCATCGTCCTCTCGTTGGCGATTCCGCTTGGCCTTCTGTTTGGTATCGCGCGACTCGATCCGAGAGTACGCTCGAGCACGCAGCTTGAGCGTTCAACCGGGTTGATGGTGCTGGCAACAGTGCCGTTCTACCCCACGCCGCAGGATCGTCAGCGGGAGCGGTTTCGAAACGTCTTGCTGGCGCTGATCGTCTTGGCGGTTGCATTGGCGTATCTGATTCTGTTCTGGCTCAAGCTGAAGGGAATGGCATGAACGGCCCTGAAGACGACAAACTACTGGTCGATTCCGCGGGCCCGGCACACGGAAGCAAAGTCGGCGCCCTCCCTCAGCGTGCCTCGGCCGGCCATTCGATCGCGCGCATGTCCGAGACCGATACGCTGCCTCCGAAGCAGCTCGAACAGCGTCGGCTGATCCATCGCGAGAACTCGGTGCGCGGACAGTCCGACGCATTTCGCGAGATCCGGACGCGATTGCTCTGGTTGGGTGGCGAGCACAATTTCGTGACCCTGGTGGTGCCGGTGAGCCCGGGCTCGGGTGGCAGTTTCGTCGCCCGCAACCTGGCAACGGCGTTCGCCTTTGACGAAGCCAAGACCAGTCTGCTGATTGATTGCAACCTGCGCTATCCGGCTCAGCACACCGCCCTGGGCGTGGACGCCAGCAGCGGTGGCCTGATCGATTATCTCGAACACCCGGCAAGCGGCATTCAATCGGTGCTGTATCGCACCGGCATTCCGCGCCTGCGCCTGATTCCGACCGGCAAGGCTCGTGAAAATGGAGGAGAGTACTTCTCGTCGTTTCGCATGCGCGCGGTGATCGACTCGCTGCGCTGCCGCTACCTCGATCGCTACCTTTTCCTTGACGGTCCGGCCATCAAGGGCTCGCCTGACGCACGTATCCTGTCTGATCTGGCCGACTTCGTGGTGGTGGTTGCCAGCTACGGGCGCGATACGCCGGCGGCGATCAGTCAGGCCGCCGCGAACTTCGATGCCAACAAACTGGCCGGAGTGGTATTCAATCACGCGCCATAGTCCACTACGCCGATCCAGAACATCAATTCAAAACACTGATTCAACGCGTCGCAAACAACAGGCCTAGCGACCAGTTCCACGGGGGAAGGAAACATGCCTGCACCCAGCACGCTCAGTTACGCGGTTGCGCTAGCACTCGCTGTCGCCTCGGGCACGGTATCGGCAGCACAGTTCGACTATTCATTGTTTGCCGGCATCGAACACAGCGACAACGTCAACCTGAGCGGAACTGACCCGATCAGCCAGAACGTGCTGAGCCCGGGCCTCAACTTCACCTATTCGCAACAAGGCTCGACCATCCAGGCGAACGTGGCCGGCACCCTGGAATATTTCGATTACCTTGGCGGCGCGTTCGACAATCAGACGTTCGTGCAGCTCTCAAGCCAGCTCAACTGGACGGTGCTGCCACAACGGCTGGACTTCACCGTCGAGGATTTCGCGGGAGTGGAACCGCTCTCGACACTGTCCAGCAACGCGCCGGACAACCAGCAGCAAACCAACGTGCTGGCGCTCGGGCCGATCCTGCATTTCCGGCTAGGCGATACCCTGCGGGGCCAGGCCGAGCTGCACTACATCAACAGCTACGCATCGAAGAATCAGGAGTTCAATTCTTCGCGTGGCGAAGCTGCGCTGCGCGTCTTCAAGGACCTCTCTCCCACCGATGTGCTGTCGGCCAATCTGGAGGTTCAGCGCGTCAACTTCTACAACAACTCAAGCGACTTCAACCCGGTTACCGGCAATCCCGACGACAACCTCGGCGCTCCCAACAATAACCCCAACTACACTCGCGATGAGCTGTTCGCCAGCTACGTCAGAACGCTGGCGCACTTCAATCTGAATATCGCACTCGGCTGGTCGCAGATTGACTTCGATGGCGCGCCCAAGGTCTCCACCCCGCTGGAGCGACTGACGCTGGGCTGGGAGCCTACGCTGCGCAGCAGTTTCTCCCTCACCGCAGCACACGAATACTCCGATGCAGCTCAGGACATGATGGTGCAGCCCGGCCAGATCATCGCCGGCGCCGGCGCACAACTGGACAACAATACGACCGGACCCGTCGGCCCGATCGGCGGGGCATCTCCGCAAGGTATCAATGTCGGTGGGCTCGTGGTCGATCCGCAGGTGTATCTGGACAGCCGCCTGGAAGGCAACTACACCTTCAACACCGAACGGCTGACATTGAGCGTGTCGCCGCTTTACAGCCGGCTCAACTATCTGAATGACCCCACGTTTGACCAGACCGACCGCGGCGGCAGCGCAGGCGTCAGCTATCGCTTGACGCCTTTGGTTTCGCTCTCGACGTTTGTCGACTATGAGAGGCTTACCTATCGCTCGCTCGACCGTCGCGACAATTCGAGCGACTATGGGCTGAGCCTGACCGACAAAAGAACGCCGCACTGGAGCTGGCAGGTCTCGCTGACCCATCGCCAGCGCGACAGCACGGAGCCCGGCCAGGGATACAGCGAAAACGAGATTTATTTCGGCGTCGTGTTCAAAAGATGAACGGGCACGACAGGCAGTTCGTCCATGACGAGGCCAGCAGCAAGATTATGAAGTCCCACCTGTTTGCTACCATCGCCATCAGCACGCGCGACCACGGTCGTCGGAGCATTGCGATGGATAGACATTCGCCCACCCCGCTCGCCTATTGTCGTTCGCAGGCCGGATCGTGACGGGTGCGCCGACTCCGCTTTGGCTTGGCAGTCCAGGACGCCGCCTGTTCGCCACATGGTATGCCAGCCCCTCCGCACCGCGCGCCACGGTCGTCATCTGCCCACCGTTTTTTCACGAACAATTTCTGAGCAGCCGCTTGTTCAGCCTGGTTGCGGCGCGGCTGGCGCAGTCGGGCATCGCCTGCCTTCGCGTCGACTATTTCGGTACCGGCGACTCGGAAGGCCATGAAGCCGAATTCAGCATCCGTGGCGCTCGCGAAGATATTTCCGTTGCGGTAGCGGCGGCACGCGCACGCTCCGGCGACGCGCCGACTGCGCTGTTGGCGGTGCGCGGCGGCGGATGGCCTGCGTGGTTGTTCGCCGCCGGTGATTCCTCGATTTCCCAGCTGTGGATCTGGCAACCCATCCTGAGCGGTAGCGCATATCTGGCCGAACTGCACCGCCTGGACGAAGCCGAGCGTGCGCTGCGTGCGGACTATCCATTTTGCCGGCAGCTCGGCTCCTATCAGGAAGACGGTCAATTGGTGGGCTATGCATGCCCGGAGGGATTGCGCAGCGAAATCATGGCTGCCGAACTTCCGTCTCGACCGTTGTCAGGCAAGACGGCCTTGGGTGTGCTTGCCGACGATCGCGTCGGGGACATTCCTGGACACACCACTCAGCGGATCGAACTTCCCGAATCCAGGACGCACTGGAAGGACACGCTGGAAGTACGCGCGACCTTCCTGACCCGGGAACTGCACGAACCGATCGACCGCCTGGCCGCCATCCTGGGTGCCCCGCGAGCCATCGCATGATCGACGAAATCGTCCACATCGCCGACAACAGCTCCCTCTTTGGGCTACTGACGCGCCCGGATGCCGGGCCGGTGCATGGACCGGTGCTGGTCGTGCTCAACGCCGGACTGATCCCGCGCACAGGCCCCTTCCGCCTGCACGTCACGCTTGCCCGTCAGATGGCCCGGGCCGGCAACGCGACGTTCCGCTTCGATCTTCCGGGCATCGGCGACACCATGCTCGACAGCCCGATCACTTCGCTGCCTGCCGTGACGCTGGCGCTGGACGCGATCGAGCGTCATCTCGGCAGTACTCGCTTCGTGATCGCCGGCCTGTGCCGCGGCGCGGACCTCGCGTGGAAAGTCGCCATGCATGACCAGCGGGTGGTCGGCGTGCTGCAGATTGATGGCCTCGCGCGTGCCGGCCCCTGGTTTCATGTGGCACAGGTTCGGCATCATCTGCGATGGCCTCCCACGCATTGGCTGACGACAGCTTCCCGACTGGTGTCCAGGTACCTGCGACGGGAGCCGCGCCCGATGGAGGATCTCGATATCGATCGCGAATGGCCACCGGTCGGTGTAGAGCGCACCCAGCTGCGCGAACTGCTGGATCGTCGCGTACACATTTTCTCGTTATTCACCGGTGGCATCACCAGCTATTTTCTTGACTCCCGGCAGTTTGTATCGACCTACGGCAAGCTGGCGCACGACCCGGCGATCCGCTTCGCCTACTGGCCTGAATGCGATCACATCTTTTTTTCCGAGACCGATCGCGCGCGGATGATTGGCGAGGTGCTCGACTGGTACTCGAAGGCCTTCGGCCAGAGTGAAAACGCGGCACCCCTCGCGTCGACCCGCACAGGAACTAGCGCATGAACCGGCCAGCCATCCTCGTCACCGGCGGTGCCGGCTACATCGGCAGCCACGTCGTACAGCAATTGAGCACACGCGGCGAGCGCGTCGTGGTGATCGACAATCTGGTCAGCGGCTTTCGCGATGCGGTGCGAGGCGCCGAACTGGTGGTCGGCAACGTTGGCGATCGCGCGCTGGTTGCACAGGTATTGGCTGAGCATCGCGTCGATGCCGTGCTGCATTTCGCCGCGCATACGGTGGTTCCCGAATCGGTGCGCGATCCGCTCAAGTACTACGGCAACAACACCTGCAACACACGCAACCTGCTGGCCTGCTGCGCTGACGCCGGCGTGCGTCAGTTCCTGTTCTCCTCGACCGCGGCGGTCTACGGCATGCCCGCCAGCGGCATCGCCGACGAAGACACGCCTGTGCAACCGATCAATCCCTACGGCATGTCCAAGCTGATGTCCGAAACCATGCTGCGCGATCTCAGCGCGACCGGCGCGATGCGGCACGTGATCCTGCGCTACTTCAATGTCGCCGGATGCGATCCGCAGGGCCGGATCGGCCAGTCCACGCCCAACGCGACCCTGCTGCTCAAGGTCGCCTGCGAACACGCGGTCGGCAAACGCGACAGCCTCTCGATCTTTGGCACTGACTACGACACTCCGGACGGCACTGGCATCCGCGACTACATCCACGTCGAGGACTTGGCCGCCGCCCATCTGCGTGCGCTCGATCACCTGCGCGCCGATGGTGAATCGCTGACGCTCAATTGCGGGTATGGCCATGGTTACAGCGTGCGTGAAGTGATCGATACGGTTCGTCACGTCAGCGGTCGCGAGTTGACGGTGATCGAACAACCCCGACGCGAAGGCGATACACCCATGTTGATCGCGTGCGCCGACCGCCTGCGCAGCCGGCTCGGCTGGGAGCCGCGTCACGACGACCTCGAATTCATCGTGCGCACCGCGCTGGCGTGGGAGCGCAAGCTCGCCGCACAGTCCACCGTGAGCAGCTGAAATGAGCGCCGTCCGCATCGGTGATGGTTCAGATGCGAACGACGGGCAACCTGTGAGCAACGTCGCACCCTGCACGCCCCTGACACGACATGGGTATCGAAACGAGTATCTCCAGCTCAACCAGAGCCCTTCCGACAAAGCGTTAACCACCTTGGCAGGACGCCCGGCATGACCATGACCCCATCACGTGTTCGAACGCCCGCTGCGATCTGGTGGCTGCTTGCCGCACTTGCCAGCTTGTCGTTGTGCGCCAGCGTTTACGCGGCGAGTTCGCCTGCCGAAGTCGTCGCTGGCGGCAGGTCCGCCATGCCTGCCGGTACCGATGCGGGAACGCCCGCACCGCCGAGCGATGCCAGCACGGCATCTCCAGCGCCATCTTCGTCGGCGAGCCCTGCGCAGCAAGGCACGAATACCGGTGCCTCCGTCACCCGGCTGCCACAAGTGGTGGTGACCGGGGCCAAGGCGATGGACCCGCGCTGGCAGACTATCGAACTGCGCCGCCATGGAGCGATCGGCAAGAACGTGGCCGTCACGTTTGGCCTTCCGTTTCCGCCTGGCATGCTGCGCGATGCGGCTCAGGTGCATATTGTCGACGAGCACGGCAATGCGCTGCCGGCGCATGTCGAGCCGACGCTGCAATGGCACTTCAAGGACGGCAGCATCCGCGCGGTGCGCGTGCAGCTGCACACCGAACTCGATGGCGACAACCGCACGCTCCGCTTCACCCTCGGCCCTCCCGACAACACCGCCAGGGCGGACGGCTGGCCGTATGTCGACGGGCTCGTCGTGAATACCGATGGAGTGCGTGTACCTGGTGTACTCGCGCTGCTGAGCCCCGAGTGGATGTCCGCGTCACTGATCGCCGGACCGCAGCAACCGGCGGCATCACCCGGACCCTACGACCACTTCTTCGCTACCCAGTTCAAGTGGGCCGAACCCCTGCCGCGCAACGAAGGCCCGTCCTGGCTGTTCGACCGCACGAGCACGCTGTTCCAGCAATACGTGCGCACGGGGCGCGAAGAATATCTGGCCGCGGCCAGCGAAAGTTACCGCTACTACATGGAGCATCTGCGCCGCGTTGGCGCCCCGGGCTGGCCGCTGTGCGGTGGCGGCTGGAGCGTGGGCGAGGTGAATGTCTGCGACCCCAAGTACGTTTATGTCGAGCCCATCCTGCTCGCGCTTGGACTGACCGGCGACGACAGCGAGCATGACGATGCGCTGATCCAGCGCATGATCGGTTCCTGGGATACCGGCGGCTGGAATTACCCCGCAGGCCCCTACACCAAGCCCGAGCAGCGCTTCACCGAACGCGAAGCCGGGCTTGGCCTGCTCGCGACTGTCAGCGCCTACGAGATCACCGGCGACAAGAGCTATCTGAAGCGCATCGACAACCGCCTGGGCTGGTTGTACCAGCACCAGCAGCACAATCCCGATGGCCTCGGCAACGACGGCTCATGGCGCAACAGCTGGCAAATGCATGAAGGCGATACCTACGACCCCGCCACCGATGTACGCGGCAGCTCGCCGTGGATGACCGAGAACATCATCGACGGGCTCTGGCATGCCTGGCTGGTCACGAGTGACCCGCGCATTCCCACCATGATCACGGGCTTCGGCCGCTACCTCGAACACTACGGATGGATCGACCTGAAGACCATCACCGACAAGGAAAAAGACTGGCGCAACCCCTGCAGCGGTCCCAATGGCCAGATCACCTGGTACTGGTCGTCCGCCCACGCAAGCAACAAGCAGCTCATCGACATCGAGAACTCGGAAGGCTGGTACAGCGACGCCCACGACGTGGAGATGACCCTGCCTGTCGCAGCCGCCCGCTACTTCGAGACCGACCCCGTGCAACAGCGTGCGCTGGACCAGCGGCTATCGTGGCTAACCAGTTCGTACAGCCTGGATTGCGCCGACAACGCGAAGACCCCGCGACGCTTCAACTGGAACAACCACGGCGTCGGCGTCGTGCAGTGGTTCATGCAGCAGTCCGGGCATGGAGCGCATTGAGACATGGCAGGAAAAGGGCAATTGGACTGAAGTTCTTGAACCCGTTCCTGCATGACTTCGTCAACATATCACTTACGCATACGCAGCAGACATGCGCCCCCTCAGCGGAGCAAACCCGACTGCAATCACTGAGTCGGGAATTCCTCAAAGCAACTATCCGCAGCCGGCCACACCCTTCGACCATAAGGGAGGGCTTGGCCGCTTGGCGGAACCTCTTATTGAACGACTCAGTTTCCCGTCGTGATCTGTGGCGCTACTTTCTTGAATCGAATTTTCATCCGTGCCGCCAGATTCGCATTGCTACCAGTTGGCGTGAAATTGGCCGTCGAAAAGCCGTTTGTACTATTGAGCATAAACTCGCCACCGCCGCCATCTTCTTCAAAGTTGTCACTGGGACCAAAAGCAACGAAGCCGTCGCCTGTGGTAACTGTGACGTAGCCATATTTGTCGGATGTGATCGAAGATAAATTTGTGAAATCTTCAGTGAACTGCCACATAGCGAGAGTGGACTTTTGAACACTTACCGCGGATGGACCAAGATTGGTTCCGATATAGAGGTAGCGGTCATTGGCAGCCATGTACGTCTTTGCGTTAGCGCCACCAACCAAAGGAAGGGCGATGGTATTCGTAAGATTTACGGTGACGGTGTCGCCCGACGAGGTCACGACGTCTGTTTTCGTATAGACATACAGCTTCACGCCGGTCCCGCCATCGGCGTCGTCCACGACATAGAGGTTGCGCGTAACCGTACCGCCGGACACCGACTCATTGCCCTCGATGAGAGCACCTGCATGGCCGAACGGCCCCAGATAGCCGATGCCATAGCAGCCTGAGTTTACTTGTGTGGATCCGCAAACAGTCCAAGCGAGGTTCGCAAATGAATCGTAAGTGTCATAAGTTGTGTAGAACCCGCTATCCGGAGGAGGGGCGGAAATACTGGTAACGGGAGGAAGGATTCGGATTCTGCTGGAATCCGCGGCCAGCGTGTTGGCGCTAGCCGAAACCTGTGCACTCACGGGAAGCGCGGCAGTGAAGGTAAGCAGAAGGCTGGCGGCCAGCAGTACGCGCTGTTTATGAATCTTCAACATTTCATCTTTTCCTTGATAACTCGGCTGGCGGGGTAGAAAAGGGGAGAAAAGGGGACGGAGGTAGTTAACGCAGCGCAGGCCGACGCGAACAATCGTCCCGAGCCAAATGATCAGGCTTGACTTGGCCATCAGACTCGGCGAACAGCCCCTGCGAATCGCCATGCCCCAATGCCCCGCCAAGCCCGTCTCGAGATCCCAGGCGTTCCCGTTCATGTCACCCAGCGAAGCGTCAATCGATGCGCTGTATTCCTCGATGATGACGACCGGCAACACTACTTGATGCTCCTTGCCGCCAGCGCGCGCAAGCATGCGCTGCAAATTCATTCCTACGTACTCATGGGCAATCACGTGCACCTGCTCATCAGTTCTGAGAACCTGGGCGCGCTATCCAAAGCCATGCGCCAGATCGGGCAAAACTACGTTTCGACATTTAACCGCCGGCATCGGCGCACCGGCACGCTATGGGAGGGACGTTTCAAGTCTTGCCTGGTCGATTCAGATCGCTACCTACTTACAGTATATCGCTACATCGAGCTAAACCTTGTCCGCGCAGCCATGGTTGAAATGCCCGAGCACTACCCGTGGTCAAGCGTGCACGCCAACCTGGCCTTGCGGTGCGATCCGCTCGTCACGCCCCACGAAACATTTCTCGCCCTAGCTTCAGATCGCACACAGCGAGCCGAGGCGTATCGTCTGTGGCTTCGTGACGGAGTCAACGACGATGAACTGGCCGATATTCGCCAGCACATCAAACAAGAACGCGCGCTGGGGAGTCCCCGATTCAGGGCAATGGCAGAGAAAACTCTAGGGCGATCAGTCATTGTGCGGCAGCAAGGGCGACCGCGACGCCAACAAGTGGACGAAAGCTAAGGATGCTCTGATCTATTGAGGCTGAAACGGCCGTCCATATGCCGTGCAGAAACTTCGGCATGGCTGCGCCAAAATGACGATTTGACCAGCTGTTTCTTATGGCCGCGGCCGCTGATCTGCTTCTGATCAAGCCATTTCCCGCTTCACAGACGCACCTCACTTGCAGAAGCCAGCAAGGTTCGGCGCGCCATCCACAAGTTCGAGAGCGCGAACAACGTCAGTACTTGCGCCGTGTTCTTAAGCAGGCCCCGGAAGCGCACCTTTTGATAGCCGAACTGCCGCTTGATCACGCGGAACGGGTGTTCCACCTTGGAACGTACCGCTGCCTTGAGGTATTCCACATACTTCGTGACCTCCTTCAGTTCACCCTCCGTAAGCTTCCCCAGTAGGTAGACACACAAGAACTGGAACTTCTGGCATCTTTCCCCTCCGGAGGATCCATGAAGAAATCGAAGTTCACCGAGACGCAGATTGTCTCCATTCTCAAGCAAGCCGATGCAGGCGTGCCGATCAAGGATATCTGCCGACAGGCAGCGATCAGCTCGGCGACGTACTACCAGTGGAAGAGCAAATATGGCGGCATGGAAGCGTCGGATTTGAAGCGGGTCAAGGAGCTGGAGGCGGAGAATTCGCAGCTCAAGCGGATGTATGCGGAACTGGCGTTGGACAACGTCGCGATGAAGGACCTGATCGCAAAAAAACTCTAGGACCGGCGCGCAAGCGTGAGGCGGTGCAGTACCTCATCGAGGTGCATGCGCGCCCGCTCCGCCGGTCCTGTGAATGCATCGGGCTTTCTCGAGCGGCGTATTACCGGCCGCCGGCTGACCCCGCAGTACGTGATGCTGAGCTGATCGCGGCGTTGTCTAAGGTGGTCGAGGACCGACCCAGCCGGGGCTTCTGGAAGTGCTGCGCCATCCTGCGTCGCACGCGTCCGGACTGGAATGCGAAGCGAATCTATCGAGTCTACAAAGCGATGAAACTCAACCTGCGACGTGCTGCGCGGCGGCGTCTTCCCAAGCGCGAGCGGGTCTCCCTCTACGTGCCAAAGCACCCATGTCGTTTTATCAAGGACGACATCGGTTGGCGTGGCCGGTACCTGCGTCACCGATATCGCCGGAGATACCGCCCAACCACCCGTGCCATAGGTGTTGCTGGCGGACACCTGGTAGGCATAAGTGCCTCCGGGCGCACTGGTCACGCTGATCGAGGGCGTCGTGATGCCGCTGGCGATCGTCGCCCATGCCCCACCGTTGAAGCTCTGCTGCACGGTGTAGCTGGTGGCGCCGACCGGCGCTGTCCAGCTCACGGTGAACGGTGCAAACGTCAGGCTCGTGGGTCCGGCGACATTCGATAAGTAAACCTGACCCTGTTCCGAACCGATCTCAAGATTTCGGTGACGGCAGTACCGGCTGAAGCTCTGTCACGTTCATGTAGATCGGCGTTATTTCACCAACCGTATCCGACCTGTGCAAGATGCCGGTTGCGACCACCCGATGGCCCTGCATCACCTTTGCGTTGCGCTCAACCTCATTATTTATGGGCAAGCTCGGGAAGAACAGCTTAAGGCGTTTCGTCGCCTTACAGTCATCAGCTTGCCATTGAGGTTTCTCCGGAGTGCAGACGACGTTAACGGGGTTTGGCAGTTCAAGCACCCAGTAGGTGATCGGGGCATCTACCTTTTTGTTCTCGCCATAGCCTGGAGCACCATAGCCATGAACTTTGTGAAGCTCGCCAGCCAAGGCCACCTCGCGATCCAGAGGTTCAACGATGGTCTGTCCATTCGCACTCATAATCGCGCAGACCATTAAAGCCAGCGTCAGAACTGATTTGCAACTCCCGGTCATATCGTCTCGTCTCCTGATCTTCGTTCGGTGTCTATTGCTGCGGCGGAGCGGTATACGACGCAGTGTTGCCAGCGGCGTTGTAACCCTCCGCGTTGGCGATGGTGGATTGAAATGTCATCAGGTGCTGAAACGGGAGAACTGAAAAAAGCGCTTGAGCATCCTCTTCTTTACAACCTTTCAAGTCTGACTCACTTCACTTTTTGGCAATCGCCATAGGTAGGTCCGGAACGGGGTCACCATTTCGCCGTCCGGGTCAATAGGCACGCATAACCCCGACTCCGGCGTGGCCGAAGTGCATGATGTCCCGTTGTGCAGATGATCGCCAGCCGTTGCGTTTCATGCGGCGCCAAGATCGCGCCAGTCACCATTCTGGTTGGGGCCGCATCGCGGCCCCGTAGTTACCAAACAATCATCGGTCATCGCGGCGTCCGTCCAAGTGCGCGTCGTGCGTCGCACAGAGTCACGGGCTCGAAGGCCCACCCTTGTATGGCTCGGTCCACGTGCGGTCCTGCTGCAACACGGGTGCTGACAACTAAGGGGACGGAGGTGACAACTAAGGGGACGGAGGTGGTTAACGCAGCGGAGGCCGACGCGAAAGGTCGTCCTGGACCGGCTGATCGGGCTCAGTGTGGCCATCAGACTCGGCGAACAACCCCTTCGAACCTGCCATGCCCCCATGCCCCGCCAAGCTCGTCTCGAGATCCCAGGCGTTCCAGTTCATATCACCCGGCGCGGCGTCAATCGGTGCGCCGTATTCCTCGACGATGACGACCGGCAACACTACCTGATGCTCCTTGCTGCCAGCGCGCACAAACACGCGCTGCGAATTCATACCTACGTACTCATGTGCAATCACGTGCACCTGCTCATCAGTACTGAGAACGCGGGCGCCTTAGCCAAAGCCATGCGCCAGGTCGGGCAAAACTACGTTTCAACATTCAACCGCCGGCATCGGCGTACCGGCACGTTGTGGGAGGGACGTTTCAAATCTTGCCTGGTCGATTCAGATCGCTACCTGCTCACGGTATACCGGTACATCGAGCTCAACCCTGTGCGCGCAGCCATGGTTGAAATGCCTGAGCACTACCCGTGGTCAAGCGTGCACGCCAACCTGGCTTTGCGGGGCGATCCGCTCGTCACGCCCCACGAAACATTTCTCGCCCTAGCTTCAGATCGCACACAGCGAGCCGAGGCGTATCGTCTGTGGCTTCGTGACGGAGTCAACGACGATGAACTGGCCGATATTCGCCAGCACATCAAACAAGAACGCGCGCTGGGGAGTCCCCGATTCAGGGCAATGGCAGAGAAAACTCTGGGGCGATCAGTCATTGTGCGGCAGCAAGGGCGACCGCGACGCCAACAAGTGGACGAAAGCTAAGCCCAGAGCTCGACTTAATTACCCCCGTCCCCTTTTCGGACGCGCGCTGGGAAGTCCCCGATTCAGGGCAATGGCAGAGAAAAATCTGGGGCAATCAGTCATTGTGCGGCAGCAAGGGCGACCGCGACGTCAACAAGTGGAGGAAAGCTAAGCCCAGAGCTCAATTTAACTACCCCCGTCCCCTTATTGCCAGTCCCCTTATTGCCACGTCCCCTTATTGCCATTGGCACTTGTCCGCTATTCCACAAGCGACTTCACACGTCCAATTGATTCCGCCCCAAAATGTACGGTTTGATCGGCACCAATCTCAAAGTCTATGGTTTTGTCACAGCCCGCTTGTTTTGCTTGAACAATAAAATGAATGCGAGCAACCCTTTGCTGTGCGGCCTCAAAGGTAATTCGGCTTTGCCATTCCCTTCGAACCCATATGATTCCGCCAATGGATCGAGAACTAATATCCCCTGTATTTGCCAATACCACACCGAGGCCTACCCACTCCCCTTTAGTTGGATGACTTTCCTCATCAAAAGGCCAAAAAACAACTCCGCCCTGAGCGCTCGAATTTGAAACCGGGTCGGCGAGCCATCCCAAGTAATCCATAGACAACTCGGTAACAGGCTGAAACCTTATTACGTTTTTGCATTCGGCATTATCTGAGGCAAAAGCGTTCGGCATCATGCTCAGTAGTAAGAGCATAAGAATCAGTCGCAGATTTTGAAGTTTTGTAGTTATCACAATGTAGCCCCAACGAAAAATTAGAAAGTCCAAATCACGTACAAACCTCGTAGCGACTCAGCTCTGACCACCTTCATGTACGTGGTTATCATGCTGCTCGATTAATTTTTGGTTTGTCAACGGCACTGGCTTATCACCAACTTTTGGGCTGACCTCAACCTTAGCCGGACCAAAATTTTCTCGCGAATTTGGCTCTTTTTCAAATGCGCTTTGCAAGGCAGTGACCGCGCCTGACGCACCTTGAGATTTAACCGTGCTTCCATTCACCATATCAATGTCTACAGCCTCTCCATCTGGATGACGACTTGTTTTGGCGTGTTCCCCTCCAGTTGTGCTATTGATATTTACGGAAGATACGCCAGATTTTACAACAGCTGACTCAACCATGTTTGCTGTGCTTGTAGTCACCGGCAAATTTGGTGACGCTCCTTTTGGATTGTCGTTGACGAACGTAATTGTTGGGCCATTGGGGCCAGCAGGGCGCGCATCGATCGTCGACATTGAACAATCTGAGTTAGCGCAAGTTGATTTGCCAGTGGGATCAGTTCCCGTCATCGGATTATTGTTAACATAGACATAGCGATTGAAGTTAAACGCGTCGCCGGCCTTCGGCGCCTTCGGATCCAAGCTCAAAAACCGCCCCACCGCCGGATCGTAATACCGCGCCTGCATATACACGAGCTGGGTATCCGGATCGTTCACATGCCCGGTATACCCCGGCCCGTTCGGTGCCGTCCCCAGCGCAATGCTGCCATACGGCGCATAGTCAAACGTCGCCGTGATGTTCCCATTGACGTCAGCCTCCGCCAGCGGCGTGCCCTGCGGATCGGTGTAGACGTAAGTCACCGAGTTCGCCCGACTGACCCCGGCCGCCATCAGCAACAACAGCCCGCCACCAAAACCCAGCAGCTTCCCGCGCAACCCGCTCATGAACGTGCTCATGGGCTACCTCCCAGGATCACCGAGCAGGTCGTGGCGTTACACCCTGTCCCCGAGCCCGCATCATCCCCTAGCACCCGTTTGCCCTTCTGGATCAAGGCGCCGATCGCCGATCTCGCCGCATCGCCCAGACCATGACTTCCCCCACCCGCAGCCACCTGGGCGCTGCAGCCGGCGATACTGCACGCGGACAGCTCGTAACTGGTGCCCTGGACGGGCGGGGAACTCCAGCTATTGGTGTTGATGGTGTAGTAATACGTGCCGATATTGATACCGCCGGGATTCACAACCAGGGCGTAAGTCGTTGCCCAAGGCATGGCATCCCATGTCAGCAGCCCAGTCGTTTTATCAAGGACGACATCGGTCGGCGTGGCCGGTACCTGCGTCACCGATATCGCCGGAGATACCGCCCAACCACCCGTGCCATAGCTGTTGCTGGCAGACACCTGATAGGCATAGCTGCCGCCCGGCGCACTGGTGACACTGATCGAAGGCGTGGTGATGCCCGTGGCAAGCGTCGTCCAGGCACCGCCGTTGAAGCTCTGCTGCACGGTATAGCTGGTGGCACCGACCGGCGCTGTCCAGCTCACGGTGAACGGTGCAAAGGTCAGGCTCGTGGGTCCGGCGACATTCGATAAGTAAACCTGACCCTGTTCCGGGCGACATTCGATAAGTAAACCTGAAGACCCTGTTCCGCAATTACCCTGTCCCGCAATTCCGAAACGGGGGTCACCCTTTCGCCCGATAGAGGTTTCTAAAATTTCTCCCACTCGGGCGAGAGTTTCCCCGCCATTATTGCGGTCAGAATAACCCACTGCTGGTCCCAAGGGTCCTTAATATTATTTGTCTTCAGCTCTTTAATAATGAGTGAATTTTCGCCACCTAGTCCAGTGTACAAAGCGCTCATCATGTATTCACGTACGTCCGGCCCACATCCCGAGCCCGAAAACCCAGGCAACCTCTGCAGGGCCTTATACAGTGACTTCGTAACCTTGATTTGATCCCGTTCCCGCTCTGGATTTAGAACACCATATTTTACGGTATCTGATTGAACGTCGATTACAATATTTGATAATTTATTGTCTAAATGAGAAACCAGCCAAAATCGCATAGCATGCACACTATTCAGTGCGGCCATATTGGCAGCAACGGGAGTGACTAAGTCACCGATAAAAGCACTGCATTTCTCTCGTTCGGAAAAATAAGCTTCGAAGGCGTCAACATTGACACCTGGCGATGTCTGTGCCCACGCACTGCTCAGGGTTAGAGTGATTGTAGATGCTGCAAGCAGTGTCGTGGCCTTATTCATTGTACGGGCTGCCCTTGTATAGTTCTTGCCGAATCTATGTACTGTAAAATTCCTTCCGCACCTTTATATCCAGACGCGGCATTGTTGAGAAGTCTACCATTCAGCATATAAGTCTGATCATTTTTATTCGTCAAAAACAAAGTGCCGTGCGTCTTGTAAAAAAATATCATGTCTGAGCCTGAAAACTTCAGATTACCATCCCAGTGGGTATGCGCCCATAAGTTAATCTGAAAACCCGCACCCTTGATTGCGTTGAATAGCGGCTTGGGGTCGACGATGTTTGCACCTGGTGGCCCAGCACCCGGCAAAATGTAGTCGAAGCCACCAGTTTTGCTAATGATGCCGGTCTGATACTCTGAGTGCTCTGCCACCCCAGCTGCGTAATAGCGGTCCCCGAATGCTTTAGCTGCATCTCCATTAGAAGAGTAGGTATTCCCGCTGGGAGTGATGTTTGAGGGAACCGATACCGCCCCTGATTGATCATTTCCAGAAGAAGGATTTCCCGCGCCCGATGCTGATTTCCCTGAGCCTCCTTCACTTGGACCAGGGTTAACGTAGGTCCTATATCCCGGACCCGCAATACCCGGATCATCATCCGAATCCCTCCCATCAGGATCCATATTGACGATCGGATTATTATTCGCATACGCAAACCGATTGAACTTGAACGCATTCCCAGCCGCCGGCCCGACCGGATCCACACTCAAAAACCGCCCCACCGCCGGATCGTAATACCGCGCCTGCATATACACGAGCTGCGTATCCGGATCATTCACATGCCCGGTATACCCCGGCCCGTTCGGCGCCGTCCCCAGCGCGATGCTCCCATAAGGCGCATAGTCAAACGTCGCCGTGATATTCCCATTGACGTCGGCCTCTGCCAGCGGCGTGCCCTGCGGATCGGTGTAGACGTAAGTCACCGAGTTCGCCCGACTGACCCCGGCCGCCATCAGCAACAACAGCCCGCCACCAAAACCCAGCAGCTTCCCGCGCAACCCGCTCATGAACGTGCTCATGGGCTACCTCCCAGGATCACCGAGCAGGTCGTGGCGTTACACCCTGTCCCCGAGCCCGCATCATCCCCTAGCACCCGTTTGCCCTTCTGGATCAGTGCGCCGATCGTCGACTTCAGCGTGACCTCTTCGCCAAAGCGCGCTCCCGGATCGACCTGCGCACTGCAGCCGGCCATGCTGCAGGCCTGTAGCTGGATGGTGGACGTTTTGCCATCTGGAAGGAGATCCCAGCTATTGGTGCTGACGGTATACGTATACGTACCGAGGTGGATGCCACCAGCACTCTCGACAACAATGTAGGTCGTTGCCCAAGGCATGGCGTCCCACGTCAGCAGGCCGCTTGTCGTATCAATCACGACGTTGGTCGGCGTGTCGGGGACCTGCGTCACCGATATCGCCGGGGATGCTACCCCCCAAGCGCTCGTGCCATAGCTGTTGCTGGCAGACACCTGATAGGCATAGCTGCCGCCCGGCGCACTGGTGACACTGATCGAGGCCGTGGTGATGCCCGTGGTAAGCGTCGTCCAGGCACCGCCGTTGAAGCTCTGCTGTACGGTATAGCTAGTGGCGCCGACCGGCGCTGTCCAGCTCACGGTGAACGGCGCAAAGGTCAGGCTCGTGGGTCCGGCGACATTCGTTGGCGCCGATGGCCACACACCCAGCGTGCCGGAGGTGGTCCAGGGACCGCAGGCGCCGTTGGCGCAACCCTGCACCTGGTAGATGTAGCTGCCGCCGGCCCTGCCACTGAGGGTGACACTGGTTCCGCTACTCGAAGCAACCGTCACCCACGCGCCACTGTTGAAACTCTCCTGCACGTTGTAGCTGGTGGCCAGCGGTACAGCGCCCCAGCTCACCGTAAAGTTACCGCCGTTGGGATTGTGGTCGAACGTAATCGGACCGGGCACACCGAATACGGTGATCGGCGCGGACACTGTCCAGCCGCCAGGTCCGTAAGCATTGCTGGCCGATACCTGAAAGGTGCGCGTCCCCGCCACCGTCCCATCAAGGGTAATGGAGGTTGCCGAAATGTTGCTGTCGATCGTGCTCCATGCCCCGCCGTTCAAACTCGTTTGAACGGTGTAGTTGGTCGCACTGACCGGCGCCGTCCAGCTCACGGTGTAGCTGCCCATGACCAAGCCGCTGGGCACGGTGAGGTTGGTCGGTGGGGATGGCGTTACGCCCAGCGTGGCGGATGTCGTCCAACCACTGCAGCCGTCGCTGGCACACGCTTGCACCTGATAGACGTAGCTGCCGCCGGCTCTGCCACTCAGCGCGACGCTGGTTGCGCTGCCGACGGAGATCGTGGTCCACGCGCCGCCGTTGGAACTCTCCTGCAGCGTATACGAGGCCGCCAACGGCACGGCGCCCCAGCTCACGGTGTAATTGCCTCCGCTAGGATTGCTACTGAAAGTGATCGCACCCGGGGGTGACAACACGATGGTGTTGTTACGTGCAATCAGCTTGGTGCTCAGGTAGATGTAGTTCGTGCCTTGGGAGCTACCCGGCGCGTATTGATACATCAGCTGGCCACCATGGTCGTAGAAGGAATACGTCGGCGCTCCCCCGTTGACTGGCGTCTTCATCACCCGTCGCCCGGATGCGTCGTACGCATAGCTTGCTACCGTGGGAACCACCAGCAGTTGTTGCTTTGCATCGAACGTATAGTTGACCGTCGTGCCGCCGCTGGTGACGCTGCTACGGTCACCGGACGAGTCGTACCCATAGCTGGCGTACAGGCTGCTGCCAACCGTCATGTTGTTCAGGCGATTGGTGGCGTCGATGTTCAGATTGAACGGAAGGCCGTTGATCACCCGTTGGCGCAGATTGTTGAGCGCGTCGTAGCCGTATGTCTCATTGATCGACAATCCAGGAGCCGAAGCGCTAGTCAGCCGATTGAGCCCGTCGTATTGAAATATCTTGCTGCGCTGACCGTTGACCATGTCCTGGACAGTTTGGATGTTGGCGTCGCCGTCATAGCTGAAAACCTCGCTGAGGTTCAGCGCGCTGCCGGTCCCGTAGCTGAAATCGCTGAGCATCTGCCGCGCGTTCTGATCAGCCACATAGCTGGTGCCGTTGCCGTAAGTGAACGAAGCCACGGCATCATTGGGGAAATAGCCAATATTGCTGGCGTAGCTCCCGACCTGACGCGCACGTCCGCGCGGATTGGGGTTATAGCTGACGGTTTCGCCGTTGGGGTATTGGATGAGGCTGAGATTGCCGTTCGCGTCGTGCGCATAACCCAATGCCCAGGGGGTCAGGCCCGTCAGCTGCAAGGACTCGCCGGTCAGCATGTTGCGATAGTTATAAACGCCCTGCCAGGTACTGATGCCGGAGACCGCCGTTTTCAGGTTGCCTACAAAATCGTACGTGTACGACGTGCTTTGCGTTCCCGCCGGAGGGGCAATCGTCTTGACCCGATTCATGGCATCGTAGGTGTACGTGGTCTGCGCAGCGACGGGCACGCCGTCTCTTGCGCATCCCGTCTCGCTGAGCGTCAGGCCATTAGCGGTAAAGCGGATGTTGTTGGCCAGGTCGTATGCCGTGAAATTGTCACCGCTCTCCGGCTCGTTGGTACGGCACAGACGATGATAGGTGTCATAGGTCAACGTCTTGGTGACGCTGTCGCTTTCTGTCCCGTAGAGACCGGACTGAGTGATGGTCAGCGGGTTGCCGTAAAGATCACGCCCGATCGTTTGCGTGATGCCACCGGGTGACTGCACCTGGATGGGCGCGTCATAGGACGGCTCATCGAAGACCTGGTAATAGGTCGTCGTGACGTTGCCTTTGGGATCAGTCATCTGCGTGCCCGGGCCCGGCAGATAGGACGTGGTTGTGGTCAGCAACGAGCCCACGGATGCTTCGGCGTCCTGCTGACTCTGGGTCACGCGCCCCAGTTCATCGTAGGTTTTATGCGTGCCGAGCGCGATTCCTGACCAGTCCGCCGTGCCGTTGGTCGGGTAGGACGCAAACAATGTCTGGCCCTTCCAGTCGAAGGTGCTGGCCGTATTGATGTCCGAGCCTGAGACGCCGGTGATCGTGGTGTCCGTGAGCAACGGGTGCAGCATCGCATCGAAGTAGGTGACTTCGTTGTAGCTGCCTGTCGTGATGGTGCGGCGCCAGTGATTGGCGGCGATACCGCGCTCGGCACCGGTGACGAAGTTGAAAGTGTAGACCTTGGGATACCACGCGACTTCATCGCCGGTCGGGTACGTGATCTGCACCGGCCAACCTACCGAGTTATAGCTGTACGAGGTGGTGTGGCCGTTCTGATCGGTGACGGATGTGATATCACCGAAATCATCCACGACAGCGCTTTGCGTGGTCTGGTCGGGATAGTTGATCAATTGCGGGATGCCGCGGTAGTAATTGTTCAGACCGGTAGTGTTGCCGTTGCCGTCGATGAAGCTCGCCAGCTGGCCTTGCGCGTTATAGCCATAGGTCAACAACGTCTCACCAAAGCGCGCACTGGAGTACAAGGTCGCGTTGGGGTTGTAAGTGTTGAGTTTTTCGGTTTCGCCCGTGGTGAGGTTGTCCAACTCCTGGACTTGACCCAGCACCCAGTCGGTCTGGTCGTTGTAGTAGGTGGTCTGTTCCTGGATCGACGTCTGTCCCGCCGTGGTGCTGCCACGCGTGACCTGGGTGGGTTGTGCAAATGCATTGAAGGCGGTCGTCTGCCGGTTATAGGTGGTGCTGTCCTGCACCGTGGTCGTCATAACCTCCGGACGCTGACGCCCCACCATCGGGTTCTTGTAGACCGGCTGGATGGATACGCCCACGTTGTCGGGAAACGGCTCGCTCGCCACCGAGCCATCGTCGAGGTAGGTCGTAGTGACGGTCTTCTTCATCGTGCCACTGAGCGAGTCGACCTCGGTCGACAGCAGACGCCCCTCGTTCAAGCCATAGCTCGTACCAAAGGTGTACTTCGTGACCTCACTGGGATCGGTCACCGTCACAACCTTGGAGGCCGCAACGGTCTGCGGGATGTAGGTCTCCTGTGCGAAAGCGTCGAGCGGCAGCACGGTCGCCAGGAAATAGCCCCCGGCGTTGGTGTCGTAGCTATAAGTCCAATTTTCGGATGGCAGGCCAGCCCCGGTGATCGACTTCGACGTCAACTGAAAGTTGTCGAAAAAATCCTTGGTGTCGGGATATAACGTGTAGGGGTTGCTGCCGGTGCACGATTCGGGAACGTAATTGCGGTAGTTGCGCTGAAAGACAAAATTGAACGTGCCGACGGCACCGGAAGGTGCGCCGATGGTGTAGTTGAAGCTGCCGGTATTGATGATCGGCTCGAGTTGGCAATGCGACGGCTGCGGCTCATTGTCCTGACCCTGATAACCGGAAAGTATCGAGCCCGAATTGATGGTGTACGTCCACTGCGAACCGTCCGGTCGCGTCACGCTGGTCAGCGTGCCGGTGGGAAGGCCGTTGGAACCGTAGCCGTATTGCCAGGTTCGCGGCGCGCCGCCACTGGGCGAGGTCGCGGTGGCCCAACTGACGGCCGAGCCGGACCAGTTGATGGTGATGACACGACCGTCGTTCGCTGTGATCTGCGTCAGTTGCGACGAGGCGTTGTAGGTATAAGTGACCCAGTTGCCGAAGCGGTCGTCGACCCGGGTCGCCAGCATGAAGTAGCGGGTACGGTTGGCGACGGCGTTGAGCGAACCGGAGCCGCTTAGGTTGGGCGTCTGGAACGTCACCTGGGGAGCCTGACGCGTGGTGACCCAGTTGAAGGTGTAGCGGACGCCGCTGGGTGTCACCACGACATACGACTCGCCAGGATAGCCATTGGCCGTACTGGACGCGCAACGGGCGCGGTACAAGCTCTTGGTGACCCACGGATAGGTGTTGCCATCCGTGACCGTGGGCAATTTGGCCTCGGTGTTGCTCAGCAATTCCTCGTCGTCCACTTCACCGGGAATGTGCAGCATGTTGCCATCCCAGATTACCGCAGCGGGCTCTTCGAGATTGCCGTTGTCGGCCATGACAGTCCATGGCGGATTGGGAATGCTACAGCGCGAATTGCTGGCCGTCTGAGGGTAATCCGTGCCAATCACCTGCCAGCCGTTTTCGGTGGTGAACACACCATCGATGTACGGTACGTCCAGATCCCAATCGTCGAAACCGTAGAGATTGTCCGGATCGATGCGCCGATCCTGGATCTGGAAACGGCGCGTCAGCCGCACCGGCAAGCTGCTGTTGCCGGGAAGATCAATGTCGGTGACGTCGAACTCCGTCTCGCCGTTGTACAGGCTGAGCTTGTCGCCGAACATAGTCGAGGTCAGTGGCGTGATTTCCTGTGCCGCCCGCAGATGCTTGGCGAAATCCTCGTAGGGAGCGACGGTGGTCGATGTCTGCGCGTGTATCGGCAACGATGCCACTACCAGCAACAGTCCCATCCCGAGCGCTTGACGTACCTTCATGCCATTCCCCAAAAGTTGGACACACACAAGCGACGACCCGCGTTGCCGGGTCGCTGGACAGTTCGCATAAATGAATCAGGCGCGCCGCTAGCGGCGCCCCTACGGGGGCAGCCCGACGCGCAGCCACTGAAATGCCGGCTTGTCGCATACGCGACAACTGCCCGCAGCAAAACACGACAACGGAATACCTCGCGGCATCCCTGCGTACGATCGATCATCCCTGTAGCCCCTGTTTCCAAACATTGCGTTCGGACGTCTAAAAATAGCAAGGCATCTTCGCTCCTGGCAAGGCGCACGTTCTTGCGGCAGCCGAGGGGTACGAAAGCCATGGGAGAAAGACATGCCTCAGGGCGATTCGCTGTCCAGGTAAAACAGATTCAATGCATTGCGGACTTCGTGGTTGCGCAGCCCACTCAGGCGCCGTACGACCTACGCAAGCTCACATGCGATCAGCGCCCCACAGATGCGCCCGATGCGGTGGCGGTGGCAGCGCGTAGTCACGGTACTCGTGCGGGTTGCCGGCTTCGCCTGCCTCGGCGGCCTTGATGATGTTGTAGACCTCGCGCGCGGTGACGTAGTGCAGGACATATTGCTTGCCGTCGTTGTAGGCGCTTTCGAGATGGGCGTGCATGGCGTGCGCGGCATCGCCAAGCAACGTATCCATGTCGCGCTCCTGCGTGCCATGGGTATGCACCTTGACGAAGACCCACTCCGGGCGTCCCTCGACATGGATGCCGGTACGCACCCAGGCATCCACGCGCGCAGGCGTGGGTGGGCAACCGCGGCGCACATCGGCGTTTTCGATGCGCGGAATCAGGCCGAAGCGGCGTTCGCGCCAGTTCAGCCCCAACGGGCCCTGTACGATCATCAGGTCGCCGCTGGCACTGCCGCCGACGCGCACCGGCTCGCCGGTGTTGTGTGATTTCGGGCGCAAAGGATCGTCGGTGGCGTAGTAGATCGCGTTGACCATGCGCGTCTGTGTATCGCTGGGTGCGGATGGCAGGGTGAAGTCGGCGTAGCAGCCCAGTTCGCGCAGCAGGGTGAGTTCGTTGTTGATGCCGCACCAGCGTCCGTCCGCGCGGGAGTTGTCGAGGCTCCAGTTGCCGTGGATAAAGCCGAAGCGAAGCTGGCCAGTGTGCGGATCACGCGACAACGCGCCATGCTGTTCGTGCAGCAATTCGTTGAAACGAGTGATCGTCGCGTTGAAGTTTTCCGCGGTGTCGTCATCGTGATGCAGATGGATTTCGATTTCGCCGTAGCCTTGTGCGCACAACGCGGAGATTTTCTGCAGGTGTTCCTCGAGGTATTCCTCCTCGGGATAGAAGAAACTGTGCTGAGGTGGTCGACCATCGGCATCGCGGTGGGCATCGGCGAGTGACCTGTAGTCGCTGCACCAGCGATCGACGCGCTGGCGTTGCGTGGGCAGATCGACCCGCCCCCACGCCGGCTCGAAGTGATCGACGAAACAGAACATCACGTGCACCGGGCCATGCACAGGCGGGCTCGGCAACCGTCGACGCAGATAGCTGGCGAGCCAGATCTGCATGTTACGCGCACGTATCGCCCAGCCTAGTGCCAGTACGCCGAGCACCAGCAGCAGGATGATCGGCAACAGAACGGTGACTAGCATCAGCCTGGAACTCCTTGCGGCAACAAGGTCAGCAGTTGTTCGGCGTTGTTGCGCCACTGGCGCTCGCGAATGATGTAGCTGCGTGCCGCCGCACCAACGCGCTCGCGTTGGTCGCCCTGCACGGCAAGGTCGAGCACGCGCTGCACGCAGATGTCGATCTGGCGACGCGGGAACAGCCAGCCGGTCTGGCCATCGCTGACCACCTCGGCGATCGGTGCATAGTCCGGCGCCACCATCGCCACACCCATGGCCATGAACTCGAACAGCTTCATCGGTGAGCCGTATTGGTTGGAATCGGGCAACACGGCGTAATCCATGCAGGCGATCCAGGCGGCGATGTCGTCGTGCGCCACCCTGCCCGGCAGCAACACACGCCCGGCAAGGCCACGCTCGGCGACCAGCGCGCGTATCGCAGGCAGCGTGCGACCGTCACCCACCAGCACCAAAGCGAGCTGGGGTACTTCGGCAATACGCTCTGCAATCGCTTCGACGAACGCATCCATGCCGTGCCAATGGGCAAACGCGCCGATGTGGCCGCAGACGACCCGCCCGTTCAGCCCGCGCTCGGCGCGCAGGCGTTGCGCGTCGAAGCGGCCAGGATCGAAGCGGGCGAGATCAGCCGCGTTCGGTGAAATCACCGATGGTGCGATCGTGCCGTAAGCGTCTTTTGCCTGCTGCTGGAAGTAGCTTGAGATGAACACCAGGCCCGTGCAATTGCGCATGCACCACGCCTCGATGCGCCGCGCCAGACCTTTCAGACGCAGGGGGCGCACGCGATCGACCAGCGCCGAGTCATTGATCTCCAGTATCAGTGGAATCCGCCGGCGTCGTGCCAGCCAGACCGTGGCGCACAGGAACAGCGAATAGCGTTCGTAGATCAGCTGCGGCTGCCGTCGCCGGATCGCCATGCTCATGCGCAGCAGGGTGACCGGGTTGTAGGCCAGCTCCAGAAACTCGAACAACACACCGGGCAGCCGCGTAACCATACCGGCCAGTCGGCCACGACGAGCATGGCCTTGCTGCGCAGCCGGCTCGTGTTCGGGATCCGCACCGGGAAACGACATCACGGTCACCTCGTGCCCAAGCTCGCGCAGGCCGTTGACGACGCCGCGGATATGCACGCCCTCGACGTCGCGGCCGCGGGTGCGGTGGTGATAGAGGACCCTCATGCAGCTTCGCGCGGCAAGGCAAGCAACCGGCGGCCGCCTGCCTGCCACTCCGGCAGCAGCGTGGCCAACACCCTTTCTGCGCAGGCAGCGTCGTCATGCATCAACACGATATCGGCGGCACGCGGTGGCCGGTTGCGCAGTCGTGCGATCACTTCCGCATCCGGTTGATTGAGATAGTCCATGCTGTTGTAAGACCAATACGCGATGCGGCGGCGCTCACGGGCGAAGTGCAGAAGCAGAGCCACCGACAGGCTGCCCCGGGGCGGTCGGAAGCAATGCCGCGGGTGCTCGTCCAGAGCCGTCAACAGTCGATCCGTACGATCGATTTCCTGCAATTGCTGGCGCAGCGAAATCTTGCTGAACGACAACGGATGGCTAAACGAGTGATTGCCGAGCGTATGACCCTCGGCGACGATGCGTTCGGCCAGCCGGGGATACCGCTCGACCTGCTGACCAATCAGAAAGAAGCTTGCCTTCGCGTTGTGTGCCGCAAGCACGTCGAGAAGCCGTGGCGTGTGTTCCGGATGCGGCCCGTCGTCGAAGCTGAGATAGAGGGCGTCGTCGCTGCGTGGGCCGCGCGTAAGCACCAGCGCGTCCGGTAACAGGCTCAACAATTGCTGCTTGCTCAGCTTGAAATTCATGCGGTCCAATCGAGTTCGGAGGAATATCCAGCGACGACCGTCTGCAGAATGCGATCCAGACGATCGACATTATCGGCCCAACGGAAACCGCGTGCGTGAGTGGCGATCCGGGCGCTGTCCCAGGTTCGCCCGCTTGCTTCAATCAAGGCCGTCGACAGCGCTTGTCTGTCCCGTACCGGAACCAGAATCCCCGCGTATTCGGGCACGACTTCAGGAATGCCGCCCACCCGACTTGCTACCACAGGCGTACCACAGGCCATCGCCTCCAGCACAACATTCGGCACACCCTCGTTGTGACTGGGCAGACACAACAGGTCGGCTGCACGGAACCAGTCGCCGAGCCCGGCATGTGCGACGGCACCGATCAGCTGTACGTTTTCATCGCAACCCAAGGTTGCCGCGCGCTGCAGCAGTTCCGCCCGGACGGCACCGGCACCGACATAGACCAGCCGCGCCTGTGGCCGCACTGCGAGTAAGGCCGGAAATGCCTCCAGCAGATCAATACAGCCCTTGCTCGACTTGAGATTGCCGACATAGAGCAGCAGCGGCACCTCGGCGGGGAGCCCCAACCGCAATCGCGCCTGGGCCTTAACACCGGGCGCAAACAGATCGCTGTCGACGCCGTTGTACAGGGTGTGCACGCGAGCCGCATCGGCACCGAGCGCGACCGCCTTGTCGGCGAGCGCACGACTGACCGCGACGATCGCGCCGGCATGGCGTAGCGACCCACGGATCTGCGGACGGCGCAGCGCATGGTTGGCCTGCACGTTGAGATCGCTGCCATGCACCTTGACGACGTACGGAATGCCGAGCAGTCGCGCCAGCCATCCTGCCGCAACGGCATCGGGATAGGCCCAACTCGCCAGCACGCAGTCATAGTGCGCCGCACGCAGCCGGCGACCACGCTGCAGCAGTAGGGACACTAGCCAGCAAGCCGCGTGCAACGAGCGACCGAACCGCGGCGGATAGATGAATATGAAACAGTCCGTACGCAAACCGGTTACCTCGACCTCGCCGTGCTTGCCGGAAAGACGTTCGCGAAAATCCACGGCGGTAAGCACATCGACATCGTGCAGTTGCCCGAGCCGCTGGAATTGCTGACGGTTGAACGCGCCGCGCAGCGGATCCCATGGGGTCGGGAACAGGTTGGTTAGCACGAGTATCTTCATGTGCATGCGCTCATTCCGGTGTCCCGGACGACGAACCGCGATAGACCTCGGCGTAGCGCTTCGCCATGGTTTCCAGCGAACCGTTGACCTCGACCCATGCGCGCGCCGCGTCGCCCAGTGCACGCGCCCGCTGAGGCTCGTGCAGCAGCGCGATGACGGCATCTGAAAGCGCCTGCGGATTGCGCGGCGGAACCAGGCACCCGGTGATACCGTCGTGCACGATCTCGCCATTCCCGCCGACGTCGGTGGCCACGATCGGCAGCCCCACGGCGCACGCTTCCAGCAAGGCCATCGAATAGCCCTCGCTCAGCGATGGCAGCGCGAACAGGTCCAGCCCCTGCATCAGCTCCTGGACATCGCTGCGGTCGCCGAGAAAATGCACGTGGGCGCCCACGCTCTCCGTCGCCGCATACTGCTCCAGCTCCGCGCGTAGTTCGCCATCGCCGATGAGGATCAGCGCGGCATCGGGCAGTCGCTCGCGTACGCTGCGGAAGGCGCTGATCAGACCCGCCTGATCCTTCACCCAGTTCAACCGGCCGACGCTACCGATGATCCTTGTCTGCATCGGCAGGCCCAGCATCCGCAGCAATCGTTCGCGCATCTCGCCGGAGGCTATCTGGAAGGTGTCCAGCCGAATGCCGTTCGGGACTACGCGGGTCTTGGGGCCAGGCACGATGCCACGCCGAATTGCATCGATGCGGGCCGCCTCGCATACGCAGACGACTGCCTGAGTCTGCGCCAGCACCCGGCGGTACAGCCATTCGCGGCGGGAAAAGCCTTGCCGCTCGCCCATGCCATGGCGTGTGTTGACGATGTGGCCGATACCCAGCCCGAAGCTGGCCAGAACGGCCTGGTAATGTACGACCGCGTTATGCGTGTGCAGTACTTCAGTGGCATGGGCGCGGATCATCCGCCGCGCGCGTGCCAGCGCCCGCAAGTCCAGACCGGGCCGCTTGTCGCAGACGCCCACCGGTATCCCCAGCGCGGTCAGCTCATGCGCCAGCGACCCACTCTTGAACAGGCATACGACCTGGCATCGATGACCTTGCTGATGTTGCAACTTGACCAGCTCCAGTACCACACGCTCGAGGCCGCCCCGATTGAGGTTCTCGACGAAATGCGTGATGTTCATCGGCCGGCTATTCATGGCTGCAGTATTCATGCGACGGGCGACGGTAACTGGGAAACGGTGACGCGCAGCTTGCCGCTTGGCGTCAGTGGAATGTCGTCGACAAACTCGCAGCGCAACTCAATGCTGTCTCCAACCACTTTGGCAACTTCACGACGGATATAGGCCAGCGACGATTCGTCGAAACCGGGGCCGCGGACCATCACGAGGTCGAGTTGATCCAGGCGACGTTGCACCACCTGAAAGCGCTCGAGTCCCACGACATCCTTCAGCATGTGGGGGAAGAACTCGCCCGGAAGGATATGCCCGGCCGGCGTGCGGATCGCATCGAGCACCCGGCCATCCACGCGCCGCAGCAGCGGCAGGCCACGACCACAGCCACAGGCGGACGATGTTGCCGTTGCCACATCGCCATTGACGTAGCGCACGAACGGCATCCCATAGTTGAACAGATCCGTGATCACCACTTCACCGGTATGCGTGCCTGCCGCATGCAAGTCGGCGACATGCGAGCTTTCAAGAGATACCGGCTTGCGCAGTTCGACGACGAGATGATCGGCATTCACATGCAGTCCGTTGCGTTGCTCGCACTCGGCGGCGATCAGCATGAACTCCCGGCAGCCATATGTGTTGTAGGCCGGGCAGCCAAACGCCTGCTCGATGATCTGGCGCTGAAATTCGTGCAGGGCTTCGGCGGCACCAATGATGGTCTGCGGCCGGTGTACGCGGCGACCGGTAGCGATCAACCATTGCGCGAGCCTTACCAGAGGGCCGACATAGGCGACAATGACCTCGGGATGGTACGCGTCGATGGCATCGGCAAAGCTGCTCATGTTCGCCTCGGTCATGCTGAAGCTGTTGAGCACATGCCGGGCAAACGCGGCGTTGTAGAGGCGATCCTTGAATTGGTGCGCCCGGGTCGGTTCGCCAACCGCACCACCCCACAGAAACAGCGTGCGCCGGCCCATGCGCGAGCCCGCCCACTCATAGCCGCGCCACATCACTGCCGTGCGACGGTCGTTGCTCTCGCGGGTAAATCCGAAACGCATCGGCTCACCAGTCGAACCACCAGTGGCCTTGTACTGCAGGCGATCGCGCCATGAGTCGGCCTTGAGCTCATCGGCGTGGGCACGGATATCCGATTTGGTCAGCACCGGCAGTTGCGCAAAATCATCAAGGTTACGGATATCCGCCGTTGTAATGCCGAGTTCGCGCCAGCGTCGCTGGTAGAACGGCACCTCGCGCTGGCAATGCTCGAGCAACCGCTTCAGGCGCTCCCACTGGAGTGCGGCGATCTGCTCCGGAGCCAGCCACTGATTGCGCCGGTATTCGTCGAGATACGCAAGCGTGCGACGGCGGCGCAGTCCGCTCTCGTAGAGCGGATACAGCACGTGGCGGAACGCGGTCTCATACCAACCGGCCATCACGCCTCCTTTCCCGCACGTGCAACGCACCAGCTCAGCAGGCGACCCAGCACCAATGGCTGGCCCGCGGCGAACCGCTGATGCAAGCCTTGCAACTGGCTGATATCGGCGCGGCTCCAGCATCCGAGCAGCAACGTCAGCAAGAGGTAGAGACCCGTCAACACGACACCGCCGATCAGCAGGGTCAGCACCGGCACCAGATGCAATCCATATACGAGCGATGCCGTCGCCGCCGCGAGAGTGGCCGCCAGCACGATGCGCAGCAACCGCCCCCAGGCAAGCCCCATCCCGGTAACGCGCATCCCGATCGTCACGTACGATGTCGAACCGATCAACGCCTCGATGACAATGGCGGCAACCGCGCCCTGCAGTCCAAAGTGCGAAATCAGGGCAATATCGAGCGCGAATTTGAGCACACCGAAGACAATCGTCATGGTCAGGATCGTATGTTGCCGATCCGCACTGACCAGCAAACTGGTGGCACCCTGCGCCACCGTGCCGAGGGCGCTGCAGAACAGGCATAGCGCAAGTACCGGTGCGGCGGGCGCATAAACGCTGCCATACAGGAACGCGATGACCGGGCCAGAAAAACATGCGCCGAATGCGACCACCGGCGCAGCCATCAGCACCAGGTAAGTGGTTACGTCGACGAAGCGCTGCCCGGCGACCGCGCGGCCCTGACTCAGCGCCTTGGCCATCATCGGCAGCAGCACGGCGCCAAACACCCCGGGCACCAGCAGCATGATGCCGGTGGCGAGTTGATAAGCCACCTTGAAGTAGCCTGCGGAAGTCGGGCCAGCGTAGAGATTCAGGAAAAGGATCTCCACGTCGCTGGCAATCAGAAAGCCCACGATGATCGTCAACGAGACAATCCGCAGATGCCGGTGCATCCGCCGTGACAGTTCGTCGGGCAGACGGTTGTGTGCCGTCGACAATGGTGCAACGAGTCGGTGCGCCTGAACCTGCGACGTCAGCAGGAAGATCGCGCTCGAGATCGCGTACACGACCAGGAACCAGAATATCGGCGCATGCAACAGCATCGCGATGCCGACAAGCACCAGGTTCAGCGGCGCTGACATCAAGGCGATCCTGGCAGTCGCGTCGAACGCCTCGAAGCCCTTGGCGATCGAGATGTTGAACATGTACGGCGCACGCATCCCGACAGCAACAATCAGCAGGGCGAATTCGACATAGCTCAGGTCCGGCGCGAATCGTCTGCCCGCCACGACAAACAGAATCGTTCCGATGCCCAGGACCACAAGCAGATGCCAGCGCTGCACGCGTCGGAATTCCGCCAGCAGTGGAACGATCAGATCTTGCTGGTTGCCACCACGCAGCTCGGCCACGAACTTGATCACGCCGGTGGTGATTCCCGAATTGGTGATCACTACCCCGACTGCAGCGAACCAGATGAACAACGCATAGATGCCGTAGTACTCCGGCCCCAGATGGCGCGCGATCATGATCGCTGCGACCATGCCGAGGAAGTACTCGGTATAGGTACCGATCGAGGAAAATATCGTGTTGCGCAGGGTGTGCTCGCGGCTTGTCATGCGCTGTGCATCAGCAATGCAACAATGATGAACAAGGCGATGATGCTGGCCAGTGCGATCGGTACCCAGCGCCATCCGTCGTTGATCAGGCTGAAAGCCGGCAGCCCCGGAAAGCGGCGACGGGCACCGATGTAATGCCCGACCACCACCGCTGCCAGCAGGTACAGCACCACCGTATAGCTGCGACTGAGAAAGAACGCGGCCGCGAACATGCCACACAGCGAGAGCAGTAGAGTCAACGCCAATCCGCGCTCCTGTTGCCAGTCATCCTCTTTGGCAAGGTCGTCCGAAGCCGCCGGCTCATCCACCTTGACCAGGCTGGTCGACATGGCCTGCTCGTTCGTGTTCGTGTTGGCCGGGCCAATTTCCCTGGTTGCGCCAGCGACAGGTTGGGAGCGAAAACGCAGGATCGTCAGCATCATCCAGAAGCCGTAGCCCACGAAGGCCAGCCACAGGATGTATCCGAAGAAACCGGTCTCGGCCAGCACCAGCACCAGCGAGTTGTGCGCGGTCAGATCGTTGTAGTCGGTGAAGTTGCCGGCACCCACGCCGAACAATGGGTGGGACATGAACATGTGCAGCCCCTCGTACCAGGCATCCACGCGGCCGAATGCCGATGATTCGTCGACATCCAGTTCCTGCATGCGCGAAGGCAGCAGCATTAGACCCATCAGGCCGAAGCTGCTGAGAACCAGCGCAGTCAGCAGGCCGCGCTTGCGCCACAGATACACCGCACCAATGGCCAGCACTGCCATGATGGCGCCGCGCGAATTGGTGAGATAAATCGCGTAGAGCAGCAGCACCGCCGCAGCGAGCCAGAAGACGCGCCTGAAGAAGCCACCGCGAGCGCTGAGGTAAAGCACCATGGGCAAGGAGGTGGCGAACAACAGTCCCAGATCGTTGGGATCATTGAAGATACCCACATACTGGATGCGGCTGTCTTCGGACAGGCCCATGCCGGTCCAGCCAATGCCGTTGTTGAACTGATCGACGCCATGCAGCGCAAGCACGATCGAGCACAACGAAAATACCGTCAGCGTAACGACCACGCGCGAGCGGTTGACCGATACTGCCGCGGCCAACACGAAAAACGCAATCACGATCGGTCCGAAGTTGGTCAGTTGCTCCAGTGCGCCACCGCTCCACCCATTGAAAACCAGTGAAAGCATCAGTGCCAGCAGGAATACCGGCAAGATCACAAACTGCGGCGCCGCAAATGTCTTGGCGCTGGAACCCAGCCAACACAGGAACGCAAATACCAGCACGACCGGCAGCACCGACACTCCCGCCAGCACAGGCATGTAGTCCTGCGGTCGGATGATGGTGAGCACCAGATAGAGAAGACTCAATATGAACATGCTGGCTCTTGTCCGGTTGTGCCGACTCGACCCACCGTCGGGTAGCCCATCAGTTCTGGCAGCGTCAGCATAGCGGCGAACCAGCCCGCTCCCATCGCACGCTCCACCGGCAGTCGGTACAACGCATAGCGATTCAGCGCGAACTGCCGATTGGTGCCGCAGATATAGCTGCAAGCCGCGCGGTAGCCGGCTGCCATAGTCGCCCGCATCACGCGATCATCAAAGGCCAGATCGCCGCCGACCGGATAGGAAAGCAGCGTCGCCGGCCCACCGAGCTCACGCTCAATCGCGGCCTTGGATCCCACAAGTTCTGCTTCGAGCTGGTCCGGTGGCAGCTTCGCGAGCATGCAGTGATGGACGCCGTGAGAGCCGATCTCGAACCCAGCTGCGTGCATCTCGCGCAGTGCATCCCAGCTCATCGGCCGACAATCAGGATGGCCCGCTTCGCGCGGCATCTGCCATTCGTGCTCCAACCGCGCGATCAGGGACGACTGGATCGCATCATCGAGTCCTTTCATCCGGCGCAATACCCCGCCGGCAAGCTGTCGGCGCTCGGCTCGCTGCAACGGCATCGTCAGGTCCATGCCAAGTTCAGGCAACGCCAGCCGCTGCACTCTTGTATGCAGGATCATGTACACCAGCCAGTCATAGGCAAACGGCTGGCCACTGTCGATATGGTTGGTGGAGACAAAAAAGGTGGCCGGTATCCCCAGTTCACGCAGAATCGGATAGGCGACCCGGTAGTTGTCATCGTAGCCATCGTCAAAAGTCACCACCACCGTATTGGTCGGCAGCCGCTTTCCTTCGTCCAGCACAGCGACGACCTCCCCCAGGCCCATCGGAGAGAAGCGCTGCTGCAATAACCGCATCTGCTCGCGAAAACCGTCAACGGTGGTACTGATCAGATCCAGGTCGAATGCGAATGCATTCGGATCGGGCAGGTTCAGCACGCGATGATAGGCAAGGATGCGCAAATCCCGGCGCAACCAGGCTCGCCCCCGTTGCAGAATATGCAGCAGCCCGCTGCTGTAGCACCATTCACCGAGCGTCTCCCGGATGCCTGAGCGCTGCATGCCCGTTTCCTCGTTGATCACCACAGGTGCAACCTCCGATTGCGGGCGAACGCAATAAGCGCCTGGGCAGCGAACAGGTTGAGATACCAGAACGCGACGACCAGCCGCACTGGCCAAAGTTGCCCGGCCGCTGGCAGGCGACGCCCGAGCACCACCAGCCCGAAGCCACCGACCAGCGACAGCAAAGGCAGCACATACAGCGCATGTCGAGTGGCGAGCACGGCACTGGCAAGCGCCAGCAGCAGCAGCAGCCATGGCGCCAGCAGTCGCAGCAATTTGTGGCTGACGAAACGCCACCAGAGTGGATTGCTCCAGGGCAGGAGCAACCACGGAGCCAACTGAACCAGCTGATAATTGCCGGCGAGCGTGCGGATCTTGCGCCTGCGCTCTTCGGCTGGATGCTGCGAGGGCCGATCCCAGGCCAGCGCCAGCGGCTCGAACACCACACGCCGGCCGGCGGCCGCGATACGCATCGGTATCAACACGTCGTCGAGCACCGTTCCCACGGGAAGCGGACGGAATAGTTCGCGGCGCATCGCGTAGAGCGCGCCGGTCACTCCTACGGTCGAGCCCGAACGGCTTTCGGCGTGGCGTATCAGTTTCTCGTAGCGCCAGTACGCATCGACGCCGCGCGCAAACCCGGTCAGTGCGTCCAGCAATCTCAGTTCGCCGCTGACTGCACCCACGGCGGGGTCGGCGAGATTGGCGACCAGCTCGCGCAACGCGACTGGATCCAGGTTCTGGCGTACGTCGGTCATCAGCAGGACATCGCCACTCGCTGCAGCAATGGCATCGTTGAGGCACGATGCCTTGCCGCGGCGCTCGGTGAACTCAAGCACGCGGATACGCGGGTCGGATACTTCGCGGCACTGTGCCGCGGTGTCGTCGCGACAACCATCGCAGGCAATGATGATGTCGAGCCGTTCGCCTGGATAGTCCAGCGCGAACACGTTCATCAACTTGGCGCGGATATGCGCGCCGGCCTCGTATGCCGCGATCACGACGGTGACTGTCGGCATCGTCATCGTCGGCGTTGCCACTTCTTTACGCACGCGTCGCGGGAGCGCGCTCGCCAACCAGCACACGCACAGCGGATAGCCCACGAATACATGGAACAACAACAGTGCCGCAAACCAGAACGAGACGGTCGCCACGGCGATCATGCAAACTCCATTCGATCTGGCCTGCGCATGTCAGCGTAACCCCAACCGGCGACGCAGACGTGCCAGCAGCGAAGGCGACCGCGAACCCGCGTCGATGGAAGTCCGCGAGAAGGCAGCCTTGGGCAATTCGGTCGCCAGCAATGCGAGCGTCCCGGTGGCAATGTCCAGCAGCGCCAGGCGAACCGAGGTCTCCCGCTGCACGCGTGTACTGAACTCAACCGCCAACAGCGAGTGCCCTCCGAGGTCAAAGAAATTGTCACCCCCACGCACATCCTCGACGCCGATCAATTCGCGCCAGATGGCGGCCAGATATTCTTCGCGCGGATCAGCCAGGGCATTCGCCTGTACCGTCGTGGCGGCAGGCGCGACCGTCCTGTGCACCACGGCGGCGGCCGCGGGTGGCTGCAGCGCGTTACGGTCAATCTTGCCATTCGGGGTCTGCGGCAGTGCGTCCAGCCATTCGATGTGCTGTGGCAGCATGTACTGTGGCAACTGCTCGCGCAGATGTTCACGCAAACGCTCCACCAGCGTCGGATCGACGGCACGGCTTACCACGTACAACACCAGCCGCTGATCGTTCGGACCGAACGTGTGTACTACCGCGACGGCTTCCCGCACACCGGATTCGGCCAGGGCCACCGCCTCGATGTCGCCGGGCTCGATGCGATAGCCACGCAGCTTGACCTGCTGATCAACTCGCCCGTGGAAATACAGAAAACCTTCGCGCAGGCTTCCGAGATCACCGCTGCGGTACATGCGCGAGCCATCGGCGGCAAACGGATCGGGAATGAATCTTTCCGCACTGAGGTCCGCACGAAACAGGTAGCCATCGGCTACGCCATCGCCGCCTATCCAGATTTCGCCAATCTCTCCCATCCGTACCGGCTGGCCGCGCGCATCGAGCAGATAGATCCGCGTATTGGCGATCGGCCGCCCCAGCGACACCGCGCCCACGCCCGCCTCCACGCGTGTCAGGGTGGACCAGATGGTGGTCTCGGTTGGGCCGTACATGTTCCACAATTCGCGGCAGTGGGTGGCCACCGTGTTCGCAAGCTCCCGCGGCAGCTCCTCGCCACCAACCAGCACACGCAGGTTGCGGATCGCTTCGACGCGCTCGCCCTCGACCAGCAGGCGGAGCAATGATGGCGTGGTCTGCAACATGCTGGCGTCACGTTCGCAGAGCAGACGCAGCAACAGGTCGGGATCGCGATGCTGCTCGTCGTTCGCGATCAACACCCGCGCACCGGCGATCAACGGCAGATAGAGTTCCAGTCCGGCGATGTCGAACGACAATGTGGTGACGGCGCACAGGACATCGGAGGCAGCGATACCTGGCTGCTCGCGCATGCTGGTCAGGAAATTGACCAGATTGTGGTGAAGCACTCGCACGCCCTTCGGCTGTCCGGTCGAGCCCGACGTATACAGCACATAGGCGAGGTCTCCACCGCCGACGGCAGGCAGCGCCGTCGGCGCCATCAGCAACGGATCGAGAGCGGCCAGCGCGAGCAGCTCGCGTCCTTCGGCAATGGCTTCCGGAACAGTGTCGGCGGTCAGCGCCACGACGTGGCGCAATCGCGCATGGGTAGCCATGTAGCGCAATCGCTGGCTTGGAAACGCGGGATCGAGTGGGACATACGCCGCGCCACTCTTCATGACGCCGAGCAAGGCGACCAGCATCTCCACGCCGCGCGGCATGCAGATGCCGACCAGCTCGCCGACACCGACACCGCGTGCCAGCAGCGCGCGCGCGACCGCAAGCGCTCGGCGATCCAGCTCCGCGTAACTCAACGTGCGGCCTTCGCTTTCCACAGCGATCCGCTGCGGCGTGCGCGCGACCTGTGCGTCGATCAGCGCCAGCAGCGTGGCTGCCTTTCCATCATCGCGCGATGCGTCGGGTTCAGAAGGCGCGGCTGCTGCGGCAGACAGCGGCAGCGCAGCAACGGTACCCTCGTAGCCGTGCGCAATCGCGGCGAGCAAGGTTTCGTAGAGAGCAATCCAGCGAAGGATCGTGGCTTCATCGTAGAGCGCCGTCGCGTAATGCAGATCGAGCGTGAGCGTCTTTCCCGTGTCATTGAGATTGAAGAACAGATTCCACATCAACGCCGGCCGGCGGCAATCGTGCAACTCCTGCGTCAGACCGTTGAACGCAATGTCCGGCAGGCGCGGATTCAGGTTGAAGATCACCTCGGTCAATGGCGTCCGGCCACGATGCAGGCCGAGCGCGCGCAGGATGTTCATCAAGGTCAGATCCTGATGCTCCGCCGTGTCCAACAACGCGCCATGGGTGCGGCTTACCAGTTCGGCGAACGGTACGTCGGGCGCGATATCCAGGCGTAACGGCAACGTGTTGACCCCATCGCCAATCAATACACGGCTGCCCGCCAGCGCCTGTCCGGCAAACGGAATCGCGACGGCGAAATCGCGCTGGCCGGAAAGCCGTGCGAGCAGCACGCCGAAACTCGTCAGCAGCAGGCTGTACAGGGTCACTCCACGACGTCGCGCCTCGCGCTTCAACGCTACAGCGAGCTCCGCGGGAAATTCATGTCGAGCGGTGCTCGCGGCAAAATCGGGATGGCCCGAAGACGCGCGATCAGTCGGCAACTGCAAGGATGCCGGCGGCACGGCGTAGAGGTGCCTCCAGTAGTCGAGCTGGCCCGCAACATCGGTTGTAGTGCGACGGGCACGCTCATCCAGCACATAGCGACGGAACGACTCCGCCACGGCTAGCTCCGGCTCGCGACCCGCAACGCAAGCGTTGTAGCAAGTCGCCAGTTCGCCCATGAAAACCGCCAACGACCAGCCATCCATCACCAGGTGGTGCGAGATGACGAACAACCCGTGGCGGCGCTCATCGAGTCGGACCAGACTGAAACGCACGAGTGGTGCCGTAGTCGTGTCGAACGGTATGCGCATCTGCTCTTCGCAATATGCGATGAAGCGCAGTCCAGCCTGATCTGCGAACGCTGTGTAGTCGAGCTCGCGCAATGGCAACGGCAGCTGTGCATGCACAGACTGGGTACTGCCGTCCGCGGCGAAACTGAGCCGGAACGCCTCGTGCCGATTCCACACCATGGCCAGCGCGCGCTTCAAAGCGGCGGTATCGAGCGGTCCATCCAGGGTGAGCGCGGCCGATTCGTTGAAAGCCAGCGTCGCCGCGCCGCCGTACTGGCAGCCCAGCCATTTTTCAAGCTGACCATCACTGAGCGGTACGTCTGGCGGCAGCGCGGGGGTGTCCAGCGACGACGCCGGCGATGGCCACGCCGCTTTCGACGGCAATGATTCACCGGCGTGACTGGCAACCGGAATGGGTTCGCGAATCGGCACAGGGTTCTCATGTGTGCCACGTGATTTGAACAGACCGGCACCCATCAGGGCATCCACCGCGGTCGTCACGGCCTCGACGATACGCGTGACCTCGGCCTCGCCATGTGCCGTCGACAGGAAGCAGTTGAATTGTTCGTAAACATGCAGACCTTCATAACGCAGCGCATACCAGAACAGGCTGGCGCAGGGCTGATCGTCATCGACGCGAATGCGCCACAACGAGCTGGCACCAACGGCGGTGAGCGGTGCACGACGTGACGTGAACAGCGCATTCAGGCGATCGATCAGCGACGCAGTGCGCGCATTCAGTGCCGTCTGCAGCGCGGGACCTTGTTGCTTGAGGTAGCTGAGCGCGGCGCGCGCGGCGGCCAGCGCCAGTGGATGACGAACGAAGGTACCGGCGAAATAGGTGACCCCGGCTTCGGGATAACTGTCGTCACCGAACTGCCAGTGGCCACCGTCCAGCGCATCCATCCAGCGTTCGCTGCCGGCGATCGCGGCGAACGGCAGGCCGCCACCGATGATCTTGCCATAGGTGGCGATATCGGCACGTACGCCGTAGAACTCCTGCGCACCGCCCTGGGCGAGGCGGAATCCGGTGATCACTTCGTCGAAGATCAGCGCGCAATCGCCGGCATCGCAGAGCTTGCGCAGTTCCTGCACGAATGCACGCGGCTGCAGCGTCGGGTGGCGCCCCTGCACGGGTTCGATCATCACCGCCGCGAGTTCGTGCCTACGCTCGCGGATGATCCGCAGCGCTTCATCGCTGCCGTACTCAAGCACCAGCACGTTCTCTACCGCGTTCGCGAGGATGCCCGGCGCCGCCGCGATCGAGCGCAACTGACGACTGCCACGCACGATCACCTCATCGAAGATGCCGTGATAGGAGTCCCTGAAGATCACGATGGTCTTGCGGCCGGTGACCGTGCGGGCGATGCGCATCGCACCCATCACCGCCTCGGAGCCGGTATTGCAGAACGCGACACGCTGCATGCCAGTCATGTCACTGATCAGCGCTGCTACCTCGGCGGTGAGTGGATGCTGAGGACCGATCTCGATGCCTGTCCTCAGCTGCGCTTCGACCGCATCGACGATGAAGTCAGGTTGATAGCCGAGGAAATTGGCGCCAAAGCCGTTCAGCACATCGATGTATTCGTTGCCATCCAGGTCCCACAGCCGCGCGCCCTTCGAACGCTCGACAACGATCGGATAGACCAGCTCCTTCCACAAGGGATTGAAACCGGTGACGACGCGCGGATCGGCCATCAGGCGGCGGTGCTGCTGGCTGAATGCCTTGGACTTGCCGCTGCGTACGTTGTAGCGGCGAATGAAGTCCGCCAGGAAGTTGTTTTGCGCTGCCGAGAACGTAAATTGCCGCCGCGTGGTGATGCGCGCGGATGCTCCAAACGGGCGCTCCTTCAGGTCGGCCTGCGCGGTTTCGTCGCCGGCGGGTGCCAGCACCGACGGCGCGCCGGTGCTAACCGGTGCCGACACGGTTGGCGATGCAACCGGGGTGGCAACCGGTGCGCCGCTCAATGCCCGCAGCAGTTCGGTCTGCTGATGCATCAAGGCCATCTGGCTCTGAATCAACTGCGCCAGCGCGGAATTGGCGCCGGCCGCGTCGGCGCCATCCGAATGAGCGCCGGTCAAATGGGCTTCAAGCGGATGAACGACGCTGGAAGGCGGTGCGCTGGACGTCGTCGCCACCGGCGCAGGTGCGACATCCGGTGGCAGGCTCTGATCGAGAAGGGCGGCCAGCTTGGACACGCTGTCCAGATCCTCCATCAGACGGCGAAACTTGAGCTTCACGCCATAGCGCCGCTCCAGTTCCAGTGCCGCCTGGGTCAGTGCCAGCGAATCCAGGCCCAGGTCGACAAAGCCCGCGTCGTCCTGTTGCGGACCGATGCGCTCGCCGCTGAGGCTCTCGAACAAGCCACGCAGCTCGGCAGCCAGTCGTTGTGTGCGAGGTGCCGCTGAGGTCGCCGTGGTCATCGGCGTTGATGTGATTTCTTCCTGCATGATCCTCTCTCCTGTCGCGACCGATTGCGCAGTCGGCGCGGCCACGGTTTGCACTCCGGCATGCATTGCGTCCGGTTCGATCCAGTAACGCTCGCCATGAAACGGGTAGCCAGGCAAGTCCACGCGACGGCGCGACTGGCCTGCGTAATAACGGTCCCAATCAGGTACTGCGCCGGTGCACCAGCATTCGCCCAGCGCCCGGGCCAGCTGTTCCGCGGCATCGCCGGGCTGGTTCGCCGGCCCCAGCGAGGCTATCGCGCGCCCCCTTCCGTCCAGCATGCCGCGGGCGAGACCGGTCAGTGCCTGCCCCGGTCCCACCTCGACGCACAACGTTGCCGCCTGCCCCATCACATGGCTCAACGCATCGGCGAATCGCACAGGCTGGCGCAGCTGACGGCACCAGTAGTCGGGCGACATTGCCTCTTCCGCCGTGATCGGCAGACCGCTGACACACGAATAGAACGTGCGTTGTGGCGGACTGAGGCGCACACCCTCGAAGGCACGGCGAAACACCGGTATCGCCGCTTCCATCAGGTTCGAATGGAACGCATGACTAACGCGCAGCCGCGATGCCGCAACACCGTCATTGGCCAAGCCGGCGGCGAACGCGTCGATCGCGTCGACGGTACCCGCGACCACCGTCATGCCGTCAGCGTTCAGCGTGGCGATCTCCACCCCAGACGGCAGCCGTGGCGTCAGCTCGGCCTCGCCCAGCCGCACCGCGAGCATCGCGCCGGACGGCTGCGCAAACATCGCCGCGCCACGTGCCACCACGAGCGCGACCGCATCTTCCAGGCTGACTACACCAGCTCGACAGGCGGCGACATATTCGCCGATGCTGTGACCGACCATAGCCGCTGGCGCAAAGCCCCAGGATTCCCACAGTTCGGCCAGCGCGTACTCGACGGCGAACAGGGCGGGCTGCGTGCACCAGGTTTCGGCAAGCACGAGCTCGGCCGCCGCTTCGTCGCCGGCCGGAGGCAGGATCAGCGCCCGCAGGTCGCGACCCAGGTGGCGTGAGGCAAGCTCACAGCAATGCGAAAAGCAGTCGCGGAACACCGGCTCGCTGGCGACGAGTTCGCGCGCCATGTTGACGTGCTGCGAACCCTGTCCGGGAAACAGGAAGACAAGCTGCGGCTTGGCTCCAATCAACCGCGCGTTGATGCTGCCCAGTCGCTCGCGTGCTTCGGCCACGCTGCGTGCCACAACGCATGCGCGGGCCGCCATCGCCTTGCGACCCAGCGCCAGGGTGTAGCCGATATCCGCCAGCCCGGCGTCACCATGCGCTTCCAATGCCGCGCCGAGACTCGCCGCGCGCCGGCGCAGCGATTCCTCATTGCGCGCCGACAACACCAGCAGCGTCGCAGCACGACCTGCTGCTGATGGCGGAGCGAGCGGCGCCTCTTCCAGCACGACATGCGCATTGGTGCCACCGACACCGAACGAACTGACACCCGCGCGTCGCGGTGTATCGCCGCGCGGCCATGCGATTTCGCGATCTGCGACGCGGAAAGGCGTCTGGGAAAACGCGATCTCCGGGTTCGGCGCGAGGTAGTGCAGGGTCGCCGGAATGCGGCCGTAGCGCAGTGCCAGCGCCGCCTTGATCATCCCGGTCACGCCGGCAGCCGCCACCAGATGGCCAAAGTTGCTCTTCACCGAACCGAGCCAGCAAAACTCGTTCGTCACCGTATCCGCGCGGAACGCACGGGTGAGTGCCTCGATCTCAATCGGATCGCCGAGCGGCGTGCCGGTGCCATGCGCCTCGACGTAGCCGATCGAGTCGGCACTGACGCCCGCGCTCGCCAGCGCCTGCCGAATGACGGCCGCCTGTCCGCGCACGCTCGGCGCACCGAAACTGGCCTTGTCGCCGCCGTCGTTGTTGACTGCGACACCGCGAATCACCGCCCAGATCGTGTCGCCCTGCTCGATCGCCTCGGCCAGGCGCTTCAGCACCACTACCGCACCGCCTGAGGAAAACAGTGTGCCGCTGGCCTGTGCGTCGAACGGGCGGCAGTGGCCGTCCGCCGATTCGATGCCGCCATCGATCGGCACATGGCCCGACTCCTGCGGCACCATGATGTTGATGCCACCGGCCAGCGCGAGATCGCATTGCCAACTCATCAACGCGTACCACGCCTGCGCAATCGCCACGAGCGAGGTCGAACATGCCGTGTGGATGCTGAGTGCTGGCCCCGTGAGATCCAGCCGATGCGCAACTCGCGTGGCCACATAGTCCTTTTCGTTGGCCAGCATGACGGCAAATTCGCCGGCGGCACGCACCAGATCCGCGCGCGATTCGACCAGCTTGCGATAGTTGTTGTTCGACGTGCCGGCGTAAACACCGATGTTGCCCGGAAAGCGCTGGGGATCGACGCCGGCGTGTTCCAGCGCGTTCCAGCACAGCTCAAGCAGTACCCGCTGTTGCGGATCCATCAGCAGCGCTTCGCGCGGCGGGATGCCGAAGAACGCCGCATCGAAGCGATCGGCATCCTCCATCACGCCGCGCGCCGCCACATAACGCGGATGACTGGCGAGCTCGGGCGGCACCAGCGGTGACAGCTGATCCGGCGTGAAGCGGGTGATGCCCTCGCGTCCGGCCAGCAGATTCGCCCACAGTTCGTCGATCGAGTTCGCGCCCGGAAACCGGCCGGCCATGCCGACGATCGCAACGCCTTCGGTGACGGCGCTCATCGCACGTCTCCGCCGCGCCGGGCGAATCGGGACAGCGCGCTGCGCTGCTTCTCCGCACGATCTACCGCCACCGCATCCGGCGCCGTGCCTTCGGGCGTGGCGCTGGCAGATGCCGCACGCAACAACGCCGCCAGTTTCGCGATACTCGGATGCTCATAGATCTGCACCACGCTGACGCTGCGATAGCCGTGTCGACGCAACTCGGTCAGCGCATGCACGACCGTCAGCGAACGCGCACCGAGGTCGAACAGGTTCGCGTCGATGTCCAACTCATCGAGTCCGAGCAACTGCTGCCACATGCCGGCAAGCTGCTGCTCGAGTGGCGCGTGCGCCGGCCACGTGAGCGCGGTTTCGTCGCTGCCGTGTGCGAGCTGGCGGCGGTCCACCTTGCCGCTTGCCGTCAGCGGCAACACCGCATGCCATACAAACGCCTGTGGCACCAGATACGGCGCCAGCGCAGCCTCGCAGTGCTCGCGCAGGTGCGCTGCCAGCAGGACCTCGTCGGCGTGGACGTCGTACGGCACAACATGCGCCACCAGGCGCTTGCCCGCCGCCGCGTCCGTCGCGACGACGATCGCCTCGGCGACCGCGGGATGCCGGCATAGCACCACCTCGATCTCCGCCGGCTCGACCCGGTAGCCATCCAGCTTGATCTGCTCATCCAGTCGGCCACGATAATCAAGTACGCCATTGCCGGAATCCGTCACGCGATCGCCGGTCCGATACCAGCGCTGACCGCCACGTTCGATAAAGCGCTCGGCGGTCAGTTCAGGGCGATGGATATATCCTTCAGCGAGGCAATCGCCGCCGAGCAACAGCTCGCCTTCGGCATCACCGGTGACATCGTCTCCTTGTGCATCGACCACGCGCGCGCGGACATGCGGCAATGGGCGTCCGATCGGCGGCAGCTCCGGCCAGTTCGCCGGATCACCGGATAGCTCATGCGAGGTGACCACATGAGTTTCGGTCGGTCCGTAGTGGTTGTGCAGCACGCACCCGGGCAATGCACTGAACAAGGCACGGATAGCCCGGGTAATGCGCAGCTGCTCGCCGGCGGTGATCACGTCGCGCAACGCGCGCGGTACCACGCCGCCGGCTGCCACCGCTTCGGCCAGTGCCTGCAACGCGACGTACGGCAGGAAGATGCGTTCGACCCGCTCGCGCTCGAGCAAGGCAAGCAATTCGTACGGATCGCGCCGTTGCGCGTCGCTCGGCAGCACCAGGGTGCCGCCGGTGGCGAACGTGGAGAAGATCTCCTGGAACGACACATCGAAACCGAACGGCGCAAATTGCAGCGTGCGTGCCGGCATACCCAGTCGCGGATGGGCAACATGCCAGTCGATCAGCCGCGCCAGCGGTCCACGCCGCATCGCCACACCCTTGGGCCGCCCGGTGGAGCCCGAAGTGAACAGCACGTACGCCAGCGCATCCGGATCCTCAACCATTGGCGGAAGGTCGCCGAGCGCGACATCGGCGACCGACTCCAGCGACAGCATCGCGATCCCGTTGCCGCTGAACTCAGACAACAGGCCAGCCCGACCCAGCAGCAGCGTCGGCCGCGCATCCGCCAACATCATGGCCAGTCGCTCACGCGGGTACAGCGGATCCAGCGGCAGATAGGCTGCACCAAGACCAAGGATCGCCATGATCGCCGCGACGGTATCCGGTGTGCGTTCTGCGACGATGGCCACCACGCTGCCGTGCCCGACCCCTGCGGCACTCATCTCTCCGGCCAACGCTCGATGGCGTCCGCGCAGCGTGGCGTTGTCGCATTCACCGACAGCTCCGATCAGTCTTGCCGTGGTGGAGGCACAGGCAAGCGCAAGCACGGACTCAGATGGTGCACCCATCGCCGACACCTGCTCCTGACCTATCGGCCCTGCTTTAGTCTTCACGCCGTTGCCCCTGCCCCCCGGTGTGGGGCTCGCATTGCAAATCCATCTAGCTTGACTGCGCGCGACATGTGCTCGGGAAAACATGACTTCGATACCCGATCGCATGACGTACGAGTAAACCTTGCTTGAATGACAAACGATGTTCTCAGCGCCGCCCCCAACCGGAATTTCGATTGGCACCACCGAGCTCGGCGAGGCCTAGCAGCGGCCCGAGCAAGCTGAGATAGGTGCCGAGCAAAAGTGCCTTGCCCGGGTTGCCCAGACGACGGCGTTCATTGGTCACATCACCTACGAATAAGCGCCAGTTTTCCGGGCCCAATTGGTCGAACGCGACCGAAATCGTCATGTTCAAACTGCGCGCCGTGTGCCACCAGCCGCAGGGAAGGAACAATGTTTCGCCTGCGCGGATCACGATCTTCTGTGATTGTGCCTGGCGCAATAGCGGGTACAGCTCGTAATCCGGATGATGGTGATTCTTGATCGAGGACTGCCATGGCATTTCGGGGTTGACGTACAGCAGATGCTCCTGGCCCGGCGCATAGACGGTGAACTCCTTGTCGCCGTGCAGCTGGGTGATCCATGCGTGCAACTGCATGACGTCGTAGTGCAGATATGGGAACTCGCCGCCCGGACCACCAAAGAAGATTTCCAGGTTGTTGACGTAACGGAACAGCCCCTGCGGAACCAGCGAATTCGCCTGGCGATCCGGCAGGCTGTACTGGAACCGCGGCGTGACCTCGCCCAGCAGTTCGCGGAAATCCTTGGCGATCTCGAACTTGCAGGGATACGGTCCCGGCTTGTCGACCGTCGAGGCTTCGAGCATGTCGATCAGTTCGCTCAGGCGATAGTCGCGTCCACGTACCCGCACCTTGTGCTCGCCGTACTGGCGACGAAAGAAATCCGGCGTGCCGCGGCCATACACCGGCCAATCGCGCGCCGCGTCGGTCAGGATCACCGGCCGTCGCGGCTTGCGATAGTTCTCGATGAACTCGGCCACACCCAACCCGGCGCGGCGCTCCACTGGCTCAGGCGCAGCCGGGCGCACGACATCCAACTCTCCAAGCGCAACCGATTCCCGAGCATTCATGCCTGCCTCCTGTGCCGCGTCGACGCGCCATGTAGCTGCGCGCACTGCGGCGCATCGTGAATACCACCTCTAACCCAAACCCCAATCGCCCCGCTGGTTCGCGCCAAAGCGCTCCGCCACGCTTAGCAGCGGCCCCAGCAGACGCAGATACGCACCCAGCATGGCTGCCTTGACATGCCGTCCCGCACGGCGTTCCGCCGCCACCACTTCACCGACAAACTCGTGCCAGTTGTCGGGACCCAGCTGATCAAAGCCGATCGTGATTCCCATGTTCAGGCAGCGCGCCGTATGCCAGGTGCCGCATGGCAGAAACAACGCTTCGCCCGCGCGCACGACGACCTTGTAGCTGCGCGCCTTGCGGAACAGTGGGTAGCGCTCGTAATCCGGATCCTCGGAATGTTCCACCCCTGACAGCCAGGGCTTCGCCGGGTCGATGTACAGCAGATCCTCCTGGCCGGGTTCATACAGGGTGAACTCCTTGTCGCCATAGAGCTGCGCGATCCACGCATGCATGCGCAGATAGTCATAGTGCAGGTAAGGGAACTGGCCACCCGGGCCGCCGAAGAAGATCTCCAGATGATTCACCCACTCGAACACCCGCTTGGGTACCAGCCAGTGGGTATGCCGATTCGGCAGGCTGTACGCGAACCGCGGGCTGATGTCCGGCAACAGAGCCCGGCAGTCGGAGAAGGTGCACGGATAGGGCCCCGGATTCTCTGCCGTCGAGGCCTGCTGCAGTTCAATGACCTCGCCCAGGCGGTAGTCGCGTCCGCGTATCCTGATCGGTCGATCGCCATGCTCACGCCGGAAATACTCCGGCGTGTAACGACCACACGCATACCAGTCACGCAGCGCGTCGGTCAGGATCACCGGGCGTCGCGGCTTCCGATAGATACGGACGAATTCGTCCACGCCAATCCCGCTGACGCGCTCGACGACGCGCTCGACGCGTGGGTAATCGTCGGTCGCGACACCTGTCGCCACTGAGGACACTGTGCTCACGCCTGCCACCCCCCCTTTTTCCCCCCGGTGCGACCCTGCCGAACCACCCATACCGCGGCGATGGATCGCTTTACATGATCGTACCGCGATATTCCGTGCTCCAGTGCACACTATACCCCTGAAATGGGGGCAAAATACTGCCCCGGCAGGGGGTGCCAGAGCATGCCCGCCAGGTGACGCGCCGCCTGGGGCCTTGCCTGGCAATTACCGTCGCGAGTCCGAAGCCACCGGTTTGCTGAACGATCTTTGGCGGGGGGCGCGCCCGGCCCCGCCCGGGTAACGTGCAAAGATGGCGCAGCACACCCGGAAGGCACACGTTCGCCGGATGGCAGTCATGATTCCGCAACTTACAAGGCGCTCATGTGGAAAACGACCCGACGGTAGGCCCGATCCCCAATCTGTTCCTGGTCGGTGCACCCAAATGCGGGACCACGTCCCTGTATGAATATCTGCGCCAGCATCCGCGGGTTTTCTTTCCCGCCAACGAAAGCGATTACTGGCGTACCAAGGAGCCGAATCACTTTTGCCCGGACCTCGGGATCGTCGATCGATTTTCCATCAAGGACAGCCGCAGCTATCTTGACCTTTACAAGGGCAGCGAAAGATCGGCATGGCGCGGCGATGCCTCTCCGTACTACCTGTTTTCCGAAGCAGCGCCCGAAATGATCAATCAATATTGCCCGGGCGCACGCATTCTCCTGACGCTTCGGCCACCGGTCGACATGATGCGTTCCTATCATCGCGACCTGCTGCATATCCAGCTGGAAGACTCCGTCGACTTTTACGATGCCATCGGCGCAGGCACCACCCCAGACGGTGCATTGTTCATCCGGCAACCGGGCCGCACCCCGAAATACCTCGACTACTTTTCCATCAGTCGCTTTGCACCCCAGGTGGAGCGCTATCAATCCGTTTTCGGGCGCGATCGCGTAAAAATCATCCTGCTTGAAGACATCGCCACCGCGCCGCAAGCCATGTTCAGGGAGGTCCTTTCGTTTCTCGACATCGACAATTCGTTTCAGCCCGAATTTCGCATATACAACGAAACAACCCAGGGGAAATCGTCTCTCGAGCGCTGCATAAACTCGATCTACGCGTTGCCAGGCGTAAAGCAATTTTCGCAATCCGTATTTCCCTATGCGGCCAGGCGCCGGCTGCTGTCTGCCATTCGCCGCAAGCCGCATCGCGCTGCACAGCCTGACCCGCGCGACGATCAGTTGCGAGCGTTGTGCGCGCCTGATGTGGAACGGTTGTCGACATTGATTGGACGCGATCTCAGTCACTGGCAGTCCCCGCTCCAGCGATAAGTGGGCCGACTGTCCGGCTTCACTGAGCATCATCCCGGGACGGCAACCCGAACCGGCGAAAGCCACCGACCAGCCGTCGGCAAGGCGCCCGCAGGTACCCAGCTTCACGGCTTTGTGAATTCGGGTGGGCGCCGCCGAACCTTGACATGTGCATCGAAAGGCGCGCCCAATACCGCCCTCGCCTTCGCATGGTCCCGCCATGTCGCGCCGGCCTCCCGCATTCAGCGTGATCATCCCGACGCATAACCGTTGCACGCTGACCGTGCGCGCGATCGCCAGCGTACTGGCCAGCACGATGGCCAGCGACGTGGAAATCCTCGTCGTCGACGACGCCTCCACCGACGGCACCGTGAAGGCCCTGCAAACCAGGCATCAGCAAGACGCGCGCGTGCGGGTTCTTCGATTGGAGTTCAACCAGGGACCGTCGGTGGGCCGCAATCGCGGACTCGCGGCCGCAACGGGAGACATGGTTCTGTTTCTCGATTCCGATGACATGCTGCTGCCAGACGCGCTGGGGTTTGCCGAGGTCGCGTTCCAGCAAGTCCCGGAACTGCAATTTCTGACTTTGGAGGGCGAAAAGACCTCGCTTGAATGGGGAACGTTTGAACAGGGGATTGTTCGGGGTCGAAACCCGGGCTGGCGCGCGGAGGGCTTCGATGCCGAGCTTCTGCAACAACGGTCCATAGAGCCGCCCGCTGGCGTTGAGAGCCTGCCCGGAGTGCTTGAATTCGGTGATTTTTTCCCTGCTGTCCTGTTCGGCGATCTGTTCTTTCTGTCTGGCCTTGTCATCCGCAGGCAGGCTGCACTTGCAGCGGGACCATTCAACCCTCGCTACCGATATCTTGAAGACTGGGATTTCACGGCGCGCCTGTGCCTGACGGGTCTGGGTGGCTATCTCGATCACGTGGGATTTCATCGCGAAACCGGGCGCGCCGACCAGCTCGGCAGAGCGGGATCCACCTGGCGACGCGCGTTGATGCATCAACATGTGCTCGCCAACCTGCGCGGCACGGGCCGCGTTGACGGCGTCGAATCGCAGCTTCTGCTCGAACGCGCACAGGCCGCTGCCGATTACTGGTTTGGCCGCTGCCTGCTCGAGCAACGCCATGATCATTTCGGGCGCGCCTATCTGACGCGGTCGCTTCGACGGGCTTACAAGCCGGTGAAGAGCCTGCTGTGGCTCATCGGCGGTCAGCAACTGGCACGGATGCCTCGCTACCAGACGGAAGCCTGACGATGCTGCCCGTGCGCGGTCGATGCTCGACGATCGCCGCTCACTGAGTGCACCGGCCACCCGCGCCGATCCCGCCAAGGCAGACATCCCACGGCAGTCGTCGTTGACGTATCCTGTGAAGGAAGCTGGTGGATGCGTACGCCGACAGTGAAAGCCGACCGTGGCGGTGCACCACCCTTAAGGGGAAGGGCTTGGCGCGCGAGACTGATTTTCTCGATCTGTACAAGATTCTGGGATTGGATCCCGGTTGCGGATTGGCCGAGTTCAAGCAGGCCTATCGCCGCCGCGTAGCCGTGCTGCATCCCGACCGCCGTAGCGACGACGGTTCCAGCGCGATAGCCTCAGAGCGACTTCAGCACCTCACGGCAATGTACGGTGCCGCGATGGAATTCGAACGCCAGCACGGGCGTCTTCCTGGCGCCCCTCCCGTGCGCCACGCCCCGGTCGAAGCCAGCCCGGCTGCGGCACCTGCCCAGTCGATCACCCCACCACCACAACGGCGCTGGCGATGGCTGCTGGTCGTGGCTGCGGCGCTCGCTTTCATTGCGTGGCTGCTGTGGGATTCCGGATGGCTACCAGGAACCGTCGAGCCTGAGTCGGTAACGACGTCTCAACAGAATCCCTCCGACAGTCGCGTTGCCGACCATCACGAATCGGCGTCACCAGCAGCAATTGCGCTCGGCATGGACACCGACGCCGTACGCGCCATCGAAGGCGACCCCATGCTGATCGGCGAGAATCGCTGGGACTACGGACCGTCATGGATCCGCTTCCAGAATGACAAAGTGGTGGACTGGTACAGCTCGCCGCTGCGTCCGCTCAAGACGCCGTCCTCGCATCCAACGCCCACGCACGACGACTAGACTGCGAGAAGCTGCCGACCATGTGTGGAATTGCAGGATTCTTTGGGGTACTGCCAGCACCCGCGGAAGCGCGCATCACGCTCGAACGGATGATTCACACCCTGCATCACCGCGGGCCCGATGGCTACGGCTTCCACGTCGGGTCGGGCATCGGATTGGCCCATGCGCGGCTATCGATCATCGACCTGGTCAGCGGCGAGCAGCCGATCCACAACGAGCGATCCAGCGTGTGGACGGTGTTCAATGGCGAAATTTTCAACTACGTGGAATTGCGCGCCACCCTGGAGCAGCAAGGCCACCGCTTCTACACGCGGTCTGACACCGAAGTGATCGTGCATCTGTACGAGCAATACGGCGATGCCTTCGTCGAACATCTCAATGGACAGTTTGCGATTGCACTGTGGGACGACGAAAGGCGACGCCTGCTTCTGGCGCGTGACCGGGCCGGTATCCGCCCCTTGTTTTACGCGCGCGCCGCGGGCAGCTTGTGGTTTGGTTCGGAAATCAAGTCGCTGCTGACAGTACTGCCGCAATGCGCGACACTCGATCCGCTTGGGCTGGTGCAAACCTTGAGCTACTGGGGTCCGGCCGATCCCGACACGCTGTTCAAGGGTGTCCGCAGCCTGCCGCCCGGTCATTTGCTGGCCATCGCCGATGACGGCAGCGAAACGCTGACCCGGTACTGGGATTGGTCCTTCCCCCCGGCATCAGAGCACGCGGGCAAGCACCGGGTGCATGACTCGGTGGAACAGGCGACCGCCGAGTTGCGCGCCCTGCTGATTGACGCAGTGCGGCTACAGTTGCGCGCTGACGTTCCGGTCGGTGCGTATCTCAGCGGAGGCCTGGATTCATCCGGTATCGTGGCGCTGATCCGCCATTTCACGGCCACCCCTGTACGCACCTTCTCAGTGGCGTTCGATGATCCGGAATTCGACGAGAGCGCGCAGCAGGCAGCCATGGTTCGTTACCTGGATACGGATCACACGACACTGCGTTGTTCGCGGCGGGATATTGGCGAAGCGTTTCCGCAGTTGATCCGGCACACCGAGACGCCGGTTCTGCGTACAGCTGCCGCACCGCTCATGCTGCTGTCGCGACGGGTGCGCGAGGAAGGCTACAAAGTGGTGCTGACCGGCGAAGGTGCCGACGAGGTATTCGGCGGCTACGATATTTTCAAGGAGGCAAAGATACGTCGCTTCTGGGCACAACAACCAGCATCGAAATTCCGGCCAAAACTTCTTGGACGTCTATACGGCTACCTCGACCATTCTCCGGTTGCCAGCGAGGCGCTTGCACAATCGTTCTTCAAACGGGGCCTCGAACATATTGACCGCCCCATCTTTGCGCATGCCCCGCGCTGGATCACCTCGCAGCGAGCACTTGTCTTCCTGTCGGATGAATTGCGGGCGAGCCTGGGCGACTGGGATCCGTTGACCTGGTACGAGAAACGCCTGCCCGCCGACATCATGTCGTGGAGTCCGCTGGGTCGTGACCAGTACGTCGAGGCAAAATCGTTGCTCGCCGCCTATCTGCTGCCTGCGCAAGGCGACCGCGTGGCCATGGCAAATTCGGTGGAGGGTCGCTTCCCCTACCTTGATCACCGCCTGATCGAATTTTCCGCACGGCTGCCGCCAAGCTGGAAGATGCGCGGCCTCACCGAGAAATACCTGCTGCGCCGTGCGCTGGCGGGCTTGTTGCCGGACGAGATTCTGAAACGAACCAAGCAACCGTACCGTGCCCCGGACAGCCAGAGCTTCTTCTTCGACGGCAAACCTCTGGATTACGTGGCCGACCTGATGGGCGACGCACGCATTCGTGCAGCCGGATACTTCAACGCCGCAAGGGTAGGCCGGCTGTTCGACAAGTGCCGCCACAACCGGGCTATCGGTTTCGCCGACAATCAAGCCTTCGTCGGCATCCTTTCCACCATGTTGCTCGATGAATCATTCCTGCGCCGATCCGGCGCGTAGTCTGCACTGATAACCTTTTGCAAACCGTCCCGATCGACCGCTCTCCCAGCGCCATCGGCCGAATGTCTCCCAAATCGAGGAAGAGCATGTCAAGCGAAACCAACGTCATCGAAGCGAAGGTGCGCGGCTACATCCTGGAGAATCTCATGTTCAGCAGTGACGAGAGCGAACTGGCCAACGACGCCTCGTTGCTGGAACGGGGTGTGATCGATTCCACTGGCGTACTCGAAATCATCCTTTTCCTCGAAGGCGAGTTCGGCATCGAGGTAAAGGCCAGCGAGATGCTTCCCGAGAACTTCGATTCGGTGAATAACATGGTGCGTTTCGTCAGTCGCTTGCAAGGCGCTCGATGAATCCGCATCCGGCACGCTTGCTGCATGAGAGCCTGCTGGCCGCGGCCGCGGGCCCTGCACTTTCGCACAAGACCGCAGCCGTCATCGACGGCGAAAGCCATTCCTACTGCGACTTGCTGGACAGCGCATTGCGGCTGGCAGCGTCGCTTCGAGGCCATGGTCTCAAACGCGGCGATCGTGTCGCCATCTACATGGACAACAGCTGGCCGTGTGTGGTGTCGATCTATGCGGCATTGCTTGCCGGCACCGTGTTCCTGCTGGTCAACCCGCAGACCAAGAGCGACAAGCTCGGCTTCATCCTGGACGACAGTGGCACCAAGCTTCTGCTGACCGACGGCCATCTGTCCAAGGAATTCCTGCCGGTGCTCGCCCGTGTGACCGGGCTTGCGGCGGTAATCAGTTCCGGTAGCGTGCCCGCCGGACACAACATCCTCTCCTTCGGCAGCGTGATCGACGATACTGCCCCGCTCGCCGAGCCCGTTGCCACGATCCCGCTCGACCTGGCCGCTCTGATCTACACCTCGGGCAGCACCGGCAATCCCAAGGGAGTGATGCAGACCCATCAGTCGATGATGTTTGCCGTGGGCAGCCTGATCGAGTACCTGCGCCTCGATCATGACGACCGTATCCTGTGCATCCTGCCGCTGGCCTTTGACTACGGCCTGTATCAGTTGCTGATGACCGTGGATCTTGGCGCAACGCTGGTGCTCGAGCGCTCGTTCACCTACCCGGCGCAGGTGTTCGCGCGCATGCGTAAATTCGAGGTGACGGTGTTTCCCGGCGTGCCGACGATCTTTGCGATGCTGCTTTCGGTGCACCAGCGCGAGCCGCTGTGCTTTGCAGGCGTGACGCGGGTGACCAATACGGCCGCGGCACTGGCCGACGCATCGGCCAGCCGCTTGCGCGATATTTTTCCGAACGCGCTGATCTACAAGATGTACGGACTCACCGAATGCAAGCGCGTGAGTTATCTGGAGCCGGAACTGGCAGAGTCGAAACCTGGTTCGGTAGGCAAGGCCATTCCCGGCACCGAGGTCTATCTGCTGTCTGCCGACGGGCGCCCCACGCCTGTTGGCGAGATCGGTACCCTGCATGTGCGCGGACCGCACGTGATGCTTGGCTACTGGAATCGTCCCGACCTCAGCGAACAGATGCTGCATCCAGGCAAATTGCCCGGCGAGCGGGTACTGTGCACTCAGGACCAGTTTCGCATGGATGCAGACGGCTATCTCTACTTTGTCGGACGCAGCGACGACATCATCAAGACCCGCGGCGAGAAGGTGAGCCCGGTCGAAGTCGAGAACGCCATGCTCGCCATTGCCGGCATTCGCGAAGTCGCCGTGGTAGGCGTTCCTGATGCATTGCTGGGGCAGGCTATCCGCGCCTATGTGGTGCTTGAGCCGGAGATGTCATTGAGCAGCGGGCAGATCCGCGCCAGGTGCATCACACAGTTGGAGAATTTCATGGTGCCGCAGCAGATCGTGCTGTGCACGGATCTTCCCCGGACCACCACCGGCAAGATCAGCAAGAAGGCGTTGCTGGAACAGATGCCGCCGGAGGATCGCACGTGAACGACACCTACCGGAAGTTGCTTGACCGTCTCGCCATTGGCCTGAAACTTATGCCGGACAAGCCGGAAGAGAGCCCTGACAGCACGCTGCGCGCGCTCTGGCATACGGCAGCGGGAGATCCCAGATCCGCCGTGGCCGCGTTGCACGACGAACTACCGGAGTTGCCCGCGAACAGTCCGTCACTACGGACCTTGGAGCATTTCGTTGAGCGTCGTCTGGCCGGCGAGCCGCTGGCCCATATCACCGGACGTCAGCGATTCATGGGACTGGAGATGCTGAGTGGTCCACAAGCGTTGATTCCTCGTGCGGAAACCGAACAGCTCGCGCGCGCCAGCATCGATCTGTTGCAGCAACCCGGGATGCCGCAGCGGGCCAGGGTCATCGACGTCTGCACCGGTTGCGGCAATCTGGCCTTCGCGATCGCCCATCATGTACCGGACGCGGAAGTGTTCGGTACGGACCTCTGCGAGAATGCCATCGCCTTCGCCGAACGCAATGGCATCCATCTTGGACTGCAGGCACGTGTGGAGTTTTGCACCGGGGATCTGCTCGGATCGTTCGAAACGCCCGATTTCCTCGGCCATGTCGACCTGATCGTCAGCAATCCGCCTTATATCGCCAGCGCCAAATTGAACCAAGCCGACATGATCGTCTGCGCGCCGCCGTATATCCGCACTACCAAGGTCGAGCAGCTGGCTGCCGAGATCGCCCATCACGAACCGCGGCTGGCTTTTGACGGCGGCCCGTTCGGAGTCACCATCCTGATGCGCCTGATCGAGGATGCCCCACGTTTCCTGCGCGCGGGCGGTTGGCTGGCATTCGAAGTGGGGCTGGGACAGGGAGCGGCATTGACCAAGCGGCTACAGCGGGACCACTCCTTCCGGGAAGTCCGCGCGCTGGCCGATGGCAATGGGGCCACCCGCGTCATCCTCGCACGGCGAAGTTGAAGCTCGTTCGGAACAGAAGTCATGTCTTTCCTCTCTCGTCATCATGTTGAACATTCGCTTCATCTACGCTTGCCGGAGGCGACGTGGAACCATTGAACTGGGCTGTTTTCGATCTCGACTACGCGCAGGAAGTCGAGCGGATCGCCAAGCGACTGCGTGAGGTCACCGCACGAGTGCTGCACAAGCGCGGGTTGGTGGTGGCCATTTCCGGCGGTGTCGACAGCGCGGTTTGTGCGGCCTTGGCCGTGCAAGCGCTGGGCACCGAGCGCGTGTTCACCCTGATCCTTCCCGAGCGTGATTCAGCGGATGCCAGCGCAGTGAAGGCGCGCGCGCTCGCTGCCCATCTGGGCGTGCGCGCGGAAACCTTCGATATCGCGCCGGCACTGGCGGCGATCGGCTGTTACGAAGCGCGCGACGAGGCCGTGCGCAGAGTATTGCCGGAATATGAAGAAGACTGGCGCATGAAAATCGCCATCGCCGGCGGTGCCGAAGGACGCATCAACCACTTCCGCCTGATCGCGCAGTCGCCCGCGGGCGCGACGCACGAGAAGCCATTGGGCCTTAATGAGTACCTGCAGATTGTCGCCGCCACCAACTTCAAGCAACGCCTGCGCAAGACCCTCGAGTATTACCACGCGGATCGTCTCAATTACGCCGTCGTCGGCACGCCAAACCGTGTCGAATACGACCAGGGTTTCTTCGTCAAGAACGGCGACGGTGCGGCCGACGTCAAGCCGATCGCGCATCTGTACAAGACCCAGGTGTACGGCATGGCACGTTATCTTGGCTTGCCGGATAACGTAGCCACCGCAGCACCGACCACCGACACTTACAGCCTGGCCCAGGGCCAGGACGAGTTCTACTTCGCGCTGCCATGGCGATCGATGGATCTCGCGCTATGGGCGCTGCGACATGACTTGCCAGCGGCGGATCTGGCGCACGCACTGGGCCTGACGCTCCCTGCCGCACAGGCGGTATACGACGACATCCGCAATAAGCGCCGCAGCACCCGGTATCTGCATCTGCCAGCGATCCTGCTGGCTGACGCGGACCCGACCGACCCGGGCGCCGTGGACGCGCTCGCGTGAACTCCATCGCGCCAGCGCCCCCTGCAACCTACGCTGCATACACCGGTGACCCGGTAAACGATCGCGATGCTGTGCTGACCGTCTGGGGTGGCGCACTCGGGCAAGTGTCGCGGCCGTTTGCGGCAAAATTCGACTGGTTTTACCTCAGCTGCCCCTGGGGCACGCCGCTGCTGGAGTTGCTCCAGCACACGCCTACGGCAAACTGCGTCGGCACCGCCGCCGCAGGTCCGCGGCGCATGCTGTGGCAAGGTCGCGAGATCCGCGCCGGCGTGCTGGTCGACATGGCCGTCGCCACGCAACACCGTACGCTCGGCCCAGCGCTGATGTTGCAGGCAGGACTTCGCACCGCCGCCGCCGAACGCTTCGATCTGCTTTACGGTTTTCCCAATCCGAAGGCGATCGCGGTGGCTACGCGTGCCGGCTATCCAGTCATCGGTGCACTGCGGCGATTCACATGCGTGCTGCGTCACGGCGGCTATTTCGCCCGCTCGATGCCGCGCTTGCTTGCGCAACCGGTGGGCTACGTGTTCGATGCGTGGCGCAATACGCAGCGCGCGCTGCGAGCACGACGCAGCCCATGCCTGGTGGCGACCTGGCGCGATCGTGCCGATCCGCGGATGGACGAACTCTGGCTCAATTCGGAACACGGCAACGGCTTGATCACCGTGCGCGATACAACACTGCTGCGCTGGCGTTTCGACGAGTTGCCAGGTATCAAAACGCGTTACCTCTGCCTTAGCGAACTGCCTGATGGGCCGTTGCTGGCCTGGTTCGCCTGCCAGATCGATGGCTCGACCCTGCAAGTGCGCGACTTCTGGTCACGCGATGCCGCGCGGGGCACAAGCCGGACGCTGATCGACGCGCTGATTCGCGCAGCCAGGAGTGACTGCCAACAGCACGCTGCCCTATCCATCGAATACGCGGCGCCAGCGTCGAAACTGCTTGGCTGGCTGGCGGCCGGATTTGTCGAACGCGAGCAACAGCCGATTGTCGGCTGCTGGCTGAACTCCGCGACCGACGGGCAAGCGATGACGGATATTCATCTGACCGCCGCCGACGAGGACGAATAGGATGCCGCAAGGTCACCTCGAAAAAGCTGCGAGGTGACTTTGCGGCTGATCAGAGCTTGGCTGATCCGTTACAGGCAACAAACCAGCCGGCAAGCTTGAAGTTCCAACGAATCAACGCGACTGCACACCGGATGCGCTCAAGGCGAAGTCGAGCACGCCCTTGGCGCTGCTCATCGTGGTACCTCCAACACTCACGTGAACGGTCTGCACATTACCACTGGTCGACACGGTAACCGTGTAGCCCGTGCTCGGCGCCAATTCCGTGATGATATGACGCGCCGCCACGGCAGCAACGCTGTAGCCGATGGTGCCGCTGATCTGCGTACCTGGGGAACCGGCGTTGTTGATGACCACACTGTTGCTGTCGCTGGCGCGCAACTGCACTCCGACGATGCCGCCCTGAACGACCGTGACAGGGGTGGCGGTAGCGGCGTTCGCTGCCGACGAAGACATGTCAAACACGGTCATCCATTGCTGGGTGACGTTCGTGGTCGGTGCATGCACCTGGACCTGCCACACCTTCCCCGGACTGACATCCGGGTACAGATTCAAAGCGGTCGTTGTCGCATTTAGCGGCAGCACCGTGGTCATGGCGCCAGCGTATTGACCGTTGTAAGTAACGTCGTAACGATTTTCACCGGCGGCGGCGGTACCCACGACCGGACTGGCCGGGAAATGCCAGGCAAGGAACTGATCGTAGCTCGCGTTGCTGATGAGAGTGCGGTCGTAGACCACGAAGCGATTGGGACGCAGGTAGACAATCTGGCGGCCCCAGGCCGTAACCGGAGCTCCCGCCGCGAACGGGCGATACATATCGCTCAGACGCGTCGCCAGCACGTAGACGTAGTCCGAGCCGTCCTCAAAGGACGCAACCTTTGTTCGTACCTGATTGCTCTCGGTGGTATAGGCACCTTGGCCGAAAGGTTCGGCAACGGCCGTACCGTTCATGTGCCGCACGTAGAAAATATTGTAGGGGCGGCGATTGCCCATGGCTGCGTTGTTGGGAGTGAAGCTGCCGTAGTTGTCGTTGTAGACATCGTTCTCCCCGGCCGTACCGTTCGGATTGTGCACGGCCCAGCCAGTGGCGTTGATCAGCAGCGGTGTACCACCGTGAACCAAGGCAAGACTGCCTTGATCGAAATCTTCCTCGCCCTGACTCGGATTGTTGATATAGGGGCCGGCGCGGAAGGACATCCAGCTAGCGCCGGTCGTCCAGTTGGAACGCGCCGCCACAGCACCCATGCCTGACGCAAAGTACGAGGTCGGCAATGTGCTCAACGGCTGCGCTGCCGCGTTGGGAGTCACTTCCAGAAAGACCATCCAGGGGTCACCCTGACCATAGTTGGACGTGGTCGCTCCACTCGAAAGGCGGTACTGGTTCATCACGCTGGCCTGTGGTGAATTCCAGTAGTTCAGCTCACCGAGCACTTGCTGGAACATCCCGATCTGGGTTGTTCCAGGCGGCAGCGTCGTTGAATTCGAGTGGTTGGTGTCGCGATCGTCGAAGTAATTCAGCGACGGCCAGGTGAAGTGCATGGCGTAGTTGGCACTATCCAGCGGGTAGCTGTAAGGCGCGCTTGCGTGAACCAGATCCTGCCCAGTAGCGGTTTTCACTTCGCGTGCCGGCAGGCTCATGTTGAGGATGCCCAGCGGCGCGTAATTGGCGAAACCCTCGGGCCAGCCACCGCCCGTCAGATGCAGGGCGTAGTAGGGCTGGACGCGCGCGCCGAACTGGTTGTTCAGCCAGTCGGCCCATTCCGCTGGGCCGCTCGGATTTTCGTCGTAGGTGCCCAGCGCGATGACCGCCTTGGCATGGAAATAGCCTGCAAAATAATTGCTTTGCGGGTGCGCGTATTCGAAGTCTGCGCAACCACCGGGTTGCTCCCAGGCGGTGATCCACGCATTGGCGGTGGTGTAGACCTGCGTGCGCTGGGCCGGCGTCAACAGGTTGTACAACCAGTCGTAGCCGAGACCGAAGCCGACACCGAAGAAGCGCATGACATAGCCGTCGTCCGTGCACGGATCTTCACCCTGATTGCCGCTACCCGTGGTGAACGGGGTGGACATCTTGAGCAGGATGTCCACGGCCTTGGCGCCGTAAGGGGCAGCTGCCGTCGGGTTGCTCGACTGCAGCACTTGATAACACAAGCTCTCGGCCAGCAGCGCGGGCAGATAGCTGCTGCCCTCATAGCCTTGGCCAATATTCGGCATATTGGGATAGGTGGCGCCAGTGGGGTAAGCGACCGTGCCACCGATATAGGAATCACAAGTGGCTTTCAGCGTAGTCCATTGCGCGCTGTTGACGCTCGCGCGTTGACGCAGCGCGCTCAGGGTATTCGCATCCAGGAGAAGGCGCGGATGCGGGGCCAGGGTCACTGCGCTGGCAGCAAGCGGCAGCATGAAGGCCAGGAGGCCAATAACACTGCGTTTGTAGAGAGAATACTCCCTACCTGAGTGTTGCCCTGTAGGCAAGGTGGCGCCCAATTCGGCGGTAGCCGTTGATGTCGAGGAGCACGGCGATGAACGCAGGATTTTCTTGTTGAAACGAAGCATGGGGAGGGTTTCCGCGAGAAGGGGCGAAGTGCCAGGGTCGGTCGCTAGAAGCGGACGGAACGCTGTAGGCAGTCGCAACAGAGCTTTCTAGCGTGAATGATAGGGGAGACTTCATCCAGAACTCACGACTACGTCACATTTTCAACACCTTCCCAAAACGATCCGGATGTGCTTGAGCGCGCAACAAAAGTGGATACTTCGCATCCAGAAGTCAGCCCAGAAACTCAGCTGGGGCGCGTCGTGGCGCCGCTGACAAGCAGCACGGTCAACGTCTAGCAGACGGACGGGGGGGCGGAATGGAACCCAAGTGACCCGCCAGGGCTTCCGGGCCTCGCGCACTGGACAGGTTCACACAGCCGCGGACATCGGACCTCACCCCTGACATCTCGGGCGCGCGCAATCCGGCGCCCTGCGACGCTGTGACAGTTCGACGATCGACGCACGCGTCATCGACTTCAGTTGGTGGCGACCGATCCGAAAATGACGGCCGAACCCCTTCAGCGCGCGCCACGTCCGAACAGCACGACTTCCACGGTCTGGATCAGGATCAACAGATCGAACAGCAGGTTGTGGTTCTTGACGTAGTACAGATCGTACTTCAGCTTCTCGACGGCATCAGCCTCGGATGCTCCGTATGGGTAACGCAGTTGCGCCCAACCCGCGAGGCCTGGCTTCAGGCAGTGACGCAGGCTGTAGTAGCGAATCTTCTGCCCCAGATCGGCAACAAACTGCGGACGCTCGGGGCGCGGCCCGATGAAGCTCATCTCGCCTTTGAGCACATTCCACAGCTGTGGCAATTCGTCGAACCGAAGTTTGCGGGTAATCCGGCCGACCTTTGTGACACGGTCGTCGTCCTTGCTGGCCCAGCGAGCCACGCCGTCCATTTCTGCATCGGTGCGCATGCTGCGGAACTTGATCAAGTGGAAGGTCTTGCCGCGAACACCGACGCGCTCCTGACGGTAGAGAATGGGCTGTCCCGCGCCCGACTCAAGGCGAATCGCCAAGGCCACCATCAGCATCAGAGGCCAGCTGACGAGCAATACCAGCATGGCTACACCCAGATCGAAGCAGCGTTTGCTGAGCTGGCGCAGCGGGGTCGTGTCGAAACCACCGGAGAACACCAGCCAGGACGGATCGGTCAGGGACAGCTGCACGCGACCGGACTCGCGCTCAAAAAACGTGGTCAGATCGGTGACGGCAATGCCGAGTTGCCGGCATTCGAGCAGATCTTCCATCGGCAAACCCCCGCGGCGGTCATCCACACCCACCACGATCTCGTCGACCTGCTCACGTTGGACCCAGACATTCAGCGGTACGTCGAGAACCAGCAAATGTTCGGCCGGCACGGCGACGGCTTCAAGCGCGCGAGGCACGAAACCCACCACGTTGAAGCCGCGCCGATCGGATTGCCGGCGCATGCGGCTATGAATCTGCTCGGCGCGCTCGCCGGCACCAAGTATCAGCACACGCCGCTGAAATACCTTGGCATCCACCAGACGCAAAAACAGCGTACGAAACGCTGCAACGGCAATAAAACCCAGCACCAAGGCGATCAACAGCACACCGCGTCCGACGTAGGCCTGGGGCAGCACGTAATACATGACAAACAAGCCGAAGCCGCCCAGCACGAATCCCACGACCTGGCGCACCAGCTGGCCGAACCAACTCGTGCGTATATGTGACTGATATTGGCCGAGCGCGACCATGCCCAGCAGGATGACCACCGCGAACGCCAGCGAGCGCTCAGGCATGTGGCGCGAATACATCTCCAGCTCAACCGGTTGGCGAAAATAGCGCAGGTACGTCGCCAGATTCAGCGACGACGCCAGCAACAGCAATTCACCCAGGCCCAATAGCAGAAGCCATCGCACGGTCTGCCGATGCAGAAAACGAAGCATGCCCCTTCCCCCCATCCCATTGCAGGTGTTTCCATTCATCAAGCAAGGGGTACGCCAGCACCCCCTTGAAACGCTACGCTCTGGTGTCTAGGACCGTAATCTCTACACCAAAAACATTAAAATCACAACATGTACACATCACATTTTTGGATTTTCGAACGCTGCGCGGCACGTCACGACGCTGAACGTCAGCAGGGAAACGCGGCGCGCTGACCCCTCAGGGAGACAAGCCGTGGCTCAGTATTTTCAGGCGTGCCGCGCCACGGCGTCCGGGGCGGCCAAGGCGCCCGCTCCGACGCATCCAGCTCCGTGGGAGCCGCCCCCATAAGCGGCGCTACAAGGCCACCGCCGCGGCCAGCGACACCGCAGCTTCGGCAAGTCCGATACGGCGAAGACTTGGAACCGCGCTCGTTGTCGGCCGCCAGCAGGGGGGGGGCCAAAAACCCAAAAGCCCACCAGATGGCTAATGCCAGTCAGTTAAGCTGACTGGCATTTTTCGTGGGGTATTTGTGGGGTCGACGTTTGACTTCACGAGGACACGATCGTTGTCGTCGTGGCGGCAACAGATAGACGCGAGCTTGCTGTCG
>Ga0302316_10000013_pt1 | contig 173850 bp, 160 predicted proteins | sample III_Palsa_N3_2_FD_200456 | JGI IMG/M metagenome (GOLD analysis project Ga0302316, IMG submission 200456) | Peat permafrost microbial communities from Stordalen Mire near Abisko, Sweden - III_Palsa_N3_2 | ecosystem: Environmental > Terrestrial > Soil > Palsa > Peat permafrost | place: Sweden...
ATGGTCAGCAGCCTCGAAAGAGGCTGTTGGCTTTCGTGTTTTCGGCTTTCCGACGCTTGTCACAAAAATAGCAGCTGCGAGGTGAGCCTATCCTCGGTAGGCTGGCATCTGTGTCGGATACCCGCTCTGCCCTGGTTCTCATGTGCCGCCGCGTGCTGCATCCGCTGGTGCGGATATTGGTGCGTTTCGGCGTCAGCGCCGGAGAATTCAAGGCGATCGTCGACAGTGTCTATGCTAATGCCGGGTCCGAATACCTGGTCGAGCAAGGCGAGCGGATGACTTATTCGAAACTCGCTGTCATAACGGGCATCAATCGCGCTTTCCTGCCGGCCATCCTGGCCAACCCGCAGGACGAATTTCGTCCACGCAGCAATACACAGTTGCACCGCGCCGCCCGGGTGCTCAATGGCTGGTACGACGACCGGCTGTTTCAAACCAAGCTCGGCGATCCCGCCGTTTTGCCCATCGACGGCGACCGCCACAGCTTCCGGCAACTTGTAGAGCTATACAGTGGCGGCGTCTACTACCAGACGATGCTCTCGGAACTGGAGCGCGTCGGGGCGATTCGGCTTCTTAGCCGCGACCGCGTGCGGGCCGTACGCCGCGCGCCCGTAACCGGCGGTGCCGACCTCGAATCGATACTCACCACCGGTGAGACCGCGGGCGATCTGCTCAACACGCTAGAGCACAATCTGACGTCGCCCGCCGATGAGCAATTGCCGGTCCGTGCGCTGATCAGCATGGCGGATCCGCGGGCGCTGCCGCTGTTTCGCGCACAGCTCGCCAAACGCGCCGATGGCTTGTTGGAAGTCCTCGATCTGTTCCTACGATCGCATCCGCCGGTCGCCGGGCAGTCCGGCGAGGCAAAATCGGGAATCGAACTGGGCGCGGCTGTCATCGCGATCCGCCGCAAGCCTGCTGCGGATGCCGCCGCCGCGCATCCGAAGAGCCGTTGAATCAGCGCGGGAGTCGCCTCACTTCTGCGGCGGTGGCGGCGTCACCAGAGAATCCCGCAACACCCTTCGCAGAATCTTGCCGACATTCGATTTCGGCAGTTCCTTGCGGAAATAGACGTGACGCGGCAGTTTGTAACCGGTTAGGGATTCGCGGCACTTGTTGATGATGTCGCGTTCGGTCAGCGCCGGATCCTTCGTCACCACAAATACGGCTACCACCTCGCCAGAATGTTCATCCGCCTGCGCGACGGCCGCGGCCTCGACAACTCCCGGGATTGCCGCGACGACCGCCTCGACTTCGTTGGGATACACGTTGAATCCGGAGACCAGGATCATGTCCTTCTTGCGGTCTTCGATAAAGACGAAGCCACGCTCGTCCATGTGTCCGATGTCACCGGTCCGCAGCCAGCCCTCCGGGAGCATCACCATCGCCGTCTCATCGGGCCGATTCCAGTAGCCCCGCATCACCTGCGGGCCGCGCACGCAGATCTCGCCGGCGGCACCAAGTGCCACCTCCGAACCGGCCTCATCACGGATGCTGATCTCAGTTGAAGCGATCGGCAGACCTATCGATCCGTTGAAATCAGTGAACGGCAGATTGATGCAGGCGCCGGGTGAGGTCTCGGTCAAGCCCCACGCCTGCGTCAGTGGATTGCCGGTCGCCGCCTTCCAGCGCTGCGCCACGGTTTCCTGCACCGCCATGCCACCGCCGAGGGTTATTTTCAGATAGCTGAAATCCACGTTCTGGAAACTCGACGTATGCAGCAGCGCGTTGAACAGCGTGTTGACACCGCTCAGGAATGCAAACGGATAGCGGCGCAGCTCTGCGACGAAAGCCTTGAAATCTCGAGGATTGGTTATCAGGACGTTGGTCCAGCCCAAGCGCAGGAACAGCATGCAGTTCGCCGTCAGCGCGAAGATGTGGTACAGAGGGATCGGCGTGATCAGATACTGAGGGGTCGCGGCGGTGCTGGGCAGGAAGGGCTCGATCCAGGCCGAAGCCTGCAGCAGATTGGCGCAGATGTTTCCGTGGGTGAGGATCGCGCCCTTGGCGACTCCGGTCGTGCCGCCGGTGTATTGCAGAAATGCGATGTCCTCGTGGGACACATCAACTTCCCGGAACTGCTGGTTACGCCCCGCCGCAAGGACTGCACTGAAATTCACCGCGCCAGCTATATACCAGGGCGGCACCTGCTTGCGCACCCGGCGCACGACGAAATCAACGATGGCGGCTTTGGGGATTCCGAGCAGCTCACCGACGCTGGTCGTGATGACGTGACGGATCGCCGTGCGCGGCAGGACCGCCTCCAGCACATGCGCGAAATTTTCCAGTACCACGATCGCGACGCAGCCAGCGTCCTTGAGTTGATGCTCAAGTTCAGGCGCGGTGTACAGGGGATTGGTATTGACGACCGTCACCCCCGCCCGCAATGCCCCGAACATGGCGATCGGGTACTGCAGGACGTTCGGCAGCATGATGGCGAGGCGATCGCCGGGCTTGAGTCCCGCGACGTTCTGCAGCCATGCAGCGAAATCACGCGACATCCGCTCCAGCTGGCGATAGGTAAGGTGTCGCCCCATCTGAATGAAGGCGCTGCGTTCCGGAAACTTCTCGAAACTCTGCTCGGCCATCTGCTTGAGCGAGCGCAGAGAATCCGGATCGATGTCGGCGGCCATGCCCGGCAGATAGGACTTGAGCCAGATCCGTTCCATGATCAATGCCTCAGCAGCGGGACGAGATGCGGCCAGATGGTATCCAGCACGCGCGGTTCCCCCGCCGCAACCGGATGCAGGCCGTCATCCTGCATCAGTGCGGGGTCCAGTGCCACGCCGGCAAGCAGGAACGGGACCAGCGGCACCTGGTACTGCCGTGCCAGGTCCGAATACAGGTCCGCGAAGCCGTTGCCATAGCGCGGACCGTAATTGGGTGGCAGGCGGATCCCCAGCAGTAGCACGCGCGCCCCCGAGTCCTTCGCCAGGGAGATCATGTGCGCAAGGTTATCGTGGACGATCTGCAGCGGCAGGCCGCGCAGCCCGTCATTGGCGCCCAACTCCAGCAGCACCACGGCCGGATGGTGCAGGGTCAGCAGGTGGGGCAGCCTTTCCAGACCGCCACTGCTGGTCTCGCCACTGACGCTGGCGTTGATGATTTGGTACTCGTACCCTTGGTCGTGGAGCCGCTGATGCAGCAGCGCGACCCAGCCCTGTTCGGGCTGGAGTCGGTACGCGGCACTCAGGCTGTCACCAAAGCTGAGAATGATGCGATTTTGCGCGGCAGCCGCGCCCTGGAGCCCGATGAGCAGCAATGTCAGTGCGAGTGCCCCGCACCGCGCCAATGCCGATAGCGTTCTCAAGGTGGTAAACCTCACTAAACAGGTTAGCAGTCCCGAAGGGCCGCTCGCCATTGTGCACGATGTCACCTTCGACATCGCGCGGGGCGAGACGGTCGCGATCACCGGCGCATCCGGGGCCGGCAAATCCACCCTGCTGGCCATGCTGGCCGGACTGGACCTGCCCACCTCGGGGCATCTGTGGCTGGACGGCCAGGATCTGACCGTGTTGAGCGAGGACGGCCGGGCCCGCCTGCGCGCGCAACGCGTCGGGTTCGTGTTTCAGGCCTTCCACCTTATTCCCTCGCTGACGGCGCTGGAGAATGTGCTGCTGCCCCTGGAGCTCGCGCAGCGCGACAACCCACAGGCCCAGGCGCGCGAGGCCCTGGACAGAGTCGGGCTCGCGCCGCGCGTCGATCACTATCCGCGCCAGCTCTCCGGCGGCGAGCAGCAGCGCGTCGCCCTGGCGCGGGCCTTTGTGGTCGGGCCGGCGGTGCTGTTCGCCGACGAACCGACCGGCAATCTCGACGCGCACACCGGTCAGCGCATCATCGATCTGATGTTCGACATGAACCGTACCGCACGCACGACCCTGGTGCTCGTCACCCACGAGGAGCCGCTGGCCGCGCGGTGTGACCGGATCCTGCACATGCAGGCCGGGCGGCTGGTCGCGCCGTGATGCATGCGCTGAAACTGGCCCTGCGGACGCTGCTGCGGGAATGGCGCTCGGGCGAACTGGGCGTGCTGCTACTGGCGCTGACCACGGCGGTTGCGGCCCTCACCGGCGTGGGTTTTCTGGTCGGACGCATCGACACGGCGGTGCGCGAACAGGCGACACAGGTGCTGGCGGCGGATATCCGCGTGTCCTCCACCCAACCACTTCCTGACACCTGGTTCACGACTGCCGCGCAGCGCGGGGTGCGCACGGCGAACATCCAGACCCTGCTGAGTGTCGTCTTCCGCGGCGATGACAGTCAGCTCACCAACATCGAGGCGGTGTCGAACGGCTATCCACTGCGCGGCACGCTGTTGGTGGCCGATCAACCCTTTGCAACCGGCGCCGCCATCCAGAGCATTCCGCCACCCGGTGAGGTCTGGCCCAGCTCCAAGCTGCTCGCGACGCTGGGCGGTGGCATCGGCACGCAGCTGGCCATCGGTGCCGCGACCCTGAGGGTCACCCGGGTGCTGATCTCGCGGCCGGATCAGGGCGCCAACCTGTCGGACCTCGCCCCCACGCTGATCATGAACCTCAAGGATCTGCCGCCGACGCAGCTCATCCAGCCGGGCAGTCGGGTCAGCTACTCGGCGCTGTTCGCCGCCGATCCGGCTGTCATTCGCGCCTTTCGTCCGTGGCTCTTGGATCACACGCGACCCGCGGACCGCATGCGTGATGTCAGCGAGGCGAGTCCGCAGCTGGAGAACGCAGTGGATCGTGCCGGCCGGTTCCTCACGCTCGCGAGCCTGGTGAGTGTGCTGCTGTGCTCGATCGCGGTCGCGATGTCGGCGCGACAGTACGTGCGCCGGCATCTGGATGCAGTCGCCCTGATGAAGACCCTGGGTGCCACGCGCGGGTTCACGCTCAGCGTCAGCCTGCTGCAGCTGGTGATCGTCGCGCTGCTCGCCTCCGTGGCGGGGTCGGTGATCGGTTTTGTCGCACAGGAATGGCTGCTGCGCGCAGTGCGGGATCTGCTCGGTACCGCGACGCTGCCACCGGCAGATCTTGCGCCCCTCGGCATGGGGGTGAGCGCGGCACTTGCCGTACTGGCAGGCTTCGCGCTGCCACCGCTGCTGCAGCTGGCCCGCGTGCCGCCGCTGCGGGTGCTGCGGCGGGACGTGGGGCCGCCGCCGCCGCTCGTCATCCTGGCCTTCGGTCCCGCCGTCGTGGTGATCATTGGCCTCGTCTGGTGGGCGGTCCGCGATATGCGGCTGGCGCTGCAATTCCTGCTCGGCCTCGTCGCATTTCTGGCCGCGCTGGCGGGCGCCGGGTTTGTGCTGGTGACGCTGTGCGGGCGGCTGCGCGGCCGCGTCGGTGTCGCCTGGCGCTATGGCATTGCCAATCTCAATCGCCGCCGTGCCGACAGCATGGTGCAGATCGCGGCCTTCGGCGCCGGGCTCATGGTGCTGCTGGTGCTGGGCGTGGTGCGCGACGACCTCGAGCGTGACTGGCGCCGCAGCCTGCCGGCCGATGCGCCCAACTATTTCTTCGTCAACATTCCGCCGGCCGATCGCACCGCTTTCACGCAGTTCATCGAACAACGCGGCGCGCGGTTGTCACGAATGCTGCCGATGCTCCGCGGCCGGCTGACGGCTATCAACGGGCAGCCGGTGGAGTCGATGCGCTTCGCCGATGGCCAGGGGCGCGGATTTTCGGGACGTGAACAGAACGTCACCTGGGCGAGCACGCTGGGCAGCGACAACCAGGTGGTCGCGGGCCGCTTCTGGCCGCAGGACTATCAGGGTGCACCCCAGGTGTCGCTGGCGACCGAGTTTCAGGAATCCCTCGGCGTGGGCGTCGGGGACAAGGTCAGCTTCGATATCGGCGGCGAGCCGTTCGTCGCGACCGTGAGCAGCATCCGCAAGGTGAAGTGGGACAGTTTCCAGCCGAACTTCTTCGTGATGTTCTCGCCCGGCGTGCTTGATGCGGTGGCGGGCACCTTTCTCACCAGCGCGTACTTCCATCCTTCCGATCCGCACGTGATGGCGCAGCTGGCGCATCGTTTCCCAAGCGTCTCCATTTTCAATGTCGATGACCTGCTCGCGCAGGTCCGCGGCATCATCGACAAGGCGGTGCTGGCCGTGCAGAGCGTGTTCGCGTTCACTCTGTTCGCAGGCCTCGTGGTGCTGCTGGCCGCGGTGCAGTCAAGTCGCGACGAGCGCCGCTTCGAGAGCGCGATGTTGCGCACCCTCGGTGCCAGTGGTTCGACGGTCTGGCAGGGCGTGATGGCGGAGTTCGTGGCCCTCGGGCTTCTGGCGGGGGCGCTCGCTGTCGCGGGCGCGGCGCTCGCCGGTGCGTTCGTCGCGACCCGGGTGCTGCAGGTGCCTTACGCCTTTGATCCCTGGCTGCCGCTGCTTGGCATCGGCGGCGGGGCGCTCCTGGTGTGTATCAGCGGCTGGCTCGCGACTCGCAGTGTGGTGTCGCAGCCGCCCATCCTGACCCTGCGCGGCGGCTGAACGCTGCGCGCTAGTGTCTGATGCTGAGCGCCGCCCAGGAGTCCGGCTGCGGGTCGCCACGCCAGTCAAGACCCTCGATGGTCAGCTGGTATTCACCGGCGCCGAGCGCAGAGGTGTTCAGGGAGAATCCCAGCTCGCCGTTGGAGTCCTTGATCAGATTGTTGAGTATGGCGACGCGTCCCTGGTTCGTGCGATCGATGGTCACGCGAAACGCTCTGAAGTCCGAGTGGGTCAGGTCGATCTTGATGTTGACGAGCTGTGCGGTTGCGCCACCAATGACTGACGCAATGGCGGCCGCGGGGCCGGCATGCGTGGGCTGGATGTCAATCGTGGTGGTCGTGGCCGCGGCGTCCAGTGGCTGGTCGATGACCAGCTGATGCAGCACCGACACCTTATGCAACGCTACTGACAGCTGTTTGTTGAGCACCAGCATGCCGATACCCAGCACCACTGCGAGGGCTGCCAGCGCCAGGGGCAGATAGGGCCGTTCCCAGAACTTCTGCGGTTTTTCCTGCCACGGCTCCGGCTTGCCGCTCGCCTCCAGCAACCGCAGGCCCGCGTGGACCCGCTCGGGCAGGCCGATGGCATCCAGGATCTGGGGATTCTCACGGCAATAGCGTTCAAACACCGTCGCACCGCGGACCGGCAGTTTTCCGGAGACATACAGTTCGACGATCCGGTTGCGGGCGATGAAGTCGGGGTCCATGACCGGCGGTACCGGCACATTCTCCGGATCAGGCGGTTTGCGCGCACTCGCCGGTGAGGCGGGCCGCGGCGGCCGGGGAGCCGCGGCCGGAGGAGCTGACCTCGCTGCCACAGCCGGCCGGGGCGCAGCTGCGGCAGGTTTGGGCAGCGGTGCGACCGGGGCCGCCGGTGGGGACGCGGCGGCGGCACCGCGTCCCGGGGGCGCCATGGGCCTGGGAACGGGCCAGGCCACCGGCACGGGCTCCTGGTAGGCCTCCAGCTCGGGCATCAGATCGGCATAGGGGTCATCGTTGATGACCGGACTGGGAGCCTGCATCCGCACCGTGGTGGCGGTGGCCGGCTCGCTCAAAGCGGGGGCGGCCGACTTGCGACCCGACGCCGAGGCGGCAATCGCAATGTGCGCCGCGTGTGCATCGAGCGCGGAGGTCTCCAGCAGTTCCATGTCTGGAATCAGCGCCAGCAGATCGTCAGCCGACGGCGAATCAGCAGCAGGATCGTGCGGCGCGGGAGGCAGTGCCTCGGAGTTTGGTTGCGGGGCCATCAGCGCAGCTCGTTGGATTCCATAGTGCTCCAGACCCTATCGTGCGGCGTGGTTGAAGGAAAGCCCAGGGGCTGGCTCACAGAATGGGAGTCGCGTCGCCGAGTGCGAACTGCATCTCAGTTGGGAGCCGTTGATTTGTCATACAGGCACACGGTCACAGCTATGGCGCAACAGCTCTGATAGCTTCCTCCGCCCCCGGCCCGAGGATCGACTGGTTTTTCATGGTTGGACTTACCGATTCGCTGTCCAAGGCCTCTGCAGGACCGTTCCTGCCGCGCCGCTTCCCCGAGTCCATGGAAGCGGAGTACACCGATTTCAGCCTGCGCGTGTTCCTGCCCGGGATCCGTGCCTGGCACACCCTCGCACTGTGCCTGGCTGTGCTGCTGCTGTTGGTGGGCACAGTGCTGTACAACAACGGCATGCGCCAGCCGGTATTGCCGCTGTCGGCGGCGCACCTGGATCCGGTGCCACTGCTCCTCATCGGAATATCGGTGGCGGCGCGCGCGGCACTGTGCGTGCTCTCCTGGCGCTCCGACTATCTGACCGTGTATGGCAAATGGGCGCTGCCGCTGGCGATACTCGGACATTCCTGCATCAACGCCGTCTTCGGCGGCGAAATTTTCGGAACGCATCCGCAATTCATTGCGGCAATCGCCGTCTATGCGTTCGGCGCCAGTTTCCTGACCGGCCTGCAGTTCCGCCGTTCACTGTGGGTCAACGGCGCGGCGCTGTGCGTGCTGGTTGCTTACGGTTACCACCAGTCCTGGCCGGCGACGCAGGTGTGGCCGGTGGTCGGTCATATCGCCTTCGCGATGGTTCTGGCCGCCCTCGTCGCCATGACGCTCGAACGCTCCGTGCGCGCGCTGTATCTGGAGAACCGCCGGGTCGGCGAGATGGCTTCCCGCGATGGGCTCACGGGACTGAAGAACCGGCGTGCCTTCGACGAGCACCTGCGGCGCGTGTGGCAGCTGGCGCTGCGCGAGCGGCGCGCGCTCGGCATCATGCTCATCGACGTGGATTTCTTCAAGTCCTTCAACGACACCCTCGGTCACCAGGCCGGCGACGCAGCGTTGCAGCGGATCGCCGAAGTCGTCGCGACGACGGCGCGGCGGCCGCTTGACCTGTCTGCGCGCTATGGCGGTGAGGAGCTGGCCGTCATTCTTTATGATGTCACCCGCGAGTACGTCGCGGAAACGGCTGCGCGCTTGCAGCGCCTGGTCGAGGATCTGCGGATTGCGCATCCCCGATCCGCCGCGGCGCCGGTCGTGACGGTGAGCACCGGCGTGGCCTACATCAAGCCGACGACCGAACGTAGCCCGCAGGGGGCGATCCTGCTCGCCGACCGCGGTCTGTATGCGGCGAAGCGCGCCGGTCGCAATCAGTCAGCGTTCCTGGACCGTGACCAGGAGGGTGTCACGACCGGCGTCTTCGACCCGGCCAACCCGGCGTTTGCCAAGCTCGCGTCACGTTGAGGGCGGATCGACGAGGCGCTCGAGGGATTCAACCGTCGAGGACTGCGTGAAGTCGAAACCCACGGCCGTCAACCAGCGCCGACCCGCCTGCGAATCCACGTACTTGGCCGAGCAGTGAGTGCCGAGAACCTTCGCGGCCTGGGCGATCGCGATCACCCGGGCCTGCGCGAGCTTGTCGCGCATGGCCGCAGCCACCAGCCGGGTTTCCACCTTCAGCAACCGCACCGCGCTCGAGCGCAGCAGCTCCAGCGCCCCGGTATGGAAGGTGAAGTCATCGATTACCGCAAAACACCGTGACTGCTCGCATTGCGCGACAAACCGCTCGGCCTGGGGCCGATGGATCACGCACGCGGACTCGCGCAGCTCAAAGCCGATCATTCCCGGATCGACGCCCGAGGCGGCAAGCGCGCCGCTCAGCGCCGCGGGCAACTCGGGATCTGCAAGCGCCGCTGCGGATACCCCGATGGTGAAACTCAGCGGATCACCCTGCAGTACCCGGGGATAGTCGCCCAGCCATGCCAGCAGCTGGTTCAGCGTCGCCAACGCATCGCCGCGCTGCTGTTCCACGACGGGCACGATCTGGTAGCGGCGGGTGCGACCGCCCGGCCGCAGCCTGATCAGTTCACGCAGTCTCAGGCCCTGTGCCCCGGCCACATTCGAAGTACCGGTAACGGCTGCCGCGGAGGGCTCGAGGAGCTCCAGGACGGCGTTGACCGGGAGATCATTGGCGGTGTGCGCGGTGCCGGACTCCGGGATCACCGTCACTTCCAGGGGTTGCGTGCCGCTTGAGTACGGTCGGATGCCGGAACTGATTCCGGTGGAGCTCAAAGGCGGTGGCGGCACCAGGAACATCGCAACCTTCTGCAGCACCGAGCGCATGTTGGTGGTGAGAATGCGCGCCGCGAGATTTCCGGAACTCAAGGTCTTGGCGTCCATCAGCACCATGATCAGGCCCGCCAGCTGGGCCCGAGGAGTGCGGACGGCGAGGAACAGTGCCGCGCGGTTGTCCGCCAGCGTCGCTTCAAAATGTGCACGCGTGGTCGCGGCGGTCAGTGTGGCGATGGCCTCTTCAACGACGCTCTGTTCATCCGGCCCGAGCGCGCCCTGACTGAGCCACTGCACATCGCCCTTGCCGTCGAAGAGCGAGACGGAGTGCATGCGCAGCGCCGGCAGCAGCGCCAGCACCTGCGCGCCGAGTGTCTCGATGGTTTCGCCGGGCGCCTCGGTCTCCGGGCGCAGCACGGCATTCAGTTGAATATTCGACAAGTCACAGCACCCCGGTATCTGCCGCTAGGGTGGCAGTCTGCGCGAAGCGACACCGTGATCGTTCTCGCGTTCTGCGACGTGAATCGCAGCGGGGCGCGCACTGCGTGCCCCGCTCTTGTCATAACCGCACGGACATAATTTCTAGCCGGCAGGCAGGAAGTCGCGCTTGCCGATATCCACGCCGTTATGGCGCAGGATGGAATAGGCGGCCGTAAGGTGGAAATAGAAATTCGGCAGCACCCAGTTGCGCAGGTACACGAGGCCCTTGAACTCGAGCTTGGTGTCGCGCATCGGAATCACGATGTCGCGATCCTCGGCGCCCTTGAAGCTGTCGGCCTTCACGCTGGACACGAAGTCGATGGTTTTCTTGATGCGTGCCTGCAGCTCGGCCAACGTCTGCTCGTTGTCCTCGAACTTCGGCGAGTCGATGCCGGCGAGGCGCGCTGTGCCGCTCTTGGCAAAATCGGTGGTCAGCTGCACCTGCTTGATGAGCGAGAACATGTCGGGTGCCAGTCGCGCGTTGGCGAGCACCGAGGCATCGAACTTCTTGGCAGTGGCATATTCGGCGGCCTTGTCGAGCTGCTTCGACAGGTTGGCCAGCATCGGCTGGAAGGTTTCCACCGTCATCGTGTACACGGAAATCTGCATTCGGGTTCCCCTCTGAAGTAAGCCGGTTGGCTTTGGCGCGGCGGATTCTACACTCTGTGCTGCTGTACATTGATGTCACAACAGTGAAACAATGGGCGCCTGGAAAGCTCTAATTGGAACCCCAGATGAGTTTGTTCTGGATGCCGGCGCAACTGGCCACGCTGTCCAAGGTGGTCGAACTGAACGGCTTTTCGGCTGCAGCCCGGGCGCTGGGCGTCCCCAAGGCCGCCGTCAGTCGTGCGGTCGCGGATCTCGAGGCGGCATTGGGGGTGAGAGTGCTCAACCGCACCACCCGCCGCCTGTCACTCACCGAAGCCGGCGAGCTCATCTATCCCCACGCCCGGCGGCTGGCCGATGAGGCTGATGCGGCGCGCATGCAGATCGGGCGCTGGTTCGCGCCGCCCACCGGACCGCTGCGGGTCGCCGCCGACCCCACCTACGGCCGCATCCTGCTGGCGCCCCTCGTGCCGCGGTTCATGGAGAGCTTCCCGGACATTCCGCTGGAGGTGAACCTGCAGCCGCAGGGGCCCGACATGGTGGACAGCGCGGGCAAGAGCAGTGACGTGGCGATCCGCACCGGCACGGGCGAGGCGCCGGGTCTCGCGCACCGGCTGCTGGGCTCCCCGCCGGCCATCCTCTGTGCGACGCCGGCCTATCTGCAGCGGCGGGGTGTTCCCGAGCGACCCGAGGACCTGCGGTCCCATGAGCTGTTGACCCCGGAAGGCGAGGGGCCCGAGTTCCGCATGACACTCGTGCACGGCGCCATGCGCGCCGAGGTGCGGGTCACGTCGCGTCTGGCGGTCAACGACCCGGCGGTGCTGCACGCGGCAACCGCGGCCGGACTTGGCATTGGCATCCTGCCGGAGTTCCTGTGCCGCCAAGGTCTTGCTACCGGCCGACTGCAGAAGCTGCTGCCCGAGTGGGAGCTGCCGCAGATCATGCCGCTGTATGCGGTGTACCCTGCCACCCAGGGCGCCGATAGCCGCGTCCAACGATTCGTGGATTTCCTGGCCGCCAACGTCGTGCCGGCGCTGGCGCAGATCTGATCCGGAGGCGTGAGATGTACCGCGCACCACTCAAGGACCTGTCCTTTGTCCTGAACGAACTGCTGGGAGCCCAGCCGCTGGCGGGCTGTCCGCCCCATGCCGACTACTCAGCGGACCTCGCCGAGTCCGTTCTGAGCGAGTCGGCGCGCTTTGCCGAAGGGGTCCTCGATCCCATCAATCGCAGCGGCGATCAGGAAGGCGCGCACTGGAGCGAAGAGGGCGTGCGTGCGGCCAAGGGTTTCCGCGTGGCCTATCGGCAGTTCACCGAAGGCGGCTGGCCGCAGCTGCGGGCCCCGGCGCATATCGGCGGCCAGGGTGCGCCGCTGATGCTGGCGACGGCGGTGCAGGAGACCTGGGCATCCGCCAACCTCGCCTTCAAGCTGTGCCCGATGCTGACCTACGGGGCCATCCACGCCCTGGAACTGACCGCCTCCCCGGCCCTGAAGGAGCGCTTCCTGCCGCGGATGGTCACCGGGGAGTGGACCGGCACCATGGTGCTGACCGAGCCACAGGCCGGCTCCGACCTGGCGCTGATCCGCACGCGCGCCACGCCCCAGAATGCCGGCAGGACCGACGGGGCGTTCCGGCTCTTCGGCCAGAAGATCTTCATCACCTGGGGCGAACACGATCTGACCGACAACATCGTGCACATGGTGCTCGCCCGCATCGACGGCGCACCGGAGGGCGTGCGCGGCATTTCGCTGTTCCTGGTGCCGAAATTCCTGGTTGCGGAGAACGGCCAGCTGGGCGCGCGCAACGATGTGCGCTGCGTTTCGATCGAACACAAACTCGGCATCCACGCCAGTCCCACCTGTGTCATGGCGTTCGGTGAGCACGACGGGGCCATCGGCTACCTGGTCGGTGAGGCCAATCGCGGCCTGGAATACATGTTCATCATGATGAACGCCGCGCGACTGGCGGTCGGCCTGGAGGGCTACGCCGTAGCGGAGCGCGCCTTTCAGCAGGCGGCCGACTACGCGCGCACGCGCGTGCAGGGGCGCAAGACCATCATTCATCATCCCGATGTGAAACGGATGCTGCTGGAAATGAAGGCCGGCACCGAGGCCATGCGCGCCCTGACCCTGTATGCGGCCTGGCAGCTGGATCTGGCCGAATCGCACGCGGACCCCAAGGTGCGCGCGCAGGCCCAGGCGCGCGGTGATCTGCTGATCCCCATCGTCAAGGGCTGGAGCACGGAGTTCGGCGTGGAACTGGCGAGCACCGGCATCCAGGTCCACGGTGGTACCGGCTTCATCGAGGAAACCGGCGCGGCGCAGTGGTTGCGCGACGTGCGGATCACCGCGATCTACGAGGGGACCACCGGCATCCAGGCCAATGATCTGCTGGGCCGCAAACTGGTACGCGACCAGGGGGCTGCCATGCTGAGCCTGCTGGGTGAGATCGAGCAGGAGCTGCGCGCCAAGGCGCACTCGCAGGCCGTGCAGTCGCTGCGCGCCGAAGCGTTGGGTGCGGTCATCCAGCTGCGCGAGACAACGCTCAGTTTGCTGGATCTGGCTGCGCAGGACATGGAGCGGGCATTGGCGGTCATCGAGCCCTATCTGATGCTGTGCGGCTTCGTGCTCGGGGGTTGGCTCATGGCGCGCGCCGCCGATGTCGTCAGTACCGGTGGCAGTGCCGCCGGCACCGAATTCAAGGCGGCCAAACTGGCCACGGCCGGAGCCTACGTGGGGCAGCTGTTGCCGCGCGCGCTCAGCTATCGGCAGATCGTGACGCGGGGGGCCGACAGTGTTGCCGGTGTGGATGCAGCGCTGATCTGATCAGCGGCGCAGCGGGCGCAGCCGCAGTGGCGGAGGTTCATTCAGCGTCTGCATGAACACGCGCCGTGCATCCGGATCCAGGGTGGTCAGATCCACCTTCTCGGTGTGCGTGAGCCGCAGGGCGGAGTCGCTGATGCGACCGGAGTCGCGATTGCGCGGCCACCAGCGTCGGGCCAGGCGCCGCGTGGATCCGGTCCTGAGGATCTCCGCGACCGCGTTCGCCACCAGTGGATCACGGGTGAGTTCGCTGTGAGCGCGGGCCACGTAGTACGTGGTCGCGCCCGCAAGCCGGGCGCTGGCTGCCGGGACCGTGCCATCCCCGTGACGGGTTACGGTATAGACGAAATCATCGCCCTCCAGATCAATGTCCGTGACGGTGGGCTGGCCCGTGCCGACCACCACCGAGAAGCGCTCACCGCCCGCGGCGAATTGCGCGCGGGTCCGGGTCGCTGCAGCCAGCAGTTCGGGCCGGGGCCGGGGACCGCGACTCGGCCAGCGGTCGGCATCGAACAGATCGAAGCGATGCGGCTGGCGGGCGGTCGGCAGCAGCTGATAGAGGCTGGGAAAAGTATTGAACACCTCATCGGCGAGCTGCTCGGCGCTGGTCCGTGCGTCCAGTTGCGCGAGCTTGCGCACCACCGGAGAGGTCCCGCGAACCGCCTGCACGCCCGCGTAGGAGCCCTCGTTGGGCGTACCCAGCAATACGACCTGCTGCACCTTGCCGCGGGCGGTCGCTGAGAGTGCGACGCGACTGACCAGACCGCCCATGCTGTGCGCAACGAGGTGCACGGACTCATGCGGTTCCGCCTCGATGCGCTGCGCGAGCTGCGCGCCCAGGACATCCACACCCAGCCGCCAGTCATAGTCGACGCAGCTGACATCGAAGCCGCTCGCCACCAGCTGCAGTCGCAGCCGCAGGTACGTGAACAGCACCACGCCCATGGCGAGAATGGGTGCACCCGAATCGATACGCAGCGCGCGCAGTCTGCCCGCGCTGATGTCCACCGGATCCACCCACAGCAGGTCCCACGGCAGCGGGGCCGGCCGCTGCAGGCCCAGCTGCGAACCCATGATGCCGGGGATGATGAGCACACGCCCGCCACGCGACGCCGTACGCGAGCGCACTGCGCGGCGCGCCAGGTACTGCAGCTCCCCGTATTCACGATCGCCGAAAAAGGCGATGAGTTCCTGGCGATGTTCGCCGCTGGCGAGCAGCGCTTCGGCCTGCACGTCGGTGAACGCCAGCCGGTCATAGGGAGTGATGTGTTCGGAGGCGCCGTCGTGTCGCATGGTGGGTGGCCGCGGTGTGCGTGCGCTAAAAGCGCGGTCAGCCCGCGCTCAAGGGGCGCACCAGCGCAAGCACATGCAATCGGATGCCGCCGGCAAACACCAGCACCAGCGGCACGCGTTCGCCGACCTGCAGCGCATGGGTGAGGCCATGCAGCATGATGTGCCGACCGCCGGGCGTGAACGCAACGCTCGCACCCGGGGCCAGGGTCACCGCGCTGAGCGCACGCATGCGTGACTGGCCCCCGGCCTCCACGGTCTCATGCATCATCACCATGGCGGCCACCGGACTCTCGGCGCCCGTGAGCCTCACGGTGGCGGTGCCGACATTCTGCAGCGACAGGTAGACGGCGGCGACATCCGCTCCGGGAGGCGGCTGGCGTATCCAGGCGCCGCCGACCAGCAGGTTACTGTCGGCGGCGGGGCTGCGCACGGGCGCGAGCAGGCCTGCAAGCACGATCCACAACAGCACCTGAGGCGCGCGCAGCAGAAGTGGGGGCCGGACGGCGGCTGTCATGAATGGGCCTCCTGAAAGCGTTGGCGTGAGCGCTGGATTATGCCTGACCGCGCTTGACGTGCTTCACGAGCACCTCGCAGAAGGCCTGGATGGCGGCAATCCGGGCACTGGATTTGCGCCAGACGGCGCCGATCTGTCGGTGCGGTGTGGGCCGGACCAGGGGCCGGATGACGACGCCGCGTGCGTTGCCGTAGGCGCCGCCGCTGGCAAGCTCTGGCATGAGCGTCACGCCTGCGCCGGCGGCGACCATCTGCCGCAAGGTCTCAAGACTCGTGGCACGAAAATCCTGGCGTTCATGCACGGAGATCCGGCTGCACACCTCCAGGGCCTGGTCCCGCAGGCAGTGACCTTCCTCCAGCAGCAGGAGGCTTTCATCCTCCAGGTCACTGATGCGCACACTCGCCTGGCGCGCCAGCCGATGATGTTCGGGCAGCGCCACGTTGAAATCCTCGTCGTAGAGCCTGCGGCTGGCCAGGCCCTCGATCTCGACCGGTAACGCCAGCACACCGACATCGATCTCACCGGTCTGGACTTTCTCCAGCATGGTCGCGGTCTGGTATTCAAACAGCAGCAGGTCCAGCCGCGGCATCTGCCGGTGTACGGCCGGTGCGACCTGCGGCAGCACGTACGGTCCCACTGTCGGAATCATCGCCACCTTGAGCCGTCCGGAGAGGGGGTCCCGGTAAGTCTGGGCAATCGTGATCACTTCTTCGCTGGCGCTGAGAATGAGCCGGGAGCGGGCGACGATCTGTTCGCCGGCCTGCGTCAGCGTGGCGCCGCGGGGCTGGCGTTCGATGAGCTGCACGCCGAGGTATTGCTCGAGCTTCTTCAGCTGCGCGGACAGGGTCGGCTGGCTGATGAAACAGCGTTCCGCGGCCTGCCCGAAGTGGCCGGTATCGGCTACCGCGACCAGGTAGCGCAGGTCCTTCAACTTGATGTCCGACATGGTGTACCCGATATATGGCGTCTATCGGGATTATAAAGTCAATCGATTGGATTGTGGTGCCCGCCGACCCCAGGATGTGCCTATCGAAATCAATCAAGACCGAATCGTTGAAGGAGCAGGACATGTTGGGTATTGGTAAGCAGTTTCCGGAATACCGGCTGAGCGCGGTGGTATCGACCGACCAGAGCAAGGCCTTTCAGACCATCGACAGCAGCACGCATGCCGGCAAGTGGCGCGTGATCTTCTTCTGGCCGATGGATTTCACCTTTGTGTGCCCGACCGAGATTGCCGCGTTCGGCAAGCTGGAGAAGGAATTCCGGGCACGTGACGCGCAGCTGCTGGGTGCGAGCACGGACTCCGAGTACGTGCACCTGGCCTGGCGGCGTGACAAGGAGGAGCTCAAGGATCTGCCGTTCCCGATGCTGGCGGACGTGAAGCGCGATCTGACCACGGCGCTGGGCATCCTCGATGCAGAAGCCGGCGTGTCGCAGCGGGCGACGTACATCATCGATCCGCAGGGCGTGATCCGCTTTGTCTATGTCACCGATCTGAACGTCGGTCGCAACCCGGAGGAGGTCCTGCGGGTGCTGGATGCACTGCAGACCGATGAGCTGTGTCCGTGCAACTGGCACAAGGGCGATGACACCCTGAAGGCCGCCTGAAGGATCTCCCGCCGGCGCCAGCCCTGGTGCCGGCGGGACTTGATGAGCCGAATTTTTGGAGAGCAACGCCATGACGACACTGGATACTATTCGCGATTCCCTGCCGGACTACGCCCGTGATCTGCGGCTCAACCTCGGATCGGTACTCGCGCCCACCGGTGCGCCGGGACTGTCCGAACGTCAGATCTGGGCCGTGGCGCTGGCGGCGGCCATCGCCTCGCGACACGTGCCGCTGGCACGCAGCATCGAGGCGCTCGCCGCCCCGCATCTGTCACCTGCGGACCTGAATGCCGCGCGCGCCGCCGCCGCGGTGATGGGCATGAACAACATCTATTACCGGTTCCTGCACCTGGTGGAGGACGCGGAGTACAAGCAGCTGCCGGCACGGCTGCGGATGAACGTGCTGGCCAACCCCGGTATCGACAGCCAGGACTTTGAGCTGCTGTCGCTGGCAGTCTCGGCCATCAACGGCTGCGGAACCTGCGTCGCATCCCATGAGCGGCAACTGCGCAAGCATGGCATGTCACGCGAAGCCGTCCAGAGTGCGGTGCGCATTGCCGCCACGATTCACGGGGTCGCCGGAGTGCTGGAATTCGAAGCTGACGACCCGGGCGCGGCGCAAGCCAACGCCGCGTGAGTCTCACGCCACGCGGTTACGCGTGCCGCCCTTGAGAAAATCCGCAATGTTGGCGGCGACCTCGTCCAGGCAACGCTGCCGGGCTTCCTGTGCGGCCCAGGCAATGTGCGGCGTCAGGATCAGATTGGGGATCGTGGCATCCACCAGTGGATTGCCATCCAGCGGCGGTTCCTGCGGCAGCACGTCGATTGCCGCACCGCCGATCGTGCCGGCGCGCAGCGCCGCGACCAGCGCTGCCGAGTCGATCAGGCCGCCGCGGGCGGTGTTCACCAGCAGCGCATCGCGTTTCATCAGGGACAGTTCGCGCGCCCCGATCATATTGGCCGTAGCCGGCGTCAGCGGACAGTGCAGGCTCAGAATATCCGCCTCCCGCAGCAGCACATCCAACTCCACACGTCCCGGCGCCGCGGCCTGACCCGGCCTTCCGGCGAGCATGATGCGCATGTCGAGCGCCGCCTGCGCGCCCTGCGCCACGGCCCGACCGAGCGCGCCGTAGCCGACGATTCCCAGCACCCGGCCGGAGAGCTCACGGATGTTGTAGTTGAGCATGGTGAACTGCGGCGTGCGCGTCCAGGACCCATCGACCGCCAGGCGCGAGAACTCGCGCACGCGATGCGTGTGCGCGAGGATCACGGCCAGCACGTGCTGCATGACGGAGCGGCTGCAGTAGTCACGCACGTTGCAGACCGCCACGGTGTGCTCGCGCGCCGCCTCCAGGTCGATGTTGTTGGTGCCCGTCGCCGACACGCCGATGAACCGCAGCTGCGGATTGGCCTCGATGAGCGCGCGGGTGATGTAGAGCTTGTTGGTGAGGACGATCTGGGCCCCTGCCATCCGCGCCGGAATCTCAGCCACCGGCGTGACATCGTGCAGCACGATATGCGGCAGTACGCGCTTGAGCGCGCCCATGTCAAGATCGCCATTGCTGACGGTGGCGAAATCAAGGAATACGGCTTTGACTGTCATGGCCCGCATTATACGGGGATGTTTTGGTTTGGGCGGGGCCCTGCTGCTGGCCGCGGGGGTGCCCGCCGTCGCCGCCGACCTCGATGTGGTGGATGACACCGGTGCCCACCTCAGCCTGTCACATCCGGCGCAGCGCATCGTCAGCCTGGCGCCCGGCGCCACCGAAATGCTGTTCGCCGCGGGTGCCGGCGCAATTCTGGTCGCCACGGTAGCTTATTCGGATCAGCCCGCGGCGGCGCGGCAGGTGCCACGTATCGGTGACAGCAGTGCCATCGACATGGAACGCTTGCTGGTGCTCAAACCGGATGTCGTCGTGTTCTGGCCCGGAGGTAACAATCCGGCCCAGATCGCGCAACTGCAGCGGCTGGGTATCACGCTCTATGGCCAGCAGGTGAACCGTCTTGCGGATCTGGGTGCATCGCTCGTGCGGCTCGGAGTGCTGGCGGGAACGCAGGCCGTCGCACGGCAGCGTGCCGATCAGATTCAACAGCAGCTGTCACAGCTGCGCGAACGGTATGCGAACCGTCCGCCGCTGACGGTGTTGCTGGAGACCTGGAATCAGCCGCTGTACACCGTGGGGGGCGGGCAGCTGATGTCCGATGCCCTGTCCGTGTGCGGCGCCGTCAATGTGTTCGGTGATCTTGCCCAGCTGAGCCCCGCCGTGCAGGTGGAGGCGGTGCTGACGCGTGACCCCGCCCTGATCATCGCGGCTGCGCCGCCGGGTGGCGCGGCGCAGTGGCTCGCGGCGTGGCGGAAGTTTCCGTCGATGCAGGCGGTGCGGACCGGCAATCTCCTCGCCTTCGAAGACCAGGCACTCGGCCGCCTCGGACCCAGCGTGCTTGATGCGACTGCGAGCCTGTGCAAACAGATCGACGCCGCACGCGCGCGGCGCTGAAAGCCTCAGTCGCGGAAATTGTTGAACTGCAGCGGCATCTCGATCTTCGCCTTGCGCAGCAGCGCCATGGCCGCCTGCAGTTCGTCACGCTGCTTGCCGGTGATGCGCACCTTCTCGCCCTGCATGCTCGCCTGAACCTTGAGCTTGGAGTCCTTCATCAGGCGCACGACCTGGCGCGCGGTATCGCCATCGACCCCCTGGCGCAGGATCACGTCCTGGACCGCCGCTGCGAGATTGACCACCGGATCCTTGATCTCCAGACACATCACATCGATGCCACGCTTGGCCAGCCGCAGCCTCAGGATCTCCAGCATCTGCTTCAGCTGGAATTCCACCTGGGCTTTGACCGACACCGTCATGCCATTCAGTTCAAAGACTGCGCCGCTGTCCTTGAAATCGAAACGCTGGCTGAGCTCGCGGTTTGCCTGGTCGACCGCGTTGGTCACTTCGTGGGAGTCAACCTCCGAGACCACATCGAATGAGGGCATGCCGATTCTTACCTTGGGGACCTAGGAAGTGGCCGCCGGATCGAGCTCGCGGCGGTAGCGCCGGGTGAGCGTCACCAGCTTTGGCGTCAGCCCCACATCTTCGTAGAGCGGGTCGCCCTGTTCATCGTTCGCGATGACCTTCTGTCCCGGGACGTAGGGAATGCAGGCGGCAACTTCCTGCAGCGCCGCGCCGAGCAGTTCGGTGATGAGCTGCTCCGGGGTACGCCCGGGGAAGATGTCGGCCAGGGCGTGCAAGCGCGCCGCGTCATCGATGGGCAGCCGGACGGCGTACTCCTGGACGGTGCGGGCACCACCGGCGGCGTCCCGCCAGCTGTCGAGCAAGGCTTTGAATCTCACGGCTAAACTCCGGGCACGGGTAAGGAAGTGGGTATTCTAAGCCATCCTTGACGCCCTTATGCCTTCCGGCGATACTTCCGGCGCATGTCTACACAGCTTCGCAACGAGCATCGCACCTGGTGGTGGCGCACTTCCTGACGGAGTGGGCCCTGGTTGCTGCCGCCTTAAACTTTCCTAAAAAAGACTCGAGCGTCGCCAGAACCCATCTCCGGAAATGCCCCGGGATGGGTTTTTTGTTGTCTGCATGATTTGACCAGGTACTGCAATGAAAGCGCCTTTTGATATCGCCGGTGATCTGGACACCCCTGTCTCCACCTACATGAAGCTGGCGGCGTTCAGGCCCTGCTTCCTGCTCGAGAGCGTCGAGGGCGGGGAGCGCCTCGCCCGCTACTCGTTTGTCGGCTTCGGCGACAGCTTGGAGATCAGGCTGGACGCGGCCGGCCTGCACGTGGGTTCGCAGCTGCACCCGCGCCCCGGGAATGCCCACGAGCTGCTGAACCAGTTGCGCGCCGCGCTGGCCGCCGCGCCGCGGCCGATGCCCGAGATTTCCGGCGTGCCGCTGGCCGGCGGTCTGGTCGGTTTCGCCTCCTACGATGTGGTCCGCTTCTTCGAGCATCTGCCCAAGCGCGTCGCAACCGCGGATGGTGTTCCGGCCCTGCACTATGTGGCGCCCCGTTCACTGCTGGTGTTTGATCACCTGACGCGCAGCATCGCGCTGCTGCACGCCGGCTCGGCGGCCGAGCGCGCCTCGCTGCGTCGGGAAATCATCCAGGCGCTGCGCGGCGGTCTGCCGAGCACCCCGCGCGCGGGCCGCTATACCAAGCCCTCTCCCTCGATCACCCGCGACCAGTACATCGCCGGCGTGAAGCGCACGCAGGAATACATCGCGGCGGGAGATGTCTACCAGCTGGTGCTGGCCTCGCGGTTCAGCGGCCGGCACGAACTGGATCCGTTCCAGGCCTACCGCGCCCTGCGTCTGATCAATCCTTCCCCGTACATGTACTACTGCGCACTGGGCGACATCACGGTGGTGGGGTCCTCCCCGGAAGCGCTGGTCAAGCTCAGCGCCGGGCACGCGCAGCTGCGACCGATCGCCGGTACGCGTCCGCGCTCGGACGATACGCAGATCGACGTGGCCCGCGAAACCGAACTGCGCGCGGACCCCAAGGAGAACGCGGAGCACGTGATGCTGGTGGATCTGGCCCGCAACGACCTGGGCCGGGTGGCGGCGGCGGGCACCGTGCACGTGGATCCTTATCGCCATATCGAACGCTACAGCCACGTGATGCACATCGTCAGCGGCGTCAAAGGCCGGCTGGCACCGGGCAAGGATGCGTTTGATCTGTTCGCGGCCACCTTCCCGGCTGGCACGCTGGTGGGGGCCCCGAAGGTGCGGGCGATGCAGATCATCGATGAGCTCGAGCCGGTCGGGCGCGGCCTCTACGGCGGCACGGTGGGCTACTTCGGCGCCCACGGTGACATGGACCAGGCGATCACGATCCGCACGCTGGTGTTCCACGGTGACGAATATAGCTTCCAGGCCGGCGCCGGCATCGTCGCCGACAGCGTGCCGGAAGCCGAACATGACGAAGTGCTGGCCAAGAGCGGCGCCATGGTGCGGGCGCTGGCGCTGGCGGAGGAGGGCCTGTGAAGCCGCATCTGCTGCTGATCGACAACTACGATTCGTTCACCTACAACCTGGTGCAGGCCTTCCTGGTGCTCGGCGCCGAGGTCGCGGTCCATCGCAACGATGACATCACGGTCGCGGCGGCACTGGACCTGGCGCCCTCCCACCTGTGCATTTCCCCCGGCCCCGGCACACCGTACGACGCCGGCGTGTCCATGGACATGATCCGCGCCTTTGCCGGCCGCGTGCCGGTGCTCGGGGTGTGTCTCGGACATCAGTCGATCGTCGAGGTGTTCGGCGGCAAGGTGGTGCGGGCGCGGCGCCTGATGCACGGCAAGACCTCGCGCATCGTGCATGACGGCCGCACGCTCTTCACCGGTCTGCCGCAGGACTGCGAGATCGGCCGCTATCATTCGCTGATCGCCGAGAACTCGCAGATGCCCGAGGTGCTGGAGATCAGCGCCCGCACCCACGAGGATGAAATCATGGGCGTGCGGCATCGCACGCTGATGGTCGAGGGCGTGCAGTTCCACCCGGAGAGCATCCTGTCCCCGGATGGCCCGCAGCTGCTGGGCAATTTCCTCACCCAAAGCGGCGGTGCGCGTGCGTAAGGCCCTCGAACGTCTGCTCAACGGCCAGCATCTGGCGCAGGCCGAAGCGGCGGCATTGCTGACGCAGCTGACCGCGCCCGACACGCACCCGGCGCTCACCGGCGCCGTGCTTGCCGCGTTGCGCAGCAAGGGCGTGGTGGCCGCGGAACTGCGCGGCTTCGCCGATGGCATGCGCTCGCTGGCACTGCGGCCGCAGATTCCGGCCGGGACGCGTGCCATCGACATCGTCGGCACCGGTGGCGATGCGTCGGGTTCCCTGAGCATCTCCACGGGCACCGCGTTGCTGACCGCGGCCTGCGGGCTGCCGGTGATCAAGCACGGCAACCGCTCGATCTCCAGCAAGTGCGGCAGCGGCGATGTCCTGGAAGCCCTCGGGGTCAGGATTCCGATGGACGAAGAGCTTGCCGGGCGCTGCCTAGCGGCCACCGGCTTCACCTTCCTGTTCGCGCCCTACTATCATCCGGCGATGAAGGCGGTCGCCCGGGCGCGCGCCGCGCTGGGCGTGCGGACCATATTCAATATTCTCGGGCCGCTCACCAATCCGGCGGCACCGCCGCTGTATGTGATCGGCGCCTACAGCCCGGAGGTCGCGCGGCTCATGGCCGATGCGGTCGCCGGCATGCCGATCGAGCGCGCCTTCATCGTTCATGGCAGTCACGGCTGGGACGAGCCGACACCAGTGGGGCCCTTTATGTTGTTTGATGTTCACCAGGGTCACGTCAGCGAGCAGCTGCGCGATCCGCAGGACTTCGGCCTCGCGCGCTGTCGGAACGAGGATCTGGCAGGCGGCGACGCCTTGCACAACGCGCGTGCGCTGCGTGCGACACTCGGCGGCGAGGATCGCGGCGCGCACCGTGACTGCCTGCTGCTCGGGACCGCGCTGGCGCTGGAGGTGGCCGGCCGCACTCACTCGGCGCGCGACGGCATCGAGGCCGCCGCGGCGGCCATCGACTCGGGCGCGGCCCGGCGCACGGTAACGGCGGTCACTGATTTCGCGAGTCTCGCGGCGGGGGTCGCATGAGCGGCGGTGATTTTCTCGAGTCGATGGCCCACGCCAGCCAGGAACGCGTGCACGCCGCGCGCGGCCGGCTATCGGAAAACGCACTGCTCAAACAGGCCCAGGCAACGGCGCCCCCACCCCGACTGGTGCGCAACACCGCAGGCTTCGACCTGATCGCGGAACTGAAGCTGCGTTCTCCTGCGGTCGGCCAGTTGCGTGCCGTGGCGAGCGAGGATCCCGCCCGGCGCGCACTGTCCTATGCCGAAGCCGGGGCGGCTGCGGTCTCGGTGCTCACCGAGCCCAACCGGTTCGACGGGTCGCTCGAGCATCTCAGTGCCGCGAGCAGTGCGCTGCGCGCGATGCGGGTGCCGGCGATGCGCAAGGATTTCCTGGTGGATCCCTACCAGGTGGTCGAGGCCCGTGCGGCCGGTGCCGGCGGCGTACTCATCATCCTGCGGATGCTATCGCGGCCGCAGCTGGAAGAGCTGTGTTCCGCTGCCCGTGCCTGCGGCTTGTTTGCGCTGCTCGAAGCCTTCGATGAAGCCGACATAGAACTCGCGCACGCTCTGGTGGAGACGCTGATCAGCCAGGAACCGCCGGCGCCGCGCATCGCGCCCGGACGCAGCGCCAACAGCAGGATTCGTCCGGAGATGGCGCGGGTGCAGTGGCTGGTTGGAGTCAACTGCCGCGATCTCACGACGCTCAAGGTGGTGCCGGGGCGGCTCGAGAAGCTGGTGCACCTGCTGCCGAACCACGTACCCCGCGTCGCCGAAAGCGGCGTGGCCACGGCTGCCGATGCCGGTCGGGTCGCGGCGGCCGGCTATGATTTTGCGCTCGTCGGCGGCGCCCTGATGAGCAGCACCGATCCGCGCTCGCTTGCGCACGAAATGGTTGTCGCCGGCCGGCGTGCCCGGCAGCAGTGGATCTGACGCATGACCGCGCCGCGGCAGTCACTGTGGATCAAGATCTGCGGCCTCACGGATGAGGCTGCGGTGGCCGCCGCCTTGCAGGCGGGCGCGGACGCCATCGGTTTTGTCTTTTCGCCCTCGCCGCGACAGATCGCACCGGCACTGGCGGCGCGTCTTGCCGCGCCGGCGCGCGGCCGGGTGCTGTGCATTGCGGTGACGCGCCATCCGAAGCAGCCGCTGCTGGATGAGATCGTCCGCGACTTCAAGCCGGATGGCTGGCAGACGGACATTGGCGACCTCGGCATCCTGCGGGTGCCACGGCAGCTGGCGATCCTGCCGGTGCTGCGCAGCGGCTCGCTGGCGCTCGAGTCGCCCCCGCGGCGTTTCCTGTTTGAAGGCGCGGTGAGCGGGCAGGGAGTGACCAGCGACTGGGCCGAGGCGGCGCGCCTCGCGCAGGACTCGCAGCTGATCCTGGCCGGCGGCCTGCGGCCGGACAATGTGGCGGTGGCGATCAGCACCGTGCGGCCGTTCGGCGTGGATGTTTCAAGCGGGGTGGAAGCGCAACCGGGCAGGAAAAGCCCGCCGCTCATCGCCAGCTTCGTGGCGGCAGCGCGCGATGCGCACGCGCGGCTCGCCTAAAGACTTTTACGGAGATACGACAGTGACCAGCGAGATTTCCGCGACCGAAAAGGAGCAGCTGCTGCAGGCGGCCATTGCCGGTGAGTTTCCGGATCAGCGCGGCCGCTACGGCCCCTTCGGCGGACGCTACGTGCCGGAGACGCTCATCCCGGCGATGGAACGACTGGAGCAGGGTGTGCGCCAGCATCTGCGCAATCCGGAATTCCAGGAGGCACTCGGCCGTGAGCTTCGGACCTGGGTCGGGCGGCCGACGGCGCTGACCTACGCGACCACGCTGTCGCAGCGCTGGGGTGCGCAGGTGTGGCTCAAGCGCGAGGATCTCGCGCACACCGGCGCGCACAAGATCAACAATGCCATCGGCCAGGCGCTGCTCGCCAAGCGCATCGGCGCCAAGCGCGTCGTGGCCGAGACCGGTGCCGGTCAGCACGGCGTCGCCTCCGCGGCGGCCTGCGCGCGCGTCGGTCTGCCGTGCGTGGTGTACATGGGCGAGGTGGACATGGAGCGCCAGGCGCCCAACGTCGGCCGCATGCGTCTGCTCGGCGCCACGGTCGAACCGGTCAAGAGCGGGGATCGCACGCTGCGCGCGGCCATCGACGAGGCCATGCGCGACTGGGTTTCGGACCCGACCGACACCTTCTATCTGCTCGGTTCGGCGATCGGACCGCACCCCTATCCTTATCTGGTGCGCGAACTGCAGGCCGTCGTCGGCCGCGAGACCCGTGCGCAGATGCTCGAGACGACCGGCGGTCTACCGGATGCCGTCATCGCCTGCGTGGGCGGCGGCTCCAACGCGATCGGCATGTTCCATCCCTTCATCGCCGATCGGGGCGTGCAGATCATCGGCTTCGAAGCCGGCGGCACGGGCAGCGGCTTGGGGATGAACGCCGCGACGCTCAGCTATGGCCGGCCGGGTGTGCTGCACGGCGTCTATACCATGCTGCTGCAGGACGCGGAGGGCCAGATCCAGGAGACCACCTCGATCTCGGCGGGACTTGATTACCCGGGCGTCGGGCCCGAGCACGCACTGCTGCACGCCTGTGGTCGGGTGCAGTACGACGCCGTCGAGGACGCCGAGGCGCTGGCCGCGGTGAAGGAATGCTGTGAGTCCGAGGGCATCCTGCCCGCGATCGAGAGCGCGCACGCGCTCGCCGGCGCGAAGCGCTGGAGTGCCGCCCATCCCGGTGCGCGCATCGTCATCTGTCTGTCCGGCAGGGGTGACAAGGACATGCCCACGCTGCTGCGGACCCTGCTGGCCAACGACGGAACACAGTCATGAGTTCGAGCAACACCCTTCCCGGCGCCCAGATCAGCGCTGCCATCCGCCGCGCGCACGCCAAGGGTACGCCGGCGCTCGTGGGCTATCTGACGGCGGGCTACCCCCGCAAGGCGCTCTTCACTGAGCATCTGCGCGCGATCGCCGACGGCGCGGACGTGGTCGAGATCGGCGTGCCGTTCACCGACCCCATGGCCGATGGCGTCACCGTCCAGCGCGCGAGCCAAGGGGCCCTCGCGCAGGGTGTCAGCCTGCGCTGGATCCTCGCTGAACTGACGGCCATGCCGAAAGTTGCGGCACCGCTGCTGCTGATGAGCTACCTGAATCCACTGCTCGCGTTCGGCGTGGACAAGCTGCCGGAGGCGGCCGCGAAGGCCGGAGTCAACGGCTTCATCGTGCCGGACCTGCCGGTGGATGAAAGCGATCTGCTCAGGGACGCCTTGGCCGGCCAGGGCCTGGCGCTGGTGCAGATGGTCACGCCGGTCACGACTCCGGCGCGCTTGAGCCAGGTGGTCGCCGCCAGCACCGGCTTCGTGTACGCCGTGACCCGGACCGGTGTCACCGGCAAAAACGTGGCCGTGCCGGCCGGGGTCCTGCAGTACCTGGACCGGGTCCGCGCGCAATCGAGCGTCCCGGTCTGCGCCGGCTTCGGCATCCGCAGCCGCGAACAGGTGCAGGCGCTGCGTGACCACGTCGATGGCGTGATCATCGGTTCGGCGCTGGTGGAACTGCTCGAGCGCGGCGGTGATCCGGCGCGCTGGCTGGCGCAGCTGCGTCCCTAGCTCAGTCAGCCTACCTCGGCGCTCGCGGCGGCCGCCTGTGCCGCCGCCGCCTGCGGCGAGATCATCCGGATCGTGCGCCACTTGCCCCACTTGTAATACCCCATCGCCATCGCCACGGCGATGAACGATGAGGCCGGGAAGCTCCACCAGATGGCATCTGCCTGCAGCCGGTCCATGAGCGCCAGCGCCAGCGGAAAGCGGATGCCCAGCAGGCTGATGGCCAGCACGATCAGCGGCGCGACCACCGCGCCATTGGCGCGCACCACGCCGAACATCACCATCGAAATCCCGAAGAACACGAAGCTCCAGGTGACGATGTTGTTCATGTGCACGCCGATGTCGATGGCGACCGAATTCGGCGGCAGCCAGATGCCGAGCGCGGTCCGGCAGAACAGATCGATGATCAACACCATGGTGCCGGTAAGCGCCAGCTGGTAGATGATGCCCATGCGGGTGATGGTGCTGATGCGATCCCACTTCTGCGCGCCGATGTTCTGCGCGGCCATCGAGGAGACCGCCATGCCGATCGCGAACGAGGGCATCTGGATGTAGTTCCACAGCTGCACCGCGGCGCCGTAGGCGGCGGCGGTGTGGATGCCGAAGCGGTTCACGAGGCTGATCATGAGCACCATGCTCAGTGACAGCACCACCATCTGCAGGGCCATGGGCACGCCCTTGCCGATCAGCGTGCTGACGATGGACCAGTCGATCTTCAGCAGCTGGATCTCATCCCCGTGCAGGCACAGCGGGTGCTTCCTGCGGTACAGGTGCGCGATCAGCACCACCAGGCTGATGGCCTGGGCCAGCAGGGTGGCCACGGCGGAGCCGGCGATGCCGAGTCTGGGAATCGGACCGATACCGAAGATGAACACCGGGTTCAGCAGGATATCCAGACCCACCGACAGCAGCAGGAAGTACAGCGGCGTCTTCGCATCGCCCGCGCCGCGCAGCGCGGAGGTGGCGAAGACGTACAGCACCATGAACGGCAGCGCGAGAAAGATGACGCGCATGTAGTCGATGGCCAGCGGTAGTGCCTGCGGCGGGGTCTGCATGAGGCGCAGCAGCGGCTCGCAGATGAACCAGCCGAGGATCGCCATGAGAATCGACAGGGAGGCGGCGAAGGTGGTGCTCGTCCCGACCACGCGCTTGGCATCATGCAGACGCCGCGCGCCCAAGTACTGACCGATCAGGATGGTGGCGGCCAGGGATGCGCCCATCATGGCGCCCAGTATCAGGAACAGCACGATGCCGGCGTTGGAGCTGGCGGTCAGTGCGGCCTCACCCAGGAAGTGGCCGATCCAGAAGGAATTCACGGTCGCGTTGAGCGACTGGAGGATATTGCCGATGAGGATGGGCAGCGTGAACAACAGCAGGCGCTGACTGATCGAGCCTTCAGTGAGATTGTGCGGCTTCATGGGAAAAGCTTAAGCGGACGCCCGAAAAGGAAGGGTCGCAAGGCTAGCGCAGGCGCGTTGACATGTCTAACGACCGCGGCTCACCAGGATCCAGCCGGCGCCCAGCACCAGCATGCTCCAGCCCGGCCAGGCAGCCTCCCGGCCGAGGGCCAGCCAGATCAGTCCGCCCAGCAGGATGGCGGCACCGACGGTGATGGCCTCGCGGCGCCGCGCGGCGCGGTCGAGGATCCGGCCCAGGGAGCGGCCCAGGGAGTCCTCCAGGCGTACGCCGCCGCGGCGCGCGCGCGCCTGCCGCACCGCGTCCTTGACCACGGCGGGCAGCTCATTCACCAGCTCCAGCATCTCCGGCCACTGCTGGCGCAGGTTGTGGAGCATCGCCCGGGGGCTCACCCGCTCGCGCATCCACGCGCGCAGCACCGGACCTGCCGTGCTCCAGACATCCAGGTCCGGGTACAGCTCGCGCCCCAGGCCCTCCACATTGATCAGGGTCTTCTGCAGCAGGATCAGCTGCGGCTGGATGACCATGTCGAAGCGGCGGGCGATTTCGAACAGCCGCAGCAGCACATGGCCATAGGAGATCTCCTTCAACGGCTTATTGAAGATGGGTTCGCACACCGTGCGGACCGCCGACTCCATCTCCGCGATCCGCGTGCCCGGGGGCACCCAGCCGGATTCGACGTGCAAGGTGGCGACGCGCCGGTAGTCCCGGTCCAGCACTGCCAGGAAGTTGCTGGCGAGGTAGTACTGGTCGCGCAGATCCAGGGTACCGATGATGCCGAAGTCGATGGCGGCATAGCGCGGATTCGCCGGATCCTCCACCAGCACGAAGATGTTCCCGGGGTGCATGTCGGCGTGGAAGAAATTGTGCTTGAACACCTGCGTGAAGAAGATGCGCACGCCGTTTTCCGCCAGCTTGCGGAAATCCGTGCCGATCGCGCGCAGGTGCGCAAGATCGCTGATGACGACGCCGTGGATGCGCTCGGTCACCAGCACATCCACGCGGCAGTGGTCCCAGTACACCTCCGGCACGTGCAGCAGATCGGAGCCTGCGAAATTGCGTTTCAGCTGCGCCGCGTTCGCAGCCTCGCGCATGAGGTCGAGCTCATCGAGCACCGTCTTCTCATATTCCGCGACGACCTCCAGCGGCCGTACGCGCCGGCTTTCCGGCCAGTACTTCTGGGCCAGCCGCGCCAGGGCGTAGAACAGTTCCAGATCGCGTTCAATCTGCACGCGCACGCCGGGCCGGAGCACCTTGACGATGACGTCCTGTCCGCCCGGCAGGGTTGCCCCGTGCACCTGCGCGATCGAGGCCGCCGCGATCGGCGTGTCCTCGAAACGCGAGAACATTTCGGTGAGCGGCCGGCCGTAGGAGCGCTCGAGACTCAAGCGCGCGACGGCTGCCGGAAAGGGCGGAACTCGATCCTGCAGCTGGGCCAGCTCATCGGCGATGTCCGCCGGCAGCAGATCGCGGCGGGTCGAAACGGCCTGGCCGAACTTGACGAATATCGGTCCGAGCTCGATCAGCGCGAGCCGCAGGTTCGCCCCGCGTGGGCCGGCGCGGCGGCGCGCGGCCCAGATGCCCGGGGACAGCAGCAGCAGCAGCCGCAGGGGCCGGTACAGGTGCGTCGCGCGCACCAGCTCATCGAGGCGATGTTTCAGCAGCACCCGCTGGATGTGCACCAGGCGCACAAAGACATGCAGCCTCACGGCGTGGTGCGCGGCAGCCGCTGCGCGAGATGCTGCAGGCGTGCCTCGAAACGATCGACGTCATCGCGCAGGGCATCGATCCCGTCCAGCAGCTGGCGCCCCTCCGCACGGGGCACGAGGTCCCGGCGTTCGTGGGCGAGGTATTCGGCGACGTTCTGCACGGCGGTGTGCGCCACGCGGTTGCCGAAGCCCACGGCAGCGCGGGCCAGCCGACCCAGGTGATGCGCCGGGGCGTCGCCCAGCAGCTGGGCCAGCTCCTCTTCGGGATCGGGTCTGAGCAGGCCGAGCAGTTCGCTGAACTGCTCCGCGACCTCGGCGTCGCCCTCGATGGTGGCGCCGCTGCCGGCGAGGTTCGCGGACCGGCCGCGGGCCAGGGCGAGCAGGCTGAAAGGACCCGCGCTCAGCCGCGCATCGGCCGGGGTGCCGGAGTCGCGCCGCAGCTGCAGGCGGCCGCCGCTGCTGGAGAGGATCACCCGGCCGGCCCCCGTCATTTCGACGGCCAGGGTGCGGTCAGCCAGCGCCGCAGCCAGCGCCTGCGCGCGCGGGGAGCCGGGCAGGGAACGGTTCAGGAGTCTCTCGATACTCGACAACAACATCGATTGCGCAGTCCGTGCCATCACTTACGTCCAAGTGCCGGTGTACATTATCAATATCCGTCCTCGCCAGGCGAGCAACCCTTTGACCATCCCTCGTGCAACCACTGCCGTGGCTTTGCGCCCGTTCGCGGCCGCGCCGACAGCCGTGCGCGCGATCAGTGTGCGCGTCGCGCGGCCCACCCCGGCGCAGCTGCTGCTGGACTACGAGCTGCGGGGAGATCTCGCGCAGCTGCGGATCCCCGAGTCGCCGCCCGGTGCCTTGCCGGACGGACCCACCGAAGGCCTGTGGCGCCACACCTGCATGGAGCTGTTCGTCAGCCAGACCACGCCAGGACCCTACCTCGAGTACAACCTGGCCCCCTGCGGCCGGTGGGCGGCGTACCGGTTTTCCGGGTACCGTGCGGCTATGGCATCGCTCACCGGGATCCGGCCACCGCGCATCGAGCTGCGCTCCCAGGCCGACCAGCTGCTGCTCAGTGCGGACGTAGCGCTGCCGGCGCCCTTTGCGGCCGCCGACCTGCACCTGGGGCTCACGGCCGTCGTGGAGGACGCCCAGGGTCTCCTGAGCTACTGGGCGCTGTCCCACACCGGCGACCGACCCGATTTTCACCGTGCCGACAGTTTCGGCGTCGAGATCTGACTCATGCGATTCGGCATTGACCGGTTACTGACTGAACCCGCGTTGCGCAGGCCCCTGGTGGGACGGCGGGTCGCCCTGCTGGCCCATCCGGCCTCGGTGACCCAGCGCCTGACCCACTCGCTCGATGCCCTGGCGGCGTGCGGTGATCTGACCCTGTCCGCCGCCTTTGGTCCGCAGCACGGTCTGCGGGGCGACAAGCAGGACAACATGATGGAGTCGCCCGACTATCGCGATCCGGTCCACGGCATTCCGGTGTTCAGCCTGTACGGCACGGTGCGCCGGCCAACCGCGGCGATGATGGACAGTTTCGACATACTGCTGGTGGACCTGCAGGACGTGGGCTGCCGGATCTACACGTTCATCACGACGCTGCGCTACGTCCTGGAGGCGGCCGCCGCCCACGGCAAGTCGGTGTGGGTGCTGGACCGGCCCAATCCCGCCGGGCGGCCCATCGAGGGCCTGAGCCTGCGGCCGGGCTGGGAAAGCTTCGTCGGGGCGGGTGCGATGCCCATGCGCCATGGGCTCACCCTCGGGGAGCTCGCCGGCTGGTTCGTGCGCACCCTGAAGCTCAATGTCGATTTTGAAGTCGTGCCGATGGAGGACTGGATGCCTGCACAGGCACCCGGCTTCGGCTGGCCGCTGGGGGAGCGCACCTGGGTGAATCCCAGCCCCAACGCCGCCAACCTGTGGATGGCCCGTGCCTATCCCGGCACGGTGATGCTCGAAGGCACGGTGTGGTCGGAGGGTCGCGGCACGACCCGGCCACTGGAGCTCTTCGGCACGCCGGATCTGCCGGTGACCGAACTGCTGGCGCGGATGCAGCAGCTCTCGCCGCAGTGGCTGCGCGGGTGCCGGTTGCGCCCCTGCTGGTTTGAGCCCACCTTTCACAAGCATGTCGGGCAGCTGTGTGCCGGGGTGCAGATTCATGTGGAGGACGGGGCTTACGAACACGAGCACTTCAAGCCCTGGCGGCTGATGGCGCTGGCGTTCAAGGCCGGACGGCAGCTGCGCCCACAACAGCCGCTGTGGCGCGATTTCCCCTATGAATACGAGGTCGGCCGGCCGGCCATCGATCTCATCAACGGCAGTGAGCTGCTGCGCGAGTGGGTCGAGGATCCGGCGGCGCAGCCGGGCGACCTGGAGGCGCTTGCGCTTGCGGACGAGGCGGCCTGGCGCCAGGAGCGCAGCCCCTTCCTGCTATACCCGTAGCGGGTTTCGGCGCCTAGTACTTGTAACCGCGGTGGACGGCGACGATGCCGCCGCTCAGGTTGTGGTACCGGCAATCCTCGAGTCCCGCCTCCTGCATCATCCCCTTCAGGGTCTCCTGGTCCGGATGCATGCGGATCGACTCGGCCAGGTAGCGGTAGCTGGCTTCATCCTGCGCCACCAGCTGCCCCAGCCGCGGCAGCACATGGAAGGAATAGGCGTCGTAGAGCGGTCGCAGCGGCGCGGCCGGCCGCGAGAATTCCAGCACGATGAGCTGTCCTCCGGGTTTGAGGACCCGCTGCATCGAGCGCAGCGCGGCCGGCTTGTCCGTGACGTTGCGAAGGCCGAAACCGATGGTGACGCAGTGAAAGCTGTCCGCCGTGAACGGCAGTTTTTCCGCATTCGCCTGCAGGCAGCGGACATTGCCGACCATGCCCGCATCGATCAGGCGGTCCCGGCCGCGCGCCAGCATGGCCGCGTTGATGTCGGTGAGGATCACCAGTCCCTCCGGGCCCACCTGGCGGGCCATGCCGGCCGACAGATCGCCGGTGCCCCCGGCCACGTCCAGCGCCTGCTGCCCCGGTCGCAGCTGCGTCAGCTGCAGGGTGAAGCGCTTCCACAGCCGGTGCACGCCGGCCGACATCAGATCATTCATCAGGTCGTAGCGCGCGGCGACCGAATCGAAGACACCGCGCACGCGCTGCGCCTTGTCCGCGCGCGGCACGCTCTGAAAACCGAAGTCGGTCGGCTCGGAATCGTTCATGGCTGTTGTCTTGTCATTGGCCTGCAGATGTAAAGTCAAGTGTTGCCCGGTCAAGCCTTTAGCAGAATTTCCATCGGAAGTATTGCAATCCCCACGCCCTCGGAGGCATGATTCGCCCCGTTTCCCGGGCTTAAGACCGGGGCGAAAAATATAACGGGGGTCTTGAATTCCAGGGCCGGGCTTAAAAGCTCGGCCCTTTTTTATGCCCCTTTAGCTGTTGATGCAGCAACTCTCGCCTGGTAGCGCGCCCAGTTGTCGGCGTAATCGCGTCCCATCTCGTACAGATACTTCCAGGTAAAGAGCCCGGTATCGTGACCATCGTCGAAGACCAGCTTGACGGCGTACTGGCCGACCGGTTCGACGGCGCGGATGCCGACCGCGGACTTGCCGGTGACCAGCACCTCCTGCCCGGGACCGTGGCCCTTCACTTCGGCGGACGGGGAGTGCACCCGCAGGTACTCGAAGGGCAGCTCGAAAACCCGGCCGTCATCGAAGGTCACCTGCAGCACCCGCGAGGTGGTGCGCAGCCGCAGTTCGGTCGCAAGAGGTGCATTCATGGCCGCATTCTCTCACGCCGGAGTGCGGGGGGGCCCGCGGCCACGAACGCCCGCACCTCCGTCGGGTCGAGCGGTCTGCAGATGTAGTCCCCCTGGACCAGGTCACAGCCCAGGTCGCGCAGCAGGTGCTGGGCGGGCGCATCCTCGACGCCCTCGGCGACGACCTTCAGGCCCATGTTGTGCGCCAGTTCGATCGTCGATTTGACAATGGTGGCGTCGGCGGCGCGCTCGTGCGCGTGGGTGATGAAGGCGCGGTCGATCTTCAGCTGATCCAGCGGCAGGCGCGACAGCTGCGCGAGCGAGGAGTGACCGGTGCCGAAATCATCCATGGCGAAGCGCACGCCGGCGAGTTTCAGCAGGTGCATGTGGCGCGCGGCGAGCGTCGGATCACGCATCACGGCGCTCTCCGTGATTTCCAGCACCAGGCGCGCGGGCCGCACGTTGTGTTCCTGCAGGCAGGCCTGGATTTCCTCCACCAGCTGCGGATCCATGATGTCCGGCGCGGACAGATTCACGGCCACATCGATGTCGAGCCCCGCATCCCGCCACTCGGCCATCTGCTGGATGGCACGCGCGAGCGCCCAGCTGGTCAGCCGTCGCGAGCTGCCGGTGTGTTCGGCGATGGGCACGAATTCCCCGGGCGACAGGTCGCCCAGCGCCGGATGCTTCCAGCGCATCAGCGCCTCAAGCTGGGTGATCTTGCCACTGGCCAGATTCAGCTCCGGCTGGAACACGAGTCGCAGGGCGTCGGTTTCGATCGCGGTGCGCAGCCCGGCGGCCAGCTGCAGCCGCCGCCGCTGGGCCTCATCGCGGCCGGGCCGATAGGCGGCTACCGGATTGCGGCCACTCTGCGCGTCCTCCAGGGCGAGCTGGGCCCGGCGCATCAGCTCGCGGGAGGCACCGCCATGGTCGGGGTGCTGGCTGAACCCCGCCTGGACCTGCACATCCAGGCTCACGTCCCGCAGGTGCAGGCCGGCGTGGATGACGCCCACCAGCTGGCGCGCGAGCAGCGTCGCGCGTTCGCTGCTGCACGAATGCAGCACGATCAGGAACTGGTTGGCGCTCAAGCGCGCCACCAGGTCCCCCGGATCGATGTTCTGGCGCAGGCGCCGCGCCACTTCGCGCAAGGCTTCATCACCGACCGGGTGGCCGAGCGCCGCATTGATCTCGCGCACGTTGCGCATCTCCACGATCACCAGCGCAAAGGGTTCGCCGTTACCCGCGGCCAGCAGGCCATCGATGTGGTCTTCGGCGTACGCGCGGTTGGCAAGCCCCGTGAGTGGATCCTCGTAGGCCACGCCGCGCAGCCGCTGCAGCACCCGCGCCGTGGCGGTGCGCAGTTTCACCAGCAGCCCCAGCGTCACCGCTCCGGCGAGCGCCGCCAGCGCCAGCAATTCCAGCTGCCCCGGCCCGCGCGCGACGCTGCCGGCGGCAAGTGCCAGCGCCAGAGTTGCGGCGATCAGGCTCGCTATGGCGATGTACATTCGTTGGGGCTCATCGTCTCAAGGGGTGGTAGACTGCGGCGCTTCAATTCCAGTGTTTTCTGCAAAGAGGTCGAGCATGGGCAAGGGTGATCCACGATCCAAGCGTGGCAAGATCTACAAGGGGTCTTTCGGCAAGACCCGTCCCAAGGATCCGTCCAAGAAGAAAAAGGCTGCCGCGAAGCGCGCCGTCAAGAAATAGCGCTCCGCGCACCCTCGTCCGACGGTGGTTTGAGGCTGCCTGAGATCGCCGCCGCCAGCACCTCGACCACCAGCCCGCGCTCGGCCGCCTGCACCCGCGCCGCCAGCGACTCCGCGCTGTCTGCCGTGGTCACCGGCACGCGGACCTGCCTGATCACCGCACCGGTATCGTAAGTGGCATCCACCCAGTGCACGGTGGCGCCCGACTCCCTGCGGCCCGCGGCCAGCACCGCGCGGTGCACGTTCAATCCATACATCCCCCGGCCGCCGAATTCAGGCAGCAGCGCCGGGTGGGTGTTCATGATCCGGCCGGCAAAGGCCGCCAGCGTCAGGGGTCCGAGGCGCTTCATGTATCCGGCCAGCAGCACCCACTGCGTGTCGAACTCCAGCAACGTGTCGCGCAGGACCTGATCCGCCGCCGCCTCGCCGCCTGCCGTCACGGCCGACAGGTGCCGCGCCGGCACTTTCGCCGCGCCCGCCCGGCGCAAGGCGCCGGCGGCGCGGTTATTGCTGATCACCACCCCGACCCGCGCCGGCAGCCGGCCGGCCGCGCAGGCATCCAGCACCGCCTGGAGCGTCGTTCCCTCACCTGAGGCCAGTACGGCGATGATCATTGCTGAAACAAACGCGGCGTAACGTTGAATTCCTATACAAAGCTGCCGTATCTTACAGTAGCAATGCTGGGCATCGACTTGGAAAAAGCCGACCGCGGCTACCATTCCGACCTGCGCATCGCCATAGCCGGCATTCGCGGGCTCTCTCAACTCGTGCTGCGAACCGACATCGCGGGCATGCCGCTCGAATGGATCGACTACCGGGAAGCGGCCCGGCTGTACCACCAGAACCAGGTGGCGTACACCTGTGGTTCCACGCTCTACCCCCTCTATGGCGGTGTCAACGCGCGCACCGGGCGGCGCACGATCCTGGAGGTCAACTCCATCGTCGCGACCATCGGCCATACCGGCAACCCCGGCAACTGCCGTCATGACTACATCCCGCCGCTGAACAACCAGACGCTGTTCCGGCGCGACGCCTACCTGTGCCTGTACTGCGCGCAGCGCTTCTCGACCCGCGAACTCTCGCGCGATCATGTGCGGCCGTTCAGCCAGGGTGGCCAGGACACCTGGATGAACGTGGTGACGGCCTGTCGCCGCTGCAACAACCACAAGGCTTCGCGGACCCCCGAACAGGCGAAGATGCAGTTGATCGCGGTGCCGTTCACGCCGACCTACGCCGAATACATTTTCCTCAAAGGGCGGCGGGTACTGGCCGATCAGATGCAATACCTGCTCGCGCATTTCCCGCGCAGCAGTCCGCTGCATGATCGCCTGCAGCGCTGGTTGACCTGATACCGCGCTAGCCGTGGGCGAAGCCCCACGCCCACCAGCCCAGCACGTAGCCGATCGCCAGCACCAGCACGGCACCGATCATGATGGCCCAGATGCGGCGCGCCGGACCTGCAGGTCGCGCCTGTGGCGCTTCGGGTTCTGCAGCGGTCCTTGCTTTGAGCACGGCCGCGACTTCGGCCTGGCAATCGGCGCAGGTTGCCAGGTGCGCTTCGAACTCCTGCCGCTGCGCCGCAGTCATGATGCCCTCGACCCAGGCAGCGATCGCAGCGTGGTTTGCGTCCGGATTACGTTGCATGTGGGTATCATCATATGGCATGAAAAACGAAGGCAAGAACCTCAATTCCGTGCTGCAGGAGCGCCGTCGCTTCGTCCCTGCGCCGCAGTTCGTTGCCCAAGCGCAGCTCAAGGCTGATGAACTGCAACGCTTGCGCGAGCACGCGGCGGCCGACCCGCAGGCCTTCTGGGCCGAACACGCGCGCCGGGAACTCATCTGGCACCGGCCCTTCACGCGCGTCCTGGACGAGTCGCGCGCCCCGAATTTCGAGTGGTTCGCGGACGGCCAGCTGAACGTGTCCTACAACTGCCTGGATGTGCACCTGACCGAGCGGGGTCACAAGACCGCCCTCGTGTTTGAAGGCGAGCCGGGTGATTCGCGGCGCCTGTCCTACCGCGAGCTGCACGCCGAAGTGTGCCGCGCCGCGAATGCGCTGCGCGCCCTCGGCGTGCGCTCCGGCGATCGTGTCGTCATCTACATGCCGCTGGTGCCCGAGATCATCGTCGCCATGTTCGCCTGCGCGCGCATCGGTGCCGTGCACTCGGTGGTGTTCGGCGGCTTCTCGGCGCTGTCACTGCGCGAGCGCATCGAGGATGCGGGCGCGCGCGTGCTGCTGACCGCCGACGGCGGTCATCGCGCCGGCAACATCGTGGAGCTGAAGGCCGCCGCCGATGAGGCGCTCGCTCAGGGCTGCGCGACCATCCAGCAGGTCATCGTGCTCAAGCGCACGGGCGCGAATGTCCCCATGAAGAGCGGCCGGGACATCTGGTGGCACGATGCGGTGGTCGGTCAATCCCCCGTGTGTGCCCCGGAGTGGGTCGACGCCGAACATCCGCTGTACCTGCTGTACACCTCCGGCTCGACCGGGCGACCGAAGGGCATCCAACATTCCAGCGCCGGCTATCTGCTCGGCGTGAAGCTGACGACGCGCTGGGTGCTCGATGTGCGCGAGGATGACGTCTACTGGTGCACGGCGGATGTGGGCTGGGTGACCGGCCACAGCTATGTCGCCTACGGCCCGCTGGCGCTCGGCGCCACCGTCGTCATGTATGAAGGCGCACCGACCTGGCCCAACGGCGGGCGCTGGTGGCATATCTGCCAGAAGCACAAGGTCACCATTTTCTACACCGCGCCCACCGCCATCCGCGCGCTGATGAAACTGGGCGATGAGATTCCGGCGAGCCATGACCTCTCGAGCCTGCGGCTGTTGGGCAGTGTCGGTGAGCCCATCAATCCGGAAGCCTGGATCTGGTACCACACGGTGATCGGTGGCGAGCACTGTCCCATCGTGGACACCTGGTGGCAGACCGAGACCGGCGCGTTCATGATCGCCCCCGTCCCCGGTGTCACCGAAACCAAACCCGGCTCCTGCACGCATGCGCTGCCCGGTATCGAGGCCGACATCGTGAACGAGGACGGCGAGCCCGTGACGCAACCGGATGCGGGCGGCTACCTCGTGATCCGGCGCCCCTGGCCGTCCATGCTGCGCACCATCTGGGGCGACAACAAACGCTACCTGGAAACCTACTGGGAGAAGTTCCAGAACCGCTTCTACGTGGCCGGTGACGGCGCCCACCGTGATGCCGATGGCTACTTCTGGATCATGGGACGCATCGATGATGTGCTGAAGGTATCCGGGCATCGCCTCGGCACCATGGAAGTCGAATCGGCACTGGTTGCGCATCCGCGGGTCGCGGAGGCTGCCGTGGTCAGCCGACCGCACGACGTGAAGGGCGAATCGATCTTTGCCTACGTGGTCTGTCGGGGCGAGCGGCCGACAGCCGAGGCGGCGACGCGGCTCGCCGCCGAACTGCGCGAGTGGGTCGGCAAGCAGCTGGGCGCCATTGCCAAGCCCGATGACATCCGCTTCGCCGAGGTGCTGCCGAAAACACGTTCCGGCAAGATCATGCGCCGGCTGCTGCGCGCGCTGGCGCGCGGCGAGGAGATCACGCAGGACATCTCGACGCTGGAGAATCCGGCCATCATCGCGCAGCTGCGCGGCGAGGAACCGGCGCCGGCCGCAGCCGCGCCGCCGGCCGGCGCGGCCAAGCGTTCGCGCAAGCCGCGCCAACCAAAAGCGTGACCCTCACCCCTTAACCTGCATCGAGCCGCACGCCCGCGTTGGTGGTGCTGACGACCAGCTCCGGACCGCCGCCCCCCAGCGTGCCGCGCAGATGGGAGCCGCGTTGTTCGCCCTCAACCGCCACCGGCAGCTGCAGCATGATGCCGCCGTTGGTCGTCGCGGCGCTCAGGTTCGCCTTGAGATCGGGCGGTACCGACAGCTCGATCCCGCCGTTGCTGGTCCGGATACTCCATTCGAAGTCCATTCTCGATCCTGATTGGGCGCGCGCCGTGACCCCGGCATTGCTGGAACTGATATCCAGCGCCTGGAAGCGTCCGCTGGCCTCGACCCGGCCGTTGGTGGTCGCGAGCGCGCAGCGACCGTCCACGCCGTTGGCGCTGATGGCGGCGTTGGTGGTGCGCACCTTCACGGCGCCGCGGATCGTGTCGAGGCTGACGGCGCCATTGCTGGTGTCGATCTGCAGGTCCGCATTCTTCGGCATGCGCACCTCGATGCTCAGGTGCACATTCTCGAAGTGACTCCAGTTCCACCAGGACGAGTGCGAATTCGTGAGGGCCCGCAGCTCCACGACCTGACCGATCTGCCGCGACTCGACCGGCAGGTCCGATGACCCGGCGCCCCGGTCGTACGTGACGATGAATTCCACCGTGTTGGCATCGGCGGTGGTGACCCGGACGGAGCCATGGGCCGCAAGCACCCGCACGCTGGCGCGACCGGCCACCGCGTAGGACTTGCGATAGTCGGTGGCACGCGCGCTGGGCGCAAAGGTCGCGCTCAGCAACAGCACGCACAGGAGGCCGAATCCGGCCCGGGTGGAGATAGTGATGGTCATGGAGCGCCCCTTTTTTGTCAGCCTCACCTGCCGCAAGCACACGGCACGGCCCGGAAAGTTGCAGCGAATCGCGACGGTCCGCACCGGGAGCATGCTGCAGCGCGGCGAAGCGGTGCCGGCGGCCATCGGGCGGCCCCTAGTTTGCGGGCGCGCCCAGCTCGCTCAGCAGGGCACGCGCCCCGTACACCACCCGCAGGGCCTGCAGCAGTGCGGCGGTGTCGACGGCCACCGCGCGATTGTCGGCGGGGTTGAACCAGAAGGCACCGGCGATGGAGTGGATGTTGCCATCGAAGATCACGCCCAGGATGTTCGCCTCGGCATCCAGCAGCGGGCTGCCCGAGTTGCCGCCGACGATGTCGTTGTTGGTGCTCAGGTTCAGCACCGTCTCGAGGTCCAGGTTGCGGCGCGCGGCAAGCCAGCGCGCCGGCAGCGCAAACGGATCGTAGCCGGTGGCGCGCGCATACAGTCCGCGCAGCTGCGTGAAGGGCGTGATCGTCTGGTCGTTCTCGCGCCAGCCCTGCACGGCGCCCACGTTCAGGCGCAGCGTGAAGTTGGCATCCGGATAGACGGTGGTGCCGGATTGGGCAAAGCGCACGCGAGCGATCTGTTCGCCGGCCTGCTGCACCGGCGCTTCGACCTCATCTTCATAGCGCCTGCGCAGCGCCCGGGCCGCCGGGTCGATGCTGCGTGCGAGTTCGATCATCGGATCGCGGGACGCATCCACCGCCGCCTTGCCACCATTCCACAGCTGCATGCGGTAGCCGGCATCGTTCAGCCGCGAGCCTTCGATGAGGTGCTCGCTCAAGGTTTCCGGGGAGTCCTTGGCGAGCAGCCGGTGTACCAGCGGATAATCCGGTCCCAGGTTTTCGCGCATGTCCGCCAGCGCGAAGGACAGGGTCAGCTCCTCCAGATCGGCGTAGACCGGCACGTCGGCGCGCAGCGTCTGCGCGATGCGCACCAGCGCGCCGTCGGTGTATTCACGCAGCCGTTCTTCATTGGGCCTGGTGCGTTCGTCGGCCGCGCGCACCAGGGTGCGCGCATAGCTGAACAGCAGTGAGTCGAAGCCCCCGCCCGCCTCCAGGTATGAGTAGGGCAGTGACAGCTGTCGTTTGTTCTCCTCGGCACGGGCGATCTGCTCCCACGGATCCACCGCGTCGTGCGTGGCGCGCGACAGGGACTCGAACCTTGCATGCAGATCGCTTTCCTCGCGGCGCAGCCGATTGAACTGCTCGCTGTCGTGCAGCGCATCCAGCTGGCGGCGCCGTATCTTGAGTACGTTCTCCAGTGAGATCAGCGCCATCTGCGCGATGCGCTGGTTGGCGGGACGGATGTGTCCGAATTCGATCAGGCGGCCGCGCAGCTGCGCCTCGCGCACGATGGCATGCGGCAGCTCCACGTCGCGCATTTCCAAAAGCTGCGCCACGGTCAGGTCGCGATAGGTCGAACCGGGATTGCCGACCACGAACACCGGCTCCCCGGCCCGCGGTCCACTGAAATCCACGTGCAGGAACGCCGGGGTATGCGCGGGCGCGCCGCTGCGGTCGTAGACGCGCAGCAGCGCCAGATCCAGGTTCCAGCGCGGGAACTGGAAGTTGTCCGGATCACCGCCGAAGGAGGCGATGGCCAGTTCCGGGGCGAACACCATGCGCAGATCGGCGTAGCGCCGATAGCGATAGATGTAGTACTGCCCGCCGGCGTACAGCGCGACGGCCTCGCAGCGGATCTGCGCATCCGGATCGGTGATCCGCGATTGCTCCTCGCAGGCCTGCTCCAGTCGCGTCAGGGCCTTCTTGCGGGCGCCGTTGGCCGCGCGCGGATCCAGGTTGCGGGTCGCCGCCGTGATCGCCGGCGTCACCTCTTCGGTATCCAGCAGCACGTCGGCCACCTGCGAACTGCAGGGCAGTTCGCGATCGCGCGTCGGGGCCAGGAAGCCGTCGCTGATCAGGTTCTGGTGTCGCGAGGAGCGCTCGGCGAGGCAGTTGCGGACACAGTGCTGGTTGGTCAGCAGCAGGCCGTCCGCCGAGACGAACGTCGCGCTGCAGTTGGCGAGGCGGACGCTGGCATCCCGAACCCGCGTCAGCCACTCCGGGGTGAGCTCCACGCCGTACTGCTGGCGCACGGCGGCAGTTGGCATCAGCTGCAGCGGCCACATGCCCTCATCGGCCCACGCGCTGCCGGCGCCGCCCAGGCCGGCGAGCAGCAGGCAGGCCAGCACACCGCGCGGCATCCTAGAGCGTTCCCGTGAGCAACAGCAGCAGCGTGCCTTCGGGTGCTTCCAGCAGTGCGTTGCCATCGGGGGCCAGGCCCCGCGGCAGCGGGCCTCCAAACACGACGCCGGCCTGCCGCAGCTTCGCGATCCGCTGCGCCATATCCTCCTCGAGGAACACCAGTGCCGGGGCGGGCAGCAGTCGCGGTGAGTGCAGCGCCAGGTCGATGCCGTCGCTGGTCAGATCCTGGTGCGGATACGGGTCGTCCGCTTCCGGCATTGCCACGAATCCCAACGGTTCCCAGAAGGCCGCGGTGGCCGCCTGGTCGCGCGCCGGCATGCTGTAGTGGGCGAAGTAGCCGCACTGCGAGGCCCGCTCCGGGGCATCCGCCGGGGAAAAGGTCCGCGCCGCGACCATCCGGATCCTCTGGCCTTCCGGGTCGGCGAACTCGATCTGGTTGAACACCTCCGGATCCGTCCGGCGCAGCGCCAGCTGCACGCCGGTGTCATCCAGCGAGTCGGCGACCTGCGTCACGTCCGGATGAATGAAGGTGAGGGCGGCGAAGTCGGGCACCTCATGCAGGCCCAGCACCATCCGGCCATCCGTGACCACGCCGTAGGGATGTGGCCACGCGTCCCCGGTGGGTGCCTGCCAGAACCCCAGACTTTCATAGAAGTCGATGGAAGCGCGGATGTCGGCGGTGGCGACGCTGATTTCGTGAAATCTTCCCGGCATGGAGGCCAATGATGCCGCTGGCTTCTAAGCGGGTGCGCCGCGCGATATCGCGGCAGCGCTGAGCCAGCCTTGTTCAATCCAGCCCTGCCCATGCTGGCAGATCAGGTCCGTCAGGAACTGCACATGTCCCGGGCTCGCGTTCAGCGCGGGCACGTACGCGAACTTGCGGCCGCCCGACTGCAGGAAGCGCTGCCGGTTCTCCATCGCGATCTCCTCGAGCGTCTCGAGGCAATCCACCGCAAAACCAGGACATACGAGGGTCACGTCATCCACGCCGCGCGCCGGCAGGCGCGTGACTTCATCGAAAGTGTAAGGCTGCAGCCATTTCGAGGGTCCGAGCCGGGACTGGAAGCTGACGCTCCACTCGCCATCCTTGAGCAGCAGTTCATCGGCAAGCAGGCGCGCGGTGCGGTGGCACTTGAAGAAGTACGGGTCGCCCTTGTCGAAGTACGCCTCCGGGATGCCGTGAAAGGACATCAGCAGGTGCCCCGTGCGGCCGTGCTGTGCCCAGTGCGACTGGATCGAATCGCGCAGCGTGCTGGTGTAGCCGGGATGGTCATGATAATCGCTGATATAGCGCAGCTCCGGCAGCCACCGCCAGCGGGCGAGCTCACGTCCCACCTGGTCGTAGACCGCCCCGGTGGAGGCGCAGCAGTACTGGGGGAACAGCGGCAGCACCAGCACCCGCTGGGCACCGGCCTGCTGCAGTTTCAGCAGGCCCTCAGCGACACTCGGCGTCGAATACAGCATGCCCAGCTCCACCGAGAACGGCGCCAGCGCGCGCTGCGCCAGCGAGCTTGCGAGCTGCGTGCGCAGCTCCCGCGACAGACTCAGCAGGGGCGCTCCATCGGGCATCCACACCTTGCGGTACTTGGCCTGCGAACTGCGGGGCCGCGTGCGCAGGATGTAGCCGTGCAGGATCGGCAGCCACAGCCAGCGCGGCAGCTCGATGACCCGCGGGTCCGACAGGAACTTCGCCAGGTAGCGCCGGATGTCGCGCAGTTCCAGGCTGTCCGGCGTGCCGGTGTTGACCAGCAGGATGCCGATGCGCTCGGCGTTCTGCCGGAAGTCTGGTGAGCTGATGTACCGCAAGGGCCGCCGCCGGAGGGCTCAGGTCTGCGGTTTGGCGGCTTCGCCGCGCAGGTGCTGGGCGAAGAAGGCGAGCGTGCGCTGCCGGGCGAGCTGCGCTGCCGCGGCGTTGAAGCTGCCGCGCATGTCACAGTTGAAGCCGTGTTCCGCCTCGGGATAGATGTAGAACGTGCCGCGCTTGTCGGCGGCCCGGATCTGCTCGACGTCACTTTGTGGAATGTGCGTGTCCTTGCCGCCGAAGTGATACAGCATCGGGCAGTTCGGCGTCTTCGCGAGCTCCTTCGCGATGCCGCCGCCGTAATAGGCGACGCCACAGGCGATGGGCAGCTCGCAGGCACTGACATAGGCCATCTTGCCACCCCAGCAGAAGCCGACCACGCCCACGCGTCCGGCGTGCTTGACCACCGCGATGCTGGCGGCCAGATCCAGCAGGGTCTTCTCGGCCTTCAGCTGCATGACGTAGCCCATGCCTTCCTTCATGGTCTCGGCGTCGTAGCCCAGTTCGATGCCCTTGCGAACCCGGTCGAACAGCGCCGGCGCGATCGCCACGTAGCCCTCGGCAGCATAGCTGTCGGTAACGGCGCGGATGTGGGCGTTGACCCCAAAGATTTCCTGGATGACGACGACGGCGCCGCGCGGCTTGCCGGCGGGCGCCGCGAGCCAGGCGCTGAATTCGTGCCCGTCGCGGGCCATGAGAGTGGTGAATTCGCTCATTGGGGTATCTCCAAAGCGGGAAGGATACCGCCGCCGTCCCCTCAGCGCACCACGCAACGGTTTCTGCCGCCGTCCTTGGCCTCGTAGAGCGCGCCGTCGGCCCGCTCGAAGGCCGTTTCGGGCTGGTCGCCCATGCGGAATGTCGTGATGCCGCAGGAGGCGGTCACCGTGACCGGTTTTTCCCGGAAATGGAACGCGATGCCCTGGATGCCGGTGCGGACCTTGTTGCAGGCCTTCAGCGCCTGCTCCGCATCCATGCCGATCATGATCATCACGAACTCCTCGCCACCGTAGCGGGCCAGGAAATCCGTGCCGCGGACGCTGCGGGCCATGTGCTGGCCGAGGATGCGCAGCACCTTGTCGCCGGCCATGTGGCCGAATTCGTCGTTGATGCTCTTGAAATTGTCCACGTCCCAGGCGGCAATGGTGATGGTGCCGCCGTGGCGCTGCCAGCGCGTGAACTCATGGGCCATGCGGTCATCGTAGGCCGCGCGGTTGGCGATGCCGGTCAGGGCATCGATCATCGCGGCGCGCTGCTCCTCCTGCAGGCTGTTTTGCAGGACGCGGCTCTCGCGTTCGAGTTCCTCGACGCGCGCGCGCAGGCTCATGGTGCGATCCACCTGCGCGGTCAGGCGCTCCTCTTCGCGGCTGCGGAAGTCGGAGAGGTGCACGTTGATCGCCTCGAGCCGGTTGCCGACCCGGCCGCGCAGCTCGTTGAGCGAGACCGCCTGGGTCATGTCGGTTGAGATCTCGTTGACCTCGCCCATGACCAGCATGTTCAGCTTGCTGCTGTTGTCACGCGTGTTGGTGCGCTCCTGGTCCTCGAACGCAAAAAACGCGGAGATGGCTTCGAGGCGCGAATCGATCTGCCGCAGCATGTCCTCGATCTCGCGCTTCTCCCGCAGCAGCGACGTGCGCTGCTCGCCGATCAGGTTGGTGACCCGCTCCAGCCGCTCGGCGAGTTCGTCCGAGGACAGATCCTCGAAAGTGCGGTCATGCAGCGCGGCGATCGCCGGTCGCAGCTCCGGCAGCGCCGACAGCCGGTCAAGCATCTGTGCGAGCGCCGTGTGGATGCGCGTCTCGCGGTCTGAAGCGACGGCAACCGGCGATGCGGGCGCGCGGGCGGGTGCGTTCAGCGCCGGCAGGGCCATGTGCGTCTGGGTGGTCGCGTGCAGCGCGCGCTGGGTCTGGGTCGTGGACAGCGGCATGGCGCCCTTCACCGGCGCCGGTTTTTCCACCCGCTCGGTCAGCACCGGCGTGCGCCCCGTCGTACCCGTCGCGGGCTGCGGCTCCTGGCCGCGCAGCATGTTGACCGTATCGGAAGAGCCGATCTGGTCCAGCCCCGCGACGGCGCGCGACAGCGGATCGAGCGCTGCGTTGATCTGCACGATTTCGAGCCGGCTGCGCGCCATGGAGCCGATCTTGCGCAGCTCCTCATCAAGACGGGGATCGCGGCCGCGGCCCGCGAGACACAGGCGCCCGATCAGCAGCCTAAGGACACTCTCCAGCTGCCCGGACTGCGCCTCTTGGGTCTCCAGCTGCGAGAGCACCTCACGATATTTCTGGCGCAGTTCTTGTTCAGATGCCATCGGTGGGATGTGGAGTCGTCCGTCCTGAGCCGGATCATATTATGCCCGCTCCAGAATTGCTGTGACGCCCATACCGCCTGCCGTACAAACCGATATCAAACCGCGTTTCGCGGTGCGGTCGGCCGCCAGGATGCGCGAGAGACTGGCCACGATGCGGGCGCCGGTCGCCGCAAACGGGTGGCCGAGTGCGACGCTGCCGCCCTTCACGTTGAGACGGGCCCGGTTGATGCTGCCCAGGGCCTTCGGCAGTTTCAAAGCAGTACGGCAGAACTCAGCGGATTCCCATGCGGCGAGGGTGGCCAGCACCTGCGCCGCGAACGCTTCGTGGAGCTCGTAATAGTCGAAGTCGGCGAGCCCGAGGCCGGCATCCTTCAACATTGCGGCGACGGCATACGCCGGTGCCATCAGCAGTCCTTCGGCGCCGGTGACGAAATCCACCGCCCAGACCTTGCCGTAGGACAAATAGGCCTGGACCGGCAGATTGTGCTGCCGGGCCCACTCCTCGGATGCCATCAGTACGGCACTGGCGCCGTCGGTCAGCGGGGTGCTGTTGCCGGCGGTCAGCGTGCCCGCGCCGGTCAGATCAAACACGGGACGCAGTTTCGCGAGCTTCTCCGGAGTGGTGTCCGCGCGCACGTTGTTATCGGCGTTCAGCCCGCGAAACGGCACCACCAGGCCTTCGTAGAAGCCTTCCTTCCAGGCCGCCGCGGCCTTGTGATGGCTCTCGTAGGCCAACTCGTCCTGCGCCGCGCGCTCGATGTGCCACTTCTGGGCCGTGAGTTCCATGCTCTGGCCCATGGACAGACCGGTGCGCGGTTCGACCACACCCAGCATCACCGGCTTGAAATGCCGCGGCCGCAGCCCGAAGAACGGCTTGATGCGGCCCATGGCCGAACGGGCCATGTAGCTCTTGAGCAGCAGCTGCTGGTAGGAGCGCGGGTAGACGATCGGCGGGTCGCTGATCGAATCCACGCCCCCGGCGATGCCGGCGTCCATCTGCCCCAGCGCGATCTTGTTGCCGACCAGGATCGCCGCCTCGAGGCTGGTGCCGCAGGCGCGCTGGATGTCCAGGCCGGGGGTCGAGGCCGCAAGGCCCGAGGACAGCACGCTTTCGCGCACCAGGTTGTAGTCCCGGGAGTGCTTGATGACTGCCCCGGCAATGACATCGCCCAAGTGCTCGCCGGTGAGCTTGAACCGCTCCACCAGGGTCCGGAAGGTTTCCGTGAGCATCTCCTGGTTGCCGGCACTGGCATAAGCACCATAGGCCCGGGCAAAGGGGATGCGCACCCCACCGATGATTGCGACGCGTCGAACCTGCGAGCCTACGAGCATAGGGTCTCCTTGATGGCCCCAAGAATGCCACGTCGGTTTGAGATTGGCACTAAACCGGGGCAAGATGCCGCGCTCACCGCCCCAACCCGGCAGACCACTGTGACCCGACCCGGTATTGATCGTGTCTTCGAGCGTCGCTTGTCCGCCCTCATCAATTGCGGGGAGCCGCAGGTATTGCAAGGCGGCCGCAAGGGGGTCGAGAAGGAGTCGCTGCGCGTTTCGCCCGATGGCCAGCTGGCTCAGACCCCCCATCCGCGGGCGCTGGGTTCGGCGCTGACCAACGAGCACATCACCACTGACTTCTCGGAGTCACTGATCGAGCTGGTGACTCCGCCGTTTGCCCACAGCTGGGAGCTGCTGCAGTACCTGCTGGACCTGCACCAGTTCATCTACAGCCACATGGGCGACGAACTGCTCTGGGCGACCAGCATGCCCGGGAGCATCGAGTCCGACGCCAGCATCCCCATTGCCGAGTACGGCACGTCGAACGTGGCGCAGATGAAGAGTATCTACCGCCGGGGTCTGGGGCTGCGGTACGGGCGGATGATGCAGGCGATCTCCGGCGTGCATTTCAATTACTCCTTCCCGGCGCGCTTCTGGGAGGCCTACCAGGAACTGCGGGGTGCGCGCGAGCGCGGCCAGAACTTCATTTCCAGCAGCTATTTCGAGCTGCTGCGCAATTACCGCCGGCACGGCTGGATCGTGCTGTACCTGTTCGGTGTCTCCCCGGTGCTCAGCCGCTCCTTCGTGGCCGGTCGCGATATCGATCTGCCCGAACTCACGCACGACACCTTGTACGAGCCGTACGCGACCTCGCTGCGCATGAGCGACATCGGCTATCGCAACCGCAACCAGGCGGGTCTGGCGGTCTCGGTCAACAGTCTCGAGCAGTACGTCCTGGATCTGACGCGCGCCATCAGCACGCCCCACCCGCCCTACGAGGCGCTGGGTGTCAAAGTGGACGGCAAGTACCACCAGCTCAATGCCAACATCCTGCAGATAGAGAATGAGTACTACAGCTTCATCCGGCCGAAGCGCGTGGCGGCATCCGGTGAGCGACCGACCCGGGCGCTGCTGCGCGCCGGCGTGGAGTACGTCGAGGTGCGGGCGCTGGACGTGAGCGCGTTCGACCCGGTGGGCGTCAATCAGAGCAAGCTGCGTTTCCTCGAAGCGTTCCTCGCCCTGTGCGTGCTGAAGGACAGTCCGCCTATCGGCGAAAGCGAACAGGAGCTGCTGGATGAGAACCATCTGACCGTGGCCCGGCGCGGTCGCGAGCCCGGACTGACCCTCTGGCGCGACGGCCGCAGCGTCAGCATGGAGTCCTGGGCCGCCGAACTCCTTGATTCCATGACGGGAATCTGTGAAGTGCTCGACCGGGGCGATCCGGCCAGACCCTACGCCACGGCACTGGCGGCCCAGACCGCGAAACTCGCCGAGGTGCGGCTCACGCCCTCAGCCCGGCTCCTCACCGAGCTGCGCTCCACCGGGGAGTCCTTTTTCGACCTGGCGCTGCGCATGTCGAGCATGCACAAGGCCTATTTCCGGGACCTGCATACCCCGAATCCGCAGCGGCTGGCGGAGCTGTCCGCCGAGGCCGAGCAGTCGCTGCGGGCGCAGCGGCAGATCGAGGCCACTGACCGGATCTCGTTCGAGGCGTACCTGGCGAACTACTTTTCCGACCTGGACTGAAGAGCAAAGGCGGAACCTAGCGCAGCTGCAGCAGCCGCTCGCGGGCCAGGGTTGCCCGCTCCTTGAGGAGGGGCAGCAGGGCTCTTTCACAGGCGGTGCTCACCGTCTCCTCCGAGGCGAGCTGCAGATCGCAGAAGGCCCGGAAATATTCCCCATACCACTGTTCGTAGGCTTCCAGCGGCGCCTCGAAGGCGGGGTCACGCAGTAATTCCGAACCGATGTAGCGCGAACACGAGGCGCTGATCCAGCTGCGCAGGTAGTGACCGTGCTCCACGATCATGGAGCTGGCGTAGTCGCGGGCCCCATAGAAGAGAGCGATGTACTGATGGCGCTTGCCGCCAGTGATCTTGCGATCGCGCATGTACTCGAATACGGCGCGGCGGTGGATCAGGGCGAGCGTGGTCTCGCGCATCCGCAGCATCTGCGCCCGCAACCGGGTCGGCTGGCAGACGCGCTGCATGAGCTGCGAGTGGCGGTTTTCCCACTCCGAGTAGGTGCCCGGGTGTTCGATCAGCCGCATCGCCAGAATCTGGTTTTCCTGGCTGTCGTCGCGCGCCGTGGCTTCCACATGAGCGTGTGAAGCCCGCATGAGACGGTCAAGCCGTAAGCTACGTGCCATGACTCCCCTCGTTATTGTGTGTTGAATGCCCCGGACGAATTCTAACGTGTCGTCTGTCGGCGATTGCTGAATTCACGACACCTGTCAGTGTGTCGAATTCAGCAACTGGCCGATGGATCGTCCACACCATCGGTACGGCAGAGCGATGGTACACCTTTTCGACAAACACATACGGCCGGCGCGGATACCATGGCGGCGTGGCGGCGCAATCTCGCGATGCAATACGTGCGTGGACAGAGAAGCACACCGGCAAGACACCCCCGTGAAACCCGCTGCGGAAACTATGGCCTTGAGCAGTAGGCGCAAAGCGCGCGCGGACCGTGTCAGCACCCCGCGTGACGTGAACGACGGGTGGGGCGGCACAGCGTCAGGGGGACGGTTCGGGAGATCCGGTTCGGGCGGGCCATAACGCACCAAGTAGGGGCGGCGCTTCCGCGAGGGCGCTCCGCAACAGTGCGTGGCCCAGGGGGGCCAAACGCTGGAAGGCCTGAAAACGCGTGATTTTTGCATTCGCTTTTCGCGTGGCATGAAAACTGCAAAAATGCTCAAGCCTGCGTAACATGGCCCATAAGTACCTGGACGGGGAATTAACAACATGAAACTGGTCACCGCAATCATCAAGCCGTTCAAGCTCGACGACGTGCGCGCCGCGCTCTCTGATATCGGCGTTTCGGGAATGACTGTCACGGAAGTAAAGGGATTTGGTCGTCAACGCGGCCATACCGAGCTGTACCGCGGCGCTGAATATGTGGTGGATTTTGTGCCCAAGACCCGGATCGAGGTGGCCGTTCGCAGCGACCTGGCCGATCAGGTGGTCGAGGCCATTCTCAAGTCTGCCAAGACCGGCAAGGTCGGCGACGGCAAGATTTTCATCACCGACATCCAGCGCGTCATCCGCATCCGTACCGGCGAGACCGACGACACCGCGCTGTAACTCTTCAGCTTTCCCGCCAAGCCAAAGAGCACGGAACACGGGGCCGCAGCAGCGGCCCCGTTGCGCTTACCCTGCTGCGGACGCGCTACACTGCCGCGCATGGAAAGTTCTGATGCACTGCGCCGTGCCGCGCAGGAGATCCGGCTCGGATCCAGTCGACGGCACATATTCCTCTGCACCGGCGGCAAATGCGCCAAAACGCATGAGCACGAGGAGTCCTGGAAGTACCTGAAGCGGCGCCTTAAGGAGCTGGATCTCGCCGATGCCGAGAACGGCGTGCTGCGCACCAAGGCCGATTGCCTGCGGATCTGCGTGGCGGGGCCGATCGCGGTCGTCTACCCCGAAGGCACCTGGTATCGGGACTGTTCCCCGGACAATCTCGAACGCATCATCCAGGAACACCTGGTGGCGGGCCGCCCGGTGCGGGAGCTGGCGTTCAGGAGCGCACCGCTGGCGGGGGGCTGACCCCGACCGGTATCCGGACCGTGAACGTCGCACCCTGGCCTTCGCCCAGGCTGTCCGCGCTGACCGTTCCCCCGTGCAGGTCCACCAGGCACCGCACGATGGTCAGTCCCAGCCCCCGGCCACTGCGCCGCCGGCCCGCCCCGCCTTCGTCCTGACGGAACCGGTCAAACAGCTGCGGCAGCAATTCCGGCGCGATCCCGCAGCCGCCATCCGCGACACGAAACTGCAGCACTCCCGCACCGCAGCTGAGGCCCAACCGCACTTCGCCCCCTTCGGGCGCAGCGCGGATGGCGTTCGCCAGCAGATTGCCGAGCACCTGCTGCAGCCGTGCGGCGTCGGCGCGCACCGCCTCCGCCGCGCCCTCGAAGTCGCGGGCCAGGGTGATCCGGCGGGCATCGGCCGCCGGGGTCATGGCGGCCAACGCGGCTTCGGCGACCTTGCGCGGATCGACCTGCGCCAGTTCCAGCCGCACGGTGCCGGCGATGATGCGTGAGACATCCTGCAGCTCCTCGATGAGCTGCGCCTGCGCCCGCGCGTTGCGCTCGATGATTTCCAGCGCCCGTTCGGTCGTGGGGGTATCGACCCGGCCGGTTCGCAGCAGCGTGGTCCAACCCAGGATCGCGTTCAGCGGTGTGCGCAGTTCATGCAGCATGATCGAGAGGTACCGTTCATGCAGCTGCGCGAGCTGCGCGGCGGCGCCGTGCAGGTCCACGAAGAGCCGCACCTTCGCGCGCAGGTCTGCGGCCACTACCGGGACCGGCAGGAAGTCGACCGGGCCTGCGATGAGCGCGAGTGCCGGCGCTTCAGTTGCGGTGCCGATCAGGAGCAGCGGCGTACCGCGCGTGCCCGGATGCTCGCGGATGCGCGCCGCAGCCGCGACGCCGGCGTCGTGCTGGGTGAGGTTCAGCAGGATGACGGCGCAATCCTCCTGCAGCGACTCGATCAGGTTGCCCGTGCTGGAACAGGTGCTGACCGCGGCGAGTTCACCGATGACACGGCGATGCGACGCCAGCCGCGCCTCGGGTTCATCGATGATCAGTACCCGCGGCTGGGCCACGCCGTCAGCCGCTGGATTTCACCAGCTGCATCGGACGGGCCGTGCGACCCATGCCGAGGGCGCCGCTGCGGGCTACCTCCAGCAGGTCCGCGCGCGAGGCCAGGTCACGGATGAAGCTGTTGATTTCCGCTTCGCTTGCCGTCAGCTCCACGATGAAGCCGTCCAGCGCCGGATCGAGCACCCGGCCGCCGGTGCGGACGACGTAGCCCCGCAGGCCATCGGTGTGTTCCGGGCGCACTTTCAGTTTGAGCAGCACCAGTTCGCGCTCCAGGTGTTCCCCGGTGGTCATGTCCTCGACCCGCACCACGTCGATGAGCTTGTGCAGCTGATTGACGATCTGCTGGATGACGGCATCGGAGCCGGTGGTCACCATGGTGATGCGCGATACGGTGGCGTCATCCGTCGGTGCGACCGAGAGTGACTCGATGTTGTAGCCACGGGTGGAAAACAGACCCGCGACGCGCGACAGCGCTCCGGCCTCGTTCTGCAGAAGAATGGCGATGATGTGACGCATGGATTTGGCGGACGGGTTGACGGCGTTCAGGCGCAAAAATGGGCGTAAAGCGTAACTGTAGCCTCTCGGTGCACCAAACTGCTACTCTTTAAGACCCCCCATGGGTTTTACGTCCATTAGCCTGCAATGAACGATACCGTCACCATGGCCCGGCCGACCGGGCACCCGTTGGCCGGTCAGGTGATGACCGGTGCGCAGATGCTCGTCCAGGTTCTGGCTGACGAGGGCGTAACGGCGATTTTCGGCTACAGCGGCGGGGCCATCCTGCCGACGTACGATGCGGTGTTCCTGTTCAACGAGCAGGCCCAGGCCCAGGGCAGCCGGCAGGTGCCGCTGATCGTGCCGGCCAACGAGCAGGGCGCGGGCTTCATGGCGGCGGGCTACGCGCGCTCGACCGGCAGGGTCGGGGTGTGCCTGGTCACCTCCGGGCCCGGCGCGACGAACACCGTCACGCCGGTGCGCGATTGTATGGCCGACTCCATCCCGGTGGTCGTCATCTGTGGCCAGGTGGCGACCGCCGCCATCGGTACCGACGCGTTCCAGGAAGCCCCGGTGGCCTCGCTGATGGGCGCCGTGGCCAAGCACATCTTCCTGGTGACGGATCCGACCAAGCTCGAAGCCACGCTGCGCACGGCCTTCGAAATCGCGCGCACCGGCCGGCCCGGTCCGGTGGTGGTGGACGTGCCGAAGGACGTGCAGAACTGGCAGGGTGCCTTCCGCGGCACCGGTACATTGCCGGTGCCGGGATACCGCAGTCGGATCGTCAATCTCGTGCGCGACAGTCTCAACGCCGCCGACACCAGCCGCTTCTTCGAACTGCTCGGCGCTGCAAAGCGGCCGCTGATCTATGCCGGCGGCGGTGTCATCAATGCCGAGGCGGCCGACGCGCTCACCCAGTTCTCCCAGGCGTTCGGCGTGCCGGTGGTGACGACCCTGATGGGCCTCGGCGCCATGGACACGATGGGGCCGCTGTGCATCGGCATGCTCGGCATGCACGGCGCGGCCTACGCCAACTATGCCGTCGATGACTGCGATTTCCTGATCGCCCTCGGCGCGCGTTTCGATGACCGCGTGGCCACGGTGCCCGCGAAGTTCGCGCCCAACGCGAAGGCCATCGCACAGTTCGATATCGATCGTGCCGAAATCGACAAGGTGCGCAAGGTGCAGTGGAGTCACGTCGGCCTGCTCAATGAGGCGCTGCGCGCGCTCGTCGCGCACGGCCGTCGCCTGGGCTTCAGGCCCGACTATTCCGAGTGGCACGACCACATCGCGGCCCTCAGGCGTGATCACGCCTTCAACTACGATCGCAACAGTGAGGCGATCCAGCCGTACCACGTGCTCGAGGAGATCAACCGGCTGACGCGCGGTGAGGCGATCGTTGCCACCGGCGTGGGCCAGCACCAGATGTGGGCCGCGCAGTACTTCGATTTCCGCAAGCCGCGCCAGTGGCTGACGTCCGGCAGCATGGGGACCATGGGCTTCGGGCTGCCGGCCGCCATCGGCGCGCAGATCGCGCATCCGGACCGCCTGGTCATCGACATCGATGGCGATGCCAGCATCCGCATGAACATCGGTGAGCTGGAGACCGTGACCACCTATGACCTGCCCGTGAAAGTCGTGATCCTGAACAACAACGGCGATGGCATGGTGCGCCAGTGGCAGAAGCTGTTCTTCAAGGGCCGCTTTTCCGCCAGCGACAAGTCGCTGCACACCAAGGACTTCATCAAGGCGGCGCAGGCCGACGGTTTCAAGTACGCCGTGCGCCTGGACCACAAGGCGGATGTGGCGCGCGTCGTGGCCGAATTCATCAGCTTCAAGGGCCCGGCGCTGCTCGAGGTCGTCATCGACCGCGACGCGGGCGTGTTCCCGATGGTCGGCCCGGGTCAGCCGTACTCCGAGATGATCACCGGGGACTTCATCGCCTCGCGCGGCCTGCCCGCGACGCAGACCCCCATTCCCTCAGAGAGCTTCTAGACCAACCCTCTACAGGCCCGAGAGCTGCCACAGGCCCGGGCCGGTCTCGCAGGCCATGGCGTTGCGCTTGACCTTCTCATAGTTGCCGGAAGCCTTCAGACGAAAGGCGCGGCAGGCGCCGGCGATCCCGTCGCGGCCGGCATCCGGACGCATTTCGTAATGGACGCCCGTGGTGCCGTTATCCCATTTCACCCAGCGACCGCTGGCCCCCAGTTCCAGTACCTGTCCCATGCAGGCGCGATCCCCTTCGTCGACTTCGGGGCCGACCTGCGAGGGCAGCAGGTCCGACACGCGGGCGCCGATCAGCATGGCGGCGGTCCGGTTCAGCGAGCGACGCTCGCCGAGGCTGGCGATGGCATCGCTGCGCCGCGGACTCTCCGTGATGCTCTTGCGGTCGCAGTGCCCGGAGCGCACCTGGAAGTCCGAGGGCCAGCGCACGCCCGAGTAACCCCTGAAGCTGCCCGGCCGCGCGGGTGCGGGGGCGGACGCCGCGGCATCCTGGGCCAGGGCCACGGCACCGGGCAGAACCGCTGCGGCGAACCCTAAGGCGAACGTGAGCAGCGCGGCAGCGCGGATCGGCTGGGATATCGTGTGCATGGGGACCTCCGATTGCCGCATTGTCGCATGTCACGTGACACGTGCAGGTTGAACCGGTTGCCACGTGCGATTTAGAGTCAGACACCCCGCGCAACTTTCGTGGGAAAAAGGGGATTCACGATGAGCAGCTCTCTAGTCCTGGGCCAGTTCCTTTGGCACGAATTGCTGACCAGCGACCCTGCAGGTGGGGCCGGCTTCTATTCCAAGGTGCTGGGCTGGAACGCACGGCCGTGGGACGGGGATGAGGCCTACACCATGCTCGGCTCCGCGGCGGGCCCGGTGGGCGGTGCGCGGTTGGTGGGCAAGGATCCGCTGGCCTCGACGGCAGGTCCGAACTGGCTCACCTATGTCGGCGTACCGGACCTCGCGGTCGCGCTGGCCACGGCCGAAGGCAGCGGCGGTCGGGTCGTGCATCCGATCACCTCGATCCCCGACGGCGGCCGCTACGCCGTGATCACCGATCCGCAAGGCGGCGTCATCGGACTCTACGAACCGGCCGGCGACATGGGCGGGAGCAGCGGCGCGGCGGCCGCGGGCCCCGTTGCCTGGCATGAACTCACTGCCGATGACACCGAGGCGGCGCTGGAGTTCTACAAGGGACTGTTCGGTTGGGAAGTCCTGGACCAGGTGCCCATGGGCGGCGATGTCGGCACGTACTATCTGTTCGGCATCGGCACGACCCAGTTGGGCGGCGCCTTCAAGCGAGCCAAACACCTGCCGCCGACCTGGCCGCGATGGCTGGTGTACCTGAGCGTGCCGAGCGTCACGGCGGCCATCGCCGCAGTCGAAGCTGCCGGTGGTCAGCTCCTGAATGGCCCGCACGAAGTACCGGGCGGCGCGTGGGTCGCGCAGGTGGTGGACTCACACGGCGTGCCGCTGGCGCTGAGCGGACCGAAGAGCGCCGCGCCGGCGGTGAAGCCGAAAGCGAAGTCGACGGTTGTTGTGAAGCCCAAGGCCAGCGCAAAGGCGAAACCGAAAACGAAACTCAAGGCGAAAGCCAAATCGACGGCGAAGGCCAAGAGCAAAACGAAAGCCAAGACCAAATCGAAAACCAAAACCAAAACCAAAACCAAAACCAAAACGAAGGTCAAGGCAAAGGCGGCGGCAGTGAAGAAGTCGGCGCCGCGCCAGCCGGCACGCAAGGCCAAGGCGAAAAAGAAAACGCAGAGCGCGGCACGCTCCAAGGCGCGCAAGGCACCACGGCGCGCGAAATAGGAATAAGTTAAAGACTTCATTCCTGAGCGCCGTCGCTCAGGAATAAGTCATGTCGCGCTAGCGGCCCTGCGACTCGGCGTCCGTGCGCTGCTGTGCGGCCGCCTGCTGGGCCTGGTCGAGCTGCTGCTTGACCCTATCCTCGGTCTGCTTGGCCTGTTGTGCCTCCTGCACCTCCGCCGCTGCACCGGCTCCGGTCGCCACCGCGGTGCCAGCGAGGCCGCAACCGGCACACGCACCGCTGACGAGCACCGGGACCGCCAGGCGCACGAGCTTCCAGCGGCCAATCGACCCGGGTTTGCTGCTGTGAATCATGAGGTTCTCCTTGCGCATGTCCGGAAGTGTGCACTCAGTTTGAGACCTAGTACCAGGTACCGAGTCTCGTTCCTTAAAGAGCGCCCCGAATCCTTATATAGTGGGGGCGCAAATTGGCGTCGGAGGCTTAATGCCCAAGGGTCCTGGTAAACCTGCAGTACCGACCGCACCCCGGGTGCGGCGGGGGTATTTCGAAAGTCCCTACGGCCAGTTGCACGTTCACAATGCGATCCCGCCAGGAGGCGGATTCGATGAGGGTACTTCGTTGATCTGCCTGCATGCCACACCGCGTTCCGGCGCCAGCCTGCTGCCGCTGCTCGGAATCATGGGCATGGATCGGTCCGTCTACGCGCCGGACCTGCCCGGCTATGGCTGTTCGGATCCGCCGCCCGCGCAACCGGGGATCGCGGACTACGTCAGTGCCATAGCCGATTTCTGCACCGCGATGCGCTTCCGCCAGATCGATGTGGTCGGGTACCAGACCGGCGCCCTGGTGGCCGCGGAACTGGCGCTGGCGGCACCCACGGTCGTGCGCCGCGTGGTGCTGATGGGTGTACCGGTGCCGGATGAGGCCGAGCGGGAAAGTTTCCGGCGTACGCCGTGGCCGCTGGCGCCCGTGGCGGATGGCAGCCACCTGCAGCTGGAATGGAATCGCACGCGCGAGTCGGTGCATGAAGGTGCGCCGGTCGACGTCATCGCCAATGGCTTTGCCGACAAGCTCGGCAATGGACCGCAGGCGTGGTGGGGCATGCATGCGGCCATGCAGTACCCTGCCGCCGAGCGCCTGCGTCTGATCATGCAACCCACCCTGCTGATCCGGTCGTGCGACGCGCGTTCGCAGCACACCGGGGACCGCGCGCGCGCGCTGCTGCCGAAAGCGCGCGCAGTGGAGCAGGCGGAAATCTATGGCAGCGATCTGTTTGAATCAGCCGCGACACCGGTGAGTGCCGTGTTGCGGGAGTTCCTGCGTGGTTAAAGCGAGTCATACCATGAACGCCTCAAGTAAATCCCTTCCGGGTAACTCAACCATCCCCTCTGATTCGGAAGTCACCGCGGAACTGCCGGTGCTGGACGTTGCGGCCTACGAAGCCCGCCACGGCCACGACCCGCTGTCCAGTACGGACACGTGGGCATCGCCGACCATGAACACGGCGATCATGCCGCACCTGCCCAATCTGATGCCGGATGCGCCGGAAGCCGTACAGCTGGTCACCGTCTCCGCCAAGATCGAATCAGAACTGAAGTCGCTCGCGAGCAATCTCGCCGAACTCGAAACCCGCCTTGCCGCCAAAGGTGAACGGCTGGCGGTCATCGAGGCGGAGCTGGCGGACTCGCGCGTCGCCGGTCAGGCGGCCGCCACGCGCGCGGCGACCCTGTCCGAGGAACTCGCCAGCAGCCGCGCCGAATACACCGCGGCGTCCACCGAAATCGACGGCCTGCGCTCCACCCTGCAGGAACGCGAGGACAGCATCCGGGCGGCCGCCGAACGTGAGGCCGCGCTGCGCCAGGCGGCGGAGCGCCGTGAAACCGAACTGCGCCAGTCGGCGCAGAAACGTGAATCGGATCTGCTGCTGTCGATCGAGCGGCGCGAAACCGAAATGACCGGCACGCTGGCACGCCGCGAAGCTGAAATGGCCAGCACCCTTGCGGCGGATGCGGCGCGGAACGCTGCCGTGCTCGCCACTCACACGAGCGCGCTGCAGGGCGCGCAGCAGCATGTGTCGCAGCTGCAGACGCAGAGCGCCGCACAGCTGGAAACGCTGCAGTCCCTGGAAGGCCGGCGCGGTATCTTCGATTCCATCCTGCGCACGCTGGACATCGAGATCGTGGGCCGCGATGAGGACAAGACCCGCCTCGCCGATGAACTCGCGCGCAGCACCTCGCACGGGCTGGAGCTGACGCGCTCGCTGGAGAACCGCACGCAGCGGGTGGCGCAGCTGGAGTCCGAGGTGAGCGCGCTGACCACCGGGCTCGGCGCGCGCACGGACGAAGCGGCCGTCGTGGCCCGGGCTAATGAGGAACTGAAGCGTTCCCTGGAAGGGGTGCGCCAGGAAAGTGCGGGACGTGCGACGCGGATCGGCGAACTCGAGGGCGAGGTGAGCTCGCTGACGAAGGGACTCGCCGCGCGCACCAGCGAGGCGAGCGCCATGTCCCGCGCCAACGAGGAACTCAGGCATTCGCTGGAGGGGCTGCGCCAGGAGAACGCCGGCCGCGCGACGCGCATCACCGAACTCGAAGCGCAGCTGGTTGCCGGTACCCAGATCCACGCCGAGGCGCTGCGTTCCGCCGCCGCCGCGCACGCCGAACTGACGGCCGCGAATACGTCGCTGACCGCACGCAGTTATGCGCAGGATGCCGAGCTGGTCGCCCTGCGTGAGGAGTCGGCGGAACACGTCGCGGCGGTGAAGCAGGTCACCGCGGATCACGCCAACCGACTGGTGCAGATCGAGGCCCGCGATAAACAGATTACGGAACTCTCGGCGCAGGTCGCGACCCAGGCGAAGACCATCCAGACCGAAATCGAGCGGGTGCGGGTTTCCGAGGAGCGGGTGGGGGTGCTCGAGAACGACATGCGCGTTTCGGAAGATGCCATCAATCGCCTCGAGTCCGAGGTGCGCTCGCGCAACATGCGGGTCGAGGAACTGACCCGCATCAATTCGCAGATGCAGTCGGAGATCGCCGATGCCAAGCGCTGGCTCGCGGAGCGTGATTCGCTCATGTCGCGCCTGGAGACCGAGGCGGCGCACAGTGCCGCGCTGGTCGACAACATCCAGCGCAGCATCCGCTCGGCCGCATCGGGGACGCACGAGGCGATGCGCGAGAACGGCGCGCGGCTGCTGGTGCGCTCGCAGGATGGCCACGAGGTGGTGCATGTCCTCGGGCGCAAGACCACCATCGGGCGCACGCCGGACAATGACCTGCAGATCGATGCGAGCTTCGTCAGCCGCCATCACGCGGTGCTGCTGATCACCGGTCAGCAGACGGTCCTCGAGGATCTGAACAGCACCAACGGTGTGTTCGTGAACGGCCAGCGGGTGACCCGCGAGGTTCTCAACGACGGTGATCAGGTGATGATCGGCAAGGCGCGCTTCCGCTTCGCCGTGCGACCCACCACCAGCCGCGCCAGCACCGAACCTTCGGCCTAAGAGCCGCGCCGCCAGCCTCAAGGTGGCGCCTGAGGTCAGACAGTTCGCGCGCGTGCCGCTGTCGTTACTGACGCGGCTGCGCCTGGTGCTGCTGGGCCACGAGGATCTCGCCGGCATCCTCTTCTGGGCGGCACTCGTCGGCGTGGGCGGGGCACTCTCCAGCGTTGCCTTTCGCGAAGGCCTGCGGCTGCTCGAGCTGCTGTTCACCGGGCAGAACCACAGTCTGGAGCAGGCCGCATCCGGGATGGTGTGGTGGCATCGGGTGCTGCTGCCGCTGGCCGGCGCGGTGCTGGCGGGCGCCATCCTGCGCCTCGCCGGCAAAGTACTGGCATCCCCGCGCGCCGTGGACTACATGGAAGCGGTGCGCGTGGGCGACGGCAGCATCAGCGTGCGCGCGACACTGGCCAACAGCCTCTCCTCGCTGGTGACCATCTCCTCCGGCGGCTCGATCGGCCGCGAAGGTCCAATGGTGCAGCTGGCCGCGATGCTCGGGTCGCGCCTGGGACGGCTGGCACGGGCGCCGATCCCGCGGCGCCGACTGATGGTCGCCTGTGGCGGTGCGGCGGGTATTGCCGCGGCCTACAACGCCCCGATTTCCGGCGCGCTGTTCGTGTCGGAAATCATCCTCGGCGGCACGGCCATGGAAAGCTTTGGCCCCCTGGTCGTGGCGTCCGTGACGGCGAGCGCAACGGTGCACCGCTTCCTCGGCTACTCGCCGATCTACGATGTTCCCAAGGTGCAGTTTGCTTCCAACTGGGAGCTGATTTTCTATGTGGTGCTGGGCGTGCTGCTCGGGCACCTCGCGCCGCCGTTCCTGGCCGCGCTCGACTTTGCCAAGTCGCGGTTCGTGGCCCTGAAGTTGTCACTGCCGTTGCAGCTGGGCCTGGGCGGATTGATCGTCGGACTGATTTCCATTGGCTTTCCGGAGGTGTGGGGTAACGGTTTCGGCGCCGTCGGCAGCATTCTGAACGCGCATCTCATCGGTTGGCTGCTGCTGGCCGTGCTGCTGGCAAAACTGCTGGCCACCGCCGCGACGGTCGGGTCGGGCGCCGTCGGCGGAGTGTTCACCCCGACGCTGTTTCTGGGATGTGCGATCGGCGCCCTGTTCGGCGGGGTGGTCCACTCCTTGCTGCCGGGCGTCACCTCGGTGCCGGCGGCCTACGCCCTGGTCGGCATGGGCGGCTTCCTGGCGGCCACCACGCACGCGCCGCTCACCTCCATTCTGATGTTGTTCGAGATGACCCTCGACTACGACATGGTGCTGCCGCTGATGCTGGCCTGCGTCACCGCGCACTACACGGCCAAGGTCTATCGCCGCGGTGAGTCCATCTATCATGCGGCCCTCACGGGGCGCGCCACGGGCGATGAGTGGCAGCTGACGACCGTCGCCGCGCTGATCAAGCCCGCCGGCGCGGTGGTGTCACAGACCGGCACCCTTGCGGAAATGTTTGAACAGTTGCCACGGCGGCCCCTCGAGCGCGCCTACGTCACCGACGGCGCAGAACTGGTCGGCTGGCTGGACCTGCGCGAGCTGCTGGCGCAGATGCGCCGGACCGAGGTGGACGGCGCGGCCACCGTGGCCTCGGTGATGCGACCGGTGACGCTGGCGCTGACCGATGACCTGTCCTTGGGCGCGGCACTGGACGTGTTCCTGCGGGCCCGCGCCAACGTTCTGCCGGTGACCGGTGGCCAGTGGCGCAACAACCTGCTCGGAGAGATCTCCCGCCAGGACGTGCTGCTGGCGATGCAGGACCGGATGGTGCCGGAACCCGGACCCTCTGCTGCCTAGCTTCGCGTAGACTTCGGCCATGGCCAACCCGTACATCGAACGCATCCTCAAGGCGCGGGTCTATGACGTCGCCGTCGAGTCCCCCCTGGAGTCGGCGCCGCGTCTGTCGCGGCGACTGGGCAACCTGGTCCTGCTCAAACGCGAAGACCTGCAGTCGGTGTTCTCGTTCAAGCTGCGCGGCGCCTATAACAAGGTGGCGCATCTGTCGGAGTCGGTTGCCCGGCGCGGAGTGATCTGCGCATCGGCGGGCAACCATGCACAGGGCGTGGCGCTCGCCGCACAACGCCGCGGTATCCCGGCCACCATCGTCATGCCGCAGACCACACCGCAGATCAAAGTGCAGGCGGTCATGGACCTCGGCGGCGAGGTGGTGCTGCACGGGGATGACTACGACGCGGCCTTCGAGCAGGCGCAGGACCTGGTCCGCGACCGCAATCTCGTCTATGTCCACGCCTTCGATGATCCGGACGTGATCGCGGGCCAGGGCACCATCGGCGTGGAACTGATGCGTCAGTGCGGCGGTGATATCGATGCGGTGTTCGTGCCGGTGGGGGGCGGCGGCCTGATCGCAGGCGTCGCGGTCTACATCAAATACCTGTATCCGCGCGTGCGGATCGTCGGCGTCGAGCCCACTGACTCCAACGCCATGTACGAATCGCTGCAGGCCGGGCGTCGCGTGACGCTCGACCGGGTTGGCCTATTCGCAGATGGCGTGGCCGTCAAGCGCGTGGGCGAGGAGACCTTTGCGCTCGCCCGGGAATTCGTCGATGAAATCGTGCTGGTGAACACCGACGAGATGTGCGCTGCCATCCAGGACATCTTCGAGGAGACCCGAATCATCGTCGAACCCGCGGGCGCGCTGGCGGTGGCCGGAATCCGCAAGTGCGTGGCCCGCGACGGCTGGCGCGACAAGCGCCTGGTCGCGGTCAACAGCGGCGCCAACGTGAACTTCGACCGGCTGCGGCATATCGCCGAGCGTGCGAGCCTGGGTGCCGAACGCGAAGCGCTGCTGGCGGTGGAGATCCCCGAACAGCCGGGCAGCTTCATGCATTTCTGCGAGGCCTTGGGCTCCCGCAGCGTCACCGAGTTCAACTATCGCTATGACAGTGAGGCCAAGGCACAGATCTTCGCCGGCTTCAGCCTAGGGGCGGGCCGAGTCGAAAAGGATGCGGTCATCCGCCAGCTGCGCGAGGCCGGCTACGCCGTACACGACATGAGCGACAGCGAACTGGCCAAGCTGCATGTGCGCTTCATGGTCGGCGGCCACGCGCGCGAGCTCGCCGATGAGGTGATCTACCGGTTCGAGTTCCCGGAGCGCCCGGGGGCGTTGCTGAAGTTCCTGAAGGCGGTCGGCACGCGCTGGAACATCACGCTGTTCCACTACCGCAATCACGGATCGGACTACGGACGGGTGCTGGCCGGCATTCAGGTGCCCAAGGCGGAGCGCCCGGAGTTCACCGAGCACCTGAATGCGCTGCACTATCCCTACAACGAAGAGAGCAGCAATCCCGCCTACCGGATGTTCCTCGGCGGCTGATCAGTTGGCGCTTGGAGCCGGCGCCCCCGGCCCGAGATTTTCGCCCAGGAAGCGCTCGAGGGTCGTCATCAGCGTGATGCGCTCGGACTCGAGGCTCAGGAGTGCCGGCCACCCTTGATGATGACCAGTTCGTGTTTCTTGTGTGCATGCGCCAATGCGTCATCCATGGCGATGGACTGTCGACTGCGAATCCATGTCGCCGTGGATCATGAGCACCGGCATCGCCGCTTCGGCGGCGTGCCGCTGCGGTGAGTCGTCCTTGAGTTTCTGGCGCAGCGTGCCGATCTGCTCACGGGCGATGCCGCTGTTGGTGAAGTTCGCCATCTGCGACTCCAGCATCGACAGATCGCTGACACCCGCGATGCTCACGGCGCAGCGGTACCGATCGCCGTTGCGGACCGCGCCGACCAGCGCCGCATAGCCGCCGAAGCTCCAACCCACGATGCACAGGTGCGCCGGATCGGCGATGCCCTGTTTGACCACCCACCGGGCGCCGTCGGTGACATCGGAATAGGTGAGGCCGCCCCAGTCCTGGTGCGCATCCATCAACCATTTATTGCCGTAGCCGGTGGAGCCGCGGAAGTTGACCTGCAGTACGGCGTAGCCGCGACTGGCCAGGAACAGGCGCAGGAAATCAAAGGTCCAGTGATCGCAGTCCGCGGGACCGCCGTGCGGCATCACGATGAGCGGCAGATGCTCCGGGCGCCTGCCGACCGGAACCGTGAGGTAGCCTGGAATGGTCGTGCCGTCGCTGGCCGTAAAGCTGATCGATTGCAGGCGCGGCAGCTTCTTCTGGTCGAGGTTCGGAAAGCCCGAGCCGATGACTCTGAGGGTGCCCTTGGTTGGTGCCGACGAACGCCGCAACCGGCGGCGGAGACATCAGCACCGGCAGATGCGGCGCAGCACAGCACGAGCCCGGTGAGGACTCCCACAAGCGCTCTCATTCTTCTTCCCCCTCGAATCCGCGCGATTATGTTTCTTGTCGGATTCGTGGCCGATTATTGCGCTCAGTCCGGGCCACTTCAATGCGTGCGGCCAGAGTCTTTATATAGACTGTACCAATGTACAGTACTAAATTACCTCGATGAATCGTGTTGTCGCAGAGGGGCTGCGGATCGCTGGCCGCTATACGCTCGTCGAAAAACTCGGCAGCGGCGGGCAAGGTGAAGTCTGGCGCGCGGTTGATCAGGGAAACCCCGACTCCGTTGCGCTCAAGATTCTTTCCAGGAGCTTCGTGCCGGGAAGTGATCCTTGGGAAATGCTGCAGCGTGAATTCGCGGTCGTGCGCGAGCTGAACCACCCGCTGATCCTTAAGACGTATCCGCCGATCTGTGATGGCGAACTGGCGGTCCTGCCCATGGACCTGGCGACCGGCGGGGATCTGCGCCAGTTGCGTGGCGCCCCTTACGTGGAAGTCGTTCCGGTGCTGATGGATCTGGCGCGTGCGCTGGAATACGCGCACGAGCAAGGCGTAGTCCATCGCGATCTGAAACCGGCCAATGTACTGTTCGATGCCGTGGGCCAGGTGCAGCTGGCGGATTTCGGGGTCGCCGGTCGCGCGCAGCCGGATGGCCAGATCGATCAGGCACGCACGGGGTGGTCGCCCTCATCAGCGAGTCCCCAACAGCTCAAGGGCCTACCGCCGACGCCGGCTGATGACCTCTATGGTCTTGGCGCACTCGCCTTTGAACTGCTCACGGGCACGCCACCTTATTTCCCGGCTTTTGATGTCCGTCGGGTGCTGCACGATCCGGTGCCGGCGGTGGTGCCGGTGCATCTGGCGCCGCGGCGGCTGCTGGAGCTGGTGCGCTCGCTGCTCGCCAAAAATCCCAGACAGCGTCCCGAATCGATGCGCGCAGTGATCATTAGCCTCTCTGCCGCACTCGACGAACCTATGACACGGGAAGAGCAAATTCTGGGTGCCAGCGCCCGCGAGCGCAACGCAACCCCAGTCGTCACACCGGAATGCTAAGCTCGCGCGCGTGGCTGAAACTGCAGGGAAAACGGTCTGGCTCGCGGGCGCAAGCGGCATGGTTGGATCGCGGGTCCTCGAAGCCCTGCTCCAGGAGCCGGAGTTCATGCGCATTCTGGCCATCACGCGCCGGCCGCTCGGCCGCGATTCCCTGCGGCTCGCAAACCGGATCGTGCTTTTCGGACAACTGGAGGCGCAACTGAAGGGCCAGGCCTGCGAGATGGCGCTGTGCTGTCTTGGCGCCTCCTATCAGGAGGCCGGATCAGAAGCCGCGTATCGGGAGGCCGCGCAGACCTGCGTGCTGGCCTACGCCAGAGCCGCACAGGCCGCCGGGGCTCGCCGCTTCGTGATGTTGTCCTGCTGCAGCGCCAACTCCCAATCGCGGAATACCGCAGCGCGTGTCCAGGGCGAAACGCTGGACGCTTTGACCGCAATGAAATTTGAATCCCTTGACCTATTGGTTCCAGGACCGCTGCTGGGTATGCGGCGCGGTGCGGGACTCGGTCAACTGCTGTCCATGATCGGCGTTCTGATACTACGTCCGCTGCAGCTTGGTGCAGCCGAGTCCCGCCGTGCCATCGGCGCGACGCTGGTAGCGTCGGCGATGATCGGCGCCGCGAGATCCGGCCGGCGCGGAGTCTATAGGTACGAATTTTCAGGCATCCAGTCACTTTCCAGAATGCGTGGCAGAACGTGATGCAGTTAACATCGATGGCTTCTATGGCATGACAGATTCCCCGGATCAGTAGTGCAGGGCCGGCGCCGCCGGCCCGGTTATTGCACGATTCCCTTACGATCTTCCTGCGGATGTGCCCTCAAGGATGTTTCGCGCAGCTTTAAACAGCGCAATGGTGAAGCGGATTGCCGCAACCGTCTGCCTGAGTGCCCTGATACCGGTGCTGGCCCTCGTTGCCGCATTGTCCGGCAACGCCGCTGTCGGGGACGTGTGGCGCTGGCTCGCGATCGGCGTCGTCGCATCCTTGTTGAGCGCGGGCATTGCGGTGGCCTATCTCCTGCGTCGCTACCAGCCGGCCGTGACGGCGCTGCGCGGCGGCTTCCAGGACCTGGCGGCGTCCGGTTTCGCGGATATTCCCGCGGCCGGGCACGATGACCTGCTGACCCTCATCCGGGAATTCAACCACTGCGCGCAGCGCGTGCGGACCCAGCACGCCAACCTGCAGACCCTGGGCGAGGTAGACCGGCTGCTGCTCCAGCCGGGCGGGCTGGAACCGGTGCTCGATGCCATCCTGACCCGAGTACAGCGCGTGACGGGTTGCAGCAGCGCCGGCATCGTCCTCAGGGACCCTGACGCGCCGTGGCGGGGCCGGGTGTACCTGGCCGCGAAGAGCCGCCGGGATCTGCCGGTCAGCCGCGTGGCCCTCGACGATGACATGATGGTCACGCTCGCCGCGGAGCCGGAAGCACTGACCGTGACGCGCTGTGAGGATGCCCGCCACAGTTTCCTGGTGCCGCTCAAGGCGCTGGGCTCCGAGTTCTTCTGGGTCTGGCCGGTCAAGATCGAAGCGCATCTCGAGGCCATTCTGGCCGTCGGCTATCACGAACCGCCGGTCGTCGATCCGCATATCGGTCGCTGCGGCAGCGAATTTGCCGCGCGGCTGGCGATCGCCCTGACCAAGGCCGCGCGGGACGAGCAGCTGTACCGCCAGGCGCACTTTGATCCGCTCACCGGGCTGCCCAACCGGGTGCTGTTCTGCAGCCGGCTGTCCGCGCAGCTGCAGAACGCGGCCTCGGGTATGGAGAACGGCGCGGTCCTCTATATCGACCTGGATCACTTCAAGAAAATCAACGACACCGTGGGTCACGCCGCGGGCGATCAGGTGCTGAGCATCGCCGCGCAGCGACTGCGCAGCTGCGTCAAGGATATCGACACGGTCGCGCGCCTGGGCGGCGACGAATTTGCGGTGATCCTGCGCGACGTGGTGAGTGCGGAGGCGGCCGAAGCGGTCGCGCAGCGCATCGTCCTGTCGCTGCAGCAGCCGGTCAACCTCGCCGGCAAGGACCACACCGTGTGTGCGAGCATCGGCATCGCGCTGTTCCCCCAGGACGGCGAGGCCATCGACTCGCTGCTGCGCAATGCCGATACGGCCATGTACCGGGCCAAAGACCTTGGGCGTGGCCGTGCCATGTTCTACGACAGCAATATGGGCGGTCACCGGCCGGTGCCGTCCGAGACCGGCCTGCAGCTGGCCCTGCGCCGCCGGGAGTTCTCGCTGTTCTATCAGCCGCAGTATTCGATCACGGATGGTTCGCTTACAGGCCTCGAGGCGCTGCTGCGTTGGCAGACCCAGCGCGAAGGCGTGCGTCAGCCGGGGGACTTCGTGCCGGCGGCTGAAGAGAGCGGTCTCATCGTCGACATCGGCGGGTGGGTGCTCGAAACGGCCTGCGCGCAGCTCGCGGCGTGGCGCGAGCAGGGACTGTCACCGCCGCGGCTGGCCCTCAACGTCTCGGTCCAGCAGCTGCGCCATCCGGAGTTCGTGCGCAACATCCGAAGGATGCTGGACCGCTTCAGCCTTCCCGGGGACAGTCTGGAACTGGATATCGATGAGAAGGTGCTGGCCGATCCGGCCAACGCCGCGATGGTCGAACGCCTGGCACACACCGGTGTATGCCTGGCGCTCGACGGCTTCGGCACCGGCTATTCCTCGCTGGGGTATCTGCGCCAGCATCCGATCAGCGTGGTGAAGATCGACCGCAGTTTCCTCGCCAACGTGCCGCAGGATCCCACCGCTGCCACGCTCATCGAGACGGTGATCGTCATGGCGCACTCGCTCGGCAAGCGCGTGGTGGCCGAAGGCATCGAGACCATCGAACAACTGGATTTCCTGCGCGAGCGGCGCTGCGACTGTGCGCAGGGCTACTACCTCGCACGGCCCCTCCCGGCGTCGTCCGTCACCGAACTGCTGAGCTCGCGCATCTACGATAATTCTTCCGAGGACGCGCGCGCCACGGGTTGAGTCGGGTTATGTCGTATGCCGCAGGATGACGGCATGTGTCGCGCGGCGCCACATTTCGCGGATGAGAGACACTACGCAAATTCCCGCTTGACCCAACGTCTCTCCATGCAGACACTGGCTACGTGAAAAAGGCAAACCCGTCGAAAGGCGGGGACGCAAAGCCACCGGTCTACGGGACTCGTTCCTACGACGGCGGGGTCACCACTTCTCCGGCACGGCGTGTCGGCATGCGGCTATCCTCCGTCAGAACGTTTCCCATAAGTCCGGCACGACAGTCCGCTGGTCCGGGGAACGCATCATGACACTGCCTATGCCACAGTCCGACAGACCGATTCCGGATCCGCCCGTGGCCATGCCGGCCGCGGAGCGGGAATCGTTCGTCATCAATCTATGCTCGTCCACTACGCCGATGGCGCTGACGCAGCCACAGCTGGCGGAACTGAAGCGCTACAAATTTTTCGTCAGCCGGCGCCTCGAGGATGGCCGCGAGCGCTTCCGTCTGCACATGGGCTACTTCGATTCGCTGCCGCAGGCCGAGGAAATGCTGCCCCTCGTGCGCGATCTGTATCCCGGCGCCTGGGCCGGCGAAGCGCCGGGCAAGCGTCTGCGCGCGCGTGAACCGGCCGGCGTCGCGGCCGCTTCGAAGACGACGCTCACGCCGAAACTGGGGGCAGCGCCTGCACCCGCGCCTGCGCCCGTGCCTGTGCCTGTGCCGGAGTCGATGCCTGATGCCGCGATCCTGGCGAGGGCTCCGACACTGACGCCGGACGCCGAGCTGACCGTGGTGGCACCTACACTCGCGCCCGCACCTGCACCCGTGCTCGAACTCGAACTCGTGGCCGACCCGCCCGTGCTGCCACCACCACCGCCGGCGCCACCGGCGCCAATTGCGGCAACCGCCCCGCCGCCAACACCTGCACCGCGCGCGGGCTTCAAGCGCGACGCAGGGTTACCGTTCGACAAGCGCTCCAATGTCCGCGAAGTCCTGAAATCACTCGATGAAACCGGGCGCGCCCGCGCACCGGCGGTCCCGGCCGTGCAGCCGCATCAGCTGCCGGCGGGCCCCGCCGCCCGTGGGCCGGGCGTGCTGCCGGAATCGCAGGTGATGCGACTGCTGGAGGAGAAGCGCGGTGATCCGCTGAACACCACCAGCACGCCGGCGGCGTTTGCCATTCAGTTGCAGTGGTCCGTGCAGGCCATCGACCTCGCGCACGTGCCGTCGCTGGCCATCTTCGGGGCGTACACGCTGTACACGGTCGAGGGGAGCCGCGAGGGACGCAAATGGTTTGGTCTGCGCCTCGGATTCTTCAGCGACGCCAATGCGGCAAAGAGCGTCGCGCAGTACGTGCGCTCGGAGTTCTCCTCGGTCGCCGTGGTCCCGGTCAGTCTGCGCGAGCGCGACGGCGCCAATGCCGCGCAGGGTGGTCCCAAGGCTGCCGCACCTGAGCCGGCAATGACTCAGGCGACGACCGAGCGGCTTCCGGACCAGTCTGCGGAATTCAAATTGCTGGAGGACACGGCGGAACGGCCGAAGCTGTCGCCGGACCTGGTCGCGGCTGCGGCCGAGGCCGCGAAGCCCAAGGCGCCCGCCGCGCGCAAGCCCGCACCCCGCGTGGGTGGGAAGTCCGCAAAGTTCCGCGGCAACCGCGTGCATGCCAATGAGAAGCGCAGCGAGAAGACGCTGGAGGAGACTCTGGAAATCCTCGGTGCTGATCTGCTGCAGATCGAAGGTGCGAAACGCAAACCGGCCGGCGAGGGCGCCGTGCGCCACCTCGACGTGAAGGTGCAGAAGAACTCGGTGTTCTCGCGGCTGCTGGACCGGCTCGCCGAACGCAGCCGCTAGCGAACCTGAAGGCTATTTGCCAAACAGTTTGTCGAGTTCGGACTTGGCCTTGTCGTTCGCAGTGTTGTCGCCGCCGCCCCAGGCCCCGGGTCGCGGCTTGAAGTGATCACAGAAGTTCGCGCGGGTCTTGTCGCGAACCTCCTCGACGGTGGGCTCGCGGCACTGCTGGTAGGCCCGCGGATCAAACTCCACGCACAGCCGGCACACGTGCAGCTCGGCGTGACACGTGGGGCATTCGTCCAGCCTGCGCAGCGGCAGTGACAGGGCGGCGAGCGCCGCGCCGCACTTCCAGCACTGCAGATCATGCGCCACGGGTGCGCTCCTTCAGGAACCCGGCCAATACCCGGCCCGTGTGCGAAGTCGCCTTGCGTCGTGCCACGTGGGCGGGCGTACCCGCGGCGACGATCCGTCCGCCGCCGGCGCCGGCCTCCGGCCCCATGTCGATCAGCCAGTCGGCCTCGGCCATGACGTCCAGATTGTGTTCGACGACCACGACGGTATTGCCGGCCTGGATCAGCCGGTGCAGCACGTGAATCAGTTTCTCCACGTCCGCCATGTGCAGTCCCACGGTGGGTTCATCGAGCACATACAGGGTATGTCGGGGGATCTGCCGCGGACCCCCGGCCGCATCGCCGCGCACCTTCGCAAGCTCCGTGACGAGCTTGATGCGCTGGGCCTCCCCGCCCGAGAGCGTCGGGCTGTGCTGACCGAGCGTCAGGTAACCCAGGCCCACGTCCTGCAACAGCTTCAGGGCGTGGTGCACCCGCGGATGCGCGGCGAAGAATTCCACCGCATCGTCGATGCTCATGTTGAGCACATTGCCGATGCTGCGCCCGCGCCACAGCACGCTCAGGGTTTCGGAGTTGAAGCGCTGGCCATTGCACACATCGCAGCTGACCTTCACATCGGGCAGGAAGCTCATCTCGATCGTGCGCAGTCCCTGGCCCTCGCAACCCTCGCAGCGGCCGCTGCCGGAGTTGAAGGAGAACCGGCTCGCGGTATAGCCCCGGATGCGGGCCTCCGTCGTGCCCGCAAAGATGGCCCGGATCTCATCCCAGAAGCCCACGTAGGTGGCCGGGCAGGAACGCGGCGTCTTGCCGATGGGTGTCTGGTCGACTTCGAGCACACGCTGCACCTGCTTCGCACCCTGGATGGCCTTGCAGCCGACCAGCGCATCAGGCGCCTGCACCGCCTTCGCCGCGGCGGTGAGCGCCCGCGCGGCAGCGCCCTTGGCCTTTGCCGCCGATTTCTTCTTCGCGGCGCGTTTGACGGCGGCCACCGCCTGTCGGGCCGCAACGGTTTTCGCCGCCCGCGCCCGACCACCGAGCTGGTCCTCGCCGACGAGGCGCTTGAGGTTGGTGAAGAGCACATCGCGGGCGATCGTGGATTTGCCGGAACCGGACACACCGGTGACCACCACCAGCCGGCCCAGCGGCACGTCGATGTCGATGCCCTTGACGTTGTGCAGCGTAACGCCCTCCAGGACGACGCGCGGTGACTCGCTGGTGACGGGGCGCTGCGGTTTGGCCGGATGCAGCAGCGGGGAGCGCAGGAAGCGGCCGGTCACGGAGTCCTTGTTGGCGATGAGGTCCGCGACCGTACCGCGACCGACGACCTCACCCCCGCGCACGCCCGCGCCAGGTCCCAGGTCCAGCACGTAATCGGCACGGCGGATGGTGTCCTCGTCATGCTCGACGACGACCAGCGTGTTGCGGTGGGCCGTCAGCTCGGCGAGGGAGTCCAGCAGCACCGCGTTGTCGCGCGGGTGCAGGCCGATGGTGGGCTCATCGAGCACGTAGCACACGCCCTGCAGGTTGGACCCCAGCTGCGCCGCAAGCCGGATGCGCTGCGCTTCCCCGCCAGAGAGCGTGGGAGCGGCACGATTCAGCTGCAGATAGCCCAAGCCCACGCGTACCAGGAAATTCAACCGCGCATGGATTTCGGCGAGCAGGTCGCGGGCGATCTCCTGTTCACGCGGCGAGAGTTTCAGGCCGGTGAAGAATCCGATCGTGTCCTCGATCGATCCTGCGGCCAGGGCCGCGATCGATTGTTTGCGGAAGCGCACGTTGAGCGACACCGGATTGAGCCGCTGCCCCTCGCATTCGCTGCAGGGAATCGCTTCGCGCTCGAACCACTCGTTCCACCAGATCTCCTCGCCCGTCTGGGCGTCATCGAATTCCGGGATCTCAAGGCCCGTGCCAAAGCAGCCGGTGCACCAGCCGTGCTTGGAATTGAACGAGAACATGCGCGGATCCGGTTCCGCGAAGCTGCGACCGCAGCTGGGGCAGGCGCGTCGCGTCGAGAACATCGCCGCCTGGGTTTCACCGGCCGGCATGACGCTCACCAGGCCCTTGCCGTAGTCCAACGCCTTGCCCAGCGCCTGATTCAGCTCGAAGTCGGTCTTGGCGCTGATGCCGAGCGTCGTCACCGGCAGTTCGATGGTGTGTTCCTTGAAGCGGTTCAGTCGCGGCCAGCGCGCCGTGGGCACGTTGACGCCATCGACCCGCAGCTCCCGGTATCCCTTCTTGGCCGCCCACTTCGCAAGATCGGTGTAGAAGCCCTTGCGCGCCACGATCAGGGGCGCGAGCAGGGTCACGGTGCGGCCGCGGTAGTCGCGCAGCAGCCGCGCGCCGATGGCCGCGGAACTCTGCGGTTCGATCGCCACGTCGCAGTCCGGACAGAACTGCGTGCCGAGCTTCACGTACAGCAGCCGCAGGAAGTGATAGATCTCCGTGAGTGTTGCCACCGTGCTCTTGCGTCCGCCGCGGCTGGTGCGCTGTTCGATGGCGACGGTGGGTGGGATGCCGAAGATCGCATCGACATCCGGACGCGAGGCCGGCTGCACGAACTGCCGGGCGTAGGCGTTCAGGGATTCAAGGTAGCGGCGCTGGCCCTCGTTGAACAGGATGTCGAAGGCGAGGGTGGACTTGCCCGATCCGGAGACTCCGGTGATCACCGTGAACTTGTCGCGCGGAATGCGCACATCCACGTTCTTGAGGTTGTGCTCGCGCGCGTTGTGGATGACGATCTCGTTGCCCGCAGCGAGCGCGGCGCGCGTCCATGGGCCGGGCGGCTCGGCGACGGCCGCGGGCAGTTCAAAGGAGTTGGCCAGCGCCTGCTCGTACTCCACGATGGCGCGCCCGGTGTGCGATTCCTTGTGCGCGCGCAGTGCCGTGGGTGTGCCGGCGAACACGATGTTGCCGCCGCCGTCGCCGCCTTCGGGCCCCAGATCGATGATCCAGTCACTGGCGCGCATGACATCGAGGTTGTGCTCGATCACCAGCAGCGAATGGCCCGCGGCCCGCAGCTTCGCGAAGGCACGCAGCAGCTTCGCGACATCATCGAAGTGCAACCCCGTCGTCGGTTCATCGAACAAGAACAGCTTGCCGTTGGCGCTGGCGGTGACCGCATGCGCGGCGGCATCCGCCAGGTGTCCCGCAAGCTTCAGGCGCTGCGCCTCGCCACCCGACAGCGTCGGCACCGGTTGCCCGAGCTTCACGTACTCGAGGCCGACATCCGCCAGGGGCTTCAGACGCGTCGCCAGTTCGCGCGAATCGGCGAAGAAGGCGAGTGCCTCGGTGACGGTCATGTTCAGCACGTCGGCGATGCTGGCGCGACGCCCATCGCTGCCCTCGCGCTTCACTTCCAGCACCTCGTCCCGGTAGCGGGTGCCGTTGCAGTCCGGGCAGCGCAGGTACACGTCGGACAGGAACTGCATCTCGACGTGCTCGAAGCCGTTGCCGCTGCAGGTCGGACAACGGCCGTTGCCGGAATTGAAGCTGAACGTGCCCGCCGTGTACTTGCGTTCCACCGCCGTGGGTTCCAGCGAGTACAGCTCCCGGATCACATCAAAGGCGCCCACGTAGCTTGCGGGGTTGGAGCGGGTGGTGCGACCGATCGGTGTCTGGTCGACCATGACCACATCATCGACGAGCTCCGCGCCGCGCAGCGACTCGAACTCCCCGGGCGCCTCGCTCGGACGGCCCTTGTACTTCAACAGCGCCGGGTACAGCACATCCTCGACGACGGTGGACTTGCCGGATCCGGAAACACCGGTGATGCACGCCAGCCGCTTCAGCGGAATGCGGATGTCGATGCCCTTGAGGTTGTGGTGGCGGATGCCCCTGATCTCGAGCCAGCGGTTGGTGCGGGCCTCGGCGACGACTTCGCCGGGAATATCGGGTGTGGCGCGACGCGGCGCATCGCTCGATACCGGCAGGGTGCGCCGGCCGCTCAGATAATCCGCCGTCAGCGAGGCGCGGCTGTGGCGCAGCTGCGTCGGCGTGCCGTTGAAGACGATCTGTCCGCCGCGCTCGCCTGCGCCCGGGCCCATATCGATGATGCGGTCCGCCTCGAGCATGATCTGCGGGTCATGCTCGACCACCAGCAGCGAATTGCCGGCATCCCGCAGCCGCTTCATGACGGCGATCACGCGCTGCATGTCGCGCGGATGCAGGCCGATCGAGGGCTCATCGAGCACGAACAGCGTATTGACCAGCGACGTGCCCAACGCGGTGGTCAGATTGATGCGCTGGACCTCACCGCCCGAGAGCGTGCGTGACTGCCGGTCCAGAGTCAGGTAGGCCAGTCCCACATCCGCCAGGAATCCGGTACGGCTGCGCAGTTCCGTCAACAGCAGGTCGGTCGCCTGATCCAGCGGCGCCGGCAGTTGGAGGCCACGGAAGAAGGCGAGCACGCGCTCGACCGGCAGCAGCATCAGGTCATGCAGACACAGCCCCGGCATCGCATCCAGCGTCTCCTGGCTCCACTGCACGCCCTGCGGCCGGAACCGCGGCCGGCCACCCAGCGTCGCCTCGGCGAGCGCGTGACTGCCGACCCGCCACAGCACTCCGTAGGTGCGCAGCCGCGCGCCGTTGCAGGCATCACAGGGGGTGTACGCGCGGTAGCGCGAGAGCAGCACCCGCACGTGCATCTTGTACGCACGGGATTCGAGCCACTCGAAATAGCGTTTGATGCCGTACCAGTAGCCCTTCTCCCAGGGACCCTCGCCCTCGATCACCCACTGGCGGTCCGCCTGCGTCAGTTCACGCCAGGGCCGATCGAGGTTGATGCCGCGCTTCTTGGCGTGCTTCTCCAGGTCCACCTGGCTTTCCTTATAGGACTCGGTCTGCCAGGGCCGCACCGCCCCGTCACGCAGGGACTTGTTCTCATCCGGGATCACGAGGCCGTAGTCGATGCCGATGCGGCGGCCGAAGCCGCGGCAGGTCTCGCAGGCGCCGATCGGGGAGTTGAACGAGAAGCGGCTGGGTGTGGGTGCGGCGTAGCTGCGATCACAGTCCGGGCAATGCAGCCCCGCGGAGTAGCGCCACACCGCCTGGCTCTGCGGCGGATCGCTGTCATCCACGACGTGCACCACGACGCGGCCCTGTCCCACGCGCAGCGCGGCCTCCAGGGATTCGAGCACCCGGCCCCGTTCGGCATTGCCGAGCCGGAAGCGATCCTGGATGACCTGCAGCACGGCGACCGGTGTGTCGTCGGGCTTCGCGCCCTTGTCCTTCTTCGCGCTCTTCTTCTGACGCTTCACCGGCACTTTCTTCTGCGGCGCCGGAGCTGCGCGTTCCGATGCAGCCTCGAAGATTCGCGTGTAGCCCTGACGGGCCAGCAGTTCGCGCACTTCGCTTTCGCTGAAACTGCGCAGCACCGGCACCGGGAAGCACAACAGCAGCCGCGGATCACCCGCTGTGGCGGCACGCTGCTGCATGTCGCTGAAAATGCTCTCCGCGGTGTCACTGCGGACCGGCTTGCCGCAGCACTCGCAAAAGAGACTGCCCGCGCGGGCGAACAGCAGCTTCAGGTGATCGTTGAGCTCGGTCATCGTGCCCACGGTGGAGCGCGAGGTGCGGACCGGATTGGTCTGATCGATGGCGATGGCCGGAGGAATGCCGCTGATTGAGTCCAGCTGTGGCTTGTCCATGCGGTCCAGGAACTGGCGCGCGTAGGGAGAGAAGGTCTCGACGTAGCGTCGCTGACCTTCGGCGTACAGCGTGTCGAACACCAGGGAGGATTTTCCGGAGCCTGAAACGCCCGTCACGACGACGAGTTCGTTCAGGGGGATGTCCAGGTCCAGACCCTTGAGATTGTTCTGACGCGCGCCGCGGATACGAATGAAGTGGCCCATCGTGCCTATATTAATGAAGGGCCGGCGTGCGCGCGCAGGCATTGCGAGCGTACAGTATGCTGACCATTGCACTGCTGTATGGGGACTGAATCATGGCTTTACAGGCCTATCCCGACGTCCTGTCATTGATCGGCAATACCCCGCTGGTCGCCACCTCCGGGCTCGACTCCGGACCGTGCAAATTGTTCCTGAAACTGGAGAACCAGAACCCCAGTGGTTCGATCAAGGACCGCGTCGGGCTCTACATGATCGAAGCCGCGGAACGCGACGGGCGGATCAAGCCAGGCGCGACGCTGATCGAGGCCACGGCCGGCAACACCGGGCTCGGGCTGGCGCTGGTCGCGGCCCGCAAGGGCTACCGCCTGCTGCTGGTCATCCCGGACAAGATGAGCCAGGAGAAGATCTTCCACCTGAAGGCCATGGGCGCCGAAGTCGTGATGACCCGCTCGGACGTGGTCAAGGGTCATCCGGATTACTACCAGGACAAGGCGGCGCGGATCGCGCAGGAGACGCCCGGCTCCTTCTACATCAACCAGTTCACCAACCAGGCCAATCCCAAGGCTCACGAGGAAACCACGGCCCCGGAGATCTGGGAGCAGATGGAGCACCGGGTGGACGCCATCGTCTGCGGCGCAGGCACCGGCGGCACGATCACCGGCATGTCGCGGTTTTTCGCCAAGGCGGATCCGCGCGTGGAGATCGTCCTGGCCGACCCGCAGGGTTCGATGCTGGCGGAGTACGTCAAGAGCGGCAAAGTCAGCTCTCCGCCGCGCACCTGGCTGGTTGAAGGTATCGGCGAGGATTTCATACCGGACGTCTGCGATCTGTCGCGGATCAAGCTGGCATATACCATTCCTGATGCGGAGGCGTTCGCGGCCTGCCGCGCCCTGCTGCACCATGAGGGCATCCTCGCCGGAACCTCCAGTGGCACGCTGCTGGCGGCGGCGCTGCGCTACTGCCGCGCACAGACGAGCGCGAAGCGGGTGGTCAGCCTGGTCTGCGACAGTGGCAACAAGTACCTGTCCAAGGTCTATAACGACTACTGGATGCTCGACCAGGGTTTCCTGCAACGCGAGCAGTTCGGGGATCTGCGCGACCTCATCGCCCGGCGGGCTTGGGAGAAGGCCGCGGTCACGGTCAATGCCACCGAAACGGCGCTTGCGGCCCACGGCCGCATGAAGCTGTACGATATGTCCCAGCTGCCGGTCATGCGTGACGGCCGGATCGTCGGCATCATCGACGAGGAGGACATTCTCCTGAAGGTGTTCGGCCATCCGGAGGGCTTCAAACAGCCGGTGGCCGATATCATGGAGAGTCATCTCGTGACCGTCGCGCCGGATGCGCCGCTGCCGCAGCTGATCGAGATCTTCAAGCGCGGCATGGTGGCCATCGTGGTGGAGCGCGGCGAGTTCCTCGGGCTCATCACCCGTATCGATCTGGTGAACTGGTTGCGGCGGCGCCTGTAGGGGCCTGTTCCGCGAATTTTTCGGAGTATGCAAGTGAGTGATTCTGACAACGGCCGCAAGCTCGACTTTGGCACCCGCGTCATCCACGGCGGCCAGCACCCGGATCCGCTGACCGGCGCGGTCATGACCCCGATCTACCTGACCTCCACCTACGTGCAGGAAAGTCCGGGCGTCCACAAGGGATTCGATTACGCGCGCACCCGCAATCCGACGCGCGATGCGCTGCAGGCGGCGCTCGCCAATCTCGAAAACGGCAGCGCTGCGTTTGCGTTCGCCTCGGGCATGGCGGCGTCCTCCACGCTGATCGACCTGCTGGATGCCAATTCGCACCTGGTCGCATCGCATGATCTGTACGGCGGCAGCTACCGGCTGTTTGAAAAGATCCGCAAGCGCAGCGCGGGCCTCGAAGTGAGCTTCGTGGATCTCACCGATCCGTCCGCCTTCGAGGCGGCGATTCGCCCGAACACCCGCATGGTGTGGATGGAATCGCCCACCAATCCCATGCTCAATCTCATCGACATCGCGGCGGTCGCCGCGCTGGCGCGCAAGCGCGGAATCTTAAGCGTCTGCGACAACACCTTTGCTACGCCCTTCATCCAGCGGCCGCTGGACCTGGGTGTCGACATCGTGATGCATTCGGCCACCAAGTACCTCAACGGGCATTCGGACGTGCTCTCCGGCGCGGTCATCGTGCGCGACCCGGCGCTGGCCGAGCAGCTGAAGTTCCTGCAGAACGGACTGGGCGGCATTTCCGGCGCCTTCGACAGCTTCATGCTGCTGCGGGGCATGAAGACGCTCGCGATCCGCATGGAGCGGCATTGCGCGAACGGCCTGCGCGTCGCGCAGCACCTGGAGGCGCACCCGGCCATCAAGTCGGTGCGGTATCCCGGGCTCGCGAGCCATCCGCAGCATGAGCTGGCGCGACGCCAGATGGTGGGTGGCTTCGGCGGCATCATTGCTGCCGAGCTCAAGGGTGATCTGGCCACGACGCGGCGCTTCCTGGAGCGCTGTCACCTCTTCTCCCTCGGGGAGAGTCTCGGCGGCGTCGAGAGCCTCATCGAACATCCCGGCCTCATGACCCACTCGGGCCTGCCGGCGCAGATGCGGGCGGACCTGGGGATCAGCGATGGGCTGGTGCGCCTGTCCGTGGGCATCGAGAGCGTGACGGACCTCACCGCGGAGCTCGACGCGGCGCTGGCCTGACCGGGGCGGCGCGCGCGACTGCCTGAAAGTGCCGTAGAATCAGTCGGTTAAGTGGTTCGCGGAGCTTATTGGTATGATGGGCGGTTATGCAGACCGCCCGCGACATCAGCACCTATCGCCGCTATTGGGCGTCCCGCTTCGGCACCGCGCCATTCCTGCCCATGTCCCGGGCGGAGATGGACCTGCTGGGCTGGGATTCCTGCGACGTCATCGTGGTCACGGGCGATGCCTACGTCGATCATCCGAGTTTCGGCATGGCCATCATCGGGCGGGTGCTGGAAGCGCAGGGCTTTCGCGTCGGGATCATCGCGCAGCCGGACTGGCACAGCGTTGAACCGTTCGCGGCGCTGGGCAGACCCAACCTGTTCTTCGGCGTTACCGCCGGGAACATGGACTCGATGGTCAACCGCTATACCTCGGACCGGCGCGTGCGCAGCGATGATGCCTATACGCCCGGTGATGTGGGGGGCAAGCGTCCCGACCGCGCCGTCATCGTCTACTCGCAACGGGTGCGCGAAGCCTTCAAGGATGTGCCGCTGGTGATCGGTGGCATCGAGGCCTCGCTGCGCCGGATCGCGCATTTCGATTACTGGTCGGAGAAGGTCCGCCGCTCAGTGCTGCTGGATGCGAAGGCCGACATGCTGGTGTACGGCAACGGTGAGCGGGCGATCTGTGAGATTGCGCACCGCCTCGCGGCCGGTGAGGACTTAAGCCAGATCACCGATATCCGCGGCACGGCCTTCACGCGCAAGAGCGTGCCGGCAGACTGGGTCGAGGTGAACTCCACACACCTGGATGCGCCCGGACCGCTGAATCCGCCGGTGGATCCCTATGCGATGGAGCCGGCTGCCAACGAGGCGCCAGCGCCAGCCAGTGATGCCGCCACCGCCGCGAGCGCTCCGCGCGAGCAGGTCGTGCGCTTCGTGCGGCGCGTGAAGAGCGCCGACCGTGACAACAGCGTAATCCGGCTGCCGGCCTTCGAGCAGGTCGTCGCAGATCCGGTGCTGTACGCGCACGCCTCGCGCATCCTGCATCTGGAAGCCAACCCCGGCAACGCGCGGGCGCTGGTGCAGCGTCACGGCACGGTTGATGTGTGGCTGAATCCCCCGCCCATTCCGCTCACCACCAAGGAAATGGACTGGGTGTACGAGCGCGAGTATCGCCGCCAGCCGCATCCCGTCTACGGTGATGCGCACATCCCGGCGTACAAGATGATCCGGTTCTCGATCGCGATCCAGCGCGGCTGTTTCGGGGGCTGCACTTTCTGTTCGATCACCGAACATGAAGGCCGCATCATCCAGAGCCGTTCGGAGGATTCGATCATCCGCGAGGTCGAGGCGGTGCGCGACACCGTACCGGGTTTCACCGGGGTCATTTCGGACCTGGGCGGGCCGACGGCCAACATGTACCGCCTGGCCTGCAAATCCCGCGAAATCGAAAGCGCCTGCCGCCGGCCTTCCTGCGTCTTCCCGGGCATCTGCCCGAACCTGAACACCGATCATTCCCCGCTGATCAAACTCTACCGCCGCGCACGCGCGCTGCCGGGTATCAAGAAGGTACTGATCGCCTCCGGCGTGCGCTACGACCTCGCGAGCGAGTCACCCGAATACGTGAAGGAGCTGGCGCAGCACCATGTCGGCGGCTACCTCAAGATTGCACCCGAAGCGATCGGTGAGGGGCCGCTGTCGAAGATGATGAAGCCGGGCGTGGGCACCTACCACCGCTTCAAGGAACTCTTCGACCGCTACTCGAAGGAGGCGGGCAAGGAGCAGTACCTCATTCCGTACTTCATCGCCGCGCATCCGGGGACCAGCGATGAGGACATGCTGGAACTGGCGCTGTGGCTGAAAGCCAATGGCTTCCGTGCCGACCAGGTGCAGGCCTTCCTGCCCTCACCGATGGCCACGGCCACCGCCATGTATCACAGCGGCAAGAATCCCCTGCATCGCATCAGTCACGACAGCGAGGAGGTCCGGATCCCCAAGGGCCTCAAGGTGCGCCGGCTGCACAAGGCGTTTCTGCGCTACCACGATGCCAACAACTGGCCGCTGCTGCGTGAGACGCTGCGGCGCATGGGCCGCGCCGATCTCATCGGCAGCGGCAAGCAGCAGCTGGTGCCGGCGTGGCAGCCCGCCAATACCGGTGGGTCGCCGGAGGGCCAGCGCAGCACGGCGCAGCCGTTCCGCACCCAGCACACCGGGCTGCCGCACGTACCGCAGGTGAAGAAGGGACGGCCCGGCAGGGCAGGACGATGAGCGGGGCGCCTGTTGATCTGCGCGCTGCGCGCGCGTCGCGCGTGATCCTGATGATCGGTGGCCTGGTGATGGCGCTGGCGACGATTTTCGGCGCCTTGGGTGCACATGCCCTGCCCGGGCGACTCGCACCGGCACAACTGCAGATCTACGACACGGCGGTGCGCTTCCAGTTCTTCCAGGCGCTGGGTCTTCTGGTGCTGGGTGCGGTGGCGCGTGCCGGCTTCTCGGACAGCCTGCAGGCCGCGGCGATCCTGCTGGTCGGCGGCATCATCACCTTTTGCGGCAGCCTCTATCTGCTCGCGTTTCACGTCACGCTGGGCGCGCGGCTGGTCATCGGGTTGGCGACTCCGCTGGGCGGCGTGCTCCTCATCAGTGGCTGGTTGATGTTCGCCCTCGCGTCCTGGCGCGGGCGGCGCGCTGAGTGAGCCTGCCGATCGAGGCGGTGCTGCCTGAACTGACCGCGAGCCTCGCGACCGCCGCCACCGTCATCCTGCAGGCGCCACCCGGCGCCGGAAAAAGCACGGTAGTGCCGCTGGCACTCCTGGAATGCGAGTGGCTGCGCGGGCGACGCATCATCATGCTCGAACCACGCCGCCTCGCGACGCGCGCGGTGGCCGCGCGGATGGCGCAGACCCGCGGCGAGGCAGTCGGCCGCACCGTCGGCCACCGCATGCGCATGGATACGCGGGTGTCACGCGAAACGCGTATCGAAGTCGTCACCGAGGGCGTCCTCACGCGGATGCTGCACCAGGACGCGGCGCTCGAGGGCGTGGGCCTCGTCATCTTCGATGAGTTCCACGAACGCAGTCTGCAGGCCGACCTGGGCCTCGCCTTGACGCTCGACACCCAGGCGAATCTCGCCCCTGACCTCAAGGTGCTGGTGATGTCGGCGACACTGGATACCGAGGCCATCGCGGAGCGGCTCGGCAATGCGCCGGTGGTGCAGTCGGCCGGGCGCACCTGGCCGGTGGCAACCCGCTACGCCGGCGTTACCGCGCCGCTGCTTGCCGGTCCGGCAGCGGGCGAGTCGGTGGAAGCCCTCACCACGCGCATCGTGCGTCGGGCGCTGGGCGAGGAGTCCGGCGATGTGCTGGTGTTCCTGCCGGGCGCGCGCGAAATCCGCCGCGTGCAGTCGCAGTTGCAGGGCGGTCCATTGCCGCAGGGCACGCTGGTGCTGCCGCTGTATGGTGAGTTGCGGCCCGAGGAGCAGGATGCGGCGCTCGCACCCGCCCACGCCGGCACGCGCAAAGTGGTGCTGGCCACCAATATCGCGGAGACCAGTCTCACCATCGAGGGCATTCGCATCGTGGTCGACTCGGGTCTGGAACGCCGCGCGGTGTTTGATCCCGTCACGGGCATGGGGCGACTGGAGACCGCGCGCATCTCGCGTGCGTCGGCCGACCAGCGCCAGGGCCGCGCGGGGCGAGTCGAGCCCGGCGTGTGCTACCGCGCCTGGAGCGAGGGCGCGCAGCGCTCGCTGGCCGCGTTCTCGACGCCGGAGATCCTGCAGACCGATCTTGCGGGGCTCGCGCTGGAACTCGCCGTGTGGGGCGTGCGGGATGCGGCGACGCTGGTGTGGCTGGACCCGCCGCCCGCCGCGACTCTCGCCAGCGCGCGCGATCTGCTGCGCCGGCTGGATGCACTGGATTCAGGTGGCCGGGTCACCGACCGCGGGCGCGAGATGGCACGCCTGCCCCTGCATCCGCGTCTCGCCCACATGCTCACGGCGGCGCGCGACCTTCACTGCGTACCGCTCGCGGCGGAACTGGCCGCGTTGCTCTCGGAACGCGACCTGCTGCGGGCGGCCGGTGGAGGAGGGGATGCAGATGTGCGCTCACGATTGTCACTGCTGCAGGGCGAGAGTGCTCCTGCCGGCGTCGATCGCGGTGCCCTGCAGCGGGCGCGGCGCATGGCCCACGACCTGGCGCGCCAATCAGGGGTGGCGAGCGCCGCAACGGCGCCGAGGCGGCAGGCTGGCGCGGGCCTGGAGGGTGTGCTGCTGGCCTTCGCCTACCCCGATCGCATCGCGCGCAAACGCGCCGGTGCGGACAACCGGTTCGTGCTGGCCAATGGTCGCGGCGCCCAGTTCGCCCAGCCGCAGAGTCTGTCGCAGCGGGAGTTCATTGTCGCCATCGACGCGGATGACCGCGATCGCGACGCCCGGATCACGCTGGCCGCGCCGCTGTCGCGCGAGGACTTGGAAGAATATTTTTCATCTCACCTGAGCAGCACCGATGAGGTGCACTGGGATGACCGCGAACAGGCGGTCGTCGCGCGGCGGGTTACGCGTGTCTTCGAACTCGAGATTGCGGAGCGACCCTTGCGCGAGGTTCCGGGCGCGGCCGCCACGACTGCGATGCTCGAGGGGATCTCGCGGCTGGGACTGGCGGCGCTGCCGTGGAACGAGGACAGTCGTGATCTGCAGGCGCGCATGGAGTTCGTGCGGGTGCATGCGCCGGCGGCGGTGACGCGGGATTGGCCTGCCGTAGATGACATAAGTCTGAGCGCGACCGCCGCCGCGTGGCTGTTGCCCTGGCTGGAGGGCGTAACGCGGGCACAGCATCTCTCGCGGCTGTCGATGACCCAGATCCTCAGGGGCCTGCTCACGCATGCGCAGCAGGTGCGTCTGGAGGAACTGGCGCCGACGCATTTTCTCGCGCCAACCGGATCACGCATCCGTATCGACTATCGCGACGAGCTCGCGCCGGTCGTCGCCGTGCGCCTGCAGGAGGTGTTCGGCGTCCTGGCATCTCCCCGGCTCGCGGCCGGCCAGGTGCCGGTGACCTTCAAGCTGCTCTCACCGGCGCAGCGCCCGGTGCAGATCACGCGCGATCTGGCGACCTTCTGGCAAGGATCGTATGCCGATGTCCGCAAGGACATGCGCGGCCGCTACCCGCGACACTACTGGCCCGAGGATCCGGCGATTGCCGAACCGACCCGTCGCGCCAAGCCACCGGGAGGCAAACCCCGTACGTGACAGGCTCCCGTGTCGTATCGCGACATGCGAATATGGGTTCGCGAAGGGTGAACCGACGGGAAGTAATGGATTTGCGAGACGCTGAGGTGCAGCTGTCGGCGCAGCGGCTGCAGGAACTCATGCTTTGGCATGGCAAGGACGAAGGCAATCTGCCTCCGGCTGCGACCCTTGTGAATCTTTCTCGCGACACCATCGCAGCGTTGCGCCAGCTGCAGCTCGCGCGTACGCAAGTGTCTGAACTTCGCGCCGTCCTGTCCGAGCTGTTCTGGAGTTGTGACTCCAGTGCGATCCGCATTACCGTCCTTAAGACGCTCGGCGCGCCGCCGGACGGTGAGGCCGTGGCGCCGGCATCGCCGGCCGTGAGCTGGGCCGCATCGCCCAACGGCCTGCCGTCGCCCGCGCTCGCCGCGGCCGGCTGACTTTAGGCCATCCGCGCCCATTTGATGAGCGTGCCGAAGCTCGGCGGCCGGCCGTGCATGAGCAGCGCGACCTTGAATACCTTGGCGGCAAACCACACCACCAGCATGGCGGTCACGAGGCTGATGAGCAGCGTGGTCCACACTTCCCAGGCCGGCGGCGGGGAACTGGAGGCGATGCGCGCGATCATGGCGAAGGTGTTGACGGGCGGGATGAAGCTCATGGCCACGCTGAACGTCGAATTGGGCGCCTGGCCGATGACGCCGGTGAGGCTATAGCTACCTACCAGGAGGATGATCACGGGGGGCATCAACGCCTGCGCCTCGGCCGGCTGATTGACTGCAGCCCCAATGGTCAGCATCACCGAGCCGAATACCAGGTAGGTGACCACGTAGAAGGCCAGCAGATACACGATCAGTATCGGATCGAGCAGTCCGGACATGGAAAACTGCGCGAGGGTGAACACGGACATGACCAGGTAGACGACGGTCATGGTTATGCCCAGCCCCAACTGGCCCAGCAGCTTGCCGTACATCAGCTCCAGCGGTGACACCGCCGCCAGCAACACTTCGATGACGCGGTTGGACTTCTCCTCCACCGTCGAGCTGAGCAGCAACTGACCGCCCGTCATGACGCCGATGAACAACAGCAGGCCGCAGGCGAACGGCAGCACCTGCGCGAAGCCGCGCGAGCCGGAGCGGTCCCCGGCCGAGCCCACGACAATCGAATCCGGCTGGAAGACCTGCTGGACGGTGGCCATCGCCGTCGGGTCCAGGCCGTCCGTGCGCAGTCGGGTCGCGATGAGTGCGGCACGCACGGTATTGCGCAGCGTGGACTCGGTGTTCTGGTCCAGTCGCGAGGAGGCGTACAGCGCATAACTGCCGAACGCGGCGGCGCCCGGGCGGCGGGTGACGGCATCAGGCTGTACGACCACGAGGGCGAGGTGCCGCGGTGTCGCATCGCGCGGCTGGATCAGCCACGATTTGTAGGTTGCTGCGTCGGTGTCGGATGGTGCTTCAACCAACGTCATCCGCGGAATGGTAGGTCCTGAGGCAGTGCCCGGCGATACCGCTTTCAACGGGCTCTGCTCGGATTCGACGGCTCTGCGCCGTGCGATTTCCTCGGGCACGATCGCGTGCTGGAGTTCGGGGGCGACCTTGCCGGTGCTGTCAATGAGGGCAACCTCGCCGATGACCTGCGGGCTGGGCGAGTTGAGAATGCGCGGCACGAGCACCGCGAACACCACCAGCAGCACGGGCAGCACCAGCAGGCCGACCAGGAAGGCACGCGAGCTGATCGCAGCCTTGTAGTCGCGGGCGGCGATCAGGCCGATACGTTGCAGATTGATGCTCATGCGGCGGCTCCGGTGTTGGAGAGGCCCTGCAGGTGCGTGCGCAGTGCCTCCGGTGATTCGTGAACCCCGTTGGACTCACCGACCAGGCGGATGAAGACATCCTCGAGACGGATGCGGGCCAGTTCGATGCGAGCGGGTGCCACGACGCCGGCAATGGCGCGGACCGCGTCACCGGGATCCATACCGGCGTGCAGCGACACCTCGCAACCCTGATCGTTGAGTTTCACGTCCTCGACGCAGGGCAGCGCCTGCAGTGCCAGCAGGTTTGCGCCCGGGTCCAGTGGCTCGAGCAGGATCCGCCGGGTGTCGTACTGGCGACGCAGTCCGGCAATCGGCTCGTCGAGCACCTTGCGGCCCTGGTGGATCATCACGATCTGCTCGCACAGTTCCTCGGCGTGCGCCATGACATGGGTCGAGAAGATGATGGTTGCGCCGCGCTGCTGTTCCTCGGTGATGACTTCCTTCAACATGCGCACGCTCAGCGGATCCAAACCGCTGAAGGGCTCATCGAGGATCACCAGCTCCGGTTCGTTGATGATGGCAGCGACGAACTGCACCCGCTGCAGCATGCCCTTCGACAGATCCTCGCATTTCCTGGCATTGACGTCCGCCAGGCCGAGCCGGCCCAGCAGCCGATCGGCGCGTCCATAGGCCTGGGCACGGGTCCGACCCTTGAGGCATCCCATGTAGGTCAGGAATGCCCCGACCGTCATTTTGCGGTACGAGCCGCGCTCCTCGGGCAGGTAGCCGATGCGGTCCTTGGCCATGAGCGCTGAACCTTGGCCAAACACGTTGATGGTGCCGCGATCCGGAAACAGGATCGACATGATCATGCGGATCGTGGTGGTCTTGCCCGCGCCGGAGGGACCGATCAGGCCATAGGTCGCGCCCTGTGGAATGGTCAGATCCAGTGATTCGATGGCGAGCTTGTCGCCAAAGGCCTTGCGGATGCCTGCGATTTCAAGAGCTGCTGTCATGGCGTCTCTCACATGGGCTTGAAGCGGAATTGAAAAGCCTGGCTTACGGGAAGTTCCTCGGTGCGACCTTTGACGGTGAGCTTCATGCGCCCGTCGCTGCCGGTCTCGATGCGGTGGATGGCGCCGGCGCGGACGATGACGCTGCGGTGGATCTGCCAGAAGGCTTCCGGGTCGAGCGCGGCCAGCAGTTCGCGCAGCGCCGTGCGGATCTGCACCTCGTCATCGGCCGTCACCACCCGCACGTACTTGTCCTGAGCGGCGAAGAACAGCACCTCATTGATGCCGAGCACGCGCGTCACGTGACCGGCGCTGCCGGTGATCCAGCGCATTCCCGCGTTGATGCCGAAGGATCTGCTGAGCGTCCCCGGCGCGTCCGCCAGACGCTGCTTGAGCCGCACGATGCTTTGGCCGAGGCGTTCGCGGCGGATGGGTTTGAGCAGGTAGTCCACCGCGGCGTGGTCGAAGGCATCGAGCGCGTGGCTTTCATAGGCCGTCGTGAACACCACGTGGGTATCCTCGGCGGCGCGCGCGACTTCAAGTCCCGTCAGGCCCGGCATGCGGATATCCAGAAACGCGACCTCGGGACGTTGTTCCGTCAGGGCTTCCAGTGCGGCAAGCCCATCGCCGCATTCGGCGATGATGTCCAACTCCGGCCACAGTTCACCCAGCAGCTCGCACAGGCGGCGACGCTGCGGCAGTTCATCTTCGGCCACCAGTGCGCGCGGTCTGTTCATGGTTCGTAGGGGACACGGAGGGTCGCGATGACGCCACCGGCTGCGCGATCCCGCAGCGTGAGCGAGCCTTGCGGGCCGAAGCGGGCTGCCAGCTGATCGCGGATATTCGCAAGACCGGTGCCCATCGCCGCGGTGGTGCGCAGTCCGGCGCCGGTGTCGATGACATTGACGCTGAGCTGGGGCGCGCCGCCCTGCGATACCACCGCTGCATCGACCGTGATCTGGCCGACGCCGGTCACCCGCTCGATGCCATGCTTGATGGCATTCTCCACCAGAGAAATGAGCAGCAGGGGCGGAAAGGGATGCTGCTGCAGCGCGGCGTCCACCTCGATGCGGAACGAGAACCGCTCGCCCATGCGGACTTTCATGACGGACAGATAACTGCGGCACACTTCCAGCTGGTCGGCGAGCGAGGAGTGCGCATTGCCCACATCGGTGCGCAGCTTGGGCAGCGTCACACGCAGGTGATCCACGAGCGCCTCGAGCGTCGCCTCGGCCCGATCGGGATCCTGGCGGATCAGGCTGTGGACGGACGCCAGCGTGTTGAACAGGAAGTGCGGCTCGACCTGCGCCTGCAGCACCATCAGCCGCAGATCCGACTCCGCCCGCTGTTGATTGATGGCGGCAAGCTCGCGGGCATGCCGGGCGAACTCCCACCAGCGCCGCTCGCGATGGAAGGCGAAGAGCGCGATGCCGCCACCCAGCAGGCTGAAGATCAGGAACTGGAACGTCCAGACCGCGAACAGAAACAGCGGTGACGGGTGCGGCCATTTTGTCGCATCGAACCCCGGGAACACCGCCATGTAGCGCGGTATGATCTTTGCCTGATTGAACACGGTGGCCAGATGTTGTCCGTAGAAGCTGAGCGCGACGCCCAGCAGGATTGCCACGGTTGCGGTCACCTTCGCCGGCGGCAGACGATGCCGGGCGAAGGTTGCCATGGCCGGCCCGGCCGAGCCGATCGTGATCCAGATCGGAATGCTGACGGCCGCCGTCTCCCATCCCAGCCGGGCGTCGTTGAATTCCAGTCCCACGAGCGCCCCTTCAAGCGCGCCCAGGCCACCGGTCAGCGGAATGAATATGAGACAGCGTCCGAGCAGCCAGGACGCGCTGAACACCGGAAAGCGGCGGTATCCGCCGAACGGGCCGGAGGCGTGTGCGGTGACATCCGCGGGTAGGGGTTCGCGAAGCGAGTACATGGCGGGATGATAATCCCGGTTTCCGCGCCCGCGGGGGCTTGCGACGGACGGCGCCAAATCCGGGACGAAGGACCATAATAGGGGTATGGACAGAGTACTCGAACCGGAAATCATGGACGGTGAGGCGGAGGCCGCGGCCTATGCGAGTGCCGATTTCTCCGACTCAAACCAGGCCTTCGTGCGTGACGTGGTCAGCAGCTTCCCCGCAAATCTCAAACAGGTGGTGGACCTGGGTTGCGGGCCCGGCGATATTGCCATTCGCTTGAGTAAAGCCGCCGGCACAACCCGGATCACCGCGGTGGATGGCAGTCCCGCGATGCTCGCCATTGCGCGTGCCGCGCTGCGCGCGGCCGGACACGAAGTGCGCGTGAAGTTCATGCAAGGGCGGTTACCGGGGGTGGCGCTGGCCGACGGTCATTTCGACCTGGTGCTCTCCAAGGACATGCTGCACCACCTGCCCGATCCGCAGGTGCTATGGAGGGAGGTGAAGCGGCTGGGCAGACCCGGGGCTGCCGTGTGCGTCGTGGATCTGAGTCGCCCGGAGTCGCCGGCGGCGGCGCACGAGATCGTCGAGCGGGTCTCCGGTGGCGAGCATCCCTTGCTGAAGACCGACTTCTACAACTCTTTGTGCGCCGCGTTCACTGCGGATGAGGTGCGGGCGCAGCTGGCGGCGGCCGGATTGCCGTTGAGCGTCAGTCAGCTGACCGAACGCCACCTGCGCGTCAAGGGCCGGTTACCCGGATAACGATCTTGCCGAAGGACTCGCCGTTGTCCATGGCGCTGAACGCGGCGGCCGCATCCTGGAATTCATACACGCGGTCGATCGCGGGCTTTACGGCGTGGGCATCGATGAAGGCGTTCAAGGCTTCAAAATCGGCACGCGATCCGACGTAGATCCCGGAGGCCGTGAGGTTGGCGTTCATGAGCGCCATGACCGGCACATTGCCGCCGAAGCCACCCAGTCCACCGATGAGCGCAACGCGACCGCCCGAGCCGAGGGTGCCCAGCGCATGCACCAGCGAGTCCTTGCCGCCGACTTCCAGAATTTCCTGCACGCCGACACCGCCCGTCAATGCCATCACGGGCTTTTCCCAGTCGGTCGTCGTGCGGTAGTTGACGCCGCCCACGGCGCCGAGCGCTTTGGCCCGCGCGAGCTTCTCGTCGTGGGAGCTGGTGATGATGGGCTTCGCCCCGTCCGCCACCGCCAGTGACAGTCCCAGCAGCGAGACGCCGCCGGTGCCTTCGAGCAGCACGTAGTCCCCCGGCTGCATCTGGCCCCGATTGAACAGACCGTTCCAGGCCGTCACACCGGCGCAGGGCAGTGTCGCCGCCTCTTCATAGGTCAGGCTCGCCGGGATGCGCACGACACCGGCTTCATCCAGCACCACGTACTGCGACAGCATGCCGTCGATGAAACCACCCAGGGCGGACTGGGCCACGGTCGGCGGCGGGCGGCCACTGATCCAGGCCTGAAAGAAGATGCCGGCGACGCGGTCCCCGATCTTGAAGCGCGTGACACCGGCTCCGGCCGCGACGACCTCGCCCGCGCCATCCGACAGCGGGACGAGGCTCTGGCGAGTGCCGACCGGATACTGGCCGTGCAGCACGAACACGTCGCGGCGGTTGAGGGAGGTGGCATGAACGCGGATCAGGACCTGGTGCGCACCGGGCTGGGGCACCGGCACTTCCACCTGCTTCAGCGTGAAGGGACCCTGACCCTCCGGGCGGACGAACTGGTACTGCTGCTGCGTGGAGGGCAGCCGGGGCGGTGCCGCCGCACAGCCGACCAGCGCCAAACAGGCTATCGCCGCGTAGAATGGGTTCATGGGAATTTCCGCTCGAGTTGTAAACAGGTTCCCGCGCCACACCATCGCGCTGGCGATTGGATTGATGGTGGCGGGATGTACGCAGCATACCGCGCCGCCCCCGTCCGCGTCAGGCGCCGTGGTCGCGGCGAGCGCACCGGCACCCGCCCCGGCCGCCGAGCCCGCGATCGCCTGGTACGACGGCAGTGTGGATGCGGCCTTCGCGACGGCGCGCGACCAGAACAAGCCGGTGTTCCTGTATTGGGGCGCCAAGTGGTGCCCACCCTGTCATGAACTCAAGGCGACCGTATTCTCGCGTCCCGATTTCATTGCAAAGCTGAAACTGTTCGTCCCGGTCTATCTGGATGGTGATGACCCCGGTGCGCAGAAGTGGGGCGAGAAGTTCGGAGTCAGCGGGTACCCGACGGTGCTCGTTCTGAACGCCGACCAGAGTGAGCTCGCCCGGATTTCCGGAGGCATGGATCTGTCGCAGTACGCCGAAGTTCTCGATCTGGTGCTCGGCGACGTGCGGCCCGTCAGTTCCATCCTGGCGGGGCTTAAGTCCGGCGGCGCGCGACCGCTGTCGCGTGATGACTGCCGGCGCCTGGCGTACTACGGCTGGGATTTGGCGGATGATGTGAGCAGCCGCTCCGCCGACCTCGCCCAGACGTTGGCCCAGGCGGCTGCCCGGTGTCCGGCCGGGACCGAGTCCGAGAAGGCGCGACTGATCGTCACGGCGGCCGGATTCGCCGCCGACGGTGAAGCAAGCGCCCTGAAGGCCGGTAAGCCGCCCGGCCGCCGCCTGGCGGCACTCATCGCGCAGGTTGACGCAATCTTGAAGAATCCGCCGCTGGCCAAGGAGGTGTCGGATGCCATCGCCGGACTGGATGACTCCTTCTTCAGGGCCGTGGCAGCGGTTGCGCCGCAGGCCGTAGCGGACTGGAACCAGCGGTTCGCCGCAATAATGGATAAGGCCGCCGCCGATCCGCGCTTCTCGACGGCGGATCATCTGTACACCCTGTACGCGAAAATCTCGGCGACCAAGGTCCTGGATCCTAAGCACAAGATTCCACCGGAACTGACGGCGGCGGCACATCAGCGCATCGACGCCGCGCTTGCCGAGAAGCTCGACGAGCACGCGCGCGCCAGTGTCGTGAACGCCGCGCTGAATATTTTGGATGTCATCGGCGATGACGACCGGGCGTACGCGCTCGCACGCGAGCAGATGGCGCTGTCGAAATCGCCCTACTACTACATGCTGGATCTGGCCTCGCTGGATGAAAAGCGCGGCCACGTCGACAGCGCAGTGGACTGGCTGGCGCGCGCGTACGCGCAGTCCCAGGGGACCGCGACCCGCTTCCAGTGGGGTGCTGACTATCTGTTCGGTCTGATCAGGATGAAGCCTACCGATGATGCGACGATCCGCGCGACCGGTCTTGCCGTGCTGGGGGAGCTCGACGGACCGGATCGCATCTACCGCCGTACCCGCATGGAGCTCGAACGGCTGGATCACACCCTTGCAAAGTGGAACGCCAAGGGTGATCACACAGCGACCCTTGCGGCCCTGAAGCAGCGCATGGACGGCATCTGCAGTCAGATCCCGCGGACCGACCCCGCGCATACAACCTGCCGGGGATTCCTCGCGAAATCCGAGACGGCCAGAACCTGACGGCCACGGCCGGCCTGGACGCGATGCCTTACACCATTTCCCATGTCGCTGCGGTGATGCCGATTTCGCGGCTGCTGGCCCGCATGCGGATCCTGTCGGCGGTCGTGATCGGCAGCATGGTGCCTGATTTCGGCTATCTCATACCGATCCCGATGGAACGCTTCGAGACTCACAGTCTGCTGGCGCTGCCGACATTCTGCCTACCCGTCGGGCTGCTGACGTACTGGATCTTTCAGCGTCTGATGAAGACGCCCCTGATGAGTGTGCTGCCTGACCACGTCTATCTGCGCTGGCGGTCCCACGCTGCGCCCGCGGCATGGGGCAGCCTGCGCCAGTGGCTGCTCGCGATCGGCGGCGTGCTCGGCGGCGCCTTCGTGCACCTCGTGTGGGACGCGTTCACCCACGAGGACGCACGCGGCGTGCGCTTCCTGGTGCCGGAGCTCGCGGATCCGATGTTCGAGGTCCATAACCACATGGTGACGGGTGCGACCCTGCTTCAGGGCTTGAGCTCGTTGGTCGGACTGATGATTGTGATTGCCGCAATCATCTATGCGCTGCGCGGCGGCGGCCCTGCCGTGCTCGAGCCGCGCGCGCTCACGGCGGTCGAACGGCACAGCTGGGTGGCCGTCTTTGTGATCGTCACGCTGGGCTGCTGCGCTGGATTTTTCATGGTGGACTATTTGAGCAACCCCGACATGCGCTGGCGAGGGATCGGCAGCCTCGCCGTCGCGTTCCTGCGCGCGCTGGTCGTCGCCGCCATTCTGGTCAGCGTGCTGCTGCAGGGGTACCTGCGCGCCAAACGCTGACGCCGCCCGTCACAACGGGCCCGGCTGCGCAAAGGCGAGGACCTCTGCGGTGTAGGTTTCCGTCAGCGTGCTGATGGGGGTGCCATCGGGCAGGCTCAGTACCGCCGTGTGCTGCAGAACGTAGGGCGGCACCTCCAAGGTGCCGGCATGCGCCCGGACCGGGGTGGCCTTCGTCTCCCAGTCCGCCGGCAGCGGCATCCACAGCAGCGTTGCCGTCAGCGTGTGCCGCTGGAACTGCAGTGCCTGGACGGCGCGGCCGAACGCAATGTCACTGTGATCCAGGTTCTGGTTCATTTCCGCGGTCAGCCGGCCGGGCACATACCAGTTGTCCGCCTCCGACAATACGTGCGTACCGCAGTGCAACCGTACCCGACGATAGCCGACCGGCTCGGTCGGACTGACGTGCAGCAGCTCCCGCTGGGCCGCAGTCGGGGGTTTGTCGACATCGTGCATGCGTTCGGCCGTTATGGTTGCGGGGTCCGCCAGGTGATGCGCCCCGCACCACCGGTCCAGAGTGAGCGTCGCACTGTCATGGGACAGCAGGTCCGCGTTGAGCGACTGCAGCAGGGCCAGCGCCTCGAGCCGCGTCACGAAGGAGTCGTGCCAGGGGGCCGGCGCGCCGCTTGCGGATGGCTCCGGAGCGGCGGCCATGGCGCTGAACGCGGTAGCCAGCAGGACGGACAGGACCAGGATCGGATGGCGCAGCGGCATGGACATGCTGGATCTCCCTTCTCGCGTCGGCTTGGGAACCGCCCGCGGTGATGGTATTGTCTGCCCGCTTTGCGGCGGGCCTGTAGCACAGCGGTTAGTGCAGGGGACTCATAATCCCTTGGTCCTTGGTTCGAATCCAAGCAGGCCCATTAGAACCCAAAACTGCCTCTTCTTGATTCCATGTAATCGATCGATTACACTAAGCCGGTGTTCGTTGTAAAACCACTTCCCGGGTTTACAGCATGGCTTGATGGTCTGGCTGATGCGAGCACGCGCGGCGTGGTTCTCGCCAGGATCAAACGCCTTGAACGTGGACTGATGGGTGATGTGGAGCCAGTTGGCAAGGGCGTTTCTGAGTTGCGTATCCACGTCGGGCCAGGATGGCGCGTGTATTTTACACAGCGCGGTACCCAGCTGGTGATCCTGCTGCACGGTGGGAGCAAGCGCACACAAAAGACGGATATCAAGCGGGCACAGTCGTTGGCCGCGTTGCTCGAATGATTCAGGAGTGAAAATGAGAAAGCGCATAAAGGTTGCGGACTTGCCGGATTTCGATGCGGCGCCTTATCTGAATAACGAGCGCGCCATGGCGGCCTACCTGACGGACATTCTTCAGGCCAACGATGCCGGATTGCTGGCGGCTGCATTGGGGGACATTGCGCGCGCGCGGGGCATGAGCGAGATTGCCAAGGCAGCGGGTATTACCCGAGAGGCGCTCTACAAGGCGCTCCGCAAGGGCAGTGAGCCGCGGTTTGATACGGTTAGTCGGGTTTGTGCAGCGCTGGGCGTTCGTCTGGTGGCACAGCCTGCACATCCCTAGGCATGTGGTTGAACAGAATCCTATTCGGGTCGCTAATGGCGATCGCGGATTGGCCTGCCGATAGCCGGCACTCACAGCACGGCCATTCCGAAAATCGCAGCGGTTGGGCGAAGGCTCGCTGCTCAACGAACTATGGCTTCAGTCGCCGCGGCTTCAGCACGATGTGCCAGCTTACCCTGTACTGATCGACGAGCTCGACGGACCCTCGGCCCCCGTCGGCGATATGAACCGGATTTCCCGCCGCTTGCCAGTTGGACGACACATTTTGGACGGTGCCGTCGGTGGCCTGCCTTCGCAGTTGCAGATCCACGAACCCCGAACCCGCGTCGGCGGCCGTGAGCTGTACTTGTAATCCGCCAATCCAGGCTAAAACTGGAGTTCCAAAATCCATGAGATACGGTACCGAACCGCATCCGATATCACCGCGACACTCATCGACTACCAGCAACAGATCGCGCCGCTTGGAGTAATCGATCGAGGCGCGTTCCGTGACCGGGGAATCCGCGTCGAGGCGAAAGTATTCCATATAGACGGAATGCCCGTCTGCGGTGTTGGCGGATCTGGCTAAATCGAGATTGATCTTGGTGCCCGGATATTTCGCCTCAAGCTCTTTTGCAAGCACGCCGATATCGGCGCCGGGGCTGCGTGAGCCGCTTCGGCCAACATCCCAAACCCGCCCCTGATGGTCGAACAGGATCCAAAGATCCTCATTCTCGAATGCCGGCCCATGCCCCCAGATGTCAGGAAAGTAGCGCTCCAGGAACGCCTCGTCGGGGACCTGCTCGTGACTTTCCGTTGCCCTTTTCTCCTCCGCTTGCTTGAAGACAGCGCGGGACTGGAAGACCTCATCTGGCGGATCGTCCGAACGGCGCGGCCAGGCATAGCAGATCATCAAGGAAGATTCATCCGGGTAGCGCGCATAGGGAGGGGAGTTGTGAATATTTGTCGTACATGCTCGACGCGCGAACTGCTTCGGAGTGAGACCCAGTTTGAGAAATAGCTGGTACTCCGCTTTTTCGGAGCCCGTTGTTCGACCGTCGTTATCGCTGAGCATTTCGCGATTGATGGTCCCATCTTCGTTCATGAATACGGTAAGAAGCTTTCTTTCGCCTGGTTGAGATCCCCTGATCGGCCCATAGGGTTGGAAGAACTCCGGGTATTGAGCAGCCACTGCCGCCCGAACACGCGCCGCCGAGCGGGTCGGATCGGGAGGCCACTTGTAAACCTGATAGGACACATAGAGTCCGTTCTTACGATCCGGCCCGAACCAGCCTATGAACTTCGTATCAAAAGGGGTTCCAAAACCAGCAACAAACTTTTCGGACCAATCGACCGACTCGACGTCAGGCGCGGCGGTGTCATCAGCTGCCTGGCCCACGGGCAATACCATCTTCCTAATGTCCAGAATCCCGCCGTCGCGAGTCATATCCACGTGCAGTTCGACGGAGCCGCTGAATGCCCCCTGAAACAACTGAGGATAGGCCGCGCGCGCAGCAGCCTCCGCCTTGGGAAGAAATGGACTCCAGTCATGCAATGGCGGTCGCGTCAAATCGGAATCGCCCAGCCTCGGGGCATTCAGATCCACTGCGATGGCAACACAAGCGACCCCGAGGCCAAGAGCCGCGCCGATAATCCAACGACTGGCAGATCGGCGCAGCGAGGTCATGATCCGAACCCGGCGCTCCAGCTGGGAAGTTCTCGCAGCGATCGCCATCGCGCCGACCGGCGCCAGCGCTCCGCGTTGATTCACGGCGAGAAGGGCATCGGCGTACGTCTGTATATCCGCAACGCGCCCGAGGACTCGCGTGTCGCAATCCACCTCCACCGCGAATCGAACCCGCCGCAGCTGCCACCAAAGGAGCGGATTCCAGGGGAGTACCAACAGGACCAGAAAGCCCGTCAGCAGCAGAAGCGGATCACGCGCCTGGATGTGCTCGTTCTCATGGGCCAACACCACAGAGCGGATGGCGACCGGGCCCTGCAGTATCCATTGCGGCACCAAGATCTGCGGTTTGAAGAATCCAAGCACGGCCGGACCCAAAGCCGGCGTGACCCAGAGGTCAAGGCCGTCAACCACTTCGCGGCGCCAACGGCGACGCGCTTGATGTAGGTTGCCCCAGGCAAATGCGAAGCAGCCGAAAAGTCCGGCGGACATCGCGCCCCAGAGGAGCTGGCAGACCTTGTCGAACGAAGGGAATGAATACCTGTGAACAAGCGGGATGATTGGGACAGGGATGAATGCTATCGCCGCGGGTTTTGCAACGACTAAGTGCTCTGGAGGAGGGCTGGCTGTTTTCGGTACGGCGGGCATTGGCGAAGCGACCGCAGTGGATACGGCGGTCAGCGGGTGAGGTCTTGTAACCATCACGGCCGGAAGGACGAGCGACGCGACCATTGTCGTCACCCAAATGCCTCGTCGCGCCCATCCACGCCAAACGGCGATCTGCTCAATGGCAAGCCCTGCGAGGCTGAACAGCAGCGCGACCGCGGCGCCATATATCAGGATGTCGAACATCATGAATTATCTTTGCGCGCCCGCTCGTCGAGCAGGCGGCGGATCCGACGTATCTCTTCGTCGGTGAGCTTTTGATCTGAGACCAAATGGGCCAGCAGTAGCTCTGCAGATCCTTTGAAGAGCTTTAAAGACAGGTCGCGCAAGGCACTGCGCCGCGCAGCATCGCGCGCCACTAAAGGCAGGTACCGATGTGCCCGCCCTTCCTCTTCGTGTCCCACGAAGCCCTTCGCTTCGAGCTTGCGCAGGACCGTAAGCACGGTCGTGTAAGCAAGCTCATCCCGAACCTTTTCACGCACTTCGGAGACGGTGGAAGGCCCGTACTCCCAGAGCACTTCCATCAGCTCTGCTTCGCGTTCGGCCAGAACAATCCGCATGTCGGAATGCCCCATCTGCTATCTGAGTAGTAGTTAACTGCAACGCGCACCCCATGTCAACTATCGTAGTAGTTGCGAGCCTCGTGTGTGCTGCGTGGCAGCAGCAGAGGACCCTTGATGCGCCGCGGCCCCCGAGGTTTTGCTACCAAGTCGGAAAGCAGGCGGTCCTTTTGGGCGTGGGTAGCAGGGAAACGCCGAGGGCAACTATGCTGCTAATGAGCGCCCGTACTGTCGAACGACGGACACAATCCGGTTCAGAGAAGTACCGAGCACTTCCGGACCAGTGTCTACCACGAATGTGAAAATCACCGCGGTTTTATAGATAGGACTGGGAAACTCATAATCCCTTGGTCCTTGGTTCGAATCCAAGCAGGCCCAGAAAAAACAAGCGCTTAGGGCTGCCTAATACTCGGAGCGTCGACGGAATCGCCAAATTCATCTGACCAGACTAGACTAACTCAATCAGTGGTCGACGGGAAAACGGCCGAAATGAGCACGATTAACATCTACGAAGCCAAGACGCAGCTATCGAAACTCGTAGAGCAGGCAGCGGCAGGCAAAGACATAGTGATCGCCCGCGGAGGGAAACCGGTCGCCCGCCTCACGCGCCTGGAGACGCCGCCCCGCAAGATCCGCTTCGGGGTTCTGAAGGGCAAGGGCAAGGTCAAAGTCACAAAAGATTTTGACGCACCGCTATCGGCGGAGGTTCAGGCGGAATTTGAGGGTCGCTGATGCGTCTGCTGCTCGACACGCACGTGTTCATCTGGTCAGTGATGGACAGCCGGCAACTGAAAGCGGCGACGCGTCGCTACCTGGCATCAGCCGAAAGCGTCTACGTATCAGCTGCGTCGATTTGGGAGATCGCCATCAAAACCCGAATTGGCAAAATGACGGGTGACGTTGAAGCGTTCGCGGCGGCGATCGATGCCAGTGGATTTCAAGAGTTGCCAGTGACGGCGAGGCATGCCGCAGCCGTAGCTAAGTTGCCGCTACATCACGCGGACCCATTTGACCGGATGCTGATTGCACAGGCGTTTCTCGAACCATTGCGTCTGGTGACGGCGGACAAAGTGCTGGTCGCTTATGGCGGTGCAGTCGAGTTCATCTAAGAGAGTGCCTCGATAGGCACCACCCTGGGCCGGCGTGGCTCGCCCAGGGGACAGTCCAGCGAGCGGTCCCAGCCGCCTCGCTTCGCGAATGCCTCGAAGGAGGAGAGGAGAAACGTCATCAGCATGGCGGCCGGATCGACCGCAGTTCGGACATCCTCATAGTCGAGAATCATCTCACCCAGCGATGGATCGAAGCGCGCCGCGGACGGCTCGATGGTGAGTTCCTCGATGCCATCGGGACTCGGGTAGGCGTATGCGTAGAACGCGGCCTTCGGGTACCGCGCATCGCCAGGCCAGAAGCCCACACTTGCCTCCTCGTGAGAGTACGCCTCGCGCGTGACCTCGTCGGGCAGGCCCGGTATGCCGCCGGGATGCGGTGGCGCGCGTCGCCCCGAGAAGCGGGTCACAGCGAGGTCGAAGCTTCCCCAGAAGAAGTGGACTGGGCTGGACTTCCCTAAAAAGCCGGTGCGAAACCACTTGAATTGACGGTCGATCGATTGGAGCACGCGCAGGAAGCGGCGGGTGGCCTCGGCGTCGTAGGGTCTCACCTCGTGGTCGACATCGAAGGGGACACAATCGGGGATCTCATTCGGCATCCGTACGATGGAAGCATCGATGCCCGCCTCGCGGAGGTCGGCCATCAAGTCCGTGTAGAAGCGGGCGACGCTCATCGACTCAAGCGCGAAGTGCCGCTCTCTGCCGGGCAGCCGTGTGACACAGCGATGGCGGACGAGGTCGAGTTCGAGCTGAAAGGCCAGATCGTCGGCGTAAATCGGCGACGTGCTGAGGCCGCTGTCTGTCACATAGAGAGGTACGTGCCAGCTGTGGTTGAACCAGGGTGTGAAGGCGAGCCGCACCTTCCCCAGGATTTGGGACCATCGGTGGAGAGCGGCAGCGGTAGCGGCCCACTGCTCGTAGTCGAGGACTGGCCATGCTTCCATATGCCTTACGTCATTCACAATTCCATCCTCATGCTGCCGCCTCAATTTGTCAGGGCGGCATAGACCAATGTTGTGATGAGCTGCCGCATGTGAATCCGGGCGTCATGCGATGTGCGTTCCATCAGAACGACCGTCCATTCCTCTTTTGGGTCCACCCAGAAGAAAGTCCCACCGGCGCCACCCCAGTTGAAGTCTCCAGGGGAACCAACCCAAGTAATCGGGCGCCGTGGAATAGGCGCCCGCGCCGCCACTGTCATAACCGGCCTGAACCATCGGGTCCCAGGTCACGGGCCCGGCCATGCGCGATGCCTTGCTGGCGGGAACGACAAATGAAGTGTCGACCATTCCCAGCGGCGCAAAGACGCTTATCTGCAGATACGCTCCCAGCCTTTCTTTCGTGACGGCCTCTTCTGCCAGCCCCGTGACATCCAGGCCAAGGCTATATGCCCATTTCGTCCCCGGCTGGTATTGCAAGGGCAGGCTGCCGAGCTTCGCCAGGAATTGGTCGGCGGTCAGCTTGCGGTCCATCAGCTGCCCATACTGCCTGCTGAGTTCAGTCGTCCCGGTGATCCCCTCCGCGCTGCCATAGGTGACGCCGGCAGTATGGCGCAGCATGTCCTGAATGGTGGGCTTGCGCACGGCCGGCTCCGTGCCGGCCGGAGTCGCGACAGCCATACTGTCCAGTTGCGGCAGATAGGTCGCGGCCGGCTCGTTCAGCATGAGCCGTCCCTGCTCGAAAAGCTCAAGCGCGCCGACCGCGGTCAGCGGCTTGGTCATCGACTTGATTTCGAAAATCGCGTTCTTCGGCATGCGCGTGGCGGACCTGTCATCAAGTCGGCCGAACGCCTCGTAATAGACCAGCTTGCCTTTTCTGGCGATCGCGACCACCGCGCCGGGCATCGCCTTGTTGCCGATTTCGCGATTCAGCGCGCCGGCGATCTCAGCCAGCTTCTGCGAGGACACCCCGACGGATTCGGGCCGGACCCTGGGCAGTGGATCGACCGGCTGTCCCCAGGCAGGCGCAACCAGGGCAAAACCCGCCGCCAGAATGCAAGTCGCCCATCTCGTCATCATTTGCGATCCTTGTGCCTCTTACACGACAGTCCCGTTTGATGCGCCCCTCAATCAGCGAGCGCTCCGGCTTCGTCAGTGCGGTTTCTTTCAGCCGCGCGCGCAAGGTGCGCGGCGGGGAAATACAGACCTAACAACCGACGGTCCCACCATAGACCTTTAGCCTTCTCCTCGCTGCTGGCGTAAGTGTAGTCGTAGTACTGCGCGCGGACATACGCCGGCGGCTTGTCGGGAAAGGGGTTCTTTTCCAGCAGAGCCGTCACTGCAGGCTCGTTCTTCAGCAGCGCGGCAAGGAAGCGCGGAAACCACGGTACACGCCGCGGGTCATCGAGTGCGGCGAACCACATCTGCCAGTCCAGGCGCGGCTGGAGCGGAATGTTCCAGCGCGGGCGGCGCGCCAAATCACCGGGCTTATAACGAAACTCGTATTCGCGCCATTCGATGCCGTCGCTCGAACCTTCCATGACGATTTCGCCGCGTCGCGTGGTCATGACCGCGAACAGACCGTAGCTGCTGACGATGTGCAGCGGTTCGATGAACTCATCGACCATCCGCGCCGCCACAGGCGGGCTACCGCCGAATCGCGCATCCATCTGCACGAGGCTACAGAACACGATCAGCAATCCCAGCGCGCCGACGATGACCGTAGCCACTGTTCTTGGCGCGCGATGTCCCACAAGTGTGGGCAGGCGCTGCGGCAGGAATTTCTGCAGAGCCGCGTCATCGAACAGCAGCAAGCACAACAGCATAGTCTGAAGATTGAACCAGTTGTAATTGCCGGTGAGCACAATGCAGACCTGCAGGAGCAGGATGCCGCAGGCGCCGAAGAAGCGCAGCCGGCGTGGAAAGAAGATCAAGAACGGCAGAACCAGTTCGATGAACAATGTGGCGCCAGTGGCGAACTGCAGCATCCGCTCGGGTAGATGGGAGGCATACCACGCCAGCGGTGTGGGCAGCGGCTGAGTGAGAAAGTGATATGACAGCGCTGAGAGGTTGCGCCAGTTGGGGTCGCCGCTCAACAGCTTAACAACGCCCGACATGAACACGAAGCGAAACAGCAGCCAGCGCAGCAGCCAGATACCCGGCGCCGTAGCGAATCCCAGCAGTAGCGCGAGGAATCCGGCCTCCAGTAGATACGTGTCCCACTGGTAAGTCATGAAATCCTGCCCGCCATACAGGAGAGACAGATAGAGCACATAGAGCAGCAGCAGGCTGAGGCGCGGCAGCACGTTGAAGAGCAGCAGCAGCGACAATCCCGCTCCGACCCAGCACACCGATTGGATGGCGAAATCGCTGGCATTCCACCAGAACACCATCGGCATCAAAAAGAAGCGCTCCGGCCCGGCTTGGGCGCGAACGGCATCGACGAATTCAGGCAACGGTAAGATGCCATGGCTGCCTATCAGCCCCAGCGCCTGCATGCCGAAGGAAGCGAAGGCGGAAAAGTAGATCAGCCCGAACAGACGCAGGAACAGCAACGAGGCCACATCGTACCGTGGCGGTCTGAAGTCCCTGCCCCACAGAAAGAGGCTCACGCGATAAAAGGCCGAGCGGTGAGCGGCGATGAAGGCGTAAGTCAGTTCCGAGATGGCCGCGAAGCCAGGCAGGTGTCTATACAGCGCGAGCCAGAGACCCTTGCCGCGCGCGTGGCTCAGCGTGAGGAAGCTGGCCTCCGCGGCGCCCGCGCACTGTCCTTCCGGCGTGATGTATTGGACGGCGCGCTGAAAGTCAGCGACTGCGATCGTGGGATGTTGCGCCGCGACTTCCTGATACGGCCTGTATTCGACGGCGTCCCCCGTGAGCTGCTGCCAATAACGCACCCAGTAGCCGCACAGTCCGCAATTCCCGTCATAGACCAGTCGTGGCCGCGCACCGGCGCCTGCTGGGTCCGCGGCGCCCTGATCCATGATGCTATCTACCGCCACCGGGAAATTTGAGCGCCATCTCCTTTCGAATGTGCGAGACGATCGGCTCCGGCACGGTTGTCGCCCGATCCGGGCACCCTGCGTCCTGGTAGTTGCGCACGAGGGTTTCGATTCCCGCAATGGTATGCCGGACCTTAACCACGTCACCTGCGCGAAAAGCGTCAGATTGCGTGGCCGAGAGTTCGTTGAAGAGTTCCTGCCATGTCATCATTTCACCTCTGTCGCTCGGAATGATTCCTGTCCTTCTCCGTATTGGCCTCCGCTTCAATTTGCGTTTCCGGTGGTGGCGGCGGCATTCGGCCTGACGTCAGAAATAAAAGCGCCCACCCGAAATGACTGCTGCCAGCCGATCCATGTTTTTTTCTGGTACTGCCTGTGAGGCGAATGGCCAGCAACACCGCTGCGCAAAACAGGATGCCCAGGATGATCGGAATGGCCAATGGCACTCCTCAAGGTGGCCACGCACTCTCATCTAAGATCGACGTCAGGTAGCAGGATAGCAAGTCGCGCCAGCCGGTCCAATCGGGCTTAAATTCGCGTGTTGTTTCTTTGGAAAATTAGGCCCTCACGGGTTCGGCTCCGTAGAATGAACCGAAGCGCACTTGGCGGCGGCGGGGGAAAAATAATGCCTATGCTGATTTTAGGGGCCGGTGCCGTTGGTGGATATTTCGGCGCGCGTTTGGCTGCGGCCAATGTGGACGTTACATTCCTGGTGCGGCCCGCGCGCGCAGCTGTCCTCGCTCGTGATGGGCTGGTGGTGCATAGTCCTTTGGGCGATCTGAAGCTGTCCGTCTCAACGCTCACGCATGCGCGGCCGGGATTTGAAGTGATCCTTATTGCGTGCAAGGCGTTCGATCTGAACGCCGCGATTTCGGCGATCGCCCCGGCGGTAACCGAGGATACAGTTGTACTCCCTTTGCTGAACGGATTGCGCCACTTGGAGGTCCTCGACGCGGCTTTCGGCCGTGATCGAGTGTTGGGCGGCCTTTGCCACATCGGCGTGACCCTGACCGACACGGGAGAGGTGCTGCACCTGAATGCAACGCAGCATTTGACCTTGGGTCCGCGCTCGGAAAAGCAGGCGCAGCGAGCCGTGCAGATCCACGCCATGCTGGCTCGCGGCGGCTTTGGTCCGGAACTCAGCTCCCATATCGAGCAGAGTATGTGGGACAAGTTTGTTCTTCTCACGGCCTACGCGGCAATGACTTGTCTGATGCGGGGCCCGGTGGGCGCGATCGTCGCCGCGGATGAAGGGGAGGCGCTGATGCGGGAGATGCTGGCCGAGTGTGTGGCGGTTGCCAGTGCTTCTGGATACGCTCCGGATTCGAAATTCATCGCCGAGACGCAAGCCTTTTTGACCCAGCGGGGCTCACAAGGCACCGCGTCCATGTTGCGTGACATCCAACGCGCCGCCCACACAGAACACGAGCACATCCTGGGCGACATGCTTGCGCGCGCCCGGTCCGCCGGTGTTCCAGCACCGATACTGCGCATCGCCAATGCGCACCTACAGACGTACGAGATCGAGCGTTTGCAAGGCTGACCATGGAAACAGATTCGCCTGCCCTGCGTATTCGACACCTGATCAAGGTGTTCACCCGACCGGCGGTCGATGGCATCGACCTCACCATTGCGCCCGGCGAATTCTATGCCTTGCTCGGCCCCAACGGCGCCGGGAAAACCACGACGCTGCGCATGATCAGCGGTCTGATCCTGCCGGATCAGGGCACCATTGAAGTTTTTGGCATCGATGCCGTAGCGCAACCGCGGCGTGCCAAGCAGCTGATCGCCTGGTTGCCCGACGAACCGCTGCTGTACGACAAACTGACGGTGGCCGAGTATCTGGAATTCATTGCGGGCCTTTGGGGGATGGAGGTGCGCCGCGCCGAGCACAATGCCGAAGAGCTGCTGAGACGACTGGATCTGTGGCAACACCGCGATGAGCGCTGCGAGGGATTCTCACGCGGCATGAAGCAGAAGGCCGCGCTGGCCGGTGCACTGCTGCATGAACCGCGGCTGCTGATACTGGATGAACCGCTGACCGGGCTCGACGCGACGATCGCCCGTGAAGTGAAGGATCTGCTGCTCGAGCGCGCGCGTAGCGGCTGCACCATCATTCTCACGACCCACATCATGGAGGTCGCGGAACGGCTCGTTGACCGTATCGGCATCATTCAACGCGGCCGCATTCTCGTTGAAGGCACCCTTGAGGAACTGCGTACCCAGGCAGGGCGTTCCAATGCCACGCTGGAAGACCTGTTCCTGGGGCTGGTTTCCCAGCACGCCGGCACGCTGTGACTCTGACGCCCGGTTCGATGCCGTGGATGCTGCACCATGAGCTGCGGCTGTATCTGCGCTCGGGGGTCGTGAAGGGCACGAGCCTGATTTCCCTGATCATCGTGGAAGTTCTGCTGCACCTGATGGCGGCAGCGGTGGCGTTTGCGGTGCGCGCGGCCGGTGCTTCCGGCGGATCCGGGACGCCGGCCGCCCTGCCCGCGCTGCTGATTACGGGCGGGCTCGCGTTCTCCTTTCTTTTCATGTTGTCGCGCAGCCTGAACGGCATCGTGCAGGTGCTCTATACGCGCGCCGACCTGGACCTGCTGCTGTCATCACCCATGGCACCGAAATCCGTCATTGGGGTGCGCGTGTTCACGGTAGCGCTGACCGTGACGCTGGAGGTGGGCATGCTGGCTTGGCCGTTCGCGAACATGTTCGTACTGTTCGGGATGACGGCCTGGTTGAAACTGTACGTGCTGCTACCTGCGCTCGGGATGCTCGCCACGAGTCTGGGCATCGTGCTGGCCCTGACACTGTTTCGCCTGCTGGGACCCCGCACGACGCGCCTTGTCGGACAGGTGCTGGCGGCGCTGATCGGGATGGGAATTTTCGTGCTGAGCCAGTTGCCGAATCTCCTGCGGAACGGGCGCGCGCGCGGGCCGGCCAGCGGCAGCGGATTCGGCGCGTTGCTGAGTGCCAATAATGGGCACTTCAACTCACTCCTGATTCCCGGCCGCCTCGTACTCGAGGGTTATGGCCCGACCTTGCTGCTGGCACTGCTCGGCGCCGCAGTGCTGATGCTTACCGTCCAGGTACTCAGCGGCCACTTCATGCACGCAGCCACGGCAATTGGCGGCATGGGGAGCACCCGCCCCACGCGCCCATCGGTGCGGCCACTACGCTTCCGCAGCTCGCTGCGTATCGTGCTGATCGTGAAGGAGTTACGGCTGATCCGGCGCGATCCGCTGCTGCTCATGCAACTACTGCAACAGAGCATCTACCTCTTGCCGATGTCCTTGGTGCTGTGGCGCCAGTCAGTCGGTCGCTCCGGAGGCGTGCCCTGGTTCTGGCTCGTGATCATTTTCATGTGCGGCACCTTGGCCACGGCGCTGGCCTGGATCACCGTCGCAGCCGAGGACGCACCCGAGCTGCTGACGGCGGCGCCCCCGGACCGCGCCACGGTGGTACGCGCCAAGATCGAAGCGGCGCTGCTGCCGCTCGTGCCGCTATGGCTGCTGCCCTTGCTGATTATCGGGCGCAGCCAGCTCTGGTTCGCGCTCTTACTGGGCCTGTGTGCATTCGGGTGCAGCGTCAGCACCGCGCTGCTACAGATCCATCGACCTCCCGGCAAGCGCGGCGGCCTGAAAACCCGGGGTCGCGGCTCCCCGGGGAAGGCCTTCATTGAGATGGGTCTGATCATTGCCTGGATACTGGCGTGTGGCCTCCTGACCTGGATCGGCCTGCTGCTCCAGCACTGAACGGTCATGGACCTCTTGACCCTCACGCCGCGTCAGAGTCCACAGTCCTGTCCATGAAAGAACTCACGGTCAAGCAACTTGCGGCGCTATCGGGCGTCACCGTGCGTGCCTTGCACCACTACGATGAGATCGGTCTGCTGAGGCCGGCTTCCGTGGGTGCGAACGGCTACCGTTACTATGGACGCAAGGAGCTCTTTCGCCTGCAGCGCATCCTGTTCTACCGGGAACTCGGCACGCCGCTGAGCGCAATTGCCGAATTGCTCGATCTCGAAGGCGAGAATCAGGTGGGTGTCCTGCGGCAGCATCGCGAGAAGCTCGAAGCGGAGCGGGAGCGCTACGCAGTCCTCATCGAAACCATTGACCGTACGATCGCGGATTTACAAGGAGAGCGATTTATGGCGAACGCAGATCTCTACAAGGGTTTCAGTCCGGAGAAACAGGCCGGATACGAGGCTTGGTTGATCGAGCGCTATGGCGAGCCGATGCGTGCCGGGATTGAGTCTGCCAACGTCGCCCAGGAAAGATTGCTGCCCGCGAAGCGTAAGACGTTCCTGGAGACACAGGGCAAGGAGTTGCACGAGGTGGAAGCGGCCCTCGCGGGCGCACTTCGCAACGGCGTGGACCCAGGGTCGGATGCGGTGCAGCTCCTGATCGCGCGCCATCGAGACTGGGTGTCGGCAATGTGGGGCCGACCCTGCACGGCGGAGCGATATTCAGGTCTTGCCGACCTGTACCTGTCCCATCCGGATTTCGTGACTCGCTACGAGCGCCTCGAGAAGGGTTTTGCTGAGTATCTGGCGAGCGCGATGAAGCTGCACGCGGCCCGGTGCGGGGTATAAGCTAGGCCACTTCAAATTGGGAGCGCTACCATGTCAAGCCGGCTGCGAACCGTTTTGGTAATTCCCGCTCTGCTGGGCGCATCCATTCTGGCCACGGTCGTTGTCGCACAGAATGCCGCTACCTTCGATCCTGATGGCACGGCCCATATCACGCGTGTGGTTCCGGAGCCCGCCCTGGTCAGCAAGGAGGCGCGCGCTTGGCTGGATTCGCTCACGCACGCGAATCGCGGGCCGGAGACCCTTGCGCAGCGTCGCGAATCGACGGACAGGTGGCGGGTTGCGGATTCAGCTGAAGCGTTGAAGCATTATCCGGTTCTCATTCGTTCGACCACGCGGGGGGAGGTGCCGGTCGATGTGATCACTCCGCTGCAGATGCCCCCTGAGAACCGCAACCGCGTCTTCATCAACCTGCACGGCGGCGGCTTCAATGCGGATTCGGGCTCCCGCATCGAAGGCGACCCCATCGCCAACCTGGCGCGCACGGAAGTCGTCTCCGTCTATTACCGGCTGGCGCCGGAGCATCCGTTTCCCGCGGCGGTCGATGATGTCGTCGCCGTCTACAAGGCGCTGCTCAAGACGCACACCCCGAACAATATCGCGATCTACGGAACATCCGCCGGTGCCATCCTGACCTGCGAAGTCGCAGTGCGGCTCAAGCAGTTGCAGCTACCGTTGCCGGCAGCGCTGGGCGTCTTCTCGGGTCTGGGCGACTTCAGTCATGTCAGTGACTCGAGGCAGCTGTTCACGTTGGATGGGTTGCCCGGCATCCCCCAACCTACGGCCGACGATAACTTGCCGGATGCGCAGTACGTGGGGTCTACCAGCCGCCGCGATCCGGTGCTGTCGCCGGCGTTCGCCGACCTGCGCGGCCTGCCGCCGACGCTGCTCGTCACCAGTACCCGCGACATGCTGCTCGGTGATACCACGACGCTGCACCGCGCCCTGCTCCGTCAGGGGGTGGATGCCCGGTTGGTCGTGTTCGAGGCTTTGCCGCATGCCTTCTGGTACCACTTTGAACTTCCCGAGACCCGCGAGGCCCTGGAGCTGATGGCGCACTTCCTCGGCGGCGCGGTCGGGCATTAGGGAGCGGCGTCGTGCGCCACTGTACGCTGTGGCTGTGGCTGTGGCTGTGGCTGTCGCTGGCATGGGCAACATCGGCAACCCTTGCCGCGGGCCCGCGGCCGCCCATCGTGGGCGTCTCGCATATCGCCGTCTTTGCCTCTGATCCCGCCGCGACCGAGCACTTCTATGTTCACGACCTGGGGGCCACGCGCGGCTCTGATCCGGAAAGCAGGCTCGGCGTGCGCTATTACTTCAGTGCCACGCAGTTTGTTGAAGTCCTGCCCTTACCCAAGGGAGTGCCGTCGATCAACCGCCTTGATCACATCGCCTTCGCGACGCCGGATGCCGAGGCCCTGCGCCGCTACCTCGCCGCGGCGGGCATCCGTGTTCCGGCTGCGCTCACCGCGACACCAGGAGACAGCTGGTTTGAGGTGCCGGATCCGGAAGGCAACCGGGTCCAGTTCGTGCAGTCGCCCGCGCTACCCTTCACCGGTCTTTCGACCCGGCGACTGACCGATCACATCATCCATGTGGGCTTCATCGTGCATGACCGCGCGCTCGAGGATGGCTTCTACCGCAAGGTTCTCGGATTCAGGCCCTACTGGTTCGGCGGCAACGAGAATGCACAGCCGACCTGGATCTCGCAGCAGGTTCCCGACGGCCGCGACTGGCTGGAATACATGCTGATCGACCCACCTCGAGGTCGGGGTATCCCCGCCGATATGAACCAGACGCTGCTGGGCATCTTCAACCACTTCTCACTGGGGGTGGGCAACATGGAAGCGGTCTATACGCGTCTGTGGAACGAGGGGCGGCTTTCCGGGCAGGATGGCACCCCAAAAATCGGTAGAGACGCAAAGTGGCAATTGAATCTGCACGATCCGGACGGCACGCGCGCGGAAATCATGGAACTGCGCGCCATCGGCACGCCCTGCTGTTCGCCGTTCACCGCTCCCGGACCGTTACATTAGTCGAGTGCACGTACTGAGGGTCTTCACATGACAGCACGCCGCCGATTCATTGCGCAAAGCGCCGCGCTTGCTGCGTTGCCTTTCATCGGCACGCGCACCACGCGCGCGCTGGCCGCGGCTTCCAGGCCCAAACTCGGCTTCGCGCTGTGCGGTCTGGGGGACCTCAGTGAGAATATCATTGCGCCGTCGCTGCTGAAGACGCAGCGCTGCAGGCTCACGGCCGTCATTACGGACTCTCCCGCCAAAGCAGCCGTCTGGCAGAAGAAATACGGCATCCCGGCCCGCGGTGTCTACACCTACGACACGATGGCCGGCCTGGCCGACAATCCGGACGTCGACGTGGTCTACGTCGTCACACCGAACGCGCTGCACCTGCAGCATGGGTCTGCTGCCGCCAGGGCGGGCAAGCACGTCTTTTGCGAGAAACCACTGGAGATCTCGGTCGAGCGGTGTCAGCAGCTCATCAGCGCGGTGAAGGCTGCCAACCGCAGACTGGGCGTCGCCTACCGCTGCCGCTTCGAACCGCATCACCTCGAAGCGGCCCGGCTGGCCCGGTCCGGGGAATTGGGTCCACTGCGGACCATCGACGCCTATTTCGGCTTCAACGTTCAACCTTCGGGCTGGCGTCTGCAGCGCGGCCTGGCCGGCGGCGGCCCGTTGCTGGATCTGGGCATCTACGCGCTACAGGCAACCCGCTATCTGACGGGCGAAGAACCGGTCTGGGTATCCGGACTCACCACCAAAGGAGATGCCGCGCGCTTCTCCGAGGTCGAAGCCTCGGTCCTGTGGCAGGCGCGGTTCCCGAGCGGCACCGTCAGCCAATGTGGCGCGAGCTACGTCTCCGCGCCGACGGATTATGTCCGCGCCATCGGCGAGCGCGGCAGCCTGACGCTCGATCCGGCGTTCAACTACAGCGGCATTCGCGGCGTGCGCAGCGACGGCCGCCCTTTCGATTTTCCGGACATCGATCAGTTCGCCGCGGAGATGGATGATTTCGCGCGCTGCATTCAGGAGGGCACACCCAGCATCGTTTCGGGGGAAGAGGGCCTGCGGGACGTGAGGATCCTCGTGGCCATCTACCAGTCGGCCCGCAGCGGTGCGCCCGTGAAGATTACGCACGCCTAGGTTGCAGGAGTAAGCTGCCAGCCGCGCTGCGGAAATTGAGGGGGGACGACAATGAGATCAATACTGCTGACCGCGCTCCTGGCAATCGCAACCACCGCCGCTGCGGATGCGCCGAGTGCGCCTGCCGGCACCATGAACCAGATCGTGGTGCATGGCGACAGCCTGGCGGGTAACCTGTCGGGTGACTCAGCGGAGCGGACGGTTTTCGTGTACCTGCCGCCCGATTATGCGAAGGCGAAGTCGCATCGTTACCCGGTCCTCTATGACCTGCACGGCTACAGTCTGACTGCGGAACGCTGGGTCGGCATCCTCAACGCCCGCGAGGCCATCGACCGCGCCATCGCGGCCGGCAAGGCCCGCGAGATGATCGTGGTCTTCCCGGATGCCATGAGTGTGCACAACGGTTCCATGTACTCCAGCTCCGTGACCACGGGCGACTGGGAGACGTTCATCGCGCACGACCTGGTGACCTACATAGATGGGCACTATCGCACCCTCGCGAACCGTAACTCCCGGGGTTTGTCCGGCCACTCGATGGGTGGCTATGGCGCCTTCCGCATCGGCATGAAGCGTCCGGATGTCTTTTCAGTGCTCTATCCGATGAGTTCCTGCTGTCTGTCGCCACGGGGCGTGACGCCCGCGGATCCCGCGGTCGAGCAGATCAAGACCGCGGACGATGCGGCTAAATTGCAGATGGGCGCCCGGACGACGCTCGCCGCGTCGGCGGCCTGGGCACCGGATCCGCAGAATCCGCCGTTTTACCTGGACCTGCCCACCAAGGCGGGTGTGCCGGATCCGAGCGTGATCGCACGCTACGCTGCCAACTCGCCGCACGCGATGCTGCCGCAGTATGTGACCAGCCTGAAGAAGTACCGCGCCATCCAGATGGACGTCGGGCTGCAGGACACGCTGCTCAAGGACAACCAGGAAATGGATCGGCTGCTGACGCAGTTTTCGGTTCCGCATTCCTACGAGACCTACGAAGGCAATCACGTGAACCACATTCCGGAGCGCTTCGAACAGAACGTGCTGCCGTTCTTTTCGCAGCACCTGGAGTTCGGGCCCGACAGTAAACGGTAGCCCGTCCTGAATATCACGGGGCGGGACGCGTCGATTGTTGACGACGCCATGCTGCCGGAGGTAAACCATACTCGCGCCGGAAAGCGCGGATGAATGCGGTATCGGTTTGATACCCGATATCCTCGGCAATCTGGGCCACAGGCGCATTGCCACGGCAGAGCAAATTGGCGGCGAGCACCATCCGCCACTGCGTCAGGTACTCCATCGGCGCGCTACCCACGAGACGCTGAAACCGCTCCGCGAGCACGGACCTCGAGGTCCCCGCCGCACGGGCGAGTGTCTCCAGTGTCCATGCCTGCGCCGGGCGCGCGTGCAGTTGAGTCAAAGCGGCTCCGATAATGCGATCGCGAACTGCTGCGAGCCACCCGGACCGCTCAGCATTCTCCTCGTTCATGTACAGGCGGAGGACCTCGATGAAAAGGACCTCGGCCAACTTCGCCAGCACACCTGCACCGCCGGGGCGCGGCGAGCGTGCTTCAGCCAATGCGTACTGCACGGAAGCTTCCAGCCAGATCCCGGCGTTGGATCCGCGAACACTCACCTTCAGAAGCGGAGGAAGTCCGCTGAGCAGCATGCGCGCCAACCGTGCATCGCAGGCCAGGTATCCGCACACGAGTCGCGTCGTGCGGCCGCCGCCGCCATAGACCAGCTTGCGCGGCCGACGGGACAGCACGTCTTCAAGCCGAGCACCCTTCGCCGGGGGAAGTCCAGGCTCCGAGCACATGCGGTGAGCATGACCCTGCGGGAAAACTACCGCGTCGCCAGCGCTGAGGCGCACTGGCGGCTCCGAGCCCAGCTCTACGAAGCATTCCCCTTCCGTGATCAGATGGAAAATGACAACCCGCTCGGCGCCGGGCTCGAGCAGCGGTGCCGCCGAGTCAGCGCGTGGCGACTGGTAGCACCAGGGCGCGCTGAATCGGCCTTGGATGAATATGGCGCCTACCAGGTGCACGACGCGCAACGTTTCCGAGAGCGCGTCCATCAGCTCGGATCTATATTGATGCGCAACGTCACCGGCACGGTTGCCTCGACGGCGGCGCAGACCGGTGAACATCGGAAACTGTCTTCAACCACCGCTTGAAGCCGCTCGCGTTCGACATCGGGCGCCGCCACTGTCACCTCAAGTTGTACTCCCGATGGTGCCGGTGTGATCCGTTCTCCACCGGCTCCCGTCATGCCGAGGAGACCCCGCGCATCCGATGTGCTCCTTCCGTGGACCTCCAGGCGCGTGAGGGAGATCCCCGTAGCGGCCGCTTCCATCGCGACGCGTGCCGCAAGGCAGGACGCCAGGCTGGCGCGAAGCAACCAGCCTGGACTGACCTCGTTGCCAGCCCCACCCAGTTCAACGGGCATGTCCGTCGCAATCTGCGTGCCATTCGGATGGCTCGCAACGACCCGCGTGCCTTCATCCCAGCGCGCGATCGCGGGCTCATCGGCATGAATTCCTGCCTCCGGACGGCGCGCAAGAATGGACCGCACCCGCTGCATCGCCTTTGAGATATTCTCGGTCGTCATCGTCGCCCCAAGAAATCATGACCGCCATAGATAATGGGCTCAATTGGACACGCAGCCAAGCTCGACCGGCCAGGCGTCATGAAGGCCGGACGATCGGTCAGAAGTTCCGGACGCTGCGACAGCTTGCCCCCCGCAGTTGCAGACTACTCTTTGGCGGTGCCCAACTCACGTCAGGAGACCTGTCATGCCGCTCATTAATGTCAAAGTCATTGAAGGCGTCTTTTCCACCGAGCAAAAGACACAGATCATTCGCAAGCTCACCGACGCCATGGTGGACATCGAAGGCGAGGCGATGCGGTCAGTCACATGGACCCTCATCGAGGAGGTCAAGAGCGGCGAGTGGGGAATCGCCGGTAAGCCATTGAGTACCGCCGACGTTCGAGCTCTTGCCGAGGCTCGCCCCGCCAAGGTCGGATAGACGGGCATCCAGTCTGTCCATACAGTAGTCCGGTACCGCGGAGACTGGATTTACGGGGGCTTCCCGCATCTCCTATCATGAGCGCATGACGCGCCGCTTCTTAGGTTCTCAATCGCTCAAGGGGCGCGGCGCCCTGTCCAACCCGCCCGTCCGGTTCGAGTCAACCGCCGTCGAAAAGACCGACGACGGTTGGCAGGAGGAGGAACTCGCGACCTCACTGCCGGAGATCGTGCTTCCCGATCGTGCCAAGAGCGTCATCACGACCAACAGCTCGCCGGATGTTGGCTTCGAGCAGTCAATCAATCCGTACCGTGGCTGCAGCCATGGTTGTGTGTACTGCTTCGCGCGACCGACTCACGCCTACCTCGGACTGTCGCCGGGGCTGGATTTCGAGACCCGGCTCTTCTACAAGGACAACGCCGTTGAACTGCTCCGCGCGGAGCTGAGCAAGCGTAGTTACCGCTGCAAGCCCATCGCGCTGGGCATCAATACGGATGGCTGGCAACCGCTCGAACGGCGCATGCTGGTGAGTCGCAGCGTGCTTGCGGTATTGGCCGAATGCCGACATCCGCTGACCATCGTGACCAAGAGCACCCTGATCCTTCGCGACCTTGATCTGTTGCAGGATCTGGCCCGGGATCGACTCGTGTCCGTCATGGTCAGCATCACGTCCCTGGACGCGGCGATCAAGCGCACGCTGGAACCGCGGGCCGCAGCACCGCAGGCACGCCTGAAGGTCATCGAACAGCTGGCGGCTGCGGGAGTACCCGTCGGCGTGCTGGTGGCACCGGTCATACCGGCGCTCACCGATCATGAAATGGAACACATCCTGGAGTCCGCGCAGCGTGCCGGCGCCTCCAGTGCCGGATACGTGCTGCTGCGGTTGCCGCATGAGGTCAAGGACCTGTTTCGCGAGTGGCTCGCCGAGCACTATCCGGACCGGGCCACGCACGTGATGTCCGTGATCAATCAGTCGCGCGGTGGCAAGGACTACCGCGCCGAGTTCGGCACGCGGATGGTGGGGACCGGGGTGTTTGCGGAACTTCTGCGCCGGCGCTTCGATCTTGCCGCGCGCAGACTCGGACTCAAGGATTCAGAGGATCGCTACGACCTGCGCACTGACCTGTTCCGTCCCCCGGTTGCCTCCGGCAGCGGGGCGCAACTGACGCTCGGTTTATGAGGCCGCTGAATCCCAGAACTGCTCCATCCGGCGCCGCATCGCCTCATCAGGCAGGCGGCCGCGCGCCGCGCCCTGGTTGTCCGTCAGATGCCCGACCTGCGTCGAGCCCGGTATGGCGCAGGTGACCGCAGGGTGCGAGATCACGTACTTGAGCAGGAACTGGCCCCAGCTGCTGACATCGATATCCGCGGCCCAGACGGGCAATTTACGCGTCTGTGCCTGGCGCAACAGGTTGCCGAAGCCGAAGGGTACGTTCGCCAGGACCGCCACGCGCCGCTCCTGTGCGAGGGGCAGCAGGACCTTTGCGGCATCGCGGTTGTCCAGCGAGTAGTCAACCTGGATGAAGTCCAGGGGATACTTGCGCAGGTAGCCGATCATGTCCTCGTGCTGCTGCACCCGCGAGGTCGTGATGCCGATGTAGCGGATCTTCCCGGCCTGTTTCCACTGCTGCAGCAGTGGCAGCAGTCCGTCGACCCCATCCAGATTGTGAATCTGTAACAAGTCGACCTTGGTGGTGCGCAGGCGCATGAGCGAACGTTCAAAGCTCGGCTGCCCGCCAACGCCATCGCTGCGATAGCCCCCGCCGCTCGCGGTGAGCTTGGTGGCAATGAACATGCGGTCGCGAGTGCCTGCCAGGGCCTCGCCGATGAGGGTTTCGCTGTCGCCGTAGGCGGCCGCCGTATCAATCACCGTCCCCCCCAGCTCCTGCATGCGGTGGATCTCGGCCAGTATCGGTTCACGCTCATCCAGCTCGAATTTGTCCGTGCCGAGGCCGATGGCCGGCAGTCGCTCGCCGCTCGAGGGAATGGCCTTGGTGATCAGCGGCAACGGTGTGTCGGCGGCTGCCAGGGCCGTTCGCGACAGCAACGTTCCGGCACCGACGGCCAGGGCCCCGCGCAGCGCAGCGCGACGCGACAACTGATAGGTCTTTGAGGGGTTCATGGCGCCTACGCTACGCCGCACCAGCGAGCGACCGCAAGGTGATTGAGTAACGAAGCGCCGTCTGCGGTGCAATGCCGTGCTGATGAAATCCGGCTCATAGCGAAAGCCCGGGGGGCGCTTGAGACTCATCCGTATGCAAGGACAACCCTTGATTTACAGCTCACGCAGGCCCATAACCGCTTGCAACGACAACGGTCACGCCACGAACGCGGCCGATTTGGGGACTGGGCTTTAGCAGCATGGATCTACGCAACAGCCTCATCAATTTCGCCGCGGCATTTTTCCCGAGCATCAAATGGCGGTCGCAACTGCGTGCGCGCTGGGGCAAGCCGGGTGAAAGCAATGCCGCGCGCGCGGGCTGGTACTTCGATCTGCACCACAGGCAGCTGGCTCCGGCGGCTGTTGTTGATGACAAAACCTGGGCCGATCTCGAGTTCCCGCGCTTTTTCACTACGATCGACACCACGCTCAGTCCGATAGGGCGGCAGTATCTTTTTGATCAGCTGCGGGTCTATGAATACGAGCCCTCCGAGCTGGACCGGCGATGGCGAACCTACGGTATCCTGCAATCCGATCCGCAACTGCGGGAGGACCTGCAAGTGGCCCTCATGCCGCTGGCCGTGGACGGGGTGTCCTATATTGCGGATCTTCTTTTGGGTGAGGAGCCGGCCCAGGTTCCCTATCGGCGCCTGCTGCTGCCCTGGACGCTGATCACCATCGGCGGGATCGTCGCGGCGGTTGCGCACCTCATTCCGGCATGGTGGTCCCTGCTGCCGCTCCTGATCAACCTGGTCATTGCGTTCTCGTTGGACGTGAGACTGGGAGATGACGCGAGTGCCCTGCTCTACTGCAGTCGCCTGTTGACCGTGGCGGACCGGATGGCCGCCTTGCATGGCGGCGAGGATCTCTCGGACCTGGGACGACTCAAAGCGGAGGGCCCCCTACGAAGGAAATTGCGCAACCAGATCCGATGGCTCAGGACATTTGACCGCCTGCGAACCTCGATAGGGATCGGGGGCCTGGCGCACGTCGTCGACTGGTTGTTCCTGGTAAGGCTCTCGCTCTATTCGCATGCGCTGACCCGGTTCTGTGCCAATCGCAACAACTGGCTATCGACGTTTCAGTCGGTCGGTGCGGTGGATGCGTCCATCGCCGTCGTCAGCTTCTTGGAGCGTTATCCCGCGCACTGCCGCCCGGGCGTGGTGGAGGCGCCTCTGCTTGAGATCGAGAATGGCTATCACGCGTTCATAGCCGCGCCCGTGAAGAACTCCCTCAGACTCGACGGCACGTCGGTCCTCGTCACCGGGTCCAACATGACGGGCAAGACGACGTTCATCAAGATGGTCGCGATGAACGCCATCCTGGGGCACACCTTGGGGATCTGCCTCGCCGATCGGGCCACGCTTCCCCGCTCGCCCGTGCGGGCGCTCATTCACGGGGACCAGTCGGTCGAGACGGGCAAGAGCCGGTATTTCGCGGAGGCCGAGGCCGTATGCCGCTTCATCGCGGAGTCTGCCGCGGGTACCTGCCGTCTCTTTGTTCTCGACGAGCCCTTCAGCGGCACCAACACGGTCGAGCGCATCGCGGTTGCGAAGGCGGTGCTGCGGGCGATCGGTGCGGAGGCGCAGGTGCTGGTCACCACGCATGACGTCGAACTGCAGCATCTGCTCGGTCAGCAGTTCGAGCTGTTCTACTTCCAGGAGAATCCCGCCGTCGAAGGATTCTTCGACCATGCGCTGCGCGTCGGTGTCAGTAGCCAGCGCAATGCCATCCGCGTGCTCGAGCGACTGGGACTGCCTGCCGCCATCATCGCCGAAGCAATGGCAACGGTGCCCACCATCGATGCCAGTCACGTCCGACGCGAAGGCGCGAGTTCAACCGATTAGTTTCTCCCCGGGAAGTTCCCACACTCAACGTCTGGTCCTATGCGGATTGAGGAGTGCTCATGGGGACGAAACGCAAGACTGCCGGGAACAAGGTGAAGCGGGTCATGCACGAGATGAAGGCGGGCACGCTGCGCAGCGGCCGCTCGGGCAAGAAGGTTACGAGCCGCAAGCAGGCGATTGCCATCGGTCTGTCGGAAGCCCGCAAGGCGGGCGCGCACATCCCGAAGAAGAAGCAGGCACGCAAGCGCGCGTAATCAATATGCCGCACAAGCGGGAACTTAAGTACGAACCGCCCGTCTCAATTTGATACGGCAATGAAAACCTGGTTCAAGGACAACCGCGCGTTCCTGGTGGCCCTGCTGCTGTTCGGATTGGTCCGGACGGCGCTGGCTGACTGGAATCCCATCCCCTCGGGGTCCATGCGGCCGACGCTGCTCGAAGGCGATGTGGTGCTGGTCAACCGCGTTGCCTACGAGCTCAAGGTTCCGCTGACCGACATTTCGATGCTGCGGCTGGGCGACCCGCGGCGCGGGGATGTCGTCACGTTCACGTCGCCCCGGGACGGAGTCCGCCTCATCAAGCGCCTGGTGGCGGTACCCGGGGACGTGGTCGAGATGCGCAACGAGCGGCTGTACATCAACGGCCAGGCTGCGCACTATGACGAGGTCACCGAAGTGGCGGAGGCCCTGGCTGGCGGCGGTGAGACCCCCGCGCTGCATTCCCAGGAGAGCATCGCCGGCAGTCGCCGCGCCGTGCAGTTCCTGCCGGAGGTCGCTGCCCGACGCGACTTCGGACCCCTGGTGGTGCCTGCGGACCATTACTTCATGCTGGGCGACAACCGTGACGACAGTAACGATTCGCGCTACATCGGGTTCGTGCCACGACGGCTGCTGATCGGCCGGGCGCACCACGTGCTGGTGTCAGCGAACATCAAGGGAAACTGGATGCCACGCTTCGAGCGCTTTGGCGAACGGATACTTTGAAGCGACAGGAGACGCACATGCGCGCGTATGCACGGATCACGGTTCTGGCGCTGACGCTCGGGGTGGGCACCGGCGCCGCCCTCGCGGACCCTGGCGCTGCGCCATCGCAGGCATCGCAGCCGGCGAAGTGGGTCAGTCGCAATGTTGATTTCACCTACCAGGGCTTCACCTCCCAGTACTCCTGCGACGGGCTGCGCAGCAGCGTGGTGACGATTCTGCGGGCATTTGGTGCCCGCAGGAAGGATCTGCAGGTTCAGATCACGCCCTGCGCGGCGATCGGCAATTCCGAGATCTCCTTCTCCCCGGGCGTTCGCGGCACCATCTCGGTACTGGTGCCGGCCACCGCGGCGGAAGTCTCGAGCGGCGACCCGCGTATCGTGCAGGCGCATTGGAAGACGGTGGACCTGATGCACAGCAGGAAACTGGACAACGAGCACGGCGGCCAGTGCGAACTTCTCGAACAGTCCAAGCGCGGCCTGCTGCCGATGTTCACCACGCGGAATCTGGACTTCACGTCCAACTGCATTCCGCATCAGACCTTCAGCGGCGGCATGACCTTCAAGGTTGACGTACTGCAGGCCGATCCGAAGGCCTAAAAAGTCCAGTTCACGCCAACCGACAGCAGCGAGGGGTTGTCCCAGCCGCCAAACGAGCGATTGCCGCTGATGCGTTCGTACTGCGCGCGCACGGCGAGCTGCTGAAAGTGGAACTGCAGACCGCCTCCATAGGCGGTACCGCTGGGATGGGTGGTCTCGGAGCCGGATACCTGCTCCTCGTTGAAGTTTCCTCCAAAGCTGCTGTGCTGCCAGATCTGACCAAACCCGAGCTTCCCGAAGGGCTCGATCCAGGGAATCGGCAGCGGCAGATAGCCCACTGCAAAGACCGCCGCGGCCCGGTCATGGACTTCACCGCCCAGGAACTGCTGCGAAAATCCGCCCGCTGTAAATGCCGGACCCGCACCCGCATGCGTATCGCCGAAGTCGATGTACTCAGCCTCGGCGCCCAGAAAGGGGATGGGCCTGATGCCGACCACGGCATTCCATCCCAGCGGCTGGCCGTCGAAGTGGTGGAAGAAATCACCGGATTCGTCGAACTGGGCGTCATTGAGTGTCGCGCGTCCGAGTCCGGCGCCGACATACACCCCGAGCGGATTGTAGATATTGAAAGTACCCGCATCCGCCATCGCCTCAGCGGACAGCGCGCCGCCGACCACGGCCAATCCCACTACCCACCCGATCGTTCGTATTGCCATGCTGCGACCCTCAAGAGTGACCACGCTGTCTTGGGACTGCGCTGCACCAAATAAGTTCATCTGGCTGTCATGCTAGCAGGTTGACAGTTCCGTAAGTAATGGCTAACCATTGGGCATGGTCAGCCGATTGAAAGCAGCCGCGGCGGCGCTCGATGCGCTGGGAGATCCGACGCGGCGCACGATCTTCGAACGCCTCACGCGCGGTCCGTCCGCGGTCGGGGATCTGGCCGCTTACCTGCCGGTGTCGCGGCCTGCGGTCTCGCAGCACCTGCGCGTGCTCAAGGAAGCCGGGCTCGTGACCGAGACGGCGCAGGGCACACGCCGCATCTATCGCATTGATCCGCGCGGAATCGGCGCCCTGCGCGACTGGCTGGACAACCACTGGGAAACCGCGCTGGACGCCTTCAAGGCATTCGCCGACGCGGCGGCGGGAGACCCTCTGTGAGCATCGCGCCCATCATTCGCAGCGTCGTCGTCAAGGCAGCACCGGCACAGGCTTTCGAGTTATTTACGACGCGATGCAGGAGTGGTGGCCCCTTGGCAGAGCCACCATCGGGCCGCAGCCGGCGGTGTCCCTGGTGCTCGAGCCGCGCGTCGACGGCCGCTGGTTCGAGCGCGACGCTCAAGGCCACGAGACCCCCTGGGGCAAGGTGCTGGCCCACCCTGCTCGGCGAATTTCAGAAACTTTCCGACGCCAACTGAATACAAAGGAGCGCTCATGGCCGAAGTCATCGTTCATACCGTTCCCGGCAGTCCGTTTGCACGGGCGGTGCTCGCGACGCTGGAGGAGAAGCAGGTGTCCTGGCAGATCGCGCCGCTGATGCCGAATCAGCTGCGCGAGCCGGCGCACCTGTCGCGTAATCCATTCGGGCGGATGCCGGCCGTGGAGCACGGTGACTTCATGCTCTATGAAACGCAGGCCATCGTGCGCTACATCGATCGGGTATGGCCCACGCCTGCCCTGACACCGACCGATGCGCGGCTGGCGGCGCGCATGGATCAGGTGATGAACATCAACGACTGGTACCTGTTCCAGGGCTGCGGCAACATCATCGGCTTCCAGCGGGTCGTGGGTCCGCGGGTCCTCGGGCTGACGCCCGATGAGGCGGCGATTGCCGCGGCCATGCCACATGCGCACCGGGTGTTCCGCGAGCTCTCGCGGCTGCTGGGTGACGGGCCGTACTTTGCCGGCGAGCAGCTCTCGCTGGCCGAAATGATGCTGGTGCCACAGCTGGATTTTCTCGCGCAGTCACCCGAATGGACAGCGCTCACCGCGGGTCTGCCGAACCTCGTGGCATGGTTCGATCGCACGATTTCCCGGCCGAGTTTCCAGGCGACCGGCTGGGATCGGCTCATGAAAGCAGTCGCCGCCTGAGGGCAGGAAGCAGCAACACATGGCATGAAAAAATGGACTGGGCGCAGTTCCAGCTGGGGCTGCAATCGCCTGGAATCGCATCGCGGGAGGACTGCGGTTTGCGCCGGTCGTGGTAAGTCCGGGCTAGGGTACAATTTCGGCTAACGATGCCGAACAGATTTGCCCAGTGGGCCGCTTTGATGAGCGCGTTGCTTTGCCTGACCGGAACGGCGGTCGCGCAGCAGGCCCCGAATGCCGGCAGCATCCTGCGGCAGTTGGAGCCGGACACGCCCACTCTTCCGGTCCCGAAGGCCGACACCTCGCAGAACAGGTCCGCAGCGCCGCCGCCAACGGGGCCGACGATCCATGTCCGCGCCTTTCGTATCGACGGCAACCAGCTGGTCAGAACCGAGCGGATCCAGAAGCTGCTCGCGACCTATGTCGACCGGGACCTCTCGCCCGCGGATCTGCGTGACGCCACGGACGCGGTCGCACATCTCTATAGCCGCGCCGGCTGGCTGGCTCGCGTCATCGTGCCGCCGCAGCGCGTCGACAATGGGGTGCTGCGGGTACAGGTGATCGAAGGTAAGTTCGGTGAAGTCGTGTTTCCGGCCGACACCGACCTGAGCGCGCTGCACGTCACGCCCCCGCGCATCGTCGCTCGGGTGCAGTCGCAGCTGACGCCAGGTGCGCCGCTGTCCGTGGGGGACCTCACCCGCGGTGTGCTGCTCGCGGGGGATCTGCCCGGAGTCGGCGTCTCCGCCAACGAGGTCGCTGGCGAGGATCCCGGTTTGACCAATGTGGTGCTGTACGTCCATAACCAGGATCTGGTGAGCGGTCAGTTCTCCATCGACAACTACGGTCAGGCGAGCATCGGCTCGGAGCGGGCCACCGGCTGGCTGGACTTCAACAGCGTCTTTGGCTTCGGCGAGGAGTTCGGCGTGCTGGGCATCCTCACGCCGGATCTGCAGTTCGGTCGCCTCAATGGTCTGTTCCCGCTCAACGATGACGGACTCTCGCTGGGGTTGAATGCGGCCGGGCTCAACTACGAGGTGGTCGCGCCGGCCTACAAGTTTGCCAAGCCCAAGGGTTCTTCGGACAGCTTCGGGTCCGACCTGCAGTACGAGCTGGTGCGCGCGACGAACCACAATCTCTCGATCGGTCTGTCTCTACTGCGCAAGAACTTCACCAACGACAATATCGTCGGCCGCGTCGGCGACTACCACGTGTACGACGCCATCGTGTTCGTGAACGGCAACGTCTATGACCGGCTTGTCGGGGACGCGGTCAGTACCGCCTCGCTCAGCGCGGGCCGCGGCTGGGTCGACATGTCCGGCTCGCCGGGGGAGATCGCGGACCGCTTCGGGCCGGACACCCAGGGCGAGTTCAACGTGTTCCGCTACCGGGTCGACCGGACCCAGAAGCTGTGGGGCCCGTTCGTGGGGTACCTGTCCTTGAGCGGCCAGCTCAGTTACCAGAATCTCGACCCCTCGGAGCAGTTCTACCTTGGCGGCCCCGCCGGGGTGCGGGCCTACGCGGTCTCCAGCGAGGGGGGGTCCACGGGCCAGCTCGTCACCGCCGAACTGCGCTGGAACGCACTGCGGTCGCCCCGCTGCACCTGTGGGCTCAAGGTGCTCTACGACGTAGGCCATATCCGCCTGAACGCCAACGATGATTTTCCCCTGGCCCCGGAGCCGAATTCCTTCTTCCTCCAGGGTGTTGGCATTGGGGCCTATGGCACCGGACCGGACCGCCTCAGTTTCTCGGTCACGGTGGTCCGGAAAGTCGGCGGCGACGCCTCGGCCGAGATCCCGGACAGCGGCCTCACCGGTGCCCGGCAGGACACCCGGGTGTGGGGCAGCCTGACCTGGCAGTTCTGATAGAATAACGGCAACTGGCCGGACCCCCGTTCCGGAATCACCACCACCGACTTCTCTCGGCAGCCCCCCGGCCGCCGTGGCAGTCCTATTGTCACGTCGATCACACGCCCATGCTCTCCACGTCCAATCTCAGCGTTCAGTTCAGTGCCAAGCCGTTGTTCGAACAGGTCACGGTCAAGTTCGCCGATGGCAATCGCTACGGTTTGATCGGGGCCAACGGTTCCGGCAAATCCACCCTCATGAAGGTCCTCGGGGGCGACCTCGAACAAAGTACCGGCGAGGTCATGCTCCAGGCCGGCCTGCGGCTGGGCAAGCTCAACCAGAACCAGTTCGGCTACGAGGACGAGCGCGTCCTCGACGTGGTCATCCAGGGGCACGCCGAAATGTGGGCCGCGATGCGCGAGCGCGATGCGATCTACGCCAATGCCGACGCCACGGATGAGGATTACATGCGTGCCGCCGAGCTCGAGGGCAAGTTCGCCGAGTACGGCGGCTACGACGCCGAGGCGCGCGCGGGCAGCATCCTGACCGATGCCGGGATACCCGAAGCCCTGCACAACGGGCCGATGCGCGAGGTCGCGCCGGGCCTGAAGCTGCGCGTGCTGCTGGCGCAGGCGCTGTTCTCGCGGCCCGACGTGCTGCTGCTCGATGAGCCCACCAACAACCTCGACATCAACTCGATCCGGTGGCTCGAGGGCATCCTGAACGACTACAACGCCACGATGATCATCATCAGCCACGATCGTCACTTTCTGAACCAGGTCTGCACGCATATCGCGGACCTCGACTTCCAGAAGCTGACCCTCTATCCGGGCAACTACGATGACTTCATGCTCGCTTCGGTGCAGGCCCGCGCGCGGGTGGAAGCTTCGAACGCCAAGGCGAAGGACCGCATCTCGGACCTGCAGGAGTTCGTGCGGCGGTTCTCGGCGAATGCGTCGAAGTCGCGCCAGGCCACCTCGCGCAAGCGCCAGCTCGAGAAGATCAAGCTCGAGGACATCAAGCCGTCCTCGCGCCAGAACCCCTACATCCGCTTCGAGCAGGCCAAGAAGCTCTACCGCTCCGCCTTCACCGTGGAGAAGCTCAAGTTCTCCTACCCGGGTAGCGAGGTGCAGGTGCTGAGCAACGTGAATTTCTCGATCGAGGCCGGCGAGCGCGTCGCGATCATCGGTGCCAACGGTATCGGCAAGACCACGCTGATGCGCATCCTCGCCGGGGACCTGAAACCCACGGGCGGCACCCTCACCTTCGTCGAGAACGCCGAAGTGGGCTACATGCCCCAGGATCCGCAGGCCGAGTTCGAAGAGAAGCTCGACCTCTTCACCTGGATGTCGAACTTCACGGGCAAGGCCGACGATGAGCAGATCACGCGCGCCACTCTCGGACGGCTGCTGTTCTCCGGGGATGAGACCAAGAAGTCGGTGAAGGTGCTCTCGGGAGGCGAGAAGGGCCGCATGATCTACGGCAAGCTCATGCTCACCCGGCCGAACATCCTGCTCATGGACGAGCCTACCAATCACATGGACATGGAGACCATCGAGTCGCTCCAGATCGGACTCGAGAAGTATCCCGGGACGCTGGTGTTCGTCTCGCACGACCGCGAGTTCGTGGGCAGCCTCGCGACGCGCATCATCGAGCTGCGCGAAGGCGGCCAGATCGCCGACTTCCACGGCACCTACGATGAGTACCTCAAGTCCCAGGGCATCGAGGTCTAGGTTTCCGCGGGAACGTCCTTTTTGCGCTTCGCGGCCCGCTGCAGCAGCACATCGATCGCCAGACCGTAATCCATGCGCTCACCGCGCCAGCGGGTGGTCGCAGTCTTCTCATTGATGGTCGTGCCCGGCGCGTGTTTTGCGACCGGCGAGTGGCGCCAGTCCTTCGCGGGTTTCGTGGGCGCCGGCTTCGGACTCTCAAATGCACGGCCGTCGGGTTTGACGAACCGCAACGCGCCGTCATCGAGGTGCTTGATGACGACCCGGCCCTCGTGCACCTGGCGATGATGGAAGCGACACAGCTGCACGAGGTTCGAGAGCTTGGTCTCACCACCCTGGGCCCAGTGATGGATGTGATGCGCATCGACATAGCGGGTGTTGGGACAGCCGGGGAACCGGCACCCCTTATCGCGTGATTTCAGGGCGCGGCGCAGCGCCGGTGGAATGGTGCGGGTCTTGCGCCCGACATTCAGCGGCTCTCCGGCCTCGTCCTCCTCCATATGCACAGTGCTGGCATCGCACGCCATGCGTCGCGCCGTCTCGGCGGCCATCGCGGGGCCGTCCTCGAACTCACAGCGGCCCGCGCCACCTTCGCGCAGGGTGCGCGCGTCCACATGCACGATGATCTGCTGCCGATCGCCTGGGGAGAGCACCTCCAGGCCGTGCTTCAGGAAGCTCTCGGCGATGCGACCGAGGGCATCGGCCCGGCGGGCACCCCAGGAGGTTTTGCCTCGATCAGACGTTTCCGCGGAAACGTCGTCGGCTTCCTCGTCCTGCGCTGCCGCTTCCAGCGCCTTGATGAGTTGTGCGCCGATTTCGGCCGGCAGCCGGCCTTTGAGGATGAGAGATCCATCCGCGTCGTAGAAGTAAGTGAGCTTGCGATTGGCCTGCTGGCGCTCCTCCCGGGACAGCTCTTCGGCCTCCTGCGCCCGCCGGAACTGTCGCACCACCCGCTCTACGTGTGCGGCCGTGCCGTGCAGCGCGATATTCAGCAGATACTCTTCGGTGTTCTCACACGCGACGCGGCTTAAGGCCCGGACCTTGGAGTAGCTCAGTTCCCCGCGCGCCATGGCCTCGCCGATTCGCGGCAGCTTGGGGATGGCGTGTGCCACGCGCACCTTCTCGCGTGCCGCTCCCAAGGCGATGCCGCACTTCCAGTTCAGCCAATGCGCGCAGGACTGCGTTGAACCATCCGACCAGCCGTTGCGCCGATCGAACTCCTCGATCAGCACCAGCCACCGGTACTGGGCCGCGTTCAGGTGGCCTGCGAGTTCGGTGATCTCAGCTTCCAACTCGCCCAATGGGCGTGGCTCTTGGGCGTCTGGGGAGGCTTCTTTCATAGCGGTTCCAGCGGTACTGTTTATTTGTACAGTATATCATCCTGCTTCTGCTCGAGCGATGTGCCGGATTTCACTGGAACGTCCGCTGCATGTGAATTATAGTGATGATGCACTAATGCACAAGGCGAGACGGTGTTCATACTCAATCCGCAATCCGGTGTGCCGATCTACCGGCAGCTGCTCGACCAGGTCCGACGCATGGTCTTAAGCGGGCAGCTCCCGCCGGGTACTGCCCTGCCGTCGATCCGCGATCTGGCGCTGGCACATGCCGTGAATCCGATGACCATCTCGAAGGCCTATAGCCTGCTGGAGGCGGAGGGCATCCTCGAGCGCAACCGCGGCAAGCCGATGACGGTCGCCACTCAGTCGGCCTCCCGGCCGGCGCTGTCCAAACGGCTGCAGCAGATCGAGCCGTTGCTGGACCAGGCCGTGCTCGCCGCGCGGCAGCTGCAGATCACCGAAGCCGAACTCGCCAAGGCGCTTCACAGGAAATGGGAGGAATCCGATGAATAACCCGACCATCCATGCCACGCACCTCGGCAAGGCCTTTGGCGACAAGCAGGTGCTGCGGGATCTGTTCTTCGATGTGATGCCCGGTGATGTGGTCGGCGTGCTCGGGAAGAACGGCGCCGGCAAGACGACGCTGCTCGAGCTGATGCTGGGATTCACGCCGCCGACGACCGGGGAGGTGAGTGTCTTCGGGCACCCCAGCCGCCGCATGCCCGGGGCCATCAAGGTGCGCGTGGGCTTTGTGCCGCAGCAGGACGAGCTGCTCGATCCGCTGACGGTGCGCGACCAGATCAGGCTCGTCGCCTCGTTTTATCCGGGCTGGGATTCAGGGCTGGTGGCGCGCCTGTGCGACGAGTGGCACCTGGACGGCCGTGCCCGCATCAAGAGCATGTCGATGGGCGAGCGGCAGAAGCTCGCCATCGTGCTGGCCTTCGGCCAGCGCCCGGATCTGCTGGTGCTCGATGAGCCGGTGGCGAGCCTCGATCCGCTCGCCCGGCGCCAGTTCCTCGAGCAGCTCGTCGAGCTCTCGAGTGATGAACGACGCGCGGTCGTCTTTTCCTCGCACATCGTTTCCGACATCGAGCGGCTCGCGAACCGGATCTGGATTTTGAAGGAGGGGCGCCTGGACTGGCAAGGGGACCTCGACTCGCTCAAGGAATCCATCGTGCGGCTGCATCTGCAGTGCGCCGCTGGTCTGCCGCAGACGCTGAGCATCCCCAGCATGCTGTCGCTGCGGCGCCTGGAGTCCGGCGCCAGCGCCATCGCCGTTGTGCGCGACTGGACCGCTGCCGCCCAGCGGCAACTGGAACAACAGATCAACGGCGTCGTGCAGGCCGAGGCGCTGGCCCTGGAGGAGATCTTCCTGGAGCTGCACCGATGAAGGCGGTGCTGCGGCTGATCTATACCTACTTCACCTGCACGCCGGCCGCGCGCATCTTCTCCGGCATCGGCGCAACCCTCATCGCGGTCTCCTCGATCGCGCTGCGGAACGTGCCCCCAACGTTTCTGATCGGCGTGCTACTGATGGCCGGGATCGCCGCGCTCTACATCGGCAGTTCGATGATGCCGCTGATGCTCGGCCGCATGGCCCGCAGCCAGACCTTCCGTGCCGTGCCCGCGGTGCGACTCAAGTTGCTGGCAAGCGCCCTCGTCACGTTGTTCATCGTGGCCGTGCCGTTGCCGGTGCTCGCTGTCTATGGGCTCATGGTCTCGCAGAGCCCATACGGGCCGGCGCCCACGGCGGCGCAGCTCGCAAGCATTCATGCCGGACTCGTCCAGACGTTTTGGGCAGGCACCAGCACCTCCGTCCTGGTCGCCGGCTGGGTCTATGTGGTGCTGTGGTTCATCACCAGTCAGCGCAACGCCGCCGGCCTCCTCAAGGGCCTCGCGGTCATCGCCGCCGTCATGTTTTTCCCGACGCGGAACATCGTCGATCCGGATGCCCTGGCGCGCTGGGACGTGGCGATCTGCAGTGGCAGCCTGCTCACGTTCAGCGTCCTCTTTGTGTTCTGGCCATGGCTGCGGGCACTCGCAGCTCCCCTCCTGGGGAGCCTCGGCGGTGCGGGGGCGCATTCCTCCCGCGTCAGTGGCCGCGAGATCGATCTGCTGCTGGGTACGGCCAATCCCTGGTTGCTGGCACTCGGACAGCTCATTCCGGTGCTGCTTGCAACCCGCATCGGCTTTTATTCCGCCGCGGTCTGGTTGTTTTACCTGACCCTCTTCAGCACCGTGTCCGGTGCAATCGCAGGGCAGGCTGCGGAGTGCAGTCGCGCACTGTGGCTCCGGGGCGACTGGTCCCCGGCACAACTGTTCGTTCGGGTCGAGAAGTCCTTCTGGCGGCACAACGGCTGCGTGCTCGGTGTGCTCCTGGTGCTGCTGGTCGCGATCGGAACCTACGAAAAGCTTCCCTTGGTGCTGCTCGCGGCCGGACTGCCGCTGCTCGCACTGGGCACGATCCTCAGCACTTACCTCGGCCTGATGGTCACCCGTGGCTTGCGCTGGACGGAGTGCCTGCTCGCCATTGCCGTGATGCTCACCCTGATGGCCGTCGCGGTGCTGGCCGCGCGCTCGGCCGAGGATCTGAGGACGGTCATCGTGCTGGAGTGCGCGCTGGCAGTGCTGGCGGTGGTCCTGCGTTACGTCGCGCGCGGCCGCTGGACGCACATCGACTGGCTGCAGTGTCGGGCGGACCGGGCCCTATCGGGCCGGTCCGCCGCTGCGCATCACTGATTGATGTCCGGCTCGACGAGTCGGGCGAGATTCCGCAGCGATTCCTGCCAGCCGAGGTAGCAGGCTTCCGGCGGTATCACCTCGGGTATGCCTTCCTGCACGATCGTCACTTCCGTGCCGACCATGACCTTCTTCATGGTGACGGTGGTGTGCATTTCACCGGGCAGGTTCGGATCTTCGAACTTGTGGTTGTAGCACACGCGCTCGCCCGGGACGAGTTCCAGGTACGTGCCGCCGAAGGAGTGACTGTGACCGGTGGTGAAATTCCGGAAGGACATCCGGTACGAGCCACCGACAGTCGGCTCCATGCGATGGACAGTGCCGGCGAAGCCATTGGGTGGCAGCCATTTCGCCATCGCATCCGGCTCGATGAACGCGCGGAAGATCTTCTCGGGTTTCGTGGTCAGCACCCGATGCAGTCGTACTGTATTTGGCACGGTGTCAGCCCTCTATCAGGCGCCAGGAATCGGCTTGACCGGCATCACTTCGACCGAGTCGCCCGGGAAGATCGAGAAGTGCGGATGTTTCTCGAACATTTTGGCAGCGGCCTCGTGCGACTCGGCGCGGACCGCCACGAAGGCCGCCAGCTGATTCGTGATGTCCTCGATACCGTGTTCCGAGACCTTCTTGGTCTTGCCAAGCGGGCCGCCCAACTCCAGGACCGAAGCCTGATTCTTCTGCATCCACGCCCCCCACGCTGCCCGACCTTCCTGCGATTTCTTTTCGCGCTCGCTTTCCGAAAGCGCCGCCCAGGCCGCGGCGCGCTGGCCGGTTTTGCTGCCGGTGAACACGGCGAGATAGATATTGCTGGTGCTCATGTGGTCTCCGTTCTTTTGCGTTTTGATGTTTGAAACAGTAATTCGATGTAGCGCCGCAGGTGTTCGATGCTCTCGGCGGCGACTGCCGCATCGCCCCTGGCCTTCGCGACGATGAACGCGCCCTGCAGCACTGCCTGGGTGTGCAGTGCCAGACTCGCGGCGGTCCACGGGGCGCGGATCCGATAGCGTTTCAGGGCCGCGGTGATATCCGCCTCGATCTTGGCCACGTGCCCGCTGATGCACGCCTCGCACGCCTCGCGGATGTCGGGGTTGGTGGCATAGACCTCCTGCACCATCGTTCCCACCAGGCACGTGAACTCGGCGAGTTCTCCCGCGAGGAGGGTCTTGCGGAAATCGAGGTAGCCCAGCACCCGCTCGAGCGGATCCTCGTGCCTGTGGTACGGAGCCGCCGCGAAGAAAGAGGTCGTGGTCTGCGTCCAGTGGTTTGCGGCGGCCACCGCCAGTGCGTCCTTGCTCTTGAAATGGTGAAAGAACGCGCCCTTGGTGACGCCGGCCTCAACACACAGCTCATCGACCGAAGTCGAGGAATAGCCCTTCTCGCGGATCAGTGACAGGGCCGAAGCCAGCAGCTTGTGGCGGGCGCCGGCGGTGGCGGGGACGGGCTTCGCGGCGTGTTCCATGGGCGGAACATACCAACTGGTCGGTATGGTGTCTAGAGGCCGTCACCGCTCGGATCGCCCCGCACTGCATCATCGACGCTCGAATATTCCAGCGCCGTGGCGGGCAACTGCTCGAAACCCGCACGCAGCAGGGCATCCCGGGCGCTGTCCTTGAGCCGCGCGAGCCGCAGTTCGACCTGGCGCTTGTGCAGCCAGACGCTGAATTCGGCCAGGCTTTCGAGGGACGAGCCGTCGAGGTCCGGGGATTCCTCGAGACTTAAGACCACCACCCTGACGCTGGGGACGCGCTGGACCTTGAGCCGCGCCAGCGCCAGTACCGGGTCGGCGTTGGCGAACAGCAGGGGCTCCTCCGGACGCAGCACCAGCACCTCCAGGGTGCGCGTCGCCTTCGGAAAGCGGTCCATGCTCACGAAGTCATGCGCACCCAGCCGGCCCAGTTCCGACAGGCGCGGCCGGGCCAGGGCCTGCAGCAGCATCGCCAGGCTGAACGCGATCGCAAACAGCAATCCGTTCAGCATGCCGAACACCAGCACCGCGAGAATCGCGGTCACCGTGATCAACCGGTCGCGGCGCCAGCGGAAGTAGGTCTGCAGGGGTCCCAAACACAGTGACTTGCTGACGGCGTGGATCACGATGGCGGCCAGAACCGGCTCGGGGATGCGCTCGATGAACGGCAGGCACAGCAGCACCAGTGCCAGGATGATGACCGCCGCGAACAGTCCCGATGCCCGCGACTGGGCACCCGCGGCATCGTTCGCCGAGCTGCCCGAATATCCGGCGCCCACCGGGGTACCGTGGAATGCGCCGGAGACGATGTTCGCAATCCCGAGGGCAACGAGGTCGCGGTTGGGTTGCACGGTCTCATCGTGCTTGAGGGCAAACGTGCGAATCGAGCTGTATGACTCCGCGTACAGGATGAACATCAGCGCCAGTGCGAACTCGATGGTCTGGGGCCAGTTCGGATGGGCCGGCAGCAGCAACCGCGGTGGCTCCAGGCCCAAGTGAATCGGGCCGGTGAGGGCGACGCCCTGCGCTGCGAGCCAGCCCGACGCCGCGATGCCGCCCACGATGACGATGAGTGCACCGGGAACGCGGCGCACGCGCTCGAGGGCGAACAGTCCGGCCAGCGCCGCAAGCCCACAGCTCAGGGCCGCGGGATTGGCGGCGGCCAGGACGCGCGCCACTTCCACCAGCAGCGCAAAGAAACTGCTGCTGTGGGTATGCAGTCCGGACAGCGACGGAATCTGTTTCAGGGCGATGATCAGCGCCAGGCCGAACGCAAAGCCCCGCAGGACCGGCCGCGCGATCAGATTTGAGATCGCACCGAGGCGCGCGCTGCCGGCGAGCACGAATGCCAGCCCGGTGCACGGCACGAGGATGCTGGCCAGGAGCACGCGCGTCGACATATCACCGGCGCCGAGCGCCGTGGTCGCGGCGGCCATGACTGCGGCCGAAGAGGACGTCGCAGAGACGATCGCGAAGCGGCTGCGGCCCACCAGGCCGTAGACGATCAGCCCCGCGAAGAGGCCAATGACGCCGGCCTGCGGCGGCAGGTTCGCGAGGCCCGAATAGGCGACGGCCTCCGGTAACAGCAGCCCGGCGATGGACAGGGCGGCAAGGATGTCGGCCGCATCCGCGAAGCGTCTGAGATTCAAGGTGCTACCCGACGATGGGTCCGCACCAGCCCGGCAGGAAGTCCGCTTCCGGGCCCTTCGCCAGTTTGAGCGCCCGCACCAGCGCCTGCGGAAAATCCACGTCCAGCAATTTGGGTTTGATCCGCCGGCGCAGGAAATCCGCCCACAGAAATTCGCTGAAGGGCGTCGTGTCCTTGGCGAAGCCGCCCGAGAGCCGCAGTTCCCCCGCGAGGCTGCGGTACGGGTCATCGTCCAGGTCCCAGATGTACTTCGGCACATCCTCGTAGCTGCGGCGGCGGCCACGCGCATCAAACGGATGCAGCCAGCCGCGATTGTCCATGTAGATCCAGAACGCATCACGCGGCAGGCGCCGCAGATCCGCCATGATGGTGGTCGCGATCACCTTCACGCCCTCCTGGTGCAGCGCCAGTGACAGGTGATGATGGTCCACGACGTAGTAGTCCTCTTTCGGACCCCACACCACCGGGATCATGTGCTTGCCCAGGAAATCGGCTTTCTTGCGGTCGGGATGTTCGCGCCAGGCTTTGCGCTTGGCTTTGACCTCGCGCATGCCCACGGTGATCTGCGTCGGGCGCAGCGCGCTCATCGGCACCGGATGGATGCGCGGCTCGCGGTTATAGGCCATGAAGGTAACTCCGATACCAGGATCGCCAGCCGATATAATGCACGCCGCGCCGCGCTACCGACACAGCGGTCAGCAAAAGGATTTCATGCGCCTGAATCCCCTCACAGTCATTCGTGCCACCCGCGCCCTGACCGCCGTTTTCGTCGCCGGCGCCGTCGCGGCGGTCTCCGCGGCGGAGCTACCCGCGGAGCTCGATGTCAGGCAACTGCAGGCCGCGCTGATCGCGCACCGCACGACCGTCACTGCGGTGGCGCAGCACTACCTGCAACGCATCAACGCTCTCGACGTTCACGGCCCGGCGCTGCACTCAATCATCCAGGTCAACCCCGACGCCGCGGCGCTGGCTGCGCAGCTGGACGCGGGCGCCGGGAAGGACGGCATCTTGTTCGGCGTGCCGGTGGTCCTGAAGGACAACATCGAGACGGCCGATGGCATGCTGACCACGGCGGGCTCGCTGGCGCTTAAGGATTCAAAGCCGCGGCAGGACGCCTTCATCGTGCGCCGACTGCGCGCCAGCGGGGCGCTGTTGCTGGCGAAGACCAACCTCAGCGAGTGGGCCAACTTCCGCTCCAACCGGTCCACTTCGGGCTGGAGCGGTCGCGGCGGGCTGACGCGCAGTCCCTACGACACGACCCGCAACGCCTGTGGCTCGAGCTCCGGATCGGGTGTGGCCGTCGCCGCGGATCTGACGGTGCTGGCGGTCGGCACCGAGACCGACGGCTCGGTCGTGTGCCCCGCGAGTTTCAACGGCCTGGTCGGGATCAAGCCGACCGTCGGCCTGGTATCCCGGTCCGGGATCATTCCCATCAGCGCCAAACAGGACACCGCCGGGCCGATGGCGCGCAGCGTCGCGGACGCTGCGGCGCTGCTGACGGTGCTCGCAGGGTACGATCCGGCCGATCCGGCGACGGCGCCTCTGAAGGCGGCGCCCCCACCGGACTACCGCAAGTTCCTGGATAGCGGTGCATTGAAGGGCAAGCGCATCGGCGTCGTGCGCAAGCTCGCCGGCTTCGACGACGAAGTGGATGTGGTCTTCAACCAGGCGCTGAAGGTGCTGCAGGCGCAGGGCGCGATTCTCGTGGATCCGGTGGAGCTGCCGAATGCGGACAAGCTGGCCCCCGACGAACTGACTGCGCTGCTCTACGAATTCAAGGACGGGCTCAACCGCAACCTGGCCGCCCGGACCGGGACCTCGCCGCGGTCACTGGCTGAGGTCATCGCCTGGAACAAGGCGCATGCCGCGCAGGAGATGCCCTGGTTCGGCCAGGACATAATGACCGATGCCGAGGCGAAGGGGCCGCTCACGGATGCGGCTTACGTCCAGGCGCGGGAACGCGCCCAGCGGCTCGCGGGCCGGGAAGGCATCGACGCGGCGCTGGCACACGATCACCTGGACGCGCTCATCGCGCCCACCGGCGGCCCCACGTTTGTCAGCGATCTCATCAACGGTGACCATATTCTGGGTGGCGCCATCACCGCGCCGCCGGCCATTGCCGGCTACCCGCATATCACCGTACCGATGGGCGCGGTTCATGGTCTGCCCGTGGGCCTCTCGATCGTCGGGACGGCGTTCAGCGAACCCAAACTCATCGGCATCGCCTATGCCTACGAGCAGGCCAGCCACGCCCGGCGCCCGCCGCACCTGCCCGCTGCCGTCAAGGCCCCGAATTGAACATGTCGCGCGTCATGCGCCAGGAACCGTCCGGCTGTCGCCGGTAGATCCGCAGGAACGAGCCCTTGGCCGTGCGGGCTGCGCCACCGGCCTTCGGCGTAGCCGTCGAGGTGAACGTGCCGCGCTGATACGCGAGGTTGCCGTCGATCACGGTCTCCACCGGATACCAGTGCTCGTCGGTATTGAACTGCTCGAAGTACTTGGCATTCGCGGCATCGTTGGCCGCCTTGCCCTCCAACGGCGCTCTGCCCGGGATCAGCATGATGTGATCATCGTCCGTCAGGCTGCTCAGGGTGGGCATGTCACCGCTGTTGATGGCCTGGACGTAGCGGCTGTTGAACGCGGTGATGGCGGCGAGGTCGGTTGCGTTCGGGACCGGCGCCGGCGTTGCGCACCCGGCGAGCGCGATCAGGGCAGTCAGGAGGAGCGGACCCCGGTTCTTCTTGGTGATCACGATGCCCTCGTCGATTCGTGCTGATCCGGCCGGCAGTGTAGCGCGTCAATCGCGGCGGCCGCCGTAGTACGCTTACCCCCTGACCGGGCCGCGCGCGGGGACCGGGGGAGGGGCCAAATGTATCTGCATACCCGGCTGTTGCTGGGCATCGCGGCGGTCACGCTCGCGGCATTGCTGCTGAGTGTGCTGATTCCGCTGGGATCGGTGCGCCCCGACGCGGATCGCGAAACCGAGGGTGCGCTGCAGCTCACCACGTTGCTTCTGAGCCTGGAGGACCGCGTGCGGGCGGCGCCCGATGCGCCTGCCGCGCTGGCCGCGGCGGCGGCGGCGGTGCGGCAGTCGCAGCCGCTGCGCCATGTCCGGATCACCCTGCAGGATGCGGCGGGGCGTGCGGTCGCGACCACGGCGGTCGATGCCGGGCAGGGTGGTTGGATCGCCGGCGAACTGGCGGGCGTCAGTGGCCGCCCGCAGCTGAGCTATCCGCTGAGCTGGTCCGGCACACCCCTCGGTGCGCTGCGGCTCAGCGCCAATCCCCGCTCCGAGGTCAGTGAAATCGAGGAGCGCGCGGAGTCGGACCTGCTGCTGCTGGTGCTGGTGATCCTCGCCATGGCGGGCGCCGTGTACTTCATGGTGCGCCGGGGCCTGCGACCCGTCGGCCAGATCCAAACGGCGCTGGCGCAACTGCAGTCCGGGGCGCTCGCGACGCGGCTGCCGCACTTTCGCGTCAAGGATCTCGATGACATCTCGGACAGCTTCAATCACTGCGCCCAGTCACTGCAGTCGGCGGCCGCGCAACGCCGGACGCTCAACCTGCGGCTGATCGCCGTCGAGGAGGACGAACGGCGGCGACTCGCCCGCGAACTGCACGATGAGCTCGGCCAGAGCCTCACGGCCATCAAGGTGGACGCGGCCTTCATGGAGCGCGAGGCGCGCGGCGTGCTGCCGAAGGTCGTCACCTGCGCGCGCGGTGTGGCGCAGATCGTCGACAGCATCATGGCGCTGACGCGCAACATGCTCAGCCGCCTGCGACCGCATGAACTGGAAACCATCGGCCTGCGCGGCACCCTGCAGGATCTGGTGACCGGCTGGCAGGCCCGCATGGCGGGTCGCTTCAGCTGCACGCTGGAGTTCGACGGGCCGGTCGATGGCCTCTCGCCGGAACTCAACATCACCTTGTACCGGCTGATCCAGGAGTGTTTGACCAATGCGGTCCGGCATTCGCGGGCGCAGGCCATTGCCATCCGCCTCCAGGCCGATGCGTCGCGGCTCCAGCTGCGGGTCGCCGAGACCAATGTGACCCCCGGCACCGCGCCGGACAGCCCCGGCGGCACCGGCCTCGATGGCATGCGCGAGCGTGTCGAGGCGCAGGGAGGTGACCTGCAGATACTATGGCAGCCCTCGGGCGGTATGCTGCTGACGGCGACCATGCCCGTTGCGACCACGACAGGAGATCCGGATGGCGAGTGAGGTGCGCATCGTGCTGGTGGACGACCATGCCGTCGTGCGTGCGGGCTACCGCCGCTTTCTGGAGCAGGAGCCCGGCTACTCGGTGATCGGCGAGGCCGCCTCCGGCGAGGAGGCCTATGCCCTGCTGCAACGGATCTCACCGGACATCGTGCTGCTCGACTTGAGCATGCCGGGCCTCGGAGGCCTCTCCAGCCTGCGTCGTTTCAAGCTGCGCTGGCCGCTGCTGCCGGTGCTCGTTTTCAGCATGCACGATACGGCCGCCTTCGCCACCCAGGCACTGCGGGCCGGCGCCAACGGTTACGTGACCAAGGGCAGCGATCCGCAGCTGATGGTGGATGCAGTGCGCGAGGTCCTCGCCGGCGCGGTGGCGCTCAGTCCGGATGTGCGCCGGCGCCTCGAGCGTGTCGCCACCGATATCCGCGCCTCGCCCACGCTCGGATTGTCGGTGCGCGAGTTTGATATCTTCCGGATGATCGCCGGGGGCAAGAATCACGAGGACATTGCCGGGCTGCTGAACCTCAGCATCAAGACGGTGGCGAACAATCATTCGAACATCCGGCAGAAACTGGGTGTCACCACGGACATCGAGCTGCTCGACGTCGCCCTCGAATGCGGCGCAGTCGAGGGCTTTCCGTCGCACAATTGAGGCAAGGAGAATCGAGCATGTGGAAGGCAGCGGCGGCGGTCAGCGTGGGGGGCATCGTTGGTTGCCTGCTGCGCTGGCTTCTGGGACTGTGGTTCAACACCCAGCCTTCCGTGGTGCCGCTGGGGACGCTGGCCGCGAACCTCATCGGCGGGTACATCGTGGGCGTCGCGGTCGCGTTCTTCGCCATCAACAACACCCTCGCGCCGGAATGGCGACTGCTGGTGATCACGGGCTTTTGCGGCGGGCTGACCACGTTTTCGAGCTTCTCTGCCGAGGTGGTCACGATGCTGCGGCAGGATCGGGTCCTCTGGGCCTGCTCGACGATCGCGCTGCACCTCTTCGGATCGCTGCTGATGACCTTCGCCGGCATCGCGACGGTCACTGGGTTGATGAAGAGCAGCGGCAGCTAGCGATTGGCCAGGCAGCCATGTTGAGCCAGCGAAATAACATTAAGGAATGTCGACATACCTGGGGCGGGGATGCGCCCGCCTCGGGTTGCCTCGCCCAGTTCAACAGCTGCTGCGTCTGAAACAGTTGGACGGTCGATGTCGCACGGCGGTCACGTGCCAGGACGTGCTCTACCGCCTTTTCTGGATCGCCTGGCACGGCAGTTGCTTGGGTACCATTTGATCGTCTGAAAGTCAGCGGTCAAATGAGTCAGGCGGAGTTTCAATGTTCACGCGCCGCGAATTCATCGGTACGTCACTGGGTACGTCCGTCACTGCCAGTGCGCTACCGTCGCTACTCGGAGCTGCCGCTCCGGGGTTGCAGGGGACACGTGTGCTCGTGGATTGGCACAGTCACTTTTTCACGAATGCGGAGTTGAAGGCGCTCTGCGCGCGCAAACAGGCGCCATTCATAAGGATAGACGCCGCGGGTACGCCTTGGCTCCAGAACGCCACCACGGTTTCATCTGCTGCGGGAAAGCCCAGCGTGTATTCGCGCTCGGACGTGCAGGTGCGGCTGCAACATCTGGATCAGCATGGAGTCGAAAGGCAGCTGCTGACACAGACGGTCGCACTCGGACTGGATGCGACGCTGCCTACTGAGGAACTCAAGCCGCTGTTCCGCGCCGTCAACGACGAGCTCGCCGAGGTGGTACGCGCGCATCCGAACCGCTTTCTCGGCGTGGCTGCGTTGCCAACCGCCGATCCGGACTGGGCCGCTGACGAATTGCGCCGCGCGCATCGTGAACTGGGGTTCATCGGCGGTTCTCTGCCGCTGAACGCCTTTGCCACGCACGAGGGCGCGCTTACGCTCGCCCCCCTGTTTGCCGAGGCGCAGAAGCATGGCAGTCACTTCTTCATTCACCGCGGCCCCGCCAGCAACAAAATGCCCGGACAGCCGCCGTTGGTGCTGCCCGCCGATACGGACCAGGCGCGCTGGAGCCTGATCAGCAACTCGCACCTTACCGCAGGCGGGATAACGCTCGGTTTGACGGACTTCCTGGATCCCTATCCGGACGTCACCGTCGAGATCGTCATGCTGGCTGGGTTTACGCCCTACCTGGTCGACAGCTGGGTACAGTCAGGGCGCAGGGACGGTGTAGCAGATCCGCTGGCGCGTCTGCGCCGGCTGTATCTCGACACCGGACCGTACTCGCGCAACGGCGAATGGGTAGCGTTGGCAGCGACCAAGCTGGGTGCCGATCGCATCCTCTTCGGCACCGATTACGGCGTCGGTGGCGGGTCCAACGGAGACGTCGGGCCAGCGATTGCAAGCCTGGATCAGGCGCTGACTCAGACCCAGAGGCAGGCGATCTACATCGACAACAGTCGCCGCCTTCTGATAGGCAAGAACATCACAGTTTGAGCGCGGCCTGCTCCAGCCCACTCAAATTCTGCTGTGTCCGCAACAAAGCAGCTGACTGGGTTGCTGGCACAGCAACAAGCGGCGGATGAGGCGAGGACGCATGAGGCGCACTCCGTGTACCCGAGCGAGGATGCCGACACAATAAATCACGTAAACCCATGGCGTTAGGCGTCCCTTGAGGAGGAGGGCTCAAACGGACCATGAGTGGCACAGCTCTTGCTCGCGCTCCTGTCAGGCGCAATACGCACCCATGGCAGAGTGTTTGATGATGTTTAACCGATCCAGTAATTCATTTACGAATCCAGCCACCGCGCCGCAAATCTCCGTAAGAGCGGCCGTTGCGTCTGTCTGCAATGGGTCCAGGGCGATCAGGCTGACACGGGCCGCCACACTGGGTGGCGTTCTGCTGGCTCTCGCCGGTCCGTCGTTCGCGAGCGCTGCGACAGCGGATGCGGCAGCGGCAACGGCAACAGATGCGGCGGCGGCAACAGATGCGGCGGCGGCAACGGATGCGGCAACCTCGGACGCCGCGCAGCTGGGCAATTCGAACGACACGGGCAACAATCTCACTGAAGTCGTCGTGTCAAGTGACAAGCTGAGCTCTCACAGCCAACTTGAGTCCCTGCACGATGTGCCGAAGGCGGAGGCGATTATCGGCGGCGCAGATCTTCAGTCACTCAATGAGGTCAGCATCACCGATGTACTGCGGCGCCTCGCCAACGTGCAGTTTGACTACGGCAATCCCCGCACCGGCGGCATCGCGCTGCGCGGCGTCAACGGCGGTACGTCTGCCGGCGACAACGTCGACCCGAGCGTCCTGGTGAATGTTGACGGCGTCAGCTACATCTATGCACCGCTCGCCAACGGTTCAGATTTCTTCGATATCGAATCGGTTTCGGTGACCCGTGGGCCCCAGGGTACCGAGGGCGGCTATAACTCCAGTCTCGGGACGCTGGACGTCACCACCAGGAAGCCCAGTTTCACGCCCGAGGCCGAAGGTTCGCTGACCTATGGAACCCACAATTCGCTGCTGACGGAGGCCGCAATCGGTGGCCCGATCATCGATGGCACGCTTGCCTGGCGTGGTGCATTCGAGCGCAACTACCAGGACGGCGAGTACGAAAACAGCTTCCTCGAGATCGCCGGCCGCAGCAGCTACGTCAATACCGACCGCACCCAGGCCCGCTTCGAACTGCTGGCAACGCCGTTCGATGATTTCTCGGCGCTGCTGATTGCGGACTACCAGCCCAAGGGCAGCGAATATCTCAACGGCTTGACCTTCCATCTTCCGACGCCTAATTACTACGCCAACGGAGCGGCTGTCGTTCAGGCCAACCAGCCGGTGGGTAAACTGGCACGCAGCTGGTTCGCCAACGAAGCCAGTTTTTCGTTCGCGGATTATCTTGCCAACCCGGTGGATCAGGACAACAACGGGGCCATTACGACCGGAACCGGCGGCGTGGCGCTCACGCTGGACTATAAACTTCCGTTCGGTGACCTGAAGTCAATCAGCGCGTATCGGAACCACTACTTCAGTGCCGCCAACGATGATGGAACGCCATTCGATATCACGGATGATGGTGGTTACATCACGTACTACCACCAGTTCACCCAGGAGCTCAGGTTGAACTCCAACCCGGGCGGGCGGATCGACTGGGTAGGCGGCCTCTACTATCTGGACAATTACGACAGCAATTTGACTCGTAGCCGTTACGGCTCGGACGCCGGGGCCTGGGACGCCAGTGCGGCACAGTACGCCGTACTCGACACCAACCCGGACGGCCAGCTGTTGATGGAGAATTCACAGGATCGGGTCTACAGAGGCACACAGCAAGTCGATACCACCGAGGCTGCGGCGGCGTTTGGCCATATCAATGTACACATCACCGATCCCTTCACGTTCGGCCTCGGACTGCGGCTCACGCATCAGGATCGTACGATTGTGCAGAGCGGTGAGGTCCTGGACCAGGGCTACGGCACGAACCTCGATCCAGTGGCGATCAACGATGTGCAGCTCAACGGCTTCAATTCAAATGCGACCACGGGCGCACTGGTAGCGGGTAACACCGCTGCGCAGCTCGCCGTCGCGAACCAGCTCGCGCAGCAGTACTTTGGGGTGGCCACGTACAGCAGTCTCACGAGCGCGCAGCTGGCGCAAGTGGCGAACGCGAAGTCGCTGCGCGCCAGCGCTCTCGGAAGCCTGTACCTGCCAACTGTTGGGACACCCTATACCGCGTGGCTGCCGAGCGGCGAAGCTTCGCTGAGCTACAAAATCAACGACGACGTCACGCCCTATTTCACCTATCAGCGCGGCGTAAAGTCAGGCGCAACGCAGATCAATACCGTCACCAATGTAGGCGGCAGCGCCTATCAGCTCGAACCGGAAGTGTCGAATTCATTCGAGTTGGGCCTGAACAATAAATTTCTCGCAAACACTTTGATCGTCAACGCCGACGCCTACCTCGATAACGTCTACAACTTTCAGCAGACAGTGTATTACTTCGATGCTGCAGCCACTGCGCTTGCGGCCAATGGCACCCCGGTATATGCCAGCGGTAACGGCAATGTGCCCTGGGTGCAGTTGAAGGGATTCGAGGTGGACAGTGTGTACTCCGGCATCGAGGGCCTGCAGCTGCGCCTTTCCGGATCGTACAATGATGCGCTATACAAGAACTATAACTTCGCCGCAAGGCCGGCCGAGCAGGGAAACATCAGCCCTGCATTCCGCAGCCTGGACGGCAGCGTGCTGCCGAATGCACCGAAAGTGCGGATTGACCTGGACGCCAATTACCACCGGTCATTGTTTGGCGGGGTTGTCCACACCGACGTCGACTACGCGTACCAGGGTCGCCAGAACACCGACCCGGCATTGTCCAGCTACGGTTGGGTCGGGGGCTATGGACTGGTGAACTTCGCAGTGGGATTTTCGACCGCAAAAGGTGGCTTCGACGTGAGCCTCGTGTCCAAGAATACCTTCCAGAACCGGTACCTCTCAGCGCGTAGCTGGAACAGCTTCACGCCGGGAAATCCGGCCTGGTATGGATTGCGCGTCGCCTCCAAGTTCTACTGATCCCGTCGCCACGGCAGCCGGGCGCCGCTCGCGGGCGGCGTCCGCTGCTACGGCCCGCTGACGGAGCCGAGCGCGAATCCATCGTTGTTCTCCACGCATTCGTGCACCTTGGGCTCCAGGATCCGCTGCTTGCCGGGATGCTTTGAAACTGTCGCGGCGAATGCCCATTCATTCGGCTCGTCGTGGTTGGTCCATTTGCGCGCCGGAATGGTGACGGTGAAGGATCGCGTGAATACGACCGGATCCGTGATGATCGCCTCGTAGACGGAGCGCCGGCCATCTTCAGAAAAGGTATATCTTTCCTGGACGGTGGCATTATCGCTGAAGAACTCCCCGGACCGGCCGAAGAGTGCCTTACCATTCAGGTTGCGCACGTCCACCACCAGGGTGTTGCCTTCCCAGTGGCCCCGCGAATCGCCATTCCAGAGCTTGAGGTTTCCGGGAAGATGGGGCTTGCCGCCCAGAGGGATGATGCGGCTGCCGGTCTCGAACGTGAACACGACGTATCCCGAATATTGGCTGACCTCGTAGCCGTAGTAATACAGTGACTTGGGTATTCCGCCCGGGGCGCAACGCTCCAGCGGTTCCACGTATTGTGGAGCCGTGGGGTTCCAGAAATGCGCCTGGAACTCCTGCACCCTTTCGCGCGCCCACGGCTGGAACGGGACCTCGCCGTCGGGGGGATCGCTCACCCGGCTGGGTGCACGCTCGCTGCGCGGACCCTTTGGCCTGCCGTTCGGGTCGTTGGGGATTCCGCCTTGCGGGTCTGTGAAGTTGCCGAAGTTGGAGATGGTGTTCGACCAGCTGCCGGAGATATCAGGCTGGCCATCGGGCGTTCTCGGTCCGGTCCAGGCGCCGGACCTGATCTTCGCGACGGCCTTCTCATACCGCCATGGATGGGCGTCCCGCCTGATGTCGACATCCGCGCCAGCCGTGGTCTGGACCTGCTGCGCAAAAACCGGTGCCTGCGCGGCCGCAATCGCACCCAGCGCCAGACCCAGCAGTCTGCGCTTGTCCTTTATCCTTTTCATATCTGCCTCTCTCAGCTCGCAGTGAGGGCCCGGCCTACTTGCTGGCCGCCGCAGCGGCAAATCCGGGGGGCGCACCCTCAACAGATGGTTCGACGCCCTCCGGTCGCGGCGGGTAGTACCTGTCGTAGGGCAGGGTGGACCGGTAGTCTTCAATCAACTGGAAGTCCTTCTCCCGGTGGCGGTAAAGGATCACATCCAGACTCCAGGGGCGGCTGAACACCTGGGGATCCTCAAGCGTCGCCCGGTAGGCGATCGTGTCCAGATCGAGAAATGTCCAGCGTTCGACCACATGCAGATCACCGCTGTGGAAATCCCCGGCGCCGTCGAGCCAGGTCTTGTCGGTAAAGTCCTGGACATCCACGACCAGAGTGTCGCCTTCCCAGCGCCCACGGGAGTCGCCGAGCAGCCAGCCGTTCGCGTTGTCCGGATGCTCCGAGCCGTTGGTATAGATCGTCCGCACCGACTGTCCAAACTGAAAAATGATCTTGAGGTCATTCGGGCGCTGGAAGACCTGGAAGGGTTCGCGAAAGTAGATGCCGCGCGGTGTACCCAGTGTCCAGCCCCTGCGCGCCGGATCGCGTGTTGCGCGGGCCTCGAAATTGCGGTTCCTCTGCGCCAGGGCTTTGGGCAGGAAGGGTATGGTATTGCCTTCGATGACGCCCGCGCTTGCTGGCGCATCGTCGCGATTTCCATGCGGCTCGAGACCGTAATCGGCGGCGCTGGTTGTCTCCCAGATACCGGAGAAATCAGGTTTCCCACCTGGCAGCCGCGGAATTCCCCGCGTTCCCGGCGCGGCATTCACCGTCAGAATCACTGCCAGCGCGCAGGCGCCGGACCATGCCGCCAGCAAGGTGCGCACGGTGCGGCGGCGCGGCGTTGGAGTAATGGTTATCACGCTCGTGTCCTAACGTCCGGCCGGGGGCGTAGCGGCCGCTCCGGGGGGTGGCGCGTCGGCTGCGCTGCCGACGTTCCGGAACGTGCGCCCGTCCGGAAGGATGCCGGAGACTGCATAGCCGAAATTCTTGCCGCTCTTGGAACGGTAGCCCTCGATCGTGACCTGGGAGCCGACCGGGAAGGTGGTCTTGGTCACGCCTTTTTCGTTCAGGCTGAATGGCGCGCCAAACTCGAATCCCCAGTCGCTGATGCTTCCGTCCAGATTTTTCACGGCCAGATAGAGCCAGCTGTGCGGGTTCACCAGCTGAAACTTGGTCACGGTTCCCTTGATGGTCACCGGCTGGTCGGCGCTGTAATCCGCCGCGAATGCGTGGTGCGCATTCACCGGTGCAGAACCGGCCAGCAGGTACGATGCGATAGCCAGCGCCATGCCGGCGCGGCTCAGCGGGGATTTGGGCATACGGAACTCCTGGTGATGGGCCGATATTTCAGGCGACGAAGCCGATGGCGCGCGCTGCCATGCACACGCTCAGCCAGGACACCACCGCCACCACTACCGCAACCTTGGCCAGCCTGGGGTGGGCCGATTGCCGCGGGATGATTTCCACGAACAGCGCTGCATAGATCACCAGTGATGCCAGCAGCAGAAGCATTTTCACGTCGAATGCCCAGTTGTTGTAGTAGTGCAGCGGTGCGGTCAGAAACATCATCAGACCGCTCGCCAGCGTCACGGCCAGTCCTGTCAGGGACACCGTACGAGGCTGACGCAGCACTTCCTGCAGGGGCTGGTCGCGGAGTATGAGGCCGAAGACACGCAGCACGATGAGGAGCAGCGGCGACAGCAGGAAAATGAATCCGAACACATGGACAATCTGCAGGCACGCGACCAACATGTGGTTGGATTCGGCCAGCCGATGCGCAAAGTGGCTCTTCTGGATCGCATACAGTACGTGTGACAGCGACACCGGGTTCAACCCCACGTGGTGATGTACGGGATCAGGCGACCGCAGACGATGACCAGAATCCACAGCACGAACGAGGCCGCCCCCGCGCCACGAACGCTAACGGGCAAGCGTCCGGTGGACGGCAGCGCATCAGGGCGCCGCGAGCTGACAAATTCGAAGTAGAGCGCGTTGGCGCCCCCCAGTACGATGAATGCCATCTTGAACGGCCATGGCGGGCTGGCGAACACCGTGGTGGCCTCGGAACTGAGTAGTACGACTCCCGCCAGGATGACCAGGCCAAATCCTCCGAGCACGTAAGGCAGCAACTGACGATGCAGCTGCCGGGGCGGAACCTGGGTCAGGAACAGTCCCATCAGTCGCAAATCGATCAACATCAGCAGACCAACCGCCCCTGCCAGTCCAATGAGATGAATGCCTTCAATGATCGGGAAGGCGTAGCGCCCCTCCGCTATTGCGGAGCCGACCCGCGTTGCTTCCATCCAGCTGCCGAATGCGTATAGCGTCGGATGCGCTATGGAAAATCTATCCAATCATCAAACTCCGAACCGGGCCAGGGCTATCTGGCGGCCGTTGGTCGTGCGGCCGGATCCGGAGCCGCTGTCGGAACGGTCGCAGGCGCCGCGGGCAGCCGCCCGAATCCGCCGTTGTTCTCGACGCAGATACGCTCCAGGTGATCCCCTATCGGGGGTTTGCCGGGGTTATTTGCGAGTGGAACCTCGTAATGCCACTCGTTGGTCTTGTCAGCCACCGTCCAGCGGCGCGCCGGTACCGTGATCGTGAACGGGCGTGAGAACGCCGCTGGATCGGTGAACGTGGCAACATAGTTGTAGCGCTGATTGGAGCCGTCGAAGATGAAGCGCTCGACTACGTGGACGTTCTCGGTGGTGAACTCCGCCGTACGCCCGAAGCGGGCCTTGGAATTGAGGTTGCCGACATCGACCACCAGGGTGTTGCCCTCCCAGTGGCCGCGTGAGTCACCCTGCCACAGCTTGATGTCGGGCGAGAGGTGCTTCGGGTTGTTCAGATGAATGATGCGTGCTCCGGAGTTGAACAGGAACACGATGTAGCCCGGATACTGCCGAATCTCATAGCCGTGCCAGTAGAAGGACTTGGGGATGCCGGCGGGGGCGCAGCGCGCGAGCGGCTCGAGGTATTCCGGCTTCGAGGCGTCAAAGAATCCCTTCGCGAACTCGATCTGCTTGGCGCGCGCCCACGGCAGATAAGGCAGCTGCCCATCCGCCGGATCAGTGACGCGGCTCGGCGCGCGCTGCTCGCGGGTGGTCCGCGGTGGCCGCTCGTGAGGATCACCGGGAATGCCACCCTGCGGATCAGTCGTGTTGTTGTGGTTGGCGATGGTATTCGACCAGTCGCCGGAAATGTCGGGCTGCCCATCCGGGAGTCGCTTGCCCGTCCAGGGGCCCGAGGTGATGACCGGTACGGTGCGCTCGTAACCAATACCGGGGCCGGCGCCGCGTTGTTGGGACGGAGCGGAGGACGGCGCAGCCGCTGAGCTGCGGGCGCCTGCAGCAGCGTCCTGCGCCAGTGCGGTGGCGGCGGGGGCGAGAGCGACAGTGCAGGCCAACAGGCCGCATCGCAGTTTCATCAGCGCTTGCTCGGTCATGCTCATGTCTTGGTCTCCGCGATGTCGATAGCAGCGGTTATTCCTGCGGAAATGGGTAGTACTTGTCGTAGTCCAGCGTGTAGCAGTAGTTTTCGATGAGCTGGAAGTTCGGCTCGCGGTGACGGTAGAGGATCACCTCGATGTTCCATGGTCGGGAGTAGACATTCGGATCCTCGAGCGTCGCCTTGTAGTCGATGGTATTGGCATCAAGCAGCTTCCAGTGTTCGACGATGTGCAATGCTTCATCGTGGAAATCTCCGGCACGCGAGAGCCACGTCAGGTCGTTGAAGTCCCGTACGTCCACCACCAGCGTGTCACCTTCCCAGTGGCCGCGGGAGTCGCCCAGCCAGAACTCCTGATCGGTATCCACCGGGTGCAGCGTGCCGTCCGTATGTATGGTCCGCACCGAGTACCCGAACTCGAAGTACAAGGTGACGTCCTGCTTACGCTGGAAGATCTGAAAAGGTTCCGGATAATAGATCCCGCGCGGAGTGCCGAGCGTCCAGCATTTCAAGCGCGGGTCGTCGGTCTCCCGGGCTGCAAAGTTCTTCTTCTTTTTATCGAGCGCCGCCGGCGTGTAAGGGATTTCTCCGCCCTCGACGATGCCGAGACCCGGTGGCGAATCCTTGCGCCCCTGATGTGGCGTCAGGTCAAAGTCGGCACCGCCGGTGGTCTGCCAGATCCCGGAGAAGTCGGGCTTGCCGTCCGCGGTACGTGGAATCTTTGCCGGCGTCGGCAGGACGGCGTCGGCCGCCAGGAGGGGCGATGCGAACATGACTGCCACACCGAGAAGTCCAATGGCCGCGGCGCACCCCGACCATGCATGCTTGCTGTTCTCAGAGTTCAAGACTCAATCTCCGCAAATGGGTTGGCGGGTTCGCCTAGTTGCCCGGTGTGTTGGGTGCGCCGCCGGTTTGGAAGTTACGTCCATCGCTCAGCGTTATGGAGGAGGCATAGCCCCACGGGCCGCCGGCCTTGGATAGGAATCCCTTGACGTGGACCTTTGCACCAAAGGCGAGATCCGCCTTGGCGATGCCCTTGCTCGCCAAGGCATTCGGGGCCGCCAGCTCGACGCCCCAGTTGATCACGGTCCCGTCAGCGCTCTTCACGTCAAAGTAGAGCCAACTGTGAGGATTGACCCAACGTGCCTTGGTCACGGTGCCGGTGAGGTCAAAGGCCTTGTCACCGTCGTACTCCGCGGCAAAGGCATGGTGGGCCTGCGCCGGTGCGGTGCCGGCCGCAAGCAGCAGTCCGACCGCCGCGAGCGCCAGACCGCGCGCGTGGCGCGCCAGGTGATTCGTCAGTTGATGGGGCACGACATCCTCCTTATCACCGGCGGTTGCTGTTGCCACGGCCGACTCGCCCGCGCGCATCGCTCATCCTGGCCGGTTGTCAGGACGATGGGGCTGGTACGCAGCCAGCTGTCAGGTGGTGCAAGCGGCGGGCCAGACCGGCACCGGGGGGCGGCGGAGTGCACTCAGGGCCCCTTGGCGCGTTTAGCTCTCACCGCGACCGGCGGGAGCTGAATTCAAGTCAGCCTGTTGCTGCCACCGCAGCAGCAGATTGCTGCGCACGCAACACGCCGCCGCCGCGCGGCGCGATGCGTGCGCTCTGCAGGAACGCTGGCAACCAGTCTAGTTGCCGGCACCACCACCGCCGCCGGCGCCGGCACCCGCGGGACGCGGCGGCGGCACCGGGATATGCACAATGGTGCCGCCGGCCTTTTCGTAGGTCTGAGCGCCGATCGCGCCGGCTACCTTGAAGCCTTTACCGGAGAGAAGGTCAGCGGCACGCGCTGCACGTCCGGCGTGATTGGACACCAGCACTACGGTGCGGTCCTTCGGGATCCAGGCGAGGCTGCTCGCAAGATCCTTCAGCTGGATACTCAGGTACACCGGGAAACCGCCGATCGCGGTCACCTCGTCGGGACGCCGTACGTCCACCAGTACCAGGCTTTCGGGGTGCGCCACCAGCACGTCGAACTCGGCATTCGTGAGCAAGTGGGCGTTTGACTTGGGAGCCTTCGGCGCGCCTGCCGCGGACTCCTGTGCGAATGCAACGGTGGTGCTCAGCGACATGAGCAGGAGGAGGGCCGGAATCTTTCTGTAGTTCATGGTTGCTCTTTGATGGATAAGGATCGCGTGATTGTTTCTGAAATTGAGGCGCATGGCCTGGCGGTGAATCTGCACGTCCCATGCCACCTCCGCATCCGTTCCCATTCGATCGCGGCTGTGATTCAAATGCCACACCAGCGTGTGGCGCCGCGGGATCCCTCTGCACCAAACTGCTTCATTGCCAAATGTGCATATACAATGTGCAATCCTTTATTGGACTGCCGGGTGCCAGACCAATATGTTGGCCTTCCACGACATTCGAGTTGGCAGGACGGCGTATGGCGACCGAAGAGCAACAGGCAAGGTTGCTGACTTTCCCTCGTGCCGGAGAGTCAGCGCCAGCCTCGAAGGGGAAGGCAGTGGTCTTCTGCGACCCGCATTCCCTGCAGCTGCGGGCGCAGCTGGATCGGATCGCACCCACCGGCGCATCGGTGTTGATTGTGGGGGAGACCGGTACCGGCAAGGAACTTGCGGCACGTCATATCCACGATCGCAGCGGTGTCGTGGGTCCATTCGTGGCGGTGAACTGCGCCGCCCTCAGCGAAAGCCTCGCGGACGCCGAGCTTTTCGGTCATGAGTCCGGGGCTTACACCGGCGCCGGCCACGGCCGTGTCGGCTGGTTTGAGGCGGCCAACGGCGGCACCCTGTTCCTCGATGAAATCGGCGATATGCCGCTGCCCCTGCAGCTGCGCCTGCTGCGCGTGCTGCAGGAGCGGCAGGTTGTGAGGATCGGGTCGCGCAAGCCCGTGGCGGTGGACGTGCGGATCATCGCGGCGACGAACGTGGAGCTGGAGGCCGCCGTCGAGGCCAGGCAATTTCGTCGTGATCTCTACTATCGCCTGAATGTGGCAGCCGTCCGGACGCTGCCGCTGCGCGAGCGCCGCGGGGACATTCTGCCGCTCGTGAACCACTTCATTGAGGTCTACCGACGACGGCTGAATCTCCCCGTCGCCGGATTGACCGCGGCTGCCGCCGAGGCATTGCAGGCCTACTCCTGGCCGGGCAACATCCGTGAGCTCGAAAATGTCGTCCATGTCGGGCTGATCATGAGCAGCGGCGGTATGCTCGACGTGAGCGACCTGCGCCTGGCCCCCGGGCCTGGGTGCGGTGGACTCCTCGTTGGTGTTACTCACGGGCACGATGATCCCGCCGTGGGACTCGGTCGCGAACTGCGCCGGCTGCTCACTACCGAGCGCGGCGATGTTTATCAAGTCGTGGAACGGTTGCTGGTGGAGACCGCATTTGAACACTGCGCAGGCAACCAGGTGCGCACTGCGAAACGACTCGGCGTATCCCGCAACATCGTACGCGCCCAACTCAAACGCTTCGGACTGCTTGGGGCAGAGCACAACCCCGGGATATAAGCTCATGGGCAACCGGCATGGCGCTGTAACCGCTTTGTAACCTGGCTTTCGGATACCCTCCGAAACCTGCCAGCTACTCGAATAACGAAAATCAGGAGAGAGGCAATGTCCAATCCCGCAACCGTCGGGCAGGTTCCGCTGTCGACCGTCGGCCCGCTGACTGGACCGAATAACCGCGAAGACTGGTGGGCGGTTACCATTGGCATCGGACTGATCGCTGTGGCCGTGGCGCTGTTCGCAGCCGGCGGCAGCCTCAAATGGATTGCGGTGGCGCCCCAGAAATGGAGTCACCTCTCGGAAGTCGGTGCGCAGCTGCGGACGCACGCGCTGCAGTTCCTGGCACTCTTCGTCCTGTGGGCCGGCGTGTTCTCGGTTGCCACGGCGTCCCTGGGCTACCGCACGAGCGAGTTCCTGCGCACCTTCGTACTCGTTTATATCGTCTCCCTGGTGCTCTACTTCCTGGGCCTCTGGGACCAGGCTGCCCGCTACAGCCTGGAGCCGCCGCTGGTCGGGCTGGTCCTGGGGCTGCTGGTCTCCAACACGGCGGTCGTGCCCAAATGGGCCGATGCCGGGCTGCGCGTGGAGCTCTACATCAAGACCGGCATCGTGCTGCTCGGCACCGGTCTGCCCCTGACACTGATTGCGTGGGCCGGACCGGTCGCGCTGCTGCAGGCCGGCATCGTGTCGCTCGTGACCTTCGGCGTCATCTACTTCACGGCCACGCGCCTGGGGCTGGACAAGCGCCTGGCCGCGGTCCTCGGTACCGGTGGCGCCGTGTGCGGCGTGTCGGCCTCCATCGCCATCACCGGGGCGGTCGGCGCAAAGAAGGAGCATGCCTCGGTCTCCATCTCGCTCGTGGTGTTCTGGGCGATCCTCCTCATCTTCGTGCTGCCGCTGGTGGCGCGCAACCTCGGTCTTTCGACCGGTGTCGCGGGCGCCTGGATCGGCACCTCCGAGCTCGCCGATGCCACGGGCCTGGCCGCGGCGCAGGTCTACGGCGGATATGCGGGCAAGGTGGCCGGTATCGCCGGCAACGCGGATGCCGCCGTGAATGCGTTCACGCTGATGAAGGTTGTGGGCCGGGACATCTGGATCGGTGTGTGGGCCTTCGTGCTGTCGATCGTCGCGGCCACCCTTTGGCAGTCGGCAGATGCGCAGAAGGCGGATGCGGGCCAGATCTGGCGCCGCTTTCCGAAATTCGTGCTCGGGTTTCTTGCCGCCTCGGTGATCATTACGCTGGTGTCCCGGGGCTACAGCTACGCGGACTACAAGAAGCTGGTGCTGCCCTCGCTGGTGACGCCGCTGCAGGCGCTGCGCACCTGGGCATTCACCTTCACCTTCCTCAGCATCGGGCTCACGACGCGCATCCGGGAGTTCGCGGCGGTGGGTGCCAAACCGTTCATCGCGTTCACCGCCGGGGTCATCGTCAACGTCATCCTCGGGTTCATACTCTCCACGCAGGTGTTCGTGGACTTCTGGACGAGGCTGGGACAGTAGCCGCGCGGTTCAGACCGGATCGAACGCGTCGGCGACGGTCTGCAGGATGGTCGTCAGCTGCTCGATCGCGGCGTTGCGGCTACCCGCACGCAGCGAGTCCATGAGATTGACGTGCATCGCGATCAGCGGCAGCAGGCCGGCGCCGCGCGCTGCCAGGCGGCGCAGCGTGATGCGGCCGCGCACGTCCCAGTGCAGCGAATCCCACAGTTTGAGGAAGGTGCCGTTGCCACCCACCTCCACGATGCCGCGATGGAAGCGCAGCGCCCAGTCGATGTACGCCTCCGAATCCCCGCGCGCGACGGCATCCGTCATGCCGGTCACGCAGGCCTGCAGCTTCTCGATCATCGCCGGGGTCAGCGGCAGACAGCGCTCGATGGCGCGGATCTCCATCATCAGGCGCAGTTCATAGGACTCGCGCATTTCCACCGAGTCGGCGCCGCGCACCCGTGTCCCGCGGTAGCGCTCGGAGGTGACCAGGCCGGTGCCTTCCAGCTCCCGCAGCGCTTCGCGGATGGGCGCCTGGCTGACATTGAATTCCCGCGCCAGCGACAACTCCTTGAGCTGCAAGCCGGGGGCGTACGTACCATCCAGGATCCGGGCCAACAGTACGTCGCGGATGCGATCGCGCATGCACACGCGTTTGAGTGCGGTGTCCATCACAGCGTCGGCCTGTCCATGCGGTCGTTGGTCCAGCCGCCACCCAGTGCCTGCACCAGCGCGACGGCGGCGTTCAGGCGCGCTGCCTGCGCGGCGAGCGCGGCACTCTCAGCCGACAGCGCGGCGGTGTGGGTCGTGGTGACCTCGATGTAGTCCGCGACGCCGGCGGCGTAGCGCTCATCGGCGTGATACGCAGCGCTTTGTGCAGACTTCGCGGCAGCCGCATCGGCGGTCTGCTCCTCGGCCAGGCGGCGCACCGCGACCAGGCTGTCCTCGACTTCCTGGTAGGCGGTGAGGGCGGTCTTGCGGTAGCTGGCCACGTTTTCGTCGTACTGCGCGCGCGCCTGTTTGTTCAGCGCGGAGCGGCCGCCCACATCCAGGAGCGGCAGCGTGCCACCGGGACCCACGGCCCAGAATCGCGCCGGTGCGCCAATCCAGTTGGCCGCGCTCGTGCTTTCAAAGCCGGCGGCAGCCGCCTGCAGCGAGAACACCGGGAACCAGGCGGCGCGCGCCACTCCGATGTTCGCGTTGGCTGCGGCCACGTGCCGTTCGGCGCTGGCCACATCCGGGCGGCGCTCCAAGAGCGAGGAGGCCAGGCTCACCCTGATCTGCGGCGGTTCACCGCTCAGTGGTGCCGGCGGCAGGTTGAAGGCAGACGGCGGCATGCCCACCAGCACCGCAATCGCGTGTTCCATCCGGGCCCGGTCCAGGCGCGTGGCCGCCAGCTGCGCCCGCGCGTTCTGCCGCAGCGTGTCGGCCTGGTCCACATCCGTGGCCGCCGACACACCGGTGTCGTAGCGACGCTTCGTCTGTTCCCAGGCGGTGTCGAACTGCGTCACCGAGTCCTCCAGCAGCCGCACCGTCGCATCATCACCGCGCAGGGTGAAGTAGTCGGTGGCCAGCTCCGCCTGCAGCGACAGATTCAGCGCACCCAGGTCTGCCGCGCTCGCCTGTGCCTGGGCTTTCGCCTCGGCCGTCATGTTGCGCAGCCGACCGAACAGGTCGATCTCCCAGGCCACACTCAGATCGGCAATGAAGTCATTGCCGGTGTGCCCCGCGCCGAGCGTGTTCGGGGCATAGAGTGACTCGCGGCCGCGGGTCGCCGAAGCATTGGCATTGACCGTCGGGAACTCCCGCGAGCGCGCCTCACCGACCAGCGCGTGGGCCTGCGCGAAGCGCGCGAACGAAGCGCGCAGGTCCGGGTTCGAGACGCGCAGCTGTTCCTGGAGCTCATCGAGCTTCGGATCCCCGAACGCCTGCCACCAGTCGGTCCGGGGCTTGTCGTCGGCCGGCGCGGCGGGGGCCCAGTCACCGGCCTCCTTGTAACCGGCGACATCCTGGTCGAGCTTCGGTGGAACGTACGTGGGCGCTAGCGAGCAGGCACTCAGGAGTGCCGCGACCGCGCCGCTGATCACAACGCGTTTCACGATCAGGCACCTGCCGCGGTCGTGGCCGGTGCCTTCACGCGCACGCGGTCATGATCGATCAATGAGTCCGGCGGGCTCAGGATCACCGTGTCCTGGGGCGTCAGGCCGTGCACCACTTCGATGGCCGACCCGTAGTCGCGGCCGATGATGATGGGCTTGAGGACTACGTTGTTGTTGGCATCGACGGTCGCGACGTGAATGCCGTCGCTGCGGAACAGCAGGGTATTCGCGGGCAGCAGCAGCGACTCGCCGCGCGCGCCGGGCTCGACCTTGAAGTGCACATCGGCGTAGGCACCCGGCAGCAGTTCACCCTTGGCGTTGTCGACCTTCAGCTGCACGAGGAGGGTATTGGTGGTCGAGTCGATGGCATTCGCGGTCGAATCCATCGTGGCCGTGAAGGTCACGCCCGGCCGATCCGGGAAGCTTACCTGCGCGGTGGTGTCCGGACCCATCTGCGGCGCGAAGCTCTGCGGCACGCGCACGTACAGGCGCAGCTGGCGCTCATCGCTGATTCGGAACAGTTCCGGGCCGGTGCCGCCGCCGGCGGCGATCAGCCGCCCCACGTCGGTCTCGCGTGCGGTGATGATGCCGTCGAACGGCGCCACGATGCGCTGGAAGCCGGACAGGTCGCGCAGCCGCTGCAGGTTGGCGCGCGCGGAGTCCAGCTGCGCCTTGCTGGCATCCGCCAGGCTCGCCTTTTCATCCGCGTCCTGCTTGGACACCGAGTCGGTCTTGCGCAGCGACTGCCAGCGTTCCGCCGTCACCGCCGCAATGCTCTGATTGGCCTGCGCCGTGGCGACATCCGCTTGGGCCTGGCTCAACTGCTGCTGTACTTCCGGCGTGTCGATTTCCGCCAGCAGCTGGCCGGCCTTCACCCGCGCGCCGATGTCCACCAGCCAGCGCTTCAGGTAACCGCTGGTGCGGGCGTAGATCGGCGCGTCGATGTTGGCCTGCACCGTGCCGGGCAGCACCAGCGCACTGCCCGTGGGATCGGTGGGCTTCGGGTGGGTGGTGCTGACCGTCGCGATGGCCGCGTCTTCCGTCGCGGTGGCGAGATTCGCCGCCGCCCGGTGCGCGGAGATGATGTTCCAGATGACGAAGGCGATGGCCGCCACGGCGAGCACGGCGCCGACGCGCGTGAAACCGTTCATGTGGAGCCGGCCCGGATGGGTATTGGGTGCGTGCATAGTTGAATCCGATAGCGGTGACTGTCAGCTTTAGGCGTGGGAAAGTGAATGCTCGTGCGCGCGCTCCGGCGGGCGCCGGCGGCCGTGGACGGCCGCGAACACGACCGGTACGAAGAGCAGCGTGGCGACGGTCGCCAGCAGCAGTCCGCCGATCACCGCACGGCCCAGCGGTGCGTTCTGTTCGCCGCCTTCGCCCAAGCCGAAGGACATGGGCGCCATGCCGATCATCATCGCCAGTGCGGTCATCAGCACGGGGCGGAAGCGCGTGAAGCCGGCGTCCAGTGCCGCCTGCAGGGCCGTCGCGCCTTCGTTCATGCGCTCGCGCGCGAAACTCACCACCAGGATGCTGTTGGCGGTCGCCACACCGATACACATGATCGCGCCGGTCAACGCCGGGACGCTCAGCGTGGTGCCGGTGATGAACAGCATCCACGCAATGCCGGCGAGGGCGGCCGGCAGCGCGGTGATGATGATGAAGGGGTCGGCCCAGGACTGGAAGTTCACGACGATCAGCAGGTACACCAGCAGCACCGCGCCGACCACACCGATCGCAAGACCGGTGTAGGAGCTGATCATGGTCTGCACCTGGCCGCGCAGCACGATGTGCGTCGCCTTGGGCAGCTTGCCGTCAAGCGCGGCGATCCGGGCGTTGATGTCATCCGCCACGGCGCCCAGGTCCCGATCCTGCACATCACCATAAATGTCGATCAGGTTCTGACTGTCGTAGTGGTAGACCACCGCCGATGTCACCCCGCGCGTGAGGGTCGCCACGCCCCCCAGGATCTGCTGGTTGGCGCCGGAGGTCACCGGCACGTTGCGCAGGTCATCCAGCGTGGTCATCCGGTACTGCGGCGTCTGCGCCACCAGCGGGTACTGCAGGCCGTTCTCCGGGTTCAGCCAGAACGTGGGTGCGATCTGGCTGCTGCCGGAGAGGGTCAGCAGCAGGTTGTTCGCCACATCACGCTGCGCAATCCCCAGCTGCATCGCGCGGCTGCGGTCGGTGTTCACGCGGATTTCGGGCAGGTCATCCGGCTGCTGGATGCGCGCGTCGACCAGGCCCGGGACATGCCGCAGCGAGGCGAGCAGGTTGTTGGCCACGTCGCGGTTCTTGGGGCTCGGGCCCACGATCTGGATGTCGATGGGCGCCGGTACGCCGAAATTGAGGATCTGGCTGACGATATCGGCGGGCAGGAACGAGAACGTGCTGCCCGGGAACTCCTGCGGCAGCACCCGCCGCAGCGTGCGCACGTAATCATGCGTACGCCCATGGCCGGGCTTCAGCGACACCAGCACATCGGCGTCGGAACTGCCGACGGTACCGGAGGTGCTGTAGGTGACGTTGATGCTGGACACCGCCAATCCGATGTTGTCGACGACGCTGCCGATCTCCTGCGTCGGGATCACCTGGCGGATCGCCGCCTCGACGTGATCGATGAGTCCCGCCGTGTCCTCGACGCGGAACCCGGTCGGTGCCCGCACATGCAGCTTGATCTGGCCGGCGTCCACTTCGGGGAAGAAATTCCGTCCCAGGAACGGATAGATGATCATCGAGGCGAAGGCGGCCGCAAGAAACACGATCATGAACACCCGGCTGTGGCCCAGGGCTGATTTCAGTACGCCGTGATACCGCTCGCGCAGCACCTCGAAGCGCTTCTCGAAGCCGCCCTGGAAACGCTGCCACAGGTTCGGATTCGCCAGCGCCGCCTTTTCCACGGCGGCCGTGCGCAGCCAGTACATGCACAGCGTCGGTACCAGCGTTCGCGACAGGACGTAGGAGGTCAGCATCGCGAACACGACCGCCTCGGCCAGCGGCACGAACAGGTACCGCGCCACGCCGGTCAGCAGGAACATCGGTACGAACACGATACAGATGGACAGTGTCGACACCAGCGCCGGCACCGCGATCTGTCGGGAACCTTCGAGGATCGCCGGCGTCACATCCATGCCTTCCTCGAGATGCCGGTTGATGTTCTCGATGGTCACCGTAGCGTCGTCGACCAGGATACCCACCGCCAGCGCGAGGCCACCGAGGGTCATCAGGTTGATGGTCTCGCCCATCGCGCCCAGCAGGATGATGGACGTGAGGATCGACAGCGGGATCGAGATCGCGATGATGAGGGTGCTGCGCCAGCTGCCCAGGAACAGCAGCACCATCAGGGCCGTCAGCCCCGCGGCGATCAACGCCTCGGTGACGACGCCGCGGATGGCGGCGCGCACGAACACGGACTGGTCACCGGTCAGGGCGACCGATGCGCCTTGCGGCAGCAGCTCGTTCACCCGGGGCATGCGGGCCCGGATGGAGTCGACGATGTTGAGGGTCGACGCCGATCCGGTCTTCTGGATCGACATCAGCACGGCGCGCCGGCCATTGACCCGCACCACGTTGGTCTGCGGCGTATGACCGTCATGCACGAAAGCCACATCGCGCAGGTACGTCACCGAGCCGTCGCGGCTGCGGATCGGCAGGTCGTTGAGCGCCTCGACGGTGGTTGGGCTCGCGTTCAGGCGCACGTTGTATTCGGTGCTGCCGATCTTCTCGGTGCCCGCCGGAATGATCAGCGCCTGGTTGGCGATCGTGTTGTTCACATCCACCGGGGTCAGGCCCTGGGCCCGCAGCGCATCGGGCCGCAGATCGACCTGCACCTGGCGGATCGCACCGCCGAACGGGTAGGGGATCGACACCCCGGCAATGGTCGCGACCTGCGAGCGGATGACCTGGTTGCCGAAGTCGAACAGCTGCGCCTCGGTCAGTTTGTCGCTCGACATGGCCATCTGCAGGATCGGCACGCTGGAGGCGCTGTATTTGAGAATCAGGGGCGGCTGCGCGCCGGGCGGCATGTTGCGCAGCGCGGTCTGGCCGTAGGCAGTCACCTGGGACATCGCCAGGTCGATGTTCACACCCGGCTGGAAGAACAGCTTGATGACGGTCATGCCGGTGTAGCTCTGCGACTCGACATGCTCGATGTCGTTCACAATGGTCGTCGCGTAGCGCTCCAGCTGCGAGGTGATGCGGCCGGCCACATCATCCGGCGACATACCCGCGTAATTGAAATTCACGGCAATGACGGGAATCGCGATGTCCGGGAAGATATCGACGGGCATGCCGGCCCGCAGCGGCGTGCCGAAGAGGGTCAGCGCGCCGAGCAACGGGATGAGCAACGCGAGCACGATGAAGGTGTAGGGGCGCTTCAGCGCCACCTCGACTATCCACATGGGTGAGCATCCGGTCGTCAGAATCGATTATCGATAATCCTACGCCAACTGGCTTTCGAGGCAATTACGAATAGCTAATGTTCGCGTCACAATACCGATGAGGGTTGGGTTAAAAAGGGCGGCGATGAAGCTCAAGTTACTGATTATATTTGGCTATTGCTGGGGCGTGGCGGTCGCTGCGGCCCCCGCGCCTGCGCCCGCACCCACGGTCCCCTGGCCGCCGCCGACGCCGCAGGTCAGCTGGGAGGATCCTGCGGCAGTGCCGCATCCGGCCGGGGCAGTGACCCTGCGCGTCCTCACCTTCAATGACTTTCACGGCAACCTGCAGACGCCGGCCGCGCCGGATGGCAAGCGTCCGGCCGGCGGCGCCGCGGTGCTGGCGGCCTATCTCGAGGCCGAGCGGGCACGGGATCCCACCGACACGCTGATCATCCACGCCGGGGACCTGCTGGGGGCCAGCCCGCCGATCACGCGGTTGCTGCAGAACGAGCCGGCCATCCAGTTCCTGAATCTGCTGGCGGGGGATCAGTGCCGTTACGGTGAGGCGACCCGCCTCTACGCTGCCGCCGGCTGGCAGCAGCAGCCGAACCCCTGCCATGTCATCGGTACACCCGGCAACCACGAGTTCGATGCGGGACCCGAGGAGCTGCTGCGATTGCTCAACGGCGGCAATGCCAAGGCCGGCCCGTTCCTCGAAAATCCCTGGCGCGGCAGTCGCGTGCCCTATGTCTGCGCCAACGTCCGCGATCGGCGCACGGGGCGCACGCTGCTGCCGCCTTATACCGTGGTGGTCATCCACGGCATCCCGGTGGGTGTCATCGGTGCGGTGCTGCGCGCTACCCCGACGCTGATTCCGGCCTGGGCCACGGCCGATCTTGAGTTCACGGATGAGGCCACCGCCATCAACGCGGCCGCGCGCGAACTCGAGGCCCACGGGGTGCACACCATCCTCGTCACCATCCACCAAGGTGTCGTGCCGGTGCCCGCCGCCCAGGGGTTCTCGTGGCACGGACCCCTGCTGGGCATCGTTGCGCAGCTGGACCCGGCGATCGACGTGGTCATCTCCGGGCACACCCACAACTTCACCAACGCGCTGTGGCCGGATCGCACCGGCAAGCAGGTGCTGGTGGTCCAGGACTATTCGTACGGCGTGGCCTTCGGCGAACTGACGCTGCGCCTGGATCCCAGGAGTGGCCAGGTAATCGCCAAGTCGGCCCGGGTGCTGCCGGCCTGGGCCGATACCGGCACCGGCCTGCATCCGGATGCGGCGGTGGCCGCGCTGGTCCGGGACGCCCAGGGTGCGGTCGGCCCACGGGTCGCCCGCGTCGTCGGCCATACCGCGCTGCCGCTCACCCGCAGCATGTCAGCCGGCGGTGAGTCGGTACTGGGTGACCTGGTGGCGGATGCCCAGCGGGCGGCGTTGGGCGCGGACATCGGGCTCATGAACGCCGGCGGCCTGCGCGCCGATCTTGCTGCCGGACCGCTCACCTGGGGCGATGTGCTCACCCTCCACCCCTTCGGCAACCATATCCTCGCGCTGCAGATGACGGGGGCGCAGTTGCGCGCCGTGCTCGAGGAACAATGGTCCGCGGATCCGGCGGCCATACCGCGCATCCTCAAGACCTCGGGTCTGTACTACGAATGGGATCCGGCACGGCCCGCGGGCGCGCACGTGGTCGCGGCCTGCGATTCGCGGCACCAGTTGATTCGCCCCACGCAGCGCTACCGCGTCGCCGTGAACGACTTCCTGGTCGGCGGCGGCGATGACTTCAAAGGCTTTGCGGGCCTACCGGTCGTCACCGTCGGGCCGCTGGACACCGAGGCGCTGGAGCGCTACCTGAAAACGGTGCACGGGGAAATCACGCTGCCCTCAGGGCCGCGGATTTTTGTGGCGGGCGGACCTGTGCTGCAGTGTGACGGCGGCGCTTCTCAGGCCGCGTCCTCGCCATAGTCGCGGTCCGGATGATCGGTCGCGCCCTGTTTCCAGTAGCCGCGCGTCGTCACCCACTCCCGTGGCAGGGCCCGCTCCACCAGCAGCTGGCGACGGATCCGGCGCATGGCGTCGGCTTCGCAGGCGACGTAGACGCGGCCTTCGGTCGCCGGTGGCTGGAATGCCGCCACCGCGGCCGCCAGTTCCACACCGGCCGGTGCGGTCGAGGCGTGCCCGGTGATGGGTTGCGCGCGGTGCAGCCAGCGCAGCTTCACATTCGGGCGTGCCGGGGCGATCGCAAATTCGTCCGCCGCATCGTTCACTTCGATCAGTACCTGCGTGGGCAGGGTGTCGGGTACCACCTCGAGGAGGGTCGCGATCGCCGGAATGGCGGATTCGTCACCCGCGATGAGCAGCCACCGGGCCTGCGCATCCAACGTGTAGCAGCGGCCGGGGCCCGCGATCAGCATGGGTTGTCCGACCTGCGCCTGGGCGGCCCAGGCCGCGGCTGGCCCTTCCCCGTGCAACACGAAGTCGACGGTCAGCTCGCGCCGCGCGGCGTCGAAGTGCCGCGGTGTGTAGGTCCGCGACGGCGCGCGCTCGCCCTCGGCACTCGGCGGCCCGAGTATGAGTTTGATATGCGCCGCCGGGCCGTTCCAGGTGAAGCCTTCGAGCTCCGGTCCGGCGAACACAACGCGCAGCATGCGCGGTGTCAGCCTGCGGATGCTGTGTACGGCAGTACCGTAGCGAGGGCGGCGCGGCCGGCCGGCGGGGGCTTGATCAGGTGATGTCATGGCTCTTCTAAGGTACGCGGGCGGTGGGCGCCGTGGCTTCATCGGTCCAGATGCGGGTCGTGTCGATCTTGCCGGTGAGCAGCAGCGTGCCGTTGAGGTCCGTGCCGTTCATCGCGAACACGTCATAGAGCGCTTCAAAGGAGCGCTGGTTGCCGCTGCGGGTCATCAGCTGCTGCAGCGAATCCGCGCGCGTGATGCTCTCGGCCATGCGCCGCACCGCGACATCGCGCGTGCCGGCCACGATCATGATCTGGTTGCCGGAGGGTCCGGCGAACGTCGCGAAATAGCCGATGTCATGATAGGTCTGCTCGCCGGGCACCGGCAGGGCCGCCTGGCTGATGTAGTGCTTGCCGGAGCTGCGGTCGATCAGTACGTCGAAGGAATCCCCGACCTGGAACCGCGAGCCGTTGAACACCAGGTCACTGAGCATGCCCATGCCGCTTAGGTAACCGATGTAAATGACATCGGAGGACTTGAGCATCTCGGGGGTCAGCTCCGAGGCCAGCACGACGCGGGCGCGGGTGTTCACATCGGCGAGCAGCGGCAGCAGGTCCTTCAGCGCGTACGCCGCCGAGGTCGGCAGGTAGTTCAGCTGCATGTCCTGGTAGCGATCTGCGAATTCCGGATGCAGCTTCAGATACTGATCCAGGTCGTTCGCGGAGTTGATGGAGAACTCGCGCACCAGGCGCTGCACCTCCATGTTCCGGTCCGTCTCTGCAAAGATGTAGTAATCGCCCAGCACGATCCACAGCGGCCGGCCCGAATCGAGCATGCGCGACCACACCGCGCTCGAGCGCACCGGGTTCGCCGGGGCGGCGGCACGCGGGGTATGCCAAAACAGGCCGCCGGCGAGGCCCAGATTGATCACCACCGAGGCGGCGAGCACTGCCAGGAGCCAGCGGCGCGGCGCGCGGGGCGGCGGTAACGCCGGGCTGGGAGCGACACTGAGCGCCGTACCTGAAACGAGCGCCGGTGGCGGTTCGGCGAGGTCCTCGACGATCGCGGGCGTCGCATCCCGTTCATGCACCACGATGCGGTAGGCGCCTTTGGGGATCGTCAGTTGAAAGGGGGCGCCGAGGCCGGCCGCCGAGTAGTATTCTTCGAGCTTGCGGCGCAGCTTGTGGACGTACACCCGAACCATTGCGTCCTGAGCCACGTCGAAGCCGGTGTCCTTGCCGAACACCTCGATGGCGACTTCGGTTTCCTTCGGAGCACGGCCGGTCGCCGAGCATTCAATAAGGAAATCAAACAGCTTCCGGATGAGCTGTGAACGGCCCAGCGCCCCGGTCTCGCGAATCCGGTGTGCGAGTGCCTGCAACGACTCGGGGTCGGACATGATTTGTGCGGGGGTTTGGCGCGGGCAGGGATGCTAGCACGATTTGTTAACGTTAAATAACGCAATTAGAAACAGTGATTTAGCTGACTATCACTGCTCTGGGGCGCAACATGGGCGGTCGGCGTAAGTAGCTGGGGGATACCGTGATACGAGAATTCTGTGCGTGGCTTTCAGGCACCACCCTGAGCCAGTACATCCAGGACACCTTCTGGATGATTCCGACGGTGCAGACGGTACATATCGTCTCCATCGCCATTGTCATGACCTCGATGGCCATGGTGGACCTGCGCCTGGTGGGCGTTGCGGGGCGCCGGCAAAGCCTGACCGAGGTGGGCGCCCGCTTCCTGCCCTGGGTATGGTGCACGCTGGTGGTGCTGCTGTGCTCGGGGACCATCCTGATCATTGCCGAGCCCGGCCGCGAGCTCATCAACCAGGTGTTCTGGCTGAAGATGTCGCTGCTGGCGGGGGCCATCGTGCTGACCCTCATCTTCCAGACCATGCTGCGGCGCCGCAGCGGTTTCTGGGAAAATCATCGCGCCGCGGCGGTGCTGCTGGGGTCCGCCTCACTGCTGATGTGGGTGGGCATCGTCGGCGCGGGTCGCTGGATCGCCTATGTCGAGCACGGTTGACTCATGTTCAAGCACTTACTGCAGGGGCTGGAGGCAACGCCCTGGGGCACCGCGGTCCGCGAAAACACCTGGCTGTTTCCGACCATCGAGTCGGTCCACGTGCTGTCGCTGGTACTGGTCGTGGGCTCGATCATGGTCGTGGACCTGCGACTCCTGAACATCGCCTCGCGGCGTCGTTCGGTCAAGGAGCTGACCGACGAGGTGCTGCCCTGGACCTGGGCCGCTTTCGCCTGCGCCCTCATCACCGGCAGCCTGCTGTTCAGTTCCTCCGCGGTGCGCTACAGCGGGATCTGGCAGTTCGATGCCAAGATGTGCATGTTGGTGCTCGCGGCCATCAACATGGGCATCTTCCACCTCGGGGCCTTCCGCTCGGTGGCCCAGTGGGACAGCCATCCCGTAACGCCACCGCTGGCCGCGAAGCTGGCTGGCGGCATCTCACTGACCATCTGGGTGATCGTCGTGGCCCTGGGTCGCTGGATCGGCTTCGTCTGAGCGCGTTACACTGACCGGCCGCAAAGGGGGGTTCAGTGTTGCAGAAGCCAGTCAGGCGCATCCGCTGGGTGATGGCCGTGTCGGTGTTCGTCTTGGGGGCCGCTGCCGCCACTGCGGTCGCCCAATCCAAACCCGATCTGGGCGGCGTGTGGGAAGTGACCATGGGAGTGCGCACCCGACCGGGTCCAGGTGCCCCGGAGATGCCCGCGCTGACCCCCGAATACGCCCAGAAGCTGGCCGACTTCAAGGCGGCACAGGCGAAGGGCGAGGACGAGGAGTCCCCGCAGGCGAACTGCGTCCCGCCGGGCATGCCGGGCATCATGAACCAGCCCTATCCCATGGAACTGCTGTTCACCCCGGGCAAGGTCACGATCGTGATCGAGGCCTACAGCCAGACGCGCCGCATCTTCCTGGATGGCCGCAAGCATCCGGATGATCCCGACCTGACCTACAACGGCCACTCCATCGGCCATTGGGAAGGCGACACGCTGGTCGTCGATTCGGTGGGCTTCACGCCGGATACGGCGCTGGGTCCCAGCCAGGGATACCGTCACAGCGACAAGATGCACATCGTGGAGCGCTTCCGCCTCACCGATCCGGACACCCTGGAAGTGGTGACGACGGTGGATGATCCCAAGGCGCTCACCAAGGCGCTGTCGGGCACGAAGGTGCTCAAGCGCCACCGCGACTGGGACATTGCCGAGTACATCTGCGAACAGAACAACCGCAACCTGGCCACCGACAAGGGCAAGGCCGGCATCCTCCTCAACCACTGACCTCTCACGGCACACACACACACACACACATGAAACCCTTCGTCATCCGGGTCGGGAGCCGCGCGCTGTGGCTGACGCTGGCCGCGCTGCCGGCGGCCGCCGTGGCCCATCACTCCTATGCCATGTTCGATCTGTCCAGGACGGTTACGCTGCAGGGCACGATCAAGGACTTCCAGTGGACCAACCCCCACAGCTGGATCTGGATCGATGTCACGGCTGCCGATGGCAAGCCGGAGCAGTGGGGCATCGAGGGCATGAGCCCCAACTACCTGGCGCGGCGCGGCTGGAGCAAGCACACGCTGAATCCGGGTGACAAGGTGAGCGTGGTGATCCACCCCCTCAAGGGCGCCGATCACGGCGGCAGTTTCCTGAGCGTGACGCTCGCTGACGGCACGGTGATGCGCCAGTCCGGCGGGCCGCCGCCCGCATCCGGCCCCACCCCGAATCCTTAAAGGAGCGCAAACGCGTGGCATTGACGGGCATGGAGCACTACCTGGTGCTCACCTCGGACCTGGACGCGACGCGCGACTTCTACCAGGACGCCCTCGGGATGACGCAGGGCTTTCGGCCGCAGCTGGGGTTCCCAGGCTACTGGATGTACCTGGGCGCGACACCCGTGATCCACATCGCGGAGTGGCACTCCTACACCGCGCACTCCACGGCCAAGGACATCCCGGTGACCGCACCGGGGCCGAGCACGGGTGCGTTTGATCACGTCGCCTTCAATGCGCATGATTTCGATAGTGTCAGCGCACGCCTGGCGCGTCACGGCGTGACGCCCGCACGCAACCTCGTTTCCAAGTCCGGCATGCGGCAGCTGTTCGTGTTTGATCCGAACGGCGTAAAAATAGAAATCAATTTCCGAGCTCTTAAGGGGGATTCATGAACAGGACGCGAGGCCTCAAATACGTGGCGGGCGCGGCGCTGCTGGCTGCAACCCTGTCGGCGCGCGCCGCCGGGACCTGCGACCGAGCGTGCCTGGAAGGGTTCGTCGACCGCTATCTCGACGCAGTGCTGGCGCACAATCCGCAGCTCGTGCCACTGGCGTCGAACGTGCGCTACACCGAGGACGGGCAGCACCTGGAAATCGGTGACGGCCTGTGGCGCACCCTGCATGCCAAGGGGCACTACCGGCTGTTCGTCGATGATGTGGCGGCCGGCCAGGTGGCCTTCTTCGGCACCATCGAGGAAGAGCACCGCGATCCGGCCAAGGGCACGCCGGTGCTGATGGCGCTGCGCCTGAAGGTGAAGGACGGCAAGATCACGGAGATCGAGGAGCTGCTGGCGCGCGATGAAAAGCCGGCGCTGGCCATGGATGGCAAGCAGGTCGATCCGATCTATCTTGCGACCGTGCCCGAGTCCGAACGCGTCTCGCGCGCCGCGATGATCGCGACGGCCAACAAGTACTTCAGCGGCATGCAGCAGAACGACGGCAAGGGCGACTATCCGTTCGCGGATGACTGCAACCGCCTCGAGAACGGCATGCAGACCACCAACGCCCCGACACCTGCCGGCCAGACCCGGCCGGATCCGCAGACCTCGGCCAACTACTCCGCGCAGTGGAGCTGCATGGAGCAGTTCAAATCCGGACTGCTGCATTTCGTCAGCCGCATCCGCGACCGGCGCTATGTCGCGGTGGACGAGGAGCGCGGCATCGTCTTCGCGTTCGGCTTCTTCGATCACGAGGGGGGGGAGACCCGGCACTTCGCAACGCCCGACGGGCGTCAGGTCGTGAATGGCCCGGTGCAGCCGTGGACCTGGGAGATCGCGGAGCTGTTCAAGGTGCAGGGCGGCAAGATCCATCGCATCCAGGCGGTCCTGCAGCGCAGCCCTTACGGCATGAATTCGGGTTGGAGCACCTGGGAGCAGGGTCTGTCGGACAAGGCCCGCGACGTCACGATGAAGTGAGGCGCGCGCGCCGCCACCGCGAAGCGGACCCGCACCTCGTGATCCGTGCTCGCCGGAACTGCGACCAGCGTCACACTCGGCGTGGTGACGACCAGGCCGATGATCAGGGCAAGTAGACAGTTGCGGAAACTGTCCATGAAAACCATTCAAATATGCGTGCTGGATGGTAGTCCGGGGTTCTCAACCCATGCGAGCTTTGGGCTCGAGGAGTGAGAATCCACGCACGCCGATATTGACCGATGACTCAAAACACTGCTTTGCTCTGGCGCTTAAGCCGGGCAGCGATGGCGGCCGGCCTCGTGCTGTCCCTGGCGCTTTGCGGGGCCGTGGCTGCGGCCGACCTGCAGGTCCACGTCACGCAGTTGAATGGCACGCCGCTGCCCGGCGCGGTGGTCACGGTGCATGCGCTGGGCGCGGGGCCACCACCGGCAGCGCCGCTCCAGAGCGTCATGGATCAGGTCAACCTTGCGTTCGCGCCGGATGTGCTGGTCATCCCGGTCGGCTCCACGGTGAGCTTTCCGAACACGGACAAGACCGGTCACGAGGTCTACTCGTTTTCATCGACCCATCCTTTCAAACTCGGTCTGTATCGCGGCAAGCCGTACCCACCCGAGCACTTTGACCGCGCGGGCCTCGTAACCCTCGGCTGCAACATCCACGATGCCATGCTGGCCTACATCCTGGTCACGGATGCGGCGTACTACGGCAGAACCGCAGCGAACGGCAGCTGGTCGCAGCCGGATATCGCCCGCGGCCGCTACCGCATCGAGGTGTGGAGCCCGCGCCTCACCGAGCCCGGGCAGACCCTGCAGCGGGAGCTCACGGTGGAGGCCGGTGATCATGCCGTGGCCGCGCTGCGTGCCGCGCATGGACTGCGTCCGGCGGAACTGTCACAGCGGCCGCATTCCTGGGACGCGTATTGATGCCCGCGGGCCGCGCCATCCCGGCCTGCGCGGCGCTGGCCGTTGCCGTTTGCGCGCACGCAACGGACTGGGATGCGTCGCTCGACATGCGGCTGGTGGCGGCCGATGCACCCACCTCGTTCATCGACGGGGGCCTGGGCATCCTCCGCTACGGTGATGATCGCGATGGCGTACAGCTCGGCCGCGCGCGCCTGGCGGTATCGCAGGATCTGGGTGACCTGCTGACGCTGAAAATCGATGCGTCGGCCTGGGGCCAGCATGACCGCAATCCGGTGGACGTGACCGAAGCCTACTTTCAGCTGCATCCCTATCCCTTCGGCGACTGGCGTCCGCGGCTGAAGGTCGGCGCGTTCTACGCGCCGATTTCACTCGAGAACCGCGCCGCAGGCTGGGAGTCGCCCTACACCCTGTCATCGTCCGCGATGGACAGCTGGGTGGCGCAGGAGCTGCGCACCATCGGTGCCGAATTCAAGCTCGAATGGCTCGGCACGCACTCGGGCCATGATTTCAATGCCGGCGCCGTCGTGGGCGTGTACGGCTGGAACCAGGGCGCGGGCGACTCACTGACTGATTCAGGCTTCACGATTACCGACTGGCAAGGTTCGCTCTTCGGCAGGGTGGGCCGTCCCAATGGCGTCACGGGAGCAAACGACGAGTACCAACAGTTCGACAATCGGGCCGGCACCTACGTGGGACTCGACGTGCACTACCTGGATCGCATCACCGTCGAGGGCCTGCACTACGACAACCACGCCAATCCCGGCGTCGAGGATGAGGTCACCGGGCACTACGCCTGGGAGACGCGGTTCGATACCGCCGGGGTGCGTGCCGAAAATGACGATGGCTGGACGGCGATCGTGCAGTGGATGGCGGGGGAGACCTATGTCGCGCCGGATGAATTCGGGCTCCTGGAATGGGAGTTCGTGACCCGCTACGCGCTGATTTCCAAGCGCACCGGGCCGCACACGCTCAGCGCCCGCTACGATGATTTCAAGGTCAGTGCCGAGCAGACCTTTCCCCTGGGCGCACAGGCCGGGCACGCCCTGACGCTCGCCTATCGGTTTGAACCCAACAGCCACTGGCGCTTCACGCTGGAGTGGGTGCGGGCGCGGGGCTTCCAGGGCAACCGCGCTGCGCTGACTGGGGAGACTCCGTTTGACACCGAGAGCGATGTGCAGCTGGCGATCCGGTACGCCGTGAGCAATCACTAGCGTATTTCCCTCTCAACTGTGGCGCGGTTGCGGCAGATGCCCCAAAATCGCGATCCGCAGGATTGAATAATCAACCTGGACCGGGACCTGGCCGAATCAAAGGACAGTGGATGAACGATAAAGTACGGACCCTCGCGGGCCTGGCCCTGGTGGGGTTGAGCGCGCTTATCCTGGGGGCACTGCCGGCGCAGGCGGACAGCGGCGCGGGTAGCGCGCCGCAGGGGGATAGCTGGGCCTCGATCGCCAAGCTGCCGGACTGGCAGGGCATCTGGGAACTCGACTGGCGCGGCGGCGGGGGCCTTGCCGCCGCACGGCCGGCACCTCCCAAGCTGACGCCCGCGGCCCAGGCCAAACTGGATGCCTACAAAAAGGCGCAGGAATCGGGCAAGGATCTGCAGCCCGACCAGGCGAACTGCCTGCCGCCGGGCATGCCCGAGATGATGACGCAGCCCTATCCGATCGAGTTCCTGTACTCCCCCGGCAAGGTCGCGATCGCGGTCGAGGCCTACATGCAGCTGCGCCAGGTGTTCACCGACGGGCGGCCGCATCCGAAGGATCCGGACCCGCTCTTCAACGGGCACTCCACCGGTCACTGGGAAGGTGACACGCTGGTGGTGGATACCGTGGGCTTCGTGCCCTGGAGCATGATCTCCCCGGGCATCGGACACAGCGACCAGATGCACATCGTGGAGCGCATCCACCGCATCGGCCCGGACAGGATCGAGATCCAGCAGACCATCACCGATCCCAAAGTGCTCGAGGACCCCTGGACGGTGTCGCACTACTACAAGCTGGTGAAGGATGACCTGCGCGAGTACGAGTGCGAACAGAACAACCATGACAGTGCGGACGACGAAGGTCGCCCGGGCCTCAAGGTCAATTAATGAGTTTTTTTAGGAGATCGGTAATGAGCATTCCTCGCCCTGGCGCGATGGTGATGGCCGCGGCAGTGGCGCTGGTCGCCGCGGGCAGCGCCGGTGCACACCATTCGACCGCGATGTTCGACATGAGAAAGTCAGTGGTCCTGGAGGGCACCATCAAGGAGTTCCAGTGGACCAATCCGCACACCTGGATCGTGTTCGACGTGCCCAACGCCAGCGGCGGTGTCGATGAGTACGGCATCGAGGGCATGAGCCCCAACTACCTGGCCCGCGTGGGCTGGGACAAGCACACGCTCAGCTCGGGCGAGAAGGTCGAACTCACCATCCATCCGCTCAAGGACGGCCGCAAGGGCGGCTTCAACGTCAGCGTGAAGAAGCCGGACGGCACGATCATGTGGAACCTGCCGCACGGACCTTGAAGAATCTGCCCATGGAATCAGCGTCAAAGCCTATTCATGCATTGACTCAAACAGAGTTTGAGTCCCTGAACGCAGTCGCCAAAAGGCGGGATATCCTGGGCGCGCACAAAGATAAGTTGGCACGGCTCGGGCTGATCGAACTGAAGTCCAACGGCTGGGTCGTCACGGAACTCGGCCAGACCCGCTTGACGCGCGGTATCTGACCGGCCCAATCAATCATCCATCAGGAAGCTGCGCAGCTGCTCGCTGCGGCTCGGGTGGCGCAGCTTGCGCAGCGCCTTGGCTTCGATCTGCCGGATGCGCTCGCGGGTCACATCGAACTGCTTGCCGACTTCCTCGAGGGTGTGGTCGGTGTTCATGTCGATGCCGAACCGCATGCGGAGGACCTTGGCCTCCCGCGGGGTCAGTTGCGCAAGTACCGCGTGGGTGGTCTCGCGCAAGGACTCGGAGGTCGCCTGATCGATGGGTGAGGCCACCGAGGTGTCCTCGATGAAATCCCCCAGGTGTGAATCCTCGTCATCACCGATCGGAGTCTCCATCGAGATGGGCTCCTTGGCGATCTTCAGCACCTTGCGGACCTTGTCCTCGGGCATTTCCATGCGCACGGCGAGCTCTTCCGGCGTCGGCTCGCGGCCCATCTCCTGCAGCATCTGGCGCGAGATGCGATTGAGCTTGTTGATGGTCTCGATCATGTGCACCGGAATGCGGATGGTGCGGGCCTGGTCGGCGATCGAGCGGGTGATGGCCTGCCGGATCCACCAGGTCGCATAGGTCGAGAACTTGTAGCCGCGGCGGTATTCGAACTTGTCGACGGCCTTCATCAGGCCGATGTTGCCTTCCTGGATGAGGTCCAGGAACTGCAGGCCCCGGTTGGTGTACTTCTTGGCGATGGAAATCACGAGGCGCAGGTTGGCCTCGACCATTTCCTTCTTCGCGCGCCGCGCCTTGGCCTCGCCGATCGAGACGTCGCGGTTGATTTCCTTCAGATCGTTGATCGACAGGTGGTACTGGACTTCCAGCGTGCCGAGGCGGCCCTGGCGGCGCTCGACCTCGTCCTTGAACTTGGTCAGCGGGGCCGAATACTTCTTGCCCGCCTTCATGTGCTTCTGCAGCCAGCGCGCACTGGTCTCGTTCTTCGGGAAGGTCGCGATGAAGTCCTTGCGCGGCATGCCCGAGTCACGCACGGCAATGATCATGATCTCCTTCTCGAGCTGGCGGATCTCGGAGATATGGCCGCGCAGGTTGAGAATCAGCGCATCGAACATGCGCGGCGAGAGCTTCAGTTCCATGAACTCGCCCGACAGCTTCTTGCGCAGCTTCAGGGTCTTCGGGTCCTTGGCACCGTGCTTCTCGATGGCGCTCAGGCTCTGGGTGAACGCCTTGTGGATGGAGGCGAAGCGCCGTGCGGCTTCCTCCGGATCCGGACCGGTATCGACGACCTCTTCCTCGGCGTCGCCCTCCTCGCGTTCCTCCTCTTCGCCCTCGGCAGTCTCCTCGGGGGCGACCAGCTCCATCTTGGTGGGGTTCTGGGGCTGGGCGATCACGTCGGGCGCATTCGGATCGATGAAGCCGACGATCACGTCGACCAGGCGCGACTGACCGGCCTTGACCGGCTCGTACGCCCTCAGCAGAAAATCAAACGTCGCCGGATACATCGACAGCGCGTTGCGCACGGCATCCAGGCCTTCCTCGATGCGCTTGGCGATGCGGATCTCACCCTCGCGGGTCAGCAGCTCGACGGTCCCCATTTCCCGCATGTACATGCGCACCGGGTCGGTGGTGCGACCGAGTTCGGCATCGAGCGCCGCAAGCGCCGCGGCGGCCTCTTCGATGGCTTCCTCGTCGGCCGGCTGTGACGGCTCGGAGGCCAGCAGCGACTCGACATCCGGTGCCTTTTCGTACACCGGGATGCCCATATCGTTGATGGTGTTGACGATGTCTTCGATCTGCTCCGGATCCACGATCTCCGAGGGCAGATGGTCGTTCACCTGGGCGTAGGTCAGGTAGCCCTGTTCCTTGCCGCGGGCAATCAGCAGCTTCAGCTGCGACTGGCGATCCTCGGGCATGCCCATCGGACGCCCCATCAGGGTCTTTCGGTCCTTCTCCGCCAGCAGCTTCGCGGCGGTCTTCGGATCAATCGTTGCAGCAGCGGCGGGCACGGGATGCGCCTTTGCCGCAGCAGCGCTGCCCTTCTTGGCGGCGGGGGCGGGAGCGGCAGCCTTGTGCGTCTTCTCCGGAACTGCCGAGCCGTTGGCTGCCTTGCGCACGCTGCCGGCTGCTGCCGCTGCGTGCGCCGGGCTGGCCTTCTTGGCGGCGACCGCCTTGGCTGGCTTCTTGTCCGGGGAAGGATGCTTCTTGCTGGTAGCAGTGGGCTTCGGCTTACTTGTCATGGTGAAGCTGGTGCAACCTTCGTATGAATGGTGATGGCCTCAATGTGAGTCCCCGGCGGGGCAACTCAAGGGGCATTCGGGCAAACCGCGGATTCTATTTCACAACCCGCGTCGTGCCAAATTTAAAGCGGATTCCCGCCTGGGGGCGGGCGGGCCAGATCTTGCATAAGTTGTTGAAGTTCAAGCTTTTCCTCCTTAGACAGGCCCAGGTTACGGTCTTTTTCCAATAATGCGTCCAACTGCCGCCGCACCGACTCCTGGTATAGACGTCCCAGGGCCTCGTCCAGTTCCCGCCCGGCGGCCGCGGCGTCCTTGACCATCGCTTCCATCGCCGCCAGCCGCGCCAGGTGTGGCTCACCGGGCCGGCCGCGCCACCGTTCAAGAACCTGCGCAGTCGTCTGTGCAGGAGTAATGCGCAACTCATCGATCAACGCGGACAGCACATCGATTCCCGGCTCGTCCAGCGCCCGGATGCGCTGCAGACGCTGTTCCGGGATATCGGCAGCAGTCGTCGGAAAGTGAAGCAGCAGCCGCACTGCCTGGCGCACCAGGCTGCCGCGGCCCGCGCCGGCCTGGCGCGACTCGCTGGCCGTGGTGTCCACGCCGATGCGGATTCCGAGGAGCTCCGCGATGCCCTCCGGCGTGCGCTGGAAGCCGAACGCCTGCGCCAGGCGCTCGGTCAGCAAGCGCCGGTAGACGCCCTCGGGTACCTGCAGCAGCAACGGCCGCACTGCCTGCGCGACCTTGGCCCGTCCGTCCGCACCGCGCGTCATCACCCGCTCCCCGATCTCGCGCACGAAGTACTCGGACAGCGGCAAGGCCTCGCTGTCCAGGCGGCGTTCGAAGGCTTCGCGGCCCTCCTTGCCCACCAGCGTGTCCGGATCCTCACCCTCCGGCAGGAACAGGAACCGCAGCTCCCGGCCCTCGATGGCCTCCGGCAGGGCGTTCTGCAGCGCCCGCCATGCCGCCGCGCGGCCGGCGCGGTCACCGTCGAAGGAGAACACGACTTCGCTGACCAGCTGGAACACGCGCTTGAGGTGGTCCGCAGTGGTCGCCGTGCCGAGGGTCGCGACCGCGTAGTGCACGCCGGCCTGGTGCAGCCGCACCACGTCCATGTAGCCCTCGACCACCAGCAGCCGGCTCAAGGGAGCCCGGCTCTGGCGGGTCTCGTACATGCCGTACAGTTCCCGGCCCTTGTGGAAGAGCACCGTTTCCGGGGAGTTCAGGTACTTCGGTTCCCCCTTGTCCAGGACCCGGCCGCCGAAGGCGATGACGCGCCCGCGCGCATCGCGGATCGGGAACATGATCCGGTCGCGGAAGCGGTCGTAATGGCGCTCGCCGCTGCGCGGCGCCGGCGCGTCGTGGTCGCGCTCGATGATCAGCCCGCACTCACTCAACTGGTGCCGCGCTTCGTCGGTGGCGCCGAAGCGCCGCAGCACCTCGTTCCAGGAGTCCGCGGCATAGCCGATCCCGAAGCGCTTCACCGTGTCGGGAGTCAGGCCGCGCCGCGCCACATAGTCCCGGGCGCGCGCATTCGACTCCAGGGTGTCGGCATAGAAGCGCGCCACCTTCTCCATCAGGTCAAACAGCGACTCATTACGCTTCGGCGGCGGCGCGGCGCCGCCCTCGTGGGGCACGGTAAGGCCCAGCCCCTGCGCCAGCTCCGCGACAGCCTCGGGGAACGGCAGGCGGTCGTGCTCGATGAGAAAGCCCAGCGCCGTGCCGTGCGCGCCACAGCCAAAGCAGTGATAGAACTGCTTCTCGGGACTCACCCAGAACGAGGGTGTCTTTTCGTTGTGAAAGGGGCAGCAGGCGCGGTATTCGCGGCCCGCCTTCTTCAGCGGCACGCGCAGGCCGATCACCTCGACGATGTTGGTTCGCTCGATGAGCTCGTCGATGAAGCTCTGCGGAATCC